>Ga0180223_1000079_pt1 | contig 219574 bp, 205 predicted proteins | sample eDN5th30CKraftOP_FD_151337 | JGI IMG/M metagenome (GOLD analysis project Ga0180223, IMG submission 151337) | Enriched Organic Plus compost microbial communities from Emeryville, California, USA - eDNA 5th pass 30_C Kraft OP (version 2) (version 2) ...
GATCGGCTCGGCCTGCTGCGCTTCGGCGACCGCTTCCGGGTTGAAGCCCTGGACGACCGCGCCCCCCAGGCTTCGCGTTTCGAGCTTCCCGGAGGGTCTTTCCAGATTCCCGATCTGCGCGGCCTCGTGCCGGGCCTCGGGGGGCGTTGAGCCACCGGACATCGGGCATGCAATCGGGGCGGACAGGGCCTAGAATGCCGGAATCCGCCCACCCGCCTCCGATTCCATGCTCCATCCCGCCGCTCCCCACGGGGAGAAGACGTTCCCATGACCCGCGCCACGCAGTTCAGCCTGGTGACGATCGCCGTCGGCATCGTCGTCCTCGGCATGAAATACGTGGGCTATCTGCTCACCGGCAGTATCGCGCTCTATTCGGATGCCCTCGAAAGCATCGTCAACGTCGCCACCGCCGTCATCACGCTGATCGCCGTTTCGGTCAGCGCCATCCCGGCCGACACCAACCATCCGTACGGCCACAACAAGGCCGAGTACCTGTCCGCCGTGCTGGAAAGCACGCTGATCCTGGTTGCCGCTTTCACCATCCTGCGCGAAGCCTACGAGGGCTTCATGCATCCACGCCCCTTGGAAACGCCGCTGCTGGGCACGGCCGTCAACCTGGCCGCCACGCTCATCAATGGGCTGTGGGGAGCCATGCTGATACGCCATGGGCGCCGGTGGCATTCGCCCGCGCTGGTGGCCGACGGCCGCCATCTCTGGACCGACGTCGTGTCCTCGATCGGCGTGGCGATAGGCGTCGCGCTGGTCGCCCTGACGGGATGGCAGCGCCTGGACGCCATCATCGCCGGGCTGGTGGCGCTGCACATCCTCTGGTCGGGATGGCGGCTGATGCGCGATTCCGTGGGCGGCCTCATGGACGAGGCGCTGCCGGTAGAAATCGTCGACGGCATACGGCAGGTCATCCGCAACGCGGGCGGCGGCGCGTTGCAGGCCAACACGCTGCGCTCGCGGCGTTCCGGCGCGCGGGTGTTCATCGAATTCAATCTCGTCGTGCCCGGCGACATGCCGGTGGCCGCCGCGCATGCCATCTGCGACCGGCTGGAAGCCGCCATCCAGGACTACGTGGAAGGCAGCGCCATCGTTATCCACCTTGAACCTGAACAGCAGGCCGTGGCTACGCCCGACGTCCGCATAGGCTGACTCTCATCATGTTCGTATCCCCGCCCGACTCCCTCCCGCCCCAGGCCGCCATCGACGCCACGCGCGCCTGGCTGGAAAAGGCCGTCATCGGCCTGAACCTGTGCCCTTTTGCCAAGGCCGTCCACGTCAAGGGCCAGATCCGCTACGTGGTCAGCCAGGCCCATGATCCTGACGCCCTGCTCGAGGACCTGGCCGAAGCCTTGCGCAGTCTCGCGCAGAGCGATCCCGGGCAGGTGGACACGCTGCTGCTGATCCACCCTTGGACGCTGGCCGATTTCCATGCCTACAACGATTTCCTCGACGAGGCCGACGCCGCGGTGGAAGCGCTGGGCCTGGCGGGCGAAATCCAGGTGGCCAGTTTTCATCCCGACTACCAGTTCGCCGATACCGAGCCGGACGACATCGAGAACTACAGCAACCGTTCCCCCTATCCCACGCTGCACCTGTTGCGCGAGGCGAGCGTGGACCGCGCGGTCGAGGCATTCCCCGAGGCCGAGCGCATCTACGAGCAGAACATCGAAACGCTGCGCGCCCTGGGCCATGAAGGCTGGAAGAAACTCGGCCTCTAGGGCCGGTTCGCCTATTCGTCGTCCACGCGGCCGCGCAGCCGCTTGACCTGCCCATGCCGGACCTTGCGCTGCAGGCGGCGCTGCTGCGACCCTATCGTCGGCTTAGTAGGCTTGCGCGGCTTGGGCGGCTCGGCTACCGAAGCCAGCAGCGCCCGCAAGCGCTCCAGCGCATCCGCGCGGTTCTTTTCCTGGCTGCGATAGGCCTGCGCCTTGATGACCACCACACCCGCGCTCGAAATGCGCCGGTCGTGCTTCTGCATCAAGGCCTGCTTCCATGCCTCGGGCAACGAGGACGCGCCGATGTCGAACCGCAGGTGGACGGCGCTCGACACCTTGTTCACGTTCTGCCCGCCCGCGCCCTGGGCGCGTATCATCGTGAGCGCGATCTCGTCCCCGTCGATCGCGACGCCCGGGGCCAGGTGCAGGAGCGGCATGAGGCTTCCTAGTGCGTGCCGGCGTCCACCCGCATGCCCAGGCGCCGCAGGAGGCTGCGGTCGGCCTCGGCCTGGGGATTGTCAGTGATCAACAGGCGGTCGCCGTAGAACATGGAATTGGCGCCCGCCAGGAAACACAGCGCCTGCAAGGCGTCGTTCATTTGCTCGCGCCCCGCCGACAACCTGACCATGGCCTCCGGCATGGTGATGCGCGCCACCGCGATGGTGCGCACGAACTCGAACGGATCCACGGCAGCGTTGTCCGCCAGCGGCGTGCCTTCCACGCGCACCAGGTTGTTGATCGGTACCGACTCGGGATACGGATCCATGTTGGCCAGCTGCACGATGAGCCCCGCCCGCTCGCGGCGCGACTCGCCCAGGCCGACGATGCCGCCGCAGCAGACCTTGATGCCGGCGTCGCGCACCCGGCCCAGGGTGTCCAGGCGATCCTGGTAGGTGCGCGTGGTGATGATCTGGCCGTAGAACTCCGGTGCGGTGTCCAGATTGTGGTTGTAATAGTCGAGCCCGGCCTCGCGCAATTGCTCGGCCTGCCCGTCGCGCAGCATGCCGAGCGTCACGCAGGTCTCCAGCCCCAGGCCCTTGACCGCCTTGACCATCTCGGCCACGGCTTCGACCTGGTGCGGCTTGGGGCTGCGCCAGGCGGCGCCCATGCAGAAGCGCGTCGCGCCATTGTCCTTGGCCGTCTGCGCCGCGGCGAGCACGTCGTCCAGCGGCAGCAGCTTTTCCGCCTCCACGCCGGTGTCGTAGCGCGCCGACTGCGGGCAATATGCGCAATCCTCGGGACAGCCGCCCGTCTTGATCGACAGGAGCGTCGACAACTGGATGGCGTTGGCGTCGAAGAACCGCCGATGCGTCTCTTGCGCGCGGTAAAGCAGATCGGCGAACGGCAGTTCGAACAACGCCAGCACCTCGTCCACGTTCCAGGATGCGCAATTGCGGCGAGATGTAACGGCGGGTGCCGCGTTCGCAACGGCGGGATCTGCTTGCATGGAGAACTCCTTCACGATGGATCGAGAGGCCGTCGAGCGGCGTCAATCGCACATGGTAAGCAAGCGGCGCGGCATCATCAAATATTCAAAATCCGCTTTTTGCCGGAAAAATCGGCGAATTTGCTGCCTACGTCGAGATCTTGAATCAAGTCGCGGCCAACATGCCGTCTACGTCCGTTGCAATTTCGCATGATTTTTCGGTTAAGGTGCGATACGCGCGCCCGCAGTGAATGCTCTCGCGCCCGGGCGCGCAAGATGATGTAATCGCGCCCCGGACTTGCATTTCTTCTCCAAGATTGCTTGAATGCCGGCTCTGTGCAGAGGCGGCCAGCCGCTCAGGCCGGTCTGCCAATATTTTTTAAGGAGTACGCATGCGCACCAAGAAAGAACTGATCGACGCTCTCGCCGAGCGCACCCAACAACCCAAGAATGTCTCCGAAGCTTTTGTCGACGCGCTGGGCGATGCGCTGCGCGACTCGCTGGCCAAGGGCGACGAGGTCGTGCTGCCTGGCGTCGGAAAGTTCTCGGTGAAAGAAAAAGCCGCCAAGACCGGCCGCAATCCCCGCACCGGCGAAGCGATCCAGATCGCCGCCCGCAAGGCCCCCGCTTTCAGCGCGGCCAAAGTGCTGAAAGACGCCGTCGACGTCAAGTAAGCGTCGTTCGCGCCGTCGCATCGAAGCCGCCCGGCTTCGGTGCACTCCCGCTGGCTCGCACGAATCAGTCTGCCTTACACTGGCAGGAACCTGTCGTCCCACGGAGCCATTCTTGTCCACCGAGCACCTCGCCGAGCCCTTCAACGGCCCGAGCACCACTTACCTGGTCTCCCAGGTCCATCATCCCCTGCGCAATTTCAGCGATGCCATCCTCAAGCCCTATGGGGTCACCGGCATCCAGTTCACCGTGCTTTCCGTGGTGGCCCATCGGGAAGGCCTGTCGTCGGCCGACCTGTCCCGCCGGTTCTACGTGACTCCGCAATCCATGGGGCAGCTCCTGGCGACGCTCGAGGAACGCGGCCTGCTCGAACGCAAGGAAGACAGCAACAACCGCCGTATCCTGCGCATCACGCTCACCTCCGCGGGGCGCGAAGTCGTCGAGGCCGGCACGCGCGACATGGCCAAGCTCGAGGAAGATGCCTTCAGCAGCCTGAGCCCCAAGGAAATCAAGACGCTGCGAAGCCTCTTGCGTACCGTGGTCGACGACCTGCGCAGCCGCAGGATAGGCTCGGCCTGATCGACTTGCGCCCCTGTGCACGACGGGGCGCAAACAGCGCCGTTTCTATCGAAATCCGTTGTGATTCGATAATTATTATGTGATTCAACTAGCCCGGCGCTTCATCCTATAGTGCCCCTCGACATACAATCAGAGGGGACACCGATGAACGTACCTGCCGGCAAGACGGCGGCCCCATCGCGCCGCATCTGCCTGGGCATCCTCGCCGCCGCCGCGCTGGCGGCCGCCGGCGCCGCCCACGCCGCCGAATTCCCCACCTCTCCCGTCACCATCGTCGTGCCCTTCCCACCCGGCGGGCCGACCGATACCACGGCCCGGCTGGTGGGCAAGACGCTCTCGCGGCAACTGGGCCAGCCGGTCGTAGTCGAGAATCGCGCGGGAGCGGGAGGAACCGTCGGCTCGGCCTACGTGGCGCGCGCCAAGCCCGATGGCCATACGCTGCTATGGGCGAGCACGAGCAGTCTGGGCGTGGCCCCCGGCCTCTACCGCAACCTGGCCTATTCGCCCATCAGCTCGTTCGAACACGTGGGCCTCGTCGCGCGCAGCCCCATCCTGCTGGTCGTGCGCGCCTCCCTGGAGCCCGACACGCTGCAGGCCCTGACCGCCTACGCCGCCACGCACAAGGTGTCCTACGGCTCGGCCGGCAACGGTTCGATCAACCACCTGACCGGCGAATGGTTCAAGGAAGTGTCGGGCGCAAAGCTCCTGCACGTGCCCTACAAAGGCGGCGCGCCGGCACTGGCCGACATGCTGGGCGGACAGATCGACATGACGCTGGAAACGATCACGGTGGTACGTCCCTACCTCGAATCCGGCCGCGCCAAGGTCCTGGCCACGGCCGGCGCCGCGCGATCGCCCGAAATGCCCAACGTTCCGACCGTGCGCGAAATCTACGGCCACGACTTCGAGTCGTATTCGTGGACCGGCCTGGTGGCGCCGGCCGGCACGCCGGCCGACGTCGTCCGCAAGCTCAACGCCGCATTGCATGCGGCCCAGGACGATCCCGAGCTGGTCGAGCAGATGAAAGCGGGCGGCCAGGAGGTGATCAAGACCACACCCTCGGAGTTCAAGCAGTTCCTGGCCGGCGATACGCGGCGCTGGGCCGAGCTGATCAAACGCACCAACACTTCACTGGATTGACCTTATGCGCATCATCATCGCCGGCGCCGGACTGGGCGGACTCACCGCTGGCCTGGCCCTTCTCCAGCAGGGCTTCCAGGTCCGCATCCTCGAACAGGCTCCCGTGCTCAAGGAGGTGGGCGCGGGCATCCAGCTCGGGCCCAACGCTGTCCACGTACTGTACGCACTGGGCCTTGAACGGGACGTCATGGAACAGGCCTGCGAGCCCGAGGGCAAGATCGTGCGCCTGTGGAACACCGGCCAGACCTGGACGCTCTTCAATCTGGGCGACGTCTCGCGCGAGCTCTACGGCTATCCCTATCTGACCGCGCATCGCGCCGACCTGCACCAGGCGATTGCCGCCGGCGTACGACGCGCGGATCCCGACGCGCTGGTACTTGGTGCCAGGTTCGTCCGTTTCGAGCAGCATGCCGGCGGCGTGGTGGCCCATACCGCCGACGGCCGCAGCTTCGAAGGCGACGTGCTGATCGGCGCCGACGGCGTGCATTCCCAGGTCAGGGAACAGCTGTTCGGCGCAGACCGTCCGCGGTTCTCGGGGCTGGTCGCCTGGCGCGGCGTGATCGAGGCGGACAAGCTGCCCGAGCGGCTGCGGCGGCCCTATGGCGTGAACTGGGTGGGCCCGGGCGCGCACGTGATCCACTACCCGCTGCATGCGTTCAAGCTGGTCAATTTCGTGGCGGCGGTCGAGCGCTCGGATTGGCAGGTCGAGTCCTGGACCGAGCGCGGCACCACGGAAGAATGCCTGGCCGACCTGAAGGGCTGGAACGAGGACGTGCACACCCTGGTGCGGACCATAGACGTACCCTACAAATGGGCGTTGATGGTGCGCGATCCGATGCAGACATGGCGCCGCGGCCGTGTATCGCTGCTGGGCGACGCCTGCCACCCGACCCTGCCCTTCCTGGCCCAGGGAGCCGGCATGGCGCTCGAAGATGGCTACATACTGGCACGGGCGCTGCGCGCCTATGCCGACGACCCGGAACACGCCCTGCAGCGCTACGAGGATGCCCGCAAGGAACGCACCGCCGGCGTCATCAACGGCTCGAACGCCAACGCGCAGCGCTTCCACAATCGGGAGCTCGCGCACGCCGAAGGCGCCGCCGCATATGTGAACCGCGAATGGCGCGAGGACCGCGTCAAGGAACGGTACGAATGGCTGTTCACCTACGATGTGGAGACGGTGCCGGTTTGACGCCCGTGGCGGTCATTTCCGTTCCATGACCGCCTTGAAGATGGCGGCGAAGCGGGCCAGCGTGTCCGGATGCGGCGCGCCGGCCCGCATGACATAGCTGAAATCGAAGGGAACCGCCGGGCTGATGCGGCGGAACTCGACCGCATAGCGCGCGCACGCGCTTTGCGAGAAAGCCGGAATGATGGCGATGCCGAAGCCCTGCTCGGCCATGCCCAGCGCCGTATCGAGATGCTGGACGGTCATGCGCGGCCCGATGTCGATCTGGTGCTTGTACAGGGCCTCTTCGGCCAGTTGCTGGATCGGACTGTCGTCCGTCAGCGCGACGTACGGCTGGCCGCGCAGCATCTCCCAGGTGGTGTCGTCCATGCCGGCCCCGGAAGGGACGGGCCGGAAGCGCCCGGCCGCGTAGACGGCCAGCAGGCCCGACGAGGCCAGGGGCTTGCGCGCCAAACCGGACACCTTGGAAAAAAATGCGCCGAAGGCCGCATCGATCTCGCCCGTCTCGGCCAGCTGCTGGATTTCGAGCGGGCTGCCGGCGATGACCTCGATTTCCACGTCGGGATGCTCGGCGTGGAAGCGCCTGAGCGTTTCGGGCACGACATTGGCGGCCATGAGCGGCGTGAATGCCAGCCGCAGCGCCGCGCCTTCTTGCCGCCCCATTTCCTTCAATCGCGCCGCGGCCGCGATCAGTTCTCGTTCGACCATTTCGGCCGAAGGGAGGAAGGCCCTGCCCGCCTCGGTCAGCACCACCGCCCGGGTCGTACGCTCGAACAGGCGCGTGTTGAGCTGGGACTCGAGTTCGCGTATGGTGGCGCTCAGTCCCGCCTGGCTCAGGTGCAGCCGCTGGGCGGTGCGGGTGAAATTGCCCGATGCCGCCACGCCCAGGAAGGCTCTCAATTGGCGCAGAGAAATATTCATGCGCCAATTATTTCACGTTAATTCAGGTTCAAGCCCACCTGCTTGACGATGTTGCCCCACTTGGCGATGTCGGTCGCGATCAGCTTGCGCAGGCCATCGGGCGACGTCGGCTTCGGATCGGCCCCCGCCGCGCGCACCCGCTCGATCACCGCCGGATCGTTCAGCGCCGCCGATACCGCCTCGTTCAGCCGCTTGATGATGGGCTCCGGGGTCCCTGCCGGCACCGCGATGCCGAACCAGCCCATGGCCTCGTAGCCCTTGATGCCAGCCTCCTCCAGCGTCGGCACGTCCGGCAGCGAAGAGGAACGCTCGCTGGTGGTGACGGCGAACGCCTTCAAGCGGCCTTCCTTGACGTAAGGGACGGAGCTGGGGGTATCGCTCATCGCCAGAGGGATCTGGCCGGCCATGGCGTCGGTGGTTGCCGGCCCGGTGCCTTTGTAGGGCACCAGCACGGTCTTGACGTTGCCCAGCTGGTTGAAGAGCTCGCTGGCCAGGTGCATGACAGTGCCCTGCCCGCCGTGCCCCAGCGACAGCTTGCCCGGCGACGCCTTGGCGTCGGCAAGCAACGCCTTGACGTCTTTGTACGGGGAATTCGCCGGTCCCACGAGCACGAAGGGCGACGTTGCCACCAGGCTGACCGGGGCCAGGTCCTTGACCGGGTCGAACGGCAAATTACGGTACAGCACGCTGTTGATGCCGAGCGCACCCGCGCCGCTCAGGACCATGGTGTAACCGTCGGGCGCGGCTCTGGCCACGGCCTCGACGCCGATGTTGCCGCCGGCTCCGCCCTTGTTCTCCACCACGACCTGCTGCCCGAGGTTCTTGGACATGACGGGCGCCATGACCCGCGCGATCAGGTCCGTGCTTCCGCCCGGCGGAAACGAGACGATCATGCGTACCGGCTTGCTGGGAAAGTCGTTCTGCGCCTGCGCACCGGAAGCGGCCAGCGCCACCGCGGCCGCCACGGCGGCCAGGATGCTTGTCTTCACCATTATCTCCTTTGGAAAGCTCGCGGCCCGTGTCGCGGATTGCCTCCGGGCCGTCTTTATTTTGATCAAGCTCAAATTTGAACATGCTTCATGATGAATCATCCCCATGGATTGCGCATCAGGGCATTCACCATCATCGCGTTGACCTGTTCGGCCGCCTCGTAGACCGCCCAATGCCCCGCCCCGGGCACCAGGTCGAAGGAGGCCTGCGGCAGGGTCTGGCGCAATGCGCGGCCTTGAGCCTCCACATTGCCGCCGCCGTAGACGTCCAGTTCGCCGGCAATGCCGTGAACGGCGCAGCCCAGCGTGGCGAAGGCCTCCACTTCGCGGCTGGCGAGCAGCGGCCTGGCGTCCAGCCGGCACCGCTCGACATTGCGAGCTTGTATCGCCACCGCTTCGTCGTCGATACGACCGGGATTCCCGAACATCGATACGGCCAGGTTGTGCCGATGGATGCGCGCCCGCTCCGCGGGATCGGCGATGCCCCGCCAGCGCAGCAGCTCAGGCGGCTTGGGCACGGCGGGCGCGAAGCTGCCTCGCAGCAGCAGTACCTGCCGCACGCGCCTCGGCCGTTGCAGAGCCATGCTTTCGGCAAGCACGGACCCCAGCGAGAATCCGGCCACGGCGATGGTTGCATCCGGTCCGGCCAACTGGTCGATGCCTTCCCACAACAGCGTGGCAAAGCGCCGGCAGGACACCTCGCCCTCGGGAAGCTCGGAATCGCCATGCCCGGGCAGGTCGGGCGCCAGCACGGTGAAGTGCCGGGCAAGAGGCAGCACGTTGCGCATCCAGTGCGTCCAGGATCCGCCGGTGCCGTGGACCAGAACGAGCACCGGCCCGCTGCCCCACTGCCGCCATGCCATGCTCCTGCCGCCGCACGAAACCGCATGCAAGGCCGCAAGCGATTCGGGGTCTTCGACGATGGCTTCCACCCTGCCTCCTCCAACAACGTCCTTCGTCTGGACATCTCATGATAATGATACCTTATATAAGGTTATCTTACTTAGTCAAGACTTTATTGAAGGGCAAGGCCAACCTTTTCTTCTAGAATAGGCGGCGGTCCAGCCGCCCCCGTTTCATCCCCTTCACGCTCGCGCCTTTTCTTCATGAAGAACCCATCCGCCTCGTCTTCCTCCTCCCCGGAACTCGGCCTGCGCGAACGCGGCAAGCTCGACAAGCTGCGCCGCATCAAGCAGGCGGCGCGCGACGTGTTCCTGGAAAAGGGCTATGACGCGGCCACCACGCGGGAGATCGCCCAGCGGGCCGAAGTGGCCATCGGAACCATCTTCGTCTACGCCGAGGACAAGCGCGATCTATTGATGATGATCGTCAACAACGATCTGGACGCGGTCAACGAGAAAGGCGCCAAGGCCTTGCAGCAGGACGGGCCGCTGATCGACCTGCTCATGGCTTTCTTCGGCCTGCGCTACAAGTACTGGGCCCGGCATCCGCAAATATCGCGGCCCGCGGTGCAGGCAACCTCGGATTTCCTGGCCACCAGCACCGATCGCGGCGAGGAAACGCGGCGTTTCTATGCGCGACGCACCAACATCTACGCCATGCTGGCCGACGTCGTGAGGCGCAAGCAGGCCAGCCACGACATCGGCAGCCGGGCGGATCCGGAACTGATCGCGGCCTTGTTCGTCACCATCTACCTGACGGAAGTCCGCCGCTGGCTCAGCCAACCGACGCCCAAGCCCGCCGCCGGGCTGGCTTACCTGCGATCGCTGTTGCGGCTGGCCATCGAGGGGCTGGGGCCGACGTCCTCCGAGCGCCAGGCGCTGGAGCGTCAATAGGGCCTGGTCACGCCGAATCGCCGCTACCCTCTTCCCAAGAGGTCGTGCGAGTCCAGCAGCGCAAAGACGATTTCCGGATTCTTTTCGAAGCAGCGGCGTATCGCGGCCGGTATGGCTTCCCGGGTCTTCCTGCACAGGCCCGGGCGCTCCTCGATCTCGATACTGATGCCCCGCACGGTGCGCACCTCGTAGATGCTGGGCGTAATCCGCAGCACGATGCCCAGTTGCGCCTGCATGCGCATTTCCATGTGCTTGAGGTCGTCGAAGCTGGACATATTCTCCAGCCGGGCCACCAGCCGTTTTTCCTCTTCCTTGGTCAACCGTAGGACGCGGATGTCGGCCTGCGGGTCGGCCAGCAACCGTTCGCGGTCGCATATGCACGCACCCGGCGGGCATTCTTTGCGGATCGGAAATGGGGCATTCATGCCCTGGGATTTTATCCCCTGCCAAGCAAGGGCATGGACAACGGGAAAACCGTGCCCTCGTACAGGTTGACTTCCGGCGGCAGCGTAGCCATCAGCACGACCACCCGCGCCACGTCCTCGGCCTTCATCAGTTCGCCGGGCTGGAACTTGCGGCCGGACTTGGCAGCGAGCGCCGACTCGGTCACGCCGGGATGCAGGATGCTCACGGCGATGCCATGCGCGCGGCCGTCGAGCGCGAGCGCATGGGTCATGCCCGCCAGCCCGTGCTTGGTGGTCGTGTAGGGAACGGAATCCGGCCGGGGAACCTTGGCCGCGACGCTGCCGATGTTGATGATGCGTCCGCCCCCCTGCGGCTTCATGATACGGAAGGCCTCGCGGCTGCAAAGAAAGGTGCCGGTGAGGTTCACGTCCAGCACCTGGCGCCACGTGTCCAGGCTCATCGTCTCGATGGGCTGGCTGGTGGTCACGCCCGCGTTGTTGACGAGGATGTCGACGCGGCCGCGGGCCTCCATCGCGGCCGCGAACAAGTGCGCGACCTCGTCCTCTCGGCTGATGTCCGCCACGCAGGCCAGGGCTTCGCCGCCCGCTTCCCGTACCCGGCGCGCCGTCTCTTCCAGGGCCTCCCGCTGACGCGCGGCCAGCACCACGGCGGCGCCCGCCTCGCCCAGCGCGATGGCGATCGCCCGGCCGATGCCCGAGCTGGCACCGGTGACGATAGCGGTCCTGCCTTCCAGGCTCAGCATGATGCCGTTCCTCCCGACGATGGCGCCGCGCGCCGATGACCGGCGCGGCTCATTCCGCAGTCATCCCGGCGGCGCGTATGATCTTGCCCCACTTCTCGGTATCCACTGCCACGACGCGCGCTAGGTCCTCCGGTCCGCCGGGCAGCGGTTCGGCGCCGATCCCGCGCAGGAAACGCGCCATGTCCGGGCTGACGGTCACCTTGTTCAGGGCGGCGCTCAGCGTCTTGCGTACCGATGCCGGCGCATGGGCAGGCAGGAAAATGCCGAACCAGCCGGCAAGGTCGTAGCCCTGCACGCCTGCCTCCGCCATGGTGGGCACGTCGGGCAGCGACGTGGGGCGGGTGCTGCCCGTGACCGCCAGGGCCTTGACGCGGCCGCCCTTGAGTTGCGGAATCGCCAGCGTGGCATCGGCGAACAGGAAGGTGATGCGTCCGCCGATCAGGTCGGTCATGGCCGGCGGCACGCCTTTGTAGGGAACATTGACGGCATCCACGCCGGCAAGCGTCTTGTACAGTTCCCCGGCGACCTGCCCCGTCGCGTTGCCGCTGCCCCAGGAATACTTGCCGGGATCGCGCTTGAGCATGGCGGTCAACTGCGCCACGGAATCGACCTTGGTGTGTTCGGGAGCGACCAGCAGGACGAAGCCCAGGCTCGCCACCGTTCCCACCGGCATGAAATCCCCGATGGGATCGAACGGCAGCTTCTTGAACAGGTGCACGTTGGCGGCATGGGTGGAATTCGGCGTGAACAGGATGGTGTAGCCGTCGGGCGCGGACTTGGCGACGAAATCCGCCGCCAGGTTCCCCAGCGCGCCGGCCTTGTTCTCGACCACCACCGGCTGCCCCAGCTCTTTCTCCAGGCCGGCCGCCACCTGACGGGCCACGTTGTCGATGCCGCTGCCGGCCGGGTAGCCCAACAACATGCGCAACGGACGCGCCGGATAGTCTGCGGCAGTTGCCGGCGTGCCTGCGGCAAGGGCAAAGACCGCGGCCAGGAAGGCCAGATACTTGTTCACCATCGACTTCGTCTCCTCGTGTTGTGCGGGGATCTCGCGTCCCCTGCGGTCAGCGTCCGAACTTGGCCGACAAAGCCGTACCGGACAAATGGCCCGCCAGGCTGCTCGACGCCGCGGCGGACAACCCGGGCGCCAGTTCCAGGAATTGCTTGACCGCGCGGACCGTGACCGCGCTGCAGTCCAGGATCGACGCCGCGATCTCGTCCGCCCGAGCGAGCAGCGCGTCGCGCGCCACAACCTCGCTGGCGAGCCCGGCCTGCAATGCCTGCGCGGCATCGACCACGTCGCGGGTAAGCACCATGCGGGCAATGGTCTTGATCGGCACCCGCCCCGTCAGCGCGGACATGACCAGCGCCGGCGGGATGTCCCGCTCCATTTCCGGAATCCGGAACTGCGCGTCGTCGGATGCCAGCGTGATGTCGCACACACCGGCGAGCGCGCATCCGACCCCTTCGGCTCGCCCCTGGACGACGGCGAGCACCGGGACCTGGGTGCTCTTGAGCGCGTCGTACAAGGCCAGCGCCGGCATGGCGACCCGGCGCCGCAGGAACTCCCCGGTAGGCGTGGCGCCGGGCTGCGGCATGGGCGAGACCCGGCCCGCGCAGAAATCGTCCCCCTTGCCGAACAGCCGCACGAGGCGCGTATCCTCCTCCAGGTGCGAGACCGCTTCGATGATGAGGTTGCCCATTTCCGCACTCATCAGGTTGCCGTTCTCCGGGGTATTCAGGACGATGTCCACCAAGCCGCCGTTGCGGCTTACCAGGACGGGTTGGCTCATTGCTGTGCTCCTTGCGCGCGCCGTATGGCTTCCCAAATGACCGGGGCAGTGGCAGGCATGGGAAGCTCCCCGTCCCAGCAGTCGCCCAACGCATCGGCCAAGGCATTGAAAATGGCCGCCGTGGCCGGCGTGATGCCGCTCTCGCCTCCCCCCTTGACGCCCAGGGCGTTGCCCTGGGTGCGGTCCTCGGTCAGTTCGACGTCCAGGCGCGCCGGCATCACCCCAGCCCGCGCGACGCCGTAGTCCATGTAGGAGCCACTGAATACCTGCCCGCTTTCGGGATCGATCTGGTAGTCCTCGAGCAAGGCCTGCCCGATGCCTTGCGCCAGCCCGCCATGCACCTGCCCTTCGACGATTTGCGGATTGATGGGCCGCCCCACGTCGTCGATCGAGGTATAGCGGACGATCTCCACGTCGCCGGTGTCGGGGTCGACTTCCAGTTCGCACACCGCCGTGCCCGTGGGATGCGCGGGGATACGGCCGTTGAACTCGGCGGCGGCGGAATACCGGCGGACATCGGCTTGCCCTGGCACGCCATCCCGCTCGATGCGGGCGGCCACCTCGAACAATCCCACCGCGCGGCTCGAGGCCGGATCGACGAAACGCCCCTGCTCGAAGCGCACGTCCTCGGTCCCGCATTTCAACATGGCCGCGGCGACCGGCGCGCCCGCCGTGCGCAGCTGCGCTGCCGCCTCGACCAGCAGTTGGCCGCCCAGCCGCATGGACCGATCCGAGTGAGAGCCTCCTCCCACCTTGACGAAGGCCGTGTCGCCCGTGCGTACGGCAATGGCATCGAACGGCACGCCCAGTTCGTCGGCCAGGACCTGGCGGAACGTGGTTTCATGCCCCTGTCCGGTACTCTGCGTGCCGACCACGCAATCGATCGTCCCGTCCGGCGCGACCGTGAGCTCGACACGCTCCCGCGGCGCGCCCACCGGCGATTCCACGTAGTTGGCCAATCCGAGTCCCAGCCACTTGCCTCGCGCTCGCGCCGCTTGCCTGCGCGCAGGCGCATCGTCCCACTCGGCGACTGCCAGGGCACGCTCCATGTTGGCCGCGAACTGCCCGCTGTCGTAGGTCAAGCCCATGGGACTTCGATAAGGCATCTGCTGCGGGCGGATCAGGTTGCGCCGCCGCAGCTCGATGCGGTCCATGCCCAATTGGCGAGCGGCGATATCGAGCATGCGTTCCATCGCATGCGTGGCTTCCGGCCGGCCGGCGCCGCGATACGGGCCGGTGGGCGGCGTGTTGGTCAATACGGCGGACAGCGTGGCGGCCGCGGCCGGCACGTGATAGACGGTGGTCATGATGCGCGAGCCATTGGCCAGCGGCACGTACGAGACCGTGTGCGCGCCCACGTTGCCAATGATCTCGTTGTCCATCGCGAGGATGCGTCCGTCCTCGTCGAAGGCCATGGCGGCGCGGATGACCTGGTCCCGCCCCTGGTAATCGGCCAGGAAGGCCTCGTTGCGATCGCTGGTCCATTTGACCGGGCACCCCACGCGGCGCGCCGCCCACAGCACCGCCAGCTGGTCGGGGTTGACGCAGCTGCGCGGTCCGAAGCCGCCGCCCACGTCGTACGAGACGACGCGCAGCCGCTCCGGCGGAATGCGCAGCGCGTCGGCCATGCACAACTGTTGGCGGTTCACGCCCTGGCTGCCGGCGATGAGCAGATACTCGCCCGTGCGCGGGTCGTAGCTGCCCAATGCCGAGCGCGGTTCCATCTGGCAGTTGACTACGCGGCTGTTGCGGAACTCGTGGCGCACGACGTGCCGGGCGCGGGCGAAGGCGCGGCGCACGGCCTCTTCCTCGCCGATGCGAGCCTGGAAGCAGAGGTTGCGCGGTGCGCCCGCCCACAGCTGCGGCGCGCCCTCTTCCATGGCTTGCACGGCGTCCACCACGGCCGGCAGCGGATCGTAGTCGATTTCGACCCGTTCGCAGGCATCGCGCGCTTCGCGCACGCTGCGCGCCACGACCAGCACGACGGGTTCGCCCACGTGCCGCACGCGGTCCACGGCCAGCGGCAGGTGCCGCTGGTTGAAGATGACACCGGTGCTCGACTGCGAGAAGGCCCGCTCCCTGAACGCAACGGCGTCGGCCGGATTGGGGATGTGGTCCATGCCCTGGTGGCCGTCGTCGAGATAGTCCTGGCCGCGGAGCACGGCGATGACGCCCGGCGATTCCAGCGCCGCCTGGACGTCGATGGCTCGTATCGCGGCATGGGGATGCGGCGAGCGCACGAATGCGCCATAGGCCTGGCCCGGCAGGTTCACATCGTCGGTATAGCGCCCCTTGCCGCTGACCAGGCGGATGTCTTCGGCGCGGGGCAACGGCTGGCCGACCAGCTTATCCATGGTTCGCCTTCCCCAGCGGCTTGCCCGCCGCGATACGCGCCTGCGCCGCGTGCTTGACGGCGCGCACGATGTTGACGTATCCCGTGCACCGGCAGATATTGCCTTCCAGCGCGCGGTGTATCCTTTCGTCGTCCGGCGATCCGTCGGTATCCAGGTAGTAGTCGATGGCCATCATCATGCCCGGCGTACAGAATCCGCACTGCAGCCCGTGGCAGGCGACGAAGGCCTGCTGCACCTCGCCCAGGCCGTCCGGACCGCCCAGTCCCTCGACGGTGAGGACGTCGCCGCCGCTGGCCTGCGCCGCCAGCACCGAACACGATTTCACGGCGGCGCCGTCGAGCTTGACGGTGCATGCGCCGCATTGGCTGGTATCGCAGCCGACGTGAGTACCCGTCAGGCCCAGTTCGCCGCGCAGCAGCTCCACCAGCAGCGTGCGATCATCGACCTCCCGGCTCACGGGCTGCCCGTTCACGCGCAGCTCGACCTTGATCATGTCTGTGCCTTCTCGCCGACGGTGGCGCTGAACCGCCTGAAGAACTCCTCGGCCAGCTTGCCCGCGACCGATCCGACCACCCGGGATCCGATCTGCGCCAGCTTGCCGCCCACCTGCGCCTGCGCGGTGTAGGAAAGCAGCGTGCCCTCGCCCTCTTCGGCCAGCTCCACGTCGGCCACCATCTTGCCGAAACCGGCCATGCCGCCGTCGCCCTGGCCCACGATCCGGTAGCGCGCAGGGGCCTGCTTCTCGCCGATGACCAGCGTGCCCTTGAACCTGGCCTTGACCGGCCCGATGGCCGCCACCACGACGGCCGCATACTCGTCGGCGCCAGTCTCGCTGAACGACTCGCAACCCGGCACGCAGGCCTGCAGCACCTCCGGAGTATTCAGGTATTTCCACACCAGCGCACGCGGCGCTTCCAGCCGATGCGATCCCTTGAGTTCCATGTTGTCTCCGACAGTTTCCGGCACCGGCATCGCCGGGGCCGCTCCATGCCCCGCGTTTCAGCCCGCCCGTTCCACCGCGTCCCATGCGCGCCGCGCCAGCACCCGCACCAGATTCGCGCGATAGGCTGCGCTGCCCGAGCGATCGTCGTTCAAGCCGGTTTCCTCCAGCGCGGTGTCGTCCAGCGCCGCCGCGCCGCCCGCCGCGAGCGCCTGTTCCGCCTCTTGCCAGCGAAACACACACGGCCCGGCGCCGGTTACCGCCACCCGGAAGCCAGCTTCGGTCTCCGCAATGAAGACCCCCGCCACCGCATAGCCCGTGGCCTTATGGCGGTACTTGGCGTAGGCGCTGCGCCGCGGCACCGGAAACTCGATACCGACGATGATTTCTCCCGGAGCGAGAGCGGTCTCGAACATGCCGAGGAAGAACTCGTCGGCACCGATGCGCCGCCGGCTGGTCACGACCGTGGCGGCCAGGCCCAACACCGCCGCCGGATAGTCCGCCGCCGGATCGTTGTTCGCCACGGAACCGCCCAGGGTGCCGCGATTGCGTACCTGCGGGTCGGCAATGAGGCCGGCCAACGCGGCGAGGCCGGGAATCGCATCGCGCACCACGGGGGACGATGCGACCTCGGCATGCCGGGTGGCGGCCCCGACGGCCAGGACGCCCTGCGCGAGCGACAGGCCCTGCAACTCCGGCAGGCGCGATACATCCACCAGATGGGAGGGGGCCGCCAGCCGCTGCTTGAGCGTGGGGATCAGCGTCATGCCCCCCGCCAGGGGCCGCGCCTCGGATTCGCGCGCCAGCCAGTCCAGCGCTTCCGGCAGGGATGCCGGGCGCACGTAGCTCAAGGGATACACGGAGTCTCCATTCTTATCGTGCAAAGGCCGGGAACGCCGGCCTTTGCAGTGTCGCGCACTACTGTAGAAGAAACGGCCGCGTGGCTGAAACACCGAATTGCGATGGATTAACAAGCAATTTCGATCAGTCTTCGTAGCGTTTCAACATGGCCCGCGCAATCACCAGTTGCAATACCTGGCTGGTACCCTCGTAGATGCGCAAGGCCCGCGCGTCGCGATAGAGCCGCTCGACGTGGTGCTCGGCCACGTAGCCGGACCCGCCGTGGATCTGCAACGCCCTGTCGGCAATACGTGACAGCGCCTCGGAACAGAAATACTTGGCCGCGGCCGCCTGGCTGCGCGCATCGTCGCCGCGCTGCAAGGCCTGTGCAGCCTGCGTCACCAGGGCATGGCCGGCCAGGTATTCGGTTTCCGAATCCGCCAGCATCGCCTGGATGAGCTGGAAGCCGGCAATGGGCTGGCCGAACTGCTTGCGCTGCAAGGCATAGCGGGCGGCTTCGTCGATCAGCCGCCGCGCCATGCCCAGTGCCGAGGCCGCCACGCTGATGCGGCCGCCGTCGAGAACCTGCATGGCGGTCTTGAACCCCTGCCCCAGCGCGCCCTCGCCGCCGATCACGTTCGCGACCGGCACCCGAACGTCGTCGAAGATCACGTCGCTGATCGGCGAGCCGCGCTGGCCCAGCTTTTTCTCCGGCTTGCCGATGTGCAACCCAGGCGTGTCGCGGTCGACGAGGATGGCGCTGATCCCCGCCGCCCCGGGCGCGGCGGGATCGGTGCGCGCCATGACCGTGAACACGTGCGCGCGGGTGGCATTGGTGATGAATCGCTTCGTGCCGTTGATGACCAGCATGTCGCCATCGCGCTCGGCCCGGGTCTTCAGGCTCGCCGCATCGGAGCCGGCATCGGGCTCGGTCAGGCAGAAGGCCGCGCGCAGCTCACCGCTCGCCAGCCCCGGCAGGTACTTGCGCTTCTGCGCCTCGGTGCCCGCCAGCACGATGCCCTTGCTGCCTATGCCGACGTTGGGCCAGAACACCAGCCGGAACGCGGGCGAGGTATAGCTGAAGGCCATCTGCACCTGCAGCTCCTGCATCAGGTCGAGTTCGCAGCCCCCGTACTCCTCGGGAATGCCGAGGCCGAAGAGCCCCATGTGCTTCATCTCTTCGATGATTTCCGCTGGCACCTCTTCTTTCTCCTCGACCTGCCTCTCTAGCGGCATCAGGCGCTGGCGGATGAAGCGATCGATGGTGTGGAGCAGCTGCGGGAACGTTTCCTGGTCGAATGCCGGCATCGGTGCGCTCCCGTTCAACGGATGACGAACAAGGCATCGAGCGCGACGACGCCTTCTCCTTCCGGCAGCGCGACGAGCGGGTTGACGTCGATCTCGGCGATCTCGGGATTCGCCAGCATCAGGTCCGCCAGCCGGCGCACGACGCCGGCGACGGCCGCGACGTCCACCGCCGCGCGTCCGCGCAGCCCGGACAACAGCCTGGCTCCTTTGAGCCGGCGCAGTTCGCCGGCGATCTGCGCCTCGGTCAAGTCGGGCGCCATCAGCCGCACGTCGTGCAGCGCCTCGATCCAGATTCCGCCCAGGCCGGCCAGCATCACGACGCCCCATTGCGGATCGCGGCGGCCGCCGACGACCAGTTCCAGGCCCGGCCGGGACATGGCCTCCACCAGCATGCCGTCGAGCTCCAGCCCGGGGCTGTGCCGCGCCACCGACGCCGCCATCGTCCCCCACGCGGCCTCCAGCGCCGCGGCGTCGTGCAGGCCGACCGCCACGCCGCCCGCATCGCTCTTGTGCATCAGCATGTCGGCCTGCGCCTTCAGGACCAGGGGATAGCCGACGTCGGCCGCCCGCTGCAGGGCTTCGTCCAGCGTACGGGCCAACCCGCCCCGCGGCGTCGCGATGCCCAGTTCCTGCAACAGGCGCTTGCCCTTGTATTCGGCCATCGGCCCCGGGACCAGGCCCGGCAGCCGCCGGCCGCCCTCCGGGCTGCGCTCGGCGGCCGCCGCATGCAGCCGCCCGTAGCGGTGGACGTGCGCCATGGCTCGCATCGCCCGCTCGGGCGAACGCAGGAAAGGCATGCCGCTCTCGTGTACCTTCGCAAGGAACTCCTGGCCCAGCGGCGCGCTGTCGCCCATGACGACGAAGCACACCGGCTTGCGCGAGGCCCGCATGACGGGCAGAAGCGAGTCGGCCTTGGCCACCTGCTGCTGGGGCGAACCGCCCATGAGCGGCATGATGAGGCTGCCCACGCCGGGGTCGTCCAGAATGGCCTGCGCCGACTGGCCGAAGATCTCGGGCTTCTGCATGCCGATGGCGGTCAGGTCCAGCGGATTGTCCGGCGCCATAAAATCCGGAAGAATGCCCGACAGCGCCTTCATCGTTCCGGGAGCGAACTCGGCCAGCGGAAGGCCCACTTCCTCGCAGAAGTCGAGCGCGACGCCGCGCAGCGCGCCCGAGTTCGAGGCCACAGCTGCCTTGCCTTGCAGCACCGGCTGGGGATACCGGGCCAGGATCGCCGTCACGTCGAACAGCTCGTCCATGCTGTCCACCACCACCACGCCTTCGCGCTCGACCAGCGTGCGCATCACCTCGTAGTCGCCCGCGAGCGCGCCGGTGTGGGACTTGGCCGCCTCCCGGGCGCGCTGGCTTCGGCCCGGATGCATCAGCACCACCGGCTTGCCCAGTTCGCGCGCACGAGCGGCCATCCGCAGGAAGGCGGCCGGCTGGCGCAGCATCTCGACGAACACCGCGAAGGCGTCCACGTCGGGCGCATCCACCAGGGCCGAGAGGAAATCCTCCGCCCCGAGCACGGCTTCGTTGCCGGTGGAGATCGAGAACGAGACACCAAGGCCCCTGCCCTGGAAGGCCTGGCGCAGATTGCCGTTCATCGCGCCGCTCTGGGCCACGATGCCGATGCGCGGCCCGCTTCTGGCCGCCGCAGGCTGCACCGGCTCGAACGTGAGCGGCACGTTGTCCGCGAAGTTGATGAAGCCAAGGCAGTTGGGACCGAGCACGGCGACGCCGTGGCGCCGGGCGATGGCCGTCAGCTCGTCCTGGGCGGCCTTGCCGGCTTCTCCCAGCTCGGCAAATCCCGAGGCGAAGACCACCGCAGCGCCCACGCCGCGCCGCCCGCAGGCGGCGATCGATTCGCAAACGGCCACTTGGGGCACGACCAGTACCGCCACGTCGACACCTTCCGGCAGGTCGTCGATCGACTTGAAGCAGCGGATGCCGTTGACTTCGTCGCGGCTGCGGCTGACCAGGTGCAGCGTGCCGGCATAGCCGAAACGCTGCAGGTTGGCCAGCAGCAGACCGCTTACCGAACCGGGTTCGGGCGAAGCGCCCACGACCGCGATGGACTGGGGCCGCAGGAGGCGGTCCAAGGCAAAGGAGGACATGCGATTTTCCTGCTCGATCAGCGTTGGTAGGCGCCGAGTCCCGGCTTGAACGATTTGTCGTCGAGGAACTGCTTCATCGCGGTGTCGCGGCCGCGTTCGGGATCGTGGAAGGTGCCCTGGTCGACCTTGGCCATCAGGTAGTCGGCGGCCTGCTCCCAGGTCATTTCCGCGGCCATGCGATGCGCAATCTTGGCCTGGCGGAGGACGGTGGGATTCTTTTCCATCAATACCTTGGCCAACGCCTTGGTCCGTTCGCGCAGGCGCGCGCGCGGCACGGCCTCATTGACGAGGCCGATCTCGGCGGCGCGGCGGCCGTCGAAGGTTTCCCCGGTCATGACGTAATACATGGCTTCGCGTTCGCGCACCAGGCTGGCGAGCGCACGGCTGACGACGCCGGCCGGGATGATGCCCCAGTTGATTTCGGACAGCCCGAAAGTGGCTTCTTCGGCGGCGATGGCGAGGTCGCAGGAGACCAGCGGCGTAAAGGCGCCGCCGAAGCACCAGCCATTGACCATGGCGATGGTGGGCTTGGAATAGAAGCGCAGCTGGCGCCATTGCCACAGGCCGTTGGCGCGGAACAGACGCGTGCGTTCTTTGGGGTCGTTGTCGGTCGCGCGGAAATATTCGCGCAGGTCCATGCCTGCGGAGAAGGCATCGCCGGCGCCGGTAAGCACCATGACCTTGCAGCGGTCGTCGGCCTCGAGTTCTTCGAGGATGCGGACCATGTTGTAGACGATGCCGGGATTGATCGCGTTGCGTTTTTCGGGGCGGTTGAGGGTGACCCAGGCGATGCCGTCTTCGAAGTCGACGAGGACGGGGGGGGCGTCTGCGGCGGGTTGGGTGGCGGAATTGGCGGTCATTGATGTCTCCTCGATCCGTTGCTGGGGTTATGGTTCGTGAGACGTAATATATAAACTTACTTTATATAAATCAACTTGTTTTTATGCTCGATGGAGACAGGATACTGCGCGGACGGGTTCTTGGGGACGTGGGCCGGCAGGCGCGGTGCCAACCGCGGTGCTCAGTGAAACATTCCGGTGTTGGCTTCCGAGGGGCCGCGCAAGGCGCCTGCCGGCGCCTCGGCTTCAGGCCGGCGAAAACACGCGCAGGCGATGGCCGTCCGGGTCCACGGCGACGAAGGAGCGGCCGAACTCGAGGGTTCTTGGAGGCATGAGCAGGGGTACGCCGCGTTCGGTCCACCGGGCACAAGCGGCGTCGACCTCGGCGTGGGTATCGACGTTGATCGACAGTTCGCAGCCTCCACCCTCGCCGCCTGGCGCGGGTTCGACGGTGCGTTTGGACCACAGTCCCAGCCTGAGGCCGGACGCGAGGGCGAAGAGCGCGAATGTCGGCGAAGACTCGACCGGTTCGGTATCGAGCAGCGCCGCATAGAAACGGGCGCTCGCCTCGGGGCTGTCCACATAGAGAATGACGAAGTTGGGATGGGGCATGTTGTCGCTCCTGGATGGGTTGTGCAGCCAGGATAGCGGCACATGCTGTCAATTTCTGGCAGCATCAATCCCGCGGTTCGGGGATGCCCTCTTTTGCCCGCCATTCCTTGAGCAGCGCGTGGCGCCGCCGGGGGTAGCGGTCGTCGGTGGGAACCAGCTCCACGATCCGGTCGGTGCGGAAGTGGCGGAAATCCTGGCGCAGTTCGCACCAGCCCAACACGATGCGCGCCCGGTCGAAAAAACCGAGGCCGAAGGGCCAGATCGTGCGCCGCGAACGGATACCTTTGCTGTCGAGATAGACGATGCCGAGCTTGCGCTCGGCGCGGATCGCCCTGCGTATGGTCGGCAGGTCTGCGCCGTCGGCCGCGATGGCCTCGCCCGGTCCGACAAGCAAGGCAGAGGTATCGATGTGGGGGCGCAGGTCGTCCGGCAGGACCGCCGCGATCTTGGCCAGCGCATTGCGTGCAGCCGCGGCGAGCGGGTCGTCCGCACGCTTGGCCACCCACCGGGAGCCGAGCACCAGGGCTTCGATTTCCTCTTCGGAGAACATCATGGGCGGGAGCATGAAGCCCGGGCGCAGGACATAGCCGAGCCCGGGTTCGCCTTCGACCTGCGCGCCTTGCGCGTGCAGGCTGGCGATATCCCGGTAGAGCGTGCGCAGGCTGATGCCAAGCTCCTGGGCGAGCACGCGTCCGCTGACGGGGCGGCGGCGCCGCCGCAAGGCCTGGAGCAGCGCGAGCAGGCGTTCCGACCGGGACACCGCGCAACGCCCTGGGACCGCTAGCCGGCCAGCGCCCGCAGCGTATCCGGCACGGGAATGCCCTGCATCTGCCAGAACGCCTCGTCGGCCCAGCCCCGCCCTACTTCCGTTCCGTGGGTCTGCTTCCAGGCCGGCCGCTTGTCCTTGTCGATGAGCAAGGCGCGTATGCCCTCCTGGAAATCGCCTTGGGTGCTGCACCACAGGGCAACGCGGTACTCCAGCTGGAAGACTTGCGCCAGCGACATGTGGCGGGTACGGTGCCGCAGCTCCCATGCCAGGCGCGCCGTGCTGGGTGCCCCTGCGGCGAGGGCATCGCGCGCGCCTTGCAGCCACGGATCGCCGCCATCGTATTGCAGGATGGCGGACACGACCTCGTCGAGCGCCGGCGCGCGGCAGAGCTCTGCAATGGTGTCGGCGTTGCGGCGCAGCGGGCCGGCGGCGGGTTCCGGCACGCTGCGATACGCATCCAGTACGTCGTGCAGCAGCATGTCGTCGAACTGCCGGTCCCCGCTCCATTCCTGTCCGGCCAGGGTATGGAGCACGTGCGGTTTCTGCTCGTGCCGGATGTGGTAATCGGCCCACCCGGCGTACAAGGCGTCTGCGGCGTGCAGCGACGCCCCGGTCAGGCCCAGGAACAGCCCCGACTTGCCCGGCATGCGATTCAGGCCCCACGACATCCCCACGTCGGGAAACAGGCCGATGGCGATCTCGGGCATGGCCAGGCGCGAGGTCTCGGTGACGACGCGGTGGCTCGCGCCTATCATCAGTCCCAGTCCGCCGCCCATCACGATGCCGTTGCCCCAGCACAGGAAGGGCTTGGGATACGTGTGGATGGCATGGTCCAGGCTGTATTCGCGCTCGAAGAAGCGGGCGATTTTCGGCGGGATGCCTTCGTCCTGGCGAGCCACCATCTCGCGGTACACGCTCCGCAGGTCGCCGCCGGCGCACAGCGCCCTGCCCTCGGCCTCCAGCATCACCACTGCGATGGCGGGATCCGTCGCCCAGGCGACGAGCCGATCGGCCAGCAGGTTCGCCATTTCCAGCGACAGGGCATTGAGGGTGGCCGGGGCATCGAGAGTCGCGATGCCTATGCGCCGGCCGCCTGCCGCGGCGACTTCGCGGAACCGGACCGGAGCGGAAGAAGTCTGCATGGCCGTTCTCCCGCCTGGCGCTACTGCATGCTGCCGGCAAACAGCGACCGCGGGCGCCGCCGCAGCAGCAGCGCGGCGATGCCGGCCATGGCCAGCACGGCAAACAGCAACAGGCTCCAGATCTCGTAGCGCACGCCAAGCAGATCCACCGCCGCGTCGGCGCAGGTGGCGTAGATGCCGAACACCGACGGCAGGGCCTCATCCAGGCCGGACGCGGTCATGAAGCGGTCGGCGAAAGTCTGGGCGCAGCTCATCAGGTGCGAAGCGACATTGTGCTGGTAGACGGCCGTCGCCACCCCGGCCAGCGCCAGCACGGCCACCACGCCGGCGCACAGCTTCTGCGCCGCGGCGATCCTGCGCAACGACAGGCCCAGCAGTGCGAATACCGCAACCGCGAGATAGATCAGGCGCTGCAGCACGCACCAGGCGCAAGGCTGCATGTCGAAGACATGCTGCGATACCAGCGCGATCGCCACGGCCCCCAGGCTGGCGATGGCGGCGAATGCGAGCAGGCGGTCAACAAGAACGGTTTTCATGGATGATGGCCGGAGGTTCTCAGAGGGAGTGTAGTTGTGCCTGGCGCAGCACGCCCAGCACCAATTCCGAGGCTCCGTCCCAGACGATCTGGACCCCCAGACACAGCAGGATGAATGCAGACAGCCGCAGGAACACCGCAGTTCCCGAATCGCCCAGGAGGCGCAGCAATTGCTGCGCATAGCGGAAGGCCAGCAGCACCGACGCCGCCACCAGCGCCAGCCCGAACACCGCCCCGGCTATCCGGGTGGCGCTCATGGCCAGGGACGCATGGTCGTGCAGGCTGGCGCCGACGGTAATGGCGGCGGCAATGGAACCGGGTCCGCAAGCAATGGGAAAAGTGAGCGGATAGAACGCCCTGCGGTCGGCCATTTCTACGGTGAAGCCTTCGGCCATGCGCGCGGAGCGCTCCGCGCCGCCGTCGCTGGAATTGAGCAGGCGCCAGGCGCTGGCGACCACCAGCAGCCCCCCGCCGACCCGCACGATGGCCAGGGAAATGCCGAAAAAATCCAGCACGATGGAGCCGATGAGCATGGCGGCGAACAGCAGCATGAAAACGTTGCGGGCAATCTTGCCGGCCAACACTTCCCGCATGCCCGTGGAAGCGCCTTCGGTCAGGGACAGGAATATCGGCGCCGTCGCCGTCGGATTCAGGATGGGGACCAGGGTCGCCAGGGAAAACAGGAAACTCTTGCCCAGCGCCAGTCCATAGTCTTCGATCAACATGACCGAAGTGTAAGAGAAATGGGATCAGGCCGCAGCGCTTCGCCTTTCCGCGGCAGCCCCGTCCAGCTCCGCGGCACGCTCGATCAACTCGGCGTAAACCTCGCCCACCAGGATCAGCGCCGGGCCGCCGCCTAGTTGCCGCGCCGCCTCCGGCAGCCTTGCGACCGTCGTCGGCAGCACGCGCTGGGTGGGAAAGCTGGCATTCTCCACCAGCACCGCGGGGCGCGCGCCGGGTACACCCGCTGCCGTCAAGCCGCGGGCGATGGCGTCCGCCTGGCGGCTGGCCATGTACAGCACGACGGTATCGGCCCCGCGGGCGGCCTCGGCCCAGGCATGTTCCGGCTCCCCCTTGCCTACCGATGGCGTCAGGAACATGACGCTACGGCTCAGGCCCCGCCGCGTGAGCGAGCAGCCCAGCGCCGCGCTGGCGCCGAAGGCGGCGCTCACGCCAGGGACGACTTCGACGTCAATGCCTGCCTCGGCCAGCGCGGAGAGCTCTTCCTGCGCCCTGCCGAACAACATGGGATCGCCGCCCTTGAGGCGCACCACGCATGCGTGGCGCCGGGCGGCATCGACCAATTGGCGATTGATGAACTGCTGCGCCGTGGACAGCTGGCCGCATCGCTTGCCCACGGCCACCCGCCGGGCCTGCGGCGCCAGGGCCAGCACGGCTTCGTCGACGAGCGCGTCGTGGAACACCACGTCGGCCTGCGACAGCGCGCGCGCCGCCCGCAACGTCAACAGATCCGCCGCGCCGGGTCCGGCTCCGACCAGATAGACCTTTCCCATGTCTCAGCTCCGTCCGGCCCGAGCCGCCCGGAGCGTTCGCACCACCGCGCGGAAGGCAGTCATACCGCCGTCTCCGGGACCGGATAGCTCTTCTGGTAGGCGGCAGTGAAGGTTCCGAGCGCCCGGAGCGCCTCGTGCGGATCGTGGCCCGGCTTGACCGCGAAGCTGTCGAAGCCGGAGCGCGCCTGATAGTAGACGGTATCGATCATGACGTCGCCCACGGCGCGCAGCTCGCCCGTCCAGCCCAGCCGCGTACGCAGCAGATAGGCGATGGAATAGCCTCGGCCATCGGTATAGATGGGGAAATCGACCGCGATCAGCGCCAATCCCTCGGGGCGGATCCGGCCGTCCTCGGCCAGTTCGGAGGGATCGTCGTCGGGCGCCAGCAGCACGCCCACGGGCTGGGTGCGCTCGCGCAATTGCGCCTGCGCGGATTGCCAGACCGAAAGCGGAACGAGCCAGTTGCCGTCCTGCGGCGGCAGCGCCCGCGCCTCGGTGGGCTCGAAACGCTGCCAGGTATCGACTTCCAGCTTGCGATGGCGGATGAGATTGGCGGGATGCCGCGGATCAGACATGGGCAGCCTCCGCAACGGCCTTGGCCTGCTTGCGCTCGGCATAGACGCGGGTCTTGAAGGGATCGATGCCCACTCGCTCGACGACGTCGATAAAGCGTTCGGCGTCGCTGTCGCGCAGGTCGAGATACGTTTCCACCAGGTTGGCCACGACGTCGGCCACCTCCTCGCGTGCGAACGACGGGCCGATGACACGGCCGATCGCCGCCCCGCCCCCGCGCGTGGACTCGATGTCGGGCAGCGGCTTGGCAGCCCCGCTCTGGCGGCCGCCCAGCGTGACCTGGTACCACTCCTCGCCGGCCTTGTCCACGCCCAGGATGCCGATGTGGCCGACGTGATGGTGGCCGCAGGAATTGATACAGCCCGAGATGTTCAGGTCGAGTTCGCCGATCTCGTACAGGTAGTCGAGGTCGTCGAAGCGGCGCTGGATGGCCTCGGCCACGGGGATGGACACGGCATTGGCGAGCGCGCAGAAATCCCCGCCCGGGCAGGCGATGATGTTGGTCAGCAGGCCGACGTTGGGCGTGGCCAGGCCCAGCTTGTCGAGCTCCTTCCACAGGGCATGGAGCTGGCTGCGCGCGACGTCGGCGAAGACCACGTTCTGCTCGTGCGTGACCCGCATTTCGCCGAAGCTGTAGCGATCGGCCAAGTCGGCCACCGCATCCATCTGGTCGGCGGTGATGTCGCCCGGCGGCACGCCGGTGCGCTTGAGCGAAAGCGTCACGGCGGCATAGCCGGGCACCTTGTGGTGATGGGTATTGCGCCGCAGCCAGCGGGCAAAACGCGGATCGTTGCCCGCATGCTGGGCCGACGTATCGGGGCCGGGGTCGGCCGCGTACGGCGTGACGGTGAAACGATCGGCGATCGCCTGCACCTGCTCGGCCGTGAGGGTCTCGGGGCCGCCCTTGATCTGCTTCCACTCGCGCTCGACTTCTTCGCCGAAGACCTGCGGCGTAAGCTCCTTGACCAGGATCTTGATGCGGGCCTTGAACTTGTTGTCGCGGCGACCGTGCAGGTTATAGACCCGCAGGATGGCCTGCAGGTAGGTCAGCAGGTGCTGCCAGGGCACGTAGGGGTTGATGAGCTGGCCCACGATGGGCGTGCGGCCCAGGCCGCCTCCGACCCAGACGCGAAAGCCGATTTCGCCGTCCTGCTCGACTGCCTGCAGGCCTATGTCGTGCACCCCGACCGCCGCGCGGTCCGTCACCGCGCCGCTGACGGCGATCTTGAACTTGCGGGGCAGGAAGGCGAATTCGGGATGGAAGGTGGACCACTGCCGTATCAATTCGCACCAGACCAGCGGATTGACGATCTCGTCGGGCGCGACCCCCGCGAACTGGTCCGTGGTCGTATTGCGGATATCGTTGCCGCTGGTCTGGATCGAGTGCATCTGCACCTTGGCCAGCTCGGCCAGGATGTCCGGCACGTCTTCCAGCCGCGGCCAGTTGAACTGCATGTTCTGCCGGGTGCTGAAATGTCCGTAGCCGCGGTCCCATTTGCGCGCGATATGGGCCAGCGTGCGCAGCTGGCGCGAAGCCAGCATGCCGTAGGGAATGGCGATACGCAGCATCGGCGCGTGGCGCTGGATATACAGGCCGTTCTGCAGCCGCAGCGTGCGGAAATCGTCCTCGCTCAGTTGCCCGTTCAGGAAACGCCGCGTCTGGTCACGGAATTGCGCGACGCGTTGGTCGACCAGCAACTGATCGATGGGTTGATACTGATACATGCAGCAAGCCTCTAGATGTGGCCAATGGCGGAAGGCGGAGCGCGTCCGGCCCGTCGGCCGGCGCGGGCGCGCGTATGCCGCGCAGGCGCGCGCCCAGGCATGCAGCTTACAAATACCGGCTTACGAATAAAACGACCGGTTCGTAATGTGCATATACGGAAACTTGTCTAAGAAGCGGCGGGCAGTAAAACGTGCGCTTATATCCGGGCGACACGGCCGGCGAACGCGCATCGCGATCAATCGGACGAGCCCGCGACTCGCCAGGAAAAACCAAGGCGCGCACCTCCCGGTACGCGCCTTCGGGGCCGTGCCGATCCGGGGAGGATCAGGCGTCGTTGGCGGCGTAGCCCATGTTGACCCGCAATCCACCCGCGCCGTCCTTGTCGCGGTTGTTGCGCATGCGCTCGATATGGTCCAGGTACTCGGGCGTGATGTCGCCGGTCACGTAATGGCCGTCGAAGCACGAGGTCTCGAACTGGGTCAGGTTGGGGTTCATGTCGGTCACCGCCTGCCGCATGGCGGCCAGGTCCTGGTAGACCAGCGCGTCGGCGCCGATGACCCGGGCGATTTCCTCGTCCGTGCGTCCATGCGCGATCAGCTCGCTGCGCGTGGGCATGTCGATGCCGTACACGTTGGGGAAACGCACCGGAGGCGCCGCCGACGCGAAAAACACCTTGTTGGCGCCCGCGGCGCGCGCCATGTCGACGATCTCGCCGCTGGTGGTGCCGCGGACGATGGAGTCGTCGACGATCAGCACGTTCTTGCCCTTGAACTCCTCGCTCATGGCGTTGAGCTTCTGGCGCACCGATTTCTTGCGCACCGCCTGGCCTGGCATGATGAAGGTACGGCCGACGTAGCGGTTCTTGATGAAGCCTTCCCGGTAGTCGAGATTCAGCCGGGCTGCCAGTTGCATGGCGGCGGGCCGGGCCGAATCCGGAATCGGCATGACCACGTCGACCTCGCCCAGCCGCAGGTTGCGGGCAACCTTGTCGGCCAGGTATTCCCCCATGCGCAGGCGCGATCCGTAGACCGAGACGCCATCCATCAGCGAATCCGGACGGGCGAAGTACACGTACTCGAAGATGCACGGGCTCAACTGGGGGTTGTCGGCGCACTGGCGCGAGGCAAACCGGCCGTCGAGGTCGATGAAGATGGCCTCCCCGGGCGCGACGTCGCGTTCCAGCTTGAACCCCATGCCTTCCAGCGTGACCGATTCGGACGCCACCATCCATTCCACGCCGGCGTCGGTCTCGACCTTGCCCAGGCACAGCGGACGGATGCCGTACGGGTCGCGGAAGGCCAGCATGCCGTAGCCGGCGATCTCGGCCACCACGGCATACGCGCCGCGCACCCGGCGATGCACCGCAGACACCGCCTTGAAAATGGCGTCCTCGTCCAGCGACACCCCGTTCGACGAACGCTGCAGCTCATGCGCCAGCACATTGAGCAGCACTTCCGAATCGGAATTGGTGTTCATGTGGCGGCGATCGACGCGGAACAGCTCCTCGCGCAGCGACTCCCAGTTGGTCAGGTTGCCGTTGTGGGCGAAGGTGATGCCGAAAGGCGCATTGACGTAGAAAGGCTGGGCCTCTTCCGCGCTGGAGCTGGAGCCGGCGGTGGGATAGCGCACCTGGCCGATGCCCGAGTTGCCGGGCAGCGAACGCATGTTGCGCGTACGGAACACGTCGCGCACCAGGCCATGCGCCTTGAACATATTGAACGTATTGCCCTGCGACGTGGCAATGCCCGCCGCGTCCTGGCCGCGATGCTGCAGCAGAAGCAGGCTGTCGTAGAGCAACTGATTAACCGGCGCGTGCGAGACGACACCGACGATTCCACACATGAGAGCCTCTTATCAAGAGCACAAACTTAATAGCGGATCCAGTCCGCGAACTGTTCCGGCAAGTACGGCTTGACCGCCCGCGCGCCTGCCTCGGCATAGGGCGACAGCGCCGCCTCGGTCCACCACGGCTCCTTGGGCAAGGGCGTGAACCCCGCCGCCACCACCAGGACGAGCACGATCACCACGCCCCGCACCAGGCCGAACACCGCGCCCATGCCCCGGTCGGCCAGCGACAGGCCGGTAGCCTTGATCAGCAGCCCGAGGGCAAGATTGACGATGCCTACCGCGAGCAGCACCGCGATGAACACGCCTGCGTACGCCACCGCTGCCCGCAGGCCGGGATTATCGATGTATCCGGCCAGCCACTCGTGGGCGACGGGACCGTATCGGACTGCGCCCGCAAAGGCCGCCACGTACGCGATCAGCGACAGCACCTCCTTGACGAGCCCGCGAAAGAGGCCGATCACCACCGACGCCCCCAGGATCAGCAAGACGCCGTAATCGAAATTGGTCACAGCGGCACGATGGAACTGCTGAAACCGGCCGAGGTGATACGTGAACGGGCGGCATCGGCGGCCTCGCGCGAGGCAAAGGGACCGACCCGCACGCGGAACACGTCGCCCTTGCCGGTCTTGACGCGCTCGGTAAAGCTCTTGATGCCCGCGGCGTTCAACCGGTCGCGCATGTCATTGGCGCGCTCTTCCGTGGAAAACGCGGCGATCTGCACCGCGAAGCTGCCCTTGCTCTCGGGCTTGGGCGCCGCCGCGGCGGGGCTGTTGCCTTCCAGCAAGGCCCGCGCCCGCGCGGCCTCGGCGCGGGCGGCTTCGCTGGGCGCAGGACGCGTTGGCGCAGCCGTTGCCGGCGGCGGGGTCGCCGGCTTGGGCGGCTCCGGTTGGACCGGCGGCGGCTTGGGAGGTTCAGGCCTGGTTTCGGGCTTGGGTTCAGGCTTGGCCGGTTCCGAAGCAGGCGCCGGAGCCGGGGCCGTGCTGGCGAGGGGTTTGTCGGCAGCGGGCGCGGTCTCGGGTTCGGGCGCCCTCGCAACCGGTTCGGGCGCTGCGTTGCGATCCGGAATCTGGATGGGGATGTCGTCGGGCAGTAGCGGCGGCTCGGAATCGAGCACCATCGGCAGCACGACGATCGCCGCCAGGACCAGGGCAATGGCGCCGACGAGTCGGCGGCGGGCCCGGCGGCGCGCTTCCTGTGCGGGATCCTGCGATTCGCTTCCGGCTGCGTAGCCGGCGCGGCTGGATTTGGCCGTGGTGGTGGCCGCCTTCTTCTTGCGCTCGAGCAATCCCATTGATACGTCCGGCTGAAACACGCGGCGGTGTCGTGCGTCGCCCCTGCAAGGGCCGGGCTCAGCCCGCGCGGGCGGCCTTGGCCGCGCGCATGGACGCCAATACGCCCGCCACGGTAAGGAAAGATCCGAAGACTAGGATTCTATCACCCTCGCCCGCTCTTCCTTGCGCCGCGGCAAAGGCCGCCGCCGGGTCGGCATGGGCCTGGACGGAGGACTCCTTGTCCTCTTTGACGCCATGCGCGCGCAGGCGGGCCGCCAGCGCCTCGCCGCTCAATCCGCGCGGTCCCGGCAACCCGGCGCAATGCCAATGGTCGACGCGGTCGCCCAGCTTGGCGATGACGCCGTCGATATCTTTGTCGTTCAGCATTCCGAACACCGCATGGGTGTAGGGATGGAAGCCCATGTTGTCGAGATTGTCGGCCAGCACCGCCGCCGCGTGGGGGTTGTGCGCCACGTCCAGGATGACCGTGGGCCGGCCCGGCAGGATCTGGAAACGCCCGGGCAGCTGCACCTGCAGCAGCCCCAGGCGCACCGCCTGCTGCGGCACCGGCAGCCGCTCGCGCAGCGCCTCGAGGGCCGCGAGCGCGGCCGAGGCGTTCAGGAGCTGGTTGGCGCCGCGCAGCGCGGGGTAGGCCAGCGCATTGCGGCGCTGGCCGCGGCCGCCGTAGCTCCACTGCTGCTTGTCGCCCGAGTAGTTGTAGTCGCGCCCGAAACGCCAGAGATCCGCGCCGATGCTGGCGGCATGGTCGAGCAGCGATTGCGGCGGTACGGGGTCGGCGCAGATGGCGGGCTTGCCGGCGCGGTAGATGTGGGCTTTTTCCCAGCCGATCTTCTCCCGGTCGTTGCCCAGCCACTCGACGTGGTCCAGGTCCACGCTGGTCACGATGGCGCAGTCGGCGTCCACGATGTTGACCGCGTCGAGCCGGCCGCCCAGCCCCACTTCGAGGATCGCCACGTCGAGCCCCGAGCGGGCGAACAGCCGGAGGATGGCGAGCGTGGTCAGCTCGAAATACGTCAGCGAGATGTCGCCGCGCGCTTCGTCCACCGCGGCGAACTGTTCGGTCAGCGCGGCGTCGCTTGCCGGTTCGCCGTTGATGCGCGCCCGCTCGTTGAAGTCGAGCAGGTGCGGCGAGGTGTACAGGCCGACCTTGTAGCCCGCTGCCAGGAGTATCGACTCGAGCATGGCGCAGGTCGAGCCTTTGCCATTGGTGCCGCCCACCACGATGGTGACGGCGTCGAGCTCGAGCCCGAGACGCTGCGCCACCGTGCGCACCCGTTCCAGGCCCATGTCGATGGGACGGCCATGGATGGATTCCAGGTAGGTCAGCCATTGCGCCAGCGGGCTGTGCGCATCGGGGCGGGAAACGGGAGCGGAGGACGGCATGGAAACGACCGGAAAGGCAAAACCGTAACTATAGAACGCCCTTGGTCGGCCAGGCGGTGAGGATGTCGTAGCCGTCGTCGGTCACGGCCACCATGTGTTCCCATTGCGCGGACCAGGATCCGTCCACCGTCACCACGGTCCAGTCGTCGTCGAGCACCTTGACCTCGTGGCGGCCGGCATTGAGCATGGGTTCGATGGTGAATACCATCCCTTTCTTGAGCCGAAGCCCGGTGCCGGGCCTGCCGTAATGCAGGACCTGCGGCGCCTCGTGGTACTTGCGGCCGATGCCGTGGCCGCAGAAATCGCGCACCACCGAAAAGCCCGCGTCCTCGGCGTAGGTCTGGATGGCCGCGCCCACGTCGCCCAGCGTCGCCCCCGGCCGCACCGCGGCGATGCCGCGCAGCATGCTTTCCAGCGTGACGTTGACCAGGCGCTCGGCCTCGTGCGAAGGCTTGCCGGCGAAGTACATGCGGCTGGTGTCGCCGTGCCAGCCATCCTTGATGACGGTGACGTCGATGTTGATGATGTCCCCGTCGCGCAGTACGTCCTCGGGCTTGGGGATGCCGTGGCAGACGACGCCGTTGATGGACGTGCACAATGTCTTGGGAAAGCCGTGGTAGCCGACATTGGCCGGAATGGCCTTCTGCACCTTGGTGATGTATTCGTGGCAGCGGCGGTCCAGCTCTTCGGTGGAGACGCCGGGCTGCACGTACTCGCCTATCATCTCCAGGACCTCGGCCGCCATGCCGCCCGCAACGCGCATCGCTTCGACTTCTTGCGGGGACTTGATGGTAATTGCCATGCGGGGGACTCCGTGTTTATCCGATTTTACCGCCGGCCTTCGCCGGTCTCCGCGGAGGAGGCCGCGCGCGGGCCGCGCACGGGTGCCGCCCTGGCCGCCCAGCGGTCCAAAGACGCCATGACGGCGCGCGGCCGGGTCAGCACGTCGTACACCCCACCATAGCGGGCCTGCATGTCGGCCAGGGCCGCAGGCGCCGCGCCGCGCGCCTGCGCGTGCGCCGCCGACCAGCGTCGCGCCACGCCCAGCGCCAGCGCGTAAGGCAGATAGCGTTCGTAGCGGGCGAGCGCGGACTCGGCGTCGAGCGGCGCCGACGCCGCCGAGGGATGCGCCAGGAACCGCCGGAAGCCGTCGATCTGAACGCGCAGCGCCCGGCCTTGCGCGGTATAGCCCTTCAGGCCCGGAAAACCCGCGCACACCACCGGCAAGAGGATCAGCGGAGCCAGGCCGGCCAGCAAGAGCGGCAACGACTCCGCGTGCGTCACCAGCACCGCCAGGCCGCCTGCCAGGCACAACAGCGCGAGCGCGCCCAGCACCACCCTGCTGACAAAGCTCGTGGCGCCCGCGCGCCACTGCGCATGGACGGCGCACCAGGCCGGCACCGCGGGCAGCGGCAGCAAGATGCCCCATGCTGTCCATGCGAGCAGGCTGCCCTCGCGGATGATGGCCAGCCCCACCAGGGCCACGGTCATGGCGATCCAGAGATAGAACGCCTTGCGGGCGCGTTCGCCGTAGGTGACGAAAAGGCTGCGCGCATAGGCTTCGTCCAGCCATTGCCGCTGGTCGCGCAGGGCTTCGTCGTAACAGCGCCGGTAGAGGCCGTCGAGCCGCAGCAGCGTCCGCCCTCCGGCGAAGAATCGGCCCAGCATCCCGTTGAGCAGCGGATCGTGGCGGGCATCGCCGCCAGTCTGGTTGGGCAGACGCTCGAGATAGCGGCCGTCGGCCTGCACCCGCAGCCGCACCGACCGCCGCGCCAGCAATTCCATCATGCCGGACAGGAATGCCCAGCGGTCATAGCCCTTGCGGTACACATAGCGCAGTGCCGGCGCCGACAGGCCCTCCGGCGGCTCGGTGAGCGGAGTCTTGCCGCGCCGGCTCCATCCGCCGGCTTGCAGCCAGGCCACCAGGTAATACAGGAGAAGGCATCCGGCGCCCAGGCCGCCCACCCAGAGCTCCGCCCGGTCTTGCACGCCGTGCCACCATGTCATGACCGGCCCTGGCCGCGAGACCTGCCCCGCCGGCCAGGCCAGCTCCACCGCCATGGACTCGCCGGGCGCCAGGACCCGTGTGGAAACGAATACAGCGCGTCCCGGCTCCCGCTCCTGCAGCCGGCCGGACGCCTCGCGCTGCCCCGCCACGGCCGCGTCCTGGATGGGCGCCTCGCCGGGCAACACGATGCGCACGCGCACCTTGTCGATGGGCAAGGCCCATTCCCTGCCCGTGACGTCCCACACGAGCCGGTCCTGTCCGCCCGCCGCCCGGAGCTGGCGGGTGACGCGATAGGTCAACGTGTACTGGTACTCACCGGGACGGAAGACGACATCCTTGCGGCCGGTGGTCACGCGCACGCCGTCCCGGAGCCGGGACAGCTCGAAAGGCTCGGCCCGGCCGTCGCGCCGCACCGAGACGACGTCGAAGCCGGCCGTGGTCCGGGTGCCGTCGTCGCGCCGGTAAAGATGGGCGAAATCGCGTTGCAGGCCATGCCGGATCTGCTTGCCCTCGGAACGCACACGCAGGTTCTCGGTGACGAGCAGGTCGCCGCTGCGTTCCACCTTGATGTCGCTGAAAAATTCGAGGATGCGCTCGTCGGCCCGCGCCTGTCCGGTCAGGGCGAGCAGCCAGCACACGGCCAGCAGCCAGACTCTCATGTCCCGCCCCGTCAAAGCGGCGGGAGGCGGCGAAGCGCTCGCGCGATCGACGGCCGCGCCTCGCGGCCGGCCGTCCGGGAAGGATGGAAGACACGGGCCGCCCGGGCCCCCAGATGCGATGCGCTATCAGACATGACACCAGCCTTGTTTTGGCAGGACTGTACCATCGGCCGCGCGCGCCGGCCGGAGGGCTCGTCTCAAGTTGTTTCCAGGTCACAAGCCCCCGCTGGTCCCGGCTTCGCCCGGCGTTTACCCCATTGACAGGCTTTTCCCGCTTGCCTAGAATTTTTTGAACTAATCGTTCATTTATGTACAATCCAGTACGGCACAGGAGAACCTCATGGCATCGCCCCTCATCGGTATCAGCGGCGCAGGCATAGGCGGGCTGGCGGCGGCGATCGCCCTGCGCAAGCTCGGCGTGGAATCCGTAGTCTTCGAACAGGCCCCGCGCTTCGCTCGGGTCGGCGCCGACATCAACCTCACCCCCAATGCCGTACTGGCGCTCGACGGCCTGGGCGTGGGCGACGAACTGCGCAAGACCGCCGCCCGCCCCACCCACCGCATCAGCCGCACCTGGGATACCGGCGAGGAAACCTCCCGCCTGGAGATGTCCCAGGCCGCCGAAACACGCTATGGCGCACCCCAGCTCACCATGCACCGGGCGGACCTGCTCAGCGCGCTCGAACAGGCCGTGCCCGCAGACACCATTCATCTAGGCAAACGCACGACGGGCATAGAAGAAGGCGCCGACGGCATTACCGTGCGCTTCGAGGACGGCAGCTCCCGCCGGGTGGATGTCCTGGTGGGTGCCGACGGCATCCATTCCACGGTGCGCAAATACCTGCTGGGCGACGAATATCCCGAATTCACCGGCGTGGTGGCCTATCGGGCGGTGGTCCCGGCGTCCAGGCTGGAAGGCGTGCCCAACCTCGGCGCATTCACCAAGTGGTGGGGCCCCAACCCCGAGACCCAGATCGTCACCTTCCCGCTCAACCTCGGCCGCGACATCTTCATCTTCGCCACCACTCCGCAGGACAGCTGGCGCCACGAGTCCTGGACCATGCCTGGCAGCGTCGAGGAATTGCGGGCCTCCTACGCCGGCTTCCACCCCGAGGCGCGGGCGCTGCTCGACGCCTGCGACGAGGTGCTGAAATCCGCGCTCTATGTACGCGACCCGCTGCCTTCCTGGTCGCGCGGCAACATCACGCTGCTGGGCGACGCCTGTCATCCGATGATGCCCTTCATGGCGCAAGGCGCCGGCATGGCGATCGAGGACGGCATCGTGCTGGCCCGTCATCTGGCGGCCTCCCCCCAGGCTCCGGCCGAGGCCCTGCGGCGCTACGAGGCCGCCCGCCGCGAGCGCACCGCCAGGATCCAGATCGGTTCGCGCGGCAATAACTGGCTCAAGGAAGGCGGCAACGCCGACTGGGTGTACGAATACAATGCCTGGAGCGTGCCCCTGGTCTGAACCTCCATGTCCTTTTCCGCCGAAGCCCTCGATGACGAGCCGTCCGCCAAGACCGGCCCGCTGGTGTCGCCCGTGCTGCGGGCTTTCCGCCTGCTGCGCTACGTGGTCGAAGGCGGCAGCACGTCGAACCTGAGCGAGGTCGGCCGGAGCATAGACGTCAATCGCGTCACAGTGATGCGGCTGATCGCCACCCTCGAGCACGAAGGCGTGCTCGAAGCCCTGCCGCAAGGCGGCCACCGGATCGGCCTGGCCTTCCTCAAACTGGCCACGGCGGCCACCGCGGCCAACGACATGCTGGACCTGGGCCGGCGCGTACTGTCGAACGTGCGGGGCCAGTTGAATGTCTCGGCGTATCTGGCCGCGCTGGACGCCGGCCATGTGGTGTACTTGCTGCGCGACATGCCAGAGGCGGGCTTGGTTAGCAGCGTGAAGGTCGGCAGCCGGGTCGCGGCCCACCTCACCACCCCGGGCCGCGTCCTGCTGGCATGGCAGCCGCGCGCCACGCTGGACGCCCTCTTGACGGACGAACCGCTTGCCGCCGCCGATGCCGGCAAGCTGGAACGCCAGCTCGCGGCCGATCGCGAACACGGCTGCGCATGGAGCTTTTCCGGCTTCGAACAAGGCATCAACTCGTGCGCCGCGCCGGTATTCGGCGGACTCGGCGAGGCGGTGGCCGCCATCAGCGTGGCCGGGCCCGAAACGGCATTCGGCGCAGACCAGGCCTCGCGATCCCGCACCGAGCGGGTCGTCCTGGAGGCCGCGCGCGACCTATCCCTGCTCCTGGGCTGCCGCGACTATCCGCCGGCCGGTTGAGAGGCGCCGGCGCGCCTCGGTCAGCGCTTCCCGGCCGCCTCGGGCAGCACACTCAGAAGATTCGTGCCCGTGCGCGACAAATGCTGCCGCAGGATCTCGCATGCCCGTTCAGCATCCCGGTCGAGCGCCGCCTTGAAGATCGCCTCGTGCTCGGCCGGCACGTTGCGGTCGGGCGAATTGCTCGCCAGGAACAGCCGCCGGTAGCGATCGCCCAGGTCGTGAAGCGTATTGCAAAAGCGCAATAGCAGCGGCATGCCACAGGCCGAGAACAAAGTAATGTGGAAAGCGCGATGCGCCTTCTCCCAGGCGGGTAGCTTGTCGCCGCTGCGGTCGGCGGCCTCGAGCCGGCTCAGCCGATGGTAGGTCGCCACCAGGGCATCCTCCCACCGTTCGTCGCCGCGCTTGATCGACTCGGCCAGCGCCATGACTTCCAGATTCATCCTCAGCGCGGTGACCTCGCGAAAATCGTCCGCGGATACCGGCGCCACGCGGTAGCCCTTCTTGTCCGTGGTCACCACCAGGCCGTCGGATACCAGGCGCGTCAAGGCTTCGCGCAGCGGGCTGAGGCTGACGTCGTACTGCTCGCGCAGCTCGTCCAGCCGCAACTTGCTGCCCGGCAATAGCGTTCCCCCGAGGATCGAGCCGCGCAGCGCCTCCACCAGGGTGGTCGAAAGCGTCGGGCCGCTGGCCGGGGTCGTATCGGTAAGTGTGGTCATGCTGAAACTCGGAAAAAAGAAGGCGCGAGCGCGCACGCGTCATTCTAGCCGTTTCTTCGTATCTTCATAAAAATAATCGATAAAAATAAAAAACTGCATATTTAAAAAATAATCGATTACTATATTTAAATCGATAAGGAGACAGCATGACCTCTTCCCGCCCGGATCCCCAGTTTGTCCAAGATACATTCGGCCACTATTCCGACTCCGTCGCCAGCAAGGAAGAGCGGGCCCGCGGCTACCGCGAGATGGCGGGCTTCCTGCCTCCCCGCGTCCAGGCCCGTCTGGATGTCACCGGCGCATTGGATCCGCAGATGCTCGACCTGCAGGAAAAAGTCCGCGCCCATGCGCTCGATTCCGCCCATTTCGACGCCAAGCAGGTGCAGTTGCTGATCTTCGCCATGCTGGTGGCCGAACTGAGCGACGCGGCCATCATTCACGGGGTAGCCGCGCGCCGGGCCGGCGCCAGCTGGCAGGAACTCCAGTCCGTGGTGAACCTGGCCTACGTCTTCCGGGGCGTTTCGGCGGCCAACCGCGGCGCCGACATGCTGATACGCATCGCCGAACGCGAGCGGGAATTGGCCGCCCAGGCCTGATCCGGGAGGAGCCTGCCATGCAAGCCTGCCAAGGACCGGACCGGGCCACGCGCAAGCCCGCCTTCATCGTGCCGCCCGGTTCGTGCGATTGCCACGCGCACATCTTCGGACCACGCCAGCGCTTCCCGTTCTCGCCGCACCGCAGCTATACGCCGGAAGACTGCACCGCCGACCAGTATCGCGACATGCTGGCCACGCTTGGCTTCGACCGGGGCGTGCTGGTCCAGGGAGGCGCGCACGGCACCGACAACACCGCCATGCTGGACGCCATGGAACGGCTGGGACCCCGCATCAAGGGCATCGCCGTCCTGCCGCCGGGCACGCCGCTGCGCGAACGCGAGGCGCTCCATCTCAAGGGAGTACGCGGTTTTCGCATGTCGACGGTGGTCTCGGGCGGCGTCGGCTTCGATCAACTCGAAGCGCTGGCGGCCGAAGCGGAAGAAATGGGCTGGCACTTGCTGCTGCACTTCCATCGCTCCGAGGAACTGGTGGCCGTGGCCGATCGGCTGCGCCGGCTGCGTTGCCATTATGTGCTGGACCACCTTGCCCGCATCCGCGCCGAAGAAGGCACGGCTTCGGCCGCTTTCGGCACGGTCCTGTCCCTGCTGGAAACGGATCGCTGCTGGATCAAGCTGGCCAGCCTGTATCGTTTGTCCGGCAAGCCCTATCCCCATGCCGACATGCTGCCCATGATCCATCGCGTCGTGGCCGCTCGGCCCGACCGCATGATCTGGGGCAGCAACTGGCCACACCCGATTCACACCGGCCCCATGCCCAACGACGGCGACCTGGTGGATCTCATTCCGCTGTGGGTGCCCGATGCCGGGCATCGGCGGCAATTGCTGGTCGACAACCCGCAGGCGCTCTACGGCTTCGACCGCCGCACCTTGCCGGGATGACCGGCGCCGGGCCGGCGCGTCGCGCGCCGCTCCCTCCCCATGACAAAATCCAGGAGACATCCATGCCGCTCAGCGCGCGCCCATTCATCACCCTCGCCGTTCTTGCTGCCGCAGTTCCTGCTCACGCGGCCTATCCCGAAAAACCCATCACCTTCGTCGTGCCCTTCCCGCCCGGAGGCACGACCGACATCATCGCACGCTCATTGGCGGCCCGCCTCGGCGCGGAGCTGAAACAGACCGTGATCGTGGAAAACCGGCCCGGCGCCGGCGGCAACGTCGGCGCCCAAGGCGTGGCGCGCGCCCAGCCCGACGGCTATACGTTGCTGCTGTCGACCGCCGGCCCGCTCAGCATCAACCAGCATCTCTACAAGAACCCCGGCTACGATCCGGCCACCAGCTTCGCGCCGGTGGCACTGGTGGCAGCCGTTCCCATCATGCTGGTGGCCAATCCTTCGGCGCCGTTCAAGACGGCCGCGGAACTCATCGACTATGCCCGCAAACATCCCGACAAGCTCTCGTACGGATCGCAGGGCAACGGCACCACCAGCCACCTCACGATGGAATTGCTCAAGACGCAGGCGGGCGTCAGCATCCAGCACATTCCCTATCGGGGCAGCGCGCCGGCCGCGACCGACCTGATGGGCGGCGTGGTGCAGGTCATGTTCGACAACTCCCCCAGCACCCTGCCCTTCGTCAAGGCCGGCAAGATGCGCGCCCTGGGCGTGGCGTCGCCGAAGCGGGTCACGGGCATGGACGACCTGCCTTCGCTTTCCGAGACGCTGCCGGGCTTTGCTTCCGAAGCGTGGTTCGGCCTCGTTGCGCCGGCGGCCACGCCCGCCGCTACGGTCGACATCCTGAACAAGGCGATCAACAGGATCCTGTCCAGCGCCGAGTACAGGCAAGAACTGGCCAACTCGGGCACGGAGCCCTTGGGTGGCACGCCGGCGGATTTCGCCAAGTACCGGGACGCCGAAACCGCCAAATGGGGCAAGATCGTGCAAGCTGCCGGCATCAAGCTGGACTGAGGTCTCGCGGCTGGTACGCCGCGTCGCCCGGCTACTCGTCGCCGTGGAACCGGGCGCGTATCTGCCCCGCCGTGGCCAACGGACGCCCCAGCGCGGCCGCCACCTCGGCCACCTGGCGCACCAGCGCGGCATTGTCGGGGGCCAGCGATCCGTCGCGCAAATAGAGGTTGTTCTCGAACCCGACGCGAACGTGGCCGCCCAGCGCCGCGGCCGCCGCCGCGCACGCGTGCTCGTGCCGGCCGAACGCGCACATGGCCCAGGGATGGGCCTGATCGTAGGCGGCCAGGAAAGGCAGGAGATCGGAAGGCGAGGACATCTGGCCGGCGCTGTAGCGGCCGAGGACGAACAGCACGAACCAGGGCGCATCGGGCACGACGCCCTGGCGCCGGTAGTCCATCCAGCGTTCGATGTCGCCGGCGTCGTACAGGATGACCTGGGTCATCACCCGCTCGCGCGCCAGCCATGAGAACAGCGACGCCACCCGCGCGTCGGCCTGCGGGCCGAGCGCGATTTCGCGCAATCCCACCGATACGGCTTCGGGTCTGACCGCCATGACGGCAGCCACCTGCTCGTCGGGCGCATACACTCCCGCCGCCTCGGTCGTGATCTGGATCACCAGTTCATTGCCCACCGCCTGGCGGACCGCCCGCGTGGCGGCCATGTAGGCGTCGGGCTCCAGGCTGTGCGACTGGTCGGCCTTGCGCACATGCATGTGCAGCATGGCGGCACCGGCGTCCAGGCACCGTTTCGCGGTCTCGGCCAACTGGCCCGGCGTGACCGGTACCGCGGGATGATCGGTAGCCTTCTTGTAGGCGCCGTTGGGCGCGACGGTCAGGATCAGCGGCGCATCGAGGTCCGCCGGTACGAGTGCCGGTGCATGCATGTCCACCCCCTCAGGCGCCGACCGGTTCACGCATGGTGACGAACTCCTCGGCCGCGGTGGGATGCAGGCCTATGGTCTGGTCGAACTGCCGCTTCGTCGCGCCGCATTTCAGCGCGATCGCCAACCCCTGGATGATCTCGGGGCCGTCCGGACCCACCATGTGGCAGCCCACCACGCGGTCGCTCGCATCGTCCACCACCAGTTTCATCATGGTCTGCTCGTCGCGGCCGGTCAGCGTGTTCTTCATGGGACGGAACCTCGAGCGGTAGACGCGCACCTTGCCGTAGCGCTTGCGGGCATCCTCTTCGGACAGCCCCACTGTGGCCACCGGCGGCTGGCTGAAAACGGCGGCCGGAACGTTCTCGGCATCCGCCTGCATGGGATTGCGGTTGTAGAGGGTCTCGGCCAGCGCCCTGCCCTCGGCGATCGCCCAGGGAGTCAGGTTCAGGCGATCGGTCACGTCGCCCACCGCGTAGATGCCGGGAACGCTGGTCTGCGATTTCGCGTCCACCTTGACGGCGCCGCGCTCTCCCAGCTCCACGCCGCAGGCCTCCAGGCCGAGGCCGCGGGTATTGGGGGCACGGCCGGTTGCCATCAGGACCTGGTCCACCACCAGGATCTCGCCGTCGTCGATCTGCACGGCGATGCGGCCCTCGCGCCGGTTCAACGCGACCACCCTGGTATGCGGGCGGATGACGATGCCGCGCCGCTGCAGCGCATCGGCCATGGTCGAGCGGATGTCCTCGTCGAAGCCGCCAAGGATCTGGTCGCGCCGTATCGCCAACGTGACGTTGGCGCCCGCGCCGCGGAAGATGCCGGCGAACTCGAGGGCAATGTAGCCGCCGCCGACGATCAGCACGTCGTCGGGCCGCTTGTCGAGCGACAGGGCTTCGTTGGAGGTGATCGCCAGTTCGATGCCCGGGATGTCGGGCAGCATGGGATGGCCGCCGGTTGCGATCAGGATGCGCTCGGCGGTATGGCGCCGGCCCGCCACTTCCACCGTGTGCGGATCCACGAGCGTCGCGCGTCCTTCCAGCAGCGTCACGCCTGCCTGGTCCAGCATGCGGCGATAGACACCCTCCAGGCGATCGATCTCGCGGTTCTTGGCGGCCACCAGAGCGCCCCAGTCCAGGCTCGCGCCCTCCACGGTCCAGCCATAGCCGGCCGCGTCCTCGAAGGCGTCGGCGAACTGCGACCCGTACATCAGCAGCTTCTTGGGCACGCAGCCGCGGATCACGCAGGTGCCGCCCACGCGGCTGTCCTCGCAGATCGCCACGCGCGCCCCGTACGAGGCGGCGCGGCGCGAGCCGGCCACGCCGCCCGAACCGGCGCCAATAGTGATAAGGTCATAGTCGAACGCTGACATCAGGCACGTCTCCGGCAAGAGAATCATCGATACGTCGGCATGGATGATAACCCCGCATGGCAGACCCTGCCCGCACGACCACCATGAGCACACCGCATCCGGACACCTCGGTCCCCACCCTGGACTACTACGAGCGCAACGCGGCCTCTTTCTGGGAAGGCACGCGCGACCACGACGTGGCCCAGAACATCGGCGCGCTGCTGCGGCACATCGGCGCCCCCCCGCCGCTGTCCATCCTCGATTTCGGATGCGGCCCCGGGCGCGACCTGAAGACCTTCCGCGATCTCGGGCACGAAGCCATCGGGCTGGACGGCTCGGCCACCTTCGCCGCCATGGCCCGCGCGCACAGCGGATGCGAGGTATGGCAGCAGGACTTCCTCGGCCTGGACCTGCCGGCCTCGCGGTTCGACGGCATCTTCGCCAACGCGTCCCTGTTCCACGTGCCGAGCGCCGAGCTGCCGCGCGTGCTGGCGGCGCTGCACCGGACCCTCAAGCCGGCCGGCGTGCTGTTCTGCTCCAATCCTCGCGGCAACAACGAGGAAGGTTGGAATCGCGGCCGCTACGGCGTCTACCACGACCTGGCCCAATGGCGCAGATATCTGGATGCCGCCGGCTTCGACGAACTCGAGCATTACTACCGGCCGCCGGGGCTGCCGCGCGCCCAGCAGCCCTGGCTCGCCACCGTGTGGCGGCGGCGCGCCCCGGCAATCGGGTAGACTCGGCCCCCTTGCTGCCCAATCCTCTCCGCGCCGTGACCCCTGCCCTCGACACCCTGCATTGGAACGACCCCGAACCGCGCGAGGCGGCTTGGCTGTCGGCCGGTGGCCATCCTCCCCCCAAGCGCGTGGTGGAGGCGGACGACCGTACGCCTGCCGACCAGGCCTATCGCCTGGCTTGCGAGGGCACCGCGCTACTGTGGCGGGGCGACTTCCAGAATGCCCGGCAACTGCTGCAGGCCATGGCGCGACGCGTGGACCGCAAGCCGTTCAAACCGGGCGCCACGATCACCCAGACCTTCCACCTCTATCGCCAGGCGCAACTGCAGCGGGCGCGCGTGCTGGGCATGCTGCTGGTGCCGATGGCCGCGGATTTCGGCATTCCGCTGCGCCGCGCGCCCGACGTACGCCAGGCCTGCCGCGAAGCCTATGGCAGCCTCGGCCGCGACGCCGTGGTGTCGCTGCGCGAGCTGCAAGGCGTCATCGGCGCGCACGAATGGCGCAAGAAAGGCGTGCAGGTTCCTGCCCTGGACGCACGCATCCATCCGCACTACGGCGTGTTCTCGCCGGTAAGAGGCGAATACGTCGAGCTCGTGGCCCGGGCTCCTCTGCCGGGCGTGGATGCCGCCTTCGACATCGGCACCGGCACGGGCGTGCTGGCGGCCGTGCTCGCACGCCGCGGCGTGCGGCACATCGTCGCCACGGACGCCGATCCGCGCGCGCTGGCATGCGCGCGCGAAAACGTCGAGCGCCTCGGGCTGGCCGGCCGGATACAGGTCGAGCAAGCCGACCTGTATCCGCCAGGGCGCGCGCCGCTTGTGGTCTGCAATCCCCCCTGGGTACCGGGCCCCGCGCATGCCAGCCTCGACCGTGCGGTCTTCGATCCCGACAGCCGCATGCTGCGCGGTTTCCTGGCAGGACTCGCCGCGCACCTGGAGCCTGGCGGTGAAGGCTGGCTGATCCTCTCCGACCTCGCCGAGCACCTGGGGCTTCGTACCCGAGAGGAATTGCTCGGCCTGGTCGAGCGTGCCGGCCTGCGAGTCGTGGACCGCCTGGAAGCCCGGCCGCGGCATCCGAAGGCCCAGGCCGCATCCGATCCGCTGCACGCGGCGCGCGCCGCCGAGACCACGGCCCTGTGGCGGCTGGCCTTGCGATAAGCTCCTCGACAGACGAGCATCGCTTCCACCTTCTTCACCCTGCACCAAGGACTCCCATGATCAAGCACATCGCCATGTGGCGCCTCAAGCTCGACGAAGGCGAGACCCGCGAGTCGGCCTTTGCCGCCATCCGCTCGGCCATCGCGGCGCAACGCGGACGCATTCCGGGCCTGCTCGAATCCGAGGCCGGCCTGAACTTCAGCACGTCGAGCAAGGCGCTGGACGTCGCGGTGTATACGGTCTTTACCGACCGCGAGGCGCTCGCGGCCTATCACGCCCATCCGGTGCACATGGAGACCCGCGCCAAGGTGGACCGCTATCTCAGCGCCGGCTGCATGGTGGACTACGAAATCGGCTGAAGCCCAGGCAACGCGCATTGCCCCGCTGCGCTCACCTGACCGTTCGGCCTATCCCGTCGGCCTTGCCGTTAGGCATATTCATCAGCGTGTCATTCCTTCCTACCATTCCCTCGTTCGAACTCACGAGGGAGCACGATGATGAAACTGTTTTCGAGGCAATGGCTGATGACATTGCTGGTCGCGGGATTCCTCGCCGGTTGCGGCGGCGATGGCGCGGTCACCACGGGAAGCGGCACGGGAAATCCTGGGAATCCGGGCGGCGAGCCGGGGCCGCCCCCGCCGGACCCCTATGCGGACAGCACGGCCACCCCGCCCGCTCCGATCGCCAATCCCACTATCACGGCAGCCGCCACGATCTCGCCCAGGCCCGATGACAGCGGGCTGACCGAGATAAACATCGCCGGCTTTGCCGCGCCCACGGCCAAGACGCTTTCGGCGCGCCAGCTATCCATGCGCTCGGGGCCCAACAAGGCCGCCGCCACGCGTGCCAATCTGACGCGAGCCGCAGTGCCCGATCTCGAAGCCGACGACTTCGTCGTGGTGGAAAACGGCATCGTCAAAGGCCATACCGTGGTCCGCATCGGCGAGGACTCCTCGCGCGCCAAGGCCGACGTCGTATTCGTCTTCGACACGACGGCCAGCATGGGCAGCGCGCTATCCAGCGTCCAGTCCTCGATCGCCGAGTTCGTCGACTTCCTGGATGAGAGCGGGCTCGACGTGCAATTGGGCGCAGTGACCTTCGGCGATGCCTTCGATACGCGATCAGCCGATTCGGGCCGCATCGGCACGGGCAGCACGGCGCCGCCGGGCTTCGACCTCAATGAGCGCCAGGTCTTCGCGCCTACCGCCGACTTCGACAAGTTCAAGCAGTTCATTTCGGAAGAAGTGCCGGCTGGCGGCGGCGGGCTGCCGGAGAATGCGACTGGCGCGCTGCAGTTCGCGTTCGATACTACGCCATGGCGCAGCGGCGCCCAGCGCGTGCTGATCGTCGTCACGGATGTCACCTCGCACAACGCGGCCACCTACGGCAATGACAACATCAGCGGCCGCTGGATTCCGCCTTCCGCGGAAGACCTCATCGCCAAGCTCAAGGGCAAGGCCGTCGTGCACGTCGTTTCCCCCAAGATCGAGAACGCCGGCGCCAATACGGACATGAAGGTATTCGCCGGCACGGAAGGCACGGGCGGCGCCTACTTCGAATGGGACAGGAAAGTATTCAGCCTGGTCGACCTGCCCATTGCCGAGGTGGCTGCCGGCGGCTACGTCATTACCTACCGCAGCAAGAAGGACGGCAAGCCCAAGACCGTACGCGTGGTGATCGACAACGGCGCGGACATCCGGGGCGAAATCAAGCTGGAGTATTAGCCCCCCCTACGCGCTTACGCGCGCCCCCCAGGGGGCGGCGCTGGCGGACCGGCGGAGCCGGATCCGCGGCGCCCTGGGCAGGGCACCGGTTGGTGGCGGAGGCGCTGCGCCCTGAGTTTAGGGGTGCGGATCAGTGGGCGAAGCGTTTTGCGCCGGCTACGCAGGCGACGGCGGCGAGGGTCGCCGCCAGCATGGGCCAGCTCACGGCTTCGTGGAGGAACAACGCCGCCAGGCCCAGGCCCATGAATGGCTGGAGCAACTGCAGCTGGCCTACCGCCGCGATGCCGCCCTGCGCCAATCCGTGGTACCAGAACACGAAACCGATCAGCATGCTGAAAAGCGAAACATAGGCAAGTCCGAACCAGGCCGGCGCGCCGACATGGCCTACCGATGCCGGCATGGTGAGCCAGGCGATCGGCAGCATGACGGGCAAGGATAGTACCAGCGCCCAGCTGATGACCTGCCAGCCCCCGAGCTTGCGCGACAGGCGCGCACCTTCCGCATAGCCCAGCCCGCATACGATGATGGCGCCCAGCATCAGCAGGTCGCCCTGGAAGGATGCCCCGATCCCGCCCAAGAGCGCGTAGCCGGCGACACAGGCGCTACCCAACAGCGAAAACAACCAGAAGGCGGGCCGCGGCCGCTCGCCGCCACGCACGACGCCGAAGATCGCGGTGCAAAGCGGCAGCAACCCCACAAAGACGATCGAGTGCGCCGACGAGACATGCTGCAGGGCCAGCGCGGTCAGCAGCGGAAAACCGACCACGACGCCGGCGGCCGCAAGTCCGAGCGAGGGCAAGTCTTCCACCCCGGGGCGCTGCTGGCGAAACGCCGCCAGCAGCGCCAGCCCGAGCGCCGCGGCGATGGTGGCACGCGCGCAGGTGAGAAATACAGGATCGAAATCCATGACCGCCGCACGCGTGGCCGGCAGCGAACCGGCGAAAATCGCCACGCCAAGGAAACCGCTGATCCACCCGCTTGCCGTCTTGCTCATGAACTCCCCTTTCCGCTGCCAGGCAGTAGACCACGGCAGCATGCGAGTTCCCAGGCACAGTCCGATACAATCCGACGAAACTGTTATGGTTACATGACCAGCACAGCCGAGACCGACGAACGTGGAAAATAAGCAGACCCGGATCGATGCCGTCATGGACGCGGTCCGAACCAGGATCGCCGCGCGCGCCTACCTGCCGGGCATGCGGCTGCCGTCCGTGCGGGCGCAGGCCAAGGCCATGCGGTGTTCGGTTTCCACCATCGTCGAGGCCTACGAGCGCCTCGCGGCGGAAGGCCTCATCCGCGCGCGGCCCGGCTCCGGATTCTACGTTTCGGGGCCGGCGGCGCCGCTGGCCCTGGCGGAGATCGGCCCACAGCTCGATCGTGAGGTCGATCCCCTCTGGGTCTCGCGCCAGTCGCTGGAAACCTTCGCCACGGTGCTCAAGCCCGGATGCGGCTGGCTGCCCGCCGCGTGGATGTACGAGGCGGGCATGCGCCGCGGGCTGCGCGCGGCGGCACGGGCGGAAACCTCGACGCTCGTGGACTATGGCACACCGCTCGGCCTGCCGGCGCTGCGCCACCTGCTCGCGCGGCGCATGGCCGCCGTCGACATCGAGGCGCCGCCCGAGCAGATCATGCTGACCGAATCCGGCACCCAGGCCATCGACCTGATCTGCCGCTTCCTGCTGGAGCCGGGCGACACGGTGCTGGTCGACGATCCCTGCTATTTCAATTTCCACGCGCTGCTGAGGGCGCATCGCGTCAAGGCGGTAGGCATTCCCTACACGCCGAATGGACCGGACCTCGCAGCCTTCGGCGCCGCCCTGGACGCGCATTCGCCCAGGCTCTACATCACCAACTCGGGCATCCACAACCCCACCGGCGCAACGCTCTCGTCCGTCACGGCGCACCGGCTCCTGAAACTTGCCGACAACTCCGGCCTCGTGATCGTCGAAGACGATATCTTCGCCGACTTCGAAACCAGCCCTGCGCCAAGGCTGGCCGCCTTCGACGGTCTCTCGCGCGTGATCCACATCGGCAGTTTCTCCAAGACGCTCTCGGCCTCGCTGCGATGCGGCTACATCGCCGCGCGCGCCGACTGGATCTCAAGCCTGACCGACCTCAAGATCGCCACCAGCTTCGGCAGCGGACGCCTGGCCGCGCACGTCCTGCTGACGGCGCTGACCGACAGCGGCTATCGAAAGCACATGGAGGCGGTCAGGATCCGGCTCGCCGAAGCGATGGAAAAGACCATCGCCCGGCTCGGCGCGATAGGCATCACGCCCTGGCTGGTGCCCCACGCCGGCATGTTCGTCTGGTGCCGGCTTCCGGCGGGCATCGATGCCGCCGACATCGCCCGCTCGTGCCTGAAGGACGGCGTGTTGCTGGCCCCGGGCAATGCGTTCAGCCAGTCCCTGAGCGCGAGTGATTTCCTGCGCTTCAACGCGGCCCAATCCGCCGACGACAGGATCTTCGAGGTACTCGCGCGCGCGTTGCGCAGGCAGCCGTCCAGGCCCGCGCACGCCGGCGCATAAGGCCCGGCAGCCTTAGGACCGGGCGCCGGGATAGCCCAGGCGGGCCGATAGCGCCTCGGCGGCCTGCCGGACAGCGGCGGCGATAGGACCGCTGGGATCGGAATCGAAACGAGCGCTGTTGCCCAGTGCGGTCACGACCAGCACCAGCTTCGCGTCGTAGTCGAACACCGGGGAGCTGACCGAATTGACGCCGGGCAGCACGTCGCCCGTGACGCGGCCGACGTGCGAGGCCCGCACGCTGTCCAGCAGTTCGCGGACTTCGCGCATGTTCGAGGGGTACGCGCCTTCCATGGCCCGTTCGCGCAGTTCCTCTTCGATCAGGCCGGCGGTGAGGTGCGGCTCCATGAAGGCCGCGAACACCCGTCCCGTGGCGGACGACAGCAGCGGCAGGACCGAACCCGGGCGGACGTTCACCATGACCGGGCGCGGCGAATCGCGCCATTGCACGACGGTCGGGCCGCGGTTGCCCCAGACCGCGGCCAGCACGGTTTCGCCAAGCGTATTGCTGAGCTCGTCCAGCAACGGCGTCACCAGCCTGACGGCGTCCAGCGCGGCTAGGCTAGCGAGGCCGATACGAAGAGAGCCCCGCCCCAGGCTGTACCGGCCCTGGGTGTCCTGCTCCACATAGCCGCGCTTGACGAAGCTGGCCAGGTAGCGATGGACCTTGGCCGGATGCATCCCGGCCGCCTGGGCGATTTCCTTGAGCATGAGAGGACGGACGGCGTCGGCGAACACGTCCAGCACCGTCAATCCGGTTTCCAGCGCCTGGACGCCGCCGCCACGGCTTGCGGCCTCGTCTCCGGCATCGGGCGCGACCGCCGCCGTCGTGCGCTTGTCTGTCACCCTCACTCCGTCTCTCGAGTTACGTTTAGCGTAATGCTAGCACGCATCACGTAATAACTTGACGAATGGCACGGCGATTATTACGCTTATCGTAAATAGATTACTTTCAACGTAATCCCAATCCGGACCATCATGAACGCCTCCACCGACCGCACAGAAACCGCCCCCGGCTACATGTCGGGCTTCGGCAATGAGTTCGCCACCGAGGCCTTGCCCGGCGCGCTTCCCGAGGGCCGGAACTCGCCACAGCGCGCGCCCTACGGGCTCTATGCCGAGCAATTCTCCGGCACTGCGTTTACCGCCCCGCGCAGCCACAACCGGCGCTCCTGGCTTTACCGCATCCGCCCGGCCGCCGTACACCTTCCTTTCGAGCCGATGGAAAGCCCCCACCTGGTGGGCGATTTCGCGCAGGTGCCGCCGACCTCGCCGAACCAGCTGCGCTGGGACCCGCTGCCCATGCCGCAGGCGCCCACCGACTTCATCGAAGGCTGGGTCACCATGGCGGGCAACGGCGCGGCCGACACCATGCAGGGCTGCGCCATCCACCTGTACGCGGCCAACCGTTCCATGCAGGACCGCTACTTCTACAGCGCCGATGGCGAGCTGCTGATCGTGCCGCAGCACGGACGGCTCCACATCGCCACCGAACTGGGCGCGATCGACCTCGCGCCGCAGGAAATCGCCGTCATCCCGCGCGGCTGCCGCTTCCAGGTCGCCTTGCCCGACGGCGCGGCGCGCGGCTACATCTGCGAAAACTTCGGCGCGCTGCTGCGCCTGCCCGACCTCGGGGTGATCGGCTCCAACGGCCTGGCGAACCCGCGCGATTTCCTCACTCCCCGCGCCCGCTACGAAGACCGCGAAGGCCGCTTCGAACTGGTAGCCAAGTTCGGCGGCCGCCTGTGGCGCGCCGAGATCCATCATTCGCCGCTCGACGTGGTCGCCTGGCACGGCAGCTACGCGCCCTACAAATACGACCTGCGCCGCTTCAACGCGATAGGCTCGATCAGCTACGACCACCCCGACCCGTCCATCTTCCTGGTGCTGCACGCGCCGAGCGACACCCCGGGCGTGGACTCGCTGGACTTCGTGATCTTCCCGCCCCGCTGGCTGGCCGCCGAGAACACCTTCCGTCCTCCCTGGTTCCACCGCAACGTGGCCAGCGAGTTCATGGGCCTGGTGCATGGCGCCTACGACGCCAAGGCCGAGGGCTTCGTGCCGGGCGGCGCCAGCCTGCACAACTGCATGTCGGGCCATGGACCCGACGGCGACACCTTCGAGAAAGCCTCGCATGCCGACACCACCCGGCCGCACAAGGTGGACGACACGATGGCGTTCATGTTCGAGACCCGCACCGTCATCAAGCCCACCCGCTATGCGCTGGAGGCGGCCCAGCTGCAAAGCCAGTATTTCCAGTGCTGGCAGAATCTGAAGAAGCATTTTTCCCCGGAGACCCGATGAGCCCCGACGACCCCACTGTCGCCCCCAGCCTGAAGAGCTGGGTGGAATCCGCCAACACGGCCGACAGCCACTTTCCCATCCAGAACCTGCCCTACGGGGTGTTCAAGCCCTCCGCCGACGCGGCCGCCCGGGTCGGCGTGGCCATCGGCGACCAGATCGTCGATCTGTCCTATCTCGAGCAGGCGGGCCTGTTGCGCACGCCCCGGCCGCTGTTCTCGGCCTCCAGCCTGAATGCCTTCATGGCCTGCGGCCGCGACACCTGGCGCAGCGTGCGCGCCCGGCTCAGCACGCTGCTGGCCGCCGGCACGGCCACGCTGCGCGACGATGCCGCCGCGCGGGCGCGCGTCCTGGTTCCGCAGGCGTCGGCCACCATGCTGCTGCCGGTGGAAATCCCCGGCTATACCGATTTCTATTCCTCCAAGGAACACGCCACCAACGTCGGCGCCCTCTTCCGCGACCCCAAGAACGCGTTGCTGCCCAACTGGCTGGAAATCCCGATCGGCTACAACGGCCGCGCCTCTTCGGTGGTGGTAAGCGGCACGCCGGTGCGCCGCCCCAATGGGCAGATCAAGCTGCCGAACCAGGAGCGCCCGGTTTTCTCGCCTTGCCTGAAGCTGGACTTCGAGCTCGAGACGGGCTTCTTCGTGGGCGTGCCCAACGGCATGGCGGAACCCGTCGCCTGCGCCGATGCCGAATCCCGCATCTTCGGCATGGTGCTGCTCAACGACTGGAGCGCGCGCGACCTCCAGGCCTGGGAGTACGTCCCCCTGGGCCCCTTCAACGCCAAAGGTTTCGCCACCACGATCTCGCCCTGGGTGGTCACGATGGATGCCCTCGCGCCCTTCCGCACCCGACAGCCGCGGCAGGATCCCGAGCCGCTGGCCTACCTGCGCCACGACGGCCCGCACGCGTTCGACATCCACCTGGAAGTCGCCCTGCGCCCGCAGGGCGGCGAGGCCGCCACCATCGCCCGCACCAACTTCAAGTACATGTACTGGACGATGGCTCAACAACTGGCGCACCATACCGTGTCGGGTTGCAATACACGGGTGGGCGACCTGATGGGCTCCGGCACGATCAGCGGCCCGGACCAGGGCTCGTACGGCTCGCTGCTGGAATTGACCGCCAATGGCAAGCAGCCGGTGGACATCGGGGGCGCCACGCGAGCTTTCATCGAGGACGGCGACGAGGTCACGCTGACCGGCTGGTGCCAGGGCCAGGGCTATCGCGTCGGCTTCGGCCAATGCACGGGCACGATACTGCCGGCGCTGCCCATCGCCGGCTAGCAATCGCTAGCGGCCGGACTTGTCTCCCCGAGTCCGGCCCTGACGACAACCCAAGGAGACATGCATGAAAAACAACTGGACGACGGCACTGGCGGCATCGGCGCTGGTTATCTGGACCGGCGTGGCCACGGCGGCGGAATCCTATCCTTCCAAGCCCATCCGGTGGATCGTGCCCTACGCGGTGGGCGGCGGTTCGGATTTCCTCGCCCGCACCATCGGCGCGCAATTGTCCGAGATCGTGAAGCAGCCCGTCGTGGTCGACAACAAGCCGGGCGGCAACACCGCCATCGGCGCGGTCGAGACGGCGCGCGCGGCGCCCGACGGCTATACCGTGCTGTCGGCCGACAACGGCACGCTGGTATTCAATCCGGCGCTGTACAAAAACCTGAGCTACAACCCCAGCCGCGATCTCGCGCCGGTCACGCTCATGGGCAAGTTCCCGATGATTCTCATCGTCGGCCCCAATACCGAGTTCAAGGATGCGAAGGACTTCATCGCCAAGGTCAAGAGCCGGCCCGGCAAGTACAGCTATGCCTCCGCGGGCGCGGGCAGTCCCCATCATCTGGCCATGGAATTGCTAAAGGAACGCACCGGCATGCGCATGCTGCACATCGCTTATCGCGGCGCGGCGCCGGCCCTGGTGGACGTGGCTGGCGGACAACTGCCGGCCATGATGACCGATCTCGCGGCGGGCAATGCGTTCATCAAAGGCGGCAAGGTGCGCGCGCTGGCGGTAGCCAATCCAACGCGCCTGGCACAGTTGCCCGACGTGCCGACGTTTGCCGAGCTGGGCATCAAGGACGTGGAGGCGTCGGCTCAGGTGGGCATGGTCGTTCCGGCCAATACGCCGCCGGATATCGTTGCCGCGCTGCAGAAGCAGGTCGCGGCGGCCATCAAGACGCCTGCCGTGAACAAGAAGCTGGTGGACTTCGGTATCGAACCGGTGGGCAGCACCCCGCAGGAATACGCCGCGCTCATCAAGAGCGAAAGCGAGCTGTGGCAGAAGCTGATCCGCGACTTGAAGATCACGCTCGATTGAAGCGAGTACGGTGAATCCTGAACACGACCGAGCGGGGCGTTCATTTAAAAAAGAACGCCAACCATCGCCAGCCAGGTGTTACCCCAGGATGCGGTGGATCCGGCTCCGCCGGTCCACCCGTATCGCCCCATGGGGGGCGCGCGTAAGCGCGTAGGGGCCCATCTATCACGCCAACGCATCCGGATACGGGCTCGTGTCGACGTGATAGAGCATGTCCCGGGCCAGCGCCTGCATCATGTCCGCCTTCACGCCGGCGTACTCGGTGTCGTTCCATAGATTGCGCGCCTCGATCGGGTCGCGGTGGAGGTCGTACAGTTCGCCCCATGGCGCGCCGTCATAGATCGTGAGGCGGTAGCGGGCCGAGCGCAGCGTGCGGCAACGTATGCGCGTATCGAAGCCGAGGATCACGCGCTGGCCTTCTTCCTCGATCATCAGGTGTTCGCGTACGCGGTCGGCCTTGCCCGCCATGACATCCAGCAGACTCCTGCCCTGGATGCCGTTGAAACCCGCCACGCCGGCGCGCGCGAGTATGGTGGGGGCGATGTCGATAGTGCTGGACAGCGCGCTGGCGGCGCCTTGCAGCCGGCGCTGCGGGTCGCGCCAGATGAAAGGTACCCGTACCAGGCCGCGGTAGTGGATCGGGCCCTTGAGCATCAGTTGGTGGTCGCCAAGGTAGTCGCCGTGGTCGCTGGTGAAGATGACCACGGTATTGTCTTCCAGCCCCAGGCGCCGCAGGGCGGCCAGGACGCGGCCGATCTGGTGGTCGATGTTGGTGATGGAACCGTAGTTCAGCGCCAATGCTTCTTTCGCTTCGCGTTCAGTGCAGGCGAAGATGGCGGGCGTGTGCTTGATGGCCTTGCCGCCGTCGCGCTGGCGGCGGAGCCATTGCACGTGCGGAGGCGGGGTTGCGCCGGAGTGGAAGGAAGGCGGCAAGGCCATGTCGTCGGGACCGTACATGTCCCAGTACTTGCCCGGCGGCGTAAACGGGTGATGCGGGTCGGGAAAAGAGCACTGGATGAAGAAAGGCCGCCCGCCCGCCTCTTCCAGTCGCTCGATGGTGCGATCGGCGATGTAGGCGCTGGGATAGAGCTCCTCGGGCACGGCCGTGCGCCAGGCCTGTCCGAACGAGGTCAGGACGTATTCGGGCGCAGGGGCCGCGGCCTTGGGGCCGATCATGGCTTCGACCTCGGGATGGTGCGCGCGCAGCCATTGCCGGTAGTGGCCGTGCACGGAATCGCTGTGGTCGTCCACGAGGTCCACGTCTTCGAAGCCGTAGAACGGGTAGTCGAGGTCGTAGCCGTCCTGCGTCAGCCACTTCTTGCGGTTCTCCTGGTCGTAGCGGCCCCGCCCCCGCGCCTTGGCCTCGCGCGGCAGGCGGTCGGCGGGATTGGGCGGCCAGGGTGGCGGATTGTCGGTCATGTTCTGGAAATGCGCCTTGCCCACCAGCGAGGTCCGGTAGCCGGCCTCGCGCAGCACATCGACGAACGTGGCCGATTGCAGGTCCAGCGGAATGCCGTTGTGGCGCGCGCCGTGGGCCGACGGGTAGCGCCCGGTCAGCAGGCTGGCGCGATTGGGCATGCAGATCGGCGTCGCGACGTGCATCTCGTCGCACCGCCAGCCGGCGGCGGCCAGGGCATCCAGGTTGGGGGTCGCCACCACCTTGTTGCCGTAGGCGCCCAGGTGATCCGCGCGATGCTGGTCAGTGATGAACAGCAGGAAATTGACAGGTCGTTGCGATTGCGGCATTGGCGCATCCATTGAAGCGTGCTCTTCCCTCTCGTCACTCGGCCGTGGCGCCCGATATCTGCACCGCCCGCTTCCACTTGGGCATGTCGGCGGCAATGATCCGGCCCATCTCCGCCGGGCTCATCGGGCGCGGCACCATGCCCAGGTCGGCCATTGTGTCTGCAAAGCCTGCCTTCTGCAGCGCCTGGCGCACGTCGGCGTTGAGCTTGTCCACGACCGGTGCCGGCGTGCCTGCCGGCGCGGTCAGTCCCATCCACGATGTCACCGAAACGTCGCGCGCGACGTCCTTGAACAGCGGAATGCCGGGCAGCGCGGCGAAGGGTTCGGGATTGGCGACGGCGAGCACCCTCACGGCGCCGGTCTTGATGAACGGCGCGGCGGGCGCGATCCCGCCCATCATCAGCGGCACGTGCCCCGCCGCCAGGTCCGCCATCGCCGGCCCGGCGCCCTTGTAGCCGACATGCACCACGTCCAGCTTGGCCGCCGTCTTGAACAGCTCCATCGCCAAGTGGTGCACGGTGCCCGCGCCCGGCGACGCGTAGCTGTACTTGCCCGGCGACTTGCGGATGGCGGCCACGGCTTCCTGCAGCGTGGCCGCGGGGAAAGAACGATGCGCCAGCAGCACGACAACGTTGTCCGCCGCCATGGCGACCGGCGCGAAATCCTTGATCGGGTCATAAGGCAATTGCTTGAACAACGCGCTGTTCACCCCGTGCGTGTTCGAGGTGGCCATCAGCAGCGTATAGCCGTCGGCCGGCGACTTGGCCACCGACTCGCTGGCTATCAGGCCCGATGCGCCGGGCTTGTTTTCCACGACGACGGTATAGCCCTGCTGTTCCGAGATGACGCGGGCCAGCTGCCGCGTCATGACGTCGACGGCGCCGCCGGGCGCGAACGGCACGACGATGCGCACCGGTCTGGACGGGAAGGCCTCGGGCTGCGCAGCGGCGGCGGCCGTGGCCAGCGTGGCACAGGCCGCGACGAGGATACGGGTCGGACCCATGTCGTCTCCTTGCATAGTGAGCGTTATGCCGGGAGTATGGACGCGGCGGGCCGGACTTGGGTAATGACTAATCGACCCGCTGCCATGAATTCTGGTTATCCCGGCCCGCCTCCGGCCGACAGGACCTCGTGCCGCCACGGGCACTGTCTTTCATGCGCCGGCCGCCTCCCGCAGGCACGCGAGGAAATCCTCTTGCACCGGCGTCGGCACGGCGCCCGCGCGCCGCAAGACGCCGACGGTGGCCTGGCGCGCGAGCGGCAGCGGCAGCACCTTGAGTCCGCCCAGCCTGGACAAGGCCTGCACGACGGAATCCGACATGACCGCCAGCAATTCGGCGTCCCGCAGCAGCGAGGCGATCAGGACCACCGACGAGGCCTCGACGGCAACGGGCGGCATCGGTTCGCCGGCAGCCGCCAGCGCGAGTTCGAACTCGCGCCGCAGCGGCGTGTTGGCTTGCGGCATGACCCAGGGATAGGTCCGCGCCTGCGCCCAGCCGATCCGGCGCAGCCTAGCCAGCGGATGCCGGCGGCTGGCGACCACGCAAATGCCCTCTTCCTGCAGCGGCTCGGCCGCCACCGCCGCGTCCATGGGCGCCTCGATGCGCGAGACAACGCAATCGAGCCGGCCTTCCTTGAGCAGTGGCAGCAGCTTCTCGAGCGAGTTCTCGTGTACGGCGACGCAAATGCCGGGCCGCAGGCGCCGGAACCGCCCCATGCACGCGGGCAACAGGCCGCTCGTTCCGATGGGCGTGGTGCCCACCACCAGTTGCCCTACCGATCCATCGCTCATCGCGCGCAAGGTCTCGCCCGTGCGCTCCAGTTCTCCCAGGACGGTACGCGCGTGCTCGACCAGCGTGTCGCAGAAACGCGTGGGCACCAGCCCGCGCGAATGCCGTTCGAACAACTCGACGCCGAGATCCGACTCCAGCTCGCGCAGCCATTTCGACAGCGCAGGCTGGGTCATGTGCAGGCGCGCCGCGGTCAGGCTCAGGTTGGCCGTCTCGTGCAAGGAGACCAGCACGTACAGTTGCCTGACTCGCAGGCGTTGAATCCAGTCCATGGGCATTCCAGCAACCCGGTAACGCCCCATTCTGGCATAGTCGGGCGGCGGACGGCCCGAGGCGGACGCTATGCCGTCTGCGGGGCCATCGGCACGAATGCGTCGCAATAAAAGCGGTCCGAGGCCAGTTCCCGCTCGTGCACGAAGCTCTGCCGCGCCGCGCTGATCATCGCTGGCGACCCGCAGGCATAGACCTCGCAATCCGCCAGCGAAGCGAAATCGTCCAGCACCGCCTGGTGGACGAACCCCTCGCGACCTTGCCAGCCGCTGCCCTCGGGGCAGTCGGACAGCACGGGAACGAAACTGAACCAGGCATGCTTGCCGGCCCACTTGCGCGGCAATTCCGCCATGTACAAGTCTTCCTCCCGGCGCGCGCCCCAGTAAAGCGTCATTGGCCGCTCGAGCTTGCGCTTGATGGCGTCCTCCACCATGGACTTGATGGGGGCGAAACCCGTGCCGCTGGCGACCAGCACCGCCGGCCGGCTCGAGTCGCGCAGGTAGAAGTCGCCGAAAGGCAGCGATACGTCCAGGATCTGTCCGGCCTGCACCGACTCCGCCAGGTAGGCCGAGAACTTGCCGCCGGGAACATGGCGAATGTGCAACTCCACGCCGTCGCTTTGCTGGGGCGGGTTGGCCATCGAAAAATGCCGGATCGTGCCGTCCGCCATCCGCACGTGCAGGTACTGCCCGGCCTTGAAGCGCACCCGGGTGCCTGCCGGAAAGCGCAGCTGCAGCACCGTCACGTCGTGGGCCGCGCGGGTCATGCGATAGACCTTGGCCGCCACCGTCTTGCTGGCGGCCGGATCGCGGCGCTCGATGTCGCGCACTGCCACGTCCAGGTCCGAACAGGGCCGGGCCTGGCATAGCAGGACGGCGCCCTCGCGCCGCTCGTCCTCGCCGAGCACGCCTTCTCCCGCGCCGCCCCGGGTTTCGCCCGCCACGATCTTGCCCCGACAGCTGCCGCAAATGCCTGTGCGGCAGGAGTACGGGATCTCGTAGCCGGCGGCCAGCGCGCCGTCCAGCACGCTCTGCCCGGCATCGCAACGGAATTCGATGTCTCGCTGATCGATGCGTATGGTGTATTGCATGGATTCCATCCCGGTCCCGCCGGGTCAACAGAACTAAAGGCCCGCCAGCAGGCGCACGGTGCGCAGCACGGCGGATGCGTCGGCCGCGCCCCGGCCGGCGATATCGAAGGCGCAGCCGTGCCCCACGCTGCTGAAACAGACGCCTCCGCCCACCGACAGCGCACTGGCTTGCCGTGGGCTCAGCAGCTTGACCGGAATGTGGCCCTGGTCGTGGAACATGGCGAGATAGACGTCGTGGCGGCGCTGCGCCAGCATCAGGTCGGCGCCCTGCGGGCCATCCACGTCCAGTCCCATGGCACGCAGGCGCGCGACCGCCGGTTCGGTAATCGACTGGTCCTCGTCGCCGAACAGGCCATCCTCGCCCGCGTGCGGATTGATACCGAAGATGCCCAGCCGCGGCTGGGCGATGCCGATCATGCGCGCGCCCTCGATGGTGGCCAGCGCCGCATCCACGACCAGTTGGGTATCCAGCCTGCCCAACGCCGTCCGCACAGGTTCGTGCAAGGTCACATGGCCGATCTTCAGCTCCGGCGAAACCAGCACCAGGAAGACCCTGTCGGGCGGGGCGCCGGTCAACTGCGCGATCAGGCCCGGATAGCCCGAGAACGGAATACCCGCCCGCGCCACGGAAGTTTCCGAATGAGGACAGCCCACCACGGCATCGACCGCGCCGGCCTGCGCCAATCGCACCGCCTCGCGCACATAGGCCACCATGGCCGCGCCCGCCGCGGCGCGCACTTCGCCCGGAACGTACTCCGATGGCGGCAACGCCGCCACCTTGGCCCACAGCAATTGATCCGGTTGGCGCCGGGCGCCGGGCACGAACGCGGTGAGTGACATGCCCGGTGCATGGCGGACCAGTTGCTCTCGCAATACGAAGCCATCGCCCACCAGCACGCAGTCGACCGGCTCGTCCCGCAACGCGAAAGCCGCCTTGACGGCGATCTCCGGGCCGATGCCGTTGGCGTCGCCCAATGCGATCGCGATGCGCTTGCGGCCGGCCGTCATAGCGGTATCGCCAGCAGCGTATCGATGTTCTGGCTATCGCAGACCGCGATGCGCTCGGCGAACTTCAACTGCCCGTCGGCGCCTTCGACCACGCGGTCCAGGTAGCGCCCGGAAGCGAACACCTCGGTCCCGCCGTCGCGCATGATGCGCACCACCAGGAACGGCGTCTCCACGCGCGCCGCGCCATCTTCAATGCCCAGCACGAAAGGCAGGCCGACGATGTGGCGGTAGCGGTGGCGTTCATAGACATTGGCCTCGCGCAGCGCCGAGACGCGGTCCTGAAGCATGGCGCGCGTATCGGCGTAGATCAGGCCCGCCTGCATGCCGGCAGCGTGGTTGTCCGCGGTATTGACGACGTACAGGCAGCGTTCCTCGAAAAATGCCGGCCATGCCTCGACCTCGTCGTTGTCGATGCAGCGCGCATAGGCGGCATTGAGGGCGCCCAGCCGTTCTTGCGAAAACTCCGCCATGCTTCAGATCTCCATGTAGCCGCGATAGGCGTTCCAGAACCCGCGCACCGACGCTTCCGTGGTGCGATTCTCTTGTGTTTCGATGCCGTCGCCGCCCATCTCGAGCACCGCCTGTTCATCGTCGGTACCCATGATGCCGCGCTGCACGAAGCCGCCCACCGCGCCGTCCTCCATGGACACGAAGCCGGCCGGCCCGGTCAGGTTGGACTGCTTCAGGCGCATGCGCCGCAGCTCCGGCGTGTCGTCCGCGAATCCGAGATATGTCCAGTTCAGCACGGTCTTGTCCATGCCCGCCGGCAGGATCTGGCGAACGGCGATCGTGTTCTGGATCTGCGCCAGCACGAAGCCGGGGAACACCGACAGGATCTGCAGGGTCACGCCGTCGCCGAACTCGTCGCAGCCGTCCAGCATGCTCGGATCGGCCAGCGCGTAGCCCTCCTTGTCGGAGCGCAGCTTCTCGGCGCTGTACTCGGCGTTGGGCTGCGGCTGGTGCGAGACCTTGGAATAGCTGACGTGGTGGGCGCCGGTCTCGCTCACGATCACACCGCCCTTCTGCGACAGCCGGTTGATATTGAAGGTGGTGAAGAACACGTGCAGCAGGCTGGCATGGTAGGAGTCCTTGACGTTCTCCATGTACAGCTTCCAGTTGTTCGGAATGGTCTGCTTGAAGCGGCCGATGACTTCCACCGGCTTGCACAGCACGCGCTCGATGCGCTCCAGGATTTCATCGCCCAGGTACTCTTCGATGGGCGGCACGTCCTCGTCCAGGCTGCCGAACACCAAGCCGGCCACGCTGGCGGTGCGCAGCTTGCGCGGGTGATGCTCCTCCATCCGGAACCCTGGCGGCATCCCGCCCTTGCCGTTCACGCCCTGCTGGAACGCCACCCCGCGCAGGTTGCCCTGCAGGTCGTAGCGCCACGCATGGTAGACACAGGCGAAATCGCGCGTCTTGCCGCCGTCGTCGAGCGCGATCAAGGCGCCGCGATGGGCGCAGCGATTCTCGAAGGCCTGCAGCTCGCCTTCTTCGTCGCGCGTGACGATGACCGGCATCTCGCCGACGAAGGTGGTGCGGTATGCGCCTGGTTCGGCAAGCTCGGCCTCCAGGCACAAGTAGTTCCAGGTCGGCCCCTGGAACACCCGCTTTTGCTCGGCGTCGTACACGTCCCGGTCGCGATAGAGCCAATAAGGCACCCGGGTCAGGCCGGCCTCCCAGGTCCGCCGGGGTTCGTGAATCTCGCTGTGACTCATGGACTTCCTCGTTGTTGCAAAAATCAGTTAATGGTGACCTCGGCCGTGTCGATGGCCTTCTTCCACTTGATGCGCTCGGCCTTCATGAACTCAGCCATCTGCGCCGGCGCATCGCCGCCCACCTCGGCGCCCTGCTCGATGAATTTCTGCTTGACGTCGGGCATTTTCAGAACTTCGGCGATGGAGGCATTGAGCTTTTTCACCACGTCGGCCGGCGTGCCCGCCGGCGCGACCACGCCGAACCAGGTGCTGACGTCGAAGCCGGGGAGACCGGACTCGGCCAGGGTCGGCGTCTTGGGCAACAGCGGGCTGCGCTGCGCGCTGGTGACGGCCAGGATGCGCACCTTGCCCGACTCGTGCTGGCGGAACGTCGAGCTGATGTTGTCGAAGAACGCGTCGACCTGGCCGCCCATCAGGTCGGCCAGCGCCGGCGATGTTCCCTTGTAGGGAACGAACACGAAGTTCAGGTTCGCCTGAGAGGCGACCAGCGCGCCCGTCAGGTGGGATGTGGTGCCGTTGCCCTGCGTCGCCACGGTCACCTGGCCATCGTTCTTGCGCGCGTAGCCGATGAATTCCTGCGCCGATTTCACGGGCAGGTCGTTCTTCACCGCCAGCACGTTCGGCACGCGCGCCAGCACGGCCACGGGCACGAAGCGCTCCGGATCGAACTGCAGGCTCTTGTACAGGTATTGATTGATGACGAGCGGAGCGGGCGGCGTCGCCATCAACGTATAGCCGTCGGGCGCGGCCTTGGCCACGATGTCGGCGCCGATGTTGCCGCCGGCACCCGGCCGGTTGTCGATGATGACCGGCTGGCCCCACATCGCATTGAGCTTCTCGCCGATGATCCGGGGCAACACGTCGGCCGTGCCGCCTGCCGAGTACGGAACCACGATGCGCACCGGACGGCTCGGAAACGCGCCCGGTTCGGCGTGCGCCACGCCACAGGAAACCGCCCATGCCGCCAATGCGGCACAGGCCATCGATGCAGGTTGTCTCATCCTTGACCTCGTCTACGGAAAATGCGGACGGAACGTCGTTTCCCGTCCGAACATAAAGTCGCAAAGCGAACAATAGTTCGCGTATAGCCGACGATCAAGAAAAGTGGTTAAAATGTTCGCAAAACGAACGCTCGCACTCTTATCTCCATGACGACGACCACGCCCGATACCCGTACCAAGGAAGACAAGGAATACGTGGCCGGCCTGGAAAAGGGCCTGGCCATCATCGAGGCGTTCGGCATCCGCTCGGGCCCGCTCACGCTCAGCGAGGCGGCCGAGATCACGGGCCATCCGCGCGCCACCGCCCGCCGCTCGCTCCTGACCCTGCAACGGCTCGGCTACGTGGAAAGCGATGGCCGGTATTTCCGGCTGGCGCCGCGGGCGCTCCGGCTGGGGCACGCCTATGTCACTTCCAGCCCCCTGCCCAAGCTGGTGCAGCCGGTGCTGGAGACCATCAGCGAGCGAACCAAGGAATCGAGTTCGCTGGCGGTGCTCGATGGCGGCGAAGTGGTGTTCGTCGCACGCGCCGCCACGCGCCGCAGCCTGTCGGACGGCCTGGGTATGGGATCTCGCCTGCCGGCGCACTGCGCCGCGACAGGCCGGGTATTGATGGCGGCGCTGGCGGCCGACGACGTCACGCAATTGCTGGGCAGGATGCCGCGCCGCGCGCTCACGCCCCGTACCCGCACCGAGATCCCGGAACTGCTCGCACTGTTGGACGAAGCACGGCGCCTGGGTTATGCCACCAGCGACGAGGAACTCGAACTAGGCGTACGCTCCATCGCCATCCCGATCTATGACCAGACGGGCCGCACCGTGGCGGCAATGAGTCTGGTGGCGTCGGTCAATCGCTACACGCTGGACCAAATGGTGGAAGCCCTGCTGCCGGAATTGCTGGGCGGCCGGCGCATGCTGAGCGCGATGCTCTAGCGATCCCCGCAACCTTCGGCCTACCCAGCTGCGAACCCGCCGCCCGCTCGGGAGCGGTACCAAAGTTTCCGGTATGCTTGACGCCCCCAGAACAAGGAGACATCCCATGTTCCGCAAGTTCCTCGCCGTCGCCGCGCTGGCAATGGCGGCCACAGGCGCCCACGCCCAGGCTTATCCATCCAAGCCCATCCGGCTCCTTATCCCGTTCCCGCCGGGAGGCGGGACCGACATCCTGTCGCGCCTGATCGCCAACAAGCTGGGCGAAGCCGAGAAGTGGACAATCGTGTCCGAGAACCGCGCCGGCGCAGGTGGCACCATAGGCATTGCCGCCGCGGTGCGGGCTGCTCCCAACGGCTATGAAATGGTCATGGGCCAGAAAGACAATCTCGTGGTCGCCCCCTGGCTCTACAAGAGCGTGACCTACGACCCGACCCGGGACTTGGTGGCGGTGGCCCACATCGGCTATACGCCCATCGTCATCGTCACGCAGGCCAGCTCCCGCTTCAAGACACTGGCGGACGTGGTGGCCGCGGCCAAGGCGGCCCCCGGCTCCATCACCTACGGATCGCCCGGCAGCGGCACAACCATCCACCTGGCAGGCGAAATCTTCAAGGATGCCGCCAAGATCGACATCCGCCACATTCCCTATAAGGGGTCCAATGCGGCCATGATGGACGTGCTCGCCGGCAACGTGGACCTGATGGTTTCCTCCGTGCCGTCGGCCATGGCGCAGATCCAGTCCGGCAAGCTGCGGCCACTAGCCGTCACCAGCGCCAGGCGAAGCACCTCGCTGCCCGACGTGCCGACCATCGCCGAGCTCGGGTACAAGGGCTTCGACGTCAGTACCTGGTACGGCCTCTTCATGCCGGCCGGGACGCCCCGCGAGATCGGGGCCACCGTCAATACCGCCGTCAACAGGCTGCTGGCCATGCCCGAGACGCGCGAGGCCATCCATGCACAGGGTGCGGAGGCCCAAGCCATGTCGGCCGAGCAGTTCGCCGAGCTGCTCAAGACGGATTACCAGAAGTGGAAAGGCATCGTGCAGGCCACGGGCGTCACGGTCGAATGAACGGCGCGTGTGAAGCGGTCTGAAACAAATCTTGGTCCGGCGCTCGAACTTGCAGGTACGGACAATGTCTACCATGGACTTCTGCCCATACAACTGCGGGGTGTTCTCTTGAGCGCACGACAACTTCTCGACCAATTGCTGCAATCCGGCCAGGGCCTCGTCCGCGACGTGGCCGGATCCCGCGGCCAGCAGCAAGGCCCGGCCCGTGGAACGGGCGGCGGGCTCGACGGGCTCCTGCCCGGCCTGGGCGGGGGCGCGCTGGGTGCCGGCGCCATCGCGCTGCTCCTGGGCAGCAAGAAGGCCCGGAAAATCGGCGGCAAGGTCGCCATGTACGGCGGCATGGCGGCGCTGGGCGCCCTCGCGTACCGCGCCTACAGCGACTGGCAGGCCAAGCAGGCCCAGCCCACCTCTCGCGAGCCGCAAACGGCCGATCGCCTTCCTCCTCCCGAAGCGGAACGCCACAGCCGCGCCGTGCTGACGGCCATGATCGGCGCGGCCAAGGCCGACGGCCACATCGGCGAGGAAGAGCGCCGCCTGCTCGATGCCGAGATCGGCAAGCTCGCCGGCGACGACGCCGACCGCCGCTGGCTCGAGGCCGAACTGGCCCGGCCGCTCGATCCCGCCGTGGTGGCGCAGGCGGCCGGCACGCCGGAAATGGCCGCGGAAATGTATCTGGCAAGCCTGATCATGGTCGACGAGGAGAGCTTCATGGAACGCGCCTATCTCGACGAACTGGCGAGGCAATTGAAGCTGGCCCCCGGTCTCAAGCAGGAGCTCGAGCAGCGGCTGCGCAAGGAAGTCTCGGCCTGACGCAAAGCCGGTCCACCAAGAGGCCGGCTCAGTCCAGCCTCACGCCGGCCGCCTTCACCACCTTTCCGAAGCGCTCCGTATCGGCCCGCACCAGTGCGGCGAACTCTTCGGGGGTGCGCGTCTCGGTACCGTCCACCCCCATCTTCACCAGTTGCTCGCGCACGTCCGGAGCCGCCATCGCCTTGGCGAATTCCGCATGTAGGCGATTGACGATCGCCGCAGGCGTATCCCGTGGAGCAAAAATGCCGTACCAGGTGGCGAAGCGATATTCCGGCAGCCCCGACTCCGCCACCGTGGGCAATTCCGGGAATTCCTGCAGGCGCTTGGTCCCCGTCACGGCCAGCGCGCGCAGCTTGCCGGTCTTTACGTACGGCGCGGTCGTCGGATAGGTGTCGAAACCGACCTGCAGCCGGCCCGCCAACAGGTCCGGCATGGATTGCCCGGTGCTCTTGTACGGCACGTGCATCAATTCGACACCCGCCATGCTCTTGAACATTTCCCCCGCGATATGGGGCGTGGTGCCGCTGCCCGCCGACGGAAAGCTGAGTTTGCCCGGGTTGGCCTTGGCGTAGGCGATGAGTTCGGCCAGCGTATGAACCGGCAGCGAGGGATGGACGGCGACGAAGTGCGGCACTGACGCCGTCAGGATTACCGGCGTGAAATCGCGCGCCGTATCGTAGGGGATGTTGGTAAAGAGATGCGGCAGGATGGTATTGACCGAGACCACGCCCATCATCAGCGTATACCCGTCGGGCGGCGCCTTGGCGACGATACCGCCCGCCACGATGCCGCTCGCGCCCGGCTTGTTCTCCACCACCACCGACTGGCCGATGTTCTCGGACAGGCGCGGCGCGATCACGCGCGCCACGACGTCGGTGCCGCCCCCGGGCGCAAAGCCGACCAGCAGACGAATGGGCTTGTTCGGAAATGCCTCGTCCTGCGCGCGGGCGGGCAACGCGGCCGCCAGCGCCATCACCACTCCCGCTCCTACCGCGTACTTCAGCACCCAGCTTTTCATGGCCACGCTCCTTCAAGAGGTCCGGCCCGCCGCTCAGACGGACCGTCGGCTGTTCAACCTATGGTTTCACGCAAAAGCCTCATCCAGTTTCCTCCCATGATCTTGTCGATGTCGGCCTGGCGGAAACCGCGCCGGTCCAGCTCGGCAATGACGTTCTGCAACCCCGCCGGGGTGCGCATCCACTCCGACCATCCCTCATGCGGCGCGATTTCCATTTCCTTGGCCGGCGCGCTCTGGCGCGACCACTTCGCATAGCGCCACCAGGTCCGCACCGATCGGGGATGCCCCGGACAGTAGTCGGTGCCGATGGCCACGGCGTCGATGCCGATCCGGTCCACGGTCCAGGCCACCATGTCGCCGAACTGCTCGAGCGTGGTGGCCGCGCCGTACTTGGTCATGTTGCGATTGGGCGTAAGGCCGATCACGCCGCCCCGCCTGGCCAGCTCCAGCAGGGCTTCTGTCTGCTTCAGGCGCCCTGCGCCGTATACCGGCGCTCCTACGTATTCGCGCGGGTTGGCATGGGTGATGGCCACCGGCTTGGCCGACATCTGGATGGCTTCCAGCGTCGTGCGTTCGCCGCAATGGGACAGGTCGATCAGGATGCCCAGCTGGTTCATCTCCTCCAGCGCCAGCTTGCCGAAGCGCGAGGAAATGCCCGTGTCCTTTTCTTCCCAATAGCCGCAGCCGATATAGTTCTGCAGGTTGTACGTCAATTGCATCACGCACACCCCCAGCTGGCGGAACACGGCGAACAGGTCCAGGTTATGCTCCACCGGCGCCGTGTTCTGGAAGCCGAACATCACGGCGGTGCGCCCCGAGGCCGCCACGGCCTCGATCTCGGCCACGCTGGCGGCCGGCGCGACGAGATCCCGGTTCTGCTCCAGCACGACCCGCCATTTGCCCAGCAAGGCCAGGGTCTCGGCGGCGTTCTCCCACACCGCCACCGTGGTGTTGACGCATCCGATGCCGGCCTCCCGCCACTCCTCGAACCAGCGTCGCTCCGGCACCGGCATCGACAGGCCGTCGACGATGATGCCTGCCTTCGAATGGGGTGCGTTCATGTCGGCTGTCCTTCGCGCGAAGCGCATCCTTGGCTGGAGGGAACGTGGCGCAGCATGTTCAGGTCCATGTCGTCGTCGGCGGGCGGCCTGCCTTGCAGCGTGCCGTCGTCGCGCAGGATGACCGGCCCGGCATGGCGCCGCGACACCACCGAATCGGGCGCCAGCGCCTGGTTGGACAAGGCATGGATGGCGCGCCACAGGCCGGCCTCGACGGGATAGCCGTATCGGATGGCGTGGGCCAGCAGCGGATCCCAGTCATCGATGCCGCGGGGCCGGGCCGTGTTGAAGAGCGTGACGACCGCCTTCTGGCCTCGTCCGCCGGTCTCGTCGGGTTGCGAGACTTCCGCGCCGATGCCGTAGCGTTTGCCCAGACCCGCCATGACGTGCAGCTCATGCACGGCCGTCACGCCCGACACCCGCAATGTGGCGCGGCCCGCGGCGCGCGCCCGTTCCACGCCCAGGTCCATCAGCGTGGGCAGCAACACCCATGCGTGTATGCCCGCCCCGTCGACGACCAGGGCGCCGTCCTCGGCATCGGCGACTACGACGCGATCGAGAAATCCTTCGCGCAACCCGGCATGCCCTTCGTAGAGCGCGCGGAAACCTCCCAGTCCCATGGACTGCGACAGCAGCACGACCTCGCGCACGCCATGCACATAGCCGGGCGGCAGGCCGCACACCAACAGGATGCGGTCTATGCACATGCGCGCTTCGCGCACGGAGACGTCGAATATGCGGGGTGAATCGGCGACGGCCTGGGTCATAGCACGGGCTCCTGAGGATAGAACCAATGGGGATCGGCGCCGGCGGCAATGTCGGCCGCCGTCGGCGCGCCCTGGTAGATGACGCCCCGCAGGTTGCGCTGCAGATAGTCGCGGGTCTTGTCGATGCCGTGGATGCCGATGTTGATGAAGCGGGTGATCTCGCATGGCACGAATTGCTCGCCCATGATGTTGGTGTGCGGCGAATGAAAGGCCATGCCGCTGAGCGTCTGCACCCGGCTCACGATGAAGCGGTACTCCGGCCGTTCCAGCAGGAAACGCGCCACGCTGGTCGCGGGCGGCCGCTGGGCGATCTCGCGCTCCAGGCCCACCACCAGGCGCGGCAGGTCCAGGCCGAGGTTGAACACGTCGCCCGCCTCGGCCCTCGGGCCACGCCGCGGCTCCTCGGCAGTGGCCGACTTGTACCAGACGAATTTCGACGCGCCCTCGCCGTCCAGGTCGATATCAAAGGCCCAGCCATACTCGGCATGCAGCAGGTCGCGCAGGTGGCCGATGGACATGGAAGGATCGGTGGCGTATTCCTCGTCCACCGCCAGCCCTTCGGCCAGCCGGTCGCACAGGTCCGGCACCAATTCGGTCAAGAGTCCAAGGAAGGTCTCGAACGCCTCCTCGTGCACCGTGCCGTCCAGCGCGTCGCACAGCGCAGCAAGCGGATAGCGTTCGATGCGGCCCTGCACCCTGCCCGTGTCGTACAGCGCTTGCACGTGCCCGCGTATGGCGGCGAGGTCGGCCGCAATGTCCGCGCTGGCGGTGAATTGCTCGTAGTCCATCCTGTCTTCGCGCCGGAAGACGATGGCCTTGTCCAATAGCGCGAGCAGCATTCCCAGTTGCGCATCCCTGGCTCCCACGCGCAGGCGCTTGGCGCCGACGATGGCCTGCTCGCGCGCCATGATCCAGTGGTGCACCAGCTTGGGATGATTGTTAACGTACAGGACCAGCCCCAGCGCGGAGGCATTGCCCACGCCCAGGAAACGTTCGATCTCCGGAGCCAGCCGGGCCGACCGGGCGCAGGCACAGCGCGCCAGGTGATTGACCAGGTCTACCGAGAACACCCGCATCATGTATGCGCACAGCATCTGCGCATCGAGCGGCCGGCGCAATGGATGGGTGTTCTCCAGCGACCGGAATGAGCGCGTGCCGAAGGTACCGTTGCCGTCCAGGCCGGTATTGCGCATCAAGTAGCAGACCTCGGCCAGCGTGGGCACGTCCGGCTGGCGTCCCTGCGCCAGGGCCTCCACCGTATGGTTGAACACGCGCGCGCTGCGGTTCGAGCGGGCCCAGATCAACGTGCCGGGCGTCGCGCGGCCGGCATACAGCTTGGGAATCTCTTCGCCGGTGGTGCGGATGTCCTCTTCCGATACAGGTCCTTCCACCAGCGCCGCCATCATGTCCCAGGCGCGGCCGATGATGCGGCCCGCGCGCCCTTCCATCTTGGGCTCGAACGAATGCACGATGAAGTCGAAGGGCATCGCACCGGTGTCGATGCGATACAGCGCGGTGCCGCGCGCCCGGTCGTCGATCTGCCAGCGCACCCGTTCGATGGTCCAGCGCTCGCGTATGGCCTTGGCCATCAACAGGCGCGACACGCTCAGCCGGCTGGCCTGCATCACGCCCATGCGGGCCGGCGTCATCAGCACTCGGGCGCTGCGGATCCGAGGTTCGCGGTCCGGGGAATCATGCGGAGCGGAGACCGGGGCGATCTCTTCCACGTCGGCAAAGTCCATGCACTACTCCTGTCGTCACCGCGCCGCCTGGCGCTGTCGGGAAAGCCGTCGGAACTCGTGTTTGCCCTGTTGTTGTATTCTATTAGAATACATATGATTCTATTTGAATCATTCTATACTCCTCATCCCGGAATGCAAGAACTTTTATGACAAGGAAGTGGCGCCATGCTCGAAGCGCGGGAGGCCGGCGGGGTCCGGCCGCTGAGTTCGGTACTGAAGACGCTGCAGCTGCTGGACCTGCTGGGCAAATCCGACCGCCCCATGAAACTGATGGAACTCGCCGCCGCGTCCGGCAGCAGCCGCGCCACCACCTACCAGAAGCTGCTGACCCTGGTTGAGGCCGGCTGGCTCGAGCAGACGGAACAAGGCAGCTACCGGCTCTCGCTGCATGCGGCGCTGGTAGGCGAAACCGCGTTGGTGCAAGCCAACCTGGGCGAGCGGTTTGCCCACGTCATGCAGGAACTCGTGCTTCAGGTAGGAGAAACCGCCTCGCTCGCGGTCCTGAACGGCAATTGCGTGCGCCTGGTGCGGCGCGTGGAGGCACAGCAGGTGGCAGTGCGCGCCGACGTCAAGGTCGGTACGCTGCTATCGCTGAATGACAGTTCGTCCGGACGCGTGTTGACCGCGTTTTCCAGCCCGGCATACCGCGACATGCTCCAGCGCCAGGGCGCCGTGCTGGCCAAGCCGGCGCTGTTGAAGGAAATCGCGGCGCGCGGCTATGCGATCTCGGAGGGAACGGACACGCCCGGCGTGCAGTCGGTGGCGATGCCGGTGTTCGATGCCAAGGGGGCATGCATAGCGGCGCTGTCGCTCGTGACGCCGGCGTCGCGCTTCAATCCCGAGGTATTGATCGAACCGCTGCGCGAAGCGGTCCGGAAGTTGAACCAGTTGAAGTGACCGACACGCCGCTTCACGAATAGGTTCGTCCATCGCCCACCGGCCAGATCGAAGCGAGACGCGCCGCGGCATCGAGCAGGCGGGGGGCGCTCCCCTCCAGAGCCTGCCTGTTCATTCGTGCGCATGGCGCAGCCATCGTAATGACGCCGACGCACTCTTTCTTTTCGCCGAACCGGCGAACGAGAACCGGCACCCCTATTGCCCCCACACCCAGCGAATGCTCCTCATAGGAAATCGCATAGCCACGCTGTGCGGAGACTTTCAAATCCTCGAGGATCGCTTCCACTGTGCGCAGAGAATGCTCGGTCGCGGGCTCCAGCCGTCGTGAGGACAAGTCCGGCAGCCTCGTCGCGCTATTGCAGTCCATTGCCCAGGATCCCGCTCCCTGCACCGAGGCCGGCCGTCTGCTGGAGGGGCTCGAAGGCTCGTTACGCTCGCTGGAAAACAGCCATTGAAAAACGCGAGGGAAAGCCCTCGCGCCAAATCGCTGAGAAACGCGTCGCTGCCTCTACAGCTGGATATTCAACTGCTCGACCAGCCTCCCCCACTTGCGCTCGCCCTCGGCAATGGAACGCCGCGCGTCCTCGACCGATCCGCCCGCCGGCTCGGCGCCCTCGCTGATCAGGTTCTCCCTTACCGCCGGCGATTTCAATACCTGGTTCACGTCGCGGTTGATGCGTTCCAGGATTTCCCTGGGCGTGCCCGCCGGCGCCATCAGCCCGAACCAACCCACGGCCTCGTAGCCGGGCAGGCCGGCCTCGGCGACCGTGGGAACCTCGGGCAGCACGGGCGAACGCTTGGCGCTCGTCACCGCCAGCGCCTTCAGCTTGCCGCTCTTGATGTGCTCGCGCACCAGCGGAAACGGCGCGAAGTTCAACTGGATCTGGCCGGCGATGGTGTCCGATACCGAGGGCCCGCTGCCCTTGTACGGCACATGGGTAAGCTTGACGCCGGCCATCGAGGCGAAGAGTTCGCCGAACAAGTGGTTGGACGAGCCGTTGCCCGACGATCCGTAGTTCAGCTTGGCCGGATTGCGCCTGGCATAGTCGATCAGCCCCTTCACGTCATTGAAGGGCATGCGCTCGTTGGCGACCAGGACCACGGGCGGCATGGCGAGCAGCGCCACCGGCTCGAGATCTTTCGTCGGCTCGTAGCCCAGGTTCTTGTACAGGCTGCGCGCGACGAGGATGTTGCCGAACGAGCCGAGCACGGTGGTGTAGCCGTCCGGCTTGGATTTGGCCACCATCTCCACCCCTATGGTGCCGGCCGCGCCGGGCTTGTTCTCCACCACCACCGACTGGCCCCAGGCCTGGCTCAGCCCTTGGGCGATCACGCGCCCGAGCAGGTCGGTATTTCCCCCCGGCGTGTACGGCACGATGAGCCGGCTGGGACGCGAGGGAAACGCGTCTTCCGCCTGCGCCGCCGCGCCAGCGGCCAGCAGCGCGCCGCCCAGCAGGGCAACCCAGAAACGTTTAGCCATCATGTTTCCCCCTTCACGACGCCGATACCGCGGCCTGGCCGTGGCGGCGCTCGTACGACGTGCCGAATTCCCGCGTCTGTCCGAACACGGCGGGCAGCGGCCGTCCGTTCGGCAAGGTCAGCCAGGCGCGCAACAGATGCCGCCGGCGGGCCGGCTCGTCATGGTCCTGGTACTTGGTGCGGGCATGCAGCACCGAATAGTTGTTGCCGATCTGGATGTCGCCCGGCTCCATGCTGAAGCTCAGCTGCACCTGCGGATCGTTGCAGATCTCTTCCACCAGTTCGATGGCCTGGGCCTGCGCCTCGGTCCAGCGCGGCACGCCGGGCAGCTCCTGCGCGAGCTTCAGGTAGCGGCGCTTGTACAAGGCGCTCAGCCGCCCCTGGAAAAAGTTCAGGATGGGCACGGTCTGGATACGCAAGCCCCCGCGGTGCTGTCCGCGGGTATCGAAATGGAATGGCTGCTGCAACACCTCGACCAGGTCGGGACGGCGCCGCAGCACTTCGTTGTACAGCGTCGCCACGCTGACGAGCTTGCTCACGCCGCCCGACTTCGCGGTGCGCAGGCACAGCAGCATGAATGCGTCGCCGCCGTCGTTGTGGAAGGTCAGTTCGTCGTCGGTCTGGTAGCTGCGCACCGAATTGTCGTTGGATACCTTCAGCCCGGTATTCGTCACGCTGTGCATGCGATTGCCCGCGCCGTCCTGCTCCTGCGGCTCGCCCAGGTGCACGGACAGCCCCCAGAACAGCACGCGCGCTTCGTCGTCGGTGTAGTCGCCTATGGGAAGTCCGCGCAGCAGCGCAAAGCCGCGGCCACCTTCCAGCTGATCGCGCACCGCAGCCAGCCGCGCCGCCATGCGCGGAACGGGAAAGTCGGCCGCCTCGAATTCGGTCGGTCGCAGTCCCTTGGCCATTGCGGCGGCCGTCGCCGAGGCCAGTTCACGGATTTCTCCGGCATCCAGGCGCCAGATCCAGTCGCTGGTGCCGGCAAGGCTGGCGCCGCTCCATACTTCCGGGCCGGCGAGGGGTTGTACTGCCTGGGCGGTCATGTCGTCTCCTTGTCGCGTATTTTCTGGACATCTTAACATTGTCGACAATTTATGAAGCAATGTTGATCTTGTCTTCGACGGCGCCGGCTCCTCGCTGTGATGGAATTCCCTATTGCTTAAGTGAATTAAAGTGCATCTAATCCACTGACGATAATGAATTATCGTGCACAAAAATAATGCCCAAGGAGGAGACATGAAGCCCCCAATTCGAGCCCGCGCCCGCAGTTTCGGAACAAACTGGCAAGGCGCCGCCGCCGCGCTTGCCGCAGCCACGGCGATCCTCTCCGCGTGCGGCGGGGACGGCGACGGCCACGCTCCCGGCACAGCGCCGCCCCCGCCTCCGGACAGGGCGGCTTTGCAGCAGGCCTGCCCGACGCTCGCCGGCGCCAAGGTGCCGGCCGGCGCCATCGGCCTGCCGAGCGGCGAAGCAACGATCGCCACGGCGCAGCTCGTCGCGGCGAATCCCGACAGCAAACTCCCTGAATACTGCCAGGTGCTCGGCTCCATTGCCGCGCGCACCGCCGGTGCCGATCCCATTCGGTTCCAGCTCAACCTGCCCCTCTCGTGGAACGAAAAAGCGCTGATGTACGGCGGCGGCGGCTTCAACGGCAGCCTGGTAACCGGCCTGGATCCCCTGCGCGACGCGCCCGCCGGCCAGCCCACCCCGCTCGCCCAAGGGTATGCGACCTTCGGCACCGACTCGGGCCACGATGCGGCGGACTACGTCGCCACCGATCCCGGCAAGTTCGCGCTGAACGACGAGATGTTCGCCAACTTCGCCCACGAGTCCTACAAGAAGGTGAAGGACGCGGCGCATGACATCCTGCGGCGCTATTACCAGCGGATGCCGCAGAAACAGTACTTTTTCGGCGGCTCCGAAGGCGGGCGCGAGGGGCTGACGATGGCCCAGCGCTACCCGGACGATTTCGATGGAATCGTCTCGGTCGTCCCCGTCATCCACTGGACCGGCCTGTTCAATGGCTTCCTTGCCTTCACCCAGCCGCAGTTCGGCGGCGGCACGCTCGACAACGCCAAGATCACGCTGGTGGCCGATGCCGTCAACGACGCATGCGATGCGCTGGACGGCATTGCCGACGGCGTGGTGAGCGACTACCTCGGCTGCCGGGCCAGGTTCGACCTGCGGGCCTTGCGCTGCCCGGACGGAAGCGACGCCGGCGATACCTGCCTGTCGGATGCGCAGCTTGCCACGCTCGCGGCGGCGTATGAACCGATACGCCTTCCCTTTGCGCTGGCCAACGGCGTCACCTCCTATCCGGGCCGCTTGTTCGGGGGAGAAATCCAGCCCGGCGGCGAAGGTATCGGCCGCTGGGTGAGCACGGGACGGGTCCCATCCGTTCCGACGCCATCGCCGGCGGATGCCCGCGGCGTCATCTATGGCAGCAGCTACGCCCGGTACGTCATTGCCAGGGATCCGGATTTCGACGTGCGGGCCTACGATCCCCTCGCCTTCGCCTCGCGCATCCAGCAAGTCTCGGAATGGATGGATTCCACCAACCCCGACCTGTCGGCCTTCTTCAAGCGCGGCGGCAAGCTCATCATCCGCGAGAACACCGGCGACTTCGCGCAAAGCGCCGCCGCGGGCATCGACTACTACGAAAGCGTGGTCGCCCGCATGGGCCAGTCCGACGTCGACAAATTCCTGCGGCTCTATGTGTCGCCCGCCTCTTCGCACGGCGGGCGGGCCGCCAGCCGTACGACCGGCGAGGAAGTGCCGACCTCGCACGACTTGCTGGAGACCCTGGACAAATGGGTGGCCGAGAACGTCGCACCGGGCGATTCCCTGCTCCAGGTCAGGCGCGACACCGCGGCGCCGCATGCCGTGCTGGCGGCGCGTCCGATGTGCCGCTATCCGGCGTTCCCGCGATTCGTGGGCGGAGACCGGCGCGAGGCCGCGAGCTATCGCTGCTCCAGCCTGAGCGCCCAGCCCTAGAGGGAGGCGCCGACCTGCAGTTGGCGCCGGATCTCCTTGCTGTTTTCCTCGAGCCGCATGGCCCACAGCCGTTCGGCCTCGTCCGCGTCGCGCTTGCGGAACGCCTGCAGCGACTTGCGCCACAGGGCCAACGAGCGCTTGCGGCGTTCGACCGAGCGCAGTCCCAGGCGGGTATAGCGCGACATCTGCAGCGACAGCGAGGTAATCAGCGTGAACAGGCGATCGTTGCCGCTGTAGGCGGCGCAGCACAGCGTCAGGCGCGACAGGATTTCGCCGAACGCGTCCCCGCCGTCGGGATCGTCGGCCAGCGTGGCGAGCTGGCCGACGCCCTCCTCCAATATCGCCAGCAGTTCGGGCGAGGCCGACGAGGCGATCCGGCGCGCCACCAGGCGGACCAGCGCAAGGCGTACCTCGAGCAAATCCTCGATTTCCTTCAGGGACAGCTGCGTGGCCTGGGCGCCGCGCCGTGCGTGGATGCGCACGATGCCTTCCTTTTCCAGCAGCCGCATTGCCTCGCGCACCGGGCTGCGGCTGACGCCGAACTCGTCGGCGATGTCCTGCTCGCGCACCCATTCGCCGGGCTGGATGACGGAATTCAGGATCCGATCGCCCACGTGCGCAGCGATCTGTTCAGGCAGCGTCAGAGTCTTGGACTGCCCCAGCAGCCAGCGGAAACTGGTGGCGCTGCCTTCGTCGGTGGCTTGCAGGAATGCGGAGGATCGGGTGATTGCTGACGGCTCCATCGAATGCCCTGTTTTGTTGGTCTGTTCATCTGCACGCGGCCAGCGGGCAGTATACGGCGGGCGGTCGGGCGGCCCGCCAAGGGCGGGAAGGCCTCAGCATGCGGTGCGCCACGGCCTCGTCTTGGGCTTCCCCGTTGCCGATTTCCATCGCGCGGGCAGGGTCATGCCGCGCGCGGCTCAGCGGGCCGGCGCCTGCCCGCGTCGTGCGCGAAATCGCCCTGAAGGCGGCCTAGACCTGGCCCTGGCGCCGCAGCTCGATCGGCTCGGACACCCAGAACCCGATGTTCCTGACCGTCGATACCGGTAGCCTGAGGCCGCTCGCCTCCTCGACCTTGCGCCGCAATCGGCGCATCTGGGTATCCAGGCGCCGCCGGTCGTAGCCCGGAAAGCGCTCGGACAGCGCCGCGAGGATGTCTTCGCGGGACACGCACTGCTCGCCTGTCGCGAGCGCGCACAGGAGCGCGTAATCGAGCGCCGACAGCGCGATGGGGTCGGCAGCCGGCGGCATCAGGAGCGGCGGCGTCCCCGACAGGTACCAGACGCCCGGCACCGCGGCGGCCGGCGGATCGACGAACTCCTCCGGCAGGCACTGGTGGCGATGGGTAACGTCGCGCGCCACCGCCACGCGCGTGTCGCCGGACTCCGACAGACGCGCCGACCACATGATGGTGACCAGGGTGCCGTCCTTGCGCACGTAGCGGTTCTCGAAATGGCGCTGCAGGTAGCCGGCCTCGACGCGCTTGACCGCGCTGAGCGTACGTTCGACGTCCTCGTAGTAGACGAACTCGATCATGGGGCGTCCCACCATTTCTTCCGGCTTGTAGCCGAAAATGCTCTCGCAGGCGCCCGTGATGGACAAAAAACGGCCCTGCCGATCCACCACGCAGATGGCGTCGAGCAGCAGGTCCAAGACATCGCTGGAAGGCAACGCCATCAAGCCCTCTTGTTCCGGAAAACTCGCGGCCACGCCACCCCATTGGCGCAGGCCGTCTTTGTTACAAAATCTTACCACCTTCGCAGCCGGCGGGAAGCCTGGGTCGCGGTGAAAACGCCGTCGCCCGCTTTTTTCTATTGCTGCGGTCAATAGTTCCGCATGCCGGCGATACCAGGGATCCCCCTTCCCGAGGAAACTACGGGGAAACCCGAGCATTAATGCCATTAATAGCAAGGCTTCGCGTGCAGCGATAGTTCTGCGCCGGGCCCGTCATTAGACTGTCCCCAATTCCAATAACCGCGTCCGGCACATCCGCCCCGCGCGGATACGAGACATGAGCCATACCATCACGCTGCGGCCCAGCGGCCATACCTATACCTGCCCGTCCGATACGCCTGTCCTGAAGGCAGGCCTCGATACCGGCTTGTTCTTGCCCTACAGCTGCCGCTCGGGCGTCTGCCGCACATGTCGCGGCACCATCCTCGAAGGCGAGGTCGATTACGGCGACGTGCATCCCAGCTACCTGAGCGAGGACGACAAGCGCGCCGGCCTGGCGCTGCTGTGCAAGGCAACGCCGCGGACAGACCTGGTCGTCGAAGTGAAGGAGCTCGATCCCGGCGACGCGATCCGCGCCAAATACCTGCCGGCACGCGTGCTGAAAATGGAGAAAGCCGCGGACGACGTGATGATCGTCACGCTGGGCCTGCCGATGAATGAACCGATGCTGTTCCGCGCCGGCCAATACCTCGACATCCTGCGTGCGGACGGCAGCCGCCGCAGCTACTCCATCGCCAACGTGCCGCACAACGAAGGTGTGCGGCAGGTGGAACTGCACATCCGCCACATGCCTGGCGGACCGTTCACCGACCACGTGTTCGGCTCCATGAAGCTGCGGGAAATCCACAAGCTGGAAATGCCGTTGGGTTCGTTCTTCCTGCGCGAGAGCGACAAGCCCGCGCTCATGATCGCGTCCGGCACGGGATTCGCTCCCATCAAGTCGCTCATCGAGCATTCCTTGCAACGCGGCATCCGGCGGCCCATCGTCTTGTATTGGGGCGGGCGCCGCCGCGCCGACCTTTACCTGCACGATCTCGCGCAATCCTGGGCGCAACAGTACGACCATATCCGCTTCGTGCCGGTACTGAGCGAGCCCACTCCGGCCTGCTCCTGGACGGGCCGGACCGGGTTCGTGCATCGGGCCGCCATGGAAGACTTTCCCGACATGTCGGGCCACCAGGTCTACGCCTGCGGCGCGCCGGTGGTGGTCGAATCCGCCCGGCGCGACTACGTGGCCCGGTGCGGGTTGCCCGAAGACGAGTTCTTTGCCGATTCGTTCCTGACTGCTAGAGAGGTGGGTTCTCCCTAGAAAAGGCCTCCCCTGCGCGCCGACGCGCGCCCCCGGGGAGCGGCGCTGGAGGACGGTGGAGCCGGATCCCCGGCGCCCTTGACCTAGGAAAGTTTTTCGCGCGGACCATGCGCGGTGAGTATGAGGAGATCGTCATGTTGCCTGAGAATTGCCGGGTGGATATCCCTGCCCACGAGTCCATCGTCAAGCCGTTCTGCCTCGGGCACGGCACGCTGGAGTGCTATAGCCTGAAGGCCTCGCGCCGGTTCTATGAAGAGTTCCTGGGCCTGGAATGCGTGCGCCATGGCAAGCCGGCCATGGCGGTCCGGCTGGCGATGCGCTTTCACATCATCTGCGTGGAGGTCGGCGACCAGGTCCATCCGACCAATCTGCTGAATCACTGGGGCCTGGACCTGCCCACCAAGGAAGCGGTGGACCAGGCGCACGCGGATGCGCTGCGCTACCAGGACAAGTACGGCATTCGCCAGGTTCTGCCGGTGCAGGACATGCACGGCGTCTACTCCTTCTATCTCGAAGACCTGGACCACAACTGGTGGGAGCTCCAGTACTACGAGAACGGTTTCCAGCACGACGACCTGTTCGATTTCGGCGACCGCTTCTCGATGGACGACGCCGCCGACATCGGTTCGCTCGAAGAACTCAAGATCCGCAACCAGGGTGCCGCATGATCCAGCTCGTCACGTTCCTGCACGGGGGCGAACAGAAAACCGGACTGCTCCACGAGGGCAACATCTACGCTTCGCCTCGCTATGCCAGGGTGCAGGACGTGCTGGACGACTGGCCCCGCGCCAACGACAAGCTCGGCGCACTGGCCGGCGACCTGCCGGGCCGCGAGCCGGTCAGCGGCGCCACCCTGCTCGCTCCCCTTCCCCATCCTCCTACCATCTACTTCGCCGGCGCGAACTACCGCGACCACGTCGAAGAAATGCAGCGGGAATTGTCAATGCCTCTGGAACCGGATCCCAAGGGGGCCGGCCAGAAACCCTGGCATGCCATCAAGGCGTCCCGCACCACCGTGGTCGGCCCCGATGCGCAGGTGCGCGTGCCGCGTGGCATGCCCCAGCTCGACTGGGAGCTCGAACTGGGCGTAGTGATCGGCAAGACCGCCAAGGACGTGGGCCTGGATGAAGCCATGGACCATGTGGCAGGTTACGTGGTGGCCAACGACCTGTCGGCGCGCGGCCACTTCGGCCGCCCGGGGGTGGGCGACGCCTCGCCCTTCAAGTGGGACTGGATAGGCCAGAAGTCGTTCGACGGCGCCTGCCCGCTCGGGCCCGCGATCACGCCGGCCCGCTTCGTGCCCGATCCCATGAACCTCGCCATGAAGCTATGGGTGAACGATGAACTGATGCAGGACTCGAACACGTCCCGCATGCTGTTCAGCATCGCCGACCAGATCGCCCACCTGAGCTCCCGCCTGACGCTGATGCCGGGCGACCTGATCCTGACAGGCACGCCGGCGGGCGTGGGCGCCGCCCGCAAGCGCTTCCTGCAGCCGGGCGACGTGGTCCGGCAATGGATCGAACACATCGGTTCGTTCCAGTTCACCATCGTGCAATGATGCCGCGCCCCTGCCCAAGGCCGGACATCGGCCCGCGTTCACGGACGAAAGCCGATGCTGTCGATGCAGCTCACCACTTTCGACCGGAACCACTGGCTGGCTGGATCCTTGTGGAAACGGTCGTGCCAGTACAAGGCCACCTCGAAGTGGCCCAGCGGCAGCGGCAACGGCTTCACCAGCAGCGGAAAGTACTTGCACAGCTCGACAACCAGCGACTCGGGACAGGTCCAGATCAGGTCGGAATTCAGCACCAGGTGCGGCGCGGCCAGGTACTGCTGCATGCGCACCCGGATCCGGTCCTTGGCGCCGACCTCGTTCAGGGCGCGCTCGAGCAGGATGTGGCCGCTGCCGGCATATTCCACCAGCAGATGCTGCTGGGCGACGAAGCGCTTCTGCGTGAGCTCCTGCCGGGCGATGGGATGGTCCTTGCGCATCAGGCACAGGTAGCGCTGCTTGAACAGGACTTTCTTGTGGATGTTGCGCTCGAGCGCGGGCAGGTAGCCGAGCGCCACGTCGATGCGGCCCGTGGACAGCCCATGCACGGTCTCGTCGATCGGCGCGAACACCACGTTCAGGTTCACCCCCGGGGCCTCCTGGGCCACGCGGGCGAACAGGCTCGGCAGCACCACGACCTCGCCCACGTCGCGGGTGCGTATCGTGAAAGCCCGCCGCGACTGGGCGGCGTCGAACGACGACAGCATGCCCGAGGTCTTGCGTACGGCGTTGAGCGCCTCGATCAGTGCCGGCGCCATCTCGGCCGCCAGCGCGGTCGGCTCCATGCGGCGGCCCGCCAGCACGAACAGCTTGTCGCGGTACTCGAGCCGCATCCGCTTCAGGGCGCTGCTGACAGCGCCTTGCGTCACGCCCAGGTTCTCGGCCGCCAGGGTGACCGACCGATCGCGCCACAACGCTTCGAATACGTACAGCAGGTTCAGGTCTTTCACGTCGCGGTCCCGAAGCGGCGCAGGACAACTATCAACACCGCTAATAGTTTGGAATCACGGCAGACCGGTAGATGACGGGCCCGCCTGCACAGATACTCGAAAACCGATGAGGCAACTATAAAGCACAGTGATGTCCGGCAACAGCGACATGCGGGCATGCCCGATGCCGCCGGCGGATTTCGAACCACATGGCGACCTGCCCCCAAGGCAGGCACATCAACGTAGGGAGACACCATGCAACGCACTCTGGCTTTCACATTGGGCCTGGCCGTCGCGGCCGCCTGCGCCCCCGCACAGGCCGAGGTCAAGATCGGCTTCCTGGCCACCCTGTCGGGCCCGTCCGCGGACGTCGGCCAGGACCAATACGACGGATTCATGCTCGCCATCGAGCAAATGCAGGGCAAGCTGGGGGGTGTCGAGGTCAAGGTCATCCGCGAGGACGACCAGATGAAGCCCGAAGTCGCCGTCCAGGCGCTCACCAAGCTGCTGGACCGCGACAAGGTGGACATCGTCACCGGGCTGACCTACGCCAACGTACTGATGGCGCTGCAGGGAAAGATCGCCGGCACCAAGATTCCGTTCATCGGGTCGGTGTCGGGCCCCTCGCCCACCGCCGGCGCGCAGTGCAAGCCCAACCTGTTCATTACTTCATGGCAAAGCGACGCCACGGCCGAAGCCATGGGCAAGTACTTGAACGATGCCAAGATTGAACAGCTCGCCATCCTCGCGCCGAACTTCCTGGGCTCCAAGGACAAGGTCACGGGCCTGAAGCGGTTCTACCGGGGCAAAATCGTGCAGGAGACCTACACGCCGCTCACCCAGCTGGATTTTTCCGCGGAACTCGCGGCTGTCGGCTCGTCCGGCGCCAAGGGATTGTTCGCATTCTTCCCCGGCAGCCAGGGTGTCAGTTTCGTGCGCCAGTACCAGCAGTTCGGCATGCTGCAGAAACTGCCCATGTATTCCGTGCATACCATCGAGCCCGGCAGCGTGAACGCCATGGGCAAGGCCGGAATCGGCGCCATCGTGGCCGAGGCCTGGCAGCCCAGCGCCGACAACGAGCAGTCGCGCCGATTCGTGGCCGCCTTCGAGAAAAAGCACAAGCGCCCGCCGACCTCGTTCGCCGCCTTCAGTTATGACGCCGCCATGCTGATCGACGCTGCCGTCAAGGCCCGTGGCGGCGACGTGTCCGATGCCCAGGCGCTGAATGCCGCCTTGCGCAACGCGAAGTTCGAATCGGTCCGAGGCGCGTTCAAGTTCAACAAGAACAACTACCCCATCCAGAACTACCACATCTACCGGGTCGTGGAAGGCAAGAGCGGCAAGCCGGAGTTCCAGGTGCTGGTGCGCGACGTGCTGGCCGGCCATGGAGATGCGTACGCCGAGGCATGCGGCGCGACCTAGGAAGGCAGCGGGGCCTCCCGCACGCTCCGTACGCCCGCCCATGATCCGTTCAGGTAAAGCAGCGGCTGTTGATCCGGAGATCGATAGCCCGACTCCACCTGGCCGATCAGCAGCGCATGAGTCCCGGCGTCCACGTTCTGCACCAGCGCGCAGTCGAAGGTCAGCACCGCTCCCTTGAGCATGGGCTCGCCGGACGAGGTCGTCGTCCAATCCTGGTCGCAAAAGCGTGCGTCGCCGGATTCGCCGGAGTGTCCGGCAAAGACCCGCGCAACCCGAACCTGCCCCAGGTCCAGCATGTTGACGGAGAACTTGCGGTTCTCGACCACCCGGCTGTAGGTGTAAGTGGACTGGTTCACCGCGCAGACGATGCGCACCGGATCGGTCGACAGCGACATCACGGCGGTCGCCGTCATGCCGGCCCGGTTCGGCGCCCGACCCGTCGTGATGATGGTCACCGCCGCCGGGTAGAGCCGCATCATCTGGCGGAACTCGTTTTCGGTGAGCGCCATGTCAGCCTCCCTTTCGACTCAGGCCGCATGCCCTGCGCCGAGGGCCGCATTGACCCGCGGCATGACCTGCGTCGCCATGAGCTCCATCGAACGCCGGGCGAGCTCCGGGTCGACCATGTCCATGCCGGCGTAGACGATCTCGCCGAAGTCGCCTGCCGTCTCGCGCAATGCCAGAATCTGCTCGACCACCTGCTCGACGGTTCCCGCGATGACGAGTTCGTCCACCAGGCGGTCCAGGGTGACGGCCGCGTCGTCCTCGTCCTTGTGCTTCTTGAAGATGACGTGGCGGTTCGACATCTTCATCTTCGTCAGCATCTGGCGGTAGTAGTAGCGATAGGGGCTGTTGGCATCCTGCTTTCCGTAGGCACGCGCCACGCCATCGTCGTCCGCCACGAAAATGGTGCGCGCGATGCGCCAGTCGGCCGTATCCGGCGCAAGGCCGACGGCACGCTTGCCTTCGGCATAGTTCTCCCAATGGCTGCGCAGCCAGTGCGGCAGCAGGAAATTGGCCGACATGGGGTGGAAATCGCGCTTGCCCATCGCCACCACGCCCTTGGAGAACGGCGCGACCACCGTGCCGACGATTTCCGGATACGGACGCTGGTAGGGCTTGAGCATGATGCCACGCCCGATTTCGAACGCCGCCGTCGCGGCGGTGGAAACCTTGAAACGGTTGCCGGGCAGGTCGATGTCGTACGGCGCCTCTCCTTCCCAGATGGCCAGGATGACGTCGATCGCCTCGGCGAACAGCCGGTTGCGGTCCTCGTCCAGGATGCCTAGCGCTTCGGCATCCGAGGCCAACGCGCCGGGACTGATCCCGAAGATGAAACGCCCCTTGGCCAAGTGGTCGAACATCGCCGCGTGCGTGGCCAGCAAGGTCGGATGCGAGTGCGACAGGTTCGAGGTTCCCGACCCGAGCTTGATCTGCCGGGTCTGCGGAATCAACGTTGCCAGGAACAGCAGACTGTTGGTGACGTTCTCCGCCTGGTCGGTCAGGTGCTCGCCGACGAACGCATCGTAGAAACCGAGCTCGTCCGCGAGGATGATGGCCTGCCGGTCCTCCTGCAGGGTTTCAGTGGGGTTCCGATGCAAGGGATGCAGCGGCATCGTGAAATAGCCCAGGCGCATTTGGCTTCCTTCTGTTCAGTCCGTTGACGTGGTGATCGCCGCTCCGCGCTATTGCTGCGGAACGCCCGCCGCCTTGACCTGCTCGGCCCAATACGCGATCTTCTCGCGCGAGAATTCGACATACTCCTTGCGCGACATGGGTAGCGGCTCCATGCCGAGCTCGTGCAGCTTGGCGACGAAGGCCGGGTCCCGTGCCGCGTCCATCATCCAGCCGTGGAGCTTGTCGAGAACGGGCGCCGGCGTGCCCTTGGGCGCGGCCAGGCCCAGGTGGAAATCCAGCTCATAGCCGGGATAGGTCTCCGCTATCGTGGGCACTTGCGGCCACAGCGCATAGCGCTTTTTCGCGGTGACGCCCAGCGGCACCAGCTTGCCGCTGGCGATTTGCCCCACCGACGGCAGGTATTCCATGAACACGACCAGGATCCGCCCGCCCATGAGATCGGTCGTGGCATTGCCTATGGACGTATAGGAGACGCCCTTGATCGGCGCTCCCGCCTTGAGGCGGAAGAGTTCGCCCGACATCTGCGAGGCGGAGTTGTAGTAGCCGAAGAACGCCTGCTCCGGATGGGACCTCGCATGCTCGGCCAACGCCTTGATGGAGGTAATGCCGGACTCCTTGGTCACGAGTGCCACCGACGCCGACATGCCGAAGGGCGCGATGTGCTCGAAATCGGCCATGGCGTCGTAAGGCAGCTGCTTGTAGAGACTGACGTTGGCGGCGTGCGTCGTATTGGTGCTCAGCTCCAGCGTGTAGCCGTCCGGAGCGGCGTCCTTGACGTAGCGGGTGCCGATAATGCCGTTGGCGCCGGCCCGGTTCTCGATGATGACCGGCTGCCTGGTCCGCTTCTGCAGGTATTCGCCGAAGACGCGTCCGACGATGTCGCTCGATCCTCCCGGCGCGAACGGCACGACGATCTTGACCGGCTTGTCGGGGTACGCGCCCTGGGCGAATGTCGCGGCCGGCATCGCCGCGCCCGCCGCCACTGCCGCGAACAGCCCTGCGAACCGCCGTACCCCGGGTAAGAACGACTTGAGCATGTCTGGTCTCCTCCTGAACGCTGCTCTGTGCGATGTCAGCTGTGCCGGGACGCGCCCTTGGCGGTCCGTCACGACAGTATAGGGAGGAGGACTGGCGTTAAAAACGCCGTTAGTTCCGTATCATGGAATTCTCAAGAGCGTTGTCGCGCCCGGATGCGCGTCCGTGTTCAAGCCGGCAGGTGCCGCGATCCCGACCCCCTGACGGCCAGCCGCCATTTTTCTTCCTGCTGTTCCTGCAGGCGGCCGCTTTCGTAGAGCCGCGTGATGAGGTCGGCTTCGTGCCGGAGCTTGTCGACCAGTCCGTGGAGATAAGCCCCTTTCATCCTTCCGGCCTCGGCCACCGCGCATAGCGAGGCAATGGGATAGCGCCGATCGTCGAAGACGGGAACCGCCACCCCGGCATTGCCCTTATAGGCGCGCATCGTGCGCCTGGCATAGCCATTGCGGCGAGTTTTCTCGATGGACCTGTCGATGTGCTCGAAGGTCAGCGTGTCCTCGGGATTGACCCGGCGCTGGTTGAAGGCGATGACCTCGGCGATCTCGCCCTGCGGCATGAACGCCAGCACGGCCAGGCTGAACGAACCGATCCCCAGCGGCCAGCGGTCGTTGACCTCGAGCAGCAGGGAACTCGTGTCCGCCGCAGCCACGTGCCGGTCGAGGCAGAGCATGTCATAGCCGCTGCGCACCCCGAGATAGGCCGCGGCGCCGGTGGCGCCCGCCAGGCGCTCCAGCGAGGGCTTGGCCAGGGGTTTCAGGTCGAAGCAGCGCTGGACGGCGATGCCGAAGGCGAAGATGTCCGGCCCCAGTCGATAGTTGCGGGTCCCTCCGGGACGCTCCACCAGCCGCTCGTCCGCCATGGCGGCGAGCAGCCGGTGCACGGTAGCCTTGGGCAGGCCGGTCAAGGTGCTGATCTGCATCAGCGAGGCTCCCATGGAGCCGAAGGTGGACAGCGTGCGCAGCAACAGCGCGGCGCGAGCGGTGCTTTGCGCGCCTTCGGTACGGGAACCCGGATGGCCCAAGGCGTTCCTCCTTTCGATCGTTTACGCATATCGTCTCATGATATGGAATTCTGGTCGACATCCGGCGACTCATGGCGGCTCGCGCGTTGTTGCCCTTCTCCCGCAGTCCTACACTTCGTCGATCCACGACCAGGAGGCGAAAACCATGATTGGAAGTTCGGATCCGCGATGGACCGAAGGCTTTACGTCGCTGTCGAACACGCGGCTGCACTACGCGCACGCCGGCCAGGGCGATCCGCTCCTTCTGCTGCATAGCAACGGATGCTCGGCGTACGAGTTCCAGTTCGTCATCGAAGCGCTGGCCCGGCAGCATCGCGTCTACGCTATCGACCTGCCCGGCCAGGGCGACTCCGATCCCCTGACGGCGCACTGGACCTATCCCATGTACGCGCAGGCCGTGGTCGAGTTCATGGACCGGCACGACCTCTCCCGGGCGACCGTCCTGGGGACATCGATCGGCGGGGTCGTGTGCCTGGCCCTGGGGCAACACCATGCCGACCGCATGCGCGGGCTCTTGCTGGTCGAGACGCCCATCCGGGCGGCGCAGGCCTGGGCTGCGCGCTGGCTCGCTGTGGAAAGCAACTTCGCGCTTCCGGTGCAGCCCTTCGAGGCAGTCGCCTCGCGCATCCGCAACCTGACGCCGGAACTGCACCTGCGCTGGAACATCGACCGGAGCAAGGCCGGGGCGCATACCATGATGGACGCGATGTGGGCCGTGCGCGAGTACGACGCGCTCGCCGCCCTGGCGCAACTCGCGGTGCCGGCCTTCGCCCTCCTGGGATCGAACGGGCCGGTGGGGGACAGCAGGCAGGCGCTCGAGGCGAAACTGCCCGCAGGGCACATCGCGGTCATGGACAACTGCGGGCATTTCCCGATGATCGAAGAACCCGCCTCGTTCACCCAGCACGTCCAGCGCTTCATCGAGCGATTGTGAAAACCCGCCTCCAGGGATGCTAAAAAGGCATCATGGAGACAGCGCTGCACGGCATACGCGTCCTGGACCTCACCCACGTCCAGGCGGGACCGAGCGCGACCCAGCTGCTGGCCTGGCTGGGTGCGCAGGTCATCAAGATCGAGCCGCCCGAGGGAGACGTCACGCGGCGCCAGCTGCGGCATGCCGAAGACACGGACAGCCTGTACTTCGCCATGCTCAATTGCAACAAGCAGTCGGTGGTCATCGACCTGAAGACGTCCGCCGGCCGCGACGTGGCCCTGGAACTGGCCAAGCGCTGCGACATCCTTGTCGAGAATTTCGCCCCTGGCGTCATGGAACGGCTGGGCCTGGGGTGGGACACGCTTCATGCCGCGCACCCCGGCCTCATCCTCGGCTCGATCAAGGGATTCGGCAGCACCGGCCCGTATCGGGACCTCAAGGCCTACGAGAACATCGCCCAGGCGATGGGCGGGGCGATGAGCGTCACGGGCGGCCCGGATACCGGCCCCACCGTCAGCGGCGCCCAGGTCGGGGATTCGGGCACGGGGGTCCATCTGCTGGCCGGCCTCCTGGCCGCGCTGTACCAGCGGTCGCGCACCGGCAAGGGCCAGCGCGTCGAATGCGCGATGATGGACGCGGTCATGAACCTGTGCCGGGTCAAATGGCGCGATCATCAACGCCTGGCCACCGGCCCCTTGCCCGAATATCCCACGCCGGCCGAGGATCTCACTGCCGTTCCCCGCGCAGGCAATTACTCCGGCGGTGCGCTGCTGGGAAATGCGGTCCGCTGCAAGCCCGGGGGGCAGAACGATTATCTCTACATCGTCCTGCAGGATGCGTCATGGGAACCGCTGGCCCGCTTCATCGGCGGAGAGGAACTGGCCCGGCATCCGGACTATGCCTCGCCGCAGGCCCGGCGAGCCCATCAACAGGCGCTGTGGACCACGATCGAGTCGGTGACCCTGCGCCATGACAAGAGTGAGATGTTCGCAATCCTGACCGGCCTCGGCATCGCCTGCGGCCCGGTGCTCTCCACCGGGGACCTTGTGCGGGACTCCCACGTCAGGCACCGCGACATGTATGTGGAAATCGACGATCCCGAACGTGGCCGCTGGGCCAACGTCGGCATGCCGATCAAGCTGTCGGATTCCGCCGTGCCCGTCCGGCGCGCGCCTTACCTCGGCGAACACACCGACGCCGTGCTGCGCGACCTGGCCGGCCTGGACGACCCCGAGATCCAGGACCTGCGAGCAAGGGGAGCCATCCGCTAGCGGACCGGCTCCGGATATCTACTTTGGCGGCCCCCCGGTGGAATCCTGCCGTGTCGCTCCCCCGCCGCCGGGACCTTGTCCGCCGCCGGTAGTGGGCGCGCCGCCCTCGGTTCCCACGCCGGCTTCGCCTCCCGTGCCTCCCTGCTGCGTCCGCCGAAGCGGTCCGGAGGTTCCGCTGATGGCCTGCTGGCGCAACGCCCGCGCCTCGGCCGCCTGGGCAGCGGCACCGACGGGCACCGGCTGGCGCGAGAAGTACGCGGCCAGCGCGGCGATGTCTTCGCTGCTCAAGCGCTTGGCGATGATGCTCATCTGTCCCGAGGGATCGTTATTGCGGCTGCCGTTCTTGAATGCCTCGAGCGCGGCCGCCAGATAGCCGGCGTGCTGCCCGGCCAGCAGCGGATAGTCCGGCGCCTCGCCGACGCCGCCGGGACCGTGGCAGTTGGCGCAGCCCTGCACCATCAGCGTCTCGTCGCCCACCGTGGCTAGCGTGCGCCCGCGCTCGACATTGCCTGGCGCGTTGCCCGGCGCCTGGCCGCCGGATGCCGCTTCGGCGGGCGGCAGGCCGGCGTAGTAGACGGAGACCGCCGTGCGCTCTTCCGGACTCAGCGACTTGGCGATGGGCGACATGACCGGGTTGTCCCGGCCGCCCTGGGCATAGCTCAGGAGCTGCCGCGCCAGATACACCGACGACTGCCCCGCAAGACGGGGGAACCCGGCCGCCGCGTTGCCTTCTCCCTGCGCGCCGTGGCAGCTGGCGCAGGCGGCGACACCGCGCGCCGGAAACCCTTGCTGGGCCAGCGTGCGGCCGGCTTGCGCGCCGGTTGCCGGCGGATTGTTCTGCGCCTGCGCGGCGGCGGCCAGGCCGCACGCCGCGGCGAATCCGCCCACCCGCAAACAGGCAAATATCGATGGCTTCATGCGTGCACCAATGGCCCCGGGGAGCGAAGGTATTGTCTGACGATGGCATCGGCCGCCCAGTACGCCAGCGCCCCTACCGTGCCCGTGGGGTTGTACGAGGCGTTCTGCGGGAAGTTCGATGCGCCGATGACGAACAAATTGGGCAGGTCCCAGCTTTGCAGGTAGCGGTTGACCACGCTGGTGGAAGGATCGTCGCCCATGACGGTGCCTCCGGTGTTGTGCGTCGTCTGATACTGGGTAACCGTGTAGGGCCCCTTGCGCGGGCTGCCCACGACCTCCCGCCCGCCCATGGCCTTGCCGATCTCCAGCGCCCGCGCCGTCAGGTACTGGGACATCTTCAGGTCGTTTTCGTGGAAGTCGAAGGTCATCCGCAGCAGCGGCAGGCCCCATGCGTCCCGGTAAGTGGGATCGAGATCGAGATAGTTGCGCGTACAGGACACCGAGCTTCCATGGACGTTGAGCACGGCCGTGTGGTTGTAGTGCTTGATCACCGCCTTCTTCCAGTCCGAGCCCCAGGCCGGCGTGCCCGGCGGCGTCGGGTGGAATTCGATCGGCCGGCCATGGCTCATGACTTCGCCGATGTACGCGCCGCCCACGAAGCCGAGCGGCCCATGGTCGAAGTTGTCGCCGACGAAATCGGAGATGACCGTACCGCTCGCCCCGGACCGCATGAACGGATTGATGTTGATGTCCTGGCCGTAGAACACCTGGACGGCGCTCATGGTCTGGTAGGCGTAGTTGCGCCCCACCACCCCCTTGCCGGTCTGCGGGTCGTAGGGCGTCCCGATGCCGGACAAGAGCAGCATGCGCACGTTGTTGAGCGCGAACCCGCCGAGAATGACGAGATCCGCGGGCTGTTCGAACTCGCGCCCGGTTCCGTCCACGTATGTCACGCCGGTCGCACGCTTGCCGGAGGCGTCCTTGTTGATGCGCAGCACCTGGCACCGCGTGCGCAACTCGAAGTTCTTGTCGTTGAGCAACACCGGCAGCAGGATGGTCTGCGGAGAGGACTTGGCGTAGTGCTCGCAGCCGTATCGTTCGCAGAAGCCGCAGAACATGCAGGTATTCAGGGTCATGCCCTCGGGATTGACGTAAGGCTGGCTCAGGTTCGCCGACGGCTGCGGATAAGGGTGGTGGCCCAGGCTCTCGGCCGCCTTGCGGAACATGGCGGAACCGTACGGTTCCTTCATGGGTGGCGTGGGATAGTCGCGGCTGCGGTTGTCCTCGAAGGGATTCCCGCCGGGAATCTTCCTGCCATTCAGATGTCCCGCCTTGCCGCTGATCCCGAGCAGGTATTCGAACCGGTCGTAGTAGGGCTCCAGGTCGGCCGCGCTCACGCCCCAGTCCTGGACCAGCAGGTCCCGCGCCATGAAGTTCGCGCCATAGCGCTCGGCCGTCAGGGTACGCATGCGCAGATCGCTGTCCTGGAAACGGTACGTCTGGCCGTTCCAATGGACAGCCGCGCCACCCAGCCCGGTGCCCGGCAGGAAGCCTTCCCACCTGCGGATGGGCAGCGCGGTCTGGCCGGCATGGTTGCGAAAAGTCAGCGTTTCCTTGGTGTTGTCCTGCATCAGCGCCTTGCGCACCGAGTACCGCAGCTCATCGTGCATGTGCGGCCCTTGAAAGTCCGGTACCGTATGACGCGGCTCGCCGCGCTCCAGCCCCACCACCTTCAATCCCGCACGGGTAAGTTCGCGGCCCAGCATGGTTCCCACCAGTCCGACGCCGATGAGGACCGCATCCACGGGTTGCAGGCGAGTCGCCATGTCAGTTTCCTTTCTTGCCGGGAGCGCCGCCGGCCGCGCCCTGCCCGGCCGGAACGGCGTGAAGATGGATGACCCCGCGCCCGTTCTGCGCGAGGCTCATGGGCGGCCGGTCGAACGCCAGGCCATGCTGGTCCACGAGGTGGTAGTAGTTGGCGTAGGCGCCGGGAAAACCGATCATCTTCCACGACACCATGTCCTTGTTCCCGCCATACACCGGATCGCAGAAAAAACCCTCGATGGTGAGCGCCCACAAGGACTCGAAGAAAACCTCGGAAGGCACGCCGTCCAGGTCGCGCTTGCCTGCACGCATGGCTTCGAGGTAGGCGTCCTGCTGCTCGGGCGGCAGGCCCTCGAACTCCGGGGAACCGTAGCTGCGCCGCAGGTCCTCGCGCACCGCCTTCAGGCCATGACGGAACAGCTCTGCCGGCGTGAACGGCAGCTGGTAGCCCTGCTGGGGCGTACCGAGCTGCCAGGGGCCGCCGCGATACAGGCGCTCGCCGGCGCCCCATGCTCCGGCAAGCTGGTTATCGATATAGGCAGGCACGCCGGCCTCGATCGCGCCCGGGCCGGCTTCGTCCGCAGGTATCAGCCGCGCGACGGCTGCCTCCATGAAGGCAGCCTCGTCGGCATTGAAGAACAGGTACGGAGCCCGGCCGGAAGCCGCGGAGGGCGCGTGCGCATGCTGCTCGTGCGAGGCGGCGTGCGCCGCGTCCTGCCGGGCCTGCGCCGCGACGTCGCTGCCCGAGACCACCGCGGCGGCGCCCGCGGCCTTCAGGAACGTTCGACGAGATGCATCCATTCTTTTTCTCTCGCGATGAAGCGGCCGCGCCCTGGCCGGCACGGCCCGGGTTGATCTCTCTATTTGTCGGGTGCGCCCGCCAGGATCCAGTCCACCAGCGTCTTGACCTCGGCATCGTTGAGGCCGGCGTTCGGGGGCATGGGTACGGGTCCCCATACTCCGGAGCTGCCCTGCTTTATCTTGGTCGCCAGGTATTCGGGCGCCTTGGGGTCGTCCCGGTACTTGGCGGCCACGTCCTGGTAGGAAGGACCGACCAGCTTGGTGGCCGCCGCATGACAGGCGAGGCAGTTGTGCTGCTTGGCGAGCTGCTGCGGACTTGCAGGCGGAGCCTGGGCAACGGCACTGGCCGACGCCACACTCGCCGCCAAGGCGATGAAGAGGTATCTCACGCGGGCCCCCGATAAGGAAGAGAAAAACGGCGCGCCGGAACCGCGGCGCGGACCGTCCGGCCGTTCGCAAGACCCGTTCCCGCATGCCCCGGGGGCCAAGAACGCGATACCGGCGCCTATCCCGTGGTGGAGCACGCTTGCGGCATGACGTTTTTTTTACTTCCCGCGTGATCGTCTACTCATCCTCGCTCCGTCGCCGCTAGCGCGCGCTTGCTTGACCATCGCGCCTGCTGCATTCCTGGAGGGCTCGGGCACAGCCCTTGCATCGCCAAGGCGTCGAACCATCACGCGCGGGCCCGAGGAGAACAGCATGGACAGCCAGAAAGTCCCGCCAACGCTATGCGATCCGATCCTGATCGACGCGCTGCACGAGCGCACGCTCACGACGCCGGGATGGCCGCTGCAAACCGGCTACCAAGCCACGGATGCGCTCCTGGCCCACGTCCTGGACAACCACCGTTTCAACTCGTTGCTGTGGATGGAAGAAGACCAGGCGCGCCGCACCGACGTGCCGGACGCCGCGATCGCCGCCAACAAGCGGGCCATCGACCGCTACAACCAATGCCGGAACGATGCGGTCGAAGCCATGGACGACGTGATCCTGGAAGCGGTCTCGCGCCACTGTCCGGCGCCGTCCGAAGACGCGTGGGTCAACAGCGAGACAGCGGGGTCGCTGATCGACCGCCTGTCGATCGGCAGTCTGAAGGTCCACCACATGGCGAGGCAATGCCGCCGTCCCGACGCAGCGCCGGACCACCGGCAGCGCTGCGTCGCCAAGCTGGCTAGCCTCCGGGCGCAACGGGACCATCTTCGCCACTGCCTGCGGCTGTTGCTCGACGGCATGCGGACCGGGCGATGCACTTACCGGGCGCATCGCCAGTTCAAGATGTACAACGATCCCAGTCTCAACCCGTATCTTTACGGCACCGGCGCGCTGCAGGAGGCCTGACGATGACGCAGGTCGACGTGCTGATCCCCACCCGCGACCGCCCCGCCGCCCTCGCGGTTACCCTGTCGGCGTTGATCGGCCAGACGTTCGGCGACTTCCGGATCATGATCCTGGATCAGTCGGATGGCCAGGCGGGATTCGAGGCGGCTGAAGCGCAGGCCGTCATCCGTGTGCTGCGGGCGCGTGGACGCGAGGTCCTTGCCTCACGCAACCTTCCCCGGCGCGGCCTGGCCCAGCAGCGCCAAGCCCTGCTCGAGCAAGCCACCGCACCCTACGTCCTGTTTCTCGACGATGATGTCATCCTGGAACCCGGGGTACTCGATCGCATGGTCAACGCCCTGGCGCTGACACGATGCGGCTTCGTGGGAAGTGCGGTAATCGGCCTTTCCTATGCCAAGGACGTGCGTCCCCTGCAGCAACGGGTAGAGTTCTGGGAAGGAAACGCGGTCACGCCCGAGCGCGTCGTGCCCGGCTCGCCAGAGTGGGCGCGGCACCTCTTGCACAACGCGGCGAATCTTTGGCACGTCCAGAACGCACAGACCATTCCACCGGGCCGATGGCGCCTCTACAAGCTTGCCTGGGCAGGCGGCTGCGTGCTGTACGACCGGCTCAAGCTTATCGATTGCGGCGGTTTTTCCTTCTGGCGCGAGGTGCCGCCCGAACACTGCGGCGAGGACGTGCGCGCTCAGCTCGCGGTCATGGCTCGCCATGGTGGCTGCGGCATCATGCCTTCCGGCGCCTATCACCAGGAGTTGCCGACCACGGTGCCCAACAGGGAAGTCGACTTGCCGGTCTGGCGCGGGCTCGCGCCGCTCGGCGTAACGGCATCGGGCTGAGGCCGTGTCCGTTTCGTCGGCCGTCCCCGGAGTCGCGCGGATCGCCGTGCTGCGCGCCAATGCCATCGGCGATTTCGTGCTGACGCTGCCCGCCCTGGAAGCGGTGCGCAACGCCTACCCGCATGCGCATCTGGCATTGCTTGGCACCTCCTGGCACGCCTCCTTTCTTGCCGGACGGCCCGGCCCTGTCGACGAAACAATCTGCCTGCCGGCGATCCCGGGAGTGACAGCCCCCGCGAATGCCCCCCGCTGCGACCCCGCCGTGGCGCGTTTTCTCCATGACATGCGCGGCCGCCGATTCGACCTGGCCCTGCAACTGCACGGCGGCGGGGCCTATAGCAACCCGCTCGTGCTTGCGCTGGGCGCACGCGTAACGGCGGGATTCCGCGCGCCGGATGCCGCACCTCTCGACCGGAATTTTCCCTACATCCAGTCATCGGTGGATCTACACCCGCGCATCCATCTGCTGCTCGAATGCGCGGGCCTGGTCGGTGCGCGTGCCGTCCGCGCGGAACCGCGGATCTCGCTCACAGAGGCCGATGAGCGCGAACTGCAGGCACGGCTGCCCGACATCGGGGGTCGGCTGGCGGTGCTTCAGCCGGGCGCCCGCGACCCCCGGCGATGCTGGAGCGCCGCGCGGTTCGCCCAGGTCGGCGACGCCCTGGCGGCAAGCGGCATGCGCATACTCATTCATGGCGGCCCCGGAGAACAGGATCTCGCGCGCCAGGTACGGCAGACAATGCGCCGGCCCGCAATGGAAATCGCGGGGTTGCTGTCTCCCGGCGGCCTGTGCGCGTTGCTGGCCCGCTCGCAGATACTGGTCTCGAACGACACCGGCCCGGCCCACCTGGCGCGGGCCCTGGGCGTGCCCACGGTGACGATCTATTGGGTGGGCAACGTGCCGGCTTATGGTCCACCGTCGGTGCTGCGGCACCGCATCGCCGTTTCGTACCGCATCCACTGCCCGGTCTGCGGCGAGCACTGCATGGAGCACGACTGCGGCCATACCGCCTCGTTCGTCGACGACGTGAGCGCGGACGAGGTCATTACGCTTGCGCTGTCTCTGTGCGCCGCAGGGCCGGCGCCATCTCGAGCAAGGCCTCTGCCTGTTCCATGACCCGCCCTACGGTCGGCTTGTCCGATCCGCCCGCCACGCGATGAGGACCGTACGCCGGCGGCCCCCAGCGGACAGGATCGGTGGCGAAAAACACGACCACGCTCGGAACCCCCAGGGCGCTTGCCAGATGCGCCGCGCCGGTATCGTTGGAAACCAGCAGCCGGGCGTCCGCGATCAATGCCGCCAGCCCTCCCACGGATATGTCGCAGGCGGCGTTCCATGCGCGGGATCGCATATGGCGGGCGACCTCGAGCGCGATTGGCCGCTCCGAGGCCGAGCCGGTCAGCACCACGCGCAGCCCTCGAGCGGCGAGCGCATCGCCGACTGCCGCGAAATCGCGCGGCGCCCAGCGCTTGGCCGGATCCCTCGCTCCCGGATGCAGACAGGCATACGGCGCAGTCCGGCAATCGCCGAGCTCGGGGCGAGCATCCAGCTCGGCCCAGTCTTGCTCCATGAGCGGAAACTCGAGCCTGTCGTCGGCAGCGGAGAGGCCCAATCCCTGCTGCAGCAGGTAGAGATTGCGCTGGACCTCGTGCTTGCCGTGCGGGTAAGGCCACACCTGCACATGCGGATCGCCCTCGCAAACGCCTAGACCGAGCGTCGCGCAAGCACCCATGCGCCCGACGACAGTGTTGCTGGCCGGACCGCAGCCGTGCATCTGCAGGCACAGGTCGAAGCGTTGCGCGCGCATGCGCGCAAGAAACCCCTCGGGCTCCCCGGGCCCTGGAGCCGCCTCGGGCAAGCCGGGATAACCGGGAAAGGGGAAGAACCGGTCGAGGTAGCGCGCATAGCGCCGCTGGAAGGCCTCCGCCCACGGCAACCCGACCAAAGCGATGTCGGCATCGGGAAAACGGCGCCGCAGCGCCCGCAACGCCGGCACGGCACACAGCATGTCGCCCAGATTCAGGGCCCGGAAAACCGCAATGCGCTCGCGCATCGTTCAGCTCCTGCCGTAGGCGTCGCCATAGCGCACAATGTCGTCCTCGCCCAGGTAGGCGCCCGACTGCACCTCGATGACTTCGAGCGGTATCTTGCCCGGATTCTCCAGACTGTGAACCTCGCCCAGCGGGATGTAGGTGGACTGGTTCTCGGTCAGGAGATAATGCCTGCCGCCGCAACGCACGCGTGCCGTGCCGGACACGACCACCCAGTGTTCCGCGCGATGATGATGCATTTGCGTGGAAAGACTGGCGCCGGGTTTCACGGTGATGCGCTTGATCTGGTAGCACGGCCCCTCGCAAAGGGAATCGTACGCGCCCCACGGCCGCTTCACTTCACGGTGATGCTCCAGTTCGCACCGATGCTGGCCGGCGAATTTCTCCACCAGCCTTTTCACTTCCTGCGCACGATTCTTGTGAGCGACAAGCACGGCGTCCGCAGTCTCGACCACGATGATGTCCTCCAGCCCGATGGAAGCCACCAGGCGGTGGGTCGAATGCACCAGGCAATTGTGCGTATCCTCGAGCAGCACGTCGCCGACTGCGGCATTGCCTTCGGCAGACTTGGGAACGGCGGCCCACACCGCGTCCCATGCGCCGACGTCGCTCCATGACACCGGCAACGGCACGACGGCGGCCCGGGCGGTGCCCTCCATGACCGCGTAGTCGAGAGAAATATCAGGACAAGCAGAGAATGCGCCGCGCGCCAGCCTGAACTGCGCGTCGTTGCCGTTGCCATCCGCCAAGGCCTGGCGTACCAGCGACAGCAACTCCGGCGCCCTCGCCTCGAACTCTCCAACGAGCACCGAAGCCTTGAAGACAAACATTCCGCTGTTCCAGTAATAGTTGCCGTCGCCCAGCAATTGGGCGGCGAGCGCAGGAGCCGGCTTCTCGACGAAACACCGGACCGGCCGGACTGTGCCATGCCCAGCCTCGCCATCGGCCTGAATGTATCCATAGCCCGCGGCCGGCCCGGTTGGCTCCACGCCGAACACCACGATCGCCCCTGCATCGGCGGCCTCGTGGGCCGCCGCGAAGCTTGCCTCCAAGGCATCGGAGTCGTCGATCAGTTGGTCCGACGGCATCACGAGCATGACCGGATCCTCGCCGTGCCGCATGGCCCGCAACGTGGCGGCGAGAATGGCCGGCGCGGTGTTGCGCTGGCATGGTTCCAGGATGACTTCGATATCCGGCATGCCCAGTTCACTGGCCTGCTCGTCGACAATGAAACGGTGGGCTTCATTGCAGACCAGCACCGGCGGATGCCCGCACGCGTGCCCCATGCGCAACAACGCGTGCTGCAGCAGACTGCGCTCATCGGTCAAGCGGATGAACTGCTTGGGCGCGAACTGGCGGGACAACGGCCATAGCCTCGAGCCGGATCCGCCGCACAGAATCACGCCGTGAAAATCGGATTGAATCATGAATGCCTCGGCAGGATGCCTGGCGGCGCCAGGCGCGGCGGCCCCAATGCAATTCCCATACCCATGGACCGGCGGTCGCGAAGGTAGCGCGTCCTCGGACGGCTAGGCTTCCACGTGCGGCCCAACGGACGGGCAAGACTTTCGACCGCCGAGCAACGACTTCCATGGGATAGGCACGCTGGTGAGTTGCCGGCATGTGCGCGGCGGGTACGGCGGTTGCTCGAGGAACGCGGACGGCGGCACCCTGCCGCCCGGGAAACGCACATGCATGGGAGAAAGGCAATGGCCGAGACGACGACCGACCACCAGACCGTCCGCGAATGGGCCGAGCGCCACCAAGGCAAGCCCGCGGCCGTACGCAGCACCCACAAGGGAGGCGACGTCGGCATCGTGCGCATCATGTTCCCCGATGCGCCGAACTCGGAACACGATGCGCTGGTGGAAATCTCGTGGGACGAGTTCTTCGACGAGTTCGAAAAAAAGCAGCTGACGCTCTTGTACGAACCCGACAGCATGTTCAGCAAGATGGTCAGCAGGGAAAACGCCGGGGGGCGCGGTCACTGAGCGGCCTGCGCGGCAGCCGCCCGGCCACGCGGCTCAGTGATGGCGCCAGTATCCCTGGAGGTCGTCGACCACCGGCATCGCCGCGAGCACGGCCAGCAGTACCGCCAGCGGCACGGTGGACACGAAGCCGAAATAGGAGAACGACAACGCCCCGCCCACACCCCCCACGAAGAACAGCCCCACCAGCATACCCAGCATCTTGAGCTTGCTGCGGTCGGCTCGGACGAAGTGCCCCGGCTCGGCCGCGGCAGACACGTTCCAATAGAACAGTTTGCCGAGCTCGATGCCGATGTCGGTCACCATTCCGGTCACGTGCGTGGTGCGGATCTCTGCTCGGGACATCTTGGTGATGATGGCGTTCTGCAGTCCCATGATGTAGCAGAGCAGCATCACCGTGGCCGGCACGGCCAGCCAGCGGAACTGCTCGAGGTTGCCGCCCAGCAGCCCGAAACACAGCAGCAGCAAGCCCTCTAGGAGCAGCGGCAGCGCGAACTCGCTGGCCAGCCGCGAACGTCGCCCGAAATTGATCAGCATGGCCGAGGTGGCCGCGCCCAGCACGAAGGATAGCAGCGCGGCCATTCCCTGCAGGAAGACGGCAACGGCGCCCAGGGCCAGGTGATCGGCCATCGACGACAGGATGCCGGACATGTGCGAGGTGTACTGCTGCACCGCCAGGAAACCGCCGGCGTTGACCGCGCCGGCGACGAAAGCCAGGTAGTAGGCAAGATGGCGGTTGGCCTGGGGGCTGCGCTCGACGGAAGTCAGCCTGCGTAGGTAGAATAGGGGCATGGTGAGGTGTTCCGATACGCCGGCACGATGCCACCATGGTTCATGCCGGACGGCTTGCCAAGCATAGAACTTTTCCGGCCGCCACGGACGAGTTCGCCGCGGCCGGCGCGCTTCGGCGCGGGCCCGCCTCAGGCGGACCGGCCCTTGGCGGCTTTCTTCGGCGCCTCGCCGCGCGGCGATGCATCCCTGCCCAGCAACAGGTCGGCGCCGCTCATCCGCTCCATCCACGACAGGGCGTCGGCATACGACAGGAAATGGCGCAGGTATTCCGGCGCCACGTCATGCATCAGCATCAGCGATTGATGCACCAGATGCAGGGAGTTGAGCGGACCCGCATTCTCGGGCACGTTTTCCATTGCCTGCCTGAGCTCGCTGCCCACGCGCAGCCTGGCCCAGAGGTTCCTGAAATATTCCAGCACGTCCAGGTCGCCGCCGGCCTCGGCGGCCGCGCGGCTGGCGTCCAGGCGCGCCGCGAGTTCGGCCAGTCCGCCGCCGGATGACTGCCCCTGGTCGATCGCCGCGCCCTGCTCGCCTCCGTCCGCCAGGCCGCCGGCCTTCTCCACGTCCTGCTCGTACGCGGCAAGCAAGCGCGCCAGCCTTTCGTCCAGGATGCGCCGGGCTTCCCCGGTGTGGCCGGCCGCGCGCCGGGCCAATGCTTCGATGAAATGGAACCGCACCGGGTCGAGGCGATGCGCGCCCCGCTCGCGCCAGGCGTCCAGCATGGCCGCCGCGTCGGGTCCGTCCGGGCTATTCACGGGTTTGGGCGCCGGCATGAGAGGACCGGGGCATGGGCGCGATTTCAACGCGCCGGTTCCTGGAACGGCCCTCGGCGTCGGCGTTCGAGGCGACGGGCTGCTCGGAACCGAACGCCGCGGCAAACACCGACGACGAAGGAATGCCTTCGTCGATCAGGACGCGCGTCACCGTCAGGGCGCGCTGGGCCGACAGCTCCCAGTTGTCGGCGAAGCGGCGGTTGCCTTCGCGTATCTGCCTGTCGTCGGTGAACCCGCTGACCATGATGATCTCGTCGCGGGCCTGGAGATAGGCGGCCAGCGGTCCGGCCAGGCTCTTGAGCAACTGCCGGCCCTCCGGCTGCAGGGCATCGGAGTTCAGGGCGAACAGGACGTTGCCGCTGATGCCGATACGCCCGTCGACCAGGGTCACCCGGCCAGCGGCCAGCGGTCCCGCCAGCGCATGTTCCAGCGCCTGCCGGCGCTGGGCCTCCACCTGCCGCCGCTTGACCTCTTCCTCCAGCTTGACCGACAGCTCCATCTGCGAGCCGATCACCCCTACGAGGATCAGCACGAAGGCCCCCAGCATCACCGACATCAGGTCGCCGAAGACGGCCCATACCGGCGAGGCCGGTTCCAGGTCGGATTCGATCTCGTTCGCCATTACGACGCGTCGCCCGCCGGCGCCCGTTGGACGTCGAGCTGCCGCAGCTCCTCGACGATCTGTTTCTGCGACATCATGCTCAGGTCGATCACGTCCTTGGCCTGGGCCACATAATAGGCAAGCTGCTCGTCGCTACGCGCAATGGCCTTGTCGAGCGCGCCCTCGATGCGCTGCAGGTGTTCCATGAGCTTGTCGTTGGATTCACTGAACAACTTGACGGCGTGGCCCAGAGCCTCGCCCAGGCTGGCCACCTCGGCGGCGCTGCCGGTAACGTGCGCCGCCACGGACTCCAGCCTGCCCGTCTCGGTGCCGACCTGTTCCGTAAAGCGCGCGCCCACGCGTTCGAGCATGTCCGCCGACGCGCCGACCAGCGCATCCACCGCCGCCCGCTGCTCGGTACTGGCATGGTTCACCGTGTCGAGCAGGCTGCCCACGGTTTGCAAAAGACGTTCGCGCTCTTCCAGCATGGCGTTGTCGCGCGCCATGCTGTCGGACAGCTTCTGCCGCAGCTCGGCAATGACCTCGGCCGCGGCACGCGGCGCTTCCGACGCCGTCTGCACCAGCCGCTCGATCTCGGCAATGGTGCCGCGGGCATAGGCCTGGGTCTCGGAGGAAATGTCGCCGGCAGCGCGCGCCAGCGTCTCGCAGACTTCCTGCTGCTGGCTGGCGATCCGCGCGCCGGCCTCCTGCCATTCGCGCTGGAGCGATCCGGCCATGGTCTCGAGGGCTCGCGTCCATTCCGCTTGCCGCGCCTCGTCGCGCGACGCCAGTTCGGTCCGCAGGTCGCCATGCGCCTGTCCCACGGTATCCAGCAACGAGACGGCATGCCGCTCGAACGTCGCCGCCGCACCTGCCAGCGCCTGCCGCGTGTCCTCCGACACTTGCCCGCTCACGTGCGCGTGCCGCTCGAGCGCCTCGTTCCAGGCGCCCGACACGCTTTGGACCGCGGTGTCTAGCTGGCCCGCCACGCTCTCGACCAGGTTCGCCGAACGCTGCTCGAAGGTCGCGGCGAAGCGATCGAACGATGTCCGCATCTCGCCCGCCAGGGCCTCGCTCGCCCGCCGATGTTCGCCCAGCGCCGTATTCCATGCGTCCGAGACCATGCCGGCCGTGGTGTCCAGGCGGGCGGCGATGCCTTCCAGCAGGCTGGACGATCGTTGTTCGAAACTTTGCGCGAACCGGTCGAAGGAAGCGCGGACGTCGCCGGCCAGCGCCTCGCTGGTGTGCTGGTGGCCGGCCAGCGCCGCGTTCCACGCTTCGGACACCGCTCCCGCCATGCTCTCCAGGCGCGCGGAGATGCCCTCCACCATGCCGGCCGAGCGCTGCTCGAAAGTTTCCGCGAACCGGTCGAACGCGGTGCGCAGGTCTTGCGAAAGCGCCTCGCTTGCGCGCTGGTGCCCGGCGAGCGCCGTCCCCCAATTCTCCGAAACCTTGCCCACGGTGGATTCCAGGCGGGCCGCCACGCCGTCGACCAGGCTGGCCGACTTCTGTTCGAACGTCTGGGCAAACCCCTCGAGGGTCGCGCGCAGGTCGCCGGCCAGCGACTGGCTGGCCTGCCGGTGCTCGCCCAGCGCGGCGCCCCAGGTATCGGCCACCGTGGCCGTGCTGGCCTCGATACGGCTGGACAGCGCATCCAACTGCCGCTGCACCGCTTCGGTAACGGTCTCGTGCAGCGCGGCCGTCTCGCGGGCCAGGCCCGCCATCGCCGTCTCGACCGCCGGCTGGATCGTGGCGCCCGCCACCCGCGCGCTCTCGGCCAGGCTTTCCTTCAGGCACGCCTCGACCGATCCGGCCAGGCGGCGGTACTCGGCCTCGACCTTCCCGTGGAAGCTCTCCTGGCCTGCCGCCAGACGCTCGCCCAGTGCCTGGTTGTGCTGCGCCACCGCCTCGGTCATGGCCTGCAGCCGGTCCACCAGCGCCGGCATCATGTCGGCCTGCCGCTGCAGCAGCTTGAAGGACTCCTCGCGCTGGTGGGTCAGTGAATAAGGACGCAGCGCGGTCGCGATGCGTGTATCGAGCATCTGTCCGGCCTGCAGCCGCTCGCGACGGCACAGCGCGGCAAGCAGCCCCAGCATCGCCGAAGCGGCCACGCCTGCCACCGACGTGCCGAAGGCAAAGCCCAGTCCCTTGACGGGCGCCGCCAGCGACGCCCGAATGGCCGCGAGGTCCGTTGCGCTCTCCAGCGCCACGCCGGTCCCTCTCAAGGTGGCGACCATGCCCAGGAACGTGCCCAGCATTCCCAGCAGCACCAGCAGCCCCGCCAGATAGGGCGTCAGCGCCGGCGCCGGCAAGCCCACCCGCTCGCCCTCCACGCGCAGCCGCACGGCGTTGCGCAGCGAAGGATGCAGCCGCTCCAGGAAGGCGCCCAGGCTCGGCGGCGCGGCATCCAGGTCGGCCACCGCCTTCGCCAGGGAGACGGTCGCTTCGTGGAAGCGCCGCAGCTCCAGGCCGCCCAGCACATAGAACGCGGCAATGAGCAGGATCACCGCCAGCGCCAGCAGGTTCGAGCCGACATAGCCGATGCCGACCCAGGCCACGGCGGCCAGGCCCACGAAGAAAACGACAAAAGGAAGATATCTGCTCATCGAGGCTCGGTCAGCTCACGCGAAGGGCCGCGAGCAGCCCTTCGACCGGTTGTAGTCGGAAGTCCAGTTCGGCCAGCAGGACGCCTTGCATGTCCTTGCGGAACGCGTCCAGCCAGGCCGGGGAGGCAGCGGCGCCCGGCGCGGGCGGACCCGCGTCCGGCGTGGCGGCGGCCGCCCGCGCGGCTCGCCGCAGGCGCCCGAAATGCCCCTCCAGCAGCGAAGGCACCGAGGCCAGCAGGTTGCGCTCTTGCGTGCCCAGCACCCGCTCCATGACGGCATCGACCGCCGCCAGCCGGGCCATCTCGGGCGACGCCGCCGCCAGCATCGTCCGCAATCGCCCCCGCAGCCCGGCGATGGCCGTCTCCATCATCTGTTGCTTGGCCATGTAGCGCTGGCCATAGCGGGAGTAATCCTCGCCGGCGTCCACGTCGCCGGATACGGCCACATCGCGCCGGGTGTTGCTCCGCACAGGGCGAAGCACCCTGTCCTGCTCAATGGACTGGGCCAGTTCGGCTCGCACCCGGGCGCACTCTTCTTCGGCGCCATCGGCGGCCGGCGCGCAGGCCGAGGCTGTCTTGGCGCTGCCGCTCAGCACCGCGGACAAGGCGATGGCGTCGGTCCAGCCGAGCCAAAGGCTCAGCCGGTCGGCAAGCGCCTGCCGGGGAGTGGGAACGTGGACGTCTCCCAGGCGGGCAAGCAGACGGACGAAGGCCGGGCCGCTGGCACCTGTGGGCCGGGACATGTGCACCATGAAACCGGGTGGAAACAAAACCCGGGAGTTTACACGCCCGGCCGGCCCGGGCCGCAGGTACATAGGCGGGAATAAAAGTGGTTACATCTCGGTTACCGAAGCCCTTCGGGGCGCCTGCCGGCGCGCAATTCCTGGCGGCCCTAGCCCAGGTACTTCCTTCGGATCGACCCGACGTGCGCCTCCATGGTCCGCACGGCCCCTTCGCGGTCGCCGCGCCGGATACAGTCCAGCAGGTCCTCCAGCTCGGCCACGTTGGCGCGCTCGGCAGCGTCGACCTTGGGCCGGAACCACAGCAGCATGGAACGATCGAGCAACAGCGCCGCGAATTCCGCCAGGGTGCGGTTGCCGGCGGTGTCGTACAGGAGGTGGTGGAAACGCCGGTCGACCTCCATGCCGCCCTGGTGGTCCTTCTGGCGATAGCGCTCCCAGCCCGTGGCCACCAGCGCCTGCAACTGTTCGACGATTTCGGGCCGCATGTTGTCCACTGCCAGGCCCGTCAGGAACGGTTCCACCAGTTGCCGCGCCGCGATCAGTTCCAGGAAGCCATCCAGGGTTTCCGCCTTGACCAGCATGCCCTTGCGCGGCAGGATCTCCACCAGCCCTTCGCGGGCCAGCCGGTGGGTAGCAAGATGGACCGGGCTGCGGCCCAGCCCCAGCCGCTCGCACAACTGCGCGACGTTGATGTGCTCGCCCGGCCGCAGCGCGTGCGACAGGATCAGCTTCTTGACCGCCACATAGGCCTGCTCGCCCAACGACAATGCGGAAACGTCATGGCCGGCGCCGTCGCCGGCAGGGGAACGCGAGGTCTTCGAGGGTCTAGGCATGCGGCATGTTCAAGCGAAGCGAGTGCGCCCGCGATTGTAGCCTCGCAGGCGCAGCACCTATTCCGGCTTGAGCCCCGCCTTGTCCACTGCGACGCGATACAGCGCCGACTGCTGCTGCAGGAAACGGGCGAAATCCGCCGGCGCCGACGGTCTGGCCTCCATGCCTTGCTGCTGCAAGGTTTTCTGCACCTCGGTATCCTGCAACGCTTGCGCAAACAGCTGATGCAGCCGCTCCACGCGATTGCCTTCGACCCCGGCCCGGGTGAGCAGCCCCATCCAGGTCTCGGACGCGAAGCCAGCCAGTCCTGCCTCGGCGAAGGTCGGCACCCCGGGCAGCGCGGCGGAACGTTGCGATCCCGATACCGCCAGGGCCTTGACCTTGCCCGCGGCAATATGCGGCGCAACCACGCCGACGTCGCCCAGCGTGGCGTCCACCTCGCCTGCCAGCACCGCCATCGTTGCCGGCGCCGATCCCTTGTAAGGCACGTGGAGCATGTCCACGCCGGCGCGCTGCTTGAACAGCTCGAAGCCCAGGTGCCCCGAGGACCCGTTGCCGAACGACGAAAAGCTGGCCTTGCCCTGCTGCGCCCGCGCCCAATCGATGAATCCCTTCAGGTCGTTCGCCGGTACCCGGGACGAGACCACCAGCACATGCGGGTTGGACGCCAGTTGCGTCACCGGCTGGAAGTCCTTGCGCGTGTCGTAGGGCAGGCTCTTGATCAGATAAGGATTGATGACGAAGCTGGCCGCCATCATGAAGAGCGTGTGGCCATCGGCGGGCTTGCCCAGCAGCGCCTGCGCGCCGATAACGGTACTGCCGCCGGGCCGGTTCTCGACCACCACGCCGACGCCGGCTTCCCTGCCCACCGCCTGCGCCAGCGATCTCGCCAGGGCATCGGACGAACCGCCGGCCGCGTACGGCACGATCAGCGTCAGCGGTTGCGAAGGAAACTTCTGCGCCGCGGCCGCCGCGGACACCAGGCACAAACCCAAACCGAGCATGAACTTCTTCATGGGGACTCCCTGAATGAGGCACAAGAGAAATCGGCACGCCGCGCGGCCGATGGGAAACCGATGGCCATGGGCTTCAGCCCCCGGCTCCCAGCCTCGCCTGCCCCTGGATCTCGACCAGGATCTCGGGCTTGGCCAGGCCTTTGACTTCCACCAGCGCGCAGGCCGGGAAATCGCCTGAAAAGAACTCGCGGCGCGCGCGCCAGACCCCCTGGTTGCCCGCCATCCGGGTCACGAACACTGTCAGCGTAACCACGTCGTCGATCTGTCCGCCCGCTGCCTCCACCAGATGCTTGATCTTGGTGAAGATGATCCGTGCCTGCTCGTATTCGTCGCTGCCCTCGATAGTGGTGCCATCGTTCGCGCGCGAGGTCAGCCCCGACAGGTAGAGGGTGTCGCCCACTTGCAGGCAGTTCGACCAAAGGCCCGGCTCGGCCTCCGCGACGTGAGGGGAAAGAATGCGCTGCTTACGGGTCATGGGTGCTCCTTGCACTGTGAAATATTAGTAATATTTCACAATCATATCCATGATCCGGTCGCTTGGCCAGCGGCGCTCGGGGAACTAAGGCCGCGCCGGTGACCTGGAGGCCGTTCCACGCGGCCCGGAGCGCAGACGGGAGAGATAAAAAATGATCGTTATTTGAAAATGCGCAAAGTTTTGAAATCGTTTTGCGGCATTATTGAGGGCTATGCCACTCACTTGGGGGCATCGCGGGCGATCGCGCAACGCCCCTCCAGGGCGAAGGGGGAGTTTTTGGTCTTGACTCACATCGGGGCGTTGCCATGGACGCGCTCTGTTCGATGGCTCGTACTGGCCGCGGCCGCCATGGCCCTGGTCTCGTGCACGACGGCGTTGCCCGGCGCCGGCCCATCCGCTTCTCCAAAGCTGGCGGACATAGGCGTCCATGACATGCGTGCCGAGTTCCGCCACGCCTTCTGCGCACGGCTACCCAGCGAATCCGATTGCGCGGACATTCTGCTGCGCCTGCCCGGGGAGCCGGCGCATGCGGCGACGGCACTACCGGCCGTGCGCCACGCCTCCGGGCCCGATCCGGCGGCCTCCCTGGCGCGCCGATACCGGCTTGCCTTCGTACCCGGGCTGCTCGCGGGTTGCGCGGGCTCCATGGTGATGCCGTTCGCGGACACGGCGGACACGCTGCGCGCCGCCGGCTTCGATGCCCGGATCCTGTCCATCGAAGGCCGCGGCTCAACCGAGCACAACGCCGACCTGATTGCGCGCCAGCTCGCGGATGCGGGCCCCGACCCCCGCCCCTGGATCGTCTTCGGCTATTCCAAGGGCCTGCCCGACGTGCTGGAAACGCTCGTCCGCCACCCCGAGGTCACCCGCGGCATCGCGGCGATCGTCAGCTACGCCGGCGCCGCGGGCGGCAGCCGGCTGGCGGACGACGCGGGGGATTGGTCCAAGGCGCTGCTGGAACACGTCCCCCTGCCCGGCTGCGATCGCGGCGACGGCTCGAGCATCCAGGCGTTGCGCCGCGACGTCCGGCATGCATGGTGGCAGGCTCATCACGCGCAGCTGCGGCTGCCGTTCTACTCCATCGTCGCCGCGGCGAAGGCCGACCGCGTATCCCGGCCGCTGCAAAGCTCATACGCCAAGCTGTCGCGAACGGACGGGCTCAACGACGGCCAGCTTGCCGCGGCCGACGCCCTGGTGCCGGGCAGCAGGCTGTTGGGCTACGTCAATGCCGATCACTGGGCGGTGGCGATCCCACTGTCCCGGCAACTTCCCGTCATCGGCGCCTTGTTCGTCGACGAAGTGCCGCGGGCCGACCTCGTACTGGCCGCCGTGCAAGTCATCTCCCATCACGCCCCTACGACGCCATGAGCAAGTTCATTACCCTTGACGCCCGATGGACGAATCGCGCGGCGGCCGCCTCGCGTACCCTGTTTGCCGCGATCGCCGTGTCCCTGCTCTCTGCCTGCACCGGCCTGACCTCTTCCCCGGGAAGCGCGCCCGCCACGGTATCTATGGATCCGGACCAGGCGGAAAAGAGCTACCTGGACCGCGCGAACCGCCAGGCCCTGACACGCGATCGAGTCACCGTCAGCGTCGCGGCCCTGCGCGACGACGAGAGCGCCGCCAGCTTCGGATTGCCCATGGCCGAACGCGGCGTGCAGCCCGTCTGGGTCAAGATCGAGAACCGCAGCGCGCTGCCGTACTGGTTCATGCCGGCGTTCATGGACCGCGACTTCTACTCGGCCCGCGAAGCCGCCTACCTCTTTCATTCCGGCGCCGGCGGCGCATCGGCCGCGCAGATCGAACGCAAGCTGACCGAACGCCAGATCAAGGTCCATGTCGCGCCCGGCCAGACCGTAAGCGGCTTCGTCTACACGAACCTCACGCGGGGCATCAAGCTGATCAACGTCGAGCTGCTGGGCGCGCGACACGTGCTGCGCTTCGACTTCGCCCGGGAACTGCCCGGCGGGAATTTCGACTACCAGACCGTCGATCCGGAGCGGCTCTACCAGCCGGAGCGCCGCAAGCGGGTCGACCTGAGTTCGCTCGGCGCCGAACTGGAGAAACTTCCTTGCTGCACCACCAATGCCAAGGGCACCGAGCAAGGCGACCCGCTCAACCTGGTCATGGTCGGATCCGAGCATGACGTACTGGTGGCGCTGGTCCGCGCAGGATGGGATTTCACCGAGACCATCAATGCGTCCAGCGTCGGCCGCATGATCAGCGTGTTTGCCTTCGGCGGCGCCTACCGCACCTCGCCCGTCAGCGCGCTGCATTTCGACGGCCGCCAGCAGGACTTCTCCATGCAGCGTGCGCGCGCCAGCATCTCGCAGCGCAACCACCTGCGTCTTTGGCTGACGCCGCTGCAGGTGGGCGATGCGCCCGTCTGGATCGGCCAGATCAGCCGCGACATCGGCGTGAAGGTCACCACCCACTCCCCCACGTTGACGACGCACGTGATCGACCCCGACGTGGACGAAGCGCGCGACTACCTGCTGCAGGACATGCTGATGACCAGCAACGTGGCGCGCTGGGGCTACGCGGCCGGCGTGGGCCAGGCCAGCCCGGACCAACCCCGCGCCAATTTGGCCGCGGATCCGTACTTCACCGATGGCCGGCGGCTGGTGCTCTTCGTGGCGCAAAGCCCGCGCGCCATGCAGGACGCCGAGTTCGTCCAATGGCATCCGGACGACTGCGATCCCGCCAAGCCGCGCGAAGCACGGCGCCATTGCGCCAGGTGAGCGGCTGGCCCTTCAAGCCACCAAAGGCCGGCAATACGAGGTCGGCGTGAAGTAGCAGCCTAACGGATTAAAGGGCTTCGTTACCGCGTCGATCTTCGACATCATGCAGACCGGCGAAGCGCGTTCGCGCGGACTCGAACTGGAAAGCAAGCTTTCGCTATGACCCTAGATCCAGATTATCAGCATATGATCGATCTGGTATGCGATGCCATAGAAAGCGACCCAGATCTTCTGAATGCCATGATCACGCTGGTCGACCGGGCCTAGTTAGTCACAGCTATACCGGTCGACGTCACTACGCCGAGTCTCTATCCAAGCCGATCTGCCACGATAAGAGACCGCGAGCCAGAACACCTATACCCCCACCCCGCACGCCGCCCGAATCTCATCCAACAACGCCCGCACACTATCCGGCAGCTGCGCCCCGGTTCGCGTCGTGATCCCGATCCGCCGTTGCAATCCATCGAGCGATACCGGCAGCATGCGCAGCTGACCCGCTTCGACCTCATACTGAAGCTGATGCGTGGACAGCACCGTCAGCATCCCGCCCGTCACGAGCATTCCCCTGACCAGCGCCAGGTCTCCGGTTTCCACGGCGGGAATGGGTACGGGTTCGCCATGGGCCGCGAAGAATGCGTTCAGCGATTCGCGCAGCGGCGTGCCGGGGCGCGAAAGCACCCAGGACTGGCCACGAAGATCGGCCAGCCGTAGGCGCTTGCGGTTTGCAAGCGGATGAGTCGTTGCCGCCATCACGCACAGCTCGTCGGTGAACAGCAGTTCATGGTGCAAGGCCTGGTCGCTCTCGGGGCGCAGCGCGCCGATGATGAAGTCGAGCTTGCCGCTCAAGAGGTCTGCGCATAGTTGCTCGTAGGGGCTTTCGCGGGCATGCACGCGCAGTTCGGGATGGGCGGCCCGCAGCGTGGCGATGGCTTGCGGCAGGAGGCGCGTGCGGGCCAGCGGCAGCGCGCCGACCGCGATCACGCCGGCCATGCTGCCTCCCAGCGCGGCCAGGTCCTGGCTCAGGTAGCGCAATTCCGCCAGGGCGCGATCAAAGCGCATCAGCCAGCGGGCGCCCAGGCTGCCCGGCACCATGCCGCGCGGCGTGCGCAGGAAAAGTTTTTCGCGCAAGGCGGCCTCGAGCCGGGCGATCGAGGCGCTGATCGCCGGCTGGGAAACGCCCAGGCGCCGAGCCACGGTGGGCATGTGGCCGGTCTCGGCCAGCATCGAGGCCACGGTCAGGCGGCGTTCGTCGAACAGGCTTTCGACGGCGGCCATGGTCCGGACGGCCGCCCGGCCGTTGCGCGCGGCCTCGTCGAGCACCTGCTCGAGTTCGTGCTCGATCCGGCAGAACCGGCCATAGGCGAGGCGGCCGGCGGGCGTGGGCAGCATGCCGCGTCCGCGGCGCTCGAACAAGGGCATGCCCAGGCGCCGCTCCAGTTGCGCGATGGCGCGGCTGAGCGCCGATGCCGTACGCAGCAGGGTTTCGGCCGACGGCCTGACGCCGCCGTCGCGCACGACGGCGGCCAGGACGCGCAATTCGCGCAGCGATAGCAGCGCTTGCGCAGGGTCCGCCTCGGAAACATCGATTTTCATACATGGATGATAAACAAAATCGAACGTTTTCCTCGCACAACTCAACCCGCATACATGGACGGTAGGCACAATCGTTCCATGCATCCGGGTAGAGGTGCCGATCCAGATAAGAGCACGACAACAGAGGAGACGAACGAATGAATGACCGTCCATGCCCGGCGCCGCGCCGGAAGTTCCTCAAACTGGCTGCCGCCGCTCCGCTTCTCGGAGGGTGGACGGGCGCTGCGCTGGCCGCCGCTTATCCGCAGCGGCCGCTGACTTTCGTCGTGCCTTTCGGTCCGGGCGGGAACGTCGACGGCGTGGGCAGGTTGATGGCCGCGGCAATGGGACCGCTCCTGGGGCAGACGATCGTCGTGGAAAACCGCGCCGGTGCGGGCGGCAGCCTGGGAGCATCGCTGGTTGCCCAGGCCGCGCCCGACGGTTATATGTTGATGGTGGGGTCCAACGGCCCGCTCACGGTGAATCCTTTCGTGCAGGCGAAGCTGGCCTACGACCCGCTGAAGGATTTCGCGCCGATCGGGTTGGTGGGCACGGTGGCGCACGTGCTGATCGCCAACAACGCGTTCGCCGCCAAGACGCTGCAGGACGCGGTCGCGCTTTCAAAGCGTCAGTTCGTCGGCTGCGCGTCGTCCGGCGTCGGCAGCGCCACCCATCTGACGCTGGCGCGCCTCAATGCGCAGACCGGCGCCCGGATCGAACACGTGCCGTTCCGCGGTGGCAATACCCTGGTGCCTGCGCTCCTGGGCGGCGACGTCCAGCTGGCGTCGATGGAGTTCTCGACCGCCCTGCCCTTGCACCAGTCGGGGCGGGCGCGCATCCTGGCTATCGCGGCGGCCCGGCGCAGCCCCTTGGCGCCGGACATTCCTACTTTCATGGAAAGCGGGGTGGCCGGCTTCACGGCGCAAAGCTACGTGGGCCTGCTCGCGCCGGCGCGCATCCCGGCCGACGTGCTGGCCAGGCTGGAGCAGGCGGCGAATGCGGCGCTGGATTCCGGCGAGCTGGCGGACAGGCTGCGCGGCCTGGGCCTGGACGTGGCCGATGCCGCCCAACGGCGGGGGCAAGGCTTTGCGGCTTTTCTGCGCGCGGAATACGAACGGTCGGGCGAGGCGGCGCGGTTGGCGGGCATCAAGCCCGAATGATGCGGCGGCACACAGGCGACGTCCGCAAGGCCACCCGCCGCCCGGTCCGGTTTTACGATTTCTGATGTAGACGATGATTTTGGCAAGAGAGGATCACATGAGCGTTACCCTGGGCATTATCGGATTCGGCGAGGTCGGCGGCATTTTTGGCCGGGGGCTGCGCGGCAAGGACGGCGTGGACGAGGTCTGCGCCTGGGACGTCAAGTTCGGCGCCGACGCCGGCGACGCAGCGCGCAAGGCCGCCGCCGACGACGGCATCGAGCCGGTCGACGGAATGGCAGCGCTCTGCCAGCGGGCCACGCTGCTGATCTCGGCCGTCACGGCGTCCAACACCCTGGCGGTAGCCGAGGAAGCCGCCCGCCACGTGCGTCCCGGCACGGTGTTTCTCGACCTGAACTCGGCATCGCCCGGCACCAAGCGCAATGCCGCCGCCGCGCTGGAAGCCGCGGGCGCGCATTACGTGGAAGCAGGCGTCATGACCTCCGTGCCGCCGTACGGCATCCGTGTCCCCATGCTGCTGGGCGGCCAGCGCGCGCAAAACCTGTCGGCCACGCTGACCGGCTGGGGCATGGACGCCAAGCCCGTCTCCGACGAACTGGGCGTGGCCTCTGCCATCAAGATGAGCCGTAGCATCATGATCAAGGGCCTGGAGGCCCTGGTGATCGAAAGCTACGCCACGGCGCGCCATTATGGCGTCGAGGCCCATGTGCTGCCGACCCTGCAGGAAACCTTTCCGCAGATCGACTGGGAGAAACAAGGTGCCTACTTCTTCAGCCGGGTGGTGAAACACGGCAAGCGTCGCGCCGAGGAAATGCGCGAGGCGGCACAGACCGTGCGCGAGGCCGGCTTCGAGCCTTTCATGGCCGGCGCGACAGCGGGCAAGCAGGACTGGGTGGCCGGTCTGGCGCGCGAGGGGCTGTTCGAAGGCATCGACGCCAAGTCGCCTTGGCAGGAGTACGCGGACCGGTTGATCAAGGCCGCCGGCAAGTAGGCCAAGGCCAGGGTCCCGGCTTCTCTACCGGCCGGAACCCCTGCCCTTCTATTTCCCCAAGGCGGCTTGCGGCGTATTCCTGAAGCTGATGGCCATCCGGTTGTAGGCGTTCATCAGGCTGATCGCAATGGTGAGATCCACGAGTTCCTTCTCGTCGAATACCGCCCTGGCCGCTTCGTAGGCCTCGTCGGGTACGCCGGTCTGCGCCACGCGAGTCACGGATTCCGCCCAGGCCAGGGCCGCCCGCTCGCGTTCGTCGAACAGATCGCCGGCCTCCTCCCAGGCCTGCAGCAGCGCCAGCTTCTCGATCCCCAGCCCTTTCTTCAGTAATTCCCGCGTATGCATGTCGAGGCAATACGCGCAATTGTTGATCTGCGAGACGCGCAGATAGACCAGGTCGACGAGCGTATGCGAAAGACCGCTTTTCGCGACGTAGCCATAGACGCCGCCAAGCGCCGCCACGCCGGCCGGCGCGATCTGGTTGTAGTCGAGACGTTTACCCCATGCTTGTTACTCCTGGAGAATTCGAGTTGCAGGATCCGGCACCGGGCGCCCGTTTGCGGAAGGTCTTCCCGGCGCCCGGGGAACCAGGGTAGCGAGGACCAGGCCCACGGCGATCAATATCGCGCCCACGAGCCCGAGGTATCGGGGAGCGATGACGAGCAGCACGACGCCGCCCAGCATGCCCGAACATGCTACCCCTGCGTAGGTCGCGGTATTGTTGAGCGCCAGGGCCAGCGGCGCGGCCTGGGAGGCGAAGGCCACCAGCCGATGCTGTTGCGGCACCAGCAGCCCCCATCCGATCACACCCCAGATTACCAATGAAATCGTCGCGCTCCAGGCATGGCCGACCGTCCAGGGCAGCAGGCAGAAATTCACGATGGCAAGGCCCAGGCCCGCGACGATCACCTTGCGGCTGTCGAAGCGGTCGACCAGGCGGCCGGCCAGCATGTTCCCGGCCGTCGCGGCGACTCCCCACACGAGCAGCAATCCGGCAAGCTTCCGTTCGTCGCCCCCGGTGACCGGCTCGAGCACCGCGCCGGCATAGGTATAGACCATCAGGAATCCGCCGAAGGCAAACAGCGACGTAAGCAGGGTCATGGCGATGCGGACGTCTCCCAGCGGCGCCAATCTTTCCCGGAGCGTCACTCGCGGCGGCCGGGGCACGGAACGCAGCATCGTCCAGACGCCCGCCATCGAAACCGCGCCCAGGACGGCGACGAACCACAGTGTGGTCCTCCAGCTTCCCAGTCCCCCGATGAATGTCCCGATCGGGGCGCCCAGGGCGGTGGCCGTGGCCAGGCCAGCGGTCACCGTGGACAACGCCCGGCCGCGCCGGGCGGGCTCTCCGAGCAAGGCGCCCACGCCGAGCGCGGTGGGGACGAACATGGCTGCGCCAAGGCCCGCCAGGGCGCGGCTGAAAAGCACGGTATTCAGATCCGTCGCCAGCGCGCTGATGACGTTGCCCGCGACGAATATGCCGAGCGCGGAAACCAGCAGGAGCTTGCGTGGCCATCCCCCCGCCACCGCGGCCATCACCGGCGCCATGACCGCGAAGGACAAGGCATAGACGGTGACCATCTGCCCGGCCAGGCCGATGGTCGTATCGAGCGATTCGGCAACGCCCCGAAGGATGCCGGCAACCACGAAGTTGTCCGTCCCTATCGCGAACATCCGGCGCTTCGCTCGCGACCTGCAACGCCGCTATCCCAGGGTTGCCGTCGAGGAAGACCAGATTTTCATCGTCGACGGATCGATCTGGACTTCCGCGGGCATGACGGCCACCATCGACCTCGCCCTCGCCATGGTGGAGAACGACCACGGGCAGGAAGTATCGCGGACCGTCGCTCGCAGGCTGGTCGTCTATCACCGGCGCGCAGGCGGCCAGTCGCAGTTTTCCGTCCTGCTCGAACTCGAACCCAAGTCCGACCGCATCCAGAAAGCCATCGACTACGCCAAGGCCAATTTGCGCAAGGCGCTGTCCGTCGAAGACCTGGCCGAAGTCGCCGGCCTCAGTCCGCGCCAGTTCAGCCGGGCGTTCCGTGAGGAAACCGGTCAGTCGCCCGCCAAGTCCGTCGAGCACCTGCGCGTGGAAGCGGCAAGGCTGATGCTGGAACGGGGACGCCTGTCGCTGGACGTGATTGCCGCGGAAACCGGCTTCGGCGACCGGGAGCGCATGAGGCGGGCATTCCTGAGGACGCTGGGCCAACCGCCCCAGGCGATTCGCCGCCAGGGGAGAACGCCGGCATCGCTGGCGCTGGACGCGCAATCCGGCTAGGGCGGCATCTCGCTCAACGCATCAAGCCGCGCTCACGCAATATGGCCTTGGTAATGCCGAGCCTGGCGGCAGCATGTTCGGGCTTGCGCATGTCCATGTTCAAGGCATAGAAGTAGACCTTCCCGCCCTGCTCCAGGTAGCCCACGAGCCAGCCGACCTGGTCCCCGGCGGCCTCCCCCAGGCGGGCCCAGCCGGTCTTGCCGCTGAGCCGGTAGGCGTCCGAACGTTCGAGCACGATGGCGTCCTTGACGATCTGCGTGGACCGCTGGGAAACGCCCAGCATGCCGGTATAGAAACGCTGGAGGAACTTCACTTGCTGAAGCGCCGATATGCGCAGGTCGCCCGTCAGCCAGAATTGGTCGATGCTGCCGCCGATATTCCGGTTGCCGTAGTCGAACCGGTCCACGTAGGCCTGCATGCGCTGGGCCCCGATCCTCCGGGCGAGCTCCTGGTAGAACCACACCACCGAGTTGGGCAGGGCCGTGGCCAGGGTCTGGTCCTGCGCCCATGCCTGCGGCCACCAGTCCTGCCGGGGGTTGCGGCGGCTGTCCCAGGGCAACGCGAAGTCGGGTCCGCTGGCCACGCCAGTCTCCAGCGCGATCGCGGAATTCGGGATCTTGTAGGTCGAGGCGGGCAGGAAGCCGGCCTCGGCACGCAGGGCATCGTGACAAACCAGAGCGCCCGTCTGTCCGTCGAGCAACACGAAGGTACCGCGGGCATCCGCCTGGGCGAAAGCCTTGGCCAGTGCGGGATCCTCCTTGCAGCTTGGCGCCGCCAGCGCCGGAGCGGCCGCGAGCAAGGTCACGCCGCAGGCCGCGGCGAGTTTGCGAAACAGTGTTGGAATAAGCATGGTGTATGCGAACTTTCAGAAGTGGTTGACTGAACGGGTTCGCCCTCCCCGGGTGAAGGCAGCGCAAGATTAAGCGGGCGGTCGCCCCGGGTAAAACGCGCGGCTGTAACCGGTGTAACCTGCCGCCTGGCGTGCCGCACCGGCCCGCCGATTCCTCCACCTCGTATTGCTTCCATGCCCAGGAACAAAGTCCGCATCGAGCTTCGCCCTCCTTGCCAGGTCGATGGACGCCCGGCCCGGTATCAATCCCTGTGGCTGCTCCTGCGCCTGTACTACGCCGACCGGCAACGCGCCGGCCCGGTGCCCGTATCGGCTCTGCTGGCCCGCTTTCCCGGCGCTGCCAAGCTTCGCATGATGGTCTCGCGCGCCTATGCGGATTACCGCGCCTGGGGCGTGTCCGTCGGTTGGGGCCGGCATGCGGACCGGGATCCCGCCTTGCTCGAACTCGCCGGGCGCAGCCGCGGACCGTTCTGGCTGGCTCCCGGGGAGGCGCAGCGGCTGGACATCCGGCTGGACGGCAAGCCGGTGGACCTTGCGCGGGTCTCGACGTTTCTCGGCGCCGAGTCCTTGCAGGACGGCGCCGGCGATCCGGTTGCCTATGTCATGCAGGACGTCACGTACTGGAATGAACTCACGCATGCCTTGCGCATGGCCAAGGACGGCATGGGTGCCTCCAGCGAGCGCGGCGTGGCCCAGCGCTTTCGCGTTGCGCACCGGGCCGCGAAGGACGATTTCCAGGCGGCCCTCTCCGTGCTCAAGGAAAGCCTGGCCTGGCGCCGACACGGGCAAGTGGAGCGCAGCGAGGATGCGCTTTTGCGCCTGCAGCCCTACCTGCATGCGAAGGACGACCGCCCGGCCCTGCCCTCGTTTGCCGCGATGGCCGCCATCGCGCATGGCTGGAATCTTTATGCCCAGGGCGGCGTCCCGGCCGCGCAGGCCGAGCTTGCCCGCATCGGCGGCGACCTCGAACTGCAGCCGGTCATCCGCTATAACCCGCGCGTGCGCTTCGAATTCCTCAACCTGCGCGCCCTGCTATCCAAATCGGTGGCCATGGCGCTGCAAACCGTGCCGCTCGCCGAACGCGCCGAAGCCGCCACGCGCGCCATCCAGGATCTGTCCGGCGCCCTGCAGGCGGCCTACGAGGCCGACTCCATCGAGTCCGCGCAGGACGTCGCGGCCAACATCGGCTGGTCGCTCTGGCTGTTCTGGATCAACGGACTGCTGGACCCCGCGCGCCGGGACGCCGGCGGGGCCGTGCAATTGCAGGCGATCCGCTGGATCGGCCTGTCGGAATGGATCTGCGACCGCTTCGGCGTGGGCGGCGGCTCCGCCTGGAACACCGTATTCCTGCTCCGGATCGCGCGGGGAGGATGCGCCGCGAAGCGCCAGCCGGATCTGCGCAGCTTCCAGGCCGAGGCGCCGCTTTCCATCGGGCAGGTCGTCCAGGCCACGCAGCCCTATCATGCTCCCTTCTCCCCAGCCAAGGGCTATACCAGCTGGTCGAACGTCGCGCGCTTCACCCTCGAGGAGCACGACGCTGGCCATGCGCAGTACGGCCCCTTGCAAATGGCGAACCTGCTGCTCGAAACGGCCTGGTTCAGCGCCTACGAGAGCGGGCTCTGCGCCCAGGCCTATGAGGCGGTGGCGCGTCTGCGCAAGCTGATGCGAAGCCTGCGCCCGGACGAGCGGCGCTTCTTCGGCGAAAACTTGAAGTATCTGCCGGTGGAACTGGCCGCGGCCTGACGAAGGCCCCTTCCCGACCGCGATGCATCCGCTCCAGGACTCGGCAATGCTGTTGCCTGCAACAGACATTCACACAAAAACGAAACAAATAGAAATGAAAACAATTATCATTCGTTATCTTGCAAGAGGGGAATCCGGCCATCCCGCGCCCGGTTGACGATACGTCCCGCCGGCCGCCCGCTCCGGATCTTGCACTCCAGTTCCAGCAAAAGACAGATCATGACGAGGGAGAAAATGGCAGCCCGTCCCGTAGTGCCCGTTCGACTCAAGCGCCTCAGCCTGTGCATCGCCGCCGCCTTTCCGCTGTTCGCCTCGGCGCAGCAGGCGCCGGCCGTGCTGCCGGAAATCACCGTCAATGCGTCCCGGCAGGACGAGAACGCGCAAACCACCGAAGGCACGGGCTCCTACACCACGCTGGGCGTCTCCAGCACCGCTACCCCGCTGGGCCTGAGCCTGCGCGACACGCCCCAGTCCGTGACCGTGGTGACGCAGCAGCGCTTCGAGGACCAGGACCTGCTGACCATCACGGACGTCGTCAACAACACCACCGGCATCTCGGTGAACCAGTACGAAACCCACCGGGGCCAGTTCAATGCCCGCGGTTTCGACATCAATACGCTCATGATCGATGGCGTCCCGACCACCTGGCAGCAGCCGTGGAGCTCGGGCGAGATCTTCACCAGTCTGTCCATGTACGACCGCGTGGAAGTGGTGCGCGGCGCGACCGGGCTCACCACCGGCGCCGGCGACCCATCCGCGGCCATCAACATGGTGCGCAAGCGTGCCAGCAGCAAGGAATTCACGGGCAAGGCCGAGGTGAACCTGGGCAACTGGAACCAGCGCCGCGGGTTGGTCGATCTCTCCACGCCGGTCAACGAAGCCAAGACAGTGCGGATGCGCGTGGTGGGCGAGCATTCCGAACGCGACAGCTGGGTCGACCTCCTGAGCAATAAGAGCCAGACGCTCTTCGCCACGCTCGAGGCCGACCTGACCAGCAACACGCTGCTGACCGCGGGCGTGAGCTACCAGAAAAACAAGGCGCGCGGCCCGATGTGGGGTGGATTGCCGCTGTGGTACAGCGACGGCACGCCCACGAACTGGAGCCGGTCCAAGACCTCCTCCGCCGACTGGACCCGCTGGGACTCCACCTACCAGACGTACTTCACGTCGCTCGAGCACCGGTTCGACAACGACTGGAAAGTCCGGTTCAGCTACACCCGCGGCGAGCGCAAGGCCGATTCGCACCTGCTGTACCTGTCCGGCGCGCCGGACAGGGCCACCGGCCTGGGAATGACGACCTTCGCCGCGTCCTACGACGTGAAAACGACGCAGGACGACGTGGCAGTGCAAGCCGATGGTCCCTTCGAGCTGCTGGGACGCAAGCACGAACTGGCCTTCGGCTACGTCTACTCCAGCCAGAAATTCAACGCGGACAGCCGCGCCGCGGATCCCGCGGGCGGCCTCGCGACGGACTTCAACGCCTGGGACGGCTCCTTTCCGGAACCAAGCTGGGGCGACCCCACCTTCTACGAGAACGGGCGCACCAAGCAGCAGGCGCTCTATGGCGTCGCGCGCCTCAACGTGACCGATCCGCTCAAGGTGATCGTCGGCGCCCGCGTGACGAACTACAAGAGGATGGGAGACGTTTCCTACAGCGGCTCCTACCAGCTCAAGAACCACGGCGAGGTCACGCCCTACGCCGGCGTGATCTACGACCTCAACGACAAGTACTCGCTGTACGCCAGCTACACGAACATCTTCCAGCCCCAGAACGCGCGCGACATCAACGGCCGCTACCTCGACCCGGTCGTCGGCAAGGCCATGGAAACCGGCATCAAGGGCGAATTCCTGGACGGCCGGGTGAACGCGTCCGCTTCCGTGTTCCACATCAAGCAGAGCAACCTGGCGCAGCAGACCACGGACACGGTGCCCGGCACCAATCCGCCCGAGACCGCCTACCGCGCCGTGGACGGAGCCACCAGCAAGGGCTTCGAACTCGAAGTCACGGGCGAAGTGGCGCCCAACTGGAACGTGGCCGCCGGCTACACCCATTTCCGTGCGAAGGACGCCGACGGCGCCGACGTAAACAGCCTGTATCCGCGCCGGCTGCTGCGGCTGTTTACCACCTACCGCCTGCCCGGCGCGTGGAGCGGCCTGACGGTGGGCGGCGGCGTGAACTGGCAAGGAAAAACCTACACCTACGCGCAGAACCCGCTCGGGGTGATCGAAAAAGTGGAGCAGAAGGACTACCCCCTGGTCAGCCTCATGGCGCGCTACGAGTTCACCAAGCAGCTGACCGGGCAGCTGAACATCAACAACCTGTTCGACAAGAAGTACTACGGCATGTTCTCGGCGTACAGCCAGCTCACCTATGGCGCGCCCCGCAACGTCACGGTGAGCTTGAAGTACAAGTTCTGAGCCGGCGCGCCGCCCTGAGGGCGGCGGCCACTGGCCCCGCTTGCTGGGCCTAGAACGCGTGCCGCAGCCCCGCCATCACCCCGGTCTGCCCCTGCCCTGCCTTGGGCGACCACGGCACGATGCTGCTGCTGGACACCGAGAACACCGATCCCGCCCCGCTGTTGCCCATGTGCGCAAGCATGACGTAAGCCGCGGTGCGCCGCGAGAAGTTGTAGCTCGCGCGCCCCACGAGCATCGTGCCCTTCGCCTGGTAGGCGTTGGCGATCATCCGCGAAGCTTGCGCATTCAGCGTCCAGGCGCCGATCGGATAGGTCGCGCCAAGGAAATACAGGTTGGTCGAGACGTCCGCGGCGCTGCCCTCGATGCGGCGATGTATCCAACCGGCGCCCAGCTTGACGTCGGCAATGTGCACGTAGCCATTGGCGATATAGCGCCGGTCGCGGCTGTCGGACGAGGCGATGGCGACGCCCGCCACGCCGGGGACCACCACCGCCGGCACCGCGCCGGTACCGCCGCGCTGCTCGTCGACGGCCGCGGCCACTCCCCAGCCTCCGCCGTCATATTTCAACAGGCCGGACCAACCCCTGCACGCCTGCGCATCGCCCGGCCGTTCGCCTCCGCAATTGCCGGCCGCCGCGGTGTCCCGCCCGAACGAATAGGTTGCGCCGACCATCAGTCCGCCGAACTTGCCGCGGTAGGCCAGCGAGTTGTCGGCGCGCGCGTTGGGAATGTAGCTGTCGAAACTCGCCATGCTGAAGACCGACGGCCCGATCACGTCGGCATCCGCCAACGACCAGGACAGCATCGTCGGCTGCCGGCCCAGCGTGAAGCTGCCCCACGGCCCTTCGACGCCCACCACCGCGATGCGCCCGAACAACCTGCCGGACTGTCCGGAAGCGCCGGTGTCGGCGAAGAAGCCGCTCTCCAGGTTGAAGATGCCCCGCAATCCGTTGCCCAGGTCTTCGCTGCCCCGCAGTCCCCACCGGGACGGCAATTGCCCGCCGGTCAACGTCGGCATCCGCATGCCCGATCCGCCATCCGCGCCGGCATGGGTGATGTACTCGATGCCCGTATCGATGGCGCCGTACAGCGTCACGTTGCCGGCGGGCGTCTGGGCCAGGCCGGGCAGTGAAACGAGGGCGAGCGCGAGCCCCCCTGAAAGTCTGAGCTTCATGGTCGTTCCTGAAGAAAGAAGGATATCGGGCAGGCCCGCCCGAAGGGGACTACGCTTGGTTGCGGTTCAGAAAAGCGCGGGCGGGTGTTCCGCCTCGACCTGCTCCCTGGCCAGTTTCTCCATCACGCGCCGTACCCGCACGAGGCCGAGATCGTGGGAATAGAGGTTCTCCTGGTTGCGCGCGTGACGCGCCAGGCTCTCGATCACGACGCGGTCCTGCTCCAGCACGTCCCAGTGCAGGCCCTCCAGGCGGTTGCGATAGAGAAAACGCCACACATTGCGCTCGAAGCCCCGCGATTTGCGTATGCGCCAGAAGTACACCTGGCAGTTCGCATCGTCCACGGGGGTGACGAAGCCCACGATGAAGAATTCGCCGCCGCCGTATTGCGGCCGATAAGGCACCGACAGGCGCATCCACATCGACGAGCCGTGGCCGAACTCCACCCAGTCGAAGTTCACCCCGCGCTGGCCGACCTTCTCGAAGATCATGCCGCGCTCGGTGGAGCGGATCGCCATTTCCGCCTTCTTGTCGCCTTCCGCCATCGAGTGCGAGTTCGAATGCAGGTAGGTGCCATGCATCAGATCCATCACGTTATCGATGGCATAGCGATAATTGCACTTCCAGTTCTGCATGCACAGGAACCCGGAGTACTCCTCGCTCGTCATTTCCTCGGGCAGCGAGAACGACGTGGGCTCCTCCTGGCCGGCGGATCCGAACCACAGGAAAATGGCGCCGCCGTATTCCACCACCGGATACGACCGAAGACACTTCTTGCCCACCAGCTGGCTGGTTTCCAGCGCGGGCACGTCGACCACCTTGCCCTCGCCGTCGATTTCCACGCCGTGATACCAGCATGCGATCTTCTCGCCCAGGTTCCAGCCCAGCGACAAACGCGCGCCGCGGTGGGGACAGCGATCCTCGACCGCGCGCACGACGCCGGCGTGGTCGCGCCACAACACGATGTTCTCGGAAAGGCGGGTGATGCCCAGCGGCGTATCCCGGACCATGTAGCTGGGCGTGACCGGATACCAGAGATTGCGCAGGCCGGTTTCCACGCGGGCCGCGGCGGCAAGCGCGAGGCGTTCTTCGGCGATGGGGTTCATGAATGGATTCCTATTGCGCCGGCACGAAGTCGTTCGTGAACAGATCGCCCAGCGGGACCGCGCGCGCGATGATGCCTTCGTTCAGGTAGAACTTCTGGAGCGTGGCGACACGCTCGGGGTCGATGGCGCCGAGCCTGGGCTGGCCCTGGTAGACCGTGGCGTTGTACAGCTTGAGGACGGATTCGACGTATTTCTCGCGGCCCTGGTAGCCGGGCACCGCCTTCACATAGTCCGAGGTCGCGGCCGCCGGATCGCGCACGATGTCCGCCAGGCCACGCAGCGTGGCCCGGACGAACTTCCGGATCAGTTCCGGATCCTTCTTGACGGTCTCGTCGGAAGCGAGGATGGCCTGTGCCATGCTCTTGAAGTAGCGGTCCGCGGGAATGACCTCGACCTTGACGCCCGCATCCTGCGCGCTGACCGTCCATTCCGGCACCGACGCCAGCGCGGGAATCTTCTGCTCCGCGAACAGTTGCCAGACCGAAGGGCCGCTGGCCTGGATGTCGACCGAGGACTTCGACAAGCCATTCGCCCGCAGGATGCCGAGCAGCGCATAGTAGGTCGTATCCGCATAGGACATCGCCCCGATGGTCTTGCCCTTCAGGCCGGGAATGCTTCCCGGCACCTCGGCGCGGTTGATGGCCAGGTGCATCAGCGACGCCCCGCCCAGCACGGCCACCGCCTTGACCGGTACGCCGTTGGGCCTGACGATGATGGGCGTATCGCCCACGCCGCCGCCGAGTGGCGCGTTGCCTGCCCCCACCTGCTTGGCAACGTCGGCGCCACCCTTGCCCACGACGAAACTGACCTTCAGTCCTTCTTCCGAGTAGTAGCCTTTCTGCTGCGCGATCATCCATGGCGCAAACGCGGGCAGGCTGGGCGGGGCCGGCAACAGATAGGTGACTTCCCGCAATTTTTCCGCCCCGGCCTGCGGCGACATCACGGCCAGGGTGGCAATACAGGCAACGGTTCTTGCAACGGACAGCAATTTCATGGCTGCTCCCATGGGTAGGCGCGGACGGCTCAATAGCCGAGGCGGGCCATCTCTTCTTCCAGGGCCTCGGCGCTCCAGCCTCGGCCGGACAGGCTCGCGACACCCGCCGCATTCAAGTGGTCGGCGAACTGCTGCGCGGTCCGCGCGCCGGCCAGGTAGGCGCCCTCGATCGCGTCGGCCAGCGCGTTCTCGTAGTCGGTAGGCTCCGACTCGCGGCTCTGCCAGCGAAGGTTCAGGCCTTCCCCAGGTGCCTCCACCATACCCAGGCCCGCGTGAGGACTGGGTTCGTTCGCCTTCCAGGTGGTCAGGCGGATATTGAATTGCTCGGGCATACCTTCCTCGCGATTAGTCCGTCCGCGCATGGAGCATTCATGCGCGGACCCGCCAAAAACGGCGCTGGCATTGGCTGTTCTCTATTCCTAAAACTAGGAATAGAGAACAGATTATCGACCGGCCAAACTCGTGTCAAGAAATTTCAGGCGAGGGAAAACACCAAAGATGCGGCGCCCGGATCAGCGTTTTTTCACGATGCCGTGCAAGATGAGCCGCGTGGCGAAATCGAGATAGTTCTCGGTCAGGTGCTTGCGCTCGCGCTCTTCGCTGAACAGGACCTTGAGCATGGGCTGGGCGTCCATGAAGAACGTGCAAAGTCCCAGGAAGGCGACATGAAGAAATCGCGGGTCGATCTTTTCAAGCGGCGGATCGCCCTCGCGGGCGACCAGCAAGGCCTCGCTCAGCGCCAGGCCCCGCGACGCCACGCCCTGCAGCGTATCGATGCGCTCGGGCGTATCGGCATGGCTGTAGATTTCATTGAGCACGAGCTGCAGGAAGCGCGGGTTGTCTTCCAGCGCCTCGATCAGCAGCACCAGGCGCTTGCGTATCCGCTCCTCCAGCGGCGCATCCTCGCCCAGCATCACCTGGCTCCGGGCCTGCACCTGGTCCATGAGATGCGTGGCCACGGCGCGCATCAGGCCTTGCTTATTGGTGAAGTAATACCGGATCAGGGCCGGGTCCACGCCCGCGGCCGTCGCGATTTCCAATACGCTCAGCTCCTGCGGCGTCTTGGTCTTCATCAGGGCGAGCGCGGCATCGACGATCGCGGCCTTGCCCACCATGGTCTTCTCGGTGGGATGGCCGGCGGAGCGCTTGATTCTTGGCTTTTTCCTGGGCGTGGTATCGGGCATGTGAGTCGTCGACGTAGGCTCGGCAACGCGCAGTGTACCGATTCCGCGCCGGCGCGGCGGGCGCTTGTCCGCGCTGGCGTCAGCGCTTCCAGGCGAAATGCACGGCCAGCCCGGCGAATACCGTTCCCATGAAATAGCGCTGCACTTTCAGCCAGGTCGCGTTGCGGGCAAAGAAACGCGCGACCGCGCCCGCCGCCAGGATCATCGCGCCGTTGACCGTCATGCTGACGCAGATCTGCACCGCCCCCAGAAGCAGGAACTGCCCCAGGACATGCCCACGCTCGACGTGCACGAACTGCGGCAGCAGCGAAAGATACAGCAGCGCAGTCTTGGGGTTCAGCAGGTTGGTGAGGAAGCCCATCGCGAACAGGGTCTTGACACCCTGCGGCGCCAATTGCCGCACCTCGAACGGCGATCGTCCGCCCGGACGGACCGCATTCCAAGCCAGGTAGAGGAAATACCCGACGCCGATGAAACGCAGGACGTCATAGGCCACCGGCACGGCGAACAATAGTGCCGACAGCCCTAGCGCCACCATCAGCAGATAGACGGTGAAAGCCAGCGCCACCCCACCCAGCGAGACGAAGCCGGCCTTGGAGCCCTGGGTCAGTGCCCGCGAAAGCAGGTAGACCATGTTGGGGCCGGGGACGAGCGCCATGCCCACGGCAACGAGGAAGAAGGCGATGAGGGTGTCGAACATGATGGACCGAAGAGGCCGCCAATGGAGAAGCGATAGCTTAGCCTGACCTAGGTTCGGCCTGGATAGCCGCTGCCGGTGCGGCCGGCTCGCCGCCGCGCAATACTGTATATTTATACAGTATTATAGTGCGATGGAACTGTTGACCAAGCTCGAGATCCTGGCGGACGCGGCCAAATACGATGCCTCCTGCGCCAGCAGCGGCGCGCCCAGGCGGGACTCGCGGGGCCGGCCCGGGCTGGGCGCCAGCACCGGCGCCGGCATCTGCCACAGCTTCACGCCGGACGGCCGCTGCGTATCGCTGCTGAAGATCCTGCTGACCAACTTCTGCCAGTACGATTGCCAGTATTGCGTGAACCGGCGCTCCAGCAACGTTCCCCGGGCGCGCTTCGCGCCGCGCGAAGTCGTCGACCTCACCCTGGATTTCTACCGCCGCAACTACATCGATGGCTTGTTCCTCAGCTCCGGCATCATCCGCGGCGCCGACTACACCATGGAGCAACTCATCGACGTGGCGCGCTCGCTGCGCGACGACCACCAGTTCCGCGGCTATATCCACCTCAAGACCATACCCGACGCCGATCCCCGGCTGATCGCGCTGGCCGGCCAGTACGCCGACCGGCTCAGCGTGAACATCGAACTGCCCACCGACGGCGGACTGCAGCGCCTGGCCCCCGAGAAAAGCGCGCACACCATCAAGCGCGCCATGGGCACGATCCGCCTGGCTCAGGAAGAAGCCTTGGAAGAAAAGCGCCCGCAGCGCCGTTCGCCGGCCGGACAAAGCACCCAGATGATCGTCGGCGCCGACAACTCCGACGACCGCGTCATCCTGCAAACCTCGCAAACGCTGTACGGCGCGTACAAGCTCAAGCGCGTGTACTACTCCGCCTTCAGCCCCATCCCCGACAGTCCGGCCGCCCTGCCCCCGCAAGCGCCGCCGCTACTGCGCGAACACCGTCTCTACCAGGCCGATTTCCTGCTGCGCGGTTATGGCTTCCGAGCCGAAGAACTGTTCCAGCAGGCCGGCAACCTGCCTCTGGACATCGACCCCAAGCTCGCCTGGGCCTTGGCGCATCGGGAATACTTTCCGCTCGATCTCAATCGCGCGCCGCAGCGGCTGGTCGTCCGCGTCCCCGGCATAGGCATGCGCAACGCCAAGCGCCTGATGGAACTACGGCGGATCCGCAGCATTCGCTACCAGGACCTGGTCCGCCTGCGCTGCGCGATGGACAAGGCCAGGCCCTTCATCGTCGTGCAGGACTACCGGCCGGGGCTGGCCGAGCCACCGTCTGATCAACTACGACAAGTGCTGGTCCGCGCGCCCGAGCAACTGGCGCTGCTCTGAAGATGGCGCAATGAACGACGCCGGTATCCATACGCTCGCGGTCAGCGGCGGCTACCAGGACTGGCGCTCGCAAGCATTGCGAGCGCTGGCGGCGGGCTGGCCGCCGGAGGCCGTCACCTGGACCGAGCATGTCGCGCCCCACCGGCCGGTGCCTGAAGAAGAAACGTCGCCGGGCGCGCCGCCGGCGGCTGCCAGCGGTCAAATGACGCTGGACTGCTTTGCCGCGTCGTCGGCCCCCGCCCATGTAGCCGAACCGGCGATGGGCTACGCGCGGTCGGACTCGCCGGTCCGCGTCTCCAAGGAACTTGCCGCCCTGCTCGGGGACGCGGCCCTCTACCGCTCGCCGCAGCGCTGGGCTTTCCTGTACCGCGTGCTGTGGCGCTGGCGACAAGGCGACCGCGCCGTCGCATCGGCCGCCGACGAAGACGGCTCCCGGCTGCATGCGATGGCCAAGTCCGTACGCCGCGCCAAGCACGACATGATTGCCTACGTCCGCTTCCAGCGGCGCGCTGGCGGCGGCCACCCCGAATACCTCGCCTGGTACGAACCCGAGCACGACGTGCTGGCCTATGCCGCCGAGCATTTCGCGCGGCGCATGGGCACCGCATCCTGGTGGATAGGCACGCCCCACGGCTCGGCCTTGTGGGACGGCCATGCCTTGCATCTATCCGACCGCCCCGCCGACGCCGCCGCCATGCCAGCCACTGCCGACCAGGTCGAACCCCTGTGGCTGTCCTACTACCGGGGCATCTTCAATCCCGCGCGGCTGAACGAGACCGCGCTGCGCAAGCACATGCCGGTGCGCTTCTGGAAAGGCCTGCCGGAAGGCCCGCTGATCCCCGCCATGATCGCCGATGCCCGCAACGGCGGGCGGCGCGTCGCGCAGGCCGGCGCGGTAGGCGTCATGCCCGGCAAGGCCGTCGCGGTCGACGCCGAAAGCGCGTATCCGCCCCGCGCGCTGTCCACCTCACTGGAACAATGCCGCCGCTGCGATCTCTGGCGCCACGCCACCCGGCCCGTGCCCGGCGCCGGCCCCGCCGCCGCGCGCCTCATGCTGATAGGCGAACAGCCGGGCGACTTGGAAGACCTCTCGGGCCAGGCCTTCGTCGGCCCGGCCGGCCAGATACTGGACGAAGCACTGCGCCGCGCCGGCGTAGCAAGGGATTCGGTCTACCTGACCAACGCGGTCAAGCACTTCAAATGGACCGCTCGCGGCAAACGACGCCTGCACAAGACGCCCGGACAACGCGAGGTGGAAGCCTGCTCGCAATGGCTGCGGGAAGAAGTGGCGCAGGTGCGGCCGGCGGTGATCGTCACGCTGGGCGCCACCGCGCTCGGGGCCGTGCTCGGCCGCCAGGCAGCCATGCGCGACCACATGGGCGCACCAGTCCGGCACGGCGATGCATGGGTGCTTGCAACCTGGCATCCGTCCTACGCTTTGCGAGTGGACAGGCAAAGGTCACGAGAGGAGATCGTCGCGGCCATCGGCGCGACAATTGCAAGGGCGCAAGAATTGGCGGGGGCCGGGCGCCATGACCGCCCCCGCCTCGAACGCCGCGGACGTCTTGACGAAGCCTAGCCGCTATCCAAGCCGCTTGACGACCCGAGCCACCCGGGCGATCCCGCCGGTGCCGCTGGCCGCGCGCCCGACGAGGGCCGTCCCCGCGGCGGTCATCACCGCCCGCCAGACGGCCTTGCGGCTGCGCATGCCGGCCACCATGAGCAGCGCGCCCATGCCGAACACGATCAGGTGTTCGCCAGGAAAATCCGGCCGGTTGGCATCGTATTCTTTCAATCGGGCCAAGCGGGATCCAGCGTTGTCTGCGGAGACGGCTACATCGTCCAGAGATCCAGTTTGCATGGAGCGCCCCAGGAAAAGAAGTTGCCGACGAGGCAGCAAATTGCGTACCCGCCGCCGGCACGGTCCTCACGGAGATTGCCCTGCGGCATTTCCATCATTTAAAGTAGCGCCGGGCAACTACGCATGGGGGATATCCATGTCTCTACGCTTCAAAAAAGCCGGTCTGGCCGTCCTGACGGCGCTCGTCCTGGGCGGGCCGCTGCTGCAGGGCTGCACCTCAACCGCGGATCCGCGTCTGTCGGCCGCCGTGGACGACAAGCCCTTCTACGCCTGGTTCAACAACCTGACCAGCCAGGTCCAGGCGGATTCGAAGTACAAGCGCATTCCCCTCGACACGCCCGAGCAGTCCAGCGAATTCATGGGCTGGCTGCATGACGCCTACCGCCACCGTATCACCAAGCAGGAATTCGCCGAGCGCGTGCGCAACCGGTACCCCAATCACGAGTACGAAACCTCGTTCATCATGTCGAGAATGCCGTAGCGCCACGCGCCCGCGGCGTTCAGCCGAAGTCCGCAGGCATGGCTGCCGCCTGCAGGTCTTCGACATGAACCATCAATTCACGAACCTGGCGGAGCATGGGATATTGATGAAGCACTCCGCGCCAACGGGTCGACTCCAGCAGATCATTCCAAACCGGCCGTAGCCCCAGCGGATCCGCCCGGTGCCGCTGCGCCAGCGCGCTGGCGAACGCCAGGCAGGGCTGCGCCGACAAGAGTTGCATCCGGCTGGCCGCACTGAGCAGGCGCGGCGCCGCTTCGGCGGGCGCATCGCAGCAATAGAGTACCGTTCGCGCCAGGCTCGTCTCGTCGGTCGACAGTGTGCGCAGTGATGCGCCGCGCAGCCGTACCTCCCCCTGCCGGGTTTCGAACGGGTAGACGGCGTTTTCCTCGGCGTGCGCGAGCAGGCGCAGGCCTCGCAGCAGCCGCGGCAAGTCGGTCGTCGCGGCGTCCACGGAGGCCTTGGCCTCTACCAGCAAGCAAACGTCCCAGGCGGGTGATGCATCGACCGTCCCGGCCTGCCGCAGCAAGACTGCATCCCATTCGGCCTTGGCGCGCTCGAGGCTGGCGGGTATCGAAGGCGGCACGCGCATCGAGGTCACCACGCGATAGGATGATTGCGCCCCCTCCTCCTCGTTGAGCCGGCTGGCCAATGCTTCGAGAGCCCGGGTGGCCGACGCCTCGACGGTCTTGCCGCGCCGGTGCGAAACAAGGCCGCGCGCGGCAGCCGTGGCGCTTCCCGAACGCGGGCCATGCCCGTCCCACAGCGATTGATACCGACGCACGAGTTCATCGGATGCGAGGGCGTCGAGCCGCCGTAGATGGTCCAATGCGGGAGCCTCCAGCAATCGCGCCGCATTGCGCGCCAACGATGAGTCGTTCGCCTCCCCCCGCACGGCGAGGCGCTGCAGGGCAACCCAAAGCTCGGACCAGCGCCCGCAAGAGGCGGCCGCATGCAGTTGCGCGAGGGCCTCGCGTTCTGGTCCAGCCGGCATGCGCTGCCGCTTGGCCGGATGAGCGATGGCATTGACCCCCGCATGGACCCGACGGCGGTCCCGGGCGGCATGGGCGGAGAGCGACGCGTACTCGCGCACGTGAGCATGCCGGTGCCTGAGCACCATGGCCTGGAAAGCCGGATCGCCGGATTCCGGCCGCATGGCTTCATGGATCAGGGCAGCCAGCGCCTGCAGGAAAACATGCTCGAGCGCCGGATCCGGCACCTCGCCTCGGGCCACTATTTCGCGACCCCGCTCGATCGCCATCGCGAGCGCCGTCGAGGAGCTGGCTTGCCGCTCGTGGACAAACGCTGTGGCATTCGCCGGCAGGAGATATCGACGGGCCACTGACCGCAGGGCCGCATCGAGCCGGGGAGGAGTGGACGGCAGGGACATGATGCCAATGGTACGTCGATTAGCCCTTGGCCCGGCTCCGCCGGTACGGCTGCGCCTCCTCGAACAGCCAGTTCCGGAATGCGCGGAGCCTGGGAAGGCTCGCGGTTTCGGGTCTGTAGATGACGTAATAGACCAGGACCGAAGCAAACCCGATTTCCGGGAACAGCCGGACCAGTCGGCCGGCGGCCAGGTCGTCGTGCGCCATGACGCTGTGGGCAAGCGCGATGCCATGCCCATCGATCGCCGCCTGCAACACAGTCGCCTCCGGAGGACGGTTCTCAGTCCGCGTTAATGCCTCGGCAGCCCGCGTCGGTACGATCGCCCCTACCATACAATCCTCCCGTGAATGCCGCCCTCTCTTCCAAGCAGCGAACCATGGCCGCCTCCCGCGCCCAATCCGCTCCATCCCGGTCCAGCGTCAAGTCGGCGGATCGCGTCCTCGACTTGCTGGAACTGCTGGCCAGCACGGGGCGCGCCATGACGCACGCCGAAATCTCGCGCCGCACGGGCATCCCCAAGAGCAGCCTGACCGCCCTGCTGCACAACCTCGTAGGCCGCGGCTACATCGAACAGTTGCAGGACAGCCAGCAGTTCCAGCTCGGGGAAGGCGCCTATGCGCTCGCACGGCGCGGCGCGCACAATCGCGACCTGCTTCGCGCCAGCGAACCGTGGCTGCAGCGACTCACCCGTGACACGGGAGAGTCGGCCGGGCTCAGCGTGCTGCGCAATGACATGGCCGAGCGCATCGCGTCCTCTCAATCGCCGAAGGCCGTGCTGTACTCCGTGCACGCCGGGGTCATGCAACCGCTCTATGCCAGTTCGGCGGGCAAGGTGCTGCTCGCGTGGTTGCCGCCTGCCGAACGCGAGGCCTATCTCCAGCGCGTCAAGCTGCAGCCGCGCACTGAGCAGACGATACGTTCAGCGGCGGTCCTGCGGCGGCAGTTGCATCAGATCCGGGAGGAAGGCGTGGCGTGGTCCTTCAGCGAGTTCACGGCCGGCATCGCGGGCCTGGCCGTTCCCGTCCTGGATGTCCATGGACGCGCGCTCGCCGCCGTGGGGCTGGCCATGCCGGCCAGCCGCCTGGAGGATGCGCGCAAGCAGAAACTGGTGAAGGTCCTGCGCCACGCCGCCGTGGAAATTGCCGCGGCCACGGCTCAGCCCGCGCCGCGCGGGGCGAAAAGTGTTCACATATGAGAACACTCTCTGGCGGTATCCGCTACTGAGCGCAACACTGGACGGCATGACAGGAAGCGCTCGCACAGGGCGCCCAGGAGACACGCATGCCGCCACCCGCCACCATCCAGGAAACCCTGAACACGCCCGTCGCGGGCCGCTATGACGTCATCGTCGTCGGCGGCGGCGCCTCCGGTACCGTGGCCGCCATCGCCGCAGCGCGCACCGGCGCGCGCACGCTGCTGGTCGAACGCGGCGGCTGCCTGGGCGGTGCCGCCACCGCCAACCTCGTGGCCCAATGGGTCGCGTTCTTCCATGGCGAGACGCGCGTGGTGGGAGGCATCCCGTTCGAGCTGGCCGAGCGCGTGCAGGCCGCCGGCGGCTCGGACGGCTTCCACCGCTACGTGATGGGCGAGGCCGCCGGCACGCCGTTTCCGCTGCGCGTGCTTCCCTTCAACCCCGAGACGGTGAAATGGGTGCTCGACGGCACGGTGGACGAAGCCGGCGTGGAGGTGCTGCTGCACACGACCTTCGCGCGCGCGCTGGTGCAGGACGGCGCCATCGCGGGCGTGACGGTCGAGACGGTCCAGGGCCGCCTGGCCCTGCTCGCTCCCGTGGTGGTGGACGCGTCCGGCGACGCCCTGGTGTGCGCCAGCGCGGGCGTTCCCTCCAAGGACGACGGCGGCGAGCGCCAACCCTGCACGCTGTCCTTCCGCCTGTCGAACGTGGACGTGGCGCGCTTCAAGGCAGTGCCATCCGACCAGCGCCGCGCGCTGGTGCTCGGCGGCTTGCAGCGCGGCGAACTGTTCTGGGAAAGCCTGTCCTTCGTCAGCACCCCCGGCGGCACCGACGCCATCTGCCTGATGAGCCGCATCCAGGACATCGACGCGCTGGACGCCCGCGACGCCTCTCGCGCGGAACAGGAAGGCCGCCGGCAGATCGCCAGCATCGTCGGGTTCCTGCAGCGGGAGATACCCGGCTTCGAGAAAGCAGTCCTGGCTGATATCGCCGAACGCGTGGGCGTGCGCGAAACGCGCCGCATCGAGGGCCGGTACACGCTGAGCGAAGACGACATCATGCAGGCGCGCAGCTTCCAGGACTCCGTCGCCCTCGGCGCCGGCCCCATGGACCGCCATCAGCCGGGCGGCACCGGCATCCGGCTATATGCGCCGCCCGAGCCCTTCGAGATCCCGCTGCGCGCGCTGCTGCCCGTGGAGATGGAAGGCCTGCTGGTGTGCGGCCGCACATTGAGCGCGACCCGCGAGGCCATGGCCGGTGCACGCCACATGGCGACCTCCATGGCGATGGGGCAAGCGGTCGGCACGCTCGGCGCCATCGCTGCGGCCAGCGGCCGTAGCCCCTCGTGCGTTCCCGCCGCGCAAGTGCAGCAACGCCTGGCGCAAGCCCATGCCTTCTTCCGCCGCGAGCAGGTCGCCAGCCACGGCCAGCCCACCTGATTTCCCAGGAGACACCATGAAAAGAACACTGCGCATCACCGCCAGCCTTGCCATGCTGGCCACCGCCACCGTGGCGGCCGCCCAGGATTGGCCCAGCCGCGCCACCACGGTGATCAACCCTTTCAGCGCCGGCACGACCACCGACACCGTGGCACGCGTCGTGGCCGAGGGGTTGCAGAAGAAGTTCGATACGCCCTTCATCGTCGATTCCCGGCCCGGCGCCGGCGGCATGATAGGCACCACGCTGGTTGCCCGCGCGCACCCGGACGGCAGCACCTTCGGCGTCAGCATCGCCGGCCCGCTGGTCCACAACCCCCTGCTCTACAAGCGCATGGCCTACGACCCGGCCAAGGACCTCACGCCCTTGACGCTGGGCGTGCACCAGCCCTGCCTGTTGATCGCATCCCGGGAACTGGGCGTCAAGACGCTGCCCGAGCTCATCGACGTCCTGAAGAAGAATCCCGGCAAATACAACTACTCGTACGTGGGCAACGGCTCGCTGGGCCACCTGGTCATGACGCTGCTCGCCAACAAGAGCGGCACGCAGATCGTGCCGGTAATGTACGCCGGCGCCGTCCAGGCCACCACCGCCGTGATGACGAACGAGGTGCAGATGGGCTGCCTGCCCGCACAGGCCACCATGGCCCAGGTGCGCGGCGACAAGGTAGTGCCGATCGCGGTCTCCACCGCCGAGCGCGCAGCGCTGCTGCCCGAGGTGCCGGCCTTGCGCGAGTTCTACCCGGACATCGTCGGCAGCGCCTGGATGGGGTTCGTCGCCCCCGGCGGCATGCCCGCCGCGCTGGCCGGACGCATCAGCGCCGCGATCGGCGAGGTGCTGCGCCAGCCCCAGGTAGTCGAACTGCTGCGCCAGCAACTGATGGAGCCCGCGCCGGGCACGCCCGCGCAATTCAAGGCCTTCATGCAGGAAGAACTGGCGCGCTGGAAACCGGTGATCGTCGACAACAAGATCACCGCCGAATAGCGATAGGGAGAATGTGAGTTGAACAGCAGTAGCATCCAGCCCCTGGGCCGCACCGCCCGGGGCGTGCCGGTCATCGGGGAAGCGGACGTCGTCGTCATCGGCGCGGGGCCGGGCGGCTTCGCGGCGGCGCTGCGCGCGCGCCGCGAGGGTTGCAGCGTGATCATCGTCGAGAAATTCGACATGCCCGGCGGCGTCCATACCTCGGGGCTCCAGGGCGCCGCCAACACGGGCGTAGGCGGCATCCATACCGAGCTGATGGAGCGCTTCGCGGCGGCAGGCGCCATCTACACCGCCACCGAGAAGGAACTGCCCGACTGGGCCGGCAATGCGCTGTCCCACTACGACTACTACCTGGAGCCGGGCTCGCCCTTCCGCCGCGCCTCCTTCAATCCGGATGCCGCCGGCAACATCATGCTGCGCATGCTGGACGAGGCCGGCGTGCACGCCATCTACGGCGCCGCCTTCGTGGACGTCGAGATGCAGCCCGACGGCGGGCAACGCCGCATTACCCACGCCATCATCGAAACCGTTCAAGGTCGTCAGGCCATCCGCGGCCGAGTCTTCGTGGAAGGCAGCGGCACCGCCGAAGTCGTGGCGCGCGCCGGCGCCCCCTACGTGCGCGGCGGCGGACGCCAGCCCGAGACCGTGACCACGGACGCCCAGGCGCGCCCCATACCCGGCGGCCTGCTGTGGATCATGAGCGGCATCGATTTCGCGCAGACCGCCGCCTACCAGAAGCGCGAAAACGATCCGGCCCTGAGCAAGCTGATCAACGCGGCCCGCGCGGCCGGCGACATCCCGCCCGAACTGTATCGCCCACGCCTGGCCGACCAGGGCGTCTACGGCGATCACTACATCGGCCATCCGACCGTCGACATGAGCCCCATCCAGGGCCCGGGCACCTTCATCCTGTGGCAGAACGTGCCCTACGAATGGGCGCTGCACATGGACGAGGACACCGAACACGCCTCGCGCGCCAAGAAGGAACTGCGCCGGCTGATCGACGCCGAAGCCGTCTTCCTGCGCAAATACGTGCCGGGCTTCCAGGACGCCTTCATCTCCCATGTCGGCCGCTACGTGGGCGTGCGGGACGGCCGTCACCCCATCGGCGAATACGTCTTCTCCATCGACGACGCGCGCGAGCAAAGGCGCTTCCCCGACGCCGTGACGCGTCCCATGACCAAGACCTTCTTCTGGGACCAGTACGCGAAATACACCTTCGAGGTGCCCTACCGCTGCTTCCTGCCCAAGGAAGTCAACAACCTGCTGCTGACCGGCGCCTCGCTGTCCTTCACCTTCGAGACCATCTTCATGGTCATGCGCAACTTCCCCTGGTGCTGCCAGACCGGCGAAGTGGCCGGCCATGCCGCCGCGCGCGCCATCCGCGAAGGCGTGAGCCCCAAGCAGCTGCGCTGGACCGAGCCGCTGCCCTTCTGATCCGCAAGGAGACACGACATGAATGCTTCGGTCATTACCGAAACCCTGAACACGCCCGTACTCGACCATTACGACGTCATCGTCGCGGGCGGCGGCGCTTCCGGCCTGATCGCCGCGGTCGCGGCGGCCCGCGGCGGCGCCCGCGTGGCGCTGGTCGAACGCGCCGGCTGCCTGGGCGGTACCGCCACATCCGGCATGGTCGCCCAATACATCGGCCTCTTCAACGGCACCGTCCGCTGCGTGGGCGGCATAGGTTTCGAACTCACCCGGCGCATCGAGGCCGCCGGCGGCAGCGACGGCTATCGCCGCTACACCCTGGCCGAGGCCAGCGCCAACCCCGTCACCATCACCAACTTCCCCTTCAACCCCGAGGTCGTCAAGATCGTGGCCGACGACATGGCGCGCGAAGCCGGCGTGGACGTGCTCCTGCACTCGCGCGTCGTCGGGCCCCTGATGGAAGACGGCCGCGTGGCCGGCCTGTTGCTGGAAAACGTCTCCGGCCGGCGCGCCCTGCGCTCGCGCATGATGGTCGATGCCACCGGCGATGCCGTCATCGCCGCCGCAGCCGGCGTCCCGTATGTGGGCGAAGAGCCAGAACTGCGCGACAAGCGCCAGCCCCTGACCCTGGTGTTCCGCATGTCCAACGTGGACGTACGCGCCTTCCGCGCCATCCCGCGCGAACGCAAGCGCGCCATCGCCCTGGACGGCCTGCGGCGCGGCCAATTGGCCTGGGAAAGCCTGTCCTTCTGCAGCACGCCCGGCGACACCGACGCCATCTGCCTGATGAGCCGCATCCACGGCATCGACGCCCTGGACGGCGCGCAGCTGACCCGGGCCGAACAGATCGGGCGGCAGCAGATCAAGACCATCGTGCCCTTCCTGCGCGAATACGTGCCCGGCTTCGAAAAATCCGTGCTCGCCGGCATCGCCGAACGCGTAGGCATACGCGAGACACGCCGCATCGTTGGACGATACACGTTGGCGACAGAAGACATCGTCGGCGGCAAACGCTTTGCCGACGCCGTCGCGCTGGGCGCCGGCCCCATGGACCTGCACGAAGCCGGCGGCACCGGCGTCGACCTGTGGATGCCGCCCGCGCCGTTCGAGATCCCCCTCGCCTGCCTGCTGCCCCAGTCCATCGAAGGCATCGTCGTGACCGGCCGGGCCATCTCCGCCACGCGCGAGGCCAACGGCGGTGCCCGCCACATGGGCACCGCCATGTGCCTGGGCCATGCCGCCGGCGCCTACGCCGCCCTGGCGGCCAGCGGCCAGGCCACGCTGGAAAACCCGGCCGTCGACACGCTGCGCCAGGTGCTGCGCAGCCAGGGCGCCTTGATCTCGGCCGACGAGGCGGTAGCCAACGCGGAAGAAAACGCGGTCGAGGCGCGCCCCGCCTGAACCAGATTGAAGAAGGAGACAACCATGCAGAACATCGTGCGACGCAAGATACTGGCCACGGCCTTGCTGATGGCCACCACGGCCGGCGGCGCCTTCCCCGCGCTGGCTGCGCAGGACTATCCCAGCAAGCCCATCCGGCTCATCGTGCCCTTCCCCGCCGGCGGCCCCTCGGACACCACCGCGCGGTCCATCGCCGAAGGCTTGGGCAAGGAACTGGGGCAACCCGTCGTCGTGGAAAACAAGCCCGGCGCAGGCGCCATCGTCGGCAGCGAATTCGTGCTGGGCCAACCCGCCGACGGCCACACCCTGCTGATGGCCAGCAACGTCATCTCCACCGGCAAGTGGCTCTACCCCTCCATGAACTTCGAACCCGTGCGCGACTTCCGCGCCGTGGTCGGCGTCTTCCGCAGCCCGCACCAGGTGGCCGTGGCGCCGGATTTTCCGGGCCAGGGCATCCAGGACCTGGTCGCCCTGGCCAAGCGCGAAGGCGGTCGCATGAACTACGGTTCGGGCGGCTCGGGCACCATGCCGCACCTGGGGGCGGAGCGGTTCAAGCAGGTTACCGGGGTGGAGATGCAGCACATACCCTACCGGGGTTCCGCACCGGCCAACGTCGCGCTGGTGGCGGGCGACGTGCCGGTGCATTTCGACATCGAGTTCTCGGTGCAGCCGCTGCTGAAGTCGGGGCGGCTGCGGTCCCTGGGCGTCACGGCACTGAAACGGTCGCCTCAGTTTCCCGACGTTCCCACGCTGGATGAACAGGGCATCAAGGGCTTCGAGTTGTACTCATGGTTCGGCATCGTGGCGCGTACCGGCACCCCGGACAACATCGTCGCCAAACTGAATCAGGCCATCAACCAGGTGATGGAGACGCCGGAATTCAAGCAGCGGCTGGCGGCGCTGGGAGCCGAGAAGCTCGGCGGACCGCCTGCCGCGTTCGAGAAGATGATCAAGGACGACTATCGACTCTGGGGCGAGGTGATCCAGAAAGCCAATATCAAGATCGAGTAGGCACACGGCATCAGGTATCGACGAAGCAGCGAGATGTCGCCATCATTCGCACCTGCTGCGTCGAATTGATCGACGGGGTGTGCAGCAGGCGCATGTCCATGAGAAAGACATCGCCTGCGCGCCCGGACATCTCGACGATCCCGATCCCCAGGTCGTCAAGCTGGCGCTCCAGATCCTCCGCCGTCCTCAATATCCGGCGCAACCGGGATGACGACACATCCGGCCGCGTATCGACACGATGGGAGCCCGCCAGTGCCAGCGTTCCCCCACCACCGCTGGCCACGTCGTCGAGCAGGAAGAATGCCTGTATCCCCGGCAAGCGGCCTGGCGGCTTCGCCGCCACGTCCACATGCCAGCTCAAACCTTGCAGCGTCCAGTCGCCTTGACGGGGCGGCGACAGCAGCAGTTCGACATCCTGGACCATGTTCGGCGCTCGTCCGGCCAGTCGCGTCACCTCGGCCAACAATTCCCGCGTGACCAGCGATTCATGCAGGCCGGGCAGCCTGACCAGTGAAGACAGCTTGGCGATCTGCTGGAAGACAGGCAGACCGCGCACCGAAGCAGGCATGCCCTTTCCCTCGGACACGCGTTTGAGTTCATCAAGTAGCTTCGGCCGGACCGCCATCATCCGCTTGCGCGGATGAAAGCCCTCCAACCGGACGTAGCCTTGATCGGCAAAGAAATCGGCTCGAGCGGGTTTCATTGGCAAGAATTCCTTGGAGGAACCGACGTCCGCATTCCCGCCACTCAATGCAGGTAAAGCGGCGTACCGCCCTGTGGCCATGCGCTGTCTATTCGACTGCTTCGAGGATACACATGGCATCGCCCTCCGCCCAGACCATTCATCTCGCCCCTCCAGAGCCGTGCCCGAATTGCGGGCGCGAGAGGATAGCTCACACCGTCGGCGAGAAAACCGCTCCCCGGCGAACATTCGCCAGTCCCCCGCAGCTCGTGATTTATATAGCGAATCTCCTGCTGATCGGACGGTCCGCTTGGGCATCGGCTGGCCGCGCAACTGGCGTGGACCACACTAGCGATGGAGTGGCGGCGAAGCTTGAGGCAGATTTCGCGGATAAGCCTCCAGGCAGAGATCCAGCACTTCGGCACGAAACCAGCAATGAGCCGGATCGTGATCGAGGCGCGGATGCCAGATTGCCGAGATATTGAAAGCGGGTATGGGCACGGGCAGTTCGAAGCACTGTAAGCCATTGTCCGCCGCGTAATCCGGCACAAAGGAGTTGCCGACGCATGAATGCGGGACAACGGCCAGCAAGTCCGAATGACGAGCCAGCTGCATGGCGCTCGTATAAGACGGCACCACCATCCGCACCTTCCGCCGCCTATTCGGCGGTTCAACGGTTGCGTCGATCGTACTTTCCGCTTCGCCGGTACGCGAAGTCATTACATGGTCGTATGCGGCCCATTGTTCTACGCTGATGCTCCGTTCACTCAGAAGCGGATGGCCGATGCGGCACACGCCGACATAGCGATCGCGGAAGAGCAAACGCGTACGTACCTCGGGGGCCGAGGTTTTGACGATGCCGATCTCCAGATCAATCGCGCCTTCCCTTAGCGGTTGAGCATTCCAGTCCGGCTTGGGGGCGAAGCGAAGCTGCACCCCGGGTGCCGCGCGGCGGATCCGGTCCATCAAAGCCGCGCCAAGCAGGTCGATAAAGCCTTCACCCACTCGCAGGGTGAAGCGTTGCTCCAGGGAGGCAATGTCGAACTGATGCTCGGTACGACTCAGTACCCCCTCTACTTCGCGGGTCAGCGCCGAGAGACGCTGGCTCAGCTGTTCTGCATATGGCGTGAGCACCAGCGTGCGCCCTGCCTGCAGCAACAGGCGATCGCCCGTAACCGCGCGCAGGCGAGTGAGCGTACGGCTCGTTGCAGAAACACTGAGCTTCAGTCGCCGGGCGGCCCCCGTGACGCTACGCTCACTCAGCAATGCATCCAGCGCGGGAAGGAGGTTGAGGTCGACGCGTGTCATGCGCCCAGCATAATCGAAAACCTTCCAGGTATGGCGTCGGGCGCAATCAAGAATTGCAGTCCAGGCGTCTGGTGCAAATTAGAGCCAGGTTCGACAATCCATGGCTTCAATAGTGCGAAAAGGAGAATCCCATGCCCCAAGCATCGGTTCACACCCCCACCGTCCTGCTCATCGGCGCCTCGCGCGGCCTCGGCCACGCCATGGCGGCCGAATTCCTGAAAAACGGCTGGCACGTCGTGGGCACAGTCCGCGCCGGTGGCGGCCGGACTCTCTTGCACGATTTGGCCGATGCGCATCCGGACCGGGTCGACATTGAAATGCTGGACATTACCCGACCCGAGCAGATCCGAGCCTTACACGAGCGCCTGTCCGGCCGGATGTTCGACATTCTGTTTGTCAATGCCGGGACGACCAATCCAGACCCGACTCAGACCATCGGTGAGGTCTCGACGGAGGATTTCGTGAATCTCATGATCACCAATGCACTTAGCCCGATGCGGGTGGTCGAGCGCTTGTCCGACCTTGTCACGCCGGCCGGGCTGATCGGGGTCATGTCATCCGGACAAGGCAGTATCGCCGACAACGAATCCGGCCAGCGGGAGGTTTACCGTGGCAGCAAGGCAGCCTTGAACCAATTCATGCGTAGCTTTGCCGCGCGTCAAGCGCAAACGCCACGGGCTATGCTGCTGATCGCGCCGGGTTGGGTGCGCACCGACCTGGGAGGCCCTGAGGGGAGATTGTCGATCGAGGAAAGTGTTCCCGGGGTTGTGAACGTGCTTCTGACCAAACTGGGCCATCCCGGCCTCGAATACCTCGACTATTGTGGTCGAACCGTTCGGTGGTGATCATGGCCGACTCATCAAGGCACCCGTTCCCCTGGCTGCCGCAAAAAACAAAAAAGGCCACACAAAGTGCGGCCTTTTTTTCAGACTACGACACCCCTACTTCTTCCTGACCGGCGGCAAATCCGTACAAACCCCTTCCGCCACCTCGGCCGCCATCCCGATCGACTCACCCAAGGTCGGATGCGGATGGATGGTCTTCCCGATATCCACCATATCCGCCCCCATCTCGATGGCCAGCGCGACTTCGCTGATGAGATCACCGGCATTCGTGCCCACGATGCCGCCACCCACGATCCGGTGCGTCTCTTCGTCGAACAGCAGCTTGGTAAACCCTTCGTCGCGTCCATTGGCGATGGCGCGGCCCGAAGCGGCCCAGGGGAACATGCCCTTGGTGACCTTGCGGCCCTGCTTCTTGGCTTCGTCTTCGGTCAGGCCCACCCACGCGACTTCCGGATCCGTGTAAGCCACGGAGGGGATGACGGTGGCGTCGAAGTGGCTCTTCTGGCCGGCCGCGGCTTCGGCGGCCACGTGGCCTTCATGCACGGCCTTGTGGGCCAGCATGGGTTGGCCGACGATGTCGCCGATCGCATAGATGTGCGGCACGTTGGTGCGCATCTGGGAATCCACCGGGATGAACCCGCGATCGCCCACCTGCACGCCGGCCTTCTCGCCGCCGATTTTCTTGCCGTTGGGGCTGCGGCCGACGGCCTGCAGCACGAGGTCGTAGCGCTGGGGTTCCTTGGGGGCATTTTCGCCCTCGAAGGTGACGTAGATGCCGTCGGCCTTGGCCTCGATGCCCACCGTCTTGGTCTTCAACATGATGTTGTCGAAGCGGTGTTCGTTCATCTTCTGCCAGACCTTGACCAGGTCGCGGTCGGCGCCCTGCATCAGGCCGTCCATCATTTCGACGACGTCCAGTCTCGCGCCCAGGGTCGAATACACCGTGCCCATTTCCAGGCCGATGATGCCGCCGCCGATGATGAGCATTTTCTTGGGAATGCTCTTCAGGAGCAGCGCACCGGTGGAGTCGACGATGCGTTCGTCTTCCGGGGCGAAGGGCAGCTTCACGGACTGGCTGCCGGCGGCGATGATGGCGCTGGCGAATTGCAGGACTTGCTTGCCGTCCTTGGTTTCGACCTCGATGTGGTGAGGGTCGACGAAGGTGCCGACGCCGGTCACCACGGTCACCTTGCGGGCCTTGGCCATGCCGGCCAGGCCGCCGGTCAGCTTGCCGACGACGCTGTCCTTGAAGGCGCGCAGCTTGTCGAGGTCGATCTCGGGCTTGCCGAAGGTGATGCCGTGCTCGGCCATCTTGGCGGCTTCCTCGACCACGGCGGCGGTGTGCAGCAGGGCCTTGGAGGGGATGCAGCCGACGTTCAGGCAGACGCCCCCCAGGGTCGCATAGCGTTCGATCAGGGCCACTTTCAGGCCCAGGTCGGCGGCGCGGAAGGCGGCCGAGTAGCCGCCGGGGCCGGCGCCCAGGACCACGACGTCGAAGCTCTGGTCGGCCTTGCCGCCGAAGCTGCCGGCGGCCGGTGCGGCCTTGGGCAGCGGGACGGGGTCGGGATCGGGCTTGTCGGAAGTGGGCTCGCCCAGTTCGTGCATGGCCGAAGGAGCTGTCTCGAGCTTGCGCGATTCGGTGGTGGTGGGCGGGGGCGCGGCGGCGGGCTTGGCGTCCGCGCCGGCGGCCGCCTCGATCTCGACCAGTACCGAGCCTTCGCTGACCTTGTCGCCGACCTTGACCTTGATGGCCTTGACCACCCCGCCCTGCTCGGCCGGGATTTCCATGGAGGATTTGTCGGATTCGACGGTGATCAGGCTTTGTTCGGCCTTGATCGTGTCACCCACTGCCACCAGGATCTCGATGACTTCGACGTCCTTGAAGTCGCCGATGTCGGGTACCTTGAGTTCTATCGCCATCGTTGCTCCTTACAGCAGGATGCGGCGGTAGTCCGCCAGCACCGAGGCCAGGTAGGCGTTGAAGCGGGCGCCGGCGGCGCCGTCGATGACCCGGTGGTCGTACGACAGCGACAAGGGCAGCGTGAGCTGCGGCACGAATTGCTTGCCGTCCCATACGGGCTTCATATAGGAGCGGCTGACGCCCAGGATGGCCACTTCGGGCGCGTTGATGATGGGCGTGAAGTTGGTGCCCCCTATGCCGCCCAGCGACGAGATCGAGAAGCAGCCGCCCTGCATTTCGCCGGGCGAAAGCTTGCCGTCGCGCGCCTTCTTGGCGAGTTCGGCGGTTTCCTTGGCCAGGTCCAGGATGCCCTTCTTGTCGGCGTCGCGGATGACCGGCACCACCAGCCCGTTGGGCGTATCGGCGGCAAAGCCGATATGGAAGTACTTCTTCAGGATCAGGTTGTCGCCTTCGAGCGAGGCGTTGAACTCGGGGAATTTCTTCAGCGCCGAGACGACGGCCTTGATCAGGAAAGCGAGCATGGTGACCTTGATGCCGGCCTTCTCGTTTTCCTTGTTGAGCTGGACGCGGAAGGCTTCCAGGTCGGTGATGTCCGCATCCTCGTTGTTGGTGACGTGGGGGATCATCACCCAGTTGCGGTGCAGGTTGGCGCCGGAGATCTTCTTGATGCGCGACAGCGGCTTGGCTTCGATTTCGCCGAACTTGGAGAAGTCGACCTTGGGCCAGGGCAGCACGTCCAGGCCGCCGCCCGATGATGCGGCAGCGGCGGGCGCCGCGGCGCCGGCGCCGCCGGCCAGGGCCTGCTTGACGAAGTTACGCACGTCGTCGGGCGTGATGCGGCCCTTGGGCCCGGTGGCGGACACCTTGCTCAGGTCCACGCCCAGTTCGCGCGCGAACTTGCGTACGGAGGGAGAAGCATGGGCCTTGGCCGCATGGGATTCGGCCGCGGGCGCTGCCGGCACGGGCGGCTGGCGGGTCGCGGCGGGCGAGGGAGCCGCGGCAGCGGCCTGGGCCGCGGGCGCCTGGGCTGCCGGGGCGGCGGGAGCGCTCTCGGCCTTGGCCGGCGCGCTTGCGGCGGGAGCCGGCGCTGCGCCGGTCTTGAGCTTGACGAGCGGGCTGCCCTGCGAAACCTTGTCGCCGACCTTCACCAGCACTTCGAGCACCTCGCCGGCGGCCGAGGTCGGGATTTCCATGGAGGACTTGTCCGACTCGACCGTGATGAGGCTTTGCTCGGCCGAGACCTTGTCGCCCGCCTTGACCAGCACTTCGATGACTTCGACGTCCTTGAAGTCGCCGATGTCGGGCACGGCCACGGTCTCCTCGCCGCCGCCCTGGGCGGGCGCGGCGGTGGGCTGAGGCGCTTCGCCCTTGGGCGCGGGGGCGGCTTCCTGCTTGGCGGCGGGCGCCTCGGCCTTGGCTGGCGCGGCTTCCTGCGTGGGCGCCTCGGCGCCGCCAGCGGCCTCGATCTCGACCAGCGGCGTGCCTTCGCTTACCTTGTCGCCGACCTTGACCTTGATGGCCTTGACCACCCCGCCTTGCGCGGCCGGGATCTCCATCGAGGACTTGTCGGACTCGACCGTGACCAGGCTCTGCTCGGCCTTGATCGTGTCGCCCACGGCCACCAGGACCTCGATCACTTCGACTTCGCTGAAATCACCGATGTCGGGGACTTTCAGCTCGCTCACATTACTCATTCTGTAGTCTCCAGAAAGCCGGACCCCCGCCGGACGCGTCCTGCCGCAGACAGGCGCGCGCCGGCCGGGCGGGCAAGACGGGGGCGCTGCCCTATCTTACCCATCCCGGCCGTCGATCACGCGTATTGAGGGTTGGCTTTCTCGGGGTTGATGCCGTACTTCTTGATGGCCTCGGCGACCTTCTTCATCGGGATCTTGCCTTCGTCGGCCAGCGCCTTCAGGGCGGACAGCGTGACGAAGTGGCGATCCACCTCGAAGTGCTCGCGCAGCTTGGCGCGGAAGTCGGAGCGGCCGAACCCGTCGGTGCCCAGCACGTTATAGGTGCGGCCCTTGGGGATGAACGGACGGATCTGGTCGGCGAAGGACTTCATGTAGTCGGTCGAGGCGACGATCGGGCCTTCGGTCTTTTCCAGCACTTCGGTCACGTAGGCCACCTGCGGCTTCTTCTCGGTGGGATGCAGCAGGTTGTGGCGCTCGGCGTCCAGGCCGTTGCGGCGCAGCTCGGTGAAGCTGGTCACGCTCCAGACGTCGGCGGCGACGCCCCAGTCTTTCTCGAGCAGCTCCTGGGCGGCGATGACCTCGCGCAGGATAGTGCCCGAGCCCATGAGCTGGACGCGGTGCTCGGCCTTGGCCTCGCTCTTCTTAAGCCGGTACATGCCGCGGATGATGCCCTCTTCGTCGCCGGCCTTCAGGCCCGGCTGGGCATAGTTCTCGTTCATGACCGTGATGTAGTAGAAGACGTTTTCCTGGTCTTCCACCATGCGCTTCAGGCCGTTCTGGATGATGACCGCCAGTTCGTGCGCGAAGGTCGGGTCGTACGACACGCAGTTGGGGATGGTGGCCGACATCAGGTGGCTGTGGCCGTCCTCGTGCTGCAGGCCCTCGCCGTTGAGCGTCGTGCGGCCGGCGGTGCCGCCCAGCATGAAGCCGCGGGCCTGCATGTCGCCGGCGGCCCAGGCCAGGTCGCCGATGCGCTGGAAGCCGAACATCGAGTAATAGATATAGAACGGCACCATGATGCGGTTGTTCGACGAGTAGGACGTCGCCGCGGCGATCCACGAGCTCATCGCGCCCGCTTCGTTGATGCCCTCTTCCAGGATCTGGCCGTCGGCCGCTTCGCGGTAGTACATGACCTGGGCCTTGTCCACGGGCACGTACTTCTGGCCTTCCGGCGCGTAGATGCCGATCTGGCGGAACATGCCTTCCATGCCGAAAGTGCGCGACTCGTCGGGCACGATGGGCACGACGCGCGGGCCGAGCGTCTTGTCGCGCAGCAGCTGCGTCAGGATGCGCACGAAGGCTTGCGTGGTCGAGATCTCGCGGCCTTCGGCGGTGGGGTCCAGCACGGCCTGGAAGGTCGACAGCGCGGGCACGGGCAGGTGCTCGTCGGCCTTCTGGCGGCGGTGCGGCAGGTAGCCGCCCAGGGCCTGGCGCCGCTCGTGCAGGTACTTCATCTCGGGCGCGTCGTCCGCGGGCTTGAAGTACGGCAGCTCTTCGAGCTTGTCGTCCGGCACCGGAATATTGAAGCGGTCGCGGTAGGCGCGGATGATGTCGTTGTCCAGCTTCTTTTGCTGGTGCGCGGGGTTGCGCGACTCGCCGGCGGCCCCCATGCCGTAGCCCTTGATGGTCTTGGCCAGGATGACGGTCGGGCGGCCCTCGCTTTTCTGCGCGGCGTCGAATGCGGCGTAGACCTTGTGCGGGTCATGGCCGCCGCGGTTCAGGCGCCAGATATCCTCGTCGCTCATGCGGCTGACCATCTCCAGCAGCTTGGGATGCTTGCCGAAGAATTTCTCGCGCACGAAGGCGCCGTCGTTGGCCTTGTAGGCCTGGTATTCGCCGTCGACGGTCTCTTCCATGATCTGGCGCAGGATGCCTTCCTTGTCGCGCGCCAGCAGCGGATCCCAGTAGCCGCCCCAGATCAGCTTGATGACGTTCCAGCCGCTGCCGCGGAATTCGCCTTCCAGTTCCTGGATGATCTTGCCGTTGCCGCGCACCGGGCCGTCCAGGCGCTGCAGGTTGCAGTTGATGACGAACACCAGGTTGTCCAGCTTTTCGCGCGAGGCCAGGCTGATGGCGCCCAGCGACTCGGGCTCGTCCATTTCGCCGTCGCCGCAGAACACCCAGACCTTGCGGTTGCTGGTGTCGGCGATGCCGCGGGCGTGCAGGTATTTCAGGAAGCGGGCCTGGTAGATGGCCATCAGGGGGCCCAGGCCCATCGAGACGGTCGGGAACTGCCAGAAGTCGGGCATCAGCTTCGGATGCGGGTAGGACGACAGGCCCTTGCCGTCGACTTCCTGGCGGAAATGGTTGAGCTGGTCTTCCGACAGGCGGCCTTCCAGGAAGGCGCGGGCGTAGACACCCGGCGAGGAATGGCCCTGGAAGTACACCAGGTCGCCGCCGCGGTTTTCGGTTTCGGCGTGCCAGAAGTGGTTCTGGCCGGTTTCGATCATGGTCGCCAGCGAGGCGAACGAGGCGATGTGGCCGCCCAGGTCGCCGCCGTCGGGCGGATGCAGGCGGTTGGCCTTGACCACCATCGCCATCGCGTTCCAGCGAATATAGGAGCGGATGCGGTTTTCCAGGTCCAGCTTGCCCGGATGCGCCGGCTCCATGTGCGGAGGAATGGTGTTGACGTAGGCGGTATTGGGGGAAAACGGGATGTAGGCACCGGAACGGCGGGCCAGGTCGATCAGGCGTTCCAGCAGGTAGTGCGCACGCTCAGGGCCTTCGCGGTCGAGAACCGCTTCCAGGGCGTCGAGCCATTCTTGGGTTTCCAGGGTATCTTCGTCGTTGGCCGCGGTTACACCGGCCCCGACCTGAGGAAGAGCGGACATGCCTGTCTCCTGAGTCTCTCTGACATCCGGACGGCTCGTAGCCATCCGAGGGTTTAGTCGCTGTTGGCGGCCTTCGCCTATGTAAAACTAGGGCCCTTCTGCAACTCCGGCGCGATTCTAGAAGGCAGGAAGCCTTCCATGCAATAAAAATTTCGCTTTACGATATCATTTACCACGATGTGAAATCTAACACGGATCCGGAATAAAAGCATTCTGCACTGCAATAAACCCGCGGATTCCCTTGCGCACGCATGTGCGTAAACTTTCTCCATGTCTACCGTTAATCCTTCTAATATTCCCGCCCCGTTCAAGGATCTGGGGCGCTTGCGCCGCCGCAGCTGGTACTGGCTGACACCGGCCATCGCGCTGGGGCTGTTCGTCTGCGTCATGGGTTCCATCCTGTGGTGGCTCGACGCGCGCGACGACGCCCAGCGCTACGGCACCCTGGTGCGCGACGTCGACTGGGCGCAGCAATCGATGCGCCTGCGCATGCTGGCCGCCCGCGACCGCATGGGCGCGCTGGGCCGCGACCTCGTGCGCACCAACATGACCGAGAGCCGATTCCTGGACGATGCGCGGGAACTGCTGGTGGAGCACCCCGAAATCATCCACGTGGCCTGGATCAATGCCGACCGCAAGGCGGTATGGGTGTCGACCCCGGACCGCCGCGCCGGCCAGAGTTTCCGGATGAGCGCGCCGGGCGCGGCGGAGCCGGAAGCCTTCCGCGCCTTCGAGATTGCCCGCGACGAGCATCGGCCGGCCTACTCCCGCCCCTACCGGGGGCAGTACAACGAGGTCTACCTGGACCTGTACGTGCCCGTCTTCCAGGACGACCGCTTCCTCGGCACGCTGGCCACCGTCTATTCGGTGGACGCCATGCTGCAGCACCTGATCCCGCAGGAAACGGCGCGCAAATACAAGGTATCCATCCTCGACGGCAACGAAATGCCGCTGGTGTCGTCATCCTCGCGCGCCGACAAGGGGGCGATCAATTCGTACGAAGTGCCGCTCGATCCTCCGGGCAACGGCATGACGCTGAGCGCCCGCGGCTACCGCACGCAGACCGACACCTCGCAGACCATGCTGGTGTGGGTGGTGGTGTCGCTGTCGGCGGTAATCATCTGGAGCCTGTTCGCGCTGTGGCGCCACACCCGCTTCCGCTCCCAGGCCGAACAGGCCCTGATCGCCGAGACCGCCTTCCGCCGCGCGATGGAAAACTCCATGCTGACCGGCATGCGGGTGCTGGACATGGAGGGTCGCATTACCTACGTAAACCCGGCCTTCTGCCGCATGATGGGGTGGGACGAGGCCGACCTGCTGGGCCGCACCCCCCCCTACCCCTACTGGCCGCAGGGCGACCATGCCGCCCAGTGGCGCAACACCGAGATGCTGCTGTCGGGCAACGCGCCCAGCAGCGGCTTCGAGATGGAGGCGCAGCGCCGCGACGGCTCGATCTTCTTCGCGCGGATGTACGTCTCGCCCCTGCTCGACCAGCGCGGCGTGCAGACCGGCTGGATGACCTCGATGACGGACATTACCGAGCCCAAGCGCATCCGCGAGGCCCTGGCCGCCGCCCACGAGCGCTTCATGACGGTCCTGGAGGGCCTGGACGACGCCATCTCGGTCACCGCCGAAACGCCCAAGGGCTCGGAGCTGCTGTTCGCCAACAAGACCTACCGGCGCGTGCTCGGCTCGCAGGCCACCGGCCACGATGAATTGTCGGCGGGCCGGCGTGGACGTTTCACCGATGAAGCGATCGAGGTCTATTCCTCGTCCACCCACCGCTGGTTCGAGGTGCGCCACCGCATGCTGCAATGGGTGGACGGGCGCCGGGTGCGGATGCAGGTCGCGCGCGACATCACCGAGCGCCGCGCCTCCGAAGAGGCCTCGCGCGCCCAGCAGGAGAAGATCCAGCTCACCAGCCGCCTGATCACCATGGGGGAAATGGCCTCGTCGCTCGCCCACGAATTGAACCAGCCGCTTACCGCCATCAATAACTACAGCATGGGGGTCGTGGCGCTGGTGCGCTCGGGCGATACCGATCCCGCCAAATTGCTGCCGGCCCTGGAAAAAACCACCGCACAGGCCCAGCGTGCGGGTATGATCATCCGCCGCATACGCGAATTCGTGAAGCGTAGCGAACCCAAGCGCCAGCGGGTAAGCTTGCCCACGATCGTGGATAATGCGGTCGGTTTCGCCGGGATCGAGTCCCGGACCCGGCGGATCGACATCATTCAAAAAATACCCGAACAGTTGCCGGACGTTCTCGCCGATCCTATCCTCATCGAACAGGTGGTTTTGAACCTGCTCAAGAACGGCCTGGAGGCCATGCAGGATTCGGAGAAGCGGGAGCTGCTGGTGGAAGCGAACGTGCGCGACGACATGGTGGAAGTGGCGGTGACCGACAGCGGCCATGGGCTGGCCGATCCCGAACGGCTGTTCGAGCCTTTCTACAGCACCAAATCGGAAGGCATGGGCATGGGCCTGAATATCTGCCGCACGATCATCGAATTCCACCACGGCCGGCTGTGGGCCGAACCCAATCCCGCCGGAGGCACCATCTTCAGGTTCACGCTTCCGTGGGTACGTCCGATCCTGCCGACCGGACCGGCCCCAGAACTGGAATCCGCCCCCAAGGAGCTTACCTAATGAGCAATACGCCCCAATCCAGCACGGTCTTCATTGTCGACGACGACGAAGCCGTGCGCGATTCTCTCCGCTGGCTGCTGGAGGCCAACGGCTACCGGGTACGGGCCTATGAAAGCGCGGAACGCTTCCTGGCCGAATACGATCCCGAGGTGATAGGCGTCCTGATCGCCGACGTGCGGATGCCGGGCATGACGGGGCTGGAGCTCCAGGAACAATTGCTGGCTAAGAAGTCCACGCTGCCCATCGTGTTCGTGACGGGCCACGGCGACGTGCCCATGGCCGTCTCCACCATGAAGAAGGGAGCGGTCGATTTCCTCGAGAAACCCTTCAACGAGGCCGACCTGCGCCAGATCATCGCCAACATGCTGGAACAGGCCCACGCCCGCGCCGCCGACGAAGCCACCCGCCGCGGGCACGAGGCCCTGCTGGCGCGGCTGACGGTGCGCGAACAGCAGGTGCTCGAGCGCATCGTGGCGGGCCGGCTGAACAAGCAGATCGCCGACGACCTGGGCATCAGCATCAAGACCGTGGAGGCGCATCGCGCCAACATCATGGAAAAACTGCAGGTCACGACCGTGGCGGACCTGATGAAGGTGGCGCTGCATCATAGGCCCCAGGGGTAGCCCCCCTACGCCCTGACGGGCGCCCAGAATGGTGGGCCCCCAGCCGCTACGCGGCAGCCCCCCAAGGGGGCCGGGACCCGCGTTGGGGCGGCCCGGCAGGGAGGCCCACCCCCTACGCGCTTCGCGCGCGCCCTCAAGGGGGCGATGCGGGTGGACCGGCGGAGCCGGATCCACCCGCATCCTGGAGGTACTACCGGGCTGGCGGGGGATGGAGTTCTTGGCCCCTCTCTTCTCTTACTTGCCTGCCGATCCGATACCGAGGTAACTATGTATCTGCCGCCGCACTTCGAGCAGGACGATGTCGGCAAGATCCATGGACTGATCCGCGACTATCCGCTCGGCATCCTCGTCACGGCGGGGCCGGAGGGCGTGGATGCCAATCACCTGCCCTTTCTTCTCGATCCCGATCGCGGGCCTCAAGGCACGCTGCTCTGCCACGTGGCGCGGGCCAATCCCGTGTGGCGGGCGCTGGCCGGTTGCGGGGCGGAGAGCCTGGTCGTCTTCCAGGGGCCGGGCGCCTATGTGTCGCCCAGCCTCTACGAAACCAAGCGCACCACCCACGAGGTCGTGCCGACGTACAAGGAAGATGAGCCAGAACCGCAACGCCGCGGATCGGCAAGGCGTTCTAGAAGGCCTGGACGCCTCCGCCCATCCTGCGGATCGCGCCGTGGCAGCCATGATGAAGGCAGAAGAAACGGGATCGGCTGGCTGAACATGCCGCGCAGCCCCCTGCGCTAAAATGTCTGAGGCTTCCCGCCACCGTTTCTCCACCTATTCCCTACCGACCGCCATGCCCGCACGCCTCATCAACGGCAACGAACTTTCCAAGCAGATCCGCTCCGACATCGCCCGGCGCGCCGCCGAACTCACGCAGCAAGGCAAGCGCCCCGGCCTGGCGGTGATCCTGGTGGGGGACGATCCGGCCTCGCACGTGTACGTGCGCAACAAGGTCAAGGCGTGCCACGACGCGGGTTTCCACTCGGTGCTGGAAAAATACGAAGCGACGATGACCGAGGCCGAGCTGCTGGCCCGCATCGACCTGCTCAACCACGATCCGTCCATCCACGGCATCCTGGTCCAGATGCCGCTGCCCAAGCACATCGATCCGCACAAGGTCATCGAAGCCATTTCCACCCGCAAGGACGTGGACGGCTATTCCGTGCTCAGCGCCGGCGAGCTGATGGCCGGGCTCGAGGGTTTTCGCCCTTGCACGCCCTACGGCTGCATGAAGCTGATCGAAAGCACCGGCTACGACCTGCGCGGCAAGCATGCCGTGGTGATCGGGCGCAGCAATACCGTGGGCAAGCCCATGGCCTTGCTGCTGCTGCAGGCCAACGCCACGGTCACGATCTGCCATAGCGCCACCCCCGACCTCGCCCACCACACGCGGCAAGCCGACGTGGTCGTGGCCGCCGTGGGCCGCCGCAACACGCTCACCGGCGACATGGTCAAACCCGGCGCGGTGGTGATTGACGTCGGCATCAATCGCGACGAGGCCGGCAAGCTGTGCGGCGACGTCGACTTCGCCAGCGTGTCGGAAGTGGCGGGCTGGATCACTCCCGTGCCGGGCGGCGTCGGCCCCATGACCATCACGATGCTGCTGGCCAACACGCTGGAGTCGGCGGAAAGGTAGCCCAGGGGAAGCCCACCCCCTAGCGGCCTGCGGCCGCTCCCCCTCAAGGGGGCGGCGCTGGGAGGAGAACCCACCCCTCGCGGCTTACGCCGCACCCCTCAAGGGGCGGCGCTGGCGGACCGGCAAAACAGGATCCGCGGCGCCCTGGGGTGCCGCCAGGCCGGCCTGGACGGCGTTTTTGCGTTCCTGTCTTCGGTCTTCCCCTGGTGTTTTCTTGTTTTGCCCCCATCTACGGGGCACAGTCAGTATTCAGGAGTTTTCCATGGTGCAAGCGTCCGCCTCCTCTTCCGCCGACCTGGCCGACAATCCGCTCATGGACCTGTCGGGCCTGGCCCGGTTCGATGCCATCCGCCCCGAGCACATCACCCCGGCGGTATCGGCGCTGCTGGAGCGGGCGCGGAAGGCCGTGGAAAAACTCGAGGCGGACCAGGCCGCGGACGCGCCGGCAACCTGGCAGAACGTGGTCGAGACGCTGGACGAAGGCACCGAGGGCCTGTCGCGCGCGTGGGGCGTGGTGGGCCACCTGAACGCCGTTGCCGACACGCCGGAATTGCGCGCCGCCTATGGCGAGAACCTGCCCCGGGTGACGGAATTCTGGGCGAGCCTGGGCCAGAACCAGGCCCTGTACGAGCGCTACAAGAAGCTGGCCGCGAGCGCCGAGTTCCAGCGCCAGACGCCGGCCCGCAAGAAGCTGATCGAGAACGAGCTGCGCGGCTTCCGCCTGGGCGGCGCGGAATTGCCCAAGGACAAGAAGCCTCGCTTCGCCGAGATCCAGGAACAGCAGGCCACGCTGTCCAAGTCTTTCTCCGACCACGTGCTCGACGCGACCAATACGTTCTCGCTCGTCGTGCGGGACGAATCCGGACTGGCCGGCCTGCCCGACGACGTGAAGGAAGCGGCGCGCGAAGCCGCCCGCAAGGCGGGCGAAGGCACGGACGCGGCGCCGGCCTGGAAGTTCACCCTGCACCTCCCCTCCTACTTCCCGGTCCTGCAGTATGCCGACAACCGCGCCTTGCGCGAAAAAATGTACAAGGCGCACGTCACGCGCGCCTCGGAACTGGGCCCCGAGCACGGCCAGGGCAAGGCGGAATGGGACAACACCGCCATCATGCTGGACTTGCTGCGCCTGCGCCGCGAGGAAGCCGGCCTGCTGGGCTACGCCAACTATGGCGAGGTCTCGCTGGTGCCCAAGATGGCCGACACGCCGGAACAGGTGCAGAAGTTCCTGGCCGAGCTGGCCGAACGCGCCCATCCCTACGCCGAGCGCGATCTGCGCGAGCTGCGTGAATTCGCGGCCGCCGAGCTCGGCCTGGCTGAGCTCGAACCGTGGGACATCGCCTACGCCTCCGAAAAACTCCGCCAGGCGCGCTATGCCTTCTCGGAAAACGAGGTCAAGCAATATTTCCCCGAACCCAAGGTGCTGGCGGGCCTCTTCAAGGTCATCGAAACGCTGTTCTCGGTCCGCATCCGTCCCGACAGCGCTCCTGTCTGGCACCCGGACGTGCGTTTCTTCCGGGTCGAATCGGCCGCCGGCACGCTGGTCGCGCAGTTCTACCTGGACCTGTATGCGCGCGAAGGCAAGCGCGGGGGAGCGTGGATGGACGACGCCCGCACCCGCTACCGCCGCCCTTCCGGCGAACTCCAGACGCCGGTGGCCTACCTCGTCTGCAACTTCACGCCGCCCAGCGGCGGCAAACCCTCGCTGTTCACCCACGACGAGGTCATTACGCTGTTCCATGAATGCGGCCATGGCCTGCATCACATGCTGACGCAGATGGAAGACCTGGGCGTCTCCGGCATCAACGGCGTGGAGTGGGACGCGGTCGAGTTGCCCAGCCAGTTCATGGAGAACTTCTGCTGGGAATGGGCGGTGCTCCAGCAGATGACCGCCCACGCGGAAACCGGCGAACCGCTGCCGCGCGCCCTGTACGACAAGATGGTTGCCGCCAAGAACTTCCAGGGCGGCCTCATGACGCTGCGCCAGGTCGTGCTCGCCGCCACCGACATGCATTTGCATACCGATTACGATCCGGACGGCGGGCAAAGCGTGCTGGCGCTGTCGCGCGAGGTGAACGACCGCATGCACGTCCTGCCGCAGCCGGAGGTCTCGCGCTGGATCAATACCTTCAGCCACATCTTCGCGGGTGGCTATTCGGCGGGCTACTACAGCTACAAGTGGGCGGAAGTCCTGTCGGCCGACGCCTATGCGGCGTTCGAAGACGCGGCCACGGAGGACACGCTACGCCCGGATGTTGGGGAACGCTTCTTGCGGGAGATCCTGCAAATGGGCGGCAGCCGGCCGGCGATCGAGTCGTTCCGGGCGTTCCGCGGGCGGGACCCCAGCATCGAGGCCCTGCTGCGTCATAGCGGCATGGCGGAGAAGGTCGCGTCCTGATCGCGCGCGATCAGCATCTTGACCGCGGCAAGGTCGTCCGAAAGCAGACGATCCAGGCTCGGTTTGCCGGGTAGTTCCAGGAGCGGGTGATAGCCGTAGACCCGCGCCAGCTCGCGCGCGACCGCGACGGTGACCAGCACGTTGCGGCGCGGCGCGCTGGCGTGGCCGGAAAACGGAAACCGGCTTTCCAGCGCGCCGATATCCCATCCGCCCGGCACGAAGATCCAGGTAACGTGACCATCGGCATCGATACCGCTGAGCACGAGTAATTCGGTAACGCCGCTGCTTTTTTGCATGATACGCAACCCTCGTTGGCACACGCGGCGCCTTTGCCAGTGATGCTTCTTGCAGGTGCCGCGCGTCATTTTGCTTTACACGCAAAATATACACCAAATACTTGCGTCTCACGCTTTGCGCACCAGGCAAGGCGTTCGGACAATAACGCCATGGACATAGGGTCGGCGATCAGGCAAACGCGAGAAAGGCTCGGGCTCAAGCTCGAGGCGATTGCCATGGAAGTCGGAACCGATGCGGGCAACCTGTCGCGCATCGAAACCGGCAAACAGAAGCCTTCCATCGGCCGCCTGGAAAACATTGCCCGCGCCATGAATGTCGGCGTGACCGACCTCTACGCCTTAGTCGAAAATGTCCAGGTCGTGCGCGGGGGCGCGGAATTGCGCGACGGGGACGAGCTTCCCTATGGCGACGACCTGCGCCTGCTGCGGCGCAATTTCTCGTCGCTCGACGCCAGTCACCGCAAGCTGGCGATCGAATTCGTCAAACTGCTCAACCGGATGCAGCGGGAAGACAAGGCGTAGGGCGGGAGGAAAGCCCAGCCCACGCGCATTGCGAGCCCAGAATGGTGCCCCCCAGCCGCTATACGCGGCAGCCCCGCAAAAAGGGCGGGATCCGCCCTGGGGCAACCCGGCGCCGGGTCCCGAAGGAGCTACTTGCGGACCGGCGGAGCCGGATCCGCAGTGTCCTGGGTACGGAGATTAGCGCGTCCGGGAGGCGCGGGTCAGTTGCGAGATGTCGCGCACGGCGCCGCGGTCGGCCGAGGTGGCCATCATGCCGTAGGCTTGCAGCGCCTGCGACACCACGCGGCGGCGGTCGAGCGGGGTCCAGGCCTTGTCGCCGCGCGCTTCCATCGACTCGCGGCGCTTGGCCAGTTCGGCGGCATCCACCCGCAGGTTGATGGTGCGGTTGGGGATGTCGATCTCGATGATGTCGCCCTCTTCCACCAGCGCGATGGCGCCGCCCTCGGCGGCCTCCGGCGAGGCGTGCCCAATCACGAGGCCGGACGATCCGCCGGAGAAGCGGCCGTCGGTCAAGAGCGCGCAAGACTTGCCCAGGCCCTTGGACTTGATGTAGGAGGTGGGATAGAGCATCTCCTGCATGCCGGGACCGCCCTTGGGGCCTTCGTAGCGGATGATGACCACGTCGCCGGCATGGACGGTATCGCCCAGGATGCCGTCCACCGCGTCCTCCTGGCTCTCGAAGATGCGCGCCTTGCCGGTGAACTTGAGGATGCTTTCGTCCACGCCCGCCGTCTTCACGATGCAGCCGTTCTCGGCCAGGTTGCCGTACAGCACCGCCAGCCCGCCGTCCTGCGAATAGGCATGGGCCTTGTCGCGGATGCAGCCGGCGCTGCGGTCCAGGTCCAGCTTGTCGAAGCGCTTGTCCTGGCTGAAGGCCACTTGCGTGGGCACGCCGCCGGGCGCCGCGCGGAAGAAGGTATGCACCGCCTCGTCCTTGGTGACCGCGACGTCGTTGGCGGCGATCGCCTCGCCCAGCGTCTTGCTGTGGACCGTGGAGACCGAGGTATCGAGCAGCCCGGCGCGGTCGAGTTCGCCCAGGATCGCCATGATGCCGCCCGCGCGATGCACGTCCTCGATGTGATACTGCTGAGTGGCCGGCGCGACCTTGCACAGGCACGGCACGTGGCGCGAGATGCGGTCGATGTCGCTCATCGTGAAATCGACGCCGCCCTCTTGCGCGGCCGCCAGCAGGTGCAGCACGGTATTGGTCGAGCCGCCCATGGAAACGTCCAGCGACATCGCATTGATGAACGCCGCCTTGGTGGCGATGTTGCGCGGCAGGACCGAGGCGTCATCCTGTTCGTAATAGCGCTTGCACAGCTCCACGGCCAGGCGGCCGGCGCGCAGGAAGAGGTTTTTGCGGTCGGCATGGGTGGCCACCACCGTGCCGTTGCCGGGCAGCGACAGCCCCAGCGCCTCGGTCAGGCAGTTCATGGAGTTGGCGGTGAACATGCCGGAACACGATCCGCAAGTGGGACAGGCCGAGCGCTCGTAGTTCTCGACGTCTTCATCCGACACGGTGGGATCGCCGGCCTTGATCATGGCGTCGATCAGGTCCACCTTGATGATCTTCTGGCCGCCTACGTCTTGCGCGGGATGGTAGGCCTCGATGACCTTGCCGGCCTCCATCGGGCCACCCGACACGAACACAGCCGGGATGTTCAGCCGCATGGCGGCCATGAGCATCCCCGGGGTGATTTTGTCGCAGTTGGAGATGCAGACCATCGCGTCTGCGCAATGGGCGTTCACCATGTACTCGACCGAATCGGCGATCAGCTCGCGCGAGGGCAGCGAATACAGCATGCCGCCGTGGCCCATGGCGATGCCGTCGTCGACCGCGATAGTGTTGAACTCCTTGGCCACGCCGCCGGCGGCTTCGATCTCTCGGGCGACCATCTGGCCCAGGTCCTTCAGGTGCACGTGGCCCGGCACGAACTGGGTGAACGAGTTGACGACCGCGACGATCGGCTTGCCGAAATCGCCGTCCTTCATGCCGGTCGCGCGCCATAGTGCACGAGCCCCGGCCATGTTGCGACCATGGGTGGAGGTATGGGAACGGTATTGCGGCATGGTGGAACTCGCAAAGAGAATGACGTAACACTCTAGTATAGGGCGGAAAACCTCGAATCGCCCGGTCGGGTAACCGGCCGCCTCCCCCCGATGCGATCGGCCGACTTACCCTAATTAATAAAAATCATTATCATTCACAGCCATCTCACCCGCCCTTCAAGGTCCATGGCATGACAGCGATTACCCTCTGGCAACGATATCAGGCGCTCAAAGCCGAGCAGCCCAAGCTGCGCATCCGCGATGCCGCCGCCCAACTGGGCGCGAGCGAAGCCGAGCTGGTCGCCCAGGACCCGTCGGCGCGCCGCCTGCGCCCCAACTGGAACACGCTGCTCGGAGGGCTGAAGGCCGCCGGGCCGCTGCTGGCCCTCACGCGCAACGAGGCCGCCGTGCACGAGAAAACCGGCGCCTACGAGCATGTGCAGATCGAAGGCAAGATGGGCCTGGCGCTGAACCCCGACATCGACCTGCGCCTGTTCCTCTCGCAATGGCGGCACGCCTTCGCGGTCGGCGGCGAGCGGCCCAGCCTGCAGGTTTTCGACCAGCAGGGCGAGGCCGTGCACAAGATCTACGTGGTGGGGCAAACCGACCGCGTGGCGTTCGAGGCCCTGCTGTCCGCGCATGCCGACAAGGCCGAGCCCGTGGTCCCGCAGCCCCGCCCCGCGGCGGAACGCAAGCCTGACGAAGCCATCGACATCGCGGCGTTCCGCCAGGAATGGCGCGAGCTGCGCGACACCCACGAATTCTTCGGCTTGCTGCGTCGCCATGGAGTCGAACGCACGCAGGCGCTGCGACTGGCGCCGCCGGAGTTCGCGCAGGAGGTGGGTCTGGGCGCGGTGGATACGGTGCTGGGCTCGGCGTCGGAAACCGAGCTGCCCATCATGGTCTTCGTCGGCAATGCCGGCTGCGTGCAGATCCATACCGGTCCGGTGCGCCGCATCGTCCTCATGGGACCTTGGCTCAACGTACTGGACGACGGCTTCAACCTGCACTTGCGCATGGACCTCTTCAAGCAAGCCTGGCTGGTGCGCAAACCCACCACCGACGGCATCGTGACCTCGCTCGAATGCTACGACGCCGAAGGCTCGCTGATCGTGCAGTTCTTCGGCGAACGCAAGCCCGGCAAACCGGAACTCGCGCGCTGGACCGCGCTGGCAGACAGCCTCGCCGCGATCGCGCCCGGGACCCCGCGTCCGCAGGCGCAGGCATGAGGATCGCCGCGACGTCCGCTTGCGCCGCGCTGCCGCTGTTGCTTGCCGCGTGCGCGGGACCTTCGGGCATGCAGGATGCTCAGGTGGCCGGGCTCGCGGCGGCGTTTCCGCGCCATGACGCCGTGCTGCTGGGCGAAGTGCACGACAACGCCGAAGGCCACCGCCTGCGATGGCAAGCCCTGGCTGAGGCAGTCCGCCACGGCTGGCGACCGGTCATCGCCATGGAGCAGTTCGATCGCGAAAGGCAGGCCGACCTGGACCGCGCCATGCGGACCTGCGCCGACGCCGACTGCGTCATCCGGGCCGCCACGCCCGCCGAGACCGGCTGGGACTGGGCGCACTACCGTCCCGTGCTGGAACTCGCGCTGCGGGAGAAACTGCCGCTCGTCGCCGCCAATCTGTCCCGCGCCGACGCCGGCAAAGTGGTCAGGCAAGGGCCGGCGGCCGTCTTTCCGCCCGGCGAATTGCGCGCGCTCGGCCTGCTATCGCCGGCCCCCGAGCTGCTGGCTGCCCAGCGCCGGGAAGTCGCCGACGCCCACTGCGGCGCCCTGCCCGCCTCCATGCTCGACGGCATGGCCCGGGCGCAGACCGCGCGCGACGCGGTCATGGCGCAGGCGGTGGCCAAGGCCTCCCTTCCGAGCGGCACCGAACCTCGACGCCCTGTCGTCCTCCTTGCCGGCAACGGCCACGTCAGGCGCGACATCGGCGTGCCGCGCTGGCTGAAAGACGCATCGGTCCTGTCGGTAGGCATTACCGAGCAAGCCGCCAAGCCGGGCACCTACGATCGAGAGATCCTGGTTTCTCCCGCGCTGCGCGAAGATCCCTGCAAGGGAAGCCCACCCCCTGGGAGGCGCGCGTCACGTACGGGGGGCTGATCACTTCCAGACATCGCGCGCGATATCCACCGTCAGCCGCAACTTCGCCCACTGCTCTTCTTCCGCCAGGTTGTTGCCTTCCTCGGTGGACGCAAAGCCGCATTGCGGGCTCACGCACAGCTGCTCCAGCGCGACGTACTTCGCGGCCTCGTCGATGCGCTTCTTGACGTTGTCGGCGTTTTCGAGCTCGCCGGTCTTGGTGGTGACCAGGCCCAGCACGATGCGCTGCTTGCCCGGCTTGACGAAGCGCAGCGGCTCGAAACCGCCGGCACGCGCGCTGTCGTACTCGAGGAAGAAGCCGTCGATGCCGACCTTGCCGAACAAGGTTTCGGCCACAGGCTCGTAGCCGCCCTCGGAAATCCAGGTGGAGCGGAAGTTGCCGCGGCAGATGTGCATGGTGATCGTCATGTCGGCCGGACGGTCGGCGATCGCATGGTTGATCATGCGCGCATAGATGTCGGCGAGCCTGGAGGGGTCCTCGCCGCGGTCGCTGATCATCTTGCGCTGCTCTTCGGAGCACAGGTAGGCCCAGACCGTGTCATCCAGCTGCAGATAGCGGCAGCCGGCATCGGCGAAGCCCTTGACCACCTGGCGATAGGTCTCGGCCAGGTCGTCGAAGAACGGCTCCATCTCGGGATAGGTCTTCTTGTCGATGGCGCTGCGCCCGCCGCGGAAATGCAGCACGCTGGGGCTGGGGATCGTCATCTTGGGCACACGCGTGGTGGTGGCCTTCAGGAACTTGAAATGCTCGATCATCGGATGCGTGCCGGAGAAGCCCAGCTTGCCCGTGACCTTGATGCCGCGCGCCTTGGTCTGCACGCCGTTGAACTGTATCCCCTGGATGGACTCGTAGCCCTCCACGCCGTCGAGCCCTTCGAGGAAATCGAAGTGCCACCACGAACGGCGGAACTCGCCGTCGGTGATCGCCTGCAAGCCGATTTCCTCCTGCTTGGCGATGATCTTGCGGATTTCCTGGTCCTCGACCTGCTTGAGCGCGTCGGCGGAGATCTCGCCACGCTGGAATCGGGCCCGGGCTTCCTTGAGCGGCGCGGTGCGCAGCAGGCTGCCTACGGTATCCGCACGAAAAGGCGCAACATTGTCAGGCATTTTCTATCCCCTCGCGATTGGTGGACGGCGCGCCGGGCAATGCCTGGCGCGGACGCAGGGTAGTTTACTCATTTGCGGCGCCCTAAAATACCGTCGCGACGCGAGCCCCGGCCGCCGCCGGCTCGCTCCCCATTACTCTTACGGAGACCCAGCCCATGCCAGCTCAACCGTCCTCCCCCATCCGCCTTTGCATAGCCGGCGAAGGCGCCATGGGATCGACGCATGCGCGCATTTTTTCCTCCATGCCGGGCGTCGAAATCGCCGCCCTGGCGATGGGCGACCCCGGACGCGGACGCCAGCTGGCCGCGCAATGGAACATACCCGACTGCAGCGACGACCTGGCGGCCACGCTCGCGCGTCCCGATATCGATGCGGTCGTGCTGGCCACGCCTTCCGGCCAGCATGCCGAACACGCCGAACTCGCGGCGCGCCTCGGCAAGCCCATGCTGATCGAGATTCCCGCGGCGCTGACCCTGGCCGATACCGAGCGCCTGGCGCAAGTCCAGGCCGAAACGGGCGTGCCCATGATGGTGGCGCACAGCCGCCGCTTCGCGCCGCCGCACACCTATTTGCGCGAACGCATCCAGAGCGGCGATTTCACGCTTCACCATCTCGTCTGCGAGACCTACTTCTTCCGCCGCAACAACCTGAACATGTTCGGCGAACCCCGCACCTGGGTCGACAGCCTCCTCTGGCATCACGCCTGCCACACCGTGGACCTGTTCTGCTGGCTGCTGGACGAATCGGAGTTCGAGGTATGGGGCCAGCGCGGCCCGGACCATCCGCAGTTGGGCATCCCCATGGACCTGACGGTGGCGATGCGGTCCCGCAAGCGCGGCACGCTGCTGACCATGGCGATGTCGTTCAACAACAAGGGGCCGTTCGGCGGTTTCTACCGCTACATCGGCGAAGAGGAGACCTACCGCGCCTTCCGCGACGAGCTGACCGACAGCGACGGCAATACCGTCGAGATGCCGGGCGCCCAGCCGGCGTTCGAGGCGCAGGACGCGGAGTTCATCGCGGCCCTGCGCGAAGGCCGGCCGAGCCGCTGCGATATCGCTTCGGTCCTGCCCGCCATGCGGGCGCTGGACCGGATCGATGGCATCATGCGGGGCACGGTCTGACCGCACCCGCCCCGGCCACGCCTACGGGAAGAGATCCCCGCGGGCAAGCGGGCTCAGAACCACATGCGCACGCCGACCACGAAGCGCGTGTCGCCACGGCTCTCGCCATGGTCGCGCGCATAGTCCGCGGTCTTCCCATAGACCCGGTTCCAGGTCACGCCGAGGTACGGGGCGAATTCGCGCCGGATTTCGTAGCGCAGCCGGATTCCTACCTCGGTGCTCGAAAGCCCCCGGCCGATGCCCCGGCCCTCGTCGTTCTTGCCGAAGAAATTGACCTCGGCCGCGGGCTGCAGGATGAGCCGGTTCGTAATGAGGATGTCGTACTCGCCCTTGAGCCGGGCGGCCGTCTGCCCGTTCTCCCCGACGAAGGCGATCGCGCTGGCCTCGAAGTTGTAGAGCGCCAGCCCTTGTACGCCGAACGCCGCCCACGTCTGCGACGAACCGGGCTTGAAATCGTGGCGGACCCCGCCGACGAGATCCCACCAAGGACTGATGGAATGTCCCCAAAGCGCCTGGATCTCCGCCTCGTGCAAGCTTCCGCCGAGGCGTTCGCCTTCGGAGCTGAACCATAGGCGGTCGATGTCGCCGCCGATCCATCCCTTGAAATCCCAGTTCAGCGCGCTGCCGTTGCGGGCGTCCTGCCATTCCAGCCTGTCCACGAGAAACAGGGAGTTGATCATCTTGTCGTGGACGGCGTGGCCGGCGGAGTCCAGGAAGGCCGCCTTCCGGTCGGCATCGGTCAACCGGGGAATCGGAGTCCGGCTTTCCACGGACGGGGCATGCGTGCCGTTGTGCCGGCCATGGTCCATGTCGTGCGTTTGGCCGTGCTGGCCATGGCCCATGCCGTGCTGCCCATGGTCCGTGTGGCCGTGGTCCATGCCCTCCATCCGGGAATGATCCATGGCCGGCATGCCTGCCGATGCGCCGTCGTTCGCCTGGGCCCGGGCCGGGGCTGCGGAAGCCAGCGCCGCGCCGACGAGTGCGGCAAGCGCCAGCGCTTTGGGATAAGTCGAGAAAATCATGGCCGGCACCTTACTCTTCCACCCGGATTTCACGGAACATGCCGGCTTCCATGTGATAAAGAAGATGGCAGTGATAGGCCCAGCGGCCGAGCGCGTCGGCGGTCACGCGGTAGCTGCGCCGGGACCCGGGCGGCATGTCGACGGTGTGTTTGCGGACCAGGAAATTGCCATGCTCATCCTCGAGATCGCTCCACATTCCGTGCAGGTGGATGGGGTGGGTCATCATGGTGTCGTTCACCAGGACGATCCTGACCCGCTCCCCGTACTTCAAGACCACGGGCTTGGCATCCGAGAACTTGATGCCGTCGAACGACCAGGCGAATTTCTCCATGTGCCCGGTCAAGTGCAGTTCGATGGTGCGGCCCGGCTCGCGTCCGTCGGGGTCCTCGAAAGCGCTGCGCAGGTCGGCATAGGTCAACACGCGGCGGCCGTTGTTCCGCAAGCCGATTCCCGGGTCATCCAGCTTCGGCACCGGAGTCGTCGTCTGCATGTCGACCAGGGGATTGTTCTCTTCCGAGGCAGGGTGGGACTGCATGTCGCCCGTTCCTCCGCTGGCCGCCTGTCCGTGTTCCATGCCCGCCAGGTGGCCATGGTCCACGCCATGCGCCGAACCGTGGTCCATGCCCATGTCCTCCATCGAAAGGACCGGGCGCGGGTCCGGTGCCGGCACGCCTGCCTGCAGCCCTTCACGCACGGCCAGGGTGCCGCGCGCGAATCCCGTACGGTCCATGGATTGGGCAAAGATGGTGTACGCGTCCTGCCCGGACGGCTCGACGATGACGTCGTAGGTTTCCGCGACGGCAATGCGGAATTCGTCCACCGCGACGGGCGCGACGTTCTGTCCGTCGGCAGCCACCACGGTCATCTTCAGGCCGGGAATCCGTACATCGAAATAGGTCATGGCCGATCCATTGATGAACCGCAGGCGGATGCGCTCTCCCGGCCGGAACAGTGCCGTCCAGCCGTCGTCCGGCGCATGCCCGTTCAGCAGGTAGGTATAGGTATGTCCGCTGACATCGGCGAGGTCGGTGGGGTTCATCCTCATTTCCGCCCACATCTTCCGGTCGGCGATCGTGGCGCGCCACCCCTTCTCGCTGACGTCCCTGATGAAGTCGCCGACGGTGCGCTTGTTGTAGTTGTAGTAATCGGACTGCTTCTTCAGCTTGCGCATGATCCGCATGGGATCCTCGTCCGTCCAGTCGGACAGCATCACCACGTAATCCCGGTCGTAGGTGAAAGGCTCGGGATCTTCGGGGTCGATGATCAGCGGGCCGTATACGCCCGACTGCTCCTGGAAGCCGGAATGGCTGTGATACCAGTACGTGCCGCTCTGGCGGACCTTGAACGTGTAGACGTACATGCCGTCCGGGGCGATACCGTGGAAGCTCAGCCCCGGCACGCCGTCCATGTTCGCGGGCAGCAGGATGCCATGCCAGTGGATGGACGTGGCATCCCGCAACTTGTTCCGGACGCGAAGGGTGACGGTGTCGCCCTCTTTCCAGCGCAGCAGCGGACCGGGAATGCCGCCATTGACCGTCATGGCGGTGCGGGCGTTGCCGGTGAAATTCACCGGCGTCTCGCCGATGACCAGGTCGAATTCCGCGCCGGCCAGGACATGGGGGGCACCAGGGTCGGTCGATGCCCAGACGGGCGCTCGCCAAAGCCCCAGCCCTCCCAGCACGCCGCCTGCGGCAAGGGCGGTAACGAAGGTGCGTCTTGAAGTCTTGATCTGCATATCGTGTCGCCCCCTCAGGCACGTCCCTTCCAACGCCGCAGCAACAAGGCGTTGGAGACCACGCTCACGCTGCTCAAGGCCATGGCTGCGCCGGCGATGACCGGGCTGAGCAGGCCAAGGGCCGCGAGGGGAACGCCCACGACGTTGTACGCAAAGGCCCAGAACAGGTTCTGGCGGATCTTGGCGTAGGTGCGCCGCGAGATGTCGATGGCATCGCCCACCAGCGCGGGATTGCCCCGCATCAGCGTAACGCCCGCGGCATGCATGGCGACATCCGTGCCGGTGGACATGGCGATGCCCACGTCGGCAGCCGCCAGCGCCGGTGCGTCGTTGATGCCGTCCCCGACCATGGCGACCACCTCGCCGCCGCGCCGCAGCTCGGCAATGACCTCGGCCTTGTGCTCGGGCAGCACTTCGGCCCGCACGTCGTCCACACCCAGCGCCTGGGCGACGGCTCGCGCCGCGCCGAGATTGTCGCCGGTCAGAAGGACACTGCGGATACCTTGTTCATGCAGGCTGCGCAGCGCGCCGGCCGCCGTGGGCTTGAGCGTATCGCCGAAGGCCAGCAGGCCGACCAGCGCCGGTGCGCCGTCCACCCGGGCTACCCACGACACGGTGCGTCCTTCGGCCTGGAGTTCCGCCGCGCGACCGGCCAGGGCTCCCGTGTCGACGCCGAGTTCCTGCATGAAGCGGCCGCTTCCCAGCCGCACGTCCTGGCCATCGACCGATGCAGCCATTCCGCGCCCCGCCACGGCGCGCACCTGCGAGGCCGCAGGCGTGGCGATGCCCTCGCGCAGGGCGGCTGCCATCACGGCCCGCGCCAGCGGATGCTCACTGCCGGACTGCAAGGCCGCGCTGAGCGCGAGCAGGTGGCGCCGGTCGCCCGTGGCCGCCTCCGCCGCCACCAGCTCGGGCCTGCCTTCGGTCAGGGTGCCGGTCTTGTCGAAAGCCACGACCTTGACGTCGTGCGCCACCTCCAGCGCCTCGGCGTCCTTGATCAGGATGCCGTGGCGCGCGGCCACGCCGGTGCCGGCCATGATGGCGGTGGGCGTGGCCAGTCCGAGCGCGCAAGGGCAGGCGATCACGAGTACGGCGACCGCGTTCAGGATGGCCGTTTCCCAGTCGCCGGTGGACACGCCCCAGGCCGCCAGCGTCAGCAGCGCCACGCCCACGATGACCGGGACGAACACCTCGCTGACGCGATCCACCAGGCGTTGTATGGGCGCCTTCTTGGCCTGCGCCGATTCGACCAGCCGCACGATACGCGCCAGCACCGATTCGGCGCCGACCGCGGTGGTGCGCACCGCCAGCAGGCCCTCGGCGTTGACCGAGCCTCCCGTGACCCGGTCGCCCTCGCGCTTCTCGACCGGCAGACTTTCTCCTGTGATGAGCGACTCGTCCACCTGGCTCGAGCCTTCCACGATCTCGCCGTCCACCGGCACGCGCTCGCCCGGCCGCACGATGACCAGGTCGCCCGGCCGCACGGTCGATACGGGCACCTCGACTTCCCCGGACTCGCGGCGTACGCGCGCCACCTCGGGCCGCAACGCGTTGAGCGCGCGGATGGCCTCGGTCGTCTGGCGCTTGGCGCGCGACTCGAGCCATTTGCCTAGCAGCACCAGGGTGATGACCACCGCCGATGCCTCGAAATACAAGTGCGCCGCGCCGGTGTCGCCGTGCCGCAGCAACTGGTACAGGCTCAGCCCGTAGGCAGCGCTGGTTCCCAGGGCCACCAGCAGGTCCATGTTGCCGGCGCGGGCCTTGAGCGCCTTCCAGGCAGCCCGGTAGAAGCGCGCGCCCAGCCAGAATTGCACCGGCGTCGCGAGCGCCAGCTGCACCCAGCCGCCGGGCATCCAATGCACGCCGAACGGCATCAGCAGCATGGGGAGTACCATGGGCAGGGACAACGCGGCCGCGACGGCCACCGGCCACCATGCCGGCCAGCGCGAGGCAGTCGCCTTGGCCGGGGCCGCCGCGGGCCGGGCTTCATAGCCGGCCTTCGCCACGGCCGCCACCAGGTCGGCCATGTCCACCTTGGCCGCGAGCCCGACGCGCGCGGTCTCGGTCGCGAGATTCACCTCCGCCCGGGCCACGCCCGGCACCTTGGCCAGGGCCTTCTCCACCCTGGCCACGCAAGACGCGCAGGTCATGCCGTCCACGCGCAGGTCCACGGTGTCGACCGGCACCTCGTAGCCGGCCTTTTCCACGGCGGCGCGCAGCATGCCGGGCTCGACCGAGCCGTCCGCCTGCACCTCGGCCGTTTCGGTGGCCAGGTTCACGGTGGCGCGCTGCACCCCCGGCACCGTGCGCAAGGCCCGCTCTACGCGGCCCACGCACGAGGCGCAGGTCATGCCCTGGACGGGCAGCGACCAGGTGAACTCCGGACCGGCCGCCGCGGGGAGGGACTGCCTATTCATAGTTGCCTCTCGATACGGGAATCGTCATGCTTCCCAGTATCAAGCTTCCCATGATGGGAAAGTCAAGCCCCCCGGCGGTTCCGGCGTTGGATCAGGCGCCCTCCCCCGGCGCCGAGGCGGGCGCTGCGCCCAGCGGCTTGCCTCCGGGCCCATCCATGAAGCTCTGCCAAGGTTCCGGCGCTTCCTGGCCGACGCCCGGCTTGGCATAGTCGCACACGCCGGCCGGGAACACCGCCCGCAGCCTCGACCACTGGTCGTTGCTGAACACGACGGCGAAATCGGTCCGGGACAGAGGTTTCAACTGGCATTTCATGATGTCGCTGGCCAGCCCTTCCCCTGCCGCCACACGCGTATCCCGGAATACCGGCCACTCGTCCACGCCCGGGCTGTAGACCGCGGCCGCGCCGGAGCCGGCCACGCTCGAGGCCGACGTCGGGTTGGCCCCCGTATTGCAGTAATCGGGATCGGTGCTCCATTGGCCCACGTCCGCGCGCCAGCAGGCGTCCACCGCGATCGCGGGCTTATTGGCGACGATCTTCTCGCGCAGCGTCTTGCCGGACTTGTCGGCTTCGACCCTGGTCAGCCATTCGTTCATCGCATCGAACCGGCGCGCGGCATAGTCCGGCGGCATGGACTTGTAGCGCCAGATGACATGGTTCGAGTAATCGCCGTGCTCGCGCAGGATGCGATTGCGGATCACGTAGCCGCGGAAATCGTAGTGCTCTTCCTGGACGTTGAAGCCGATGGACTGGATGATGGCCACCTCGCCCAGGTACCTGCCGTGCGCGACCCGCCCCGATCGGTGCGCAATCTCGGCGGCGCCCGGGTCCGCGGCCATGCGCGACGCCTGCCATTGGCCGTTGATGTCGTACCCGCCGATCTGCTCGTTCAGCATCACGAACTGCTCGGGCGAGATCTTGCCATCGTTGACCGCCCGGAATCCGTACAGGATGCCGGTGTTGTCGATGGGCGACTTGGCATAGCCGGTCTGGTCCCGCGGCCCGAACACGGCGATGTTGAAATCCTGGAGCGTGCATCGGATGCCCGCAAGGTTGCTCGTGGACCAGACGTTCCAATGCGTGCCGCAGCCCGCCCCGCCCACGGTGGGATCCAGATAGAACGGCGTGCGCGAGGCCATGTTGACGTTCGCGGGACCTTCGCATACCTGGTCGTACACGTGGCCATTGACATGCGCCTTTTCCATGACGGTAAAAGCCGCGCCGGCAGTCCTGCGCGCATCGTAGAACCGCTTGAGCAAGCCGCAATCGGCGAACTCGCGGCCCGTCGTCCAGGTGTCCTGCCAACCGTCCCCGGGAAGAAGCCCCTGCAGCAGGCCGGGGTAGTTCGAGGCATGCAGATGCTGCTGGTGCGCGCCGCCGGAATTCCCGTCGGCCATCGTAAAGCGGATTTCGCCGTAGTTCTCGGTGATGTGTTCCTTGATCATCATCACGGTTTCGGCCGACGTGACGTCATTGCAATGGGTGCCGTACTGCGTCATCTCGGAGGACGCCACCATGAAGCCTCGGCTCAGGGCGACGTCGTCCAGCACGCTGCCCGGATTCCCCTGGGTGCGCCCGTATTCGCAACCGGACCCGAACTTCCAGTGCAGCTTCCCGTTCCACGAGGCCGGCCGGGCATAGGGCGTCCAGCCCTTCGCCGGATCGTCGGGATTGGCGAGATAGGCGATGTCGTACTTGCCGCGGTTGATCACGCCGCGTTCGATGCGCACGATATACGGCACGGTCTTGCCCTCGTCCGTGGTCGTGCGCGCGATCTGCTCGGGCGCGGGCGGACGGGCCGGATCATAGGCCGCGAACTGCCCGTTCACGGTGCGGTATTGATAGCGGAAGACCGGCGCCTTGATATTGCACTTGTCGTCGAGGGGATCGCCCAGGTCTGGATTGGCCGGCGTCGGGTTGGCGACCTTCGTCGTGCACTCCCAGTAGCCGACCTGGGCGCCGGAGATGAGCGGTCCGCCTATCGGGTGGTTCTTGATGGCAAGGTGAGCGGTGGCGCCGTCGCCCGACCTGGCCACGAGCTGGTTGCCTCCCTCCGCCAATCCTTCGACCAGGCCCATGTAGCGGCCGTTTGCCCGCACGGCGAACGCGCTGGTCACGTCGCGGCCGTTGAGCACCATCCTGACCTGCTCGAAGCGCGTGGGCGATGCGTCGGGGATTCTCACCTCGACCATGGCTTGCCCACCCGAGACCAGGTCGGCCCGATTCCCGAGCACCGAGATCTGCAATGCGGGCGCATCGGGAACCGAAGGACCGCCGTCCCCGGACGATCCGCCGTCGCCGCCGCAGCCGGCGAGCAGCGCGCCGATGGCCGTGTAGGCCAGTGTGTACGAAACCTTGTCCATGGGCTTGTCTCTCCTCATCTAAGCATTTTCATGTCACCCGTCAGGGCCGGATAGTAAGATTCGTCAATCATCGAGGGCATCGCTTTTTTTTGATGGAGTGATCGAGAATGCAGATAACCGACCAGAATCTCTCGACTCGCCAGGTCCGTGCATTCATCGCTCTTGCCGAGCACAAGAACTTCACCCGGGCCGCGCAGCAGTGCCATCTATCGCAGTCGGCCTTCAGCAGCCTGATACGAACGCTGGAAGACGCGCTCGGCGTGAGACTGTTCGACCGCGACACCCGCCGCGTGGAACTGACGCCCGAGGGCCGGTTGTTCCTGGGGGGAGCGACGCGGGTACTGGTCAGCCTGCGCGATGCCCTGGAGGATCTGGGGGAACACGCCGCAGGCAGGCGCGGCCGGGCCAGCGTGGCCGCCCTCCCCTCGCTGGCCGCCGGCTGGATGCCGGGAGTGCTGGCGGAGTTCCGCCGGGCCTATCCCGGCATCCAGGTCGACGTCGCCGATGTCCTGTCCGAAAGCTGTGTCGAGTTCGTCCGCAGCGGGCGCGCCGATTTCGCATTGGCCTCGATGCGTTCGGTAGGACCGGAGCTACAGGCCGAACCGTTCTGCCAGGACGGTTTCTACCTGGTCTGCCGCAAGGACCACCCGTTGTCTCGCCGCCGGCGGCTCACCCTTGCGGCCTTGAGCGGCGAGCCCTTCATCCATCTCGCGCAGGACAGCAGCGTCCGCCAGCACATCGAGGCGGCGATCCATCCGGCAACGATGAACGGCATCATGGAACTGGACCAATTGAGCACCGTCGCGGGCATGGTGCGGGCAGGCCTGGGCATCACCGTGGTGCCCGCGTTGACGCTGTTCCATTTCGACAGCCCGGACCTGTCCGCCCAGTTGATCGAAACGCCAGGGCTGGTGCGCGAGGTTTTCGTCATCCGGCGCCGCGACCGCAGCATGTCCATCGGCGCACAAGCCCTGCTCGATTTCATGCTGCACCGGCGGCCGCCGGTGGGAGACGGGCGCCGGACCCGGCGCAGATCGGCGTTAACCCCGGGCGACAGAGCACATTAATCTGTTTTTTCAATCAGTCATCCCAAACAATCTATTTCCCGGGAAACTCCACACTCAATATCGTGTCGCCTCTACAGGCCGGAATCCGGGTCCGGCCTTGATCTCCACGACAACGATTTGGTGCGCATGCATTCTTCTCCTCAGCCTTCTGCGCCGATTCTGCGTATCGGCTCGGGCGCGGGCTTCTCGGGAGACCGCTGGGACGCGGCGGTCCCGGTGGTCCGTACGCTACTGGCACACGACGGCCCGCGGGCCTTGATCTTCGAGACGCTGGCGGAACGGACCCTGGCGCTGGCGCAATTGCAGCGCAAGCAAAACCCCGAGGCGGGCTGGGAACCGTCGCTGGAGCGCTTCGTCGCGCCGATCCTCGCCGACTGCGTGCGCGGCGGGATTCCGATCGTCGGCAACTTCGGCGCCGCCCATCCCCATGGCGCGGCCAGGCGGCTCCAGCAGCTGGCGGCCTCGCTCGGCCTGCCCTCCCTGCGCATCGCGGTCGTCACGGGGGACGATCTCCTGACGGCGCTCTCCCCCGAACGCATGTCCACGCTGCTTGCCCAATCCGCCATCGAACGGCCGCTGGTCAGCGCAAACGCCTACCTGGGAGCGCGCGAGATCGCCGCGGCGCTGCGCGCGGGCGCGCAAGTCGTCGTCACGGGACGGGTAGCAGACCCCGCACTGGCCCTCGGACCCATGCTGGCGCACTTCGGCTGGCCGGAAGACGACTGGGACCGCCTTGCCGCCGGAACCATGGCCGGGCATATCCTCGAATGCGGGGCCCAGGTGTGCGGCGGATACTTCGCCGACCCGGGGTTCAAGGATGTCCCCGATCTCGCGCACCTCGGCTTCCCCATCATCGAGATGCACGAAGACGGCCGCTTCGTCGTCACCAAGGCCGCCCGGACGGGCGGCTGCGTCGACCGCCGTACCGTCATCGAGCAATTGCTCTACGAAATCCACGATCCGGGCGCCTACCTGACGCCGGACGTGGTGGCGGACATCAACGAGGCACAGGTGCGCCAGACCGGACCGGATCGGGTCGAGATCACAAACGTGCGCGGGCATCCCCGGCCGGCCACCATCAAGGCCACGCTTTGCTACGAGGGACCATGGCTGGCCGAAGGCGAGATTTCCTATGCCGGTCCGAACGCCGCGGCGCGGGCGGCCCTCGCCGCCGAGGTGGTACGCGAGCGGTTGCGTGTGCTTGGGCTGGGTCACCTGAAGATCCGCGCCGACTTCATCGGGATTACCAGCGTGTTCGGCGACGACCAGGGCCGGTGGGCGGCCGCGATCGAGGTGCCCGCCTCGCGCGCGGAGGATCTGCGCCTGCGCATCGCGGCGGCGGCGGCTTCGCGGACGGAAGCGGAGCAAGTCACGCGCGAGGTACTGGCCCTGTACACCTGCGGCCCCGCCGGCGGCGGCGGGGTGCGCACTGCCGTCACCCCGCGCCTGGCCAGCGGCTCGTGCCTGGTGCCACGGGAATGGCTGGCTCCGGCCTGGGAGTTCGCGGCATGAGCGCCAGAACCGTTCCGCTTCATCAATTGGCCCATGCGCGCACGGGGGACAAGGGCGACCGCGCGTCCATCAGCGTCGTCGCCTACGACCCGGCGCACTGGCCCCTGCTGGTCGACCAGGTCACCGAGGCGCGCGTGGCCGGGCTCTTTGCCTCGCGCGCGCCGACGGCGGTCAGGCGGTACCTGCTGCCGCGCCTCGCGGCGATGAATTTCGTGCTGGACGATGTGCTCGACGGCGGCGTCAACGACTCGCTGAACCTCGACACGCACGGGAAGACGCTCTCCAGCCTGCTACTGACGCTTCCCATTTCTATCGACGATAAGGAGACACCATGAACACATACCGCCGCCGGCGCCTCGCCGTGCTTACCCTCGCGCTGCTGGGCACATCCGCCGGCAGCGCCCAGGCCTTTCCCGACAGGCCGATCACCTTCGTCGTCCCGTTCGCCGCCGCCAGCGCCACCGACCAGATCGCGCGGGCGATCGGGCAAGCCGTATCCGAGGCCACGGGGCAGCCGGTGGTGGTCGAGAACAAGCCCGGCGCCAACTCGTTCATCGGCGCGCAGGCCGTTGCCCGCGCCAAGAACGACGGCTATACGGTGTTGATCACGACCAACACGACGCATGCCGCCAACGAGCACCTGTTCAAGAAACTGCCCTACGACCCGGTCAAGGACTTCGAGCCGGTGACGCTGCTCGGCAAAGGCGGCCAGATCATGGTGGTGCCGCCCAGTCTCCCCGTCCGCGACGTAAAGGAATTCATCGCCTTGGCCAAGTCGCAGCCCGGCAAGCTTTCCTTCGGGTTCGGCAGCTCGTCCAGCCGGGTGGCGGGCGAACTCTTCAAACAGATGACCGAAACGGAGATCGTTCCCGTGCCCTATCGGAGCAATCCGATGGGCGTCACGGATCTGCTCGGCGGGCAGATCCAGGTCATGTGGACGGACATGACGACGGGGCTGCCGCAGGTCAAGAGCGGCAACCTGAAGGCCCTGGGCGTGACGACCGCCACCCGCAGCCCGCTTGCGCCGGACGTGCCGACCATCGCGGAGTCGGGCGTGCCCAATTATGAATCGACCTACTGGTTCGCGGCCTACGTGCCGGCCGGCACGCCCGACCCCATCGTGACCCGCCTCAACCAGCTCCTGACGACCGCCGCCAGTACGCCCACCGCAGCAAAATTCTACGGCCCGACGGGCACCGAGCGGGTGACCAGCACGCCCGACGAACTGCGCCGCTTCCAGGCCGCCGAATCGCGGAAATGGGCGCAGATCATCGCCAAGGCGGGCATCGAGAAGGAATGATGCGCGAGCGCCCGCCGCCTCAAAGCGGCGGCGGAAGCTCTTCCTCGCCGCTCCGCGGCGCCCCCGCCGGCAATTCGTTCAGCCTGGGAGCCGGCGGCAGTCCTGTTGCCGCCAGGATCTCTTTCTCGTCCAGCGTTTCCTTCTCCAGCAGCGCCCGCACCAGCGCATCGAGCTGCGCCCGGTGCTCGCGCAGCAGGCTGAGCGCGCGGTCGTGGCAGCCGTGGATGATCTTCTGCACTTCCACGTCAACCGCCCGGGCGGTTTCCTCGCTGTACGGCAGGCTGGCCCCGGCGCCTCCGCCCAGGTAGGGATTCTGCCGCGGCGCGAGCTGCACCATGCCTAGCTTGTCGCTCATGCCCCAGCGCATCACCATGTTGCGCGCCAGGTTGGTGGCCTGCTCGATGTCGCTTTCCGCCCCGGTGGTGCGCGTGCCGTAGACGACCTCCTCGGCCGCCCTGCCGCCCAGCATGCCGACGATGCGCGCCAGCAGATAGGCCTCGGGATAGTTGTAGCGGTCGGTCTGCGGCCGCTGGTAGGTCACGCCCAGCGCCTGCCCGCGCGGCACGATGGTGACCCGATGCACGGGGTCCGCCCCCGGCACCAGCAGCCCCAGGATGGCGTGCCCGCCCTCGTGGTAGGCGATGCGTTCGCGATCCGCGTGGCTGAGGATGAGAGGCCGCTCCGGCCCCAGCACGATCTTCTCCAACGCGTCGTTGAAGTCCTTCTGGTGCACCTCGTTCTGGTCGCGCCGCGCCGCCAGCAAGGCCGCCTCGTTCACCAGGTTCTTCAGGTCCGCGCCCGACAGGCCCGGCGTGGTCGAGGCCAGCTCCGCCAGGTCCACGTCCCCGGCCAGCGGCGTCTTGCGCGTATGGACCTTCAGGATGGCCTCGCGGCCGTTCTTGTCGGGCAGGTTGACCACCACCCGGCGGTCGAAGCGTCCGGGCCGCAGCAAGGCCTTGTCCAGCACGTCGGGCTGGTTGGTCGCGGCCAGGACGATGACGCCCTCCCGGCCCGAGAATCCGTCCATCTCGGTCAGGATCTGGTTCAGGGTCTGTTCCTGTTCGCTCGATCCGCCCAGGGCGACCTGCCCCCGGGCCCGGCCGATGGAATCGATCTCGTCGATGAAGATGATGGACGGCGCCTGTTCGCGCGCCTGCTTGAAAAGGTCCCTCACCCGGGCCGCGCCCACGCCCACGATCATCTCTACGAACTCGGCGGCGCTCATGGAGAAGAACGGCACGCCGGCCTCGCCGGCGACGGCCTTCGCCAGCAGCGTCTTGCCGGTCCCCGGCGCCCCGACCAGCAGCACGCCCTTGGGCGCCGACCCGCCCAGCCGCGTGTACTTGGCGGGGTTCTTCAGGAAATCCACCACCTCGACCAGTTCGCTCTCGGCCTCGTCGATGCCGGCCACGTCGTTGAAGGTGACCCGCTCGCCGCCTTCCAGGTCGTAGCGCCGGGCCTTGCTCTTGCCCAGGCCGAACATGCTCGCGCCCATGCCGCCCTGGCGCGCGGCGCGGCGATACAGCCAGACGTAGAAGGCGATGATGAAGATGGCAGGCCCGAATCCGAAGATGAGGGTGGTCAGCCAGCTGCTGGTCTGGATAGGTTGTGCGCTGATCTCCACCTTGTGGTCGATCAGGAATTTCTCGAAGCCCGGATCGACGAACACCGGCAGCGTGCTCTCGAAAGTGGTCGAGGTGCGCTGCTGCGGTGCCTGGGAGCCCGCGCGGGCCGGTGCCTCCGTGGTGGCTCGTGGCCAGGTCACGGCCTGCACGAAACGCCCCTCTATGCGCTCACCCTGGCTGTAGATGGCGGTGACGTTGCCTTTGGCGACCTCTTCCTTGAGAACCGTATAGGGAATGGTGACCGGCTCGTCCGCCCCCGTGGAAAGAATCCGGGCCACGAAATAGTTGACCAGCAGCACGATGAGAAAAATGAGCCACACCCTGCGCGGCGGCATGGCCGGGCTGCTGCCTGGACGGCCGCCCTGCCCCGGACGCCCGCCGCCTGGAAGGTTGGCTTTCTTCTGCTCCTGCTGGCTCGGCCATTTCATGGAATCTCCCGCTTCGAACCTGTGGTGTTTGCAGAACCCAAGCATACTCCCGGGCCGTGGCGCGCCAGGCGCCGCCCGTTCTTTTTGCCAGCCGGGGAAACAGCTCGTCACATTCGCGTCGCTGCCGCGCTGGCCGAAGACGGCGCCCTCACCCGCCTTCCGGCGCGGCAAGGCGCGTGGCCACGCGTTCGATGTTCTCGCGATGCGATGACAGCATCGCGAGCAGTTCGTCCTGGATGCCCGGCTCGCGCACGCGCGGCACGAGCGCCTGGAGCTTCTTCACCACCCACCCCTGCCCGCGATTGAGAAACGCCATGCGCTCCGGCAGGGATGCGATCGCCATGGCCTTGGCGTGGAAGGCACCGGTGCGCGCCGACGGCTTGGCGTCCAACGACTGGATGGCGGCGATCAGCATGCCGCACCACTTCACCTCGTCCCGCCGGATGGCCTCCATCAGCGCTCGCTCGCCCGGGTCCTGCAATTGGGCCGCGGTTTCCTCCGCCACGCGAGCGCCGGCTCTCTCGGCCTCGAGCAGTTCGTCCAGCGCCGCCACGAGCTCATCCCGTCCCAGGTAGCCCATGTAGGCGGCATCCGCTTGCTCCGCGTAGCAGACGGGAGACGCCCGCCCGGGAGGCGCTTGCGGCCCGGAGCCCTGTGCAGGCGCAACGCCCACCCTGTCGCCCGCCGCATCGCCGTCGGCCGAAGGCGATTCCCGTTCAGGCCTTGTTTGCATGATTCCTCCCGCATCCGTCCGATGTTCGATCAAAGCGCTCCCGGCCCCGCATCGCCGGGCTTGCGGATCAGCGTGACCAGCAGCGTCGTATCGGTCCGGGCCTGGACGGCGTGCGGCTCCTGCTCCGGCAACGCCACCAACTGTCCCACGCGCAGCGGACAAGCCCCGTGCGGGGTGGTCACGACGGCTTCGCCGGACAGGCACTGGATGGTCAGTTCGCCCGGCACGTGGTGTTGCGGCATTTCATCCCCGGCCGGCAGTACCAATTGCAGCAGTTGCAGGTGATCCGTCCGCAGCAGGCTGCTGCTGGCATGCGTGCCTCGCTGTTCGTCGCTGGCATGCAGATCGATCGCTTCCAATTGTCTTGCGTGTTTGAGAGCCATGGTCGCACCCAAGAGAGGAGAAATGGTCCCGTCCTGCCGCTGCGCGGAAGCGGCCGGCGTCGCTTGCCTTCTTTTATACGCCACTCCGGCGATGGCCGCATGGCCGCGCCGCCCGGATGCCCGCCAGCAAGAATCCGTCCCGGGGCGGCATCGCGGGCCGACCCGGCGCCCTTGTACGGCGGGACCTCCCCCTGCAAATTCAGGCATATCAGCTTTGACGCGAGCGCGGATAGCCCGCGCGCATCGCATTGCCTACAGTGCGCGTACATGGTGCCCGCGCCACGCGCGGGCGCGAGATCAACGATAACCGGCCACCGGGCGCTTCCGAAGCCCGCCGGACACGAGACAAGGAATCCCACGTGATCGATCAACGACGACGCGTCCTCACGCTTGGCGCCATGGCGCTCCCCCTGGCCACGGCCATGTTCCCGGCGCGCGCGGCCGACAAGTTCCCCTCGCGCCCCATCCGCATCATCGTGCCGTTGGCGCCGGGCGGCTCCGCGGACACGGTATGCCGCCTGCTTGGGAACGGCCTGGCCAAGATCCTGGGCCAGCCGGTGATCGTCGAGAATCGCCCGGGCGCGGGCGGCCTGACCGGGCTGTCCGAAGTCGCCCGGTCGGCGCCCGACGGCTACACCCTGGGCTATTCGCTGGCCGGCGCGCTGACCGTGGCGCCGCATATCGCGCGCAAGATGCCCTACGATCCGTTCAAGGACCTGGTCCCGGTGTCGCAGGTCATCGGCGTACCCGAGATCATCGTCGTAAATCCCCGCACCGGCATCAAGACCCTGGGCGAACTGGTGTCCTACGCCAAGGCCAATCCGGGCAAGCTCAACTTCGGGTCTGCCGGCAACGCCACCATTCCCCACCTGGCCGGCGAACTGTTCAAGCGCGTGGCCGGGGTCGAGATGGTGCACGTGCCTTACCGCGGCTCGGGTCCGGCGCTCAACGATCTGTTGGCCGGCCAGGTCCAGGTCATGGTGTCGGACATCACGCTGGTACGCTCGCACATCGAAGCCGGCCGCCTTACCGGCCTGGCCGTGGCGGGTCCGCGCCGTATCGACCAGCTACCCAATTTGCCCACCACCGCCGAGGCTGGCGTGCCGGCCATGCAGGTTTCCAACTGGCACGGCCTGGTGGCGCCGGCTGGCCTGCCCCCGGCCCTGCTGGACGCGTTGCACCAGTCCATCGCAAAGGCCATGGCGCTGCCCGAAGTCAAGGAGCGCATCGATTCGGAAGGTGCGGAAATCGTGGCCAGCAGCTCCGCCGAATTCGGGGCCTTCCTGAAGAAGGAAAGCGACAAATGGGGCGGCCTGGTGAAGGAGCTGGGCATACAGTGGGACTGAACGTTCCCGGCCATGGGTCCGCCGGCTGCCGGGTCGAGGCCGGGAGCATCCGGGGTCGAGGCCGGGCGGGGTAGACGAGCGATTCGGTCCACACGAATCGAGGCTGCTATCATGCGCAAGGCGGCGGACATCCATCCGGCTGCCAAGCGCGCCTCGGCTTTGCAGCCAGCCCAGCGGATGGGGCGATGAATCCCCCGTTAGCCCGCATCCATACTAGAAATCGCCTCGCCCGATGAAGCTCGCCACCTGGAACATCAACTCCCTCAACGTGCGCCTGCCGCAGGTCATCGCCTATCTGCAGGCCAATCCGGTCGATGCCCTGTGCCTGCAGGAGCTCAAGCTTCCCGACGACAAGTTCCCCGTCGCGGCCCTGGAGGAAATCGGCTATCACGCCGTCTTCACCGGCCAGAAGACCTACAACGGGGTCGCCATCCTGACCCGCCAGCCGGTCAAGGACGTGGCCAAGAACATCGACGGGTTCGAGGACACCCAGCAGCGCGTCATCGCCGCCACGCTGGATACCCCGGCCGGCGAACTGCGCATCGTCAGCGCCTATTGCCCCAACGGCCAGTCGGTGGGAAGCGACAAATACGAATACAAGCTGAAATGGTTCGCCGCCTTCCGCGAAGGACTGCAGAAGGAACTGGCCCGCTATCCACGCCTGGCCGTGCTGGGCGACTACAACGTCGCGCCGGATGATCGCGACGTTCACGATCCGGCCAAGTGGGAAGGCAGCGTGCTGGTGTCGGAACCCGAGCGGGCCGCATTCCGTTCGCTGCTGGATGTCGGCCTGCACGACGCTTTCCGGCTGTTCGAACAGCCGCCCAAGTCCTTCAGCTGGTGGGACTACCGGCAGCTGGCGTTCCGCCGCAACGCCGGTCTGCGCATCGACCACATCCTGCTGTCGGATACCTTGAAGGCCGTATGCAGCGCTTGCGTGATCGAGCGCGAAATCCGCAAGAACGAGCAGCCCTCGGACCACGCGCCGGTAGTGGCGACGCTGGAGATCTAGGCCGCGCCGGCCAGCACCTCCTCGAACGGAGGAATGGCGCGCGCGAGTTCAGCCACGGTGAAGGCATCGACGGCAGTCAGGCGCGGGATCTCCGCCAGCACCCTGACCCTGCCGAACTGTTCGATGCCCAGGCGGTTGCCTGCAGAGGGCTCGCCGCTCATGACCACGCCGGCAACGGGAATGCCGCGCGCCCGCAGCGCCTCCAGCGACAACAACGTGTGATTGAGCGTGCCCAGCGTGCTCCGCGCCACCAGGATCACAGGCAGGCCCAGGCGGGCGATCAGGTCGATCATGGTGGAGCGGTCGTCGATCGGCACCAGCAGGCCGCCGGCGCCTTCGGCCACCAGTGGCGCCTCCGTAGAGGGAGCCGCGATATCCGCGACGTCCAGTCTCACGCCTTCCTCGCGGGCCGCGGCCCAGGGCGAGAGCGGCGCCTGCAGCACGGCGTGGGGCGCGTGGATGCGGGCCGGTGGCAGGCCGGCCAGCGTGGCGACCGTACCGGTGTCGTCCGGCTCGGTCGCCACGCCGGTCTGCAGCGGCTTCCAATAGTCTGCGTTCCAGGCGCGCGCCAGCACGGCCGATACCAGCGTCTTGCCGATGCCGGTGTCGGTGCCGGTCACGAACACGCCGCGCGGCGTGGCGCCCTTGTTCCAGGTTCCATAAGCCACATGGTAGGTCACGCTTGCCCCCTGCCTATCGAAAGTACCCAGTATTCGTTTGAGCGCGGCGGGCGGCAAAGGCCGGTGGCCCGGTGCCGGCGCATCGGCGCCGATCGCCTTGAGGCCGCGCAGGAACTCGATGCCGTCTCGATGCCGCTGCACCCGCAATTCGGACGCCATCGAGCGGCGCAAACCTGGCAGCGACACGCCTATGCGCCCGGGCTGGGGATAGGTCCGCACCGCGGCGTCCAGGCCGTGCTGCGCGTGGGCCGCACGCCATTCGACGAAAGTATCGGCCGCCAGGGTCGCGACGGCCATCCATCCTCCCTCGTCCAGCAGCCTTCCCATGCGCGCCAGTCCGGCATCGAGATCGCCGAACCATTGCACCGCCATGCTCGAACAGACGAGATCGAACCTCCCCAAGCCCATGTCGGGGAATTCTCCGTCCATGACCCGAAAGCGGCTCTCCCCCGGCAAGACGAGCTCGCGGCGCGCCGTTTCCAGCATTTGCGGCGAAATGTCGGTCAAGGTCCATTGCGCCGGCCCGAGTCGTCGCGCCAACGCCGCGCTGAGGAATCCGGTGCCGCAGCCGATCTCCAGGATGCGGGGCCGTGGTGGCAGCGACAGGCGTGCGATGCGGGTGGCCAGTTCTTCGGCCACCTCGCGTTGCAGGGCCGCATGACTAGCGTAACGGCCGGCCGCGGCATCGAAGCGCCGGGCAATGGCCCCTTGGGACTCCCGCTCCCGGGTCATGCCGATGCCACCCCCGCGCTGGAGCCGGCCAATGCGTTGGCGAACGCCCGTATCCGCGCGGCGCACCATGCGGCGTGCGTGAGCGGCAGCAAATGGCCGCCGCCGGCGCACCAGCCGACGTCCTCGCCGAACGATGCCCGCGTCATCGTCGGCGCGACCACGGGATCGGCCTCGCCGGCCAGCACGCAGGCCGGCACCTGCCGGGCCGTCCAAGCGCCCCGCGCGTCCTCGTCGCGCAGGCGTCGCAGGTCCTCTGCGAGCGCCGCGCCATCGAGGCCGCTCGCCGGCGCTTGCGCGGGTGCGCCGCAACGCTTGCGAAAATCGTCCACCACGGCAGCCGGATCGGCGGCCAGGCGCATCAGCATGCGGTCGATCACGCGCACGGGGACCCCTTCGGGAAAATCCGCGGCCGCCGAAAAGCGCGCGAAACCGTTGATCAGTACCCACCCCCGGCATCCCGGGCCCGTTTCCGCAAGGCAGCGCATGGCGCCGAGCGAGTGGCCCACGGCCACATAGCTCTCCGGCAGGCACGGCATCGACGGGTGGCCGAAGTATCCCGCATCCACCACATGGATCGGCCAGTCGGCGAGCAGCTCGCGCACGGAATCCCACACCGACGCGTCGAAGCCCCAGCCGTGCAGCAGCACCAGCGGCAGGGGTCGTCCCATGGCGACACGGCCGTCGGACGCCGTCATGCCCTCGCCTCCGCCACGGCATCGATCAGCCGGACGACATCCTCCTCGCCATGCGCCGCGCTCAGCGCGATGCGCAGGCGGCTGGTGCCGGCCGGCACGGTGGGCGGACGGATCGCCACCGCGAGCAGGTCATGCGACCGCAAGCGGTCGCTCAGGGCGAGCGCCTCGCCGGCGTCGCCGACGATGGCGGGCACGATCTGGGTGGACGAAGCGCCGGTGCCGATGCCCAGCGTCGCCAATGCCCTGCGCAGTTCGTTCCCCAGTCGCGCCAGCCGTTGCCGTTCGGCGTCCATGCCGGGGACGAGATCGAGCGCGGCGTCGATCGCGGCGAGCACCGGCGGCGGCAGCGCGGTGGTGTAGATGAATCCCGAGCAGGCATTGAGCAGGTAATCGCACAGTTGCCGCGACCCTGCCACATAGGCCCCGAAGCTGCCCATGGCCTTGCTGAACGTGCCCATGGCCAGGTCCACCCGCCCGCGGCCCAGGCTCGCCAGCCCGGCGCCCCCGGGGCCGAGCACGCCCGTGGCATGGGCCTCGTCCAGGTACACGAAGGCGCCGTGGCGCTCGGCCAGTTCACACAATGCGGCCACGTCGGTGCGGTCGCCGTCCATGCTGAACACGCTCTCGGTGACGACGAGGCGCAGGCCCGGCTTGCCGACGCGTTCGGCCAGCAGCGAATCGAGGTGATCCAGGTCGTTGTGGCGATAGCGGATCTGGCGCACGCCGGCCGCCTGGCAGCCGTGGTGCAGGCTGGCATGGTTCAGGCGGTCGCAGAACACCATGGGCTCGCCCTGTCCGGAGGCCGCGCGCAGCAGCGCGGGCAACACGGCGGCGTTGGCCTGCCAGCCCGACGCGAACAGCAGCGCCGCCTCCGTGCCCTTGAAGCGCGCCAGCTTGGCTTCGATCGATTCGTGCAACGCGAGATTGCCCGACACCAGGCGCGATGCACGCGACCCCGCACCGTAGCGCGCGGTCCAGTCGGCCACGCGTTCGGCCAGCGCCGGATGGCGGGCCAGGCCAAGGTAATCGTTGCTGGAGAAATCGATCACTTCCCTGCCCTCGAACAACAGGCGTCCATCGCGCGCGCAGTCGGCGGTACGCAGACGCCGCCGCATCTGGCGCTGTTCCGCGCGGTCGAGTTCTTGGGCAAGCAGTGAATCGAGTATCGACATGAGCGTGGCGGTGCGCACCAGGCGCCCGCACCGTAGAATGGGGGCCATTGTAGTGGAACGCCAGGTCCGCACCCCCCGCGTGCCGGCGCAGGACGATCATGACTTTCTCCTCCCCCGCCTGGGCCGCCGACGGCGCCCGCCATGTATGGCTGCCCTATGCCCAGATGAAAACCGCCGCGCCGCCGCTGCCCGTCGTGCGCACGCATGGCAGCCGCATCGAACTGGCCGACGGCCGCAGCCTGGTGGACGGCGTGGCCTCGTGGTGGACCGCCTGCCACGGCTACAACCATCCGGCCATCGCGCAGGCCGTGCGTGCGCAGCTCGATGCGATGCCGCACGTGATGTTCGGCGGCCTTACCCACGAACCCGCGGCGCGGCTGGCGCAGCGCCTGTGCGCCCTGCTGGGCCCCGGCTTCGATCGTGTGTTCTATACGGACTCGGGCTCGGTGGCGGTCGAGGTGGCGATGAAGATGGCCGTGCAGTTCTGGCTCAACCGCGGCGACCGCCAGCGCTCGCGCTTCCTGGCCTTCCGCGGCGGCTACCATGGGGATACCTTCGGCACCATGGCGGTCTGCGACCCGGAGGACGGCATGCACAGCCTGTTCCGCGGGCTCCTGACCCAGCACGTGATCGCGCCGCTGCCGCGCGACGACGCCTCGGAAGCCGAGCTGGAATCCCTATTGCGCCAGCACGCCCACGAGTTGGCCGGCATCCTGGTCGAGCCGCTGGTCCAGGGCGCCGGCGGCATGCTGATGCACCCGCCCGCGGTGCTGGCCCGGTTGCGCAGGCTGGCGGACCGGCACGGCCTGCTGCTGATCTACGACGAGATCTTCACCGGCTTCGGCCGCACCGGCACGATGTTCGCGTTCGAACAGGCCGGCGCGAGGCCCGACATCATCACGCTGTCCAAGGCGCTGACCGGCGGCACGCTGCCGCTTGCCGCCACCGTCGCCAGCCAGCGCGTGTTCGACGGTTTCTGGTCCGACGATCCCGGCCACGCCCTGATGCACGGCCCGACCTTCATGGGCAACGCCCTGGCCTGCGCCGCCGCCAATGCCTCGCTGGACCTGTTCGAACACGAGCCGCGCCTGCAGCAGGTGGCCGCCTTGTCCCGCGCGCTGGAAGCGGGCCTTGCGCCGTGCCGCGATCTACCCTGGGTGCGCGACGTGCGCGTGCTGGGCGCCATCGGCGCGGTCGAGCTCGAAGGCGCCTTCGACCGCGATGCCTTGCGGGCGCGGCTGGTCGAGGCCGGCGTCTGGGTGCGGCCGTTCGGCAACATCGTGTATCTGACCCCGGCCTTCACCATCGGCCAGGATGACCTGGCCTTCCTGCTTGCCGCCGTGACGCGCGTGGTAAGCGGCCTCGGCGCCACGCCTCATGATCGGTAACACACGCCCATGCGGTCCCGGCGCCGCAAAATGACTACTATAGGGAGACGAACCCGCAGTCCTGCCTTCCAAGCCGATACGGATGCCGGATGACCACGCATAGCGATCCCACGAGCCCTACGCTGGGCAGCATGTTGCGCAAGCTGCTTGGCGGCCTCATCGCGCTGGGGGGCTTGCTGGTCCTCGCGCATGGCATGATCGCCGCGCTGTGGGACGGCCAGTCGCACGTGCAGGAAGCGCTGATCGGCGGTTCCATGGCGGCCGGCGCGACCGCCATGGGTACGCTCCCGGTGCTGTTCGCCCAGCGGCTTTCCGACCGCATGCAGGACACCTTGTTCGGCTTCGGCGCCGGCGTCATGCTGGCCGCCAGCGGTTTCTCCCTGGTGGTGCCCGGGCTGGCGGCGGCCAAGGCCCAGGGGGCCGGTCCGTGGGGAGCGGGGCTCACCGTGGGAGCCGCCATCCTGCTCGGCGCGGCGCTGCTGCTCATCATGGAGCGCTACCTGCCGCACGAGCACTTCATCAAGGGCGTGGAAGGCATGCCCAAGCACTCCGCGGTGCGCATACGCCGCACCTGGATGTTCATCTTCGCGATCGCGCTGCACAATCTGCCGGAGGGGCTGGCGATAGGCGTGGCTTATGCGGGTACGGACGTCCTGCGCGCCTCGGCGCTGACCACCGGCATCTCGATCCAGGACATACCCGAGGGCCTGGTGGTGGCGGTGGCGCTGGTCAGCATCGGCTACAGCCGCCTGACCTCGGTGGCGCTAGGCATCGCCAGCGGCCTGGTCGAACCCCTGGCCGCGGTGGTCGGCGCAGCCATCATCGGCTTTTCGAGCGTGCTGCTGCCCTGGGGCCTGGGTTTCGCGGCGGGCGCGATGCTGTTCGTGATCAGCCATGAGATCATTCCCGAATCCCACCGCAAAGGCCATGAAGTATTCGCGACCTGCGGACTCATGGTGGGCTTCGTGATCATGATGCTGCTGGACACGGCGCTGGGCTGACCCCGCAGCCGCCGGCGCCGCGCCCACGGACTTCAATCGTCCTCTTCGAGCCCCAGGTCCTGGATCTTGCGCGTAATGGTGTTGCGCCCGATCCCGAGCTTGAGCGCCGCCTCGATACGCCGCCCGCGCGTGGCGCGCAGCGCCGTGGTGATCAGCGTGCTTTCGAACTGGCGCGTCAGCGTCTGCATGATGTCCGGTTCGCCGCGCTGCAGCCGTTGCTCGACGTCGCTCTGCAGGCCGCTCAGCCAGAGGCTGGCGCGCTCGGCCACCGCCACGCCCCCGCTGCGCGCGGCGGCCTCGGCGGAGCCTTGCACCGCAGGCAGGCGCTCGCCCGCCGGCACCGCAGCCTCCGGCGCCGCCTCGCTTCCCACCGCGGCGTGGCTCTCGCGCGGCGCTTTCTCCAGCAGCTCAGGCGGCAGGTCCTGCACGTCCACGGTCTGCGCAGGCGCCATCACGGTCAGCCAATGGCAGATGTTCTCCAGTTGCCGCACGTTGCCGGGAAACGGAAACCGCGACAAGGCGGCCAACGCGGCCGGCGTGAAGCGCTTGGGTTCGACGCCCAGATCGCGTGCGCTGCGCGCGAGGAAGTGGCGCGCCAGCAGCGGGATGTCCTCTGCCCGCTCGCGCAGCGGCGGCAGCCGCAGGCGGATGACGTTGAGCCGATGGAACAGGTCTTCGCGGAACAGGCCCTGCTTGACGCGCTCTTCCAGCGGCTGGTGCGTCGCAGCGATCACGCGCACGTTGGCGTGCACGGGACTGTGCCCGCCAACCCGATAGAAGCTGCCATCCGACAGCACGCGCAATAGCCGGGTCTGCAATTCCGCCGGCATGTCGCCGATCTCATCCAGGAACAAGGTACCGCCGTCGGCCTGCTCGAACCGGCCGCGCCGCATGCTTTGCGCGCCGGTGAATGCGCCGCGCTCATGGCCGAACAGCTCCGACTCCAGCAGGTCGCGGGGAATGGCCGCGGTATTGATGGCCACGAAGGGGCCGGAAGCGCGGGCACTGTGGCGATGCAGTGCCCGCGCCACCAGCTCCTTGCCGCTGCCGGACTCGCCCGTGATCATTACGGTTACCTGCGACTGCGACAGGCGCCCGATGGCGCGGAAGACTTCCTGCATGGCCGGGGCCTGCCCCAGGATCTCGGGCGTTCCCACCAGCGTCTCGTCGGCCGAAGCCTCTTCGCGCAGGCTTTCCTCGACCGCGCGCCGGATCAGCTCCGTGGCGGTGTCGACGTCGAACGGCTTGGGCAGATACTCGAACGCGCCTCCCTGGAAGGCGGACACCGCGCTCTCGAGGTCGGAGTACGCGGTCATGACGATGACCGGCAGCGCCGGAAAGCGCCGCTTGACCGCCTGCAACAGCTCGATGCCCCCGGCGCCGGGCATGCGGATGTCGGTCACCAGGACCTGCGGCACGTCGTCGCCGAGCGCGTCCAGGGCCTCGCGCGCGGTGCCGAAACTGCGGCTGGGCAGGTTCTCGCGAGCCAAGGCTTTTTCGAGCACCCAGCGGATCGAACGGTCATCATCTACGATCCAGATCGGTTTCATCGCTGACTTCCTAGGAACGCTGGCAAAAGATACTCCATTCACTTCATGAGTTCAGGGCAGTGGCAGCAACAGCCGGAAATCGGTCAGGCCGGGCCGGCTGTCGCATTCGATCACACCCTCGTGCTGCTGCACGAAAGTCTGGGCCAAGGTCAATCCCAACCCGCTGCCTCCTTCACGTCCGGAAACCAGCGGGTGGAAGATCCGGTCCAGCAGTTCCGGGGGAATGCCTGGACCGTTGTCCATCACATGCAATTCCAATGCCAGCTTGAAGCGCTGCTTGGCCAGCGTGATCTGCCGAACCACTCGGGTGCGCAGCGTGATCTCGGCGTCGCCCGCGGCGATGCGCGCCGACAGGGCTTCCGCCGCGTTGCGCACGATGTTCAGCACGGCCTGGATCAGTTGCGCCTTGTCGCCCCGGAACTCGGGAATGGCGGCGTCGTAGTCGCGCACGATCTTGAGCCCGCTCGGGTATTCGGCCAGCACCAGCGAGCGCACGCGTTCGCACACCTCGTGGATGTTGACGTCGCCGACGATGCGCGGGGCCCGGTGCGGAACCAGCAGGCGGTCCACCAGCGTCTGCAGGCGGTCGGCTTCCTGGATGATGACCTGGGTGTACTCGATCAGCGCGGGTTCGGACAGCTCCGCTTCCAGCAACTGGGCCGCGCCGCGCAGCCCGCCCAGGGGATTCTTGATCTCGTGCGCCAGATTTCGCAGCAGTTCGCGATTGGCCTGCGCCTGTTCCAGCAGGCGCTCTTCGCGATCCACCTTCAATTGCTGCTCGATCTCGCGCAGCTCGATCAGCGCCGGCCATGGCTGCCCGTACAGCGCCACCACCGTGGCCGACACCTGCGTCGGCTCGCGTCCCAGGCGGTCGATCTCGAGTATCTGCCTCTTGTCGGCGAACTGCTGCGACTTGGCCTCTTCGAGCGACTGGCGCAGTTGCTCGCCGTCGCGGAACAGGTCGCATGCGCGCACTGCATAGAGCTGCCGTACCGATACCTCGAACAGGTCTTCGGCCGGCGCATTGGCATAGCGGATCAGGCCATCGTCGTCGATGACCAGGATGGCACTGGACAGCAGCTCGAACGCCGCGAAGGCATCGGCATCGTGGAACGGCGGATCGAAGGATGTATGGCTCATGAAAATGAAAACGGGGCGTTCTCGCGCCCCGTTTCTCGTTGCCGACGACTGACCCGGTCCGGATCAGAGGCCGTAGTACATATCGAACTCGAGCGGATGAGTCGTCGCGCGGAAGCGCGTGACTTCGTCCATCTTCAGGTTGATGTAGGCGTCGATCATGGCGTTGCTGAACACGCCGCCGCGGGTCAGGAACTCGCGGTCCTTGTCGAGCGCTTCCAGCGCCTGGTCGAGCGACGAGCACACGGTCGGGATCTTGGCGTCCTCTTCGGGCGGCAGATCGTACAGGTTCTTGTCGGCGGGATCGCCCGGGTGGATCTTGTTCATCACGCCGTCCAGGCCGGCCATCATCAGGGCCGAGAAAGCCAGGTACGGGTTGGCCAGCGGATCCGGGAAGCGCGTCTCGATACGGCGACCCTTCGGGTTGGCGACGTAAGGAATGCGGATCGAGGCCGAGCGGTTGCGAGCCGAGTAAGCCAGCTTGACCGGGGCTTCGAAGTGCGGGACCAGGCGCTTGTACGAGTTGGTGCCCGGATTGGTGATGGCGTTCAGCGCGCGGGCGTGCTTGATGATGCCGCCGATGTAGTACAGCGCGAACTCGGACAGGCCGGCGTAGCCGTTGCCCGCGAACAGGTTCTGGCCATCCTTCCAGATCGACTGGTGGACGTGCATGCCCGAGCCGTTGTCGCCGACCACGGGCTTGGGCATGAAGGTGGCCGTCTTGCCGTAGGCGGCGGCGACGTTCCAGATCGTGTACTTCATGATCTGGTTCCAGTCGGCGCGCTGCACCAGGGTCGAGAACTTGGTGCCGATTTCCAGCTGGCCCGGGCCCGCGACTTCGTGGTGATGCACTTCGACCGGCACGCCCTGCTGTTCGAGCAGCAGGCACATTTCCGAGCGCAGATCCTGGAACGAATCGGTAGGCGGAACGGGGAAATAGCCGCCCTTGACGGCCGGACGATGGGCCAGGTTGCCGCCGTCGTAGTCGATGCCGGTGGACCAGGAGGCCTCTTCCGACTTGATCTTGACGAAGCAGCCCGACATGTCGACGTTCCAGGTCACGCCGTCGAACACGAAGAACTCGGGCTCGGGACCGAAGTAGGCAGTGTCGCCCAGGCCCGAGGATTTCAGGTACGCCTCGGCGCGCTTGGCCAGCGAACGGGGATCGCGGTCGTAGCCTTTCATGTCGGAAGGCTCGACCACGTCGCAGGTCATGATCAGGGTGGATTCCTCGCGGAACGGATCCATGCGAGCGGTCGAGGGCTCGGGGATCAGCAGCATGTCGGACGCCTCAATGCCCTTCCAGCCGGCGATCGAGGAGCCGTCGAAGGCGTGGCCCGTCTCGAACTTGTCTTCGTCCACGGTGTGGGCCGGCACCGACACGTGCTGCTCCTTGCCGCGGGTATCGGTGAAACGGTAGTCAACGAACTTGACCTCGTTGTCCGCAATCATCTTGAGGACGTCTTTAGGCGTTGCCATTAGGGCTCCTGATAAGTCTCGTAATCGCCTCCGGCTCCCCCGGGGGCGCAGCGTTCTCGGCATGCACACAGCTCGACCTGGGTCGGGCTGAAGGGTTGCGCGTCAGAATAAGCAGGTTCCGTGCCAGAGCGGGACAAAACCGCCGCCCGCGTGCTTGTGCAGGACGGCGCGGAATTCTCGCATATTGGCACAGGAAGATGATTTCAATTTACGCACCACAACGGGTCGCCACAAGCGACGGCGATCCCCATTCCGGTGCATCGTACCGGCTTAGGCCTATTTTGCACCAATTTAGTGCAAACGTGCTGTGCGCTGGCGCGGCGCGCACTAGGCGGGGTCGCGGTTCACAGGAAAAGGCTCTGCAGGTCGTTCAGGAAGCGGCGGCCAAGGGGCGTGGGCCGGATCCGGGTCGGGTCTTCGTCCAGCAGTCCCCGTTCGACGGCGCGCGCAAGCGGCTTGGCGATCGTGGCGAGGTTCAAGCCCGTGCGTTCGGCGAAACTCGCGGCCGGCACGCCGTCGGTCAACCGCAGCGCGTTGAGCATGAACTCGAACGGCAGCTCGTCCGGCCCGACCTGGCGCGACTCGGCCAGGTGGGAGGCGCCGGCCGCCGGCTCGAGCAAGGCATCCATCCACGATTGCGGATTGCGGACCCGTGCCTCGCGCAGGATGCGGTCGTGGAATGACAGCTTGCCGTGCGCGCCGGGGCCGATGCCGAGGTAGTCGCCGAACTCCCAGTAATTCAGGTTGTGCCGGCAGCGGGCGCCGGGTTTGGCATAGGCAGACACCTCGTAATGGTCGTAGCCCGCGTCCGCCAGGCGCGCCTCGATACGGTCCTGCATCTCGAATGCGGTGTCGTCGTCGGGAAGCGCGGGCGGATACTTGGCGAAGACCGTGTTGGGTTCGAGCGTCAGGTGGTAGATCGACAGGTGCTCCGTGCCGAAGGCCAGCGCGGTCTCCACGTCATCCAGGCATCCTTCCGGCGTCTGGCCGGGCAGCGCGAACATCAGGTCGAGATTGACCCGCCTGACGTGGCGCTGCGCAATATCGATGGCTTCCCGGGCGGCGCGGCCGTCGTGGATGCGTCCCAGTGCCTTCAGGCTGCGGTCGTCGAAACTCTGGATGCCTAGCGAGATGCGGTTGACCCCGCTCGCCGCGTAATCGGCAAAGCGGCCGGCCTCGACTGTCCCGGGATTCGCTTCCATGGTGATCTCGGCATCGGGCAGCAGCGGCAGCCGGGAACGCAGCAACGCCAGCATCGCGTCCAGCGTGGCGGCCGACAGCAGGCTGGGCGTGCCGCCGCCTATGAATACCGAGATCACCTTGCGTCCCCATACCTGCGGCAGGCTCTGCTCGAGATCGGCGGTCAGCGCCTGCAGGTAGCGCTCCTCCGGCAATTCGTCGGGGGCGGCATGGGAATTGAAGTCGCAATACGGGCATTTGCGCACGCACCAGGGCACGTGCACGTAGACCGACAAAGGCGGCAGGCTCGTCAGCAGGCTGGGGCCGGGCGCGAACGGCATCGCCGCCTTGGGTGCCGGCGCGCCCTGCCCGGCCGGCCTGATGGCGATCGACCGGGGCATCAGAACGTATCCAGCTTGTCCATCAGCACCGCCAGCGCCTGGGCGCGGTGACTGAGGCGATTCTTCTCGTCGGGCGTCAGCTCGGCCGCTGTCCTGCCAAGGCTGGGCAGCAAGAAATGCGGGTCGTAGCCGAACCCGCCGCCGCCGCGCGGCTGCGGGACGATCTCGCCCCACCACAGGCCTTCGCCGATGAGCGGCTGCGGATCTTCCGCCGAGCGCACCAGCACGAGCGCCGCGTAGTAATAGGCCCGCCGGTCGGCGGCGTCGCGCAGCCGCTCGACCAGCAGCGCATTGTTGGCGGCATCGGACTTTTCGCCGCCATTGCGCGCCGCATAGCGCGCCGAATACACGCCGGGCTCGCCGCCCAGGGCCGTCACGCATACGCCCGAATCATCGGCCAGGGCAGGCAGGCCGGTCAGCCGGCTCGCGTGCCTGGCCTTGGCCAGCGCGTTTTCGATGAACGTGACGTGCGGCTCCTCGGCCTCCGGCACGCCCAGGCTGCCCTGCGGCACCAGCTCGAACCCGCGGGTAGCCAAGAGCGACGAGAACTCGCGCAGCTTGCCCGCATTGTTGGATGCCAGGACCAGTTTCCTCATTATCTTGCGCTCCGTTGCCAGGCGATCATCAGCGGCCCGGATACGGCTGCGCCAGGACCTCGCGCTGCAAGCGCACGAGATCGGCGATGCCCGCCTCGGCCAGCTCCAGCAGCGCATCCATTTCCTTGCGCGAGAACGGCACGCCCTCGGCAGTGCCCTGGATCTCGACGTAGGCGCCGCTGCCCGTCATCACGACGTTCATGTCGGTTTCGCACTGCGAATCCTCGGCGTAGTCCAGGTCCAGCACGGGCTGGCCTTCGTAGATTCCGACCGAGATGGCGGCCACGTGGTCGCGAATGGGCGAGGCGGCCAGTTCGCCGCGCGCCATCAGCAGCGCCACGGCGTCGCTGGCGGCGACGAACGCGCCGGTGATACTGGCGGTGCGCGTGCCGCCGTCGGCCTGGATGACGTCGCAATCCAGGTGCAGCGTGCGCTCGCCCAGCTTGGCCAAGTCGAACACGGCACGCAGGCTGCGGCCGATCAGGCGCTGGATCTCCTGGGTGCGTCCGCTCTGCTTGCCCTTGGCGGCCTCGCGGCTGCCGCGGGTGTGCGTGGCGCGCGGCAGCATGCCGTACTCGGCCGTAACCCAACCCTGCCCCATGCCCTTGAGGAACGGCGGGACCTTGTCTTCCACGCTGGCCGTACAGATTACCTGCGTGTCGCCGAAGGTCACCAGCACCGACCCTTCCGCATAGCGCGTATAGCCGCGCTGCAGCGTGACGGGGCGAAGCGAGGCAGGGCCGCGGCCGGACGGCCGGGCAAACGAAGGGGGGGCAAGGCTCATGAAAAAACTCCAGATCGATAGGCGGGCCGGCAAAGCGGGCAGCCGCCGCGAAAACGAACGGGCCGCGCCGCGGCGGCCGGATGCGGACATTGTACGAGCAAGGCCCCAAGAACCACCGCCCCGTTTTATCATGCAGGCTCATGCCGACAAACGCACCGGCCGCGTCGCCGTGCCCGTCGGCCTCGCCCACGTCCTCACAGGCCTTTGCCATGATCCGTAGCATGACCGCATTCGGCGCCGCGCGCGCCGATACCGACCACGGTTCGGTATCCATCGAACTGCGCAGCGTCAACAGCCGCTTCCTCGATTTGCACTTCCGCGTGCCGGACGAGCTGCGCGCGCTCGAGACCCCGCTGCGCGAACTCCTGACCAAGGCCGTATCGCGCGGCAAGATCGAGGTACGCGCCACCATCCAGCGCCGCCTCGCCACCGACCCCGATTCCATCAACGTGGCCGCGCTCGAACAGGCTGCCTCGCTGTTCCGCAAGGTCCAGGCGGTGTTTCCCGACACCCAGGCGCCGCGACTGGCCGAATTGCTAGCCTGGCCCGGCGTGCAGGCCGCCGAGGAATCCGAAGACACCTGGCGCGAGGCCGCCTTGCGCGCCGCCGGCGAAGCCCTGGCGCAGATGCAGGAGGCCCGGGATCGCGAAGGCGAGCGCCTGGCCGCGATGATCGCCGATCGCGCGGAATCGGTCGCCGCCATCGTGGCCGAGGTCGAACAGCGCATGCCGCAGCTGGTGCAGGAATACCGCGAGCGGCTGGCGCGCAAGCTGCGCGACACGGTCGAGGCCGCCTTCCCCGGCGGCTTCCAGCACATCCGGGGCGAGGAGCTGTCGGAACGCCTGGCCCACGAGGCCACCCTGTTCGGGCTGCGCATCGACGTCGCCGAGGAACTGTCGCGCCTGCATTCGCACCTGGCCGAGCTCAAGCAACTGATCGGCAAGGGCGGCGGCAAGAAGGCCGACAAGGGCAGCGCCGGCAAGCGGCTCGACTTCCTGTTCCAGGAGATGAACCGCGAGGCCAACACGCTGGGGTCCAAGGCGGGCGGGCTGGAGGTCACGCGCGCGGCCATGGACCTGAAGCTGCTGATCGAGCAGATGCGGGAGCAGGCGCAGAACATCGAGTGAGCTTTAGGGATGAAGCGACAGGAGATCCGCCGTGCCGCCGCAACCCATGCCTTGCCCCGCCGCCACCGATGTCCAGGTCCGCGCCCACTCACTCGCCGCCCGCGCCACGGTTCCGGACGCCTTCGATACGCGGCTGTTCGCGCAATTGGTGGCGGCCCGCGAGGTGCGTGGCGAACTGCATTGGCTAGGCCTGGACGACACGCGGCTGCGCGCCCTGTACGCGCGCCGCTTCCCAGGCGAACCGCCGCCGTCTCTGACTATGCCGCCAAGGGAAACCGGTTTCACGCTCGGCCTGCACCGGCACCTTATCGCCCACCGCAATCCCGCCCTGTCTGCCGATGATGCCGACGACCTCGCCCGCATCATCGCCCATGCCTGTCTTCGCCCCGACCATTTGTGGAAGGACCTCGGCCTGGCCGGCCGCGAGGACGTCACCCAAGCCCTGCAGCGCTACTTCCCTGGTCTGCCCGAGCGCAATACCACTCATATGCGCTGGAAGAAATTCCTGGCCTACGACCTGGCCGCGGCGCGCGGCGAAGCGCCGGCGCCCGCGCCCGGCTGTCCCGGGTGCGAAGCGTATCGAGAGTGTTTCCCGCAAGGAAGTGACATACGGCGGTGGGCCTGAAGCTGCGTATTCCGCAGATGGCGCCAGTTCAAAGCGTCAACCGAGCGAATGCTTCCGCGCTCACGCGCTTCTAGCGGGAGCCTCGAGCGCAGGAAACGCTTCCGACCACATCGCCTTGATTTCACGCAGTCGGGCCGCGAACATCTCGGTAAAGCGGCGCGCCGCCAGCGTGGGCGGAAATCTCAAATCGTGCAGCAGGAACAGATCGAACTGCACGCGCGGATTCAGGATCGGATAGATGTAATACTCCCCCGTGGCAATCCGGTCCGCGACCGAATTCATCAGGCAGATCGCCCCCCAGTCCGAATGGCGGATGCTCTCGAGCGTCGCGACCATGCCGTCGATCTTTATGACCTTCTTGGCTGCCACCCGCCCGCTGGCAATGTGATTCTGCATCGTCGACCCGAGCAGGTGGCGCTCGGAGGGAATCACCAGCACCAGGTCGCGCATGAGCGCCAGGTCGCACGGCGCGAAGGTCGGGCCGTTGATCGGCTGGCTAGCCACGAGCACGAACTCATCGGTAAACCCGAGCTCACACGACAGACTGCTGTTGTCCAGAGGCATCGCTCCAAGTCCCAGGTCCAAGGCGCCCGCCTGGACCAGCTCGGTGATATTACGCGCGTAGCCCTCGGTGACGGAGATGTCCACACCGGGATACAAGGCGTAGAAATCCGCCAACACCCTGCCCAATACGTTCTTGCACATCGACGAAGTGACCCCGACCCTGAGCGATCCTGTTACCGCGTTGCCGGCAGCCAGATCCCGGATCTCCTGGCGCGCCGCCGAGAGGCTGCGCGCGATCGACACCGCCAGCTCGTAGAAGCGGCGACCCGCGACCGTGGGAACCAGCCCGCGCTGCCCTCGCTCGAACAGCGGCGTCCCGAGATCGTCTTCCAGATTGCGGATCTGCATACTCAGTGCCGACTGGACCACGTGCATGCGTTCGGCGGCCTTGGTGAAACTACCCTCTTCGAAAACGCTGATGAAGTAATGAATGGCCCTGGTCTGAATTTCCATGGGGCGCTGTCTCCTTGGGCACGTTACGGAAGGCGTGGGGAGCCGCCCGGCCGCTGCTATCAAATTCGCTGATCGAGCCCATCAATCGAAATCGTCACGCGCTGCGTGGATCGTTCATAGACTATCGCCACTCTTCTTCCCCGATAGCCACGCAGATATGAACACTCCCCCCATGAATATATTCGAAGCCGCAGTGCGCGATGAAACAGCGTTGCGCACTGCGCTGGAGGAAGCCGACGTGGTCCCCGCCGCGCTCGTGCTCGTGCACCTGACGGGCGACCTCGCGCTGCTAGATGAAATGGCCCCATACATCCAGGGCGCATGGAACTACATGGAGCGAGTACCCGAGGCACTCAAGGGCAAGGTCCGAAGCGGGCTGATTGAAGCGCTGCAGCAAAAAGCCCGCAACCCGGAGCTTCCGCCGCTGCCGACGGCAGATTTCCTGCGACGCATCATGAGTGCCAGCGTTGGCACCTCGCTTCCTCCCGAGTACGTGCCGCTGTTCATCGAGGAACTGGGCCTGAACGGCGGCGATGCCCGAGCGCTGCGTTGGCGCCGCGATCCGGCTTCGCTGAACCTTTCAGACTTCAAGGTCATCGTTGTCGGCGCGGGACTCTCGGGCATCTGCGCAGGCATGCGGCTCAAGCAAGCGGGTATTCCCTTCGTGATACTGGAGCGCAACGAAACGGTGGGAGGAACCTGGCACGAACATACCTACCCTGATTGCGGCGTCGACACGCCCTCGCACTTCTACTCATACTCGTTCAATCCCAATCCGGACTGGTCGAGGCACTTTGCCAAGCGTGACGAAATCCAGCAATACATAGAAGAGACCACGGACAAATTCGGCCTGCGCGAGCACATCCGGTTCGGCGCTTCCGTGGAATCCGCTCGGTTCGACGAGGCCAGCGGGCTATGGATCGTCCACTACACCGATCGGCACCGCCGAACCCATGCGCTCGCCTGCAACGCGCTCGTCACCGCCGTCGGGCATAACGTTCCCGCGACGCCCCGATTGGGAGGGCTTGAGGATTTCCAGGGCGACGTGCTGCATACCGCCCAGTGGAATCGGAACATCTCGCTGGCCGGTCGGAAAGTGGCCATGATAGGCACCGGCGCGAGCGGCATGCAGGTGGGGCCCGCGCTCGCGCCCCTCGTCGAGAAGTTGACAGTCTTCCAACGCACTCCCCATTGGGCAATGGGCAATCCCAACTACCATCGGGAAGTGCCGGCCGGCCAGAAATGGGCACTGCGCAACATACCCTATTTCAGCCAGTGGGCGCGGTTCCTGATTTTCTGGGCAGCATCGGACAGCTTCCACGATACGCTCCATATTGATCCTGATTGGGACCAGCCCGCGCTATCGCTCAATCGCCGCAATCATCAAATGCGTGAAAACATCCTCGCCTATATGCGGGAACAGCTCGATGGCGACGAAGAGCTGTTGCGCAAATGCACTCCAGACTACCCTCCCTACGGAAAGCGGCTGTTACGCGACAACCATTGGTTCAAGATGCTGAAGCGGCCGAATGTCGAACTGGTTACCGACCCCATTGACCGCGTGACCGCCTCGGGCGTCATCACACGGGATGGCGCCCGCTACCAGGCTGACGCGATCATCATGGCAACCGGCTTCCATGCCTCGAAGCTGCTGTGGCCCATGGATATAGCGGGCCGCGGCGGACGCACCATCCGGGACATCTGGGGAGACGATGATCCCCGGGCCTATAAGGGGATGACTGTACCCGGCTTCCCAAACCTGTTCGTGCTCGCCGGCCCCAACACAATTCTCTCTCACGGCGGAAGCGCGATTTTCCACAGCGAATGCCAGGTCACCTACATCCTCCAGGCGCTGCGCGAAATGATCGAGCACAACCTGCGGACCATCGAAGTCAGGCGCGAGGTGCATGACGAGTACAACCGGATCGTCGACGAACGGCACCGCTCCATGGTATGGGCACACCCCGGAGTGACCAGTTGGTACAAGAACAAACACAACCGGGTGACCATGACATCGCCATGGCGGCTCGTCGACTTCTGGCGGCTAACCCGCGAATTCGACCCGGGTGATTTCCTCTGCACAACCGCCGCACTTCGGGCCGCTGCGGCCTGATTCAGATTCACCCATCGCTTATCCCGCCTCTACAAGGAGAAATCTTTTGGACGCAGTGCTGACCGAATTGAGTGTGCAGGGTATCCCCACGCGCATGCTGCGTGGCGGCTCGGGCCCTCGAGTGCTGTTCCTGCACGGGGCCGCGGGCCTGACAGGCTGGTCTGAGTTTTTTCGGCTGCTGTCGAGAACCCACGAGATCTGGTTTCCTGAACACCCCGGATTCGGGCTTACGCCCGCTTCGCCCGCGATCGCAACGACGGCCGAGCTCGCGGCGTATTACCGCGAATTCGTACGCGAGGCCAGACTGGGAGAATTTCACCTCATCGGCAGCTCGTTCGGCGGTTGGCTGGGAGCGGAATTGGCCATTCTGGACGACGTTCCACTTCGCAGCATGACGCTAATCGGTCCAGCGGGGCTTCGCCCGAGGCTGGCAACGACGCCGCCGGCGAACGAAGAGGAATTCGTACGGCGGCTGTATTGGGACCAGACCGTCGCCGATCGGGTTCTGGCAGAGCCCTTGGACGAGGACGAGCGCCAGGTGCAAAAACGCAACCGCAGCGCGACGGGTAGACTCGGGGGCAGCTTCCACAACCCCGAACTGGAACCGGCACTGAGACGGGTCACCACGCCGGCTCTCGTGCTGTGGGGAGAATACGACCAGTTGGTCCCTGCCGAGCAAGCGCAACTTTGGCATTCCTGCCTCCACCGTTCCGAGCTATCTGTGTTCCCGCGCTGCGGCCATCTTCCCCATTTTGAACAGCCCGCGACGGTGGCCAGCCGCGTCGAGGAGTTTCTTTCTCTTCATCGTTGATACGGCGCGCCTTGCACGAACCAGACCAAGGAGACATCATGAACAAACTCGCCCGAACCCTCTTGCTGCTGTGCGCATCGCTCGGCTTGTCCGCCACGGCGCCCGCGCAGGCCGATTATCCCGATCGCGCGATTACGATGCTGGTCCCCTACCCGGCAGGAGGAGCCACCGACATTCAGATGCGCAGCCTTTGCGCTGTCGCATCCCGCTACCTCGGCCAGTCCATCACCATCATCAACAAGCCAGGTGCCGGCGGTGCGCTGGGAGCGGCCGCACTGGCCACCGCTGCGCCCGACGGCTACACGCTCTCTCAAGTTTCGGTAGGCGTATTCCGCATGCCCGCCATTACCAAGATGCCGTACGATCCTGCCACGCTGTCGTACGTCATCGGCGTATCGGGCTACCTGTTTGGCGCAGCGGTGCGAGCCGACGCTCCATGGAAGACGTTCGAGGAGCTGCTGGCCTACGCCAAGGCGAATCCGGGCAAGGTCCGTTACGGCACCATCGGCACCGGATCCGTCCAGCACGTCACGATGGAATCCGTGGCTCAGCAGCGCGACATCGATTGGTTGCATGTCCCCTACAAAGGGAACTCCGAAGTGAACCTCGCCTTACTGTCCGGACAGATCGACTTCAGCTCCGATGGCAGCGCCTGGGCAGAACTGATCGAAGGAGGCAAGCTTCGGCTGCTGGCCGTATATAGCGACAAGCGCGCCAGGAAGTGGCCCGACGCGCCGACATTGAAAGAACTTAAATTCGGTATCTCGGAACAATCGCCGTACGGCATCGCCGGTCCTCCGGGCATGCCCCCAGCCATCGTCGCGAGGCTGCACGACGCTTTCAAGCAGGCGTTGAACGATCCGGAACATCTGAAGACCCTGGAGACGCTCAACCAGGACGTGGTGTACATGTCGAGCGCCCAGTTCGCCGAACACGCAAAGAAGGAAACGGCCAGGCAGGCACAGATCGTCCAGCGGTTCGGGTTGAAGCAGAATTAGGCCCCGGCGAAACAGGGCCGCTATCCCATCCATTCAACGCTCATCGATGACAAGCTAAGGCCGATCCACGTGCCCGAGATCCCTGCCCGGATCCAGCCTGTCGCGCACGCGCTGCTTCAATGCCTTGGCGTCGGGAAAGCCGCCGTCCGCCTTGCGATCCCAGATCAGGTCGCCGTCATAGCGTATCTGGAAGATACCGCCCGTGCCGGGCACCAGCGCGACCTGGCCGAGATCGGTGCTGAAGGTGGACAGCAGCTCCTGCGCCATCCAGGCCGCGCGCAGCAGCCATTGGCACTGGGTGCAATAGGTGATCGATATAGTGGGCGCGGCGGGCGCGGTCATGGCGAAGTCTCCGTCAGGCGGGCGGCAACAGCGCATCGAGCCGGGCCTTGAGCAGCCGCGGGAAATGCGGCCGCCAGCGGGCATTGGCGGGCGAAGGATGCGGCAGCGGATGCAGGTGGATCGCACGCGCGCCGCCCTCCCCGGGCAATGGCACGGCGATGCTGGCTTCGTACTTGTCCTCGCGCCGCCAGAAATCCCGCAGGGCGGCCGCCTCATCGCCCTCCAGTCCGATGCCGAACCATTCGAAGGCCTCGTTGCCCAGCGTGATCACATGGGTACCCCGCCATTGGCCGGACAATATTCCCGCGATCAGCGGATGGAAACGCTGCCGCACGGCGGGCGGCCATGCCCTATTGTGCAACGGCTTGTAGGGCACGGTGCTGATCCAGAAGAAGCCTGCGCCCACGCGCAGCCCTTCTTCGAACGAATATGGCCGCGCTGGTGCGAGATGCCTGTGCAGTTCGGCACGCAGCATCTGGCCCGAGCTGCCCACGAAAGGCTGGCCGTGCCTGACTTCGTCGCCGCCGGGATCCCGGCCGAAAAAACACAATGGCGCGCGCGCCGGCCCGAGACCTAGAATAGGCACGAGCGGATCGCGGCCGGCGGCGGCATAGGCCGCCGTATCGATGCGATCCAGCCCGGCGGCCAGGCGGCGAAAGGCGGCGAGTTGTTCAGCGTCAAGAGGCATGACGGGCAAGACGAGAAACCGGAACGGCATTGTAGAGGCGGCCGGTTCCATGGAGAAGCGCATGACCAAGCCGACAAGCACATCCCTCGTACGCGTAGGCATAGGCGGCTGGGTGTTCGAACCCTGGCGCGACAATTTCTATCCGCAGGGGCTCGCGCAAAGCCGGGAGCTCGAATATGCCAGCCGGCACGTTACCTCGATCGAGATCAACGGCACCTACTACGGCACGCAGAAGCCGGCCAGCTTTGCGCGCTGGCACGACGAAACGCCGCGTGATTTCGTCTTCGCCCTGAAAGGTCCGCGCTTTGCCACCAATCGCCGCGTACTGGCCGAGGCCGGCCCCTCGATCGAGAAATTCCTGGCCAGCGGCATCGTCGAGCTCAAGGACAAACTGGGGCCGATCAACTGGCAGTTTCCGCCCACCAAGAAATTCGATCCCGAGGATTTCGCCGCGTTTCTTTCGCTGCTGCCCGGCCAGTTCGAAGGCCGCGCGCTACGCCATGCGGTCGAGGTCCGCCACGAGAGCTTCGCAACGCCGGCATTCGTCGACCTGCTGCGACAGCACGGTGTCGCCGCCGTGGTGGCTGACAAGCCCGGCGTGCCTCACGTGCACGACGTGACCGCGCCCTTCGTCTACGTGCGGCTGCAATCGGCCCAGGAAAACCGCAAGCTGGGCTATGCGCCGGCCGACCTCGATGCCTGGGCCAAGCGGGCACGCGCCTGGGCCGGCGGCAAGGAACCGGCGGACCTGCCGCGGCTGGCCCCTTCCCCATCCCGGCCGCCCCGGCAACGCGACGTGTTCGTCTACATGATCAATGGCTTCAAGCCCAAGGCGCCGGCCGCCGCCATGGCCCTGATCGAGCGGCTGTCCTGAGGCCGGCCCTCAGCCTGCCAGCGAGGATCCGCCGCATATCGGTATCTCCTGGCCGGTAATGGCGCCTGCGCCGTCCGACAGCAGGTAGGCCACCAGGCCAGCGACCTCGGCAGGTTCGATCAATCGCCCGATCGGCGGCAAGCGCGGCGGACTCCCGGCTCGCCCAGGATCGGCAAGCATCGCGGTGCGGGTCGCCCCGGGCGACACGACGTTGATCGTCACGCCGCTCACCGCGACCTCGGCGGCCCAACTGCGCGCCAGCGCCACCAGGGCGGCCTTGACGGCCGCGTACTGGCTCCGTCCCGGCATGCCTTGTGCCACGCGGCTGCCGATCAGTACCACGCGCCCCGCTCCGCGCGCGGCCATGGCGGGTACGATGGCATCGGCCAACTGGCTCGGGGCGGCCACGTGCAGCCGCCACATCAGTTCGCCCGCCGCGGGGTCCAGTTCACCCAGGGGGGCAGTCCGCAGCACGCCGGCGGCATGAACCAGCGCCTGGCAAGCGGGCAGCCGCGGCAGGACGGATGCGATGGCTTCAGCATCAGCCAGGTCCACCGGCCAGGTCTCGAACCCCGGCCGGTCGGTGGAAGCCGCGGCCCGGTCCAGCCCCAGCACGCGCCAGCCCTGATCCAGCAAGGCCGCCACGACCGCCTGTCCGATTCCCCCGCCGCTGCCGGTCACGATCGCGAGCCTGTCATTCCGCACGGATGTTGCCCTCGGTAATGATCTTCTGCGCCCGCGCCATGTCCTCGCCCTGGAACTTGGCGAAGTCCTCGATCGAACCGGTCTTCAGCAGCAGGCCCTGGGGCTCGAACTTGTCGCGCATGCCGCTCTCGACCGCCTTGTTCACCTCGGCATTGAGCTTCTTGGCGATTTCGATCGGCATCCTGGCCGGCCCCCACAGTCCGTACCAGCTGTAGAACTCGTAGCCGGGCACGGTTTCGCCTACCGTCGGCACTTCGGGCAAGGTGGGGACCCGCGCCTTGGAAGTCACCGCGATGACCTTCAACATGCCTCCCTTGTAGTACGACATGGACCCCAGGACGGGATCGATGAAGCCGGAGATCTGTCCGCCCACCAGGTCCTGGTAGGCGGGCGCCGACCCTTTGTAGGGAACGATGAGATAGTTCATGTCCCCGGCGCGCCTCAGCAGCTCCGTCGCCAGGTAGCCCGCCGAACCGGTCGAACCCACCGCGAAGGTCAGCTCTCCAGGATGGCTCTTGGCGTAGGCCAGCAGGCCTTTGACGTCGTTGAACGGCAGCGCCTTGTTCACCGCGACCGACAACGGCGCCTGCGCCACCAGTGAGATCGGCTGGAAATCCCGCACCACGTCGAACGGGACCGACTTCATCGTCATCGGCGTCGTGGTGACCGTGGACGCGTTGAACATCAGCGTATAGCCGTCGGGAGCGGACTTGGCGACCGCGTCGGCGCCGATGATGCCGTTGCCTCCGGCCCGGTTCTCGACCACGAAGGACTGCCCGGTCTGGTCGCTCAGGCGCTGCGCCAGGTTCCGGCCCAGCGTGTCGAGCGTGCCGCCCGGCGGAAACGGGATGATGATCCGGACTTGGCGCGACGGATAGGTGTCGGCCACCGCGCCTGGCGCGGCGCACAGGGATGAGGCCGCCAGCATGGCGGCAAGCAGGGTTCTGCGCTGCATGTGTCTCTCCGTAGGTCGTCGTTATTGTGGCCGGCGGGCAGGTTCAGCGGCGCAGAAGTCCGGCCTGCTCCACCGCGGCGCGCAGGTCCGCCATCTCCCGGGCATCGGGCGCCTCAGTCGGCGGCCGCACCGTGGCGTCGTCCAGCACGCCGGCCAGGTACATGCCGCCTTTCATGCGGGCATGGGCCTCGCCGGTCGGTTCGCCTCCACCGTAGACGGCGTCCTTCAAGGGCGTGATCACGGCCTGGATCCGCTGCGCGCGGGCCAGGTCGCCGGCCTTGACGGCGTTCCACAGATCGGAGATCAGTTGCGGGATAAAGGTCGCAAAACCCACCAGCGCGCCATCGACGCCCTGCACCATCGAGGCCAGCAGGTATTCGTCGTGGCAGGTCAGGATGGCCTTGGCCGGATCGGCGTCGCGGATGGCCCGGATGTCGCGCGCGTATTTGTTCATGTCGCGCTGGCCGACCTTGAAGGCCTGCACATACGGAAGCCGGGCCAGGTCGGCCAGCAGCTGCGACGAATAGGAAGCCCGGGTCCAGGCGGGATAGACGTGGCAGACCAGGTCGGCCGCGGGCGCGGCGCGATGGATGGCGTCGAAATACTGGCGCGCGTGGCCGGGGGTAAATCCGAAGCGCAGCCAGTGATGCGGCGGCATCACATCGAGGGCCATGGCGCCGGCCTCGACTGCCGCCCGCGCGTGCTCGGCGGCCTCCGCCAGCCCCTCGCAGACGATGGAGGAAATCACCGGCAGGCGGCCGCGCAGCTCGTCGGCCACGATGCGCGTGACAGTGGCGCGCTCGGCGGGCGTCAGGGCGAAGACCTCGCCCGTGTGGCCGTTGGTCATGACCGCGACGACGCCGTCGTGACCCGCCAGCCACGATGCCAGCTTGCGCAGCGCGGGCTCGTCGATGCGGTGGTCGGGGGTGAAGGGGCAGGCGATCGCAGGGATGATTCCACGATAGTCGGCAATGGCAGGCAAGCTCGTCTCCTGAGGGATTCGTGTAGGTAGAATCCATCATGGCGGCGCGGCGGACTGCCGTCCAATACTCGAAATGCATACAACTATCGCGGAGGCAGTACCCCAGGATGGGACCCGACAACCGCCCGCTCGACCTCGAATGGCTGGAGGACTTCGTCGCGCTGGCCGACAGCGGCAACTTCTCCCGCGCGGCGGAGGCCCGGGCCATCGCCCAGCCCGCCTTCAGCCGGCACATCCGGGCGCTGGAGGAATGGGTCGGCGCCGACCTGGTGGACCGCGGCGCGCACCCCGTCACCCTCACGGCGGCCGGCAAGCGCTTCCTGCCCTTGGTAGAGGACGTGCTGGCGCGGCTGGTGGCCGCGCGCATCAAGGCTAGGATGGCGCACGACCAGAGCGTCGCCAGCCTGCGCATCGCCGCCACCCATGCGCTATCGCTGGCCTTTCTCCCGCGCTGGCTGGCGCGCATCGAAACCGGCCTGCAACTGGGCGCGGTGGAAATGATGTCCGATACGACCCAAGGGTGCGAGGAGCTCATGCTCCAGCGCAAGGTGCAGTTTCTGCTGTGCCACGCGCACGGCTCCGTCCCCGGACGGCTCGACGAGGCGGAATATCCCGTCGTCCGCCTGGCGGCCGATACGCTGATTCCGGTCTGCGCCCCTTCCGCACCCGGCGAGGCCCGTTACCACCTCGGCCAGAATGGCCCCATCCCTACCCTGGCCTATGGCGACGCCTCCGGGCTGGGCCGCATCCTGCGGGCCGGGCTGGGCCCGGCCATCAACCGCGAGCAACGGCTGCGCGCCGTCTTCACCGCCCCTCACGCGTTGCTGCTCAAGGCCCTGGTGCTCGAGGGACGAGGCCTGGCATGGCTGCCGGAAAGCCTGGTAGCGCAGTCCATTGCCGACGGGCAACTGGTCGTGGCCGGCGATGCCGACTGGCACGTTCCCGTCGACATCCGCCTATACCGGCAACCTGTGGACATGGCCCCGGCGGCCGAAGAGCTGTGGCGACTGGCCACCCTGGAAGACTCGCCGTCGATCGCCGGCATTCATTCGACGTAGCCCGGATAGATCCGACCCAGCCTCCTCAGCAATCCCGCGAGGCAAGCGTGCGCTAGAACACTCCTCCCACGCCCACAAACGCCCCGACGCCATTGCCGCTGCCGGCCAATCCGCCCTCCACGCTCCATGCGCCATTGGCTGCCGTATGGCGCAGGCTGACGCCCAGGGCGCTCTGCCCCTTGTAGTTGGCGACGTTGGCCGCATAGCTGAACTTGCCCGGCACGAACGGCGCCTGCCGCGCCGCCATGGCCGCGGCCGTGCCGGCATAGGCGTGCTTCTCGACGCTGTCGATGCGCTCGCTCAACCCGCCGAGGGAACGGTTGAACATGGACATTGCGCCACGCAGCTGATCGACGTTGACCGCGTCGTTGCCCGCGCTGCCCGCGGCCACGCCTGTGATCTGCCGGTTGCCCACGTTCAGCTCGCCCGATGAGCTTTGCGGCGCGTCGAGACCGTAGGCCTCGTAGCCGGATTGCGCGCCGCGGTCGGCGGTCGAGCCGGCGCCCAGGGCCACGCTGTTGGCGGCGCCGGCCCGGGCGCCGGTGCCGATGGAGACCGTGTTGTCGGCCGTCACGTCGCGTCCGGCCCCGTTGCCCAGCGCGACGTTGCCGTTACCCTGGACCTTGAAGCCGGCGCCCATGCCGGTGGCGATATTGCCGTCGCCGACGACGCCGCGACCGGCGCCCAGCCCGCTTGCCTGGTTGTTGCTGCCGGCAACGTCCGCGCCGGCGTAGGCGCCGGTGGCGATGTTGTAGTCGCCTCGGACATTCTGCCCGGCATTCATGCCCCGCGCCTGGTTCGCGTCGCCTTGCACGTACTGGCCGGCATTCTGCCCGTCGGCCTGGTTGGCGTTGCCGGTCACGTTGCGGCCCGCTTCCTGGCCGTAGGCCTGGTTGGAATCACCCGAGACGTTGCGGCCGGCGTTCGAACCCATGGCCTGGTTCTGGTTGCCTACGGTGTCGGTTCCGGCCCAGAAGCCGATGCCGCTGTTGTAGTCGCCGGTCACGTTCTGGCCCGCGCTGCGGCCAAACGACTGGTTCCACCCTCCCTTGACGTTGATGCCGGCGTAGTACCCGACGGCCTGGTTGGCGTTCTTGCCGCTGACGTTCGTTCCGGCGCCTTCGCCGATGGCCAGGTTCCAATTGGTCGACACATTATTGCCGGCACCCTTGCCGAAGGCCTGGTTCACGTTGCCGGTTACGTTGCGGCCCGCGTTGGTGCCGTAGGCATTGTTGTCGGATCCGGACACCCCGGTGCCGGCCCAGAAGCCGACCGCATTGTTGTAGTTGCCTGTCACGTTCTGCCCGGCGCTGCGGCCGATGGCCTGATTCCATCCGCCTTTCACGTTCTGACCCGCATTGAACCCGACGGCCTGGTTGGCGTTGCCGCCCGACACGTTGGTGCCGGCGGCCTCGCCGATGGCCAGGTTCCAGTTGGTCGACACGTTGTTGCCGGCGTCCTTGCCCACTGCCTGGTTGTTGCTCCCGGTCACGCCGGTCGTGCCGGCGTTGTTGCCGATGCCCAGGTTGTTCCTGGCGGGATCCCAGGAGACGGGCTGGGCCACGCACACCGTCGAGGCCGCAGCCAGGACCAGAGCGGCGCCGGCGCGCAGGCCACGCTTGGCCGATGCCGCGCCGCGATGCGAATGACGATTGTTCATGTGCCGTCCTCCCTTCAGGCGCTCAGGTGAAGAGCCATGGCGGGATCGCTCACGCCATGCCTGCCAGTCTCGACCCGGCCCGCGAAGCGCCGCTCGAAGTCCTCGCCCTTGACGGTGAAGTCGTACCAGCAGCCGCTGTCGGCGAGTTCCCAATGCTGTTCGGCCTGCCCGCCCGCCGGCGCCTCCAGCATCCAGGGGCCGTCCTTGCGATAGGTGTTGGCCACGATACTGAGCTTGGCGGGTCGGGTGCCGGTGTTGTGCACCTTGGCATAGACATTGCCATGCTGGGCGTCGTAGCACACCTGGAGCTCGGGCCTGGCGGCCGCCGCCGCGTGCCGCGCGGCATTGCCCTGGAACACGCGGACGAAGCCGTTGGTGCTGTACACCCACAGGTCGTAGTCGCCGCCGTCCTCGCCGGTCGTCCAGGTATCTTCCAGCATCTTGCCGGCCTCCACCGTATAGCGGCGTGGAATCAGGTCGAGATGGTTCTTGTCGTACACGTGGAATACCGCTCCGGCCTTGCCGGTATTGCTGAACAGCAGCTTCACCACGCCTCCCGCCTCCACCCGGGCGCTCACATGCAGCTCGTAGGGCAGCGCGCGCGAATAACGGACGCCCTGCTCCTGGAACAGCGGCTGCGGCGTGGCCGGCGGTTCGGCCTTGGGCATGGCTTTCTGCTGCGCCTCGAGCTCGGCGAAATTGCTCATGTCCGGCAATGCCGGGAATGAGGGATCATTGGGCGCGGCAAAGTCGAAGGCGGAGGTCAGGTCCCCGCATACCGCGCGATGCCACGGGCTGATGGCATCGACCTTGATGTCGAAGCGCTTTTCCAGGAAGCGGCCCAGTGAAGTATGGTCCATTGCCTCGGAGCACACCCAGCCGCCCCGGCTCCATGGCGATATCACGTACATGGGCACGCGGGGCCCCAAGCCCCAAGGCCGCGTGGTTCCCGAGATCGTATCCTCCGCCTTCAGGTACTTGCGCGCGGGATCGTAGAAATACTCGCCGTCGAGCGGCACCGTGGACTTGCCCATCAGCTTGCCCTGGGCGTCGTACGAGGGCACGGCGGGCGGCGGCAGGTGGTCGAACAGCCCGTCGTTCTCGTCGAAGGTCATGAAGAAGACCGTCTTGCTCCAGACCTCGGGATTGGCTGTCAACGCATCCAGCACTTGCGAGATGTAGTCCGCTGCCTGCGCGGTGCTGCCACCGCCGCTCGGATGCTCGGACACAGCCGGCCAGGGCAGCACCCACGAAACCTCGGGCAGCGTCCCGTTGCGCACGTCCTCGGCCAGCCTTTCGAGGCTGAAGTGAGACATGCCTTTCTCGTACAACGGCTCGCCCGGCTTGGCTTCGCGGAAGCTCTTGAACGCCAGGCCGCCGTGCATGGCGCCGGTCCAGTTGTTGTTCGGATCCTGGTAGATGCGCCAGCTCACGCCGGCCGCCTCGAGTATGTCGGGGATAGTCGCCCACTTGAAGGCCGAGCCCTGGTAGGTGTAGCCCGGCGTGGGCAACGAACCGGTGATCCAGCAGCGCAGATTATTGGGCTCCGAATCCGAATCGGTACAGTTGATGCCCAGGCGCCCGAGTTCGGGATTGAAGTTCGAGCCCGACCAGAACACGATGCGGTTGGGGTCCGTGCCCGTGGTGATCGAGCAATGGTAGGCGTCGCAGATGGTGAAGGCCTCGGCCAGCGCGAACTGGAACGGGAGGTCCTGGCGCTTGTAGTAGCCCATGGAGTACGGCAGTTTGTGCTTGGCCCATTCGCCGAACTTGCCCTGGTTCCAGGCCGCCTGCGCGTCCGAGAAACTGTGGGGCGTCCCCGGCACGAAAATGGCGTTCATCGTTTCCTTGTCCAGGTGATACGGCGGAACTTCCTTCTCGCCGTCGGACTGATACCACACGGGCTTGCCGCTTTCGAGCGGGATCGGGAAGCGGTCGCCGAATCCGCGCACGCCACGCATGGAACCGAAGTAGTGGTTGAACGCGCGGTTCTCCTGCATGAGGATGACGATGTGCTTGACGTCCTTGATCGTGCCGGTCTCGACCGCGGCAGGAACGGCCAGCGCACGCTGGATCGATGCCGGCAGGGCCGCCAGGGCGGAGACGGCGCCGGCGGTGCCGGCGGATTTGCGCAGGAAGTCGCGTCGCGACAGGGAGGACGGAATGTTGGACATGTCGGTTCTCGGGTCGAATGGGAAAAGAAGGGCCAGCTGTCTTACGGGGCGCAGCGCAGCGATACTTGCGGCGGCTCGGGGGTGCCAGGATCGCCAGGACCGGGATCGCCCGAGGGGCCGTCATCGCCGCCGCACGCGGCCAGCGCCACGCTCAACAGCAGGCCGGCCAGCACCGCGCGGCCGTATGGCAGGATTCGCTCTTTCATGGGTAACTCCGAAAGTGGGAGAAGAACAGGCTGCTCAGCCCAGTCTCTTGCGCAATCGCGCAGCCAGTTGGTCGAGCAGGAACACGGTGATGAAAATGGCGACCAGGATCGTTCCCACGTGGCCATACTGGTACATGTCATAGCGGCCCTTGAGTTCCTGGCCGATGCCGCCCGCGCCGACCAGGCCGACCACGGTGGCCATGCGCACGTTGCGGTCGAGCACGTAGAGCGTGTAGGCGACGAACTGCGGCATGACCTGAGGCAGCACGGCGAAGCGCATGATCTTGAGCTTGTTGGCGCCGATCGCCCGCAACGCCTCCTGGGGCTTATCGTCCGCGGTCTCGATGTCTTCGGCGTAGAACTTGCCGAGGAATCCACAGGCGTGCAGGGCCAGGGCGAGCACTCCCGCAATGGGGCCGAATCCGTACGCCAGCACCAGGAACAAGGCGCTGATCAGCTCCGGCACCGCGCGCAACAGGCTGACAATGCCGCGGGCGGTCACATAGGTGGCGCGGTTGAAGGTGTAGTTGCGCGCGCTGCACCAGGCCAGAGGCGCGCTCAGCACCACCGCGAGCAGCGTGGCCCAGAAGGCGATCTCGATGGTCTCGAGCATCTTCAGCGCCACGTGCCGCAGATAGCCCACCGGCTGGACGAGGTACTCGCGCCGCGTGCGCACGTCTTCCATCTTCAGCGTATCGGGATCCAGGCGCGGCTCGCTGGTCTCGATCACTTCCAGGCGGGACAACCATGGCAGGCGGCCGGGGTCGAAGCCTTCTATGCGCGCGGTCTCGGTACGCTCGGAAATCTGCAGCGGGAACATCGCGCCCGCCAGCTTGTCCAGGCCCGACAGCACCTGCGATTCGTCGCGCAGGCCCACGGCGGCCAGCGCAGCTTCGCCGGTGAGCGCAAGCATGCGCCCCATCTCGACCCGCTGCGCCGCGAAAAAGGCCGCAAGAGCCACCAGCAGCACCACCGCGACCGAACGCAGGCTATAGGGCGGCGGGATGTCCCACGCCGATGGAGGGCGGGGCCCCGCCCCATCCACGCGCACCGGCGCGGCGGGCCGGACTGGCGTGCGGTGTCCGACCGCGCTCACGAGGCCGCCTCCCGCAGGGCGGCGTGGGGCACCGGGACTTGCCCGTATACCGCGGTCAGGACCGACGGCTGACACGCGGCGGGCGGGCCATCGAACACGATGCGGCCGTGGCGCAGCGCCACGATACGGTCGGCGTACTCGCGCGCCAAGTCGACCTGGTGCAAGCTGCACAGCACGGTCGTGCCGCGCTCACGAGCCTGGCGCTTGAGCAGATCCAGCACTTCGCGGCTAGTGCGCGGATCCAGGCTGGCGACCGGTTCGTCGGCGATCACCACGGCCGGGTCCAGCATGAAGGCGCGAGCAATGCCCACACGCTGCTGCTGGCCGCCCGACAGGTCGCGCACGCGGCGATGCAGGTGGCGTTCGTCCAGCCCTACCTGCGCCACCAGTTCGCAGGCCCTGCGCCGAAAGGCGGCCGGAAAGCACCCCGCCAGAGCGGCTGCCGTGCTCACTTCGGGCAAGGCGCCGCACAAGACATTGGTCGCCACGGTGGCGCGCTGGACCAGGTTGAACTGCTGGTGGATCATGCCGATGCGGCGGCGAACGCCGCGCAGCGCCCGGGGCTCGACGCGCACGCCGGCCACGCAGACCGTGCCGCTGGAGGGCGTGACCAGGCCGTTCACCATGCGCAGCAAAGTCGATTTGCCCGCTCCCGACGATCCCAGCACGACGCAGAACTGGCCCGCCGGCACGGCGAGCGATACCGCGTGCAAGGCCTGGGTGCCGTCGGCGTAGCGCATGCCTACCGTGTCGAACGCGAGCATGTGCATGACGGGCGCCGGCGCTTCGAGCATGGCGTTCAACGCTCGGCCGCCTTCTTCAGGATCTCGCCCTTGAGCTCGTCGGACAGCAACGCCAGCTTTTCGGCAGCCACGTTGAACTCGGCCTCGGAAAAGCGGGTATCGAACGCATCCACCTTCTTGCCGCCGTAGCCGCGGATCATGTCCGGCGTCACGCCCGGCGCCTTGTGCACGGTGGCGAACGCCTCCTTCAGGCGCGCCTTCAACGCCTCCGGCAGCTTGGCGTTGAGCGCCAGCGGCGGATAGGGGATGGGCATGCTCTTGGCGACCACTTTGACTGTCTTCGGGTCCACGGCGCCCTGCTTGACTGCCTTCTCGTACGAATCGAAGGACAGCGACGCCACGTCGACTTGCCCCTGCACCAGCGCCGCCAGGCTATTGGCATGGCTCCCCGTCATGCGGATCGCCGACAGGTCCTTGACCGGATCCAGGCCCGCGTCCATCAGCATCGCGACCTGAAACGTGAAACTGGAAGCCGAGTTCACGTCGCCGAACGCCATCCGCCGCCCCTTGACGTCCTGGACCGACTTGATGGGCGCGTCCGCCTTGGCGAACAAGCCGGCGTAGTAAACCGACTCCCCCTTCTCCACCCCCACGGCCAGCAATTGCGCGCAGCCGCGGCGGTGAGCCTGCACATAGGCCACGGGCCCGAAAAAGGCCACATCGGCCAGCTGATTGCACATTGCCTCGACCACGGCGCCATAGCTCTGGCCCACCTTCAGGTCGAAGTTCAGCCCGGTCATGCGCGATACGGCATTGAAGACCGGCTGGTAGTCGGCCTTGGTCCCTGTTTCCGTGCCGCCATCGGCAGGGATGAGCATGACGCGCAGCGGATGCGCTTTCGAACCATCGGCAACGGATTGGGCGTGGGCAGCAGGAGCAAGAACCAGTGCGGCGGCAAGCAATAAGGCGCGTTTCATCGGCGGAACCTCGGAATCGTCAGGGAAGGCAGTCGGCGCGCCACGCACCGACCAGAAACGGACGCCAGCTTAGAGATCTCATATGACAGCAAAATGAACATTACTCATTTTGATTTCAGTCAAATATTGAAATAAACTCAATCACTCCATTCCCTCTCCCGCCGCCGTTCTTGCGCTTCATGACCGTCCCTACGCCTCCTGCCTCCCTTGCCTCCCAGGCGCGCGCCCACGCCGCCGCCCCGCCCGCCTGGCTGGCGCGGCACGAGCATTTCCTGCTGGATCTGGATGGCACGCTGATACGCGAAAACGAACCGATGGAGGGCGCGGCGGAATTGCTGCGCCAGCTGGACGGGCGCTATGTGGTGGTCTCGAACAACTCGACCGATACCGCGCAAAGCCTGGCGCGCCGACTGGCCCGCCTGGGCCTGGCCATACCGGCCGAGAAACTGGTGCTGGCCGGGCAGCTCACTATCGACTTCCTGGCCTCGGCGCGTCCGGGCGCCAGGCTGCAATTAGTGGCGGCGCGCGTGTTGCGCGACTATGCGCGCCGGCAAGGATGCGTGCTGGTACAAGAGCGGCCCGACCTGGTTGTGGTTGCGCTGGACAAGCGCTTCAATTTCGCCAAGCTCAGCGCGGCGGCGAACGCCGTGGCGCGCGGCGCGACGCTCATAGCCACCAATGCCGACCTGAGCCATCCCGCGCCCGGCAACGCACTGGTGCCCGAAACCGGGGTGCTGCTGCAGGCGGTAGCGGCCTGCGCGGGCGTATCCCCCGAGCTGGTGGTGGGCAAGCCGGAGAACATGCTGTTTGCGGAAGGATTGCGTCGGCTCGGAGCCAGGCCGGACCGCACGCTGGTGATTGGCGACAACCCAGCCACCGATGCCCAGGGCGCCGCGCGGCTGGGCATGCGGTACCTGTTGCTGGGCCGCGGTCCGGCGGCCGACTCCGTGTCGCCCGCCGCCCTCCTCGCGCTGGACCATGCAGGCCATGCGCACGCGCCGGCGAGCGAAACGGCCGCCGGCATGCGGCCACGGCTCAATACCGCTTGATCGATAACACGCTGGAGGTCTGGCGCAGCGTGTCGACTGCGTTGTCGTAATCGCTCAGCGCGAGGCAAGCGATCAGTACATCGATGATGGCGAGCTGCGCCAGGCGGCTGGTCATGGCTTCCGTGCGAAAGCGCGTTTCGCGCGCCATGGTGAACAACACCACGTCGGCGAACGCTTGCAAGGGCGATTTGCCGAAATTCGTGATGCAGATGGTCTTCGCTCCCGACTCCTTCGCCAGTCGCGTAGCCGCCACGGTTTCATGGGTACTGCCCGAATGCGAGATGGTCAGCGTCGCCACCGCCGGCCCTGCCAGCGAGGCGCTGATGGCCTGCACGTGCGAATCGACCACGGCCTTGACGTTCATGCCTATGCGCAGCATGCGGTACTGGGCATCCTCGGCAATGGGCGCCGCGCTGCCTATGCCGTAGATTTCCACGCGCTGGGCCGCTCGCAGATAGGACACGGCCTGCTGGATGGCGCGCGCGTCCAGCGCCGCGCCGGTATCGTGCAAGGTCTGGATGTTGCTCTGGAAGATCTTGCCCATCACGGTGGCCGTACTGTCGTTCGGGTCGAGATCCTCGTGGATGATCTGCACCGGCTGCACGATCTCCTGGGCAAGCAATATTTTCAACTGCTGGAATCCTGTCGCCCCGAGGCTCTTGCACAGCCCCACGACGCTGCCTTCGCTGGCTCCCGTGCGCTCGGCCACCTCGCTGACCGACATGTGCACGACTTCCTGTGGATATTGCACGATGAAGTCGGCGATGCGCTGCCCGGCCGGCCCCAGCGAGGGGCTGATGCTCTTGATGCGCGACAGCACGGCGGAAATCGAGGCGTTGCCGGCGCCGTTGCCATTCGTCTTCGCGGGCTTGCCGCCCACCCTGCCCCTGCTCATGGGCGCCCTCCGGCGCGCTGCTTGTCGAGCCGGCGCAGCTGCACTTCCATTTCTTTGACGGCCTGGACACTGCCCTTGGCCGTTGCGGTCTCGATGCCGCGATTCCAGGCGGCGCGCGCCTCTTCCTCGCGCCCCAGGGCCAGCAACGCCTTGCCCAGTTGCTTCCACGCCGCCGCATAGCCCTCGTCCAGGGCAACCGCTTGCTGCAGGTGTTCCGCCGCCTGCGCGGCATCGCCTTCTTCCAGGTACAGGTTACCCAGCGTGAACCGCAGCAACGCGCCGTCGCGTCCGGCTGCGATCATCTTCAGAAAATTGTCCTTGTCCATGGCCTGGCCTTCATGCTTGTCCGGCCCGCACGCGCAGGCCGTCCAGGCGGCCAGGATAGCGCGAACCGCGCCAGGCCGCTCAGTACCGTTCGGGGACGATCATGCTGCTGGGCACCGGCCGGCGGATGTAATCCTCGTGGCGAACGCGCTGGGGCAATTCGATGTGCGGATGTTCGATCTCATGGTACGGCATCTGGCCCAGCAGGTGATGCATGCAGTTGAGCCGAGCCTTCTTCTTGTCGACCGCCTGCACCACCCACCAGGGCGCCTCGTCGATGTGCGTGCGCTCCAGCATGACTTCCTTGGCGCGGGTGTAGTCTTCCCAGCGACGGCGCGATTCCAGGTCCATGGGGCTGAGCTTCCATTGCTTGAGCGGATCGTGGAGCCGGCCCAGGAAGCGCAGGTGCTGCTCTTCGTCGGTGATCGAGAACCAATACTTGATGAGTTGTATGCCCGATCGCACCAGCATTCTCTCGAACTCGGGCACTGAACGGAAGAACTCCTCGTATTCGTCGTCCGTGCAGAAGCCCATGACGTGCTCCACACCGGCCCGGTTGTACCAGCTGCGATCGAACAGCACGATCTCCCCTGCCGCCGGCAGGTGCGATACGTAACGCTGGAAATACCACTGCGTGCGCTCGCGGTCGTTGGGCGCGGGCAGCGCGGCCACCCGGCATACGCGCGGATTCAGGCGCTGGGTGATGCGCTTGATCACGCCTCCTTTGCCCGCCGCGTCGCGCCCTTCGAAGATGATGACGACCTTGTGGCGGGTATGCACGACCCAGTCCTGCAGCTTGACCAGCTCGGCCTGCAGGCGGAACAGCTCGCGGAAGTACAGGCGCCGCGCTTCGCGATCGTGCTCGATGCGCGCGGGCTGGCCTTCGGCGTCCCACTCGCGATCCTCGAATTCGATCTCGAGCTCTTCGTCGTAGCTGTCGATGAGATCGCGGTGGATGCGCTGCATGAGTTCTTCGTGCTGGGAAGTCGGCTGGTAGCTCATGGAATACGGGGATGTCGGGGTCAATGGCTCCTTTTTGCTACACCGACATGACACCGTCATGACGCAGGCGCCCCGGAAGCGCTACTGCACCCGCCCGAACCACCACAGCGACAGCAGCCCCGAGCACACCGCCAGCAGCGCCCCCAGCGCCGTGAACAAGGCCGTGATCTCCACCACGTCTCGCTTGTCGAACGCCAGCCTGGCGCTCAGCGAACGGTAGACCTTCCTCAATTCGCCCGCGTCCTCGGCCCGGAAGTATTGCGCGCCGGTCATGTCCGCGACTTTCTTGAGCACGTCCTCGTCCAGGCGCACCCGCATGGACCAGCCGTCCGCCGTCAGGGTGGTGCCCTCGGGCGTACCCACGCCCACCGTGAATATCCGCACGCCATAGCCGGCCGCGACCTCGGCCGCCTTGATGGCGTCCGGGCCCGTGTTGTTCTGGCCGTCCGAGAGCAGCACGATGGCGCCGGCTGGATACGAGCCCGGCACAGCGGACTCTGCCTTGCCCGCGGCAGACAGGTCCGGAGGAGCCGCTCCGCGGGCGCTGCCGCCGTCGAGAAAGCGTTCGACGTCGATGCCGGCGTTGGGCAGCAAGGTCGCCAGGGCGATGATCAGTCCGCTGCCCAGCGCCGTGCCGCGCTGCGGCTCCAGGCGTTCGATGGCCGCGACCACGTCCTCCCGCTTGCGCGTGGGCGATTGCACCACCGCCGCCGCGCCCGCGACCGCAACCACCGACACGCTGACGTTGGCCGGCTGCTGGTCGACGAATTCCTTGGCTGCCCGCTGGGCGGCATAGATGCGCGTGGGCTTGATGTCGTCGGCGCGCATGCTGCCGGACATGTCCATGGCCAGCACCACCGTCTCCAGCCGTGAAGGCAACATCATCAAGGCCTGCGGGCGCGCCATCGCGACGATGAGCGCGCACAGCCCGAGCAGCAGCAAGGACGGCGGAAGGTGCCGCCGCAGTGCCGAGTGGCGCACGCTGGCGCCGACCACGTCCAGCGCCGGATAGCGCGCCGCCAGGCTGCGGCGCCGCTTGTCCAGCCGCCAGTAGGCCAGGCCCAGCAGCGGAACCAGGAACAGCAGCCACAGCATGTTGGGCCACAGGAAACTCAAGGCAGGCAGGTTTGCCATCGACGTACGCCTCGGTCTAGATATCTCGGGCCCACGGCCCGCTCAATCCTCCGACGAGCTGGCTGCGGCGCCGCCGCAGCCGCGTGAAATGCAGCAAGGCTTCGTCCAGCCGTTCGTCGGTCGCCAGCTCCAGGCAATCGACGCCGGCCTCGGCCAGCGCCTTGCGCAAGGCGGCCTCGCGCTTTTCCGCCGCCGCCGCGAAGCGCCGGCGGAACCCGGGGTCGTGGGTATCGACGAACAATTGCTCGCCGGTCTCCGCATCCTGCAGGACCACCAGCCCCAGGTCGGGCAAGACCTGCTCCAGCGGGTCGTACAGGCGCACCGCGACGACCTCGTGGCGCTGCGCCAGCGTCCCGAGCGGCCGCTCCCATCCCGGCGCGCTGATGAAATCCGAGACGATGAAGACCACCGAGCGCCGCCCTATCGACGACGATGCCCGTTCGAGCAATTCGCCCAGATGCGTTTCGCCCGACTTGCCGTCCGCGCGCATGGCGCCGACCCGCTCGAGCAGGTGCAGCACGTGGCGGCGCCCCGAACGCGCGGGGATCGCCGCGCTCGCCTTGCCGGCGTAGAGCACCGCGCCGACGCGATTGCCGTACCGCGTCAGCAGCCGCGCCAGCACGGCGACGAAACTCGTCAGCACGGCGCGCTTGCGCACCGCCCCGGAGCCGAAATCGACCGAGCCGGACAGATCCAGCAAGAACCAGGCCGACACTTCGCGATCCTCCTGGAACTCGCGCACGTGCGGCGTCTGCAGGCGCGCGGTAACGTTCCAGTCGATATGGCGCACGTCGTCGCCCGCCTGGTATTCGCGCAAGTCGGCCAGGTCCAGCCCGAATCCCCGGAACAGCGTCCGGTAGTCGCCTTGCAGCGCGCCGTCCAGCCGGCGGATGACCGTCCATTCGAGGCGGCGCAGCAGCTCCTCCGCGTCGATCTTGACGGGGATCGGCGACGCGGCCGCGTCGTTGGCCGGCTCGGCCGGCTGCTTATTGAACCGCCGCAACCCGAACATGGGTATCCAATGGCCGCTCCGGGGCCGGCAAGGTTTGCAGGATGCGCGTGATGATCTGGTCGGCGCCGAGTCCGTCGGACAAGGCCTCGTACGACAGTACCAGCCGGTGCCGGAGCACGTCGGGAATCAGGTCCACGACGTCGTCCGGCAGCGCATAGTGACGTCCGCGCAGGAAGGCCAGCGCGCGCGCCCCTTCGATGAGGTGGATGGTCGCCCGCGGGCTGGCCCCGAACGTCAGGTAGCGCGACAGGTCCGACAGGCCGTAGGCTTCGGGCCTGCGCGTGGCGGCGACCACCTTGACGGCGAACTGCACGAGTCCCGGGTCCACGTACACCTTGCGGCACTCGCCCTGGAGCAGCGCCAACTGTTCGGTGACGGCCACGGGCTGCACCTCCACCGGCGGCCCCGTCACCCGGTCGACGATCACGAATTCCTCTTCCTCGCTGGGATAGCCGACGATGACCTTCATCATGAAGCGATCGACCTGCGCCTCCGGCAAGGGATAGGTGCCTTCGGTCTCGATCGGGTTCTGCGTCGCCATCACCAGGAACGGCGACGGCACCTTGTGCGTCTCGCCGGCGATCGTGACCTGCCGCTCCTGCATGACTTCGAGCAAGGCGCTCTGCACCTTGGCCGGCGCCCGGTTGATCTCGTCGGCCAGCAGCAGGTTGGCAAAGACCGGCCCCAGCACCGTGGAGAAATCCCCGGTGCGCTGGTTGTACATGCGGGTGCCGACCAGATCCGCCGGCAAGAGATCCGGCGTGAACTGGATGCGCTTGAACGAACCTCGTATGGTCTTGGCCAGGGTATTGACGGTCAGCGTCTTGGCCAGGCCGGGCACCCCCTCGACCAGCAGGTGCCCCTGCGCAAGGATGGCGACCAGCACCCGTTCCAGGAAATGGTCCTGCCCCACCACTACGCGCTTGACCTCGTAGAGCAAGCGTTCCATCAGGTTTGCGCTGTCTATGGCACTCATGGGTTTTTCGCTCATGGCGTCCTGTCCTGGTTCAGAAGGGGGGCATGCCGACGGCGTTGCCGGCGCTTTCTATGGTGGTGGCAAAGCCGATGCCGACGAAGGTGCCGGCATTGGTGGGATTGAGAATGGCGGTGACGATGCCGACGACCTCGCCGCTCATGTTCACCAGCGGGCCGCCCGAATTGCCCGGATTGGCCGCCGCATCGAACTGGATCAGCCGCGTCAGGACGTGCTTGCCTTCGGCGGAGACGAACTCCCTGTTCAGGCCGGAGACCACGCCGGCGGACACCGACGGGCCGATGCCGAAGGGAAAGCCCACGGCGACGACTTCGTCGCCTGGCGCCAGGTCCAGGCTGGAGCCCAGCGTGGCGGCAGGCAGGTCGTCCGGTATGGACTTGGCCTTGATGACGGCCAGGTCCTTGTCGGGTTGGATGGCCACGACCTCGGCATCTGCCTCATAGCCGTCGAAGAAGGTAACCTTCAGGCGCTTGGCGCCGGCAATGACATGGAAGTTGGTAAGGATCACGCCGCTGTCGACGATGACTACGCCGGAACCGATGCTGCCCTCGTGCTTGGGCGCATTGCCCTCTTCGTTCCTGGCCGTTTGCTTTTCCCTGTCCTTGCCGCGGGATTTGCCGCCAGCCTTGGGCTTGTCGCCGCCGCGAGGCGCTGGCGCGGCTTTGGGCGACTCTTCGCCCTGCTCCGCCTCGTCGTCGGCGAAGCCGCGTATCTGCACGACCGATTGGCGCACGGCCTCGGCCGCCTTGGCTGGACGCGAAGGCAGGTTCTTGTGCTCGAGAGTGTGAAGGACGGCCGCGTCGATGTCGTCCTGCGTCAGCGGCGTTTGTTGAGGTTGCAACAAAACGAAAACAAGACCGCCGGCCAGGACGAGCAGCGCCAGTCCGAAGAATGCGTTCCGTCGGCGCCCCATCCAGTCGCGCAGGGGCCGCGTACGCTCGGGCGGCTGCGGAAGGCCGGTTTCCGGTTCCGTGTCGGCCGCCGCGGGGCGAGGCCTGGTGGTCCTGCTGTATAAGGCGACCCGTTTCATCACTACCGTCCAGCTTGGCGTTCTTCACGGAATGCGGCCGCGCGGCCAGCCCCTGGGCCGCCCGGCAAACCACCCTGGAGACAAGCGCCTCCATACTTGGCAGACAGGCCCGGGCGCCCTCGGTTCACTCGAACCGCGGCCTTGCGAAAATAAGGTAACACTTAAACGGCGGCCGTGCGCGGATACCTTTACCGCCGCAAGGGTTCATAGGCATACTAAATACACCTGTTGCACATCCCGCGCGCCAAGGAGCACTCATGCGGTTTCTCTGGCCCGATCTTCTCTGGCTGCAGCTCCTCGTTCCCCTGCTCGTAGCCCTCTACCTGTACGCGCTGGCCCGCCGCAAGAAGGCGGCCATACGCTATGCCAGCCTGAGCCTGCCGAAGGCCGCGATCGGCCCGGGCCAACGGCTGCGCCGCCACATCCCGCCGCTCCTGTTCCTGCTGGCGATGGCAGCGGCTCTGCTCGCCTGCGCACGCCCTACCGCCACCGTCACGCTGCCCTCGGACACCCTCACGGTCGTGCTCGCGGTCGACGTGTCGCGCAGCATGCAGGCCGCCGACATCGCGCCCAACCGGCTCGTGGCCGCGCAAATGGCCGCCAAGCGCTTCATTTCGGAGCTACCGTCCAACGTGCGCCTGGGCATCGTCTCCTTCGCCGGCACCGCCGCCGTCGTGCAAACGCCCACCGACAACCGGCAGGACATGATCGACGCCATCGATCGCTTCCAGCTGCAACGCGCCACCGCCACGGGCAGCGGCCTGATCCTGGCGCTTTCCATGCTGTTTCCCAACGACGGCATCGATCTCGAGTCCGTCATCTTCGAGACGCCGTCCATACGTGCCGGACGGCGCGCCATCCCTCTCGACCAGGCGGCCGCGGCCGAGGCGGCAAAGAAGAAGCAGAAGGAAAAATCTCTGCAACCGGTGCTGCCCGGCTCGTACACCTCGGGCACGATCATCCTGCTCAGCGACGGGCGGCGCACCACCGGTCCGGATCCGCTCGACGCCGCGCGCATGGCGGCCGAACGCGGCGTGCGCGTCTATACGGTGGGTTTCGGCACCCAGCAGGGCGCGCCCATCGGCGACGAGGGATGGTCGTTCTTCGCGCGCCTGGACGAACCCACGCTGCGCGCGGTCGCGCAGATGACGGGCGGCGAATACTTTCTCGCCAGCTCCGAGGCCGACCTGAGTTCGGTATACCGGAACCTCAACGCCAAGTTCTCGATGGAGCGCAAGGAAACCGAACTCAGCGCGCTGCTTAGCGCCGCCGCCGTGGTGCTGCTGACCGCGGCTTGCGTGCTGTCCATGCTGTGGTTCCAGCGCAGCCGCCAATAGCCTTTCGTCCCGCTGTCAGCAGATTGCAATGAGCGCCCGATATAAATCGGGCCATGAATCTTGCGATCATCGGGGCCGGCTACGTCGGCCTGGTCACCGGAGCCTGCCTGGCGGACGTCGGCAACCGCGTCGTCTGCATCGAGCGCAATGCGGAACGCTTGCGCACGCTGCAGGACGGGGGCGTCCCCTTTTTCGAACCCGGCCTGGCCGAATTGGTCGCGCACAATGCGCAAGCGGGCCGCCTGAGTTTCACCGACGACCTGCCGGCAGCCGTGCGCCACGCCGAGGTCGTCTTCATCGCCGTCGGCACGCCGGCTGACGAGGACGGGTCCGCCGACCTCGCGCACGTCCTCCAAGCCAGCGCCGCGTTGGCGCAGGCCATCGTGCGCGACACGGTGGTCGTCGTCAAATCCACCGTGCCGGTGGGCACCTGCCACCGCGTGCAGGCGCTGATCGACGGCGAACTGCGCACACGGGGCGTGCCCTGGCGGGTGTCGGTGGCATCCAACCCCGAGTTCCTCAAG
>Ga0180223_1000080_pt1 | contig 215423 bp, 204 predicted proteins | sample eDN5th30CKraftOP_FD_151337 | JGI IMG/M metagenome (GOLD analysis project Ga0180223, IMG submission 151337) | Enriched Organic Plus compost microbial communities from Emeryville, California, USA - eDNA 5th pass 30_C Kraft OP (version 2) (version 2) ...
ACCTTGCGGACCAGGGCGTTGCCGGCGCTCACCAGCACCACCAGCAGCGTGATCCACGTCACGGCTCGCCCCACCCGCAGGTTCAGCGCGTCTATGGCGCGCGAGATAGCGAGTAATGCTTTCATGAAGATTCCCTTGGGGGTGTCATTGGAGGTTTTCTCGGTAGTGGTTGATGCGTTGGTGTCAGGCACGCAAGGTGTCTGACGCATGCTGCCAGGGGTGTCAGACACCTTGCGTGCCTGACACCTGGCGGCGCATGATGGCTGACTGGCACCGCCGCCGGCGCGCCGTGCCGCCGTCAATGCCCGCCATCGCGGCGGCGCCAGGGCGTGGCCTTGCGCTCCAGCCAGGCCAGCAGCCCGAACAGCGCCATGCCCATCAGCGCCAGCACGAACAGGGCGGCGAACACCCGCACGGTGTCGAAGGTGCCCTGCGCGCTCATGATGACGTAGCCCAGGCCGCGCTGCGACGAGACGAACTCGCCGACGATGGCGCCCACCAGCGCCAGCGAGATCGCCACCTTCATGCCGGTCACGATGGAAGGCAGGGCGGCCGGCAGCCGCACCTTGAAAAAGAAATCGCGCCGCGAGCCCTTCAGCACCCGGCCCAGGTCCAGCACGTCCTGCGGCACCGACTTCAGTCCGTGCACGGTGTCCACCACGATGGCGAACACCGCGATCAGGAACGCGATGGCGATCTTGGGCTCGGCGCCCGTGCCGAGCCAGATGACGAACAGCGGCGCCACCGCCACCTTGGGCACGCTGTTGAGCGCCACGATCAGGGGATAGCACACACTCTCGAACCAGCGCGATCCGACCAGCAGCACGGCCGTCAGTACGCCACCCACCACCGCCGCCAGGAAGCCGCCCACGGTGGTCAGCAGGGTGTACCAGGCATGGCCCGCGTACCAGCGCCAGTCGGTCGCCAGTTCGGCGGCGATCTGCGTCGGCAGGGGCAGCATGATGGGACGCACGTGCAGCGCGCGGGCCAGCGCCTCCCACAGCGCCAGGAACAGCAGCAGCGAAGCCAGGCCGGCGGCGCCGTGCAGCAGTTGTCGCGAAATGCCGGTCATGAGGCGCGCCCTCCTTCGTCGATCAGGCCCATCTGCTGGAACAGGCCGCGGATATGGCTTACATAGCGGCCGAATTCGGGGGTTTCGCGGATAGCCAGCGGCCGCGGCCGCGGCAGGTCGATGGCGATGGTCTCGACGACGCGGCCGGGACGCGGCGAGAACACCATGACGGTGTCGCCCAGGAAGACCGCCTCGGCGATGCCGTGCGTGACGAACAGCACGGTATTGCGGGTTTCCATCCAGATGCGCTGCAGTTCGACATTCATCTGGTCGCGCGTCAGCGCGTCCAGGGCGCCGAACGGCTCGTCCATCAGCAGCAGCCGCGGATCGTCGACCAGCGCCCGGCAGATGGCGGCGCGCTGGCGCATGCCGCCCGACAGCTCATGCGGATAGCACTCGGCGAAATCCTGCAGCCCCGTCAGCGCCAGCAAGGCGCGCACCTTGTCGGCATAGGCGCCCGCCGGCTTGTGGGCGAACTCGACCGGCAGCAGCACGTTGCGGCGGATGCTGCGCCAGTCCAGCAGCGCATCGCGCTGGAACACCATGCCGATGCCGTCGGGCGGGCCTTGCACCGGCCGGCCTTCGACCGCCAGTTCGCCCTGGCTGATGGTTTCCAGCCCGGCCACGCAGCGCAGGAAGGTGCTCTTGCCGCAGCCGCTGGGGCCCAGGATGCTGAGAAAGCGCCCGGCCGGCAGCTCCAGCGATACCGAATCGAGCGCGCGCACCCCACGCGCGCCGGGATATTGCTTGCCGACCCCGCGCGCCGCCACCGCCCATTGCGTCATGGCCGCACCATGGCGTCGTAGCGTTCCGGCTGCACCAGGCCGGGCGCGTAGAACGCCGCCGGGTCGGCATCGGCGCGCACCAGCCCCACCGAGGACAGCGTCTTGACCGCCTGCACCCAGTCCGCCGGCACCGGCGCGCCCACCCGCTGGCCGGCCGCCGGCGTGCCGAAGTAGTCGCGCAGCGCATCGATCTGGCCACGCAGTACGCGGGCATCCAGGCGCGCCTGCGGCCGCTGGGCCAGGATGGCCTGCACCGCCTCGTCCTGGTGGCCGGCATAGATGTATTCCCAGGCGCGCGCGCTGACGCTGGCGAAGCGCGCGATGGCGTCGCGCCGCTCGGCCAGCTTCTGTTCGCTGGCGAACAGGCCGAAGCTGGGCATGTCCAGGCCGAAATCGGCGAAGCGCACCGCCTTGGACGGCCGGTTCTGCGACACCACCGGCAAGAAGAACGGAATGGTGGAGAACGCCGCGTCGGCGCGGCCCACGGCGTAGGTCGACGCCTTGCCGGCGGCATCCACGTTGACCAGCTCCAGGTCGCCCTTGGCCAGCTTGCCGCGCGCCAGGAAGGCGTCGATGAACGGCGCCTCCAGCGATCCGGCGGTGTAGGCGACCTTCTTGCCCTTCAATTGCGCCGGGCCCTCGATGCCGGAGTCGGCCGGCACCAGCAGGCCGATGTCGCTGTGGCGCGCGAACACCGCCACCGCCTTGACCGGCAGGCCCTTGTCGCGCGCGATCATCATGGACGCCAGCGCGGCGTGGCCCACATCGAAGCTGTCGCCGCCGCCGACGATCTGCACCGTGGTGACCGAGCCGTTGCCATCCTCCAGGGCGACATCCAGGCCCGCCTGGCGGTACCAGCCCTTGTGCTGCGCCAGGTGGAAGGCGGCCTGCACGCCCCAGGGCGTCCAGTCGAGCCGCACCTTGAGCGGCTCCAGCGGCGGCGCCGCGAGCGCCTGGCCGCAGCACGCGACAGCCAGGGCCAGCACGAGCCGCCGCCCTATTCTTTCCATGACCGAGTGCATCGCTTTTTTCCCCTTGACGATTGCTCCGCGGCGCGCCGGCAGTCAGCCCGCGCGCCCGAACCAGCGCTTGACGCGCATCCACAGCACGCTGAAGAACATCCCCACTGCATTGAACTCGGCTTGCGCCGGCGCTTCGCCGTCGGCGCCGGCGCCCAGGCGGGCGCCGACGTTCTTGCCGAAGTCGGCGATCATGCGGCGCACGAAGTCCTGCACCAGGCCGGAACGCGAGAACTGGGCCAGCGGCCCTTGCAGCGTGTATTGCAGGTCGACATCGACCCGGGTCTGCCCGCCCTCCAGCGCGCGCACCTGGTAGGCGATGTCGCCGGTGGCGCGCGACTGGCTCAAGGTGTCCTGGCCCGCGCCGCGCAGCACGGCGCGCCGGTTGGCGTCGTCGCGCTCGAGCCGCGCCGCGCCATTGAAGGCGGCGGCCATCGGACCGAACTTGATGGCAATGCGGCCCTTGACGCGGTCGCCGTCATGCTCCTGGATCGCGGCGCCCGGCAGACAGGCCGCCACCGCCGGCAGGTCGACCATGAAGGTCCATACCTGGTCCGCCGGGAACGGCACCTGGAAGCCGCCTTCGATATGGTTGCCCTTGCCGGCCGCGCGGGCCGGCGCCGGCTCGGCCGTGGCGGCGCGCGGCGTGGCCGGCGCGGCCGGGACCGGGTCCGCCGGGGCGAACGCCTGGAAGCCCGTCGGCGCGGGCGTGGCCGCGGCCGGGGCGGCGCCGCGCCCTTGCGCCAGTGCTTCGCGCAACGCGGTCACCGCCGCGTCGGGCTGCTCGCGCAGCTCGGCCAGCACCGACATCACGGCCGCGACGATCCCCATATAGCCAGTGCAGCGGCACAGGTTGCCGGACAGCTCCACGCGCACCCGGGCCTCGTCGGCCTCGGGCAGGCGCAGCACGATGTCGCGCGCCGTGGCCAGCATGCCGGGCGTGCAATAACCGCACTGCAGCGCATGATGGCGGGTGAAGGCCTGGCGCAGGCGGGCCATGACCGGATCGCCGTCGTAGCCCTCGATGGTGGTCACCCGGCGGCCCTCGCAGGCGGCGGCGAAGGCGATGCACGAACGCACCGGCTGTCCATCCAGCAGCACCGTGCACGCGCCGCACACGCCGTGTTCGCAGCCCAGGTGGGTGCCGGTCAGGCGCGCCTGGTCGCGCAGAAAGTCGCCCAGGTGCATGCGCGCGGGCGCCTCGTGCGATACCCGCTTGCCGTTGATTTCCAATGAAACTTGAACCATGGTGTCTTCCTATGCGGCCAGGGCCTGCCCAAGGCAGCGCGCCACGGCGGTGGCATGCAGCTTGCGATGCAGCGGGTCTTTGTCGGGCATGACGGCGGCCAGCTCGTCCAGGATGCGGCCATTGGCGGCCGGCGCGGCGCCGGTGCGCGCCACCTCGGCGGCCAGGCCGGGCAGCAGCGCCGGCGGGCCGTCCAGGGCGCCGACCGCGACGCGGGCCACCTTGCCCGCCGGGTCGAACCAGGCCGCGCAGGCGGCCTCGGCGAACTCGCCGGTCTTGCGGCAGAACTTGTAATAGCCCCAGCGCGCCTGGGCCTCCCGGCGCGGCACGTGGACCGCGACGATCAGTTCGTCCTCGCCCACCGCCGTCGTATAGGCGCCCTGCATGAAGTCGCCGGCGGCGACCAGGCGCGTGCCGGCCGGCCCGGCGATCTCGATGTCGGCGCCGAGCGCCACCATGGTCAATACCCAGTCGGCCGCCGGGTCGGCATGCGCCAGGCTGCCGCCCAGGGTGCCGCGATTGCGGATGGCGCGGTAGGCGATGCCGCCCGCCACCTGCTGCAGCACCGAGCCGCGCAGCGGCGGAAACACGCCATCCTCGATCTCGGCGTGGGTGACACCGGCGCCGACCCGCAAGCGGCCGTCCTGTTCGGCAACCCCGCGCAACTCGTCCATGCCGGCGATATCCACCACCACGGCCGGCCGCGCCAGGCGCAAGTTGAGCATCGGCCCCAGCGACTGGCCGCCGGCCATCAGCTTGGCGCGGCCCTCGTGCTCGCGCAGCAGGCCGAGCGCCTGCGCCACCGACGCGGCGCGCACATAATCGAAGCGGGCGGCTTTCACGCGACCTCCTTTGCGCCGGCGGCAATGGCGCTCAGCACGCGCATGGGCGTCAACGGGGTATGCGACAGCTCGGCGGCACCGATGCGCGCCAGCGCGTCGTTGACCGCGCCGAACAGCACCGCCGGCGGCGCGATGGCGCCGCCCTCGCCCATGCCCTTGGCGCCGAACTCGGTATGCGGCGAGGGGGTTTCGAAATGGTGCAGGCGCAGGTTGGGCACCTCGGTGGCCCCCGGCAGCATGTAATCGGCCAGGGTCGAAGCCAGCGGCTGGCCGTTGCCGTCGTACGGCACTTCCTCCAGGAATGCCGTGCCGATGCCCTGCGCGATGCCGCCGATGGTCTGGCCCTCGACCACCATCGGGTTGATCATGGTGCCGCAGTCCTCGACCACCGCGTAATCGAGGATCTCGACCGCGCCGGTGTCCGGGTCGACGGCCACCACGGCCGCCTGGCTGGCATAAGTGAAACAGCCGGTGTCCACTTTCGGCTTGTAGCCTACGTGCACCTCCAGGCCGGCCGGATCCACATCGGCGGGCAGGAGGTGCGGCCGCAGGTACCAGGCATCGGCCACCTCGGCGGTCGGCACCGATTTGCCGCCGGCGCGGTAGCAGCCATCCTGCAGCACCACCTGGGCCGCCTCGGCGCCCAGCAGGTGCGCGGCGATGTGGGTCAGGCGCGGCAGCAGGCGCTTGCATGCCTGCGACACCGCGCCGCCCGACATCACCAGCGAGCGCGATGCATAGGTGCCGGTGGAAAACGGCGTCTGGCCGGTGTCGCCATGCAGCACCTTGATGCGGTCCACGTCGATGCCGAGGATCTCGTGGGCGATCTGGGCAAAGGTGGTTTCCATGCCCTGGCCATGCGAATGCACGCCGACGCGCACCTCCAGCCCGCCATCGGGCGTGACGCGCACGGTGGCCTGGTCATAGCCCGGGATGACCGGCGTGCCCCAGGCGGCGAACACCGACGTGCCGTGCGCGGCCTGTTCGGTATAAGTAGCCACGCCCAGGCCGATCAGGCGCCCGTCGGGCTCGCCGGCCGCCTGGCGCGCCCGCACCGCCGGCGCATCGACCATCTCGAGCGCCTTGCGCAGGCTGGCGGGGTAATCGCCGCTATCCAGGTGCTTGTTGGTCACGTTCACATAGGGCATCTGTTCGGCCTGGACCAGGTTCTCCAGCCGCACTTCCCACGGCTCGCGGCCCACTTCGCGCGCAATCGCGTTCATGGTCAGCTCCATGGCGAAGCACACGCCGGTGCGGGCCACGCCGCGATAGGGCACGAAGCCCGGCTTGTTGGTGGCGACGCAGCGCGTCACGCAGCGATAGCCCTTGAAGCCATACGGGCCGGGCAGGTTGCCGATGGCCTGGCCGGGCTCCAGGCCGATGGTGAACGGCCAGACCGAATACGCCCCGCCGTCGATGGTGATCTGGGCGTCCAGCGCCAGCAGCTTGCCGCGCCGGTCCACATAGGCGGCCATCTCGTAGTAATGCTCGCGCGAGTTGGCGCCGGCGGTCAGGTGCTCGCGGCGGTCCTCGATGAAGCGGAAGGGCCGCCGGTGGGTCTTGGCCAGCCACGCCACGCACAGCTCTTCCTGCTGCAGCACGCACTTGTAGCCGAACGCCCCGCCCACATCGGGCGAGATGACGCGCACGCGCCCCTGGTCCAGCCCCAGGCACTGGGCCAGGATGCTGCGGATCATGTGCGGCACCTGGGTGGCGCTGACCACCACCAGCTGGTCGGCCTGGTGGTCCCAGTACGCCAGCACCGCCTTGCCTTCCATGGGCACCATGCACTGGCGGGCCAGGTCGATCTTGCGCCGCACCACCAGGTCGGCCTGCGCGGCGTATGCCTCGAAATCCTTGTCGGCGTTGAGCGTGACGAACACGTTGTCGCGCCAGTGCTCGTGCACCAGGTCCGTGGTGGCGGCCTGGGCGCTGGCGACATCGGCGTATACGGGCAGGTCGTCGTAGTCGACTTCGACCAGCTCGGCGTAGTCCTCGGCCTCGGCGCGCGTGGGCGCGAACGTCATGGCCACCGGCTCGCCCACGAAGCGCACCTTGCCGGAGGCCAGCGGCGGCTGGCTGGACGACTGGTAGGTGGGCAGCGTGGAGTCGGCCACGATGTCCAGCGCGTCCGCCATCATGTCGCGCAGCACCACGCTGCCCGCCACGCTGTCGGGCACGCGCACCGCCATGATGCGCGCATGGGCCAGCGGGCTGCGCAGGAACGCCACCTCGCACAGGCCGGGCATTGCCATGTCGGCCACGAAGTTGCCCTTGCCGTGCAGGTGGCGCGCGTCTTCTTTGCGCGGCACGCGCGCGCCCACCCCCTGGCGCGCGCCGGCCGGTGCCGCATGGCCGGCGGTTTGTGTATTCATCGCTATCCTCTATGTTGCGTCAGGCTTTGGACTGATTGCGCGCCACCGCCGCGAACGTGTAGTTGTCCAGGGCGTTCTCGGCCACGCGGAACCAGCTGGCCTCGTCGGCCTGGAACTTCTTCCAGTCCGGGTAGATCGCCTTGAAATCCGGGTTCTTGTCGGACAGTTCGTCCCACAGTTCTTGCGAGGCCTTGTATACCGCGTCCATCACTTCCTTGGGGAAGAAACGCAGCTTGGCGCCGCCGGCGATGAGCTTGCGCAGCGCCAGCGGGTTGCGGGCGTCGTAGTTGGCCAGCATTTTCATGGTCTGCTCGCCGCAGGCGCACTCGAAGGCAGCCTGGTAGGCCGGCGGCAGCGCCTCCCAGGCCTTGTCGTTGACCATGGTGGTGATCGACGCGCTGCCCTCGAACCAGCCGGGCGAGTAATAGAACGGCGCCACCTTGTTGAAGCCGAGCTTTTCGTCGTCGTACGGGCCGATCCACTCGGCGGCGTCGATGGTGCCCTTCTCCAGCGCGGGATAGATGTCGCTGGGCGGAATCTGCTGGGGCACCGCGCCCAGCTTGGACAGCACCATGCCGCCGATGCCGCCGATGCGCATGTTGAGCCCCTGCAGGTCGGCGACCGAGTTGATTTCCTTGCGGTACCAGCCGCCCATCTGGACGCCGACGTTGCCACAGACGTGGTTGACGATGTTGTACTTCTTATAGAGCTTGCGCAGCTGTTCCAGGCCGCCGCCATAGTGGATCCAGGCATTGTGCTGGCGGGCGTTCAGGCCGAACGACAGGCCGGTGTCGAATGTCAGCGCGGTGTTCTTGCCTATATACATGGTGCTGAGCACGTGGTTGCATTCCACCGTGCCGTTGCTGACCGCGTCCATGTTCTGCGCCGAGGGCACCAGCTCGCCGCCGGGAAATGCGCGGATCTCGAACTTGCCGTCGGTCAGCTGGCCGACGCGCTTGCACAGCTCGTCAGCCGAACCATAGATGGTGTCGAGGCTCTTGGGCCAGCTGGTGGACATGCGCCAGCGCACGGTAGGACTGCCTTGCGCCAGTGCGGGCAGGCTGGCGGCGGCCAGTCCGGCGCCGGCGGCGCCGGCGGCTTGAGCGAGAAAACGGCGTCGTTGCATGAATAGCTCCTGGTTTTCCGAAAATCGTTCCGCGGAACGGTCTGTCACGGCATCCGGGGGACGTCGCAGCCGGTCCGCCGGTTTATGAAGAAAGCTGTACAAAGACTGATTGCCGCATCTGCCAAGGTCTTGCCGGAGCGCGCGCGTGAAGCGCGGTTTGCTGCTGCGCAAAGTTCTGCCTAAAAAATGCAGTATGCTGACGTTTTATTCAGCATACTGATAGATTTTTCGGGTGTCAACGAGGTTTTCCCCGCACCACAGGCGGGCTTTCGCAAGGCCCGCACACGCTTCCCCCGCCATTCGCTGATCGCGCGCATCGCCTTGCCTGGCGCGGCTTCCGGTGCAACGCCGGAGATCGGCGAAGAACCGACGCGGCATCCCCCGCCGGCCGTGCGCGCCTCGGGAAATCCCTAAGCCCGGTTCACGATTTATAGGCAGTACACTGTGCACATTTACTCAGCACACTGAATATATAAATCATGCCCTGGACCAAGATCGCCACGACCGACCAACTGGAAGACGACGACGAAATCCTGCCGGTTTCGATCGGCCAGACACAGCTTGCGCTGTACCGCAGCGAGGGCGAGTTCTTCGCCTCCGACAATGTCTGTACGCACGCTTATGCGCTGCTGTCGGACGGCTTCCTGGAGGACGGCTGCATTGAATGCCCGCTGCACCAGGCCAAGTTCGACATCCGCACCGGCCGTGCCCTGTGCGCGCCGGCCACGCGCGACATCCGCGTCTATCCGGTCAGGGTCGACAACAACGACATCCTGGTCGACCTGGAAGGCTAGGCCTGTCGAGGCCACAAGGAGCCCCGCATGGAACCCTTATCGTCCATTGTGATTGTCGGCGCCGGGCAGGCCGGGGCAGTGGCGGCGGCCACGCTGCGCGAGCTGGGCTACGCGGGCGCGCTCACGCTGGTGGGCCAGGAACCGCACCCGCCCTACGAGCGCCCGCCGCTGTCCAAGGCGGTGCTGCAGGACGAAGCCGCCGCCGCGGCCGCCGCCGTGCACCCCGCCGACTTCTATAGCGCGCGCGATGTGCGGCTGGTCACCGGCGCCGCAGTGCGCGCGCTGGACCGCGCGGCCCGCACGGTGGTGCTGGCCGATGGGCGCCAGCTGCGCTACGACCGCTGCCTGCTGGCCACCGGCGGCCAGGCCCGCGAGCTGCCGGGCTTGCCGCGCGGCGCGGCCGGCGTGCATTACATCCGCACCCTGGATGACGCGGCCGCGTTGCGCCAGGCCTTAAGGCCGGGCGCCTCTGTCGTGGTGGTGGGCGGCGGCTTCCTGGGACTGGAGGTGGCTTCCACCGCGCTGGCGCTGGGGGCCCGCGTCACCGTGCTGGAAGCCGCGCCGCGCTTGCTGCCGCGCGCCCTGCCCCCGGTCTTTTCCGACTGGCTCGCCGACCGGGCGCGCCAGGCCGGCGTGGCACTGCGGCTGGACTGCGGCCTGCGCGCGAGCGCGCCCGGCCAGCCGGCCCGCGTGCAATTGCAGGACGGCGCCGAACTGCAGGCCGACGTGCTGGTGGTGGCGGTGGGGCTGGCCCCGTCGGTGGAGCTGGCGCGCGACGCCGGCCTGGCCATCGACGCAGCCACCGGCGGCATAAGGGTGGACGCGGCCTGCCGCAGCAGCGACCCGCATATCTACGCGGCCGGCGACTGCGCCAGCCAGCAGCGCGCGCCCCAGGATGCCTGCCTGCGCCTGGAATCCTGGCAGAACGCCAACGAGCAGGCCCGCACCGCCGCCGCCGGCCTGCTGGACATGCCGCTGCCGGCGCCCGCATACCCGTGGTTCTGGACCGACCAGTACGGCTGCAATATCCAGATGCTGGGCCTGCCGCAGCCCGGGCTGGCCTATGTGCGCCGCGGCGCGGCCGACGCTGCGGCCGCGCCGCCGCGCTTCCTGTGGCTCGGCCTGCGCGACGGCGTGCCAGTGCACGGCATTGCCGTCAATGCCGGCGGCGAGCTGCGGCAGCTGCGCGCGCTGTTCGAACGCGGGCTGCCGATCGACCCGCTGCCCTTCGCCGATCCGGACACGCCGCTCAAGCCACTGGTCAAGGCCTGGCAAAGCGCGGCCGCCGGCGCCTGACTGTTGTTTCTTCCCTCCGGACTGGAGCTTGTTCCATGTATCAATCACAAACCGTCATCGGCCGCACCCTGGCGGCCAAGGATGCGGCGCTCGAGGACTGCATATGGCCCGAGGACGCGCTGCACGCCATTCCCGACTGGGTCTACACCAGCGCGGCCGTGTATGAGAAAGAGATAGAGGTCATCTTCCATGGCAAGACCTGGAACTATGTGGCCCTGGAAACCGAAGTCCCCAACCCGGGGGACTACAAGCGCTCTTATGTCGGCCCCACGCCGGTGGTGGTGTCGCGCGCCGAGGACGGCTCGATCAACGTGTTCGAGAACCGCTGCGCCCATCGCGGCGCGGAGTTCTGCCGGCACAGCCAGGGCAACGCGAAGGAGTTCGTGTGCCCGTATCACCAGTGGTCCTACGACCTGAAGGGCAACTTGCAGGGCATACCCTTCAAGCGCGGCGTGAACCGCATCGGCGGCATGCCCAAGGACTTCCGCAACGAGCAGCACGGCTTGCGCAAGCTGCGCGTGACCACGCGCCACGGCGTGGTGTTCGCATCGTATTCGGAAGAGACCGAGCCGCTGGAGGAATACCTGACGCCGGAGATCATGGCCGACTTCGACACGGTATTCCCGGGCAAGCCGCTCAAGGTGCTGGGCTACTACCGCAACGAACTGCCCTGCAACTGGAAGATGTACCACGAGAACCTCAAGGACCCCTACCACGCCACATTGCTGCATTCGTTCCTGGTGGTGTTCGGGCTGCTGGTGGCGGGCAACAAGTCGGCCATGCTGGTCGATACCGTGCACGGCCGCCACGGCACCATGGCCTCGGCCAAGAGCGAAGACAAGTACGCCAAGGTCAGCGACGAGAACAAGAAGGAAATGCGCTCGTTCCACGACGGCCTGTCGCTGCGCGATGATCGCTTCCTGGAGTTCGTCAAGGAATTCGATTCGCCCTGGTCGGTCACCATGCAGACCATCTGGCCGAACCTGATCGTGCAGCGCGAGATGAACACCCTGGGCGTGCGCCAGATCGTGCCCAACGGGCCGGACAGCATGATCATGCAATGGACCATGTTCGGCTATGAAGACGACACGCCGGAAATGCAGCGGCACCGCCTGCGCCAGGGCAACCTGATGGGGCCGGCCGGCTTCCTGGGCCTGGAAGACAACGAGGCGATGAAATTCGTGCAGGAAGGGGTGCGGCGCGCCAGCACCGGCGTCAATGTGCTGAAACTGGAGTCCGGCAAGCTGGGCACCTCGGACAGCCTGATCTCCGAGGCGGCCATCCGCTCCATGTATGCCTATTACCGCCAGGTCATGGGCATCCCCGTGGGGGGCGCGCAATGAGCATGCAACTCGCCTATGCCGAGCGCCGGATCGATCCCGCCCGCGCCATTGCGCTGAAACTGGAGATCGAGGAGTTCAACGCCGACTACTGCGCGGCACTGGATGGCGGCCAGGTCGAGCGCTGGCCCGAGTTCTTCACGCGGGACGCGCTATACCGGGTCACGGCGCGCGAGAACGCCGAGCTCGGCCTACCGGTCGGCCTGGTGTACGCCGAGGGCCGCGACATGATGCACGACCGCGCCGTCGCCATCGCCCGCACCCAGATGTTCGCGCCGCGCCACATGCTGCACCTGTTGAGCAATACGCGCGTCACGCGCGAGTCGGCCGACGGCGAGATCGCGGCGACGGCCAGCTTCCTGCTGCTGCAGACACTGGTGGAAGGCCCCACCACCCTGCACCTGGCGGGGGTGTACTACGACCGCTACGCGCGGGAAGACGGCGTGCTGAAGCTGCGCGAACGGCAGGTGGTGTATGACACCACCATCCTGGCCAACGACCTGGTGTACCCCGTCTGAGCGCCTGCCGCCCTGCCCGGCGGCAGGCGTCGCGGGAGGTGTCTGACACCGAGAGGTGTCAGACACCCAGGACGCGGCCAGGACCGGCGACACACAAGAAGGTCTGCGACGGGTGTCTGACACCCTGCGGGTGTCAGACACCTAGGCATGGAAGCCCCCGCGCCTGCCCCTCAAATGCTTCGTCAGGTGTCTGACACCCTGTGGGTATCAGACACCTGGGCATGGAAGCCCCCGCGTCCGCCCCTCAAACGCTTCGTCAGGTGTCTGACACCCTGCGGGTGTCAGACACCTGGGCATGGAAGTCCCCACGCCAGCCCCTCAAATGCTTCGTCAGGTGTCTGACACCCTGCGGGTGTCAGACACCGAGATGCGGCCAGGCCGCCCTCACGCAGCGGTGTCGGGCGCCCCGTGGTCTGACACCTGTCCCGCCGCTTTCTACAGCCGCTCCAGCGCGGCCAGCGCTTCATCGCGGGGCATTACGGCGGCGTACTTCTGCTCCATGTCGAACAGGCTCGCCTCGTGCGGCGCCAGGGCGCGGTCGCCCACGCAGTCGGCCACCACCAGCGGGCGAAAGCCGTGCGACATGGCGTCGACCACGCTGGCGCGCACGCAGCCGCTGGTGACGGCGCCGGCCACCGCCAGGGTCTGCACCCCGCGCTGGGCCAGCCAGGCCGCCAGGCCGGTGCCGAAGAAGGCCGACGGCACGGTCTTGCGCACCACCAGCTCGCCGGCCTGCGGCGCCAGTTCGGGCACGATGGCGCTGTTGTGCGCCGCTTCCTTCAAGGTCAGCATGCCCGGCACCTTGAGGCTGAAGATATTGTGGTCGGCGTCGTCGTCGGCATAGACGATGCGGCTGTGCGCCACTGCCCAGCCGCGTTCGCGGGCGCGCCGCAGCAGCGGCACGGTACGCTCGATGGCCTGCGGGATATTGCCGCCGCCGAACACCGCCGGGTCGGCAAAGCCGTTGACGAAATCGACGATCAGCAGGCCCACGGGCGCCTTCAGTTCGAGGCTGGCGCCGAAGCCCTGGCGGCGATAGGTGCCGACTTCCCTGTCCACGCTCATGCCGCTTCTCCGTCCAGGACCTTGCCGTTGGCCACCACATCCACGCCGTCCAGCCGCACCGTGCAGCGGCGCAGCGGAATGTCGATGTGGCAGGCGGTGGTGCGCGAGCCGCCCGCCTCGTTGTTGGGGCCCAGCGAGAACAGGAAGTTGCCCTCGTAGGCGCGCGCATCCATGCCGATGGTGGCCTCGCGGTCGTACAGGCCCAGCGTGGTCCAGTGGGCGCGCGGCTGCAGGCCCCAGCCGATATGCGATATGGCATAGGCCTCCGGGTCCTTGAACGAGGCCACGTACTCGCGCAGCAGCTCGGCATCCACGCCGCCCTCGATGCGGGTGGCATAGCCGTTTTCCACGGTCAGGCGCACCGGCTCGGCCACATAGCACTTCTGCGGCAGCAGGATGTCGCCACGGTCCAGCACGATGGTGCCGTTGGCGCCGCCCTCGTTCGGCCAGGTCAGCACGAATCCGCTGGGCCAGTGGTCCCAGCGGCCCGGCTCGTCGACGAAACCGTACTCGCTGATGGCCGGGAACTCGCCCAGCGGGCAGCGCAGGTCGGTGCCGGCCGCCGACACCACGGTCATCTCGCGCGCCTGCGACAAACGCGCGGCGGCGCGCTTGACGCGCGCGCGATCCGCCTCGGTGGGCACCAGCCGGGCCAGCACCTCGGGCGGCTCGACCGCCAGCAGGATCTTGGTGCCGGTCTGCAGGATCTCGTGCTGCTCGGGCGAGAACAGCAGCGTCATCAGGTCCAGCACCAGGTCGCTTTCCTTCAGCGCGGCGATGGCCGCCCGATTGCCGGTCAGCGGGGTGGTGCCCAGGTAGGCCAGCGAATCGCGGCTCAGCGCCTTTGCGCCATTGACCGGCGGCAGGTCCAGCCGGTTGACCACCGCGCCCATCGACTGGGCGGCGATCAGGGCCGTGGACAGGTTCTGCGGGTGGGTGGCGGCGCTGGTCAGGATGGTGACCGTCTGGCCGGCCTGCAAGTTGGACAATGTCAGCACCTGCTTCCAGGCGCTGATCATTTCATGATCGCTCACGGGCATGATGGGCTCCTTGTCAAAGCGGGGCGCCGAGGAAGTCGCCGAAGGCGGCGTAGAAACCCGCCTCGTTGTCCCAGGGGATCATGTGGCCGGCGCCGGCCACCCGCACATGGGCCACGCCGGGCGCCAGCTGCTGGATCTCACGCACGTCCTCGTCGCGCACCACGTCGCCGCGCTCGGCCGTCACCAGCAGGCCGGGCACGCGCAGCGCGGGCAGGTCGGCATGAATATCGTCGTGCTGGAAGCCGTCGAAGCTCGCCAGAATGGCCCGCTCGTCGCAGGTATGCAGCCACTGGGCGCGCAGCCGCAGCTGCTCTTCGGTCCAGGTCGGGCAATAGACCCGCATGTCCTCGGCGCTCATGCCGGCGCGCGCTTCGGCCATGGAGCCCACGTACCACGGCAGTTTGGCGGGGTACGGCCGGCGGCCGGGGCCCGAGACGGGCGGGTCCACCATGACCAGCCGCGCCAGGCCCGGCGGCTGGGCGCGCGCGGCGCGAATGCCGATGCGCGCGCCCATCGAATGTCCCACCAGGCTGTAGCGCGCCAGGCCCAGCGCCTGGGCGAAGGCGACGACATCGGCGGCCTGCGCGTCCAGGCTGTAGTCCAGGCTGTCCGAAGCCTCCGATAAGCCGCGGCCGCGCACATCCAGGACGTAGGTATCGAACACGGCGCCGAAGCGCTCGCCGACGAACCCCCAGGTCACCGCCGGGCTGGTGATGCCCGGCACGATGATCACCGGGTCCGCGCCCTCGCGCGCGCCGCCGTAGCGCAGGTAGTGCTGGCGGATGCCGTTGGCGCGCACGTGGGCGCCATAGAGATAGGTGCTCATGGTTGCTCCCCTTGTCCGCGCCCGCTCAGTACGCGCCCGACAGCAGCGCGCCGGCGCCGGGCACCACCGGCTCCAGGTCCAGCGCCTTGAGCATGGCGTAGGTCGTGGCCACCGCGGCGGTGACCACCGGCTTGCCGGTCAGCGCCTCGACCTTGGCGATGGCCGGCAGCGACGGCATCTGCACGCAGGCCGACAACACGATCGCATCGACCCCGCGCGTGTCCATCTGCGCCACGATCCCGGGCAGGCGCGCCGGATCGTGCCGCCCCACCTCCAGGTTGTCGGGGATCTCCAGCGCGCGGTAGTCGGCCACCTCGTAGCCTTCGTTGCGGATGTAGTCCACCACCAGCTCGGTCAGCGGCTTCATATAGGGCGCCACCACGGCGATGCGCCGCGCGCCGATGACTTGCAGCCCGTTGACCAGCGCGCCGGCGCTGGTGATCACCGGCGCATCGGCGCCGTTGGCGGCGGTATGCGCCTGCAGCCGCTGTTCCGAGACCCGGTGGTAACCGTGCCCCATCGCCATGATGGCCACCAGGCAGGCATAGCCCAGCACGTCGACCCGCGCGTCGCTCAGCTCCACCGCGCAGCGGTCGGATTCGGCGTCCATGGCGGCCAGTTCCTCCTTGACCACCTTCTTCATGCGCATGCGGCTGGAGTGAAAAGTGAAGCGCTCCGGCCGGATCTGCTGGCGCGCCATCAGCATGGCCGGAATCTCGGTTTCCATCGTGGTGTTGGAACTCGGCACGATCTGGCCGATGCGGTAGGTCTTCTGCATGTCGTCCTCCGTGGGCGTCGGATGGTCAGAGTTTGAACAGGCGCTGGGCGTTGCCGCGACAGACCAGCTCGCGGGTGGCTTCGTCCAGCGGCGCGGTCTCGATGAATTCCACCGCCAGCTCGGTGGACTCGTACGGATAATCGATGGAGAACATCACCGCTTCGGCGCCCATCTCGGCAATGGCGCCCACCAGCGTGGCGTGCGAGCACACGCCGGAAGTGGTGATCAGGACGTTGGCGCCGATGTACTCGGACGGCTTGCGCTGCAGCTTGACGCCGTAGGGATAGGCGGCGAAGCGGCTGTCGAACCGCCAGCGCTGGAACGGCAGGCCCTCGCCCATGTGCCCCAGGATGAGCTTCACCCCGGGATAGCGGTCGAACACGCCGCCGAAGATCAGGCGCAGCGTGTGGGTGGCGGTCTCGACCCCCCAGCCCCAGGTGGCGCCGGCCAGTTCCGGGTGCCCGCGGTAGGCGTGCGGCTCGACATACGCGTAGAACGGATGCAGGTACAGGGGCACATCGAGGTCCTGCAGGCGTTGCCAGAATACGTCGTAGGCAGGGTCGTCGTAGTACACGCCGTTGGTGTGGCCGTTGACCAGCGCGCCCTTGAAGCCCAGCTCGGTGACGGCGCGCTCCAGTTCGGCGGCGGCGGTGGCCGGGTCATGCATGGGCAGCGTGGCAAACGCGCCGTAGCGATCGGGGCGCTGCGCGACCTGCCCGGCCAGGAAATCGTTGTTCTCGCGCGCCCGCTTGAGGGCGATGGCGGGGTCGCGCTCGCCCTGCACGCCGGGGCCGGTCTGCGACAAGATGACATAGTCGATCCCGGCGCGGTCCATCAGGTCCAGCCGGTCCTGGCCGAAATCCGTCAGCCGGGCGCCCAGCTCGGCCGCGGTGGCCGGGTCCAGGTGCTGGACGAAGGCCCGTGAATAGTCCCCGAATCCGACCGCCGTGTAGTGCTCCTCGAAGGCGATCTTGCGCACTCTCGTCATTCCTCTACTCCCCTGGGGATGCGGCCGTCGTTGCCGTGGCCATCCGGTCAGTTAATCAGCATACTGAATATATGCGACGGTTGCCGCCGCCACCATCGTGCCGCCGCCACGCCGGCAGCGGCCTCGATTTATTTCAGTATACTGATTTTATACTCAGCATACTGACAAATAAAAGGGATTTTTGGGGATCGTGCACAGGGTTATCCCGCCCCTCTCCCTGGGTCCAGGGAGGGGGCCTGGACGAAAGCCGCCGGCGGGAAAAGACGCGGGACGGCCTCAGAAGGTCTTGAGGGCCGTCCGGCTGTACTGGTTATTGGCCTCGACCAGCGTCGACAGCAGCTTCATGAAGATCTCGCGGTTGCGCGGCGTCAGCGGCTCGAGCAGGCGCTGCTGGGCGCGCGCCATGCCGCCCTGCAGCAGGCCCATGATGCGCAGGCCTTCCTGGGTGATCACCGCCTGCCGCGACCGCTTGTCGTTGGGATTGACGCGGCGCTCGACCAGGCCGCGCTCCTGCAGGCGCTTGATCACGTCCGCCGTGGTGGTGCGGTCCAGGCCGAGCTCCATGCCGATGGCGGTCTGGTCCAGCCAGGGGCTGAGCGACAGCGCGGTCAGCACCCCGTACTGCACCGGGGTGACGTTCTGGGTCTTGCACTCTTCGTAGAACAGCGCGTAGTGGATCTGGTTGAGCCGGCGCACCAGGTAGCCGGGGCGCGACCAGAGCACCTGCTTGGCCGGGTCGAAGACCGTGCTTTCGGAAGGCCGGGAAGCGCCGCGCGCCTTTTTGCTTGCCTGGTTGTCTCGTTCCGGCATGGAAAACGTAGCCTTATATTGTTAGTACACTGAATATTACACCACCACCATGAAGTGGCCTTTACAGGCTATTTTCGCCAGAACATCGGCGTGAACAACACCATTACGGTCAATAATTCGAGCCGGCCGATCAGCATCGCGGAGGTGCAGACCCAGGTCTGGAAGTCGGTCAGCACCGCGAAGTTGCCCATCGGGCCCACGGGCCCGAGGCCCGGGCCGGTATTGTTGATGCTGGCGATGACCGCCGAGAAGGCCGTGACGGGCTCCAGGCCCGACACCAGCAGCAGGCTGGTGAGCACCCCGATCGACAGGCCGTAGGCCACCATGAAGGCCAGCACCGAGGCCATGACGCGCGGGTTCACCAGCCGCCCGCCCACGCGGATGGGGCTGACCGCCTGCGGATGCAGCATGGTGACCAGCTCGTTGCGGGCCTGCTTGACCAGCAGCACGGCGCGGATCATCTTGATGCCGCCGCCGGTCGAGCCGGCCGAGGTCACGAAGCCCGACAGCAGCAGCATGGTGAGCGGCGCGATCAGCGGCCAGGCGGCGTAGTCCACATTGGCGAAGCCGGTGGTGGTGGCCACCGAGATGGTATTGAACATGCCGTAGCGCAGGGCTTCCAGCGGCTCGTCGTAGATGCCGCGGAAATACAGATACGCCGAGATCACCGCCCCGGCGCCCAGCATGATGACCAGGTAGGGAATGGTCTGCGGGCAGACCAGGTAGGCGCGGATGCGTCCCTGGCGCAGCGCGCTGAAATGGGTGGCGAAGTTGATGCCGGCCAGCGTCATGAAGACCATGGCGACCAGTTCGACCGGCACCGAGTCGAAATGCGCGAAGCCATCGTCGCGATTGGAAAACCCACCCAGGCCCATGGTGGTGGCGGTATGGCACCAGGCGTCGAACCACGACAGCCCGACGCCGCGGTAAGCGACCAGGCACAGCAGCGACATGCCGAAATAGACGCCGTACAAGGCCTTGGCGGTGCTGGCGATGCGCGGCGTCAGGCGCTCGTCTTTCATGGGGCCGGGGGTCTCGGCGCGCACCACCTGGTGCCCGCCCACGCCCAGCAGCGGCATGATGGCCACCGCCAGCACCAGGATGCCCAGGCCGCCGATCCACACCAGCGTGACGCGCCACAGGTTGATGGACGGCGGCAGCTTGTCCAGGCCGGTCAGCACGGTGGCGCCGGTGGTGGTCAGGCCGGACATGGCCTCGAAATACGCGTCGGTGAACGACAGCGGCAGGCCGGCGCGGTCGAAATAGATCAGCAGCGGAATGGCCGCCAGCAGCGGCAGCGCGGCCCATACCACCGACACCAGCAGGAAGCCGTCGCGCGCGTGCAGCTCGCTGCGGCAGCGGCGCGTCACCGCCCAGACCGCCGCCCCGCCGCCGAAGGCCAGCAGGAAGCCGTCGAGGAACGCGGTAAAGCCGCCGTCGTCGCCGATGTAGGCCATCAGCAGCGGCAGCAGCATGGTGAGCGAGAACACGACCATGGTCAGGCCGGCCACGTAGAAGGTCGCCAGCAAGCGCTTCATGCGATCCGCTCAGCGTGCGTGGCCGTATGGCGCATGGATGGTCCGTCCGCGGTCAGAAGAAAGACGCCGACACCTGGAACAGCTTTTCCACGCGCGGCATCATCTGGCGCGACGGCACGAACACGATGACGTGGTCGTCGGTCTGGATGACGGTGTCGTCGTCCGGCATGATGATCTCGTCGCCGCGCGCCAGCGCGCCGATGCTGGCGCCCCTGGGCAGGCGGATGTCGCCGACCGCGCGGCCCACCACCTTGGAATTGCTGCGGTCGCCGTGCGCGACGGCCTCGATGGCCTCGGCCACGCCCTGCCGCAGGCGATGCACGGCGGCGATGTCGCCGCGGCGCACGTGGCGCAGCAGTTCGCTCAGGGTGGCCTGCGACGGCGACACGGCGATGTCGATGTGGCTGCCCTGCATCAGTTCGCCGTAGGCCTGCCGGTTGATCAGCGCGATCACCTTGCGGGCGCCCAGCCGCTTGGCCAGCAGCGACGACATGATGTTGTCCTCGTCGTCGCTGGTCAGGGCCAGCCAGGTGTCCATGTCCTCGATGTTCTCGCGCTCGAGCAGCTCTTCGTCGGTGCCGTTGCCGTTCAGGACCAGCACATTGCTGGGCAGTTCGGCGACCAGGTACTCGCAGCGCTTGGGGTCGCGCTCGATGATGCGCACGCTGTAGCCTTCGTCGGCCAGCTGGCGGGCCAGGCGCAGGCCGATGTTGCCGCCGCCGGCGATCATGACGCGGCGCACGGACTTCTCGGCCTCGCGCAGCTGGCGCACGGCGCGGCGCGCATGGCGGGTGTCGACCACCAGCACCACTTCGTCGCCCGGCGCGATGACGGTGCCGCGGTCGGCCTGCAGGGGCCGGCCGTCGCGCACCACGTCGACCACGCGCGCCGACACGTCGGGCCACACTTCGCGCAGCTGCGCCACCGGGTGGTGGGCCATGGGGCTGCCGTGGCCCACGCGCACCGTGAGCACGCTGATGCGCCCGTCGGCGAATTCGACCACCTGCAAGGCCTCGGGGAACTCGATCAGGCTGTGCAGGTAGGTGGTGACGCTGCGCTCGGGGCTGATCAGGGCGTCGATGCAGAAGCCCTCCTCGCCCATGAGCTCGGGATGCTCGGCGAAATCGGGCATGCGGATGCGGGCGATGCGCCGCGGCACATTGAACAGCTGCCGCGCGATCTTGCAGCCCACCATGTTGGCCGCGTCGGAGGCCGAACAGGCGATGAACAGGTCGGCGTCGGCCGCCCCGGCCGATTCCAGCACGGCCACCTGGGTGCCGTCGCCATGCACCACGCGCAGGTCGAAGCGGTCTTGCAGGTAGCGCAGGTGGTCGACGTTCGTGTCGATGACGGTAATGTCGTTCTGCTCGGACACCAGGTTTTCGGCCAGGCTGGTGCCGACACGACCGGCCCCCATGATGAGGATCTTCATGTGCCTCGCTTGCGCGCGGATTCGATGCCCAGCTGCTTGAGCTTGCGGTACAGGTGGGTGCGTTCCAGCCCGGTGCGCTCGGATACGCGGGTCATGCTGTGGTTCTCGCGCACCAGGTGGTATTCGAAATAGATGCGTTCGAATTCGTCGCGCGCCTCGCGCAGGGGCTGGTCGAGGGCGATGGAGCCGAGCCGGCCGCTGGCCAGCGGGGCGGCCTCGGCCATGGGCGCGGCGGGCATGGCCACGGGCGCGTCGAGCTCGTCTTCGAGCGCCACGACCGGCGCCGCGGCCAGCGGCGCGGCGGCGGGCAGCGGATGCGGGGCCCGCCCGCGCGCCAGGCCAGCGGCGATGGTCTTGAGCAGGCGCTGCAGGGTGATGGGTTTCTCGAGGAAGTCCATGGCGCCGATGCGCGTGGCCTCGACGGCGGTATCGATGGTGGCGTGGCCGCTCATCATGATGACCGGCATGTCGAGCAGCCCTTGCGAGCCCCATTCCTTGAGCAGGCTGACGCCGTCGGTGTCCGGCATCCAGATGTCCAGCAGCACCAGGTCGGGGCGCGTGCGCAGGCGCGCGGCGCGTGCCTGCGCGGCATTTTCGGCCAGCTCGACCGTGTGTCCTTCATCGTAAAGAATCTCGGACAGGAGTTCGCGAATGCCGACTTCGTCGTCAACCACCAGAATTCTGGCCATAAACCATCCACCTATTGCGTAGCCGCATTATCCTTTTCTTGCGCAGTCGCGTCCATAGCGCCGGCTTTCGGCGCCAGGCGGGTCAGCAGTATCGAGACCCGCGCCCCACCTTCCTTGCGATTGGCAAGATCGATCCTGCCGCCATGTTCTTCGATGATTTTGCGCACAATTGCCAATCCTAACCCAGTCCCATGGGCCTTGGTGGTCACGTAGGGCTCGAAGGCCCGCTGCATGACCTTCTGCGAGAAGCCCTGGCCGGTGTCGGCGACGGTGAAGCGCAGCGCGGGCTGCGCGGCCGCTTCGTCTTCGGGCCCGCGCATCAGCTGCGTGGTGACGCGCACGCGCCCCTGGCCGCCCTGCTCCGCGATCGCGTCGCGGGCGTTCGACAGCAGGTTGTGGATGACCTGCCGCAGCTGGGTGGGATCGCCCTCGATCCAGGGCAGGCCGGGCTCGAGCTCGACGTCGAGATTCAGCGCCGGCGCGCCGGCGCGGCCCGCGCCGCCGCCTTCGCCCGGCTCCCAGCCGTACAGGGCCAGGACGTCGGCCACCAGGGCGTTGAAGTCGATCGACTGCATCACGGCCGGCGGGGTCCGGGCGTATTCGCGGAAGTCGTCGACCATCTGCTTGAGCGACCCCACCTGGTTGACGATGGTGTTGGTGGCGCGCTCGAGCATCTGCCGGTCGGCCGGCGCCAGGCGGTCGGCGAGCTTCATGGCCAGGCGCTCGGCCGACAGCTGGATGGGCGTGAGCGGGTTCTTGATCTCGTGCGCCAGCCGGCGCGCCACCTCGCCCCAGGCCACCGTGCGGTTGGCCGAGATGACTTCGGAGATATCGTCGAACACCACCAGGTAGCCGTTGCCGCGCCCGTCGACCCGCAGGTGGGTGCCGCGCGCCAGCAGGGTCAGCGGCTGCGGCGGCTCGTCGCCGGAGCCGGCCAGGGCGATCTCGAACTGCTGCTGCCAGTGCAGGCGCTCGGACCCCACCGCGGCGTGCTGGGCAAAGGCCTGGCGCACGATCTGGGTGAATTCCAGCAAGCCGTCGACGGTTTCCAGCGGCCGCCCGATGACCGAACGCAGGTCGGCCTGCAGAATGGATTGCGCCCCCTGGTTCACCATGGTGACGCGGAACCCTTCGTCGAACACCAGCACGCCGGACGACAGGTTCGATAGCACGCTTTCCAGGTATACGTTGGAACGCTCCAGCTGGCGGCGGTTGCTTTCCACCATGTGGCGGGCTTCGTCGAGCTGGCGCGTCATGGCGTTGAACGAACGCGTCAACTGCCCGACCTCGTCGCGCTCGGGCGGTTCGGGCAGCGGCCGGTAGTCGCCCACCCCCACCGCCTGCGTCCCGGCCGCCAGGCGCAGCAGGGGCCGCACCAGCCGCTTGGACAGCGACAGGGCCACGGCGATGGCGGCAAACACCGCCAGCAGCAGCGCCAGCGTCAGGGTGATGCCGTACAGCTTGCGCAGGCCCAGGCGCGACAGGGCCAGTTCCTGGTAGTCGCGGAAGCCCTGCTGTACCTGGTTGGCGTTGTCGGCGATCTGCTCGGGCACCGGCTGCACCAGTTGCAGCCAGCGCGGCTCGGACGGCGAGGACAGCAGGCTGTCGAAGCGCGCCGGCGCGCCCAGCGGGATGACCACGCGCAGCAGCAGGCGGTCCTTGCCGCCCTGCGGGCCGGCCTCTTCGGCTTCGGCGGCCGAGTAGCCCCGGCCCAGGCGCAACTGGTTGAGCACGGCGGGCGGCGGCATCTCGGGCAGCAACTGGCCGTACTGGTCGGTGGAGAACGCCACCAGCCGGCCGCTGCCCGTGAATACCATGACCTCCTGGACGCCGCTGGACTCGCGCAGCCGCGTGAGCGCCAGGGGGATGTCGCGGTCGGCGGCGTTGTTGAGCTCGGAGGCCATGGCGCGCGCCTTGGCGTCCATGTCGGCCAGCAGCGAGTCGAGCGCGGCGCGGCCGAGATTCAGGCCCGATTCGAGCGCGCTGTCGACCCGCACGTTGAACCAGGACTCGATCGAGCGCGACATGAACTGCACCGACACGGTGTAGATCAGCGCCCCCGGCACCACCCCGATGAGGGCGAACGCCAGCGCGAAGCGGGCCGTCATGCGGGCGCCGAACTGGCGGCGGCGGATCTGCCGCACCAGCCGGGTGGTCAATGCCACCACCCAGACGAACAGGGCCAGCGCGAAGACGCCGTTGAGGATCAGCAGGGTGTCGTAATAGCGGGCGAAGCGCGAGGCATTGCCGGTGGACCAGGCCAGCAGGCCCAGCAGCGCCAGCCCGCTGACCGCCCCGATGATCAGGGCCAGGCGTAGCAGGAGTCTCATGATGGATCCCGGGGCTCGGCCAGCGAGAACGAGAAATCGGTCCAGGGAGTGGCCAGCGACCATGAACTGCTGTTGAGCGCGTTGACCTGGAACGGCCGCGCCAGTTGCGAGGTATCGAGCCGCAGGCGCAGCTGGCCGCTATAGGACACGCCGTAGTCGAGCTCGTCCGCGCCGACCAGCGGCCAGTTGCGGATGTGGCGCACCATGTCCATGGCCTCGTCCAGCGACGACACCGGCAGCGAGAGTTCGCCGGTGCCGGCGCGCCACTGGCGGGTCAGGGCGTTGTAGACCACGCGCCAGGTCATGCTGGTGTCGACCACGGTTTCGTCGAACCACCACCAGCGGGCGCGGGTGATGGTGATGTCGGCGGTGAAGTACAGCGGCAGGCCGCGTTCGGCGGCATCGCGCAGCTGGTCGTTGAGCGGGAAATCGATGTCGGCGCTGATCTCGAGGCTGCCGTTGCGGATGCCCGGCTCGATGCGCGTGACGCGCGCCTCGTCGGCGTGCGCCAGCCCGCCCGGCCCGAGCGGGAACAGGGCAAATACCAGCAATAGCGCGCAACATAGGCGAAAGATCATCGACATTCGGCACCCAACGACATCATCCGGGTATTCTTGGCGATTCAGGACTGCTTGGCAAACAGCGCATAGAAAAATCCGTCGTGCTGGTCCTGCGGTGTTGCGTCGATGGCAACAGGCAGCAGCTGGCCGGGGGCGTCCAGGCGCCGGGCATCCGGATGACGCCGCAGGAAGCCGGCGGCCTGGTCGGCGCCCTCGGCGGGAAAAATCGAACACGTCACATATAGCAGGCGGCCGCCCGGCGCGACCGTGCGCCACAGCGCATCGACGATGCGCGCCTGCAGCGCGGCGGTGCGGGCCACGTCGGGCGCGCGCCGCAGCCAGCGGATATCGGGATGACGGCGCACGATGCCCGATGCGGTGCAGGGCACGTCGGCCAGCACCGCGTCGAAAGGCCGGCCGTCCCACCAGGCGTCCGGGTCGGCGGCATCGGCGGCGGCCAGCGCGACACGCTCCGAGCGCAGCCCCAGCCGGTCGAGGTTCTGCTCTACGCGCTGCAGCCGGCCGGCGTCGGCGTCCAGCGCCAGCAGGTCGATGTCGGCCAGCTCCAGCAGGTGCGCCGTCTTGCCGCCGGGCGCCGCGCACGCGTCGAGCACGCGTTCGCCGTCACGCACGCCGAGCAGCGGCGCGGCCAGTTGCGCGCCGGCGTCCTGCACCGACCACCAGCCTTCGGCGAAGCCGGGCAGTTGCGTGACCGGCCGGGCCTGCGCCAGCACCAGCCCGGCGGGGCCGGTGGGCGCGGCGTCGATGCCGGCCGCGCGCAGGGCGTCGCGCACCTGGTCGCGGCCGGCGCGGCGCCGGTTCACCCGCAGGGTCAGGGGCGCCGGCAGGTTGGCCGCGGCCACGATGTCGCGCCACCGCGCCGGGTAGGCCTGTTCCAGTTCCCGCACCCACCAGCCGGGGTGATGCCAGCGCGCCTCCGGACGATCGGCCACGGCCGCCTCGAGGGCGGCGCGCTCGCGCAGGAAGCGGCGCAGGCTGGCATTGAGCAGGCCCTTGTAGGCCGACAGGCCGCGCTGGCCGGCGGCGGCCGTGACGGCCTGGTTCACCACGGTGTGCGGCGCGTAGACGGGCATGCCGGGAACCGGGTCGGCCGGCGCGGGCGCGTCGGCCGCCGGCGCCTTCAGGAGGCTCAGCGCCACCCGCAGCAGGGCGTCGAACATGGCGCCGGGCGAACGCTGCACCAGGCTGGCCGCGATGGCGTCGGCCCAGCCCAGGTAGCGCATGGCATGGAACGACACCGCCTGCACGGCCGGCCGCAAGCGCGGGGGCACGCCAGCCAGGGCGTCGGTCAGCGAGCGGCCGTCGCGCACGGCGCGGACGGCGCCGGCGGTGGCCAGCAAGACGGCTGCCAGGACCGGGCCCGGCGATGGCGGATCAGGGGAATCGGAACGCGCAGACATGGACGACACACGAGAAGCAACCCCGCTATGGTAGCCGCTGGCTGGACGGATCCGGCGCGGCGGTCCACACTTGGCCTTCTTCACGCTCCGCCGCCACCATGACTCTCGCCACCCTGCTGCTGTTCGCCCTGGCCTCCGGCATCACCATCGCCACGCCGGGCCCGACCGTGCTGCTCGCCATGAGCAACGGCTCGCGCCATGGCGTGCGCGCCGCCGCCTGGGGCATGGCGGGAGCCGTGCTGGCCGACATGATCCTGGTCGCCATCGTGGCCTCGGGGCTGGGAGTGCTGCTGGCGGCCTCGGAAGTCGCCTTCCAGGCGCTCAAATGGGCCGGCGCGGCCTACCTGGCCTACCTGGGCTGGCGCCTGCTGCGCACCGACGCGCCGGCCGTGCTGGCGGCCGAGCCCTCCGACGCGCCCGGCGCGCGGCAGCTGTTCCTGCGCAGCTTCCTGGTCGCCATCACCAACCCCAAGGCGCTGCTGTTCATGTCGGCCTTCCTGCCGCAGTTCATCGACCCGGCCGCGCCGCTGCTGCCCCAGTACCTGGCGCTGGCGGCGGTGCTGGCCGTGCTCAACCTGGCCGCCATGCTGGCCTATGCGCTGCTGGGCGCCCGCCTGATGCGGGCGCTGAAACACGGCGGGCTGCGCTGGCTCAACCGCCTGTGCGGCGGCGCGCTGATCGCCATGCCGGCCACGCTGGCGCTGTACCGGCGCGGCGGCGCGTGAGCGGCGCGCGCCCGGCGCCGCGAAGCGGCTAGAATCGCCTGTTTGCCCCGTCCCGTGGGCTAAAATTGCGCAATTTTCGACCGCCTGCGCGCGCCGCGCGCTCCCCGAGGTATTCCATGTCTTCCCCCAAAGTCGGCTTCGTCAGCCTGGGCTGCCCGAAAGCCCTGGTCGATTCCGAACGCATCCTGACCCAACTGCGCACCGAGGGCTACCAGGTCACGCCCGAATACGATGACGCCGACGTGGTGGTGGTCAACACCTGCGGCTTCATCGACAGCGCCAAGGCCGAATCGCTGGAGGCCATCGGCGAAGCCATCGCCGAGAACGGCAAGGTGATCGTCACCGGCTGCATGGGCGTCGAGGAATCGGTCATCCGCGAAGTCCATCCCAGCGTGCTGGCGGTGACCGGCCCGCAGCAATATGAAGAAGTGGTGCGCGCGGTGCACCAGGCCGCGCCGCCGAAGGCGGACCACAACCCGTATGTCGACCTGGTGCCGCCGCAGGGCATCAAGCTCACGCCGCGCCACTACGCCTACCTGAAAATTTCCGAAGGCTGCAACCACCGCTGCAGCTTCTGCATCATCCCGTCCATGCGCGGCGACCTGGTCAGCCGGCCGGTGGGCGAGGTCCTGAACGAGGCCGAGCGCCTGGTAAAAGCCGGCGTCAAGGAGCTGCTGGTCATCTCGCAGGACACCAGCGCCTACGGCGTGGACATCAAGTACCGCAGCGGCTTCTGGAACGGCCGGCCGGTCAGGACGCGCATGACCGAGCTCTGTACGGCCTTGTCCGAACTCGGCGTCTGGACGCGCCTGCACTATGTATACCCCTACCCGCACGTGGACGAGGTGATTCCGCTGATGGCGCAGGGCAAGGTGCTGCCGTACCTGGACATCCCGTTCCAGCACGCCAGCCCGCGCATCCTGAAGGCCATGAAGCGGCCGGCCTTCGAGGACAAGACGCTGGCGCGCATCAAGCGCTGGCGCGAAGAATGCCCCGACCTGACCCTGCGCTCCACCTTCATCGTCGGCTTTCCCGGCGAAACCGAGGAAGACTTCCAGTACCTGCTGGACTGGATGAGCGAGGCGCAACTCGACCGCGTCGGCTGTTTCCAGTATTCGCCGGTGGACGGGGCGCCCGCCAATGCCCTGCCGGACGCCGTGCCCGACGAGATCAAGCAGGAACGCTGGGACCGCTTCATGGCGCACCAGCAGGCCATTTCGGCCGCGCGCCTGCAGACGCGCGTGGGCCGCGACATCGATGTGCTGATCGACAGCGTCGACGCCGACGGCGCGGTCGGGCGCTCCAGCGCCGATGCGCCGGAAATCGACGGCAACGTCTACGTCAGCAGCGCGCGCACCCTGCGGCCGGGCGACCTGGTGCGCGTGCGCGTCACCGGGGCGGACGAGTACGACCTGTACGGCGACGCGGCCTGACGGCCCGGCGGCGCGGCGCCAGGCACCCTGCGGGAGCCTGGCACCTGAAATTGCGTGGCCTTGCTTTGGTGTCAGGCCCCCGCTGGGTGCCTGGCACCTGCGACATCAGTTCTTGGCCAGGAAATCCGACAAATCGTCGGCGTGCTCTTCCTCGACCGCCAGGATTTCCTCCAGCAGGCGCCGCGTGGTGGGGTCTTTGTCGCCCACGTAGTCGACCATCTGCCGGTAGCTGTCGATGGCGATGCGCTCGGCGATCAGGTTTTCCTTGATCATGTCCTGCAGGTTGCTGGCCTCGACGTATTCCGAATGGCTGCGCTCCAGCAGGCCGACCGGCGACAGGTTGGGCTCACCGCCCAGCTGCACGATACGCTCGGCGATGCGGTCGGCGTGGCTGAGCTCCTCGGCCGCGTGCTCGGCGAACTCGGCGGCCACCGGCTCGGCGTTGAGGCCGCGCGCCATGAAATAGTGGCGCTTGTAGCGCAGCACACAGACCACTTCCGTGGCCAGGGCCTCGTTCAGCAGCTTGAGCACCGCTTCGCGGTCGGCGCGGTAGCCTTCGGTGACGGCGCCGGACTCGATGTCCTGGCGGGCCTTGGCGCGGATGCCGGCCACGTCCACTTCGAACGCGCCGCCGCTGCGGGATGACGATTGGGCTTGGGTAGTTTGTTGCATATCGCTGGCTCCTTGTTCTGATGAGGGCAAGACGATGGTGGCGCCCATGGGACGCCGACAACCCAGTGTATCGACCGTGCCGTGCCCACGCTGTGTCCAAACATTGCTTGAGGCGCGCCGGACAGGATCTGCAACTTGCGTAAACTACTTACTGATCGCCGCTATGGCGGACGATGTAATTTGTAACGGGTGTACGCTCTCCAACCATGAAATTACAGAACATCTGCGTTTATTGCGGCTCCAACGGCGGCAGCCGTCCCGACTATGCCGACGGCGCGCGCGAACTGGCGCGCGAGCTGGTGCGACGCGACATCGGCCTGGTCTACGGCGGCGCGAGCGTCGGCATCATGGGCATCGTGGCCGACGCCGTGCTGGCCGAGGGCGGCCGCGTCATCGGCGTCATCCCCGAGCCGCTGATGCGCAAGGAACTGGCGCATCGCGGCCTGACCGAGCTGCACGTGGTGCAGACCATGCACGAGCGCAAGACCATGATGGCGGCGCGGGCCGACGGCTTCGTGGCCCTGCCCGGCGGCGCCGGCACCCTGGAAGAGATCTTCGAGACCTGGACCTGGGCCCAGCTGGGGATGCACGAGAAGCCCTGCGGCCTGCTCAACATCGCCGGTTATTACGATCAACTGGCCGGGTTCCTGGACCACGCGGTGCAGGAATCGTTCATGCGCGCCGAACACCGCGCCATGCTGGCCGTGGAAAACCGGCCGGGCGCCCTGCTGGACCGCTTTGCCTCCTACCAGCCCCCCACCGTATCCAAATGGATCGATCCGGGCGAACACTGAACCGCACTGAACTGAACCCCTGTCCATCGCGTATTCCGCCATGCCCACAGCCACGGTCATTCCAGCCAGTACGTCGTCCTTGATGCGGAACTACCTCCGCGCCAAGGACGAAAACCGCCCCCTCTTCATGGCGCGCGCCTTCGCGCCGGACGCCGTCCTCAAGATGACGCTGCGCACCCAGGCCATCGCCTTCCCGCCCGAAGCGCGCGGCCTGGACGCGATCACCGAGGCGCTGGTCCGCACCTTCGGCCAGACCTACGAGAACGTCTTCACCTTCTATCTCGCCCATCCGGGCGACGACGCGGTCCTGTCCGAGTACACCTGCGACTGGTTCGTGGGCATGACCGAGAAGAGCACCCGCCAGGTGCGGGTGGGCTGCGGCACTTATGACTGGGCGTTCCAGCAGGCGCCGCACCTGGCCACGCGCCTGGAGATCACCATCGAGACCATGCTGAGCCTGCCGGCCGACACCGCGCCGGCGGTGTTCGCCTGGTTGACCGCGCTGCCCTACCCCTGGACGGACTCGCAGCGCGTGGTCAACAGCGCCCCGCCCATCGAGGCGCTGGCGCCGGTCATGCACTGGATCCGCCGGGTCGAGCGCACGGCCTACCCGGCGGACGGCACGGCTTGAAATACGACCTGGCGGCATTCGATTTCGACGGCACGCTGGCCGACACCATGCCCTGGTTCGAATCGGTGCTGGACGGGGTGGCGGACCGCTATGGCTTTCGCAAGGTGGATGCCGCCGAGCGGGCGCAACTGCGCCACCGCAACGCCCACGAGATCCTCAAGTACCTGGGAATCCCGGCATGGAAAATGCCGGCCATCATGGCGCACGTGCGCCAGCTCATGCGCGACGGCGCGCCCGGCCTGCAGCTGTTCGACGGCATCGCGCCGGCGCTGGCGCGCGTGCGCGAGGCCGGGCTGCGGCTGGCGGTGGTCAGCTCGAACTCGCCCGACAACGTGCGCCGCGCGCTGGGCCCGCAGGCCAGCCAGCTGTTCGACGATTACGAATGCGGCATCGACATGTTCGGCAAGGCCGCCAAGCTGAAGCGGCTGCTGGCGCGCCACCGGGTGGCGCCGCAGCGCTGCATCCTGGTGGGCGACGAAATGCGCGACATCGACGCGGCGCGCAAGGCCGGCGTGCGCGTGGCTGCCGTGGCCTGGGGCTATAACCACGTGGACGCGCTGCGCGGCCATGGCCCCGACGAGATCATCATGCACGTGGCCGACCTGCCGGCCGTCCTGACACGCACTGACTAGAGCCTGGACCATGGATATCGACGACTCCCATCGCATTGCCGACCTCGACGCCTTGCTGGCCCTGTACGGCCAGCCCAGCGAGGCCTCGATCATGAAGGAAGTGGACCATGTGCACCCGCACTACCGCGCCTTCATCGAGGCCGCGCCGTTCGCGGTGCTGGCCACCAGCGGGCCGGACGGCCTGGACGCCTCGCCGCGCGGCGACCCGGCCGGCTTCGTGACCGTGGCCGACGACAAGACCCTGCTCATTCCGGACCGGCGCGGCAACAACCGCATCGATACGCTGCGCAATATCCTGGCGGATCCGCGCGTGGCGCTGCTGTTCCTGGTGCCGGGCGTGGGCGAGACGCTGCGCGTCAACGGCCGCGCCAGCATCAGCACCGACCCGGCCCTGCTGGCGCGCTTCGCCATGCAGGACAAGCCGCCCCGCTCGGTGCTGGTGGTGCACGTGGAGACCGTGTTCTTCCAGTGCTCGCGCGCCATCGTGCGCTCGGCGCTGTGGGACCCGGCCACGCAGATCGAACGGTCGCGGCTGCCCAGCACGGGGCGGATCCTGGCCGACATCAGCGCCGGGACCATCGACGGCGAAGCCTATGACCGGGCGCTGCCGGGGAGAGTGCGAGATACCTTGTATTGATTGCGTGCGTGCCGGGGGGGATGGTCCGGGGCGGGGGTTTGGGTTCTATAGGCGTCGTTGTGGGAGGCCGGACGGGGGCGGGGCTTCACGGGGCCGGCCGGGCGCCCTGCGCGCCCGGCGCCGCGTCGTCAACCTCGTCAGCCTGCGGCTTCCTTCGGTTTCCCTCGCTCGGCCCCGAGGCGCCCCGCCCCCGCCCGGCCTCCCACAACGACTCACAATGGATTCAAGCCGTGATGCCGCCGGGCTGATCGTGGTTCTTGCACTTCGTGGGCGCGCAAGGAGAAGGGGGGAACATTTTTGCGGGGCCGCGCCGGACAGGCGCCCTGCGCGCCTGTCCGGCGCATTCGGGCTGGGCATGCGGCGGGTGTCATTGCATGGCAAACGCCTGGCTGGGTCACCTTGACCCAGGCACTTCAACTTAAAGATGGCCCACTCTCACGACGGCTGCCATGCGAAGGGTCATTCAAGCCGCGCAGGGCGGCTTGAATGACCGGCCCGGCAAGATTTTCTTCCCTTCCACCGCGGCCGCCGCCGAAGCATCAGAACCCCGACCGCCCCGGCGATGTGTCGATTCGAGTTGTCGCGAGCCGGGGCGCGGGGCTGGGCGCGGCGGGGCGCCTCGGGGCCGAGCGAGGGAAACCGAAGGAGCGCAGCGACGAGGTTGACGACGCGGTGCCGGGCGCGCTGGGCGCCCGGCCGGCCCCGTGAAGCCCCGCCGCGCCCAGCCCCGCGTCCCGGCGCCGGAAGAACGCAAACATCTCCCGGCCGCGCCGCGATCAACCGGCCGGCTGCCATCCCCGCACGAAGACATCCACGGGCTGCCGCTTCCCACCGGCCTTTTGCAATTCGAGCAGGCGCAGCACCCCTTCCCCGGTAGCCAGGTCGATGCCATCGGCCGCAGCGCGCAATACGGTACCCGCCGGCTCGGCGACGGCCTGGTCAAGCGCCTGGGCGCGCCACACCTTGACCGGGTCGGCCAGGCCGGGCAGGCGCACGGTGGCGCCGGGCACCGGATTGAAGGCGCGCACGCGGCGGGCCAGCAGCGCGGCGGGCTGCGAGCAATCGAGCGCCGCCTCGGCCTTGTCCAGCTTGGCGGCATAGGTCACGCCGTCAGCGGGCTGCGGGCGCGGCGCCAGGCCGCCGGCCTGCAGCGCCTGCAAGGCGGCGACAATGGCCTCGCCGCCAGCGGCGGCCAGCGCGTCGTGCAACTGGGCGGCGGTGTCGTCCGGGCCGATGGGCACTTCGCGTTCCAGCAGCATGTCGCCGGTATCCAGGCCCTCGTCCATCTGCATGATAGTCACGCCGGTGCGGGCGTCGCCCGCCTCGATGGCCCGCTGGATGGGCGCCGCGCCGCGCCAGCGCGGCAGCAGGCTGGCGTGGATGTTCAGGCAGCCGCGCGGCGGCAGCGCCAGGGTCCAGGCCGGCAGGATCAGGCCGTAGGCGGCCACCACCATCACGTCGGGCGCGGCTTGCCGCAGTTGGTCGCGGGCCTGCGCGGCCTCGTCCGGGTAGCGGCCGTCGAGCCGCAGGCTGCGCGGCTGGGCCACGGCGATGCCGGCGGCCAGGGCGGCCTGCTTGACGGGGCTGGGCGTGAGTTTCAGGCCGCGGCCGGCGGGCCGGTCGGGCTGGGTCAGCACCAGGGGGATATCGTGGCCGGCGGCCAGCAGTGCGTCCAGCGCGACGCGCGCGAATTCCGGCGTTCCGGCAAAGACCAGGCGCATGGGGCTCAGGCGCGCAGCGCTTCGCGCTCGGCCTTCTTGAGCTTGGTCTTGATGCGGCTTTGCTTCAGGTTGGACAGGTACTCGACGAACACCTTGCCGTCGAGATGATCGAGCTCGTGCTGCACGCACACCGCCAGCAGGCCGTCGGCCTCGGCCTCGTACGGCTTGCCGTCGATATCCAGCGCCTTGTAGCGGATGCGCGCCGCGCGCTCGACCTCGTCGTAGATGCCCGGCACCGACAGGCAGCCTTCCTCGTAGGTCTGGCGCTCGTCGCTCTTCCAGGTGATCTCGGGGTTGATCAGCACGCGCAGCTCGTTGCCGCCCTCGGAGACGTCGATGACCACCACGCGCTCGTGCACGTCGACCTGGGTGGCGGCCAGGCCGACGCCCGGCGCCTCGTACATGGTGTCGGCCATGTCGCGCACCAGTTGCCGGATGCGGTCGTCCACCACCGCAACCGGCGCGGCCTTCTTGTGCAGGCGCGGGTCGGGATAATGAAGAATGGGAAGCAAAGCCATGGCAAACACGAAATCGTCGGAGCTGATTATGCAGCGATGGTTTAATAATAATTCATTAGAGGCTTGATTTCTAATAGATTCCGGCTAATCGCGCCATTGCCGGCCGGCCGCCGGGACGCTTTTGGCGCGGCGCGCGCGGCGTCGGCCGCGAGCCGTGCGACACTAGCGCACCCCGGCCTCCTGGCCGCCGGCCGCCCCCTCACGAACCATGCCGCTTTCGCACTCCGAAGCCGAACTGTCCGCCTGGCTGCGCCTGTCGCTCGAGCCCGGCCTGGGCCCGGCCGACGCCTACCCGCTACTGTCGGCGCTCGGGCTGCCGGAACAGATCTACGCGCTGGGCGCGGCCGCCCTGGCCCGCCACGTCCCGCACGAACTGGCGCGCCAGCTGGCGGCGCCGCCATCGTCCGACGTGCAGGACCAGATCGCCCGCACCCTGGAATGGGTGGCGGAGCCGGGCCGGCACATCCTGACATTGTCGGATCCAGCCTACCCCCAAAGCCTGCTGACCACCGCCGACCCGCCGCTGCTGCTGTACGTCAATGGCGATCCGGCGCGCCTGGCCACGCGGGCGCTGGCGGTGGTGGGCGCCCGCAGCGCCACGCCGGGCGGCTGCGACAACGCGCGCGCCTTTGCCCGCCATCTGGCCAGCCACGGCTGGTGCGTGGTCAGCGGCCTGGCCCTGGGCATCGACGCCGCCGCCCACGAAGGCGCCTTGCAGGCCGGCCCCGCCGGCGCGGGCACGGTGGCCGTCATGGGCACCGGCATCGACCGCGTCTACCCCGCCCGCCACCGCGAGCTGGCGCACCGCATCGCCGAACAGGGCGCGCTGGTGTCCGAGCTGCCGCTGGGCACGGGCGCGCGGCCGCACCACTTCCCGCGCCGCAACCGGCTGGTGGCCGGCCTGGCGCGCGGCGTGCTGGTGGTGGAGGCGGCGCGCCAGAGCGGCTCCCTGATCACCGCCCGCCTGGCCGGCGAAAGCGGCCGCGAGGTGTTCGCCATTCCAGGCTCGATCCACTCGCCGTTGTCGCGCGGCTGCCATGCGCTGATCCGCCAGGGCGCCAAGCTGGTCGAGACGGCCCAGGACATCACCGACGAGCTGGGCGGCGGCGACCGGGCCCCCGCGGCGACGGCGGCGGCCACGCCGTCCCTGCCGGAAACCCCGCTGTTGCAGGCCCTCGGCTACGACCCGCTGCACCTGGACGCGCTGCAGGCGCGCACCGGCCTGGACGTCGCCACGCTGAACGCCCAGCTGCTCGAACTGGAACTGGCCGGTCGCGTCGCGCGCCTGGACGGCGGCCGCTTCCAGCGCCTGAAATAGGCAGCGGGGCTACTATTGGGATATTCGACCCGCGCCGGCCGCCCGGCGCGCCATTACTTGCCACAGGAAGAGACATGCCGCTGCCCTCCCGCGCCAAGATCGTCGAGGTATCGCCCCGCGATGGCCTGCAGAACGAAAAAACCCTCATCGCCACCGACATCAAGGTAGAGCTGGTCGACCGCCTGACCGCCGCCGGCTTTCCCAACATCGAGGCCACCTCGTTCGTCTCCCCCAAGTGGGTGCCGCAGATGGCCGATGCCGCCGACGTCATGGCCCGCATCCAGCGCAAACCGGGGGTGATCTACTCGGTGCTGACGCCCAACATGAAGGGCCTGGAAGGCGCGCTGGCCGCCAAGGCGGACGAGGTCGTGATCTTCGGCGCGGCCAGCGAGGCGTTCTCCCAGAGGAACATCAACTGCTCGATCGCCGAATCGATCGCCCGCTTCGAACCGGTGGCCGAGGCCGCGCGCGCGGCCGGGGTGCGCCTGCGCGGCAGCATCAGCTGCGCGCTGGGCTGTCCGTACCAGGGCGAGGTGCCGGTCGAGGCCGTGGTGGACGTCGCGCGCCGCTACGTGGCGCTGGGCTGCGACGAGATCGACGTGGCCGACACCATCGGCGTGGGCACGCCGCGGCGGGTCCGCGAAGTCATGGCGGCAGTCACCCAGGTGATCGATCCGGCGCGCGTGTCCGGACACTTCCACGACACCTATGGCCAGGCGCTGGCCAACATCCTGGCGGCGCTGGAAACCGGCATCGGCATCTTCCACACCTCGGTGGCCGGCCTGGGAGGCTGCCCGTACGCCAAGGGCGCCACCGGCAACGTCGCCACCGAAGACGTGCTGTACATGCTGCGCGGCCTGGACATCGACACGGGCGTGGACTTCGATGCCGTGGTCGACATCGGCCAGTGGATGTCGGCGCACCTGGACCGCAAGGGCGGCAGCCGCGCCGGCAATGCGGTCGCCGCCAAGCGCGCCGCCTGAGCCGCGTGCGCCAGAATGCCCGCCCCGCGCCGCGCCACCGGACCCCGCCCGTCATGACCTCACTCTTTGCCCCGCCCCCGGCGGAAGAACGCGACGCGCTGCTGCGCGAAATCGGCCCGTTGCCGCTGACCGGCCAGGCCTGGCCGGACTGGGTGCGCATCCTGGCCTGGATCATCCTGGCCATCATCGGGGTGCAGATCGTCTCGTCGGCGATCCGGCTGCCGCCGGGTCAGGTCAGCACTGTATTGGCGGCCATCGTGATCCTGTGCTTCCTGGGGCTGGTGCTGGTCTCCTGGCATATGCAGAAATCCGTCACCACCATCGACGAGTCCGGCCTGCGCCAGACCTGGATCACCCGCCGCGAAGTGACCTGGCAGGAAATCCAGTTCGCCAAGTTCGTGCCGCTGCTGTTCTCGAAGCGGCTGGTGGTGTTCACCCAGCGCGGCCGCCCGGTGGTGTTCCAGGGCGGCACGCGGGAACTGCAGATCGCCTTCGCGAAGATTTCCCTGCTGTACCGGCGCAAGCGCTAGGCGGCCAGCGACACCGAGACCGGCGCGTTGGCCTCGCAGGCGTCCAGCGCCTGGCCGAGCCGCGCGATGCCCTGGGCGATCTGCCTTTCGTTCATGGTGGCGAAGGACATGCGCATGGCGTGCAGGTCGGCCTGCGCCGGATCGGCATAGAACGCCTTGCCCGGCACATAGACCACGCCCTGCTCGATGGCATAGGGCAGCAGACGGGTGGCGTCGGCCTCGCCCTCGAGGCGGGCCCAGAAGAACATGCCGCCTTCCGGCCTGCGGAAGCTGACCCGGCCGGCCAGGCCGGCCAGTGCCTGGGCCAGCGCGTCGCAGCGCGCGCCGTAGGCGGCGCGGATGCGCGGCACGTGCTGCTGGTAGCGGCCGCTGGCCAGGTACTGCGCCACCACTTCCTGCACCCATGCCGACGACGCCATGTCGTCGGCCGCCTTGGCGCCTACGCAACGGCGGCGCACTTCGGCGGGCGCCACCAGCCAGCCGATGCGCAGCGCCGGCGCCATGGTCTTGGACATGGTCGAGATGTACACCGCCCAGTGGCGCGCCTCGCCCTCGGCCAGGGCGGCGATGGGCGGGACCGCCTCGCCGGCGAAGCGCAGCTCGCCATAGGGGTCGTCCTCGACGATGAGAAACTGGTGCTTGACCGCCAGTTCGAGCAGCCGCAGGCGGCGCTGCCGGCTGATGGTGGCGCCGCACGGGTTGGAGAACGACGCCACCACGCAGACGATCTTGGGCTTCAGGCGCGCGGCCATGTCGTCCAGGGCGTCCACGTCGATGCCTTCCGGCCCGGACGCCACCGGATGCACGGTGGCGCCGGTGTAGCGCAGGGCCTGCACCGAATTGGGAAAAGCAGGGCTTTCGATGAAGGCATGGTCGCCGGGCTGCAACATGACGCGGCTGACCAGCGCCAGCGCCTGCTGCGAGCCGCCGGTCACGGCGAGCTCGGTATCGGGATCGCACCCCAGCCCGCGTTCGGCGGTGAGGCGCGCCAGCTCGGCGCGCAGGCTGGCCTGGCCGTCGATGTTGGAATACTGCAGGCACGCTCCGAGGCGCGCCAGCACCTGGTTCGACGCGCTGGTCAGGCCGTCGATGTCGAACAGTTCCTGGGCGGGATAGCCGCCCGCCAGCGAAATGGTGCCGGGGCTCATGGCGTACGACATGAGCGAGCGGATGGGCGAGGCGGCGGGAGTCTGGAAGGGGGCGGCGAAAGCGTAGCGTGGCGCTGCGGAGGACATGATGGAGGGCGGAGCCGGCGGGAACAGGGGCATCGGCGCGGCAGAACGCCGCGGGACGGCATAGAACCTTGAAATATAAACAAATATCAAAAGATTCTATGCCCGCCCCCCAGGCCGGTCAACGCGCGCCGCGCCGGCCGCGCGGCGGGCGGCGTTTATCATGATCGTTTTGTATGGAATCCCCCACACACATGAGTTCCGACGACTCCATGGCGGCGCGCGTGGCGCGGCTGCGCCAGCGCATCGACGCGGCGTGCGAGCGGGCCGGGCGGGCCCCCGGCAGCGTGGCGCTGCTGCCGGTCAGCAAGACCTTCGGCGCCGAGGCGGTGCGCGCGGCCGCCGCCCTGGGCTTGCGCCGCTTCGGCGAGAACAAGACCCAGGAAATCCGCCAGAAGGCCGTGGAGCTGGCCGACCTGGACATCCAATGGGTGATGATCGGCCACCTGCAGACCAACAAGGCCAAGGACGCGGCGCGCGATGCCGCCGAAGTGCAGTCGCTGGACCGCCTGGAACTGGCCCATGCGCTGCAGCGCCGGCTCGAAGCCGCCGGCCGCGCCATCGACGTGCTGGTGCAGGTCAAGACCTCGCCCGAACCCAGCAAGCATGGCCTGGCTCCGCAGTACGCGGCCGGCTTCCTGCGCACCCTGGCGCGCGAATGCCCGGCCCTGCGGGTCCAGGGGCTGATGACCATGGCGGTGCAATCGGACGATGCCGGCGCGGTGCGCGCCTGCTTCCGCCGCCTGCGCGAGTTGCGCGACCGCCTGCGGGACGAGGCCATCGACGGGGTGCGGCTGGACCGCCTGTCGATGGGCATGAGCGGCGATTTCGAGATCGCCGTCGAAGAAGGCGCCACCGAAGTGCGTATCGGCAGCGCCATTTTCGGGGCCCGGCACTACGTCTAGCGGGCCCCGACAAGGCCGGGCGGCGTCAGTGCTTCATGTGCATGCCATGGCCGGCGTTGTGGCCGATCGGCATGACCTTGAATTTCACCGCGACTTCCCCGGCGTGCTCGAACTTCAGGGTGGCGGGCACTTCGCCGCCTTCGGTGAACGGCTGCTTCAGCTTCAGGAACATGACGTGATAGCCGCCCGGCGCCAGCTTGACCTCGCCGTCGGCCGGCACCGGAATGCCGTCCGGCAGGTGGCGCATGCGGGCCACGCCGTTTTCGGTCTGCACGGTATGCAGCTCGACGCGCTCGGCGGCGTCGGAAGTCACGGACACCAGGCGGTCGGCGGTCTTGGCGTCGTTGTCGATCTCCATATAGCCGGCGCCGTTGGGCTGGCCGGGCGCGGTCGCGCGCACCCAGGCGTCGTCGATCTCGATCTGGCCGACCTTGTAGTCCACTGCCCAGGCGGACGTCGCGGCGCACAGTCCCAGCGCGGCCATGAGTGTCCATTGACGCAATTTCATGAGGCGTTCCTCCATGCTGCCGACCCGCGACCGGGCGCGGCGGGTTAACGCCGCCGGACCAGGTTGCCGGCGGCCGCCAGGACCGACTGGGTCAAGGCTTCCATAGCCTGCGAGTTTACTCGCCAGTGCTGCCAGTACAGCGGCACATCCTCGGTGGCGCGGGCGCGCAGCGGAACCAGGCGCCCGCTTTCCAGCGCTTCGTTGATCAGCGGCAAGGGGTTCATGGTCCAGCCCAGGCCGTCGAGAGTGGCCTGCACGAACGCGCGCGACGAGGGCAGCCACCACACGGGCGGCTGCCACGGCACATCGCCCATGACCTTGCGGGCGAAGCGCGCCTGCAGGGCGTCCTTGCGGTTGAAGACCAGCACCGGCGCGCTGGCCAGGCTGCGCGCATTGACGCCCTGGGCGAAATGGCGGGCGTGGAACTCCGGCGTGCAGGTCGCCACATACCGCATGCTGCCCAGCGGATGGATGCGGCAGCCCTGCACCGGGTCGGCCAGCGCGGTGACCGCGCCCATCACCGAGCCGTTGCGCAACAGCGCCGCGGTGTGGTCCTGGTCTTCGGACTGCAGGTCCAGCGTCGCCCGGCTGCGCGCCGCGAACAGCCGGGCCGCCTCCATGAACCAGGTTTCCAGGCTGTCGTGGTTGACCGCCACCGCGATGCTGGCGTGCGGCACGGCGTCGCCTTCCAGGCCGAGGCGGTCGAGGGCGTCGTGCTCTAGCAGCGCGGTCTGTTCGGCCAGCTGCACCAGCACCTGGCCATCGGGCGTGGGCACCGCCGGCACGGTGCGCTGCACCAGCAGCCGGCCCATGCGCGCCTCGAGCGCCTTGACCCGTTGCGACACCGCCGATGGGGTGACATTGAGGGCTGAGGCGGCCCGTTCGAAGCTGCCTTCGCGCACCACCGCGGCCAAGGCGCGCAGGTTGCCGTGATCGATTTTCATGACATTAGATTTGCTTAATCAGCTTAAACAAAATTAGCTTTATTTCATCGATTCCACAAGCCAGAATACGGGTCCTGGCCGCGGCGCATTGCCGCGGCGTTGTTTTCATCGCCACGCCGGTGGCCTGCTCACCCCACGGATCATGTTTTCGCTCGCGTCCTTGCCCGCTTTCTTCACCGCCTGGGCCAGTGGCACCGCCACCGGCCTGGGGCTGTTCGCCGTGGTGGGCGCGCAAAGCGCGTTCATCCTGCGACAGGGGCTGATGCGCGCGCACCTGCTGAGCATCCTGGCCGTGTGCGCCGCCATCGACGCCGTATTCATCTTCGCCAGCGTGTGGGGGCTGCAGGCGGTGGCCGCCTGGTTCCCCTGGCTGACCGAGGCGGTGCTGTGGTTCGGCGTGGCGTTCCTGGCCTGGTACGCGCTGCAGTCGGCCCGCCGCGCGCTGCGGGCGCAAGGCGGCCTGGTCGCCGCGCGGCAAGCCGTGCCGTCGCGCCGCGCCGCCCTGCTCGGGGCGGCCGGCTTCACGCTGCTGAACCCGCATTTCTGGCTGGACATCATGGTGGTGGGCTCGCTGGCGCACAGCTTCGAAGACGCCCGCCTGGCCTTCGCCGCCGGCGCGCTCACCGCCAGCCTGCTATGGCTGGCCGTGCTGGGCATCGGCTCCCGCCTGTTCGCCCCCTGGTTCGCCAACCCGCGCGCCTGGCGGGTGCTGGACGGCGGGATCGCCATGGTGCTGATCGTATTGGTGGGGCGGCTGGCCTACAAAGGGTTGGCGGGATGACCGGTCGGTTCCTGAGGGCCATGACGGGTTCTTCTGGACGTCGTGGCGGGGCGGCCGGTAGGCCAGGCTTCTTTGCCGCCCATGGATTCTTCTTGCCGAAGAATTACATGGCCTAGCCGCCGGCCAATCACCGCTCACCCCTCGAACCTCATCGCCACACCCGGGCATGCCAAGCCTGAATGCCTTGCTGGGGCCGCTCGGGGCGGCCCCAGAAAGGCGGCCCCACAAACTGTTCCTGTCCCCACCCGCGGCAGCCGACGAAGTGCAAGCAAGACGACCTGCCCGGCGATGGGATGAACTCAAGCCACTGCGAGTCGTGGCGGGGCGGGGGCCGTGGGCGGGCGCCTCGGGGCCGAGCGAGCGGAGGCCGAACGGAGGCCCGCAGGGGCCGGAGGAGGCGAGCGATGCGGTGTCGGCCGCCCGGGCGGCCGACCGGCACCGTGAAGCCCGCCCACGGCCCCCGCCCCGCCACGACGCCCAGAAGAATTCACCCCACCCCGCGACTACTCCCCGACTCCATCTCCGCCGTATTCCTTCAACCCCTCCAGATCAAGCACCCGCACCGCCCCATACTCCACCCGCAACAAGCCCACCCCCTCCAGCTTCCCCAACGCCTGGTTGGCGCGCTGCCGCGACACCCTCGCCAGGTAGCCGACTTCTTCCTGCGTGATGGCCAGCCGCATCCCCATGCCGGGATACAGCAGCGGATTGAAGAGTTCGGCCAGGCAGCGCGCCACGCGGGCATCCGGGTCCAGCAGGCGGTCGTACTCGGCCTTGCCGATGAACTGCGCGACGCGCTCATTCAGTTGGTGCAGCAGATAGCGGTTGAACGGAATGCTGGTGTCGAGCAGCCAGTCGAAGGTGGCCGCCGGCAGCCGCGCCACCACGGAATCGCGCAATGCCACCACGTCGTACTTGCGCACTTCGCGCTTGAGCAGCGAGCCTTCGCCGATCCAGCCGCCGGCCGGCACGCCGGTCAGCGAGGCGATCTTGCCTTCGGCATTGCCCACGGAAACCTTCACCAGCCCGGCCAGCACGCCGATCCAGACCTGCGCAAGTTCGCCTTTGCGCTCTATGATCGTGCCAGCCTGCGCGGACTGCACGGCGATATCCCGCTCGACGCGCGCTTGCTGCTCGTCGGTCAAGACGCGGAACCAGGCCGCGGCAAGGTGCAGGGAATCGGCTAGCTGCATCGGGAATACCCTATATGTTCCTGGAATGTCGCAATCGTGACAGTCGGTCGCAACCCAACCTTATACCTTAACTACCGCTGCATATCGAAAATGAACTGGTCAAGTGCCGCCCCGGTGTTCATGCCGCCAGCTTGAACGCCACACGGGGCGGCCCCCAAACCGGAGGAGACAACGTGGCGCATGCACTGCCCGCCGGCGCACCCGCGCCGGCCACGCCAGGCACTTTCCCTGGCCTGCTGCTGGAGCACGCCCGGGTGCGCGGCGCGCGGCCGGCCATCCGCGAGAAAGACCTGGGCATCTGGCAGACGCTCAGCTGGGCCGAAGTCGCCAGCCACGTCCGCCAGGCCGCGCACGGCCTGGCCGCGCTGGGCATCGCGCCGGGCATGCACGTGGCCGTCATCGGCGAGAACCGCCCGCGCCTGTACATCGCCATGATGGCCACGCAGGCGCTCGGCGCGATCCCGGTGCCGCTCTACCAGGACGCGGTCGCGCAGGAAATGGTCTACGTCCTGCAGGACGCCGGCATCACCGTGGCCGTGGTCGAAGACCAGGAACAGGTCGACAAGATGCTCGAAGTGCGCGACCAGTGCCCGGCCCTGGCGCACGTGGTGTACGATGACCCGCGCGGCATGCGCCATTACACCGACCCGATGCTGCGTTCGTACGAACAGCTCGAGGCCATCGGCCGCGAGCATGCCGAACGCCATCCCGCGTATTTCGACGACGCGGTCGCGGCGGTGCAGCCGCACGACGCCGCCGCCATGTTCTATACCTCCGGCACCACCGGCAAGCCCAAGGGCGTGGTGCTGACGCACCATGCCCTGATCGACCGCGCGCGCGCCGTGGCCGAACTGGAAAAACTCACCGACCAGGAAGACGTGCTGGCCTACCTGCCGCCCGCATGGATCGGCCAGAACATGTTCTCGTACACCCAGCTGCTGGTCAGCGGCTTCACGGTCAACCACCCCGAATCGCCCGATACGGTGGCGATCGATATGCGCGACATCGGCCCCACGTATTATTTCGCGCCGCCGCGCGTGCTGGAAGGGCTGCTCACCCATGTCATGATCCGCATGGAAGACGCCGGCCGCCTCAAGCGCGCGATGTTCCGCCGCTGCATGAACCTGGCGCGCAAGGTGGGCGTGCGCATCCTCGACGGCGAGCCGGTGGGCGCGTGGGACCGCCTGCGCTATGCCATCGGCAACGTGCTGGTCTACGGTCCGCTGCGCAACGCGCTGGGCATGAGCCGCGTGCGCGTGGCCTATACCGCCGGCGAAGCCATCGGGCCGGACCTGTTCGTGTTCTACCGGTCCATCGGCATCAACCTGAAGCAGCTGTACGGCTCGACCGAGACCTCGGTGTTCGTCTGCGTGCAGCCCGACGGCCAGGTGCGCGACGACACCGTGGGCCCGCCCGTCAGCGGGGTGGAAATCCGGGTAGCCGACAACGGCGAGATCCTGGTCAAGAGCCCCGGGCTGTTCAAGGAGTACTACCGCAACCCGCAGGCCACCGAAGAAGCGCGCGACGCGGACGGCTGGTTCCATACCGGCGACGCCGGCTACTTGGACACCGACGGCCAGCTCAAGATCATCGACCGCGCCAAGGATGTCGGCAAGCTGGCCGACGGCAGCCTGTTCGCGCCCAAGTACCTCGAGAACAAGCTCAAGTTCTTCCCGCACATCAAGGAAGCGGTGGCCTTCGGCGCCGGCCGCGACCACGTCTGCGCCTTCGTCAACATCGACCTCGAAGCCGTCGGCAACTGGGCCGAGCGCCGCGGCCTGCCCTACGCCGGCTACACCGACCTGGCTGGCAAGGACGAGGTCTACCAGCTGGTGGGCGAGTGCATCGAGCAGATCAACGCCGACCTGGCGGGCGACCCCAAGCTGGCCGCCTCGCAGATCGCCCGCTTCCTGATCCTGCACAAGGAGCTGGACCCGGACGACGACGAACTCACGCGCACCCGCAAGGTGCGGCGCGCCTTCATCGCCCAGAAGTACGGCGTGCTGGTCGACGCCCTGTTCGCCGGCCAGGAATCCCAATACATCGAGACCGAGGTCAAGTTCGAGGACGGCCGCGTCGGCAAGATCGCCGCCGACCTGAAGATCCGCCCGGTCAAGACCTTCCCTCCCATTACCGCCCGGGCCGCGTAGACCATGAGCCAGACAGACCGCGACCAGCGCATCGGCAAGGTCATGCTCGACCTGCAGAACATCTCGCTGTCGTTCGGGGGCGTGAAGGCCCTGACCGACATCTCGTTCAATGTGCGCGAACACGAGATCCGCGCCATCATCGGCCCGAACGGCGCCGGCAAGAGCTCGATGCTCAACGTCATCAACGGCGTCTATACGCCGCAGCAGGGTGGCATTGAATTCGAGGGCAGGCGCTACTCGCGCATGAACCCGCGCCGCGCCGCCGAGATGGGCATCGCCCGCACGTTCCAGAACCTGGCGCTGTTCAAGGGCATGAGCGTGTTGGACAACATCATGACCGGCCGCAACCTGCGCATGAAGTGCGGTCTGCTGGCGCAGGCGCTGCGCTGGGGGCCGGCCGAGCGCGAGGAAATCCGCCACCGCGAATTCGTCGAGAACATCATCGACTTCCTGGAGATCCAGGCCCACCGCAAGACGCCGGTCGGCCGCCTGCCGTACGGCCTGCAGAAGCGCGTCGACCTGGGCCGGGCGCTGGCCATGGAACCGCGCCTGCTGCTGCTGGACGAACCCATGGCGGGCATGAACATCGAGGAAAAGCAGGACATGAGCCGCTTCATCCTCGATGTCAACGACGAGTTCGGCACCACCATCGTGCTGATCGAGCACGACATGGGCGTGGTCATGGACATCTCCGACCGCGTGGTGGTGCTGGACTACGGCAAGAAGATCGGCGACGGCAAGCCCGACGAGGTCCGGTCCAACGAGGCGGTGATCCAGGCCTACCTGGGCGTCTCGCACTAAACAAGGCAGAAAGACATGGGATTTTTCCTGGAAACCCTGTTCGGCGGCCTGATGAGCGGCATGCTGTACGCGCTGATCGGCCTGGGCTTCGTGCTGATCTTCAAGGCCTCGGGCGTGTTCAACTTCGCGCAGGGCGCCATGGTGCTGGTGGCGGCGCTGTCGATGGCGCGCTTCTCGGAATGGATCCCCGTCTGGCTCGGCTTCGAGAACCAGCTGCTGGCCAATGTCCTGGCGTTCATCGTCAGCGCCCTGCTGATGTTCCTGCTGGCGGTGGCGGTGGAACGCTACGTGTTGCGCCACCTGGTCAACCAGGAGGCGACCACGCTGCTGATGGCCACGCTCGGCATCAGCTACTTCCTGGACGGCCTGGGCCAGATCGCCTTCGGCAGTTCGGTCTACAGCATCGACGTGGGCATGCCCAAGGATCCGGCCTTCATCCTGGAGTCCATGTTCGAGGGCGGCATCCTGATCAACCTGGAAGACCTCACCGCCGCCGTGGTGGCGGCGCTGCTGGTGGCCACCCTGGCCATCTTCTTCCAGTACACCAGCACCGGCCGGGCGCTGCGCGCGGTGGCCGACGACCACCAGGCGGCCCAGTCGATCGGCATCCCGCTGAACCGCATCTGGGTCATCGTCTGGAGCGTGGCGGGGCTGGTGGCGCTGGTGGCGGGCATCATCTGGGGCTCGAAATTCGGCGTGCAGTTCACCCTGTCGACCGCGGCGCTGCGCGCCCTGCCGGTGGTCATCCTGGGCGGGCTGACATCGGTGCCGGGCGCCATCCTGGGCGGCCTGATCATCGGCGTGGGCGAGAAGCTGTCGGAAGTCTACCTGGGCTCGCTGGTGGGCGGCGGCATCGAAATCTGGTTCGCCTACGTACTGGCGCTCGTGTTCCTGCTGTTCCGCCCGCAAGGGCTGTTCGGCGAGAAAATCATCGACCGGGTCTGAGGACAAAACCATGTTCTACCGCGAAAACGGCCAATTCAAGACCGGCTATCGCGCCGACCAGCAGATCTTCCCGATCCGCCAGGACCGCATCTTCATCGGCCTGCTGCTGGCGATCGCCTTCGTGGCGGTGCCGCTGCTGGCCAGCGACTACCTGCTGCGCGCCATCCTGATCCCGTTCCTGATCCTGGCGCTGGCCGCCGTGGGCCTGAACATCCTGGTGGGGTACTGCGGCCAGATCTCGCTGGGCACCGGCGCCTTCATGGCGGTGGGCGCCTACGCCGCCTGGAACTTCGGCGTGCGTTTTCCCGGCATGCCGCTGGTGGCACAGATCCTGCTGGGCGGCTGCTTCGCCACGCTGGTGGGGGTGCTGTTCGGCATACCCAGCCTGCGCATCCGCGGCCTGTACCTGGCGGTGGCCACGCTGGCCGCGCAGTTCTTCGTCGACTGGGCGTTCCTGCGCATTCCGTTCTTCACCAACTATTCCTCGTCGGGCAGCGTGTCGGTACCGCCGCTGACGGCCTTCGGGCTGCCGGTGCACACCTCGCTGCAGCGCTACCTGTTCGTGCTGATCTTCGTGGTGGTGTTCGCCCTGCTGGCCAAGAACCTGGTGCGCGGCGCCATCGGCCGGCAATGGATGGCGATCCGCGACATGGACGTGGCGGCGGCGGTGATCGGCATCCGGCCCATGTACGCCAAGCTCACCGCCTTCGCAGTCAGCTCGTTCATCGTGGGCGTGGCGGGCGCGCTGTGGGGCTACATCCACCTCGGCTCCTGGGAACCGCTCGCCTTCGACCTGGCGCGCTCGTTCCAGCTGCTGTTCATGGTGATCATCGGCGGGCTGGGCTCCATCATGGGCAGCTTCTTCGGCGCGGCATTCATCGTGCTGGTGCCGGTGGCGCTGACCAACGTGCCGCACCTGCTGGGCCTGTCCCTGTCGGTGGACACCGCGGCGCACATCGAACACATGGTGTTCGGCGCGCTGATCGTGTTCTTCCTGATCGCCGAGCCGCACGGGCTGGCCCGCCTGTGGAGCATCGGCAAAGAGAAACTGCGCATCTGGCCATTCCCGCATTGAGTTCCGGCCGCCGCGCCGGCACGCGCGGCGGCCCTTTCGGCTACCCGGCCTCAGACCGGGCCAATCCCGGTGTCACATGCACCAAGCAGGAGGTAAATGGAGATGAAGCGTCTTAACCTGAAGTGGGCAGCGGCCATGGTGGCCGTATCCGGCGCCCTGACCGCGGCCGCCGCGCCGGCGCTGGCGGCAGAAGAGCAATTCGTTCCGCTCTTGGTGTACCGCACCGGCTCGTTCGCGCCGCTGGGCATTCCGTGGGCCGACGGCAAGCTGGACTACCTGAAGCTGGTCAACGCGCGCGACGGCGGCGTCAACGGCGTGAAAATCACCTACGAGGAATGCGAGACCGCCTACGCCACCGACCGTGGCGTGGAGTGCTACGAGCGCCTCAAGGGCAAGAACGGCGGCGCGTCCGGCTTCGATACCCAGTCCACCGGCATTACCTTCGCGGTGAGCGACAAGGCCATCGTCGACAAGGTGCCGGTCGAGACCATGGGCTACGGCCTGTCCCAGTCGGTGGACGGCAGCGTGTTCGAATGGAACTTCCCGCTGCTGGGCACCTACTGGACCGCCGCCGACGTGATGATCCAGGACATCGCCAAGAAGGAAGGCGGCATGGACAAGCTCAAGGGCAAGAAGATCGCCCTGGTCTACCATGACTCGCCCTACGGCAAGGAGCCGATCCCGCTGCTGCAGAAGCGCGCCGCCGCGCAGGGCTTCGAGCTGCTGCTGTATCCGGTGACCGCGCCCGGGGTGGAGCAGAAATCCACCTGGCTGCAGATCCGCCAGTCGCGTCCTGCCTACGTGCTGCTGTGGAGCGCCGGCATCATGACGCCCACCGCCATCCGCGAGGCGCAGGCCAGCGGCTACCCGCGCGAGAAGATGTACGCGATCTGGTGGGCCGGCTCCGAAGGCGACGTGAAAGACCTCGGCAACGTGGCCAAGGGCTACAACGCCATCACCATCCACAACAGCGCCGCCCAGGGCAAGGTCTATGAAGACCTGAAGAAGTACGTCTACGACAAGGGCCAGGGCAGCGACGCCTCGGGCAGCACCACGCTGGGCACCATCGCCCATACCCGCGGCATGATGATCTCGATGCTACAGGTCGAGGCGATCCGCACCGCCCAGGAGAAGTTCGGCAAGGGCAAGCGCATGACGCCGGAACAGGTGCGCTGGGGCTTCGAGAACCTGAACATCACCCAGGAACGCCTGAACGAGCTGGGCTTCGGCGACATCATGCGGCCGGTCAAGACCTCGTGCAGCAACCACATGGGCGACGACTGGGCCCGCATCGTGCAATGGGACGGCAAGGAGTTCAAGGTGGTATCGGACTGGTACCAGTCCGACAAGTCGGTGACGCGTCCGCTGGTGCAGGAAGCCGCGGCGAAGTACGCCAAAGAGAAGAACATCACGCCCCGCAAGTGCGAAGGCTGATGTGAACCGGCCGCCGGCGCCTGCGCGCCGGCGGCTACCCCGCCGCAGGAATCGCCATGACCGCTGCAAATCCCGCCGAAGCCGCCAAGATGCTGTTGGACGTGAACGGCATCGAGGTCATCTACAACCACGTCATCCTGGTGCTCAAGGGCGTGTCGCTGCAGGTCCCGGAAGGCCGCATCGTGGCGCTGCTGGGCGCCAATGGCGCCGGCAAGACCACCACGCTGCGCGCCGTGTCCAACCTGCTCAAGGGCGAACGCGGCGACGTCACCAAGGGCTACATCCAGTATCGCGGCCAACGCATCGAGCGGCTGTCGCCGGCCGAGCTGGTCAAGCGCGGCGTGGTGCAGGTAATGGAAGGCCGCCACTGCTTCGCCCACCTGACCATCGAGGAAAACCTGCTGACCGGCGCCTACACCCGCGACCTGAATCGCGGCGACACGGCCGCCGCGCTGGAGCGGGTGTACCAGTATTTCCCGCGCCTGAAGCAACGCCGCGCCAGCCAGGCCGGCTACACCTCGGGCGGCGAGCAGCAGATGACGGCCATCGGCCGCGCGCTGATGGCCAACCCCAACATGATCCTGCTCGACGAGCCGTCGATGGGGCTGGCCCCGCAGATCGTCGAGGAAATCTTCGAGATCGTGCGCGACCTGAACCAGCGCGAACGGGTCAGTTTCCTGCTGGCCGAGCAGAACACCAACATCGCCCTGCGCTATGCCGACTACGGCTACATCCTGGAAAACGGCCGCGTCATGATGGACGGGGCGGCCGACGACCTGGCGCGCAACGAGGACGTCAAGGAGTTCTACCTGGGCATTTCCAGCGGCGAGCGCAAGAGCTTCCGCGACCACAAGTTCTACCGGCGCCGCAAGCGCTGGCTGGCCTAGGTCTCCCAGGGCGACCCCGACGTTTTCCCCCTATGGCATCCCGAAGAGTGCGACCTCATGCCTGCGTTTTTTGATGCACTGGAAACCCGCGCCCCCGAAGAGCGCGAACGCGACCTGATGGCAGCCCTGCCGGGCGCCATCGAACGCGCCATGGCCGGGGCGCCCGCCATCGCCGCCCAGCTGCGCGGCGTCGACCCGCGCGGCATCACATCGCGGCAGGCGCTGGCCGCGCTGCCGGTGCTGCGCAAGCACGAACTGCTGGAACGCCAGCAGCACAGCCGGGCCGGCGCCGGCCCGGCCGGCGCGGCCAAGGCCTTCGGCGGCTTCTCGACCATCGGCTGGGGCCAGGCGCTGCGCGTGTTCGCCTCGCCCGGCCCGATCTACGAACCCGAGAGCGCGCGCGCCGACTACTGGCGCTTCGCCCGCGCCCTGTACGCGGCCGGCTTCCGGTCGGGCGAACTGACCTACAACTGCTTTTCCTACCATTTCACGCCGGCCGGCTCCATGATGGAAACGGCGGCCCACGCGGTCGGCTGCACCGTGTTCCCGGGCGGCACCGGCCAGACCGAACAGCAAGTGCGCGCCATTGCCGACCTGGCCCCCAGCGGCTACACCGGCACCCCCAGCTTCCTCAAGATCATCCTGGAAAAGGCCGACGAACTGGGCGTGCCGCTGCCGTCGCTGCGGCGCGCGCTGGTGTCGGGCGAGGCGTTTCCGCCCTCGCTGCGCGACTGGCTGGCCGCGCGCGGCATCGACGGCTACCAGGCCTACGGCAGCGCCGACCTGGGCATGATCGCCTTCGAGACCGGCGCCCGCGAGGGCTTGGTGGTGGGCGAGGAAATCATCGTCGAGATCGTGCGGCCGGGCACCGGCACGCCGGTGCCCGATGGCGAGGTGGGCGAGGTGGTCGTCACCACGCTCAACCCCGACTACCCGCTGGTGCGCTTCGGCACCGGCGACCTGTCGGCCATTCTGCCCGGCGCGTCGCCCTGCGGCCGCACCAATATCCGCATCAAGGGCTGGATGGGCCGCGCCGACCAGACCACCAAGGTGCGCGGCATGTTCGTGCATCCGTCCCAGGTCGCCGAAGTGCTGGCGCGCCACCCCGAGATCGCGCGCGCCCGGCTGGTGGTCAGCGGCGAAATGGGCGCCGACCGCATGGTGCTGCAGGTCGAGGCCCCCGAGCGCGGCGACGCGCTGGCCGCGCGCATCGCCGAATCGGTGCGCGAGGTGACCAAGCTGCGCGCCGACGTGCAATGGGCCGAGCCGGGCAGCCTGCCGAACGACGGCAAGGTGATCGACGACGTGCGTTCGTACAAGTAGCGCGGCGCCTCCAGGTGTCAGACACCCTTATGGGTGTCTGACACCTTCCGCCGACACGCCACCGCCTCTGCCAGGTGTCAGACACCCCGTGGGTGTCTAACACCTCCTGCCGGCACGCCGCCGCTCGCCGCTTGCGCCGCGCGCCAATATCCCGCAACATCGATGCATCGCCGCCTGGCCTTGCACGCGTTGCCTCATGTTCGCCGAAGCGCAATCCGACCCTTCCCTGTCCAAAGAGGCCTATGAAGCCCAGGAAGCGCGGCTGCGCGTCGCCTTGCTCAAGGCGCAGTACGAGCGCCTCGAACGCGCCGAGCGCGCGCTGCTGATCGTGGTGGCCGGCATCGACGGGGCCGGCAAGGGCGCCACCATCAACCTGCTGAACGAATGGATGGACCCGCGCCATATCCAGACCCTGGCGTTCGGCCCCCCCGAGCCCGACGAGCAGGAACGCCCGCCCATGTGGCGCTACTGGAACGAACTGCCGGCCAAGGGCCGCACCGGCATCGTGTTCGGCTCGTGGTACGTGCCGCTGCTGCTCGAGGCCGCCCGCAAGAAGCCCCGCCAGCGCCGCATCGAGGCGCACGCCGAGGCCATCCGCCGCTTCGAGGCCGTGCTCTCGGCCGACGGAGTGCAGATCATCAAGCTGTGGTACCACCTGTCGGACAAGGCGCAGGCCGAGCGCACCGAGCGCCTGCTGGCCAGCCCCGAAACCGCCTGGCAGGTGACGCCGGCCGACCGCAAGGTGCGCAAGAAGTACGACCGCCTGTGCGATGCCGGCCGCCTGGCCATCGGCCTGACCAACGGCGCGCACGCGCCCTGGGTGGTGATCCCCAGCGCCGACGACCGCCTGCGCGCCGTGCGCACCAGCGAAGCGGTGCTGGCCGCGCTGCGGCAGCGCGCCGCGCCGCGCGTCGATCCGGCCTATGCCGGGCCGCCCGCGAAGCCGGCGCGCGGCGCCCGCCGGCTCGACCAGCTCGACTACGACGCCCATATCGACAAGGACGACTACGAAACCGTCCTGGGCCTGCTGCAGGGGCGCCTGGCGCGCGCCGTCCGTTCGCCGGACTTCCGCCGGCGCAGCCTGGTCCTGGTGTTCGAAGGGCAGGACGCCGCCGGCAAGGGCGGCACCATCCGGCGCGTCACGCATGCGCTGGACGCGCGGCAGTTCGACATCACCCCGGTCAGCGCGCCCGCCCGGCACGAACTGGCGCGCCCGTATCTGTGGCGGTTCTGGCGCCGCCTGCCCCGGCAGGGCCGCATCGCCATCTTCGACCGCTCCTGGTATGGCCGCGTGCTGGTCGAGCGCGTCGAGGGGCTGGCCGCGCCGGCCGCCTGGCGCCGCGCCTATACCGAGATCAACGATTTCGAGCGCCAGCTGGCCGAGCACGGCGCCATCGTGCTGAAGTTCTGGCTGGCGGTCACCGCCGACGAACAACTGCGGCGCTTCCGCGAACGCGAACAGTCGCCGTTCAAGCATTTCAAGATCACGCCCGACGACTGGCGCAACCGCAAGAAGTGGCGCGAGTACGGCGCCGCGGTCGACGACATGCTGGCGCGCACCGACAGCGCCCACGCGCCCTGGCACGTGATCCCGTCCAACGACAAGCGCTACGCGCGCGTGCAGGTGTTGCGGCATATCGTCGCCGCCCTGGAAGATTCCCTCTGACCCTCCGGTTCTGCCCATGAAGCCCGCCAAGCCCTCCGCCGATATCCGCCCTGTCGTCTCCGCCAACTTCGAAGTCTGGCTGCCCCTCTGGAAGGGCTACCAGGCCTTCTACAACGTCGACATTCCCGACGCAGTCACCCGCAGCACCTGGGAACGCTTCCTGGACCCGGCCGAGCCCATGCACGCCGCGCTGGCCTATGACGGCGGCCGCGCCGTGGGCATGGTGCACTGGATCCTGCATCGCTCGACCTGGACGGCCGGCGACTACTGCTACCTGCAAGATCTGTTCGTGGCGCCGGACGTGCGCGGCGGCGGCCACGGCCGCGCCCTCATCGAGCACGTATACGCCCAGGCGCGCGCCGTCAACGCCGCGCGCGTCTACTGGCTGACCCACGAAACCAACCACACGGCGATGCAGCTGTACGACCGCATCGCCGACCGGCCCGGCTTCGTTCAGTACCGGAAGGTCCTGTGAGCGCGCGCGACCCCGACTGCCCCCTGTGCCGCGAAGACGGCGGCGACCTGCTGTGGCAGGGCCCGCACCTGCGCGTCATCGAGGTGCCGGATGCCGACTACCCAGGTTTCACCCGGGTCATCTGGAACGCCCACATCCCGGAAATGACCAGCCTGTCCACCCACGGGCGCGAGCTGCTGATGCGCGCGGTCTACGCCGTGGAACAGGCGCAGCGCGACATCCTGGCGCCCGACAAGGTCAACCTGGCCTCGCTAGGCAACATGGTGCCGCACCTGCATTGGCACATCATCCCGCGCTGGCGCGGCGACCGGCATTTCCCCGACGCGGTCTGGGCGCCGCCGCGCGTCGCCCCCGGCGCCGAACCGCCGGACTGGCACGCGCGGCAAAGCCGCATCCAGCAACTGCTGCCGCGCTACCGCAACCGGCTGGCCGAAGCCATGAACGCCTTGTTGTGGCATTGAATACAAAGGCCCGGCGCCGCTTGGCGCATGGAGGTGTCTGACACCCCCATGAAGCACCCCGGGCCGGCAACGAGCGTGGCAAGGGGTGTCAGACACCTCGGCTCTTCCGGGAAGGTGTCTGACACCCCATGAAGCGCCCTGCGCCGGCAACGAGCGTGGCAAGGGGTGTCAGACACCTCGGTTCTCCCGGGAAGGTGTCTGACACCCCATGGAGCACCCCGCGCCGGCAACGGGCGCGGCAAGGGGTGTCAGACACCTCGGCCCCCAGGGAAGGCGCCAGACACCTCGATCCCCCGGCAAGGTGCCTGACGCGCCGGTCCCCGCAGGCTAGAGCGTGGTCGCCATGGCCGGGTCGCTGATGCCGTGCTTGCCGGTTTCCAGCCGGCCGGCGAAGCGTCGCTCGACGCCGTCGGCCACCAGCGTGAAGTCGTACCAGTTGCCGCTGTCGGCCAGCGTCCAGTGCTGCTCGGCCACGCCGCCGGCCGGCACGTCGAGCTGCCACGGGCCGTCGCCGCGATACGCATTGGCCTGCAGCGTCACGCTGGCCGGCGCGCTGCCGGCATTGGCCACCTTGGCGTACACCGCGCCGTTCTGCACGTCGTAGCAGACCTGCGCCTCCACTTTGGCGCCGGTCGCGCTGTTGCCGCTGAACGTGCGCACGAAGCCGTTGGTGCTGTAGACCCACAGGTCGTAATCGCCGCCGTCGGCGGGCGCGTCCCAGTCGTCTTCCAGCAGCTTGCCGGGCTCGACGGTGTAGCGGCGGGGGATCAGGTCCAGGTGCTTCTTGTCGTACACATGGAACACCGCGCCGACCGTGCCCGTATTGCTGAACAGCAGCGTCACGCGGCCGTCCTCGCCCACCCTGGCGCTGACGTGCAGCTCATACGGCAGTGCGCGCGAAGGGCGGGTGCCGGTTTCCTGGAACAGCGCCTGCGGCGTCGCCGGCGGATCGGCGCGCGGCAGGGTGCGCTGCTGGGCCTCCTGCGCGGCGTAGTCGCCATTGTCGGGCAGCACCGGGAAGGACGGATCGTTGGGGCTGGCGAAGTCGAAGGCCGAGGTCAGGTCGCCGCACACGGCGCGATGCCAGGGGCTGATGCTGTCGACCGTGATGCCGAAGCGCTTCTCCAGGAAGCGGCCCACCGAGGTGTGGTCGAACACTTCGGAACTGACCCAGCCGCCGCGGCTCCACGGCGAGATCACGTACATCGGGACGCGCGGCCCCAATCCCCACGGGCGCGTGGTGCCGCTGATGGTGTCGTCCTCCTTCAGGTACCGGCGGCCGGGGTCCGAGAAATACTCGCCGTCCAGCGGCACCGTGGACTTGCCCATCAGCTTGCCGTCGGCGTCGTACGAGGGCACGGCGGGCGGCGGCAGGTGGTCGAACAGCCCGTCGTTCTCGTCGAAGGTGATGAAGAACACGGTCTTGCTCCACACCTCCGGGTTGGCGGTCAGCGCATCCAGCACGCGCGAGATGTAGTCGGCGCCCTGCGAGGTGCTGCCGCCGCCGCTGGGGTGCTCGGACACGGCCGGCCAGGGCAGCACCCAAGAGACCTGCGGCAGGGTGTTGTTGCGCACGTCGTCGGTCAGGTCCTCAAGGCTGTAGTGCTTCATGCCCTTTTCATACAGCGGCGAGCCGGGCTCGGCGGTGCGGAACGATTCGAATGCCAGGCCGCCGTGCATGGCGCCGGTCCAGTTGTTGTTGGGGTCCTGATAAAAGCGCCAGCTCACGCCGGCTTGCTCCAGCAGGTCGGGCAGCGTCGGCCACTTGAACGACGAGCCCTGGTAGGTGTAGCCCGGTTCGGGCAGCGCCCCGGTGATCCAGCAGCGCAGATTGTTCGGCTCGGAATCCGCATCGGTGCAGTTGATGCCCTGGCGGCCCAGCTCGGGGTTGAAGTTCGAGCCCGACCAGAACACGATGCGATTGGGATCGGTGCCGGTGGTGATCGAACAGTGATAGCCGTCGCAGATGGTGAAGGCTTCCGCCAGCGCGTACTGGAACGGGATGTCGTTGCGGCGGTAGTAGCCCATCGAATGCACGTTCTTGTACTTGGGCCAGAAGCCGAACTTGCCCTGGTTCCACGCCGCCTGGGAATCCGAAAACGAGTGCGGCGTGCCCGGCACGAAGATGGCGTTCATCGACTCGCGGTCCAGGTGGTACGGCGGCACCTCCTTGGTGCCGTCGGACTGGAACCACACCGACTTGCCGCTCGCCAGCGGGATCGGGAACCGGTCGCCGAAGCCGCGCACGCCCCGCATGGCGCCGAAGTAGTGATTGAAGGCGCGGTTCTCCTGCATCAGGATCACCACGTGCTTGACGTCCTGGATGGTGCCGGTTTCAACCGCGGCCGGGATCGCCAGCGCCCGCTGGATCGACGCGGGCAGCATGGCGGCGGCCGACAGGGCGCCCATGGCGCCGGCCGATTTGCGCAGGAAGTCGCGCCGGTTCGCATTGCGGGGCGCGAGGTCGCCGGCCGCCGGGGGGAAAGGCTTGTTCATGGAGGTTCTCAGGCTGGAAGGGGAACGGTGGACGAGGCTGGCCGCGGCGGCAGCCGGCTCAGGGCGCGCAGCGCAGTTGCGGCGCGGGGGTTTCCGGCGTTTCGGGCTGCTGCACCGGCGGATCGTCATCGTCGTCGCTGCCGCTGCCGCAGGCGGTCAGCAGACAGAACAGCAGGCTGGCCGCCAGCGCGGCCCAGGGGCGGGAAGAAGGCGCATTCATCACGGGTCCTCGTGCAGTGGGAGTCGTCGATGGATGGCAGCTTAGGTAGCCAACATGACAGCCGAATGAATAGATTTCAAATATTGTTTATTACTAATTGAGCGTTACTCAGTTACACTGCGCGGGCCTTTTCTGCCGACGCATTGCATGTCCACCTACGCTGCCCCCGCCCTGCCCCGTCCCGCGCCATTCCGCCCGTCCGCCACGCCCTGGCACGCCGGGCGCTCCAGGCTGATCCTGGACCTGGACGGCACGCTGATCCGCGAACACGAACCGATCGACGGCGCGCACGCGTTGCTGCAGGCATTTCGCGGGCGTTTCACCATCGTCTCGAACAACTCCACGCACACGGCGCGCCAACTGGCCCGGCGCTTGCGCGGCATGGGCCTGCCGGTGCGCGCCGCGGACCTGGTGCTAGCGGGGGAACAGATGGTGGAGTACCTGCGCGGCCACCATGCGCAGGCGCGCATCCTGATGTACGCCTCCGCGGCGCTGCGCCGCCACGCGGCGGCGCGCGGCTGCCGGCTGGTCGAGCGCGATGCGCACATCGTGGCGCTGGCCCTGGACAAGCGCTTCGGCTATGCCGCGCTGGCCGACGCCGCGCACGAGCTGGCGCGCGGCGCGCGCCTGGTGGTGAGCAACCCCGACCTGACGCACCCGGGACCGGACGGCCGGCAGGTGCCGGAGACCGGCGCCCTGCTGCAGGCCGTGCGGGCCTGCGCCGGCGTGGCGTCCTGGCATATGGTGGGCAAGCCAGAGCCGGCCATGTTCGAGGAAGGGCTGCGCCGCCTGGGCGGCGCGCCGCACGACACCCTGGTCATCGGCGACAACCCGCTGACCGACGGCGCCGGCGCCGCGCGCGCCGGCCTGCCCTGTCTGCTGCTGGGCCACGACGCGGGCGCGGCCGCGGCCACGCCCGCGCAACTGCTCGCGCTGGACGACGCCCCGCTCAGTAGCGCTTGAGCGACAGCACGTTGAAGGTGCGCTTCAGGGTGTCGACCGACTTGTCGTAGTTGGCCAGCGCCAGGCAGGCGATCAGCGCGTCGATGATGGCGAGCTGCGCCAGCCGGCTGGTCATGGCCTCGGTGCGGAAGCGCGTCTCGCGCGCCATGGTGTGCAGCAGCACATCGGCGAAGGGCTGGATCGGCGACTTGCCGAAGTTGGTGATGCAGATGGTGCGCGCGCCGGCCTCTTTGGCCAGGCGCGTGGCCAGCACGGTTTCGTGGGTGCTGCCCGAATGCGAGATGGTCAGCACGGCCACGTCGGGCCCGGTCAGCGACGCGCTGATGGCCTGCACGTGCGAATCGGTGACCGCGGTGGCGTTCAGGCCGATGCGCAGCATCCGGTAGTGCGCGTCCTCGGCGATGGTGGCCGAGCTGCCGATGCCGTAGATCTCGATGCGGCGCGCCTGCGCGAGCAGCCGCACGGCCTGTTCCAGGGCCTGTGTGTCGAGCACCGAGGCGGTTTCCTGCAGGGCCTGGATATTGCTCTGGAAGATCTTGCCCACCACCGTGCCGGCGCTGTCCTCGGGCGCAAGGTCTTCGTGGATGTACTGCACTGGCCGGACGATTTCCTGCGCCAGGGCGATCTTCAGTTGCTGGAAACCCGTGGCGCCCACCATTTTGCAGAAGCCGATGACGCTGCCTTCGCTGGACTCGGTTTTCTCGGCCACTTCGCTGACCGACATGTGCACCACCTGGGCGGGGTGCCGGATCACGAATTCGCCGATGCGCTGCGTGGCGGGGCCCATGGACGACAGCAGGCTTTCGATGCGCGCCAGCATGGCGGGCGGCGCCGCATGGGTGGCGGGAGCTTCGGCGCCGGAGGCTGCGGGCTTCTTGGTAGTGGCCATGGCGTGACAATCAGGGGAGCGGCCATTCTCTCACAGCCACATGACGCGCCGCCACGCCGGCGGTATTCAGCCCGGCCGGCCGTCCACTCGCGGACGCGCCAGCCGGGGCGCGTAGGCCAGCGCGTACAGCGTGAAGCCCAGCACCCAGCACAACGCGGCGCCGTAGAGCCAATGCAGGAAGCCGGCCGGCCAGACCAGCGGCCCCAGCACGCGCAACACGGCGGCGGCGACGACCAGCCAGTAGGCCGCGACCTCGGCGCGGCCCGCCGCCAGCCGCCGGCCCGTATGGCCCAGCGCCGTGCGGGTGATCATGGCGATGATGGCCGTGCCCACCACGCCCACCGCGAAGGCGTGCTCTGCCACGCCGGGCATCACCCAGCCCAGCGCGCTGGCTGCCAGCAGCAGGAAGCTGACCGGCAGCCAGGCGTACGCCAGGTGCAGGATCCACAGAATGGGCCGGTTGCCCACCGCATAGCCGCGCCAGCCCGCCACCCGCACCGCCAGCAATGCGCCGGCCAGCGCAGCCAGCGGCGCCATCAGCCAGCCGGGCGCGGCCAGCACCCAGGCCAGCAGCGCCAGGATGGTCGCCCCCAGGATGGGTTTGCCCAGCCCGGGATACGACTTCAGGCGAAAGCCGGGCACGGCATTGGTCGTGAACATGGGCAGCACGCGCGCGCCGATCACCACCACGAACAGCACGGGCAGGGCCAGGCCCGCCACGCACACGCGCAGCGCCAGGCCGGGTTCGCCCAGCCAGGCGCAGGCATGAAAGAGCAGGTTGACGGCGCCGTATACCCACAGCGCGAGGGCGAGCGGGTAATTGCGGCGGTTGCCCGCGCGCCGCAGCACGCGCGTGAAGGCCAGCGCCGCCAGCGGCAGGAACAGCCCGTCGAGCAAGGTCGCCAGCCACAGCGGGCCGGTCCACATGGCCACGCGGCCGGCCAGCCACAGCGCGGTCAGGGCCGCCAGCGCCGGGCCGGCCGGCGTGTCGACGCCGGTCCAGGCGCGGCCGGCGGTAAACAGAAAACCCACGACGATCGCGGCGGCGAAGCCGAACACCATTTCGTGCGCATGCCACAGCAGGGCCAGGCCCATGGCGCCGGCGCCCGGCGGCGGCAGCAGGCCGGCCAGCTGCCCCGCCCAGACCGCCACCGCCACGGCGGCGAACAGCGCGCCGCACAGGTAGAAGGGCCGGAAGCCCAGGGCGAACAGGGCCCAGCCCGAAGGCGGCGCTTGCCGGGGCTCGGCGGGCCGGTGCAAGGAAGAAGGAGAAAGGGAGATCTGGACCATGGCTGTCGGACAAAAAAATGGCGCCGTGCGGACGGGCACGGCTGTGCACGAGTCTACCCGCGCGGCGCAACGCCAACGGCCATCGCGCCGATGTCGGCGGCCTATTACGCAAATGTTTGCGCTTCCGCAAAATGCCTGGTCGCGTATATCTTACGACGATCAGGTTATTTGGCGAGCCGCGACGGGCTGGCTAAGCTGTCGGGCTCGGGAATGCGGCCGGCGCTGTGGCGGCCGCGCTTATGGGGAAGCACACCATGAAGATTGCAAGAACATTGATCGGCGCCGCCCTGCTGGCCGGCGCCATGGCCGGCGCGCAAGCCGCCACCCTGGACGTCGTGCGCGAACGGGGCGAACTGCGCTGCGGCACCACGACCGGCTTTGCCGGCTTCTCGGCGCCGGACGCCAAAGGCGTATGGCGCGGCCTGGACGTCGACCTGTGCCGCGCGATTGCCGCCGCGGTGTTCGGCGACGCCGGGAAGATCAAGGTCGTGCCGCTGAATTCGCAGCAGCGCTTCACGGCGCTGCAGTCGGGCGAGGTCGATGTGCTGACGCGCAACACCACGGTGACCCAGCAGCGCGATACGGCGCTGGGCATCATCCATGCCGGCATCAATTTCTACGACGGGCAGGGTTTCCTGGTGCCCAGGTCGCTGGGCGTGAAGCACGCCACCGAGCTCAATGGCGCGACCATCTGCCTGCAGACCGGCACGTCCAACGAGAACACGCTGGCCGACTGGGCGCGCGCGCACAAGGTGGAATACAAGCCGGTGGTCATCGAGACCTTCAATGAAGTGGTCAACGCCTTCGCCTCGGGACGCTGCGACGTGTTCAGCACCGATGCCTCCGGCCTGGCCTCCATCCGCATCTCCAAGCTGCAGAACCCCGACGACTACCTGGTGCTGCCCGAGATCATCTCGAAAGAGCCGCTGGGGCCGTTCGTGCGCCAGGGCGACGACGCCTGGCTGAACATCGTGCGCTGGTCGCTGTCGGCGATGATCGAGGCCGAGGAATACGGCATCACCTCCGCCAACGTGGACCAGCAGACCAACAGCGCCAACCCGAATATCCGCCGCATCCTGGGCGTGACGCCGGGCGCCGGCGCCAACATGGGCCTGGACGAAAAGTGGGCCTACAACATCATCAAGCAGGTGGGCAACTACGGCGAAAGCTTCGACCGCAACGTGGGCGCCGGCAGCCCGCTGAAGATCGAGCGCGGGCTGAACGCGCAATGGCGCGACGGCGGCCTGATGTACGCGCTGCCCATACGCTGAAGCCGGCAGCGCGGCGGCTGGGGGGAATTGAACCCCCCGCCGCTCAATTGATGCTATAGCCGCGGCCCTTGAAGCACGCGCCCATGGCGCGGCTGTACGATTCGGTAGCGACGCCGGTGGTGTATTCGCTGATGTTGTCGGGGTCGAAACCGCTCTGGTTCATGGCCCAGCGGCGGCATTCGGCGCGGTCGCGCGCCTGCTGGGCATCGCTCTGGCCCTTGGCCGGGTAGGCGATGACATCCAGGCTGGACGAGGCCGCAATGCGCGGCGTCGAATACGTGACAGCGGGCGCCACGTAGGTGACGGGCGGGGCGGCATAGACCGGCGCCGGGTAGGCCACCGGCGGGTAGTACACGGGCGGCGACACATACGTGACGCCGCTGTAGCCATAGCGCGGCCCGCTGCTGAGCGCCAGCGCCACGCCGGCGCCCAGCAGCGCCGCGCCGCCCACCCACCAGCCGGAGTAATAGCCGCCATGGTAGCGGCCATGGGCCGAGGCCTGGCCGCTGGCCGTGGCCAGCAGGGCGGCCGCGACGGCCGCGCACCAAAATCGGGACTTCATGTTCGTCTTTCCTGAAAATCACTGGCCGCCGGCGCCGCGGGCATGCCGTGGAGAGAAACGCGGGCGGGAACAGCCATATGTACTTTACTCCCGCGCCGCGGGCCTGTCGCGCGCCAGGCCGGCGCGCCATGTAAAAGCGGCATCACGGCGTTTCAAGGGCGCGGCGCCCGGGTCGGGCCGCCATTGGAAGAACGGCGCCGCGGTATGCAAAAATCCGGCCCATGCCTTTTGACAATCGCTTGCAGAAAAATTCCCTGGCCGCGCAGGCCGCCCAATTGCCGGCCGCCTGGCAAGCGGCGTTCCAGCAACCCGACGTGGCCCGGGCGCTGCGCGAGGTGACCGCCTACGTCGAGCAGCGGCTGGCCGAGGGCGCCGTGGTGTATCCGGCCACCCCGTTCCGGGCCCTGCAGGGGCTGGTTCCGGCCGAAGTGCGGGTGGTGATCCTGGGCCAGGACCCCTACCATGGCCCCGGCCAGGCGCAGGGCCTGGCCTTCTCGGTGCCCGACGATTGCAAGCGCCCGCCCAGCCTGCGCAACATTTTCAACCAGATCGCCCAGGACCACCCGGGCACGCCGCTGCCGCGCGGCAACGACTTGTCGCGCTGGACGCGCCAGGGCGTGCTGCTGTTGAACACCGCGCTTACCGTGGAAGACGGCCAGCCAGCTTCGCACGCCAGGCGCGGCTGGGAAACGGTGACGGACGCCCTGATCAGCCTGGTGGCGCGCGACCCCGCCCCCAAGGCTTTCTTGCTGTGGGGCGCGCATGCGCAAGCCAAGCAGGTGTTGCTGCCCGACCACAGTGGCCATCTGGTGCTGACCGCCAACCACCCCTCGCCGCTGTCCGCGCGGCGCCCCCCTGTGCCGTTCCTGGGCTGCGGCCATTTCGCCCAGGTCAATGCCTGGCTGGCCACCCAAGGCAAAACCCCTATTGACTGGACCACCGAAGAAAACCAAGGGGATGTACGCCAGGGCGAATTCGGGTTATGATCGCGGCACTGCACAAATTTGTGCCGGCATTAAATCCGCGCCCTGAGTAGCACCACGCGGTCACTGACGCAGTTTGTCGGGTCAGCTTCCCGACCCCATGCCGGTCACCATCGATTCCTGACCTCCTTTCCTTTCGCCTCGCGCTTCACATACAGCGCGCCGCGCGCACGGTTGTTCCGGTCGGCCCGATGCTCCATCAACCGTCGCCCGGACCCGCCGCTTTTCCTTCGGCTCGCCTGGCACATGCGCCGCTTTGCGCGGCAAGGACAAGGTATGTCTTTCGAAACCCTGGGTCTCGCGCCCACTCTGCTGTCGGCCCTGCAAGAGGCCGGCTTTTCCGCCCCCACCCCCGTCCAGGCCGCCGCCATTCCGCAGGCCCTGGCCGGCCATGACCTGATGGTCTCGTCGCAGACCGGCAGCGGCAAGACCGCCGCCTTCATGCTGCCCGCCCTCAACCGTATCGCCGGCCAGCCCGGCAACAAGGGCGTGGGCGTGCAAGTGCTGGTGCTGACCCCGACGCGCGAACTGGCCCTGCAAGTCACCGAGGCGACCGGCTCGTACGGCCGCAACCTGCCCGGCCTGCGCACCGCCACCGTGGTGGGCGGCATGCCCTACGGTGCCCAGCTCAAGGCGCTGTCGCGCCGCGTCGACGTGCTGGTGGCCACGCCCGGCCGGCTGATCGACCACCTGAAGGCCGGCCGCGTCAAGCTGAACACCGTGCACACCCTGGTGCTGGATGAAGCCGACCGCATGCTGGACATGGGCTTCATCGAAGATATCGAAACCATCGTCGAGCGCCTGCCCGAGCAGCGCCAGACGCTGCTGTTCTCGGCCACGCTGGATGGCACCGTGGCCAAGCTGGCCGCGCGCATGATGCGCGAACCGCAGCGCATCGAAATGGCGGCCCAGAAAGAAAAGCACGCCAATATCACGCAAAGCCTGCTGTACGCCGACGACGCCAGCCACAAGATGCAGCTGCTCGACCACGTGTTGCGCGACGCCAAGCTGGACCAGGCGATTGTCTTCACCGCCACCAAGCGCGGCGCCGACGACCTGGCCGACCGCCTGGCCGACCAGGGCTTTGCCGCCGCCGCCCTGCACGGCGACATGAATCAGCGCCAGCGCACCCGCACGCTGACCCAGTTGCAGCGCGGCCAGTTGCGCGTCCTGGTGGCCACCGACGTGGCGGCGCGCGGCATCGACGTGCAAGGCATCAGCCACGCCGTCAACTTCGACCTGCCCATGCAGGCCGAAGACTACGTGCACCGCATCGGCCGCACCGGCCGCGCCGGCCGTGATGGCCAGGCCTTCACGCTGGCGACCCACGCGGAACGCCACAAGGTGCGCCGCATCGAGCATTACATCGGCCAGTCGATCACTCCGGAAACCATTGCCGGCCTGGAACCCAAGCGTACGCCGCGCCCCTATGCCGGCGGTCCCGGCCGTGGCGGCAAGCCGTTCGGCAAGCGCCCCGGAGGTTTCGGCGGCGATCGCCCGCAATCGCGCGAGGGCCGGGGCTTCCGCGCCGATGCGCAGCGCGAGGGCGGCTGGCGCGGCCATGACGCCAAGCCCCGCGAGGGCGGCTTCCGCGGCGAGTTCCAGCCGCGCGAAGGCGGCTGGCGCGGCCGCGACGAGCGCCCCGCCCGTCCGGCCGGCGAGCGCGATTTCCGGCCCGCCCGCGCCTTTGGCGAGCGCCCGCAACACGGCGACTGGCGCGCCGAGCGCGACGCCCGCCCGACGGCCGGGTACGAACCGCGCCCGCACCGCGACGGCGCCCGGCGCGGCGAGTTCCAACCGCGCGGCGAATTCCAACCTCGTGGCGAGTTCAAGCCGCGCGGTGAATTCAAGCCGCGCAGTGAGTTCAAGCCGCGCGGGGACTTCCAGCCCCGTGGCGAATTCCAGCCCCGCGGTGAATTCCAGCCCCGCGGTGAATTCCAGCCCCGCCAGGCGCGCGGCGAAGGCGATTTTCGTGGCGCCGAGCGCCGTCCCGGCGGCTTCCGGCCGTCGACCAAGCCGTTCGCGCAACGCGCCGGCGGCCCGTCCAAGCACTACGGCAAACCCGGCGGCCCGCGCCGCGGCTAAACCGCACGGCAGGGGCGGCATGGGACAATAACGCCCATGCAACGCCCTGCCACTGCCTCCCTCCCCGCTCTCGACCCGGACAGCGCGCGCCACAGCGCGCGCGCCGCCGCCCACCTGCGCCAGGCCATCGGCGCGGCGGGCGGCTGGCTGCCGTTCGATCAATGGATGGCGCAAGCGCTTTATGCGCCGGGCCTGGGCTATTACGCCGCCGGCGCGCTCAAGCTGGCCGCGCCGGCCGTGGATGCGCGCGGCATGCCCATCGCGGCGGGCGATTTCGTCACCGCGCCGGAATTGACGCCATTGTTCGGTCACACCGTGGCCCGACAAGTGGCCCAGGTGCTGACCGACACCGGCACGGCCACCGTGCTGGAATTCGGCGCCGGCACCGGCGCCCTGGCCGACAGCGTGCTGGCCGGGCTGGACGCGCTCGGCGTGTCCGCCGACTACCGCATCATCGAAGTCTCGGCCGACCTGCGCGCGCGCCAGCAGGCACGCCTGGCGCCGCATGGCGCCCGCGTGCAGTGGCTGGACGCGCTGCCAACCAGTTTTTCGGGCTGCGTGCTGGCCAACGAAGTGCTCGACGCCATGCCGGTATCGCTATTCCGCTGGAGCGAGGCCGGCGCCGTGCTGGAGCGCGGCGTGGCCCTGGACGCGAACAGCGACTTCGCCTGGGACGACCGGCCGGCCGGCGCGCCATTGGCGCAGGCGGTGGCGGCGCGCATGCCGCCGCTACCCGGCTATGTATCCGAGATCAACCTGCAGGCCGAGGCCTGGATGCGGGCAATGGGCGGCTGGCTGGCGCGCGGCGCCGCCCTGCTGTTCGATTACGGCTTCCCGCGCCGCGAGTACTACCATCCGCAGCGCGCCGGCGGCACGCTGATGTGCCATCTGCGCCACCATGCCCACGCCGACCCGCTGGTCGCCCCGGGCGTACAGGACATCACCGCCCATGTCGATTTCACCGCCATGGCCGACGCGGCGCTCGAGGCCGGCCTGCAAGTGCTGGGCTATACCTCGCAGGCGCGCTTCCTGATGAACGCCGGGCTGGCGGAACTGCTGGCGCGGCACGATCCAGCCGATGCGCGCGCCTATGCGCAGGCGGTGGCGCCGGTGCAGAAACTCCTGAGCGAAGCCGAGATGGGCGAGCTGTTCAAGGTGCTGGCCGTGGGCCGCGACATCGCCGCGCCGCTGCGCGGCTTCGCGCGCGGCGACCGGCTGGCGGCGCTGTAGGCGGCGCGCCCGGCAGGGCGGCAGGTGTCTGACACCCTGCGGGTGTCAGACACCGAGCTACGACTTAGCCGCGCGTACAGCGGCGCCAGCACCTCCACAGCCCGCCCCCCGGGAATGGGCCGCGTACGGAGCGGCCGCGCAGCACGCGGCGGGCCGCTCGATCGCCCATGCGGCGTTTGCCTGGTGCGGCACAATATCGGAAACTGTCTGGCGCCGGCGCTGATGCCGGATACCCCGGACAATGCCACGGAGACCTTCATGCCCCCTTCATCGCTCGACGGACGCCGCATTCTCGTTGTCGAAGACGAAGCGATGATCGCCATGCTGCTCGAGGTTCACCTGGCCGATTTCGGATGCGAGGTCGCGGGCTCGGCGAACAGCGTGCGGGCGGCGCTGCAGCTGATCGAAGACGAGCCGGGCGCCGACGCCGCGATCCTCGACATGAACCTGGCCGGTGAACCCGTCAACCCGGTGGCCCGCGCGCTTTCGGCCAGGCGCATTCCGTTCCTGTTCCTGACCGGATACGGCAGCCAGCCTGTCGAGGCCTACCCGGATGCGCCGGTGCTGGGCAAGCCGCTGGAAGTCAATCAACTGCGCCGGGCGCTGGAGCAGATCTCGGCGCCTGGCCGATCGACCCCGTGACGCCGTCCTGGCGCCACGGCAGGCACAGCTCGACATGCAACCCCGAGGCCAGCCACTGGCGCGACAGTGTGCCGCCCAGCTGCGCCACGCACCGGTCGATGAGCGCAGAGCCCAGCCCGGCGCGCGTCGGCTGACACACCGCCGGGCCGCCGTTTTCGGTCCAGCGGATCACGATGTCGTCCGGCGCGCGGTGCCACTGGACCGCAAGCCTGGCGCCCGACACCGATAGCGCGCCGTATTTGGCGGCATTGGTGGCCAATTCGTGGATGATCATGGCCACCGATTGCGCGGCCATCGGCGCCAGCGGCAGCGCCGGCCCTTGCAGCCAGACGCCGCTTTCATCGCTTTTCATGTAAGGCGCCAGTTCCTCGGTGACCAGCTGGGCCAGGTCGGCGCCGGCCCAGCTGCTGTGGGCCAGCAGGTTGTGGGCGCGGGCCAGCGTCCGCAAACGGCCATCCAGCGCCGCGCGGTAACTGGGCACATCCGGGGCTACGGTCAGGGCGACGAACGACTGCATGACCGACAACAGATTATTGGCGCGATGATTCACTTCGTGCAGCAACAGCCGCTGCCGCTCCTCGGCCTCCTTGCGCTCGGTGATGTCGACCAGCATGTTGATGCCGCCGACGATATTGCCTTGGGCATCGCGCAAAGGCGTCGGATAGGGCAGGAACACAATGCGGGAACCGTCGGGGCGTTCGGCGATCGCTTCCACTCCCCGCACCTCGCGCCCTTCCTTCAGCGCCACGGCCATCGGGCATTCGTCATGCCGCATGGGGCTTCCGTCCAGGCGGTACAAGCGCCAGGTCACGCACCATTCGTCCGATCCCAGGATGGGGCGGCGGCCCGACAAGGTGACGGCAGCCTCGTTATAGAAGGTGATGCGGCCCTGTGCATCGGTGGTGTAGATGGCGGCCGGCAGTGCATTCAACAAGCCGTGATACAGGAATTCCTGGATGATCCCGGGCGGCTCGGCGGCCTCGCGAGGGGCCGCCTGCGGCGTCTCGCCGGCGGGCAGCGGCGCCGGGCGCGGTGGTTGCGGGGTATTCATTCATCCTCCTTGCCGAAGCGCGACACCGACGCGAGCGTGCGCAGGCGCGCCTCGTGCAACGCCGGCTTGATGCGCGCCGGGTCGCCCGCGCATTGGCGGGCGATGGCGCCGGCATCCACGGCGCGCACCGCCTCGGCGCGGCGTTGCCAGGCCGGCAGGTCGATCGCGGCCACCACCGCCGCCGCCTGCAACAGCGCGATGAAACGGTCCGGCTTGCGCAGCGCGTCGCAAGACTCGATCAGCGCCAATTGCGCGGCGGGATCGGCGGCGCCGGCCTGGTCCACCACGCGCGGCAGCAGGCGCGCCTGGTCGGCGCAGTCGGTCGGCACGCGCAGGCGGCGGGCCAGCGCATCGCGCTCGGGCGTCAACCGGCACAACAGGGCATAGCGGCCCGGCAGCGCCAGGTCCGTGCCGGCGGCGCGGTCCAGGTCGGCGCCCACCGTCTCCACCCCCTGCAATTCGGGCATCACGCGCGCCAGGGCGCCGGATTGCCGCAGCACGTCCAGCATGCGCGACGGCGTGGCCGCCATCAAGCCGCGCGACAACTCTTTCCAGACCCGTTCCGGCACCAGCGCATCCGCCTCGCCGGCATCCACCATGCGGCGGCACAAGGCCAGGGTCTCGGGCGCCACGGAAAATTCGCCGAAGCGCGCGGCGAAGCGGCCCAGGCGCAGGATGCGCACCGGGTCCTCGGCGAACGCCTCGCCCACGTGCCGCAGCACGCGCGCCCGAATGTCGGCCGCGCCATTGAGCGGATCCAGCAGTTCGCCTTGCGGCGTGCGGGCAATGGCATTGACGGTCAGGTCGCGGCGGCGCAGGTCCTGCTCCAGCGTGACGTCCGCGCCCGTATAGAAGGTGAAGCCCTTGTAGCCGCGCCCCGATTTGCGCTCGGTACGCGCCAGGGCGTATTCCTCTTTGGTGCGCGGATGCAGGAACACCGGGAAATCGCCGCCCACCGGGATGAAGCCGCGCTGCGCCATGTCCTCGGGCGTGGCGCCCACCACGACCCAGTCGCGATCGCCCGCCGGCAGGCCCAGCAGGTCGTCGCGCACGGCGCCGCCCACGATATATACCTGCAAGCCGGCGCAGTCCGGATCGGCCGGCAGGTCGGGCGCGGCGTTCACGGCAGCTCGGCCGTACGCACCGTGGGCGGCTCGATGCGGCCGAGCCGCGCCTTCAGCGACTGCGGCTGCCCGGTAAACATGGCGGCGTAATACGTGGCGTTGGACATCACGTGCTTGACGTACAGGCGCGTCTCGGTGAACGGGATGGTCTCGGCGAAGATGGCGCCCTCCACCGGATGCGACAACGTGGCGCGCCAGGTCTTCGGCCGGCCCGGACCGGCGTTATAGCCGGCGCTGGCCAGCACCTGCGAGCCATCCAGGCCATTGAGCACGATGCTCAGGTAATTGGTGCCCAGGACGGTGTTGGTGTCGAAATCGTTGACGCTGGACGGCGAATAGTCGGCCATGCCGATCTTGCGCGCCACCCATTTGGCGGTGGCGGGCATGAGCTGCATCAGCCCCGAGGCGCCTACATGCGAACGCGCGTTCATGACGAAGCGCGATTCCTGGCGGATCAGCCCATACACCCAGGCGGGGTCGAGGGCGATGGCGTTGGCCTGGGCGGTGACCCGGCCCTCGAACGGCGCGATGTAGCGCTGGGTGAAGTCGACTTCTTTCTCGGTGCGCTCCGAGGTGTTGACGACGCGGTCGTAGATGTCTTCGGCGCGCGCCAGCTCGGCGGCGGCCAGCAATTGACGGTCGGACATGCCGCGCAACGCGAAATTCCATTCGCCCACCGCCTCGGACCGCCAGCCCAGCCGGAACAGGTGCACGGCGCGGCGCAGGCCGGCATTGGCGCGCGCCTCGGCCATCTCCTGGTCGGTGACCGGTGCCGGCCGCGGCGGCACCGTGATGCGGCGGCCGAGTTCCTCGGCCGCCAGCTGGCCATAGAAGTTGTATTGGTCGGCGATGCTGGCATAGCCCTGCTGCGCCTGGGCGGCGCGGCCGCGCGCCGCGTCGCTGCGCGCCTTCCAGTAGACCCATACCGGCTCGGCCTGCTGGGCGGCCGGCATCAGCTCGATGGCCGCATGGACCCAGCGCCAGTCGATCTTGGGCTGGCGCAGGGCCGAGCGCACGCGCCACGCGCCGTTGTAGTCGGTCAGCGCGATGTCGCCGGCTTCGCGGTACCAGGCGTCCGCCCGGCTGTCGAGATTCAGCGCCGCGATCAGCGCATACTGGCTGCGCACCCAGGCCAGGTTCGACTTGGGCAGGTTATTGGCCCATTCGCGCCGCAAGTAGGAATCGGCCACGTCGAGGTCCTGGCGCGCCAGGCGCGCCAGCGCCACGGTGGCCAGTTCCTTTTCATTGCGGCCCACCAACTGGTGATCGCGCCGGGTCAGCCACTTCATGGGGCTCTTGAGCAGCGCGTCGAAAGTCTTCTGGTCCTTGAGCTCGAAGATGTAGCCGGCGAACTTGCGCGCATCGCCGACCCGGTCGGTCTCGATGGCGGCGCGCAGCTGCGGCTGGATCTCGTCCCAGCCCAGCACCCCGTCGGCGACGAGCTGATCGTAAAGGTTCCAGCAGTCCCGGCCTGGCGAGAAGGCCTCGAGCGCCTGCCTGGCGGTGGCGCGCTGGCCGGTCATGTGGCGCGCTTCGAGGATGGCGCAGCGGGTCTGCGCATTGGCGTCGGGGACGTCGCCCAGTTCGCGCGCGGTCTCGAAATCGCCGCTGCGCGCCGCCGACAGGATCCAGCTGCCGCGCAGCCGCTCGGCCAGGTAGGTGCCGGCGTGGTCTTGCAGGAAGCGCGCCGCTTCGGCCTTGGGCTGCACGCCGCCGGGCGGATTCCAGAGCTGGTAGCGCAGCAGCCAGTAGTCCGGGTAGCTGCCCAGCAGGTCGCTGCGCGCCTGCGGCGCCAGCATGGCCAGCACCGACCACTGCTTGCGCTCGTTGGCTTCGCGAGCCGCGATGACCGCATCCCGGGCGGGCGTCTGCGCCGTGGGCGGCAGGCCGGCCAGCTTGACCGGCGGCACGGCGATCGCCGGGCGGGCGGCCTGTGCCGGGACGGCCGGCGCGTGCCCCTGCTGGGCATCGACCGACGAGCAGGCTGCGGTGAACAGGGCCAGTACGGGCAGCCAGCGCCGCGCCCCGCGGGGCTCGAACGTGCTGGATTTCTGATAAGGTCCTGATTCAAGCCACTGCCGCATTGTCGACCCGCATGAACATTCGAAATTCCGCACAGAATAACGCAGTCGCGCTACGCGCGCGATTGCGGCAAGCCCGCGCCGACCTGCCCGCCGCGCAACGCGACCGCGGCGGCCTGCTGATGCGCGGACGCCTGTTCACCTGGCTCAATGCCGCGCGCGACCAGGCCGTCAAGCGCGGCGCCCGCCCTCCCGCCACGGTGGCGGCATTCTGGCCGCTGGAACACGAGCCCGACCTGCGCCCGCTGCTCGACCAATGGGCGCAGGCCGGCATCGCCGTCGCGCTGCCGGCCATCCGCGAGCCCGCCGCGCCGCTCGAGTTCCGCGCCTGGACTCCCGGCGCCGCCTTGCGCGCCGGCCCGTACAACGTGCAAGAGCCGGCCGCCGACAGTCCGCTGCTGCGCCCCGACGTGGTCCTGGTGCCCACGCTGGGCTACACCCTGCAGGCCGACCGCCTGGGCTACGGCGGCGGCTATTACGACCGCACGCTCGCCGCGCTGCAGCGCGACGGCCAGCCCTGCACCACCATCGGCGTGGCCTGGAACGAAGGCCTGATCGACAGCGACGACTACCAGCCGGCCGAGCACGACGTGCGGCTCGATGCCGTGCTCACGCCCGACGGCTGGGTGCCCGAGCCGCCGCTGCTGGGTCCCGGCGCGCCCACCGGCGGCAGCCTGGGGTCGTACGTGCTGCGCTGACCGTCCGCCGGCGCGGCCCCTTTGCCATCCTTGACGATTGCCGCGCCGGGCCCGCGGGCCGCGCGGCGCCTTGCTGCGCCCCCATAGGAAGCAGCGTCGCACCACTTTGGTGCACGCCGCTCAGGGCCAACCCGCCTACCTGCGCGGCGGGCATTCTGCTACAACGACTACAGGCCCACGGACATCCCGTGCCCGCGGGACCTGGCATAAGGGTTGCTTGATTGCAGTCGGCGCGTCCGCCCACGCGCCCACGTTTCGGGCCGCAGGCTCCATCCGGATCACGCGGCCGGCCCGGACCGGTACAAGGAGGAGCCATGCAGCATCCCCAGCCCGCCCCCGCGGCGGCGTATGATGAAATGGTCGACGCCCACGGCGAAGTGCGCCCTCACTACCAGGCGTTCTCGCAGTGGCTGGCGCAAGAGCCCGAAGACGCCATGGCGGCGCGCCAGATCGAGGCCGACCTGAGCTTCCGGCGCGTCGGCATCACTTTTTCGGTGGCCGGCGACGAGGCCGGCACCGAGCGGCTGATCCCGTTCGACCTGATTCCCCGCATCATCCCCGCCGACGAATGGCAGCGGCTGGACGCCGGCCTGAAGCAGCGCGTGCGGGCGCTGAACCTGTTCATCCACGACATCTACCACGGCCACGAGATCGTGCGCGCGGGCGTGGTGCCGGCCGAACAGGTATTCCTGAATGCGCAGTACCGCCCCGAAATGCAGGACGTGGATGTGGCCGAGGACATCTACTGCCACATTGCCGGCGTGGACATCGTGCGGGCCGGGGCCGGCGAGTTCTATGTGCTGGAAGACAATCTGCGCGTGCCCTCCGGCGTGTCGTACATGCTGGAAAACCGCAAGATGTCGATGCGCCTGATGCCCGACGTATTCGGGCGCGTGAAGGTCAAGCCGGTGGCGCATTACCCGGACCTGCTGCTGGACAACCTGCGCGAAGTGGCGCCGCGCAGCATCGACGCCCCGACGGTCGTCGTGCTGACCCCTGGCATGTACAACTCCGCGTACTTCGAGCATGCCTTCCTGGCCCAGCAGATGGGGGTGGAGCTGGTCGAGGGCCAGGACCTGTTCGTCGAGCAGAACACCGTGTACATGCGCACCACGCAGGGGCCGCGCCGCGTGGACGTGATCTACCGGCGGGTGGACGACGACTTCCTCGACCCGCTGTCGTTCCGCGCCGATTCGGCGCTGGGCGTGCCCGGCCTGCTGTCGGTGTACCGGGCCGGGCGCGTCACGCTGGCCAACGCCATCGGCACCGGCATCGCCGACGACAAGTCCACTTACCAGTACGTGCCCGACATGATCCGCTTCTACCTGCGGGAAGAGCCGATCCTGGCCAATGTGCCCACCTGGCGCTGCGCGCGGCCCGACGAGCTGTCGCACGTGCTGGCCCACATGCACGAACTGGTGGTCAAGGAAGTGCACGGCGCCGGCGGCTACGGCATGCTGGTGGGCCCGGCCGCGACGCGCGCGCAGGTCGAGGCCTTCAAGGCGCGGGTGCGCGCCAACCCGGCCAACTACATCGCCCAGCCCACCCTGGCGTTGTCGACCATCCCCACCTATGTCGAGGCCGGCGTGGCGCCACGCCACGTCGACCTGCGCCCCTACGTGCTGTGCGGCAAGGACATCCGCACCGTGCCCGGCGGGTTGTGCCGCGTGGCCCTGGTGGAGGGCTCGCTGGTGGTCAACAGCAGCCAGGGCGGCGGCACCAAGGACACCTGGGTACTGGGAGACTGACCATGCTGAGCCGCACCGCCGACAACCTGTTCTGGATGTGCCGCTACATCGAGCGCGCCGAGAACACCGCCCGCATGCTGGACGTCAACCTGCAGATGTCGCTGCTGCCGCAGGATGCGCAAGCGCGCGACGGCCTGTGGCGCGCCGTGCTGCGCATCTCGGAACTGCAGCACGGCTACGACGCGCGCTACCCCGCCGTCACGCCGCTGGACGTGCTGCACTACATGGTGCGCGAACCGCACAACCAGTCGTCCATCTACGCCTGCCTGCGCGCCGCGCGCGAGAATGCCCGCGCCGTGCGCGGCAGCCTGACCACCGAAGTCTGGGAAACCTACAACGCCACCTGGCTGGAACTGCAGAAGCACCTGCAGACCAACCTGCCCGAACGCAATCCGGGCGAGTTCTTCGAATGGGTCAAGTTCCGCGCCCACCTGGCGCGCGGCGTCACCATCGGCACCATGCTGGAAGACGAGGCGCTGCATTTCCTGCGGCTGGGCATGCACCTGGAGCGCGCCGACAACACGGCGCGGCTGCTCGACGTGAAATTCCACGAAGACGACGGCGACCACCCCGCGCGCGCCAGCCGGCACAGCGAGTTCTATCGGTGGTCGGCGCTGCTGAGCTCGGTGTCGGGGCTGGAGATCTACCGCAAGGTGTACCGCGACGTGATCACGCCGGACCGGGTGGCCGAACTGCTGATCCTGCGCCCGGACATGCCGCGTTCGCTGCTGGCCTCGGTGCAGGCGCTCAACGAGGACCTGGCGCGCGTGTCGAACCAGCGCTCGGCCGAGACCGAGCGGCGCGCCGGCATGCTGCACGCCGAACTGCGCTACGCGCGCGTCGAGGACATCCTGCACAGCGGCCTGCACCGCTACCTGGAGCGCTTCCTGGACCGCATCAACGACCTGGGCAACCGCATCAGCCAGGATTTCCTGGTCCCGCTGGCCGCCTGAGGAGCCCCACATGAAGCATTTGATCAGGCACCTGACGCAGTACCGCTACACCGCGCCAGTCGGCTACAGCATCCAGACCCTGCGCCTGACGCCGCGTCCCGACGAGCACCAGCGCACGCGGCGCTGGCGCATCGACGCGCCGGGCCCGCTCCAGCAGCAAGTCGACGCCTACGGCAACATCACGCATGTGCTGACCCTGACCCGCCCGCACGACAGCATCGAGCTGAGCGTAACCGGCCAGGTCGACATCGACGCGCTGCCCGACGGGCGGCTGCGCCCCGAAGACAACCGCCTGCCGGTGCACGCCTATTGCGTGCCGACGCCGCTGACCCAGGCCGACGACCCGATACGGGAGTTCGTGCATGCCGCCCTGCCCGGCGGCCTGCGCACCCCGGCCGACGCGCTGGCCCTGGCCGGGGCCATCTGCGACCGGGTGGCCTACGAGCCGGGCACCACCGACGTCACCACCGCCGCCGGCCAGGTGCTGACGCTGGGCCATGGGGTGTGCCAGGACCACGCCCACCTGTTCCTGGCCTGCGTGCGCGGGCTGGGCATCCCGGCCCGGTATGTGAGCGGCTACCTGTACACCGAGGCCGAACATGCCGCCAGCCACGCCTGGGCCGACGTATGGCTGGCCGATGTCGGCTGGACCAGCATCGATATCACCAACCGCCAGTTTGCCTCGGAATGCCATTGCCGCCTGGCGGTGGCGCGCGACTACGACTCGGCCTCGCCGGTGCGCGGGGTGCGCCACGGCGGCGGCGAGGAATCGATGACGGTCTCGGTCCAGGTGCAGACGGCCGGCCAGCAGTAATTGGGGTCGATTCACGGCCGCGGCCGGCACGCCGCTCGGTTCCCCCCTACAATACGCCAGCCGTTTTCCACCGTACGACCATGACCTACTGTGTAGCCGCCCGCCTGGACGCGGGCCTGGTTTTCCTGTCCGACTCGCGCACCAACGCGGGCGTGGACCAGATCAGCGTTGCCCGCAAGCTGAACGTCTTCGAGCAACCCGGCGACCGCGTCATGGTGCTGCTGACCTCCGGCAACCTGGCGATCAGCCAGGCTGTGGTGAACCTGCTGGCCCAGCTCGACGGCGACAGCCCCGATTCCCTCTGGTCGGCGCCCGACATGTACGAAGCCGCCCGCCGCGTGGGCGAGGCCGTGCGCCGCGTGCACGAGCGCGACGCCGAGGCGCTCAGCGAGCACGGCGTCGATTTCAACATCAGCCTGATCTTCGGCGGCCAGATCGGCGCCGAGCGCTGCCGCCTGTTCCAGATCTATTCGGCCGGCAACTTCATCGAGGCCAGCCCGGACGTCCCGTACGTGCAGATCGGCGAGGCCAAGTACGGCAAGCCCATCCTCGACCGCGTGCTGCGCCCCGACACGTCGCTGGACGAGGCCGCCAAGTGCGCGCTGATTTCCATGGACTCGACCCTGCGCTCGAATATCTCGGTCGGCCTGCCGCTGGACATGCTGGTGTACGAAGCCGGCGCGCTGCGCGTCACGCACTTCGCCCACATCGACGAAGACAACGAGTACTTCCGCATGATCCGCAAGACCTGGGGCGAACGCCTGCGCCAGGTCTTCGCCGAAATCGCCGACCCCAGCTGGACCGACGCCGGCGCGAGCGGCTCGCTGGCCGCCGCGGGCCGCCTGCACCAGCCGCACCGGCTCACGCCGGGCGGCGCCGACGCGACACCCGCGCCGCTGCAAGTGCTGGCGCAGGACCCGGGCAAGTCGCAAGCCAGCTGATCGTTCCGGTTCCAGTTGCCTGGCGCCCGCAGGACTGATCCTTTCCGGTTCACGTTTTCAGGTGTCTGACACCGGCGATGACACCATGCGGGAACGCGATCAGGCGACGCCAGCCGACGCAAGATCGAGCTGGCGCCAGATGCCGAGGGTCGCCTCGGCGTGGTTCAGCGTATAGAAATGCAGGCCCGGCGCGCCGTTGTCGAGCAGGTTCTGGCACAGGTCGGCCACCACGTCCACGCCGAATGCGCGTATGGAAGCCTTGTCGTCGCCGAACTCGGCCAGCCGCAGGCGGATCCAGCGCGGGATCTCGGCGCCGCACATTTCCGAGAACCGGACCAGCTGCGAGTGGTTGGTGATCGGCATGATGCCGGGCACGATGGGAATGGACACGCCCTTGGCCTGGGCGCGGTCGACGAAGTCGAAATAGGCGTCGGCGTTGAAGAAGTACTGCGTGATGGCGGCGTCCGCGCCGGCATTGACCTTGGCCACGAAGTGGGCCAGGTCGGCGGCCGGGCTGGCCGCCTGCGGGTGCATCTCGGGATAGGCCGCCACTTCGATGTGGAAGGCGTCGCCGGTTTCCTGGCGGATGAAAGCCACCAGGTCGGCCGCGTAGCGCAGCTCGCCGGCATCGCCGCCCATGCCCGAAGGCAGGTCGCCGCGCAACGCCACCAGGCGGCGCACGCCCTGCTCGCGATAAGCGGCCAGGATCTCGCGCAGGTTGTCGCGGGTGGCGCCGATGCACGACAAGTGCGGCGCGGCATCGCAGCCCAGGTTCTGCAGCATGCGCACCGTGTCGGCCGTGCCGGCGCGGGTCGAGCCGCCCGCCCCGAAAGTGACGCTGACATAACGCGGCTGGATGGCCAGCATCTGCTTGGCCGCGCGCACCAGCCGCTCTTGGGCGGCGATGTCGCGCGGGGGGAAGAACTCCAGGCTCAGGGCGGGGGTGGAAGTCATCAGGGAATCAGTCGGGAAAGCAGGCCGGAAATGATGCTGTACAAAATGGCGCCCGCCACCGCCCACCAGAACCCGTTGACCTGGAAGCCGCGCAGGATGGACCCGGCCAGCCAGAACAACAAGGCGTTGAGCACGATGAGGAACAGGCCCAGGGTGACAATGGTGATGGGCAGCGTCAGCAACACCAGCACCGGCTTGACCAGCATGTTCAACAGGCCCAGCACCAGCGCGGCGACCAGCGCCGAGCCGAAGCTGGCGACGGTGATGCCGGGCAGCAGGTAGGCCACGGCCAGCAAGGCGACGGCATTCAAGAGCCAGACGAGTATCAAGGTCATTGTGTTCTCCGGTAGGCGCCAGGACAGGCGGGACATGCCGCGCCGGGCGGGCGCGGCATGTCCCTATTGTGCTACATCAGTAGCGGTAGTGCTCGGGCTTGTACGGACCTTCGACCGGCACGTTGATGTAGTCGGCCTGTTCGGGCCGCAGCGTGCTGAGGTTGGCGCCGAGTTTCTTCAGGTGCAGGCGCGCCACCTTCTCGTCCAGGTGCTTGGGCAGCACGTAGACCTGGCCGCGCACATAGGCGTCGTTGCGCGTGAAGAGCTCGATCTGGGCGATGGTCTGGTTGGCGAACGACGAGGACATCACGAACGAGGGGTGGCCGGTGGCGCAGCCCAGGTTCACCAGGCGGCCCTTGGCCAGCAGGATGATGCGCTTGCCGTCGGGGAACACCACGTGGTCGACCTGCGGCTTGATTTCTTCCCACTGGCAGTCGTCCAGCGAGGCCACGTCGATTTCATTGTCGAAGTGGCCGATGTTGCACACGATGGCCTGGTCTTTCATGGCGTTCATGTGCTCGCGGGTGATGACGTGGTAGTTGCCGGTGGCCGTGACGAAGATGTCGGCATGGGCGGCGGCTTCTTCCATGGTGACGACCTTGTACCCTTCCATGGCGGCCTGCAGCGCGCAGATCGGGTCGATTTCGGTGACCCACACCTGGGCGCGCAACGCGGCCAGCGCCTGGGCGCAGCCCTTGCCCACATCGCCGTAGCCGGCCACCACGGCGATCTTGCCCGCCACCATGACGTCGGTGGCGCGCTTGATGCCGTCGACCAGCGATTCGCGGCAGCCGTACAGGTTGTCGAACTTGGACTTGGTGACCGAGTCGTTGACGTTGATGGCGGCGAAGGCCAGTTCGCCCTTCTGCGCCATCTGGTAGAGGCGGTGCACGCCGGTGGTGGTTTCTTCGGTCACGCCCTTGATCTGCGCCAGGCGGGTCGAATACCACTGCGGGTCGCGCGCCAGGGTGGCCTTGATGGCGGCGAACAGCACGCGCTCTTCCTCGCTGCCCGGCTTGGCCAGCACGGAGGCATCCTTCTCGGCGCGGGCGCCCAGGTGCAGCAGCAGGGTTGCGTCGCCGCCGTCGTCGAGGATCATGTTGGCGTGGCGGCCTTCGGGCCATTCGAAGATGCGGTGCGTGTACTGCCAGTACTCTTCCAGGGTCTCGCCCTTGACGGCGAACACCGGCGTGCCGGTGGCGGCGATGGCGGCGGCGGCGTGGTCCTGGGTCGAGAAGATGTTGCACGAGGCCCAGCGCACTTCGGCGCCCAGCGCCACCAGGGTTTCGATGAGCACGCCGGTCTGGATGGTCATGTGCAGGCTGCCGGCGATGCGCGCGCCCTTGAGGGGCTGGCTGGCGGCGTACTCTTCGCGGATGGCCATCAGGCCCGGCATTTCGGTTTCGGCGATGGCCAGCTCGCGGCGGCCCCAGCCCGCCAGCGACATGTCGGCAACGTGGTAATCGGCAACGGCTTGGTCGGTTACGGCATTCATGTGTGTGCTCCGGTAAAGATTCAACGGCAATGTGCGCATTGCGGACGGCCGTGCGGAACACCTATGAGACCGGCGCCCGCCCTTGCCGCCGTCGTTGCGACAAAGGTGAGCGCCGTTGCTGGGCGCCGCGACTGCGGCGCCCGGAAAGATTCCTGAGCCTGGCGGCCCCTGCGTACCGCCCGCATGGCGGGCAGCCGGAGGTCGTCGCAGCGCTCCTCAGGACTGGATCGAATTGTACCGGCTGATGGGAGGCGTGCAAACCGGTTGACGCTGGTTTGCAGCGGCTCGATTGGTTGGTTGGTTGATAGATTGATTGGTTGATATTGAGTTCTTGAGACGCCCGTGCCTGCCGGCGAGACCGGAGCGGCCACGTCGCTCGGCTCGGGCGCGCCACCAGGCGCCCTCGGCCCCCTGCGGGGGCTGCCCTCCCTCCAACTGGCCGCTCCGGTCTCGCCGGCAGGCACGGGCTCGCAATGTCTCATATCGGGGCAATACCGATGCCGGACATCCCGTGCGGAAAGCCTCATATGCGGTGTCAGACACCCCTTGTGCACTGCCTTGCTAACGGAGAAAACGTGGCAGGGGTGTCTGACACCAACATGCGGGCATCAAGGTGACACGACGATGCACACGACATCAACACCAACGGGCCCCATCGCCAACGGTCCAGCGGACCGACGCATGCCACTGTTGTGAGTCCAGGGCGGGGCTGGGGCGTGCGGGACGGCCAGTTGGAGCGAGGGTAGCCCCCGCAGGGGGCCGAGGGCGCCTGGTGGCGCGCCCGAGCCGAGCGACGTGGCCGGCCCGCACGCCCCAGCCCCGCCCTGGACGCCCTACTGCGATCTCTGGCCGCTATGGCCGCCGGCCTGCATGAAAAGAATCAAGCCATTAAGGCGACGCCGTGGCCGCCGGCCCCGCCGCAATCGGCCAGTCCGCCGCGCCGGCCGGGGTCAGCGGCACCAGCGCTTCGAGCAGGTCCTGGGCGATCTTCTCCCAGGTGCGCTTGAGCGCGCCCTCGCGCACGCCGGCCCGGTCCAGTTCCAGCGCCTGGCGGCACGCCATGCCCAGGTCGTCGTTGACGAAACCGGTCGCGCCCGCCTCGATCACCGCCAGCGGCGCCTCGGTATGGAACGCCGCCACCGGCGTGCCGCAGGCCATGGCTTCCAGCATCACCAGGCCGAACGTGTCGGTCAGGCTGGGAAAAACGAACACGTCGGCGGCCGAGTAATACGCGGGCAGCTTCTCGTCCGGCTGCATGCCGGTGAAATGCGCCTCGGGATACGCCTTGCGCAGGCGCGCCTCGTCCGGACCGGCGCCGACCACCACCTTGCTGCCCGGCAAATCCAGCGACAGGAACGCATCCAGGTTCTTCTCGCGCGCCACCCGCCCGACATTCAGGAAAATCGGCCGCGGCAAATCGCCGAAGGCATCGCGCGGGCCCGGCCGGAAATGCGCCGCGTCCACGCCGCGCGACCAGACCTGCAGGTTTGCCAGGCCGCGCGCCGCGACGATGTCGCGCACCGTCGGCGTAGGCACCAGCACCCGCGCCGACGGCCGGTGGAACCAGCGCATGTAGCGCCACGGCAGCGACGCCGGGATCCCCATGCGGGCCTGCAGATAATCGGGAAACAGCGTGTGGAACGACGTGGTGAAGCGCCAGCCCCGGCGCAGCGCCATGCGGCGCGCCGCCACGCCAAGGGGGCCCTCGGTGGCGATGTGCAGCGCGTCCGGCACCGTGTCGCCCAGGATGCGGCGCAACTGCCGGCCCGGCGTCAGGCACAGCCGCAGCTCGGGCTCGGAGGGCGCCGGAATGGTGCGCGAGCCCTGCGGGCTGACCACGATCAGCTCATGGCCCCACTGGGTCAGCAGACGCTGCATGGTGGTCCAGGTGCGGACCACGCCATTGACTTGCGGCGGCCAGGCATCGGTGACGAGGACAATGCGCATCGGGCGACCCCCGGGCGGAAGAGTGGGCAATAGCGGGATTTAGCCTGCCCAATATGACACACCCACGACAGAAATGTGACCTGCCAGAGACAGCCCGGCCGCGCCGCGGCGCCCCCCGCTAGCCCTTGCGGCGCGGGTAGCCCTGGGCGCGGATGCGCTGCCACACGGCCTGCTTTTCCGCGTCGGTCATGAACACCCAGTTGGCCACCTCCATGGCCGTACGGCCGCAGCCGCGGCAGATATCGTCGAACAGGGTGGAACACACGGCCACGCAGGGAGAATCGCTGGCGGCCAGGCTGCGCTGGGCCGCGGCATCGGGCGCGGCAACGGCGGCGTGATCGGGAGGGGTGTTGCTCATCTACGAAGCTTAGCACCCGCAGTGCGTCCCCTTTTAGATGCCCCTGCCGCCGGGTCGGGTCAACCGCAAGGCGTTCAGCGGAACAGCCGCGCCGCCTCCTCCAGCACCAGCTCGGGCACCTCCTCGGCCAGGTAATGCGCGCCTGGCAGAGCGCGGCCCGCGACATCGTCGGCAACCGCCCGCCACAGCCCCAGCACATCGAAATTGCGGCCCACCGCGCCACGCTCGCCCCAGAACACGCGCACCGGCATGCGCAGCCGTTCGCCGCTCTGCCGGCCGGCGCGGTCATGTTCCAGGTCCACCGTAGCCGACGCGCGATAGTCTTCGCACACGCCCGTCGCCCAGCCCGGCAGCCCGGCGCAGCGCTCGTACTCGGCCAGGGCGCGCGGCGCGAACAGCGCCAGCCCGCCGGGCCGGCCGCCCATCACCGACCGCACATAGAAGGCCGGATCGCGGCCGATCATGGTTTCCGGCAGGGGCGCCGGCTGGGTCAGCCAGAACCAATGGAAATAGGCCTGCGCGAAGGCGCGCGTGGTGCCTTCGTACATATCGAGAGTCGGCGCAATGTCCAGCAGCATCATGCGCCCCACCCGCCCGGCGTGGTCCAGCCCCAGGCGGTGCGCCACGCGGGCGCCGCGGTCATGCGCCAGCACGTCGAAATGCTCGAACCCCAGGGCCGCCATCAGGTCGGCCATGTCGCGCGCCATCTCGCGCTTGGAATGCGCGGCGTGGCCGGGCGAGGCCGGCGGCTTGTCGCTGTCGCCATAGCCGCGCAAGTCGGCGGCGACGCAGGTGTGATGACGGGTCAGCTCGGGCCAGACCCGGTGCCAGATGACATGGGTCTGGGGATGCCCGTGCAGCAGCAGCAAGGGCGGCCCCTCCCCCTGCACGCGGGCGGCGATGCGGATGCCGTTGACGGAAAAACTGCGCAGCGGCAGGTCGAAGAGCGTGTCGGTCACGATGCGTTTCCTCGCATGATGCCGGCGGGCCGGTCAGCCCGCCGCGTCCAGCCGGGCGCGCACGCGGCGCGCGGTATCTTTGAGCCAGGGGTGGCGCGCCCAGTGGGCGGCCTCGTAGCGGGCCACCGCGTCCAGCTGCGCCAGCGTGGCGCCGACCATGTCCCGCCCATGGGCGAACATGTCGCGATGCCGGGCCGACAACTGGAACGACGCCGCCCAGCCATCCGCCGCCCGCACCCGGCCGGCCAGCACGTCGATCTCGACGCGCGGGCTGGCGGTATTGGACACCCGTTGCAACAGCGCGTCCACGTCCGGGGCCGGCAGGGCCACCAGCAACAGGCCGTTGTTCAAGGCGTTGAAGAAGAAGATCTCGCCGAAGCTCGGCGCGATGACCGCGCGGATGCCGAACTGCTGCAGCCCCCAGACCGCGTGCTCGCGGCTGGAACCGCAGCCGAAGTTGGGGCCGGCCACCAGTATCGACGCGCCCGCATAGGCCGGCTGGTTGAGCACGCACTCGGCGCGCGGCGCGCCCGCCGCGTCGAAGCGCAGGTCGTACAGCAGGCCGCGGTCCAGCCCGGCCTTGTCGACGATGCGCAGGAACTGCTTGGGCATGATCTGGTCGGTGTCCAGGTTGCTGAGCGGCAGCGGGGCGGCAATGCCCGCGATCAGGGAAGATGTCGTCATGCTGCCTGCTCCAGGTCGCGCGCGTCGACGATGCGGCCGGCCAGCGCGGCGGCGGCCGCCATGGCGGGGCTCATCAGGTGCGTGCGGCCGCCGCGGCCCTGGCGGCCCTCGAAATTGCGGTTGGTGGTGGACGCGCAGCGTTCGCCCGGGCGCAGCACGTCGTCGTTCATGGCCAGGCACATCGAGCAGCCGGACTGGCGCCACTCGAAGCCAGCCTCGATCAACTGGGCGGCAATGCCCTCGGCCTCGGCCTGCGCCCGCACCGCGCCCGAACCCGGCACCACCATGGCGCGCACGCCGGGCGCGACCCGGCGGCCGCGCACCAGCCCCGCCACCTCCCGCAAGTCCTCGATGCGGCCATTGGTGCAGGAACCGATGAAGACGCGGTCGATCGGCACCCCGGCGATCGGCGTGCCCGGCGCCAGGCCGATGTAGTCGACGGCCTTGCGCAGCGCGATGCGCGCCAGCGCGTCCGGCTCCGCTTCCGGGTCGGGCACCGCGCCGGTCACCGGCAGCGCCTGGTCGGGGCTGGTGCCCCAGGTCACGAACGGCGCGATGGCGGCGGCGTCGAACGCGTGCTCCGCCTCGAAGCGCGCGTCGGCATCCGTATACAAGGTGCGCCAATGCGCGCGGGCCTGCGCCAGTTCGGCGGCGTCGAGGTGGCGGGCGCGCGCCTCGACATAAGCGCGGGTGGTGGCGTCGGGCGCGATCAGCGCGGCGCGCGCGCCCGCTTCCACGGTCATGTTGCACAAGGTCATGCGCGCCTCCGCCGACAGGCCGGCGATGGCCTCGCCGCAGTATTCCACCGCATAGCCCCGCGCGCCCTGCGCGCCCAGCCGATGCACCACATAGATCACCAGGTCCTTGGCCGACACGCCCGCGCCCAGGCGCCCGTCGACGCGGATCCGCAGGTTGCGCGCCACGCGGTACACCAGCGTCTGGGTGGCGAGAATGTGCTCCACTTCGGACGTGCCGATGCCGAAGCCCAGCGCGCCCAGCGCCCCGTAGGTGGTGGTATGGCTGTCGCCGCACAGCACCACCATGCCCGGCAGGATCATGCCGTGCTCGGGCGCCACCACATGTTCGATACCCTGCAGCGGGTCGGTGGTGTCGAACAGGGCGATGTCCTGCTCGTCGCAGTTGCGCCTGAGGTTGCGCGCCTGCAGGGCGGCGTCCGGCTGCGCGATGACCCGCGCCGCGGCAGGCACCGGATGCGTGGGAATGACATGGTCCACCACCGCCATCTGCTGGCCCGGCCGCAGCACCCCGCGCCCGCGCGCCGCCAGGCCGCTGAAGGCCTGCGGGCTGGTGTACTCGTTCATGATGTGCAGGTCGACGTACAGCAGCACGTGCTCGTCGTCGATGCGGGCCACCTCGTGGCTGGCGACCAGTTTGTCGTAAAGCGTCATGCCGGGCATGATCCGGGTCCTCGATGTGCAACGCCCGCGGCACCGCGCCGCGGGCCAAGCGGGTGCGTCAGTTGGGGGTAATGCCGGCGGCCTGGATGACGCCGGCCCAGCGGGTCATCTCGGCCGCCACCATGCGGTCGGTCTCCTCGGGGGTGGAGATCAGCGCCTCGAATCCTTCCTTGCGCATGCGCTCGGCAATCTCGGGGGAACGCAGCGCCTCGCCCAGGCGGGCGTTGAGCAGGTCCACCACCGCCTGCGGCGTGCCGGCCGGCGCGCTGATGACGAACCAGGTATTGAACTCGTAGTCGGGCAAGCCCGACTCGGCGATGGTCGGCACATCGGGCAGCAGCGGCGAGCGCGTCTTGCCGGTCACGCCCAGCGGCTTGAGCTTGCCGCCGTCGACCTGCGGCTTGGCGGCCGACAGCACTGGAAAGCTCATCTGCACCTGGCCGCTGATGGTGTCCAGCATGGCCGGCCCGCCGCCCTTGTACGGCACATGCAGGATCTGCGTCTGCGAGACCGATTTGAACAGCTCGGCGGCCATGTGGAAGGTGCTGCCGGTGCCGGCCGAGCCGAAGCTCACTGCGTTGGCCGGCCGGGCGCGCACATAGGCCAGCAGCTCGGCCACGCTGTTGACGGGCAGGCTATTGGTGACTGTCAGCACATGCTGCGAGGTCGCCACCGTGCCGACCGAGCGCAGGTCCTTGCGTGTGTCGAACGGCATGTCCTTGAACAGCGACGGGTTGATCGCCAGCGACATGGTGTTGATGGACAGCGTGTAGCCGTCCGGCCGGGCGCGGGCCACCGCCGCCATGCCGATATTGCCCGAAGCGCCGGCGCGGTTCTCGATCACCACGCTCTGCCCCAGTTGCTTGGCCCAGGCATCGGCGATCAGGCGCGCGGTGATGTCCACGCTGCCGCCCGGCGCAAAGGGCGCCACCAGGGTGATGGCCCGCTGCGGGAAGTCCTGGGCCAGTGCGGGGGCGGCCGCCGTGCAGGCAGCCAGGCTGGCAGCGGATATGAAGCGCCGGAAAACGGATGTAGCCATGGGGTCTCCTCTGGGGTGGGCCGCCGCGCGGCCTTGGTGTGATGTTGTGCGGCCAGTGTATAGGCCCATCTTGTTCTTATAATTAATGCGTGAATAAACCTTTATTTAATCCAATTTAATAATTGGCGAGGCCTGCGCGTGGATGCCCTGTCCGATCTGGCTTTCTTCTCGCTGCTGGTCAAGCACGGCAACTTGTCGGCTGCCGCGCGCGAACTGGGGCTCACGCCGCCCGCGGTGAGCACGCGGCTGGCGAACCTGGAGCGCCGGCTCGGCGTGCGGCTGCTCAACCGCACCACGCGGCGCGTCAGCGTCACCCAGGAAGGCGAGCTGTACCTGGCCGAAGGCGGCCGCATCCTGGCCGACCTGGAAGCGCTGGAACGCAACGTGGCCAGCGCGCGGGCGCAGCCGCGCGGGCTGCTGCGCCTGAATGCCACCTTCGGCTTCGGCCGCGCCCATATCGTGCCGGCGGTGGCGGACTTCGTGCGGCAGTATCCCGATGTGGAAGTGCAGATGCGGCTGACCGACAGGCCGGTCAGCCTGCTGGACGAGGGCTTCGACGTCGCCGTGCGCTTCGGCGAGATCCCCGACGCGCGCCTCACCGCCCGCAAGATCGCCTCGAACCGGCGCCTGCTGTGCGCCTCGCCCCAGTACCTGGCCGCCCACGGCGAGCCCCGTGCGCCGGGCGACCTGCAGCGCCATCGCTGCATCGTGGTGCGCGAGAACGACGTGGCCTACGGCACCTGGCACCTGCGCGCCGGGCAGCGCGTCGAGACCGTGAAAGTGCGCGGCCCGCTCAGTTCCAACGACGGGCAGAGCGCCCTGGAATGGGCCCTGGCCGGCCACGGCATCGTCATGCGCTCGGAATGGGAAACCGCGGCCTATCTGCGCTCGGGCCGCCTGCGGCAGGTGCTGCCCGACTGGGGCACACCGCCCGCCGATATCCATGCGCTCTATCCGGAACGCCTGAACCTGCCGGCCAAGACCGTGGCGTTCGTGGATTTCCTGGTGCAGCGCTTCGCCGGCCATGTGCGGACGCCGGGCAGCGACGAGAACGTGTGGTAATTCAGGGCGAGGGAGTTTTCTGGAAATGAACGGGATTTTTACGGCACGGGAAAGCGAGTTCGACGCCCTTGCCGCTCTGTGGGAAGCGTCGGTCAGGGCCACGCACGACTTCCTGCGGGAAGCCGATATCGCTGGGTTGCGCCAACGAGTTCGCCACGAGTATCTTCACGCGGTCGCGCTGCGCGTCTTCAAGAACGAATCGGGCCATGTCCTCGGATTCGTCGGCGTCGCGGACGGCAAGGTCGAGATGCTGTTCATCGCGCCGCAGGCGCGCGGGCAGGGGATCGGCAGGCAACTGTTGCGGCATGCCGTCGAACAGATGGGCGCCACGGCGCTGGACGTGAACGAACAAAACCCCCAGGCGGTGGGGTTCTACCAGCGCCAGGGGTTCGTCATCGTCGGCCGCTCGCCGGTCGACGGCCAGGGCAATCCTTTTCCGCTGCTGCACATGCGGCCGGACGCGGCGCGCCAGGCCGCGCGGCCTTGAACGCCACCGGAGCCGGCGGGCATGCTAATGAAAAACCCCGCCACCAGGGCGGGGTCTGGCTCCATGCGCGGAAGGATCAGGCGCTGGCCTTGAGGGCCTGCGCCTTGTCCGTGGCTTCCCACGAGAACTCCGGCTCGGCGCGGCCGAAGTGGCCATAGGCGGCCGTCTTGGCGTAGATGGGGCGCAGCAGGTCGAGCATGTTGACGATGCCCTTGGGGCGCAGGTCGAAATGCTCGCGCACCAGCTTGGCGATCTGGTCGTCGGGGATGACGCCGGTGCCTTCGGTGTAGACCGTGATGTTGATGGGCTCGGCCACGCCGATGGCATAGCTGACCTGCACCTGGCACTGGCGCGCCAGGCCCGCGGCCACCACGTTCTTGGCCACGTAGCGCGCCGCATAGGCGGCCGAACGGTCGACCTTGGACGGGTCCTTGCCCGAGAATGCACCGCCGCCGTGCGGGCAGGCGCCGCCGTAGGTGTCGACGATGATCTTGCGGCCGGTCAGGCCGCAGTCGCCCTGCGGGCCGCCGATGACGAAGCGTCCGGTGGGGTTCACCAGGAACTTGGTCTTGGGCGTGATCAGGCCGTCGGGGAAGCTGGGCCGGATGATGTCTTCGATGACCGCTTCGTGGATGGCGGATTGCGAGATCTCGGGCGCGTGCTGGGTGGACAGCACCACGGTGTCGACCTCGACAGGACGGCCGTCGACGTAGCGGAACGTGACCTGCGACTTGGCGTCCGGGCGCAGCCACGGCAGGCGGCCGTCCTTGCGCAGTTCGCTCTGGCGCTGCACCAGGCGGTGCGCGTACCAGATGGGCGCCGGCATCAGGTCGGGGGTTTCGTCGCAGGCGTAGCCGAACATCAGGCCCTGGTCGCCGGCGCCCTGGTTGAGATAGTCCTCGGACTTGCGGTCCACGCCCTGGGCGATGTCGGGCGATTGCTTGTCGTAGGCCACCAGCACCGCGCAGCCCTTGTAGTCGATGCCGTAGTCGGTGTTGTCATAGCCGATGCGGCGGATGGTGTCGCGCGCGACCTGGATGTAGTCGACGTTGGCCGTGGTGGTGATCTCGCCGGCCAGCACCACCAGCCCGGTATTGCACAGCGTTTCCGCGGCAACGCGGGCGTTGGGGTCCTGCGTGAAAATGGCGTCGAGGATGGAATCGGAGATCTGGTCAGCGACCTTGTCGGGGTGCCCTTCCGAGACGGATTCAGAGGTGAAGAGGAAATCGTTGTTGGCCACGGATGCGTCCTTACGAAACCGGCGGGGCCGGCACACAGGTTTGACGAGGCGCGTTGCGCCCCGGACCTGAACCTGACATGACGATCTGGGCGCGACGCTTTAGCGGATTTTGCCCGGGCCGCGTACCCGCGCCCCCGGCGTCGCCCCGCAAGTTGTCGGTTAACTCGGCGACTCGGGCCATTTTAGGCGAAAATGCCCGCTTCTTGCTGATCGCGCATCCATACCTGTTTCCGGCGCCTGCCCCGAAGGGGCGCGCCGACCCACGCCCCGCATGCTGCTTGCCCTGTTCCGCGCCGTCGCCCTGCTCCCCCTGCCCGTGCTGCACGCGGCCGGACGCGTGCTGGGCCGCCTGATCTACGCCTGGCCGGGGCGTTATCGCCAGCGCCTGCGCGCCAATGCCGCGCAGGCCGGCTATCCCGACGCCGCCTTCGCGCGCCGCGCCGCCGCCGAGACCGGCGCGATGATCCTGGAAATGCCCAAGGTCTGGTTCCGCAGCGCGGAGAGCCTGTCCAAGGTGGTTTCCGACGATTTCCACGTGGTCGAGGCCGCGCTGGCCGAAGGCCGCGGCATCCTGTTCCTGACGCCGCACCTGGGCTGCTTCGAGATCACCGCCCGCTACGTGGCGGTGGCGCGCCGCACCCCCGTCACGGTGATGTTCCGCCCGCCGCGCATCGCGGCGCTGGCGCCGCTGCTGGAAACCGCCCGCAACACCTCCGGCCTGAAGGCGGTGCCGGCCACCATGCAGGGCGTGCGCGAGTTCGTGCGCACCCTGCGCCGCGGCGAATCGGTCGGGCTGCTGCCCGACCAGGCGCCCGGCGAAGGGGAAGGCGTGTGGGCGCCGTTCTTCGGCCGCATGGCCTACACCATGACGCTGCCCGGCAAGCTCGCCGCGCAGACGCAGGTCGCCGTCATCGTGGTGGCGGGCGAACGCCTGCCGCGCGGGCGCGGCTGGCGCGTGCATTTCGCGCGCGTGCCGGAACCCCTGCCGGCCGACCCGCAGGCCCAGGCCGCGCTGTTCAACGCCGCCATGGAAGGCTTGATCCGCCGCATTCCGCACCAGTACCTGTGGAGCTACAACCGCTACAAGACCCCGCGCGGCGCGCCGCCCCCGCCCCCCGCGCCCGCTGCCGAAACCGCCTTGCCGCCCCATGACTGAATTCAAGACGCGCGCCCTGGCCTGGCTGTTCGCCTGGTTCGCCCGCCTGCGCCCGGCCACCCGCCTCAGATTGGGCGCCGCCCTGGGCTGGCTGACCCTGAAACTGGCCCGCTCGCGCGCGCGCATCGTGCGCCTGAACCTGCGCCTGTGCTTCCCCGACCAGCCCGAGGCAGTACGCGAACGCTGGGCCCGCGAGCACTTCCGCGCACTGGCGCAGACCATCGTCGACCGCGGCGTGCTCTGGTACGGCACGCCCGAGGCCGTGCGCGAGCTGGTCTCCCAGACCGGCGCCGACCGCATCAACGACCACATCGCCCAGGGGCGCACGGTGATCCTGCTGGCGCCGCATTTCGTGGCCCTGGACGCGGCCGCCACCCGGCTCACCATGGAAGTGCCCAGCAGCGCCACCATGTACACGCCGCAAAGCGACCCGGCCGTCGACACCATCGTGCGCGTCGGCCGCGCCCGCTTCAACGAGGTCTTCCTGGTCAACCGCAAGGACGGCGTGCGCGAGCTCATCCGCCACCTGCGCGCGCCGCGGCCGGTCTACTACCTGCCCGACATGGATTTCGGCCGCGCCGGCGCGGTGTTCGTGCCGTTCTTCGGGGTGCCGGCCGCCACCCTGCTGGCCACGGCCCAGCTGGCCCGCAAATGGAATGCCGTCGTCATGCCGGTGGCCGATTTCTGGGACCCCGCCACCGGCCGCTATCACGTCGAAGTCCTGCCGCCGCTCGCAGACTTCCCGGGCGACGGCAGCCTCGAAGACGCCACGGCGCGCCTGAACCGCGAGATCGAAACCCTGGTGCGGCGCTGCCCCAGCCAGTACTACTGGGTGCACCGGCGCTTCAAGACCCGCCCGCTGGGCGAGCCGAAGTTCTATTGACGCCAACGCGGCCGCGTAATGGGCGATAATCGCCTCATGATGTGGAACTTCACCAAAATGCACGGCGCGGGCAACGACTTCGTCGTGCTCGACGGCGTGCGCCAGGCCATCCAGATGACGCCCGAGCGCGCGCGCGCCCTGGCCGACCGCCACTTCGGCATCGGCGCCGACCAGATCCTGCTGGTCGAGGCCGCCTCGCGTCCCGACGCCGACTTCCGCTATCGCATCTTCAACGCCGACGGCTCCGAGGTCGAGCACTGCGGCAATGGCGCGCGCTGCTTCGTGCGCTTCGTGCACGAACAGCGCCTGTCCGACCGCAACCCGTTGCGCGCCGAGATCGCCACCGGCATCCTGGTGCTGGACGAAGGCGACGACGAGCAGGTCACGGTCGACATGGGCGTGACCCGCTTCGACCCCGCCGCCCTGCCGTTCGACACCAGCGGGCTGGCCGCCACGGAACAGGGGCAGGATACCCTCTGGCAGCTCGACCTGCCCGACGCGCCCGCCGGCCTGCCGCGCAGCGTGCAGGTGTCGGCCGTGGCCATCTCCAACCCGCACGCGGTGCAACAGGTCGATGACGTCGACACCGCGCCGGTGGCCGCCATCGGGCCGCTCATCGAACGCCATCCGCGCTTCCCCAGGCGCGTCAACGCCGGCTTCATGCAGGTGGTCGACCGCCACGCCATCCGGCTGCGCGTCTACGAGCGCGGCGCCGGCGAAACCCTGGCCTGCGGCACCGGCGCCTGCGCGGCGGTGGCTGCCGGCATCCGGCGCGGCCTGCTCGACTCGCCCGTGCGCGTGCACACGCGCGGCGGCACGCTCACGGTCGACTGGAACGGCGAACGCCTGCGCATGACCGGCCCCGCCGCCTCGGTCTTTTCGGGCCAGGTCGATATCGACAAACTGGTCTTTTCCCTGGCCCTTGGCCGCTAGCGCGGCTCCCTTCAGCGCCAACAGGCCCTACACACTCATGACTGACACCGCTCTCACCGCCCAGGACGTGGCGGCTTTCCTGCAGGACAACCCGGATTTCTTCGTCCAGCACGCCGAGGTCTTCGCCACGCTGCGCGTGCCTCACCCGCATGGCGCGCAGGCCATTTCGCTGGGCGAGCGGCAGATCCTCACCCTGCGCGAACGCAATCGCGAGCTCGAATGGCGGCTCAACGAGCTGGTGCACCAGGCCGATTCCAACGAGGCCATCGGCGATCACGTCGCGCAATGGTGCTGCCGCCTGCTCGGCGAGACCGACCCGCAGCACCTGCCCGGCGAAATCGCCCTGGGCCTGGCCCAGCAGTTCGACCTGAACCACGTGGCGTTGCGCTTGTGGAACCTGGCGGGGCTGCCGCCCACCGGCTACGGCGAACCGGTCTCCTCGGACGTACAGGCTTTCGCCGACAGCCTCAAGGCCCCCTATTGCGGCCCCGACACCGGTTTCGAAGCGGCCGGCTGGCTCGACGCCAAGCCCCAGTCGCTGGCCCTGGTCCCGCTGCGCCTGGAGGCCGACCAGCCCAGCGTGGGCCTGCTGGTGCTGGGGTCGGACGACCCCGAGCGCTTCAGCCCGGAAATGGGCACGGTCTTCCTCGAGGCCATCGGCCGGCTCTCCTCGGCGGCGCTGCGCCGCCTCGCCACCTCGGCCGACCGCTGATCCCGGCACATTCGGTGGCCGCCCATCCGTCCGCAACCGCCATGACGACCACCGAATCGCCCCCGCTACCGCAGCCGATGGACGCCTGGCTGCAGCACTTGCGGGCGCACCGGCGCTATTCCCCCCATACGCTGGACGGCTACCGGCGCGACCTGCGCCAGCTGGCCGCGCTGGCAGGCGCAGCGCGCCTGCCGCTGGAGCAGCTCGCCAACGGCCACATCCGCCAGTTCATCGCGCGCCTGCATGCCCAGGGCCTGGGGCCGCGCAGCCTGGCGCGCACATTGGCCGCCTGGCGCGGCTTCTATCAATGGTGGGCGCCGGTCGCGGGGCTGCCCGGCAACCCGGCCAGCGGCGTGCGCGCGCCCAAGGCGGCGCGCGGGCTGCCCAAGGCCCTGTCGGTGGAACAGGCCCAGGCCCTGCTCGACAACACGCCCGCGCGGCTGGCCACCGAGCCCGCCGCGCTGCGCGACCAGGCCATGTTCGAACTGCTGTATTCCAGCGGCCTGCGGCTGTCGGAACTGGTCGGGCTGGACCTGCGGTACGAGCGATCGCCGGATTACGAATCGCGCAGCTGGCTGAACCTGGCCGACGCCGAAGTCACCGTGCTGGGCAAGGGCGGCAAGCGGCGCAGCGTGCCGGTGGGCCAGGCGGCCCTGGCCGCGCTGCAGCGCTGGATCGAGGCGCGCCCCCAGCTGGCGGCCGCGGCGGCAACGCCGTCCGACGCCGCCGCCCTGTTCGTCGGCGCGCGCGGGCGGCGCATCGCGCCGCGGGTGGTGCAGCTGCAGTTGGCCAAGGTCGCGCAGGCCGCCGGCCTGCCGGCCCACGTGCATCCGCACGTGCTGCGCCACAGCTTCGCCAGCCACGTGCTGCAATCCGCGCAGGACCTGCGCGCCGTACAGGAGATGCTGGGCCACGCCAACATCTCCACCACCCAGATCTACACCCGACTGGACTTCCAGCACCTGGCCAAGGCCTACGACCAGGCGCACCCGCGCGCCGGCCGCAAGTCCTGACCGGCCCGGGGTCAGTACGTGACCCGCACCCCCAGCATCACGCTGCGGCCCGGCAAGGGGGCCACGCGCGAGATGAACGAGGCATGGTTGTAGGCCAGCTTGTCCAGCAGGTTAGTGCCGCGCACATACACTTCGTAGGCGGCCTCGGCGCCCAGTCCGCCGCGATAGCTGACCACCGCGTTGACCATGTCATAGCCGGGCGTGCTGGACTCGTAGTCGGCCAGGTCGTTCTGGCGGAACACATGGTAGTACTCCACGCCGCCCGACCACTGGCGCCATTTCGCGTCGGCGCGCAGGCCCAGGCGCGCGGCCGGGATGCGCGGCAGGTTGCCGTCGCCGCCGGTCAGCTTGCCGCGCACATAGTCGCCGAACACCGCCGCCGAGAACACCTTGGTGAACTGGTGGCGCACCTCGCCTTCCAGGCCGGCGAATTCCGCGTCGTGCTGCGTGTACTCGATCAGGCGGAAGTCCTCGAACTGGTCCAGCGTGTCGGCGTAGATGTAGTTCTTCACGCGGTTGTGGAAGGCACTCAGGCTGAAGGTGGTATCCCCCGCGTGCTTGCGCAGCGTCAGGTCGATGTTGTGCGAGGTTTCCTTGCCCAGGTCGGGGTTGCCGATCTCATAGGTATTGGTGGCCAGGTGCACGCCGTCGGCGTACAGCTCCTGCGCCGACGGCAGCCGCTGCGAGCGCGACAGCGACAGGGCCAGCGAATACTGTGGCGCGAAGTCCCAGATGGCGGCGGCCGACAGCGAGGTGCCGGACTGGCTCGAGCGCGGCTGCCCGCCCTCGGGTGAAATGCGCTGCCAGTCCTGGCGCGCGCCCACCTCGAAGCGCCAGTCGGCCAGCCGATACTCCTCCAGCAGGAAGATGCCGGTCGAACGCGTTTCGCTGCGCGGCAGGAAGGCTTCTTCACCGTCGGCGCTGAAATCGCTGAAGGCGTTCTGCATGCCGATGACGCCGCGCCAGCCGTACAGCGGCTTGTGCTCCAGCTCCAGGCGCGCATCGTAGCCGCGGTTCTTGAAGGTGGTGCCGACTTCGCCGCCTTCGATTTCCTGGTGCTGGTAGTCGGTCAGCCCGCCGCGGAAGCGCACTTTCTCAAAGCCGGCGAACGGCTCGCGATACTCGGCGCGCAGGTCGACCCGGTCGCTGCGCAGCTTCACATACGGCACGCCGCCGTGCTCATGCTCGTGATCGTGCCCGTCGCCGTGCTCATCGCCGTGCTCGTCTTCGCCATGATCGTGGCCGTCATGCCCGCCGCAATGCAGGTGCGAGCCGTGCGGGTGGCAACCCTCGTATTCATGATTGTGGCCGGGCAGGCCATACTTGCTTTCCAGGTACGTATAGGCCACGCCGACGTAGCCGCGCGGCGTCACCCAGGACAGGCCGACGCTGCCTTGCGCCGATTCGCTGTACGAGCCCTCCAGCTTGCCGCCGGGCCAGTCGGGCACGTCGTAGTCGCTGGTGCGGCGCTTCATGCCTTCGACCCGCACCGCGAACTGGCCGGTCCCCGCGGTGATGCCGACCGCGCCCGCGCGCTCGCGAGTGCCGGTGGCGCCGCGCACTTCCGCCTCGGCCTCGACGCCGCGTTCCGGCACCGCGGTGGGGATCTTGCGGTCCAGCACGTTGACCACCCCGCCAATGGCCCCGCCGCCGTACAGCAGCGTGGCCGGCCCGCGCAGCACTTCGATGCGCTCGGCCAGCAGCGGCTCGGTCGTCACCGCGTGGTCGGGCGAAATGCCCGAAGCATCCATCAGCTCGGACCCATCGGACAGCACCTTGACGCGCGGCGCGGTCTGGCCGCGGATGACCGGCCGGCTGGCGCCGCCGCCGAACGTGTCGGAATGAATGCCCGGCAGGCCGTTCAGCGTATCGCCCAAGGTGCCCTGGCGGCGCTCGATCAGCGCGTCGCCATCCACCACCAGGGCCGGCAGCGCCATGCTGTCGGCGTCCAGTCCCAGCGGGCTGGCCGAGACGATGACCGGCGCCAGCGTGGGCGCCGCGTCCGGCGCGGCCGGCTGCTGCTGCGCCTGGACCGCCGGCGCCAGGGCCAGAGACAAGGCAAGCGCCAGGGGCTGCGGTTTGAAATCCATTTCCCTTCCCATGAACGTTATATCATTTCAAAACTAGCGAATGATATAACATATCACCTCGATTTACAGCAGAAAATCGCGTGCCTGGGGGAAGGCGGGCAGGGCCGGCCGCGCCACGCGCGGCGGCTGTCATGAAGGCGGGGTCAGGCGCCGCCGGCGAGCTGGCCGCCCAGCAACAACAGGCCCAGCAGCAAAATGGAGAGGGCGGCCAGCGCCTCGATGGCCATGCGCGCGCGCGCCGCGCCGGCGGTAGAAAGGCGGGCGCTGAAGCGCGTGGCCGCGCTGCCGGCCAGCACGGCGAACACCGCCAGCAGCGCCACGGTCAGGCCGGTGCCCAGGCCCATCGCCAAGGCCGCCGCAATGCCGGCCACGAAAAATCCCTGCGACAAGGCGAACACCAGCACGATGAGCGCCCCGCTGCACGGCCGCAGGCCCATCGCCAGGATGGCTGACACGGCCTTGCGCCATTCGAGCGCGCCGGCAACCTGCTCCGCCGCGGGCGCGTGCGCATGCCCGCAACCGCAGGCGCCATGAGCGTGCGCCGCGGCGTGCCCGTGAGCGTGGCCATGGCCATGTTCATGCGCCGGTGCATGAGGAGGATCCCGCCGCGCGCCGCGGCGCAGCCAGGGCCGCACCGCCTTGGCCCAGACCAGCCAGGCTCCCAGCAAGGTGATCAACACATAAGACGCGGTTTCCAGCCAGCGAGTGGCGCGGTTCATGGCTGGCGCGGTGGCGTGCAGCAGCCACGCCAACACCGCCACCAGCGCGATCGCCACCAGCGCCTGCAACAGCGCCGACAGCAAGGCCAGCACCGCGCCGTTGCGGGCGGTCTGGCGGTTGGCCAGCACGTAGGAGGCAATAACCGCCTTGCCGTGACCAGGCCCCAGCGCATGGAACACGCCGTACGCGAACGACAGCCCCAGCAGGCCCCATGCCGCCGTGCCGTCGGCCTGCCAGGCGCGCACCGCGCCGGTCAGTTGCCGATAGAAATGCGTCTGCCAGGCCGACACCTGCCCGAACAGCGCCGCCAGCCAGTCCGGGCCGGCCCAGCCGGCGCCGCTCTCCGGCACGCCGAACGGATGCGCGCCCTGCGCCCACGCCAGCCCCGGGGCCAGCCACAACAACAATAGCCATGCAACGGCGCGCGACCGGCTCATCGACACGCCACCTCGACGCGGTGAGTCAGGCCCTTGGTGATGGCGAACAGTTCTTCCGGCAAGGCGTCCGGGTCGGCCGGGATGGCGGCCAGTTGCTGCATGGTCTTCCAGTCGAGTTCGCGCGGCGGCTGGTAGGCCGGCGCGCAGCCGGCCGGTGCGTCGGCCAGGGCCACGGCGCCCGGCGCGTCGAACGCGTAGGCGACGAAGTAAGTGGGATCGTAGATGTCGAACCGCACGCCCTGCGCGCCCGGCGCCACCGGCTGCGCCAGCGGCAAGGTGAACGACAGGGTCAGGCGCTGGTCTTGCGGATTCCAGCGCACCGTCGCGTCGCGCGGCTCGCCAAACGCCAGGGTCTGCCCGTCCAGCGTCGCGCGCGTGAAATAGTGCGAGATCGGCTCGCCCAGGGCGCTCATCCAGTCGCGCGCCATGCCCTGCAGCGTCTCGGCCGGCAGGCTGCCGTCGGGGCCTTTTTCCAGGCCCTGGGTGGTATAGGCGCCGAACATTTCATCGAATTGCCAGTCCTGCTGGATGGCCGCGATGCGCCCCTGCGGGTCGAACGCAATGCGCGCCCGGGCGTCGATCCACATATGCGGATGAGCCTGTACCGCTGGCGCAGTGCAGGCCATGATCAGCGCGGCTGCAAGGCCGCGGAAAGCTGGCGCGCATTCCATTCGAACATTCCCAGATAGGTCGCGGCCGGCTGTCCGGACGGCGCCAGCGCATCGGAGTACAGCGTACCACCGACTTGCGCGCCCGTTTCCCTGGCGATCTGGCGCACCAGCGCGGGGTTGGTGATGTTCTCGACGAACAGCGCGGGCACGCGCTCGCGCTTGACCTGCTCGATGATGCGGGCCATGTCGGCGGCCGACGGCTCGGCGTCGGTGGACAGCCCCGCCACAGCGATGAAACGCACGCCGTAGGCGTCGCCGAAATAGCCGAAGGCGTCGTGCGAGGTCACGACCTGCCGGCGCTCGGCCGGCAGGGCCGCGAACATGGCGCGGACCTGCGCATCCAGCGCCTCGATGCGGGCGATATAAGCCTGGGCGCGCGCCTGATAGGCGGAGGCCCGCGCCGGATCGGCGGCCGCCAGCCCGGCGGCGATATTGCGCACATACGCCGCGCCATTGGCCAGGCTCTGCCAGGCATGCGGGTCGACGTCGCCGTGGTGATGATGCCCGCCGCCCGCCGCATGACCGTGGTCGTGGTCGTGGTCGTGGTCGTGGTCGTGGTCGTGGTCGTGGTCGTGGTCGCCATCATGATGATGGCCATGGGCGCCGGCGTCCAGCTTGCGCGGCGAGATGCCCGCCGACGCCGTCACGGTCCGCCCCGCGAACCCGGCCGCCTTCGCCAGGCGCGGCAGCCACGCCTCGAAACCCAGGCCATTCTCCACCAGGACCGCGGCCTTGGCCAGGTCGCGCGCCGCCGCCGGAGTGGGCTCATATTCATGCGCATCGCCGTCCGGCCCGACCAGCGTGGTCACCGCCACGTCGTCGCCGCCGACGATGCGCACCATGTCGCCCAGCACCGAGAACGTGGCCACCACCGGCACGGGCGATGCGCCGCGCGCCGCCAGCGGCGCGGACACGCAAGCCGCGCCCAGGGTCAGCATCATCAATACGCGGCGCCGCGCCTGGGCGGCAAAGAATCCATGCATGTCGTTCTCCTATTAGCGGTATGACGGCCGGCGATGCCAGACCAGGTGGTGCAGCAGGCCGCCCTGCGAACCGCAGGCGACGGACACCAGGTAGAGCAGCCCCGCCGCCAGGATGATGGCCGGCGAGGCGGGCAGGTTGTAGTGGTACGAGACCAGCAGCCCGGCAATGCCCGCGACCACGCCCAGCGCCGCGGCCAGCATGATCTGCGCGGCCGCCGTGAGCAGCCAGAAGCGCGCCGCCGCGGCGGGCAGCATCATCATGCCCACCACCATCAGCGTGCCCAGCACCTGGAAGCCGGCCACCAGGTTCAGCACCACCAGCACCAGGAACACCATGTGGGCCAGCGTGCCTCCGCCCCCGCTGGCGCGCAGGAAGCCCGGGTCCAGGCATTCCGCCACCAGCAGGCGGTACAGCACGGCCAGGATCAGCAGCGTGGCGCTGGCCGCGCTGGTCACCAGCAGCAGCGCCGCGTCGTCCAGTCCCAGCACGGTGCCGAACAGCACATGCAGCAGATCCATGTTCGAGCCGCGCACCGACACCAGCAGCACGCCCAGGCCCAGCGATATCAAATAGAACGCCGCAAAACTGGCGTCTTCGCGCAGCGGGGTCAGGCGCGCCACCAGGCCGGCCAGCAGCGCCACCGCCAGGCCGGTGACCAGGCCGCCCAGCAGCATCGCGCCCCATGACAAGCCGGCCAGCAGGAAGCCCGCCGCCACGCCGGGCAGGATGGCGTGCGACATCGCGTCGCCCATCAGGCTCATGCGGCGCAGCACCAGGAACACGCCCAGGGGCGCGGCGCCCAGCGCCGCCGCGCAGGTGCCCGCCAGGGCGCGGCGCATGAACCCATAATCGAGGAATGGCGCGACCGCCCAGTCGAACAGATTCACAGCCACGGCCCCGCGGCGCCGCGCGCGGCGGACAGGTTGGCGGCCGTCAGCACCTCGCCGGTGGCGCCCCAGGCCACCGGCCGCCCCGCCAGCAGCAAGGTGTGCGAGAAATGGCGCCGCACCAGCCCCAGGTCGTGCAGCACCGCGATCACCGTGCGGCCTTCGCGGTGCAGGCTGCACAGCAACTGCATCAGCGTATCGGCGGTGTCGCTGTCGACCGCGGCGAAGGGTTCATCCAGCAGCAACACCTGGGCATCCTGCACCAGCAGCCGCGCGAACAGGGCCCGCTGCATCTGTCCGCCCGACAGCGTGCCGACGATGCGGCCGGCCTGGTCGGCCAGCCCGACGGTTTCCAGCGCCTGCCAGGCGCACCGCGTCTCCCCCCGCCCGAAGCCGCGCCAGGCCCCGACGCGGCGCCAGGCCCCCATGGCGACCATGTCCAGCACCGTGACGGGAAACCCGCGATCCAGGTCGGCCGCCTGCGGCAGCCAGGCCAGCCGCGCGCGCTCGGCCGCGGCGACCCGCACCGTGCCGGCCAGCGGCCGCAGCAGGCCCATGATGCCCTTGACCAGCGTGGATTTGCCGGCGCCGTTCGGCCCCGCGATGGCCGTCATCGAACCGCGCTCGAAGCCGCCCGAGACGGCGCGCACGGCCGGCTGCCCACGCCAGCCGAAGGCGGCCTCGTGCAGCGCAATGACCGGCGCGCCAGCGCCGGATTCCGCCCGCGGGCCCATCAGGCGGGGCCCCACCAGCCCAGCGCCCAGCCGGCCAGCGCCCATAGCGCCGCGGCGGCGGCCAGGGCGATGGCCAGCCGGCCGGCGGCCGAGGCGCGCAGGGCGGAGCGAAGAGGCCGGGCGGAGACGGCCGAAACATTGTGAGACATATTCGAGAGCAAGATGCTGCAACAAGAACGAGGGCAAGCCCATCGCACCATAATGTTATATCATAACAAACATGGCATGCCGCCGGGCCGGCAGTCCCCGCCGGCCGCGTTTTCTGCTACCTTCGCGTAAATTCCCGCACTGCCCGGCCTCCAATGTCTACCTCATCCCGCTCGACCCGCTCCGACCCCATAGCCGAGCAACTGCGCACCGCCGAATCGCTCTGTGCACAGCGCGGCCGGCGCCTGACCCCCATCCGTCGCAAGGTGCTGGAATTACTGCTGCGCCACGGCCGCAGCCTGAAGGCCTATGAATTGCTCGACGCCATGCGCGCCGTGCATCCCGGCGCGGCGCCGCCCACCGTCTACCGCGCGCTCGAGTTCCTGATGGACGAAGGGCTGATCCACCGCCTCGATGCGGTCAATGCCTGGACGGCCTGCCACGACGCGGCCGGCGCGCCGCACGACCTGCTGGTAGTCTGCACGGGCTGCGGCGCCGTGGCCGAGGTCAGCGACCCGGCCATGAGCCGCCAGCTGGCCGAACGGGTGGCCCAGACCGGCTTCGCGCTGGCCACGCACGAGACGGAAATCCGCGCCTTGTGCCCCCAGTGCCAGCAGAAGCAGCCGGCCGGCGCCCACCACCACCATCACGGCCATACGCACTGAGCGCGCAAGCGGAAAAATCACGCCGCTTGAATTTCCGCAATACATCCCCATATAACTCTATCTATTGGATTGCGGCACCGTTTCCGGGCGCCCTGCCAGGGCATTTGCCAGGGTTGGCCCGGGGTTTGCCCCCCCCGCCTTACTGTGCTGTAATCCTGCGTCCGGCCGCAACAGTGGCCGCCCGTAGTCCGCGCCCGAGCCGCGCCCCTGCGCCTCCGCGCCTTCAGCTTTTCGCCTTGCCATGAATACCCAGCGCAGTTTGGACAAAATGGTTCCCGTCACCATCCTCACCGGCTTTCTCGGTGCGGGCAAGACCACCCTGCTCAAGCGCATCCTCACCGAATACCACGGCCGGCGCGTCGCGGTCATCGAGAACGAATTCGGGCCGGAAAGCATCGACAACGATCTGCTCGTGCAAGACAGCGAGGAAGAGATCATCGAGCTGAGCAACGGCTGCGTGTGCTGCACGGTGCGCGGCGACCTGATGCGCACCTTGTCCGACCTGCGCGCCAAGCGCGAGGCCGGCCAGCTCAGCTTCGAGCGCGTCATCCTCGAAACCACCGGCATGGCCAACCCCGGCCCGGTATGCCAGACGTTCTTCATGGACGACGACATTGCCGAGTACTACCGCCTGGATGCGGTGGTCACCGTGGTGGACGCCAAGCACGGCATGGCCACGCTCGACGCCCAGACCGAAGCCCAGAAGCAGGTCGGCTTCGCCGACCGCATCCTGGTCTCGAAGAAAGACCTGGTCAACGAGGCCGACTACGAAGCGCTGCGCGCCCGGCTGGTGCGCATCAACCCGCGCGCGCCCATCTCGCCGGTCAACTTCGGCGACGCCGACCTGAAGTCTATCATCGACATCAGCGGCTTCAACCTGAACTCCATTCTCGACATCGACCCGGACTTCCTGGCCGATGAACACCCCGACGCCGCGCACAGCCACGCCCACGGGCATGACCATGGCCACGACCACGATCATGACCACGAAGGCGAATGCAGCGACCATTGCCATCACGATCACCACCATCATCACCACCACCACGACGACGAGATCGGCGCGTTCGTCTTCCGCTCCAACAAGCCCTTCGATCCCGCGCGGCTCGAGGAATTCCTGGGCGGCGTGGTGCAGGTGTACGGCCCTGACCTGATGCGCTACAAAGGCATCCTGTACATGAAGGGCATCAACCGCCGCATGCTGTTCCAGGGCGTGCACATGATGATGGGCGCCGAACCCGGCAAGCCGTGGACCGCGGCCGAAAAACCATTCACCAAGATGGTCTTCATCGGCCGCAAGCTGCCCCAGGAGATTTTCACCCGGGGCTTGGAGCAGTGCCTGGCAGGCTAATGCCGCCATCCCGACGCGCGACCCGCGCCAGGATCGATTCATAGTGGAGTGTTTTCATGGCTACCAAGGCAGCAACCAAAAAATCAAGCAAGTCGACGAGCGATACGGCGATTGATCTGCCCAGCGAGGAAGAATTGCTGGCCATGCCCGAGTCCGACTACATGAACGAGCGCCAGCTGGCGTTCTTCAAAGAGCGGCTCAAGCAACTCGAACAGGACATCCTGGCCAACGCCGGCGAGACCACCGAGCACCTGCGCGAAACCCAGTTCGTGCCCGACCCGGCCGACCGCGCCACCATCGAGGAAGAACACGCGCTCGAGCTGCGCACCCGCGACCGCGAGCGCAAGCTGCTCAAGAAAGTGCAACAGTCTATTGCCCGCATCGACAGCGGCGAATACGGCTGGTGCGAGGAAACCGGCGAACCCATCGGCATTCCCCGCCTGCTGGCCCGCCCCACCGCCACCCTGTCGCTCGAAGCGCAGGAACGGCGCGAGATGCGCCAGAAGCTGTACGGCGACTGAGCCCGTCCCTGCTTATCGCCCGCCTTGCCAGGGCCGCCGCGGAGCACCGCGGCGGCCCTTTTCCATTCCGCTGCCGGGTGGATAATGGACGACGCGGCCGCGGCCGCCGCGCCTTGAAATCGCCCGCTTCGCCCCCAGCTAGGGCCTTCATAGGAAGGAAAGCATGGAACAATTTCACGCCACCACCATCGTCTGCGTGCGCCGCGGCAACCGCGTCGCGCTGGGCGGCGATGGCCAGGTCACCCTGGGCAACGTCGTCATCAAGGGCACGGCCCGCAAGATCCGCCGCCTGTACCACGACAAGATCCTGGCCGGCTTCGCCGGCGCCACGGCCGATGCCTTCACCTTGCAGGAACGCTTCGAAGCCAAGCTGGAAAAGCATCAGGGCAACCTGATGCGCGCCGCCGTCGAACTGACCCGCGACTGGCGCACCGACCGCGTGCTGCGCCGCCTGGAGGCCATGCTGATCGTGGCCGACGCCGAGCACACCCTGGTGCTGACCGGCAACGGCGACGTCCTCGAACCCGAGCACGGCCTGGCCGCGATCGGCTCGGGCGGCGCCTACGCCCAGTCGGCCGCGCTGGCGCTGCTGCGCAATACCGAGCTGTCGCCCCAGGAGATCGTCAAGCAGTCGCTGGAGATCGCCGGCGACATCTGCATCTACACCAACCAGAACCACGTCATCGAAACCCTGGGCGACTAAGCCGCCGGCGCAAGCCGGCCGCAGCAAGGATTCCGCTTTATGTCCGCATCCACCATGACCCCCGGAGAAATCGTCTCCGAACTCGACAAGTACATCATCGGCCAGAACCGCGCCAAGCGCGCGGTGGCCGTGGCGCTGCGCAACCGCTGGCGGCGCCAGCAGGTGGCCGAGCCGCTGCGCCACGAGATCCATCCCAAGAACATCCTGATGATCGGCCCCACCGGCGTGGGCAAGACCGAGATCGCGCGCCGCCTGGCGAAGCTGGCCAACGCGCCGTTCATCAAGATCGAAGCCACCAAGTTCACCGAGGTCGGCTACGTGGGGCGCGATGTCGACACCATCATCCGCGACCTGACCGAATACTCCATCAAGCAGACGCGCGAGCTGGAGATGCGGCGCGTGCGCACCCAGGCCGAGGATGCCGCCGAGGACCGCATTCTCGACGTGCTGGTGCCGCCCGCGCGCAACACCGCCGGCCAGCCGGACCGCAGCGAAGAAGGCAGCGCCCGCCAGACGTTCCGCAAGCGGCTGCGCGAGGGCAAGATCGACGACCTGGAAGTCGAGATCGAGGTCGCCCAGCCCATGCCGCAGATGGACGTCATGACGCCGCCCGGCATGGAAGAAATGGCCGAGCAGCTGCGCGGCATGTTCGCCGGCCTGGCGCGCGACAAGAAAAAACCCAAGAAGATGAAGGTCAGGGAAGCCTTCAAGCTGATCGTCGAGGAAGAGGCCGCCAAGCGCATCAACGAAGACGACCTGCGCACCGCCGCCATCGCCAACGTCGAGCAGAACGGCATCGTGTTCCTGGACGAGATCGACAAGATCGCCGCGCGCCAGGAAACCGGCGGCGCGGACGTCTCGCGCCAGGGCGTGCAGCGCGACCTGCTGCCGCTGGTGGAAGGCACCACCGTCAACACCCGCTACGGCATGGTGCGTACCGACCACATCCTGTTCATCGCCTCGGGCGCGTTCCACCTGTCGCGCCCCTCGGACCTGATCCCCGAACTGCAGGGGCGCTTCCCGATCCGCGTCGAACTGGAATCGCTGTCGGCCCAGGACTTCGTGCGCATCCTGTCGGACACCGACGCCTCGCTGATCAAGCAATACTCGGCGCTGCTGGCCACCGAAGAAGTGCAGCTCGACTTCACGCAGGACGGCATCGAACGGCTGGCCGAACTGGCGTTCTCGGTCAACGAGCGCACCGAGAACATCGGCGCGCGGCGCCTGTACACGGTCATGGAAAAGCTGCTGGAAGAGCTGTCGTTCGACGCCGCCGCCAGCAGCGGCAAGACGATCAAGGTCGACGCCGCCTACGTGGATGCGCAGCTGTCGGAAGCCGCCGCCAGCCAGGACCTGGCGCGCTACGTGCTGTAACCAGGGCTGGCGCGCGGCCCGGCGGGCCGCGCCGCGCCGGCCTACTTGCTGATTTCCGTGACGACGTAGCTGCCGTTCTTGCGCGTCGCCGTGAAGCGTACGCTGTCGCCGGCCTTGATGCCGGCCAGCTGGGCCGGGTCGGCCTGGTACACCAGCGTCATGGCGGGCAGGCCCAGGGCCGAGATCTCGCCGTGCTTGATCGTCACCTTGCCGGCCGCGGCGTCCACCCGGCGCACCTCGCCGCTGGCGCTGGCGGTGGCCTGCGTCTCCTGGGAAGCCGCCTGGGCGGGCGCCGGACCGGCGGCCCACAGGGCCAGTCCCGCGGCGGCCAGCAGCGCCAGGGCCCCCATTGTGCGCGCTCGTTTCATCTGCATTGCTCCTTGTTGCCTGCGGCGCCGGCAAACGGCGCCGTCCGTACAGGTACAGGATAACGCGTTCGCGCGGCCGGGCCCGGCACTACACTAGGGCTTTGTCCGCTCGACAACACCTCCAGACCCAAGGAATCCGCAATGGGCAACCGACTCTCCGCCATCGCCACCCGCACCGGCGACGATGGCACCACCGGCCTGGGCGACGGCAGCCGCACGCCGAAAGACGCGCCGCGCATCGCCGCGCTGGGCGACGTGGACGAGCTGAACAGCGTCATCGGCCTGCTGCGCGCCGAACCCTTGCCCGATGCGGTCCAGGCCGACCTGGACACCATCCAGCACGACCTGTTCGACCTGGGCGCCGAACTCTGCATTCCCGGCCACACGGCCATCGAGCCGGACCAGCTCACCTTCCTGGACCAGCGCCTGGCGCGGTACAACGAGGCCCTGCCGCCGCTGCGCGAGTTCATCTTGCCGGGGGGCGGCCGCACAGCCGCGCTGGCGCACCTGGCCCGCACCGTGGCGCGCCGCGCCGAGCGTTCGGTGGTGGCACTGGGCCGCGACGAACCCGTCAATGCCCCGGCGCGACAGTACCTGAACCGGCTGTCGGACCTGATGTTCGTGCTGGCGCGGCACCTGAACCGCGCCCAGGGCACGGGCGATGTATTCTGGACCAGCAAGCATTCGCGCGTGCAACCCTAGGGCGATCGGATCTTCCATGAGCATTCTCGTCACCGGCGGCGCGGGCTTCATCGGCGCGAACTTCGTGCTGGACTGGCTCGGCCGGACCGATGAGCCGGTCATCAACCTCGACAAGCTCACCTATGCCGGCCACGCCGGCAACCTGGCGAGCCTGCGGGGCGACCCTCGCCATCTGTTCGTGCAGGGCGACATCGCCGACGCCGCGCTGGTGGCCGACCTGCTGCGCAGGCACCAGCCTCGCGCGGTGCTGAACTTCGCCGCCGAATCGCACGTCGACCGCGCCATCCGCGGACCCGAGGCCTTCATCCAGACCAACGTCGCGGGCACCTTCCAGCTGCTGGAAGCGGTGCGCGCCTACTGGAACACCCTGGCGGGCGAGGCGCGCGATGCGTTCCGCTACCTGCAAGTGTCCACCGACGAGGTCTACGGGTCGCTGGCGCCCGGCGCGCCGGCGTTCGCCGAAGGCGATCCGTACCGTCCCAACAACCCCTATTCGGCCAGCAAGGCGGCCGCCGACCACCTGGTGCGGGCCTACGGGCACACCTACGGGCTGCCGGTGCTGACCTCGCATTGCCCCAACAACTACGGCCCGCGCCAGTTCCCCGAAAAGCTGATCCCGCTGCTGATCCACCGCGCGCTGGCCGGCCAGCCGCTGCCGCTGTACGGGGACGGCGCCCATGTGCGCGACTGGCTGTATGTCGAGGACCACTGCGCCGGGCTGCGCCGCGTCCTGCAGGCTGGCGAGCCCGGGCAGGCTTACCATATCGGCGCCGGCCAGGAACGCAGCAACCTGCAGGTGGCGCAAGCGCTGTGCGCCCTGCTCGACGCCTGCCGACCCCGCGACGGCGGGCGCTCGTACCACGAACTGATCACCTTCGTGCGCGACCGGCCGGGCCACGACCGGCGCTATGCCATCGACGCCGGCAAGATCCAGCGCGAACTGGGTTGGCGCCCGGCGCACGACTTCGAGTCCGGGCTGCGCGCCACCGTGCAGTGGTACCTGGACCATGCCCAATGGGTGGCGGACGTGGCGGGCGGCGCCTATCGCCAGTGGATCCAGACCCAATACACGCCATGAAGATACTCTTGCTCGGCGCCACCGGCCAGGTAGGCAACGCGTTGCGGCGCACGCTGCTGCCGCTGGGCGGCGTGGCGGCGCCGCCGCGCGCGCAGGCGGACCTGGCCGACCTGGACGCGCTGCGGGCCCTGCTGCAGGCGCAAGCGCCGCGGGTGATCGTGAATGCCGCCGCGCACACGGCGGTCGACCGCGCACAGGAGCATCCGGGCGAGGCCTTCCGCGTCAACGCCGAGGCGGTGGCGGTACTGGCCGCGCACGCGCGGCAGCACGACGCGCTGCTGCTGCACTATTCCACCGACTATGTCTTCGACGGTCTGAAGGCGGACGCCTATCGCGAAACCGATGCCGCCGCGCCGCTCAATGAATACGGTCGCTCGAAGCTGGCCGGCGAAGAAGCCATCCGGGCCAGCGGCTGCCGCGCGCTGATCTTGCGCACCAGCTGGGTATACGGCGCGCACGGCCGCAATTTCGTCAAGACGGTGCTGCGGCTGGCGCGCGAGCGCGACGAGCTGCGCGTGGTGGACGACCAGCACGGCGCCCCCACCTCGGCTGAGCTGATCGCCGACGTGACCGCGCTGGCGCTGGCCGCCTACGGCCGGCAACAGCTGGCCGAGGGCCTGTACCACCTGAGCGCGGCCGGACGCGCCAGCTGGCACGACCTGGCGCGCCGCACGGTCGAGCGGGCCCGCCGCAACGGCGCGCCGCTGCGGCTGCGGCCAGAGCGCATCCGCGCCGTCGCCACGGAGGACTATCCCCTGCCCGCGCCGCGGCCGCGCAATTCGCTGCTGGATACCGGCCTGCTGTCCGGCGCGCTGGGGCTGGATCTGCCGGACTGGACCGCGCACCTGGACCGCACGGTAGACTGTCTGACCCGCCCGTTCGACGCCCTGTCCGACGCCTCATGAAAATCACGCCCCTGGCCATTCCCGATGTCGTGCTGATCGAGCCGGATGTATTCAGCGACGCGCGCGGCTTCTTCTACGAGAGCTACAACGCCGAGCGCTTCGCGGCCGCGCTCGGCCGCCAGCCGCGCTTCGTGCAGGACAACCACTCGCGCTCGGCGCGCCACGTGGTGCGCGGCCTGCATTACCAGATCCGCCAGCCGCAGGCCAAGCTGGTGCGCGCGATCGTCGGCGAGGTCTACGACGTGGCGGTGGACTTGCGCCGGTCCTCGCCCACTTTCGGGCGCTGGGCCGGCGCCCTGCTGTCGGCCGACAACAAGCGCCAGCTATGGATACCGGAGGGCTTCGCGCACGGGTTCATGGTGCTGTCGGACGCCGCCGAGACCCTGTACAAGGCCACCGACTACTATGCCCCGCAGCACGAGCGCTGCCTGCGCTGGGACGACCCGGCCATCGGCATCGAGTGGCCGCGCACGGCGGACGTGATCGTGTCGCAGAAAGACGAGCGCGGGCTGGCGCTGGCGGACGCGGAGAGGTATCCGTAAGCGGCGGGGCATGGCGGGCTGGGAAGGTGTCTCGGAAGGTGTCAGACACCCCGCGAGACGCCCCACGCAGGCAACGACCGCCGCATGGAGTGTCTGACACCTGGAGCGCGTTGCAGGGCGGAGGCGTCAGACACCGCAGGGTGCCTGACACTTGTGGACACCTGGATGGCGTTGGATCGCGGCGGTGTCAGACACCTTCCGGTGTCTGACACCTGGGTACGCACCTGCGCAGTTGCGCCGCGTTCAGTTGACGCCGGCCGCGTGCGCCTGCTCGTCGGCGTGGTACGACGAGCGCACCATGGCGCCCACCGCCGCGTGCGAGAAGCCCATGGCGTAGGCTTCGCGCTCGAACATGGCGAAGGTGTCCGGGTGCACATAGCGCAGCACCGGCAGGTGATGTTCCGACGGCTGCAGATACTGGCCGATGGTGAGCATGTCCACGCCATGGGCGCGCATGTCGCGCATGACCTGCAGGATTTCTTCGTCGGTTTCGCCCAGGCCCAGCATCAGGCCGGACTTGGTCGGCACTTCGGGGTGCAGCTGCTTGAACTCGGCCAGCAGCTTCAGCGAATGCGCGTAGTCGGAGCCCGGGCGCGCCTGCTTGTACAGGCGCGGCACGGTTTCCAGGTTGTGGTTCATGACGTCGGGCGGACCGGCGTTCAGGATGGCCAGCGCGCGCTCCAGGCGGCCGCGGAAATCGGGCACCAGGATCTCGATGCGCGTGCTGGGCGACAGGGCGCGGATGCGCGAGATGCAGTCGACGAAATGGGCGGCGCCGCCGTCGCGCAGGTCGTCGCGGTCGACCGAGGTGATCACCACGTACGACAGCTTGAGCGCCGCGATGGTGCGCGCCAGGTTCTCGGGTTCGCTGGCATCGAGCGGATCGGGCCGGCCGTGCCCCACGTCGCAGAACGGGCAGCGGCGCGTGCACTTGTCGCCCATGATCATGAACGTGGCCGTGCCCTTGCCGAAGCATTCGCCGATGTTGGGGCACGAGGCCTCTTCACAGACGGTGTGCAGGTTGTGCTCGCGCAGGATGCGCTTGATGTCGTAGAAGCGCGAGCCCGGCGCGGCCGCCTTGACGCGGATCCACTCGGGCTTCTTCAGGCGCTCGGCCGGCACGATCTTGATGGGAATGCGCGCGGTCTTGGCCTGCGACTTCTGCTTCTGCGTGGCATCGTAGGCGGCCGGGGCGGCGGCCTGCGATTCGTTCGAGGAATGGGAGGGCTCGAGCGTGGACATTCGTCACCTTCGTCTTGACCGCTCGCCGTTCGGGAAAACACCGCGCGATCCGAGAGAAAAAGGCATTTTAGCGCGTTGCGTCCTGCGGCCGCGGCAGCGCGGCCAGCAAGCGGGCCGCCAGGCGCTCGCCCACGGCCGCCAGATCGTGCCGCGCGCCGCATACAGCCATGTCGACAGTACGCAGGCCTTCATAGCCGCAGGGGTTGATGCCCAGGAAGGGCGCCAGGTCCATGTCGACGTTCAGCGCCACGCCGTGATAGGCGTAGCCGTTGCGGATCTTGATGCCCAGCGCGGCGATCTTGGCCAGTTCGCCGCCCGGCCCCTGCGGCACGTATACGCCCGGCGCGCCGGGTTTGCGGCAGGCGCCGGCGATGCCGAAATCCGCCAATGTGCCGATGGCCGCCGCTTCGAGCAGCTGCACGTATTCGCGCACGAACAGCCCGGCGCGGCGCAGGTCGAACAAGGCGTACGCCACCACCTGGCCGGGCCCGTGGTACGTGACCTGGCCGCCGCGATCGCACTGCACCACCGGAATGGCGCCGGGATTGAGCAGGTGTTCGGGCTTGCCGGCCTGGCCCAGCGTGTAGACGGGCGCGTGCTCGCACAGCCAGACCTGGTCGGCCGTGCCGGCATGCCGCGCGGCGGTGAACGCCCGCATGTCCTGCCATACCGGCGTGTAGTCCGCCGGCCGGGGCATCCACTTGATCATGGCGTGCGCCCGGCCGCCTACAGGACGATCGACACCATGGGGTGCCCGTGCAGCGCCCGATACAGGTTGTCGAGCTGCTCGCGCGAAGTGGCGCGCACGGTGAAGGTCAGGCCGATGTAGTTGCCGCCCTTGCTAGGCCGCATCTCGACCGTGGCCGGATCGAATTCCGGATCGAACTGCAGCACCACGTCAGTCATGGTCTGCGCGAAATCGGGATGCTGCTTGCCCATGACTTTGATGGGAAAGTCGGACGGGTACTCGATCAGCGAGTCTTCGGGCGGGATATGGTGCATGGCGGATCGGCCGCGTAGGGCCTACAGGGCGGCGATACGGGCATCATAACCCGCGCGGATCCGGGCATAAACGGGGCCAGGCTTGCCGCTGCCCACCGGTTTGCCGTTGTAGGACGTTGCCGGCAACACCTCTTTGGTGGCCGAGGTCACCAGCAGTTCGTCGGCGGCGGCCACTTCGTCTTCGGTGATGCGGCGCGCCTCGAACGGGATGCCGGCCTCGGCCGCCAGCTCGCCCATCAGGCCGTAGCGGATGCCTTCCAGGATGAGGTTGTTCTTCGGCGGGGCCAGCAACTTGCCGCCCGACACGACCCAGATATTGCTGGACGAGCCTTCGGTGAGGAAGCCGTCGCGGAATTGGGCGACTTCGTCCGCGCCGGCTTCGACCGCCTGCTGGCGCGCCAGCACGTTGCCGAGCAGCGAGACCGACTTGATCTCGCAGTGCAGCCAGCGCTCGTCGGGAATGCCGATCAGGCTGATGCCCTGCTCGCGCTGCGCCGCCGAGGGCGGATTGAACACCGTGGCCATGCCGAACACGGTCGGCGGCACGGCCTGCGCCGGGAAAGCGTGGTCGCGCTTGTAGACGCCGCGCGTGACCTGCAGGTACACGATGCAGGTGGGGGTAGCCGAACGGCTGGCCAGCTGGCCGATGAGATCGAGCCAGGCCGCGCGGTCCATCGGCTGCGCGATGCGCAGCGCCTTCAGGCTGCGATCCAGGCGGTCGAGGTGCTCGGTCATGCGGAACGGCTTGCCGTCGTAGACCGGCACCACCTCGTAGATGCCGTCGCCGAAAATGAACCCGCGGTCCAGCACCGAGATCTTGGCCTCGTCGGCCCGCATGAACTCGCCGTTGAGATACACCTGGCTGTCGCCCGGCATGCCCGGAATCATGGATGGCTCCTCAAAAGGAAAAAGGGGCGGCACGCCCGCCCCGCAATGACTGGATGATTATTGGAACTTGCGCTTGACCATGTCGACCAGGCGGCCGAAGAAGCCCGCGCGCTCGACGTCGCTCTGCACCACCAGCGGCTCGCTGCGCAGCGTCTTGCCATCGAGCGTGAGCTGCAGCGTGCCGACCTGCTGGCCCTTGGACAACGGCGCGACCAGGGGATCGGTGCGCTGCGCCACCGGCTTGACCTCGGCCGACTTGCCGCGCGGCACGGTCAGCCACACGGGGCTGGGCGGCCCCAGCTTGACGGTCTCGACCGTGCCTTCCCAGACGCGCGCGTCCAGGCCGGGCTGGCTCTGGCCATAGAGCTGGACCGTATCGAAATTCTGGAAGCTCCAGTTCAGCAGCTTCAGGCTTTCCTCGGCGCGGGTGGCCTCGCTGTCGGCGCCGGCCAGCACCGTGAGCACGCGCCGGTCGCCGCGCAGCGCCGTCGACACCAGGCAATAGCCGGCCGCCTCGGTATGGCCGGTCTTCATGCCGTCCACGGACGGGTCGGCCCACAGCAGGCGGTTGCGGTTGGGCTGCGTGATCTTGTTGTAGGTGTACTCTTTCTGCTTGTAGTAGTGGTAGTAGTCGGGGTGATCCTTGATCAGCGCGGCCGACAGGATGGCCAGGTCGGCCACCGTGGTCATGTGCTGCGGATCGGGCAGGCCGGTGGCGTTCATGAAATGCGTATGGGCCATGCCGAGCCGCTCGGCTTCCTGGTTCATCAGGGCGGCGAAGGCCGACTCGCTGCCGCCCACCGCCTCGGCCAGCGCCACCGAGGCGTCATTGCCGGACTGCACGATCATGCCCTGGATGAGCTCGTCGACCGTAACCGGCTTGCGCGGCTCGATGAACATGCGCGAGCCGCCGGTGCGCCAGGCATGCTCGGACACCGGCACCTGCTGTTCGAGCGTGAGGCGTTTTTCCTTCAGCGCATTGAACACCACGTAGGCGGTCATGATCTTGGTCAGCGAGGCGGGCTCGATCTGCATGTCCGGGTTGGACGATGCCAGCACCTGGCCGCTGTTGACGTCGATGGTGATCCAGGCGCGCGCGGCGATAGTGGGCGCCGGCACTGCCGACAGTTCCGCGACGGGCGCCACGGCCGCGGCGGGCGCCGAGGCGGTGGCGGGGCCCGCCGGCTGCTGCTGCGCCCAGGCGGGCGCGGAAGCCGCCATCAGCGCCGACAACACGGCGCCTGCGAGCGCGCGGCGGGGGAACGCAACAGAAGACGGAAAGGAACGGTTTTTTTTCATCGGCAAAGAGTCCACGATCAAGGGCCCCCGGCTTGGGGGGCAAAAAGCTGCATCATTATAGGCAGGGGATGGGACCGCGACGGCGCGGCAACGTTCCGCGCCGCATCCGGCAGGTAACGCGATGCTACGCCTGGTCGAGCGCGACCTTGAGCCGCGCCTGCACCAGGGCGCGCAGCACCAGCAGCTTGCCGTGGAAGAAATGCGACGCGCCGGGCACGACCACCACCGGAATGTCGCGCGGCCGGGCCCAGTCGAGGGTTTCCGACAGCGGCACCACGTCGTCCTGCTCGCCATGCACCATCAGGGTATCGGCCGGCACCGCGATTTCGCTTTGCTGGAAGCGCTGCACCGCGGCGCCCATCAGCATCAGCGCAGCAGGCAGGGTGGGATCGCCGGCTTCGGCCAGGCCGGCGTAGGTCTGCGCGGCCACCGCGGTGCCGAACGAAAAGCCCGCCAGCACCCACGGCGCCGTGGCCAGGTCGGGATGGCGTTCGCGCATTTGCGCCACCAGCGCCAGCATGTCGCGGGTTTCGCCGCGCGCCTTGTCGAACTCGCCTTCGGACTGGCCCACGCCGCGGAAATCCGGCCGCACCGCCACCAGGCCATGCTGCACGCAGGCGCGCGCGATGGTCGTGACGACCTTGTTGTCGCGCGCGCCCCCTTGCAATGAATGGGGATGCAAGACCAGCGCCCAGCCGCGCGGCGCCTGCGCGGGCCAGTCGATGGCGCAATCGATGCGGCCGGCCTCGCCGGTGAAGGTCTGGGTTTCGGTGCGTGCGGGCATGGATGAAAGCTGTCGGAAAACGCGTAGACTGCATGTTACCAACCCGCGCCGCGGCCCGGCCCGGCGCGCATGCCCTTACAATCGCCGCCATGCTTATCGATGCCCGCCATACCGAGCTGCCCGCGCCCGAGGCGCTGGCGCGCGAGCTGTCCGCGCGGCTGGACGGTTTCCAGGACATCGCCTGGACGGCCAGCACCGGCTCCACCAACGCCAACCTGCTGGCGCGCGCCCGCGCCGGCGCCGGCTCATGGCTGCAGGGCACCCACCTGCAGCAGACCGGCCGCGGGCGGGCCGGCCGCACCTGGCAGAACCGCGTCGGCGCGGCCCTGATGTTCTCGTGCGCCTTTCCGGTCCGCATGCCGGCCGGCCGCCTGCCCGCGCTGTCGCCGCTGGCCGGCCTGGCGGCCTGCGAAGCGCTGCGCCTGCTGGCCGGCGGCGCCGGCGGGCTGTGCGTCAAGTGGCCCAACGACGTGCAATGGCACGACGCCAAGCTGGCCGGGGTCCTGGTCGAATCGACCCGCGATCCGCACGTGCCGGGCGGCTACACGGTGGTGATCGGCATGGGCCTGAACCTGCGCGACGCCGACACCCTGTCGCAGGCGCTGGGCCGCGCCGTGGCGGACTGGAGCTGCGTCATCGAGCAATCCGGCAGCCGGCCGGTCGGCGCCGCCGACATCGTCTGCGCGGTCGCCGCCGCCTGGCGCGAGGCGGTGCGCGAACTGGAAAGCAGCGGCTTCGGGGCCTTCGGCCGCCGCTTCGACGCGGTCGACGCCCTGGCGGGGCGCGCCGTCAATGTCGTGGACCAGGGCACGGTGCTGTTCAGCGGCACCGCGCGCGGCCTGGACGACCAGGGCCGCCTGCAGCTGCAGACCGCCCAGGGGCTGGTGCCCGTCTCGGTCGGCGAAGTGTCCATCCGCCCGCAAACCACGGCCCCAGCATGATCCTGCTCATCGACTCCGGCAATAGCCGCCTCAAAGTGGGCTGGCTGGACCCCGACCACCCTGACGGCCCGCGCGAGCCGGCCGCCATTGCCTTCGAGACGCTGGACCCGGACGCCCTGGGCGACTGGCTGGGCACCCTGGCGCGCCGCCCGGCGCTGGCGCTGGGCGTCAACGTGGCCGGGGCGGCGCGCGGCGACGGCATCGGCGCGGCGCTGGCGCGCCACGGCTGTCCGATGCACTGGATCACCTCGCGCGCCGAACTGCTCGGCCTGCGCAACCGCTATACCCAGCCCGCCCAGCTCGGCGCCGACCGCCTGGTATCGCTGCTGGGCGTGCGCAGCCGCCTGCCGCGGGACCACGCGCCGTTCGTGCTGGCCTCGTTCGGCACCGCCACCACCCTCGACACGGTCGGCCCCGACGATGTCTTCATCGGCGGGCTGATCCTGCCCGGCCCGGCCCTGATGCGCAGCTCGCTGGCGCGCGGCACCGCCAACCTGCCGCTGGCCGACGGCCCGGTCACCGCCTTCCCGACCGATACCCACCAGGCCATCTCGTCCGGCGTCGCCGCCGCGCAGGCCGGCGCCGTGGCGCGCCAATGGCTGGCCGCCTGCCGGCATTTCGGCCGGCAGGCCGACATTTATGTGGCCGGCGGCGGCTGGCCCGAGGTACAACAGGAAACCGAACGCCTGCTGGCCGAAGCGGGTGGCGCGGCCGGCGCTCCGCCCGCGCCCGTCTACCTGGACCGCCCCGTGCTGGACGGCCTGGCGCTGCTGGCCGCGCAGCCGGACCCGCAAACCTTCTGAGCTTTCGCCCATGCGTGTGCTTTTCGTGCTGATCGTGGTCGCCAACCTGTGGGTCTATGCCCTGGGCCAGGGCTGGCTGGGCGGCCGGCCCGACGACGCCGGCCGCGATGCCGCCGCGGGACAGGAGCTGCACCCCGAGCGGGTGAAGATCCGCCCCTGAAGCCAGGCGGCGGCCCGGCGCCCGGCCCGCACGCTCACAACCAGCGCACCAGCGCCGCCAGCGTACGCTGCGTGGCGCCGGCATGCCCGGCCGCCCAGCGCCGGGCGGCCTGCCCCATGGCCTGGCGCCGCGCGTCGTCGTCCAGCAGCGCCAGCGCGGCGTTCAGGGCCGCCGGGGCATCGGGCGCGCGCAGCGCGGCGCCCGCGGCGATGGCGTCCTCGGCCGCCTGCTTGAAATTGTCCGTATGCGGTCCCACCACCACCGGCACGCCGGCCGCGCAGGCCTCGATCAGGTTCTGCCCGCCCAGGGGCGCAAAGCTCCCCGCCACAATGGCGACATCGGCGGCGGCATAGTAGAACGCCATCTCGCCCAGCGTATCGCCCAGCACGGCGTCGACCTCGCCCGCCACCGGCGGCAGCGCCTGGTCCGGCGCCGCGGCCCGCGACCGCCGCACGTGGACCAAGCCGGCCGCGCGCAATTGCGCGTCGGCCTCGTCGAAGCGCTGCGGGTGCCGGGGAATCAGCAGGTACAGCACCGGCCGGCCGCCGCCCGCGCGCGCGCGCATGGCGGGCGCGAACATCGCCTCCTCGCCCTCGCGCGTGCTGGCCACCGCCACAACCGGCCGGCCGAGCGCGCGGCGCCAGGCCTGCCCGGCCTGGACCTGGTCCGGCGGCAGGACCAGGTCGAATTTCAGGTTGCCGGTCACCTGCACGGCGCGCGCCCCGGCCTGCTCCAGGCGCCGGGCATCTTCGGGCGTCTGCGCCAGCACCGCGTCCAGGCCCACCAGCGCCTCGCGCAGCGCCCGGCCCAGCCACGCCGCCTGGCGCAGCGACGAGGCCGAGAAACGCGCGCTGACCAGCGCCATGGGCACCCCCAGGCGGCGCGCCTGGGCCAGCAGGTTGGGCCACACCTCCCGCTCGATCAGCAGGCCGCAGCGCGGCGCGTAGCGGGCCAGGAAGCCGCGCGCCGCGCCCGGGAAATCGTACGGCAGCCAGGTCTGGCGCAGCTGCCCGGCGGCGATGGCGGCCGGGAACAGGCGCGCCCCTTCGGCCCGGCCGGTGGCGGTCGTATGCGTCAGCAGCACCGGCAGGCCGCGTTCCAGCAGCGCCTGCACCAGGGGCTGGGCGGCGCGGGTTTCGCCCAGGCTGACGGCGTGCACCCACACCGGCGGCCGGGCAAATGGCGCCGGGGCGGCGGAATCGGCCCGGCCGAAGCGCGCGGCCGAGAAAATGCCCCAGTCGCCGCCGGCGCGCCGGGCGCGGCGCGCCATCCACAGCCAGGCCAGCGGCGCCGCCGCGTATAAAGCCAGGGTATAGACGCCGCGCCGCATCTCAGCGCGCCACAGGGCGGCGCCCGGCCTGGAAGGCGGCGGGCCGGCCCATGTCAGCCTGCCGCCAGCGCCTGGCCGACCGAGGCCAGCACCGCCTCGCGCGAAGGCGGAGCGCCGCGGTCTCCCAGGCTGGCCGTGAAGCTGGGCCCCACCAGGGGCGTGCGCACCGGGGTGGAGGCGCGGTAGATACCGATGGTCGGCCGGCCCAGGGCGGCCGACAGATGCGTCAGGCCGCTGTCCAGCCCCACCATGAGGCGCGCGCCGGCCAGCTGGCGGGCGATGGCCGTCAGGTCCATGCGCGGCAGCACTTCCGCGCCGTCGATGCCGGCCACCAGCGCCTGGGCGCGCTCGGCTTCCTGCGGATTGCCGGCCAGCAGGCGCAGGGTGCAGCCCGCCTCGCGCAGGCGCGCGAAGACGGCGCGCCAGTCGTCTTCCGGCCAGAGCTTGTCGTCGCGGCTGGCCGACGGCATGATGACCGCATAGCCGTAATCGGTGTTCAGATGATGATGCGGGCGCGCGCACTGCTCGGGCGCCGCGGCGCACGCGCGGGCCTCGGCCTGTGCCTGTCGCGCAAACGCCTGCAAGCCGAAATCGGGCGGCCCGCTATAGGTGTAGCCGAAAGTCAGCGCGGCCAAGGTGCGCTGGCGTATGACGGCCGGCTGCCAGAACTCCACCCGGTGGCGCACCTGGTAGAACAGCGAAGCCAGCGGCTCGCGGGCCGAACGCCAGTCCAGCCCATGGCGCACGCCGCGCGTCTGGCGCACCAGCCAGGCCGATTTCAACAGGGCCTGCATGTCCAGCACCACGTCGTACTGCACGGCGCGCAGCCGCTCGGCCAGGGCCCGCCGCTCGGCCTTCACCGGCTCCGACCACCAGGCCTTGCGCCAGCGGCGGTGCGCCACCTTGATGACCTCGTGGACAGCCGGATGCCAGGCGGGGATTTCGGCAAACGCCTCTTCCGCGACCCAGTCGATCACGGCGTCGGGCACATGCCGGGCAATGTCGGAAATAGCCGGCAGCATGTGCACCAGGTCGCCAAGCGACGATGTGCGGACGATGAGAATGCGAGTAGGCATCAAAGCGGGGCGGTGCGGTAGAAGCAGGAAATGTACAACACAACGAACCCTGGACGCCCGCCGAGCCGGCCACCAGCCTCAGAGCACCGACCCCACGCGGGCGCGGACGCGATGCTTGACGGCGCGATAGGCGCGCAGCGGAAAGGCCAGCATCGCCTCCACGCCGCGATCGACCTTGCCGAGCAAGGCCATCAGCTTCCAGAACGCAACGATGGGTATGTAGTTCAGCGCGCGGGCTATCTTCACGCCGCGATGCACTTTGCGCCCGAAGATGTCCCAGGCTATGCCGGTTTTCAGCCAGTCGGCCCCGAAATTCTCGTCCGCAACCGCGAAAATCTCGCGCAGGGCCCGCAGCCGGGGATAGCCGTGCAGAGTCTTGACGCGCTGAATCCAGGCCACGCAATGCATGCCCACATACCACATGAGCTGCTGGCGCTTGGCATCGAACTGCCCCTTCTTGCGATAGAAGGCCAGCATGTCCTGCAGCGCGGGGACGATGTTCAGTATGCGCTTATCCGTCTGCTGCATCGACTGGGTGGGCCGGGTGATGTCGTAGTTATAGAGCTCCTTATCTACATAGTAGATTTTCTTTGCAACGAGGTAGCTCTTGGGCGCAAAGTTCGCATCGGCGAAGAAAATGCCCGGCAGCAACCGCACATCGGGGTCGGCGAAAACGGAGCGATGGTAGATCCGGCCGCAGGGCGTCGCCCAATTCCGATACAACAAGTCGCGGTCCTGCGCCGATAGTTCGCGCTCCGTCTCGAACGGCACGGGCTTGAACGGCTGGGTACGGTCGCTGAAGCAGTAGCGCAAGTTGCCGATCAGCAGGTCGGCGCCGGTTTCTTGCGCCTTGTCGTACATGAACTCGATCGCGTCGGGGTCGAGGAAATCGTCCCCGTCGACGATGATGATGTACTCGCCGGTCGCGCGGTCAATGCCGTAGTTGCAGGCCGCGCCATGCCCGCCGTTGGGCTTGATGAACGACTTGAACATGGCCGGATACTGCGCCACGTACTCATCGATGATCAGTTGGCTGTCATCAGTGCCGCCATCGTTGACGACAAGTACTTCGATGTCCTGGCAAGTCTGCCGGGCCAGCGAGGCCAGGCAGCGTTCGACATAGAACTCCAGGTTGTATACCGGTACGACTACGCTTACCTTCGGCATTACTTCGACCCGCCCGCGAATTCTTTTTCATAGACATCGAGCGCACGCTCGATGATGTTGTTCATGTCGTAGTAGCGGTATTCGGCCAGCCGGCCCACCAGCTTGAGGCGTTCGAACGACTCGGCCAGCTTCAGGTACTTGGCGTACAGCTCGGCGTTGCTGTCCTTGGGTATGGGGTAGTACGGGATGCTCTTGGAAGGCACGCGCCGGTCGTATTCCTGCGGGTACTCTTTCATGATGGTCGTCTTGGCCGGCTTGACGTCCATCAGGTGCTTGTACTCGGTAATACGCGTGTAGGCCTGGGTATTGGGGTAATTCACCGTGGCGGTCGGCTGGTAGTAGTCCATGTCGTGCGTCTCCAGGTCGAAGCGCAGCGACCGGTACGGCAGCTCGCCATAGCAGTAGCCGAACAGCTCATCCAGGGCGCCGGTGTAGATCACCGTGCCATCGAACGGGCGGCCTTCGAACAGCACGGCGCCGGTATCGGCCTGCAGGCTCAGCAGCTGGCTGGCCTTGGTGTTCAGGCGCACCTCGATCAGCGGATGGGCCAGCATTTTCTCGAACATCGCCGTGTAGCCATCCTTGGGCAAGGCCTGGTGGCTTTCCTGGAAATACCGGTCGTCGTACGACAGGTGCACCGGCACGCGCGCCGTGATCGTTTCGAAATCCAGGTTCTCGGGCTTGTCGCCCCACTGCTTGGTGGTGTAGTTCAGGTAGATATTCTGGAAGATGAAATCGCCCAGCTCGCGGATGCGCACGTCGTCGTGCTTGCGCAGCACCGACACCGGCACCTTGACGTCCATGCCGAACTCGCCGACCAGCAGGTCCTTCAATTCGGCCGCCTGGTCCGGCAGCAGCTTCTCCAGCGAGGTCAGGTTGAAGGGCACGGGCACCAGTTGGCCCTGCACTTCGGCCAGCACGCGATGCTGGTACGGATGCCAGCCCGTGAATTGGGAGATGTATGCCAGCACGCGCGGGCTATTGGTGCGGAACAGGTGCGGGCCGTACTTGTGCACCCGTATGCCGTGCTCGTCCTGGTAGTCGTACATGTTGCCGGCCACGTGATCGCGCTGTTCGATCAGCAGCACGCGCCGGCCCTGCTGGGAGGCCAGGCGCTCGGCCAGGATAGACCCGGCGAAGCCGGTGCCCACGATGATGACGTCGTAATTGCTCATGTCTCAAACCTTCAGTACCGACCGGATCGCGCTTTCCATCTGCGGCGCCACCTTGTCGACGGTGTACTCGTTGTAAACCGAATAATCGGGGGTGATCTTCTTGTCTATGTATCGTTTCAATACATAGGCAATGCGGTCGATGCGGGCGTCTGCAACGAGATTCCCGGCCCGCGCCATGATTTCGGCAGTGGGCCCCTTGGGCATCGTGACTGAGGCTATCGGCCTGCGCGCGCCCATGTAATCCGTCAACTTGCCCGGAAAAAACGGATTGCAGTCCAGGCCGTCTTCCTCCGGGGAGAACAGCCCGTCGATCAGCAGCAAGGCGTCCGCCTCGCACATCAGGCGCAGGCTCTCCGCATAGGACACGGGTTTTTCGAACCGCACGTGGCTGGAATTGCGCATTGCAGCATGCTGCTGCAGGTCCTGCGCGCCGGGAGAGGCGCCATAGAATCGTATCTCGAAGCGGCTGTGATACTCGGGATAGATTTCAAGCAGGCGATCCACCGCGCGGAGAACCGGCGTAGCCGTACGCTTGATGTAGTACAGCATGCCCAGGTGGGAAAAAACGAACTTGTCGTTACTTTGCGTTGCCGTTTGCGGGTACATCCGCGGGTCGAAGCAATGGGGAATGACCACAGCCTTGTCCGCCAGAGGCGCCAAATCGCCGGTGAACATGAGATCGCGCTGGTAGCTATTGTTCAGAATGACGCGATCGGCCTGGCGCAGGGTGTCGCGTTCGATGGCGCGGTCTTCGGCCGCCAGCGGGAAGCCCCGGGTTACATACGGATTGCGCACGAACAGGTCGCCGAAATAGGCAATCCAGGGCAGTTCGGGATGCAGCTTCTTGATTTCTGCCGCTGCAGCGTGACTGACCAGCTCATTGGAATGCGAAATGATGAAGTCGAATTGCTCGCCTGACCGGGCATAAGCATCGAGCACGGCGCGCACGAAAGCCGCGCGCGCCGACTCGGTGCGCGGATTGGCGTGATCCACCTTGACTTCGATCCGCTCTATGTCGGTGGATGCATACTTCAGTACCTGGTCGTCACGCCGGTCGCGCGCGGCCTGGACCACCGTATACGAGATATTCGTGTCCTTGATGCGCTTGAAAAAGTCCAGATCGGCCGAGCCGATATAGGGCGCGAAAAACCACGAGACAGCAAATCCTTTCAGTTTCTTCATTCCTTTCCACATCCTTGCCGGCCTTGCTCCATGCTGCGGTGACGCAAGCCGTGCGGTTACATGCTTCTAGTTATTCCTGCCGGACGCTGGGCGCGCTTGCGGTCAGCCCACCTGCACCCGCCATCGCGGTCAATCGTGCGCGCCTTTCTTCATCAGACGTGACCACCAACCCTGCGACTCCGCCCTCTCCTGCTCCGCTTGCCGCAACGCATCGAGCTGGCCGCTTAACCCGGCAATCCGTCGCTGGCTCTCCGCCAGGGAAACGGCTACCGACGCCAGGTCGTCTCTTTCAGTTCGCCACTGGGCTCGCTGGAAGTAAAAACCATATGATGCCGCCAACGCTGGCGAAAAATGCCGCGCGCCGTGCACTACACGGCCAATCTCGTAAAACAGGGTATCCGATTGCAGATAGGACGCGGGGTCCGACTGCACGGTTTCAGACTGGATAAGGGCGTGCAGCGTGGTCGCGAGCGGCGCCGCCGATACGTGCAGGGCGGCGAGCTGCTTCGAAAAGTTCTCCCATACCGCAGATTCCGCATGGCGCTGCCCGACTTTCCGGCACAGTGCCGCATCGCCTGCAGGGTGTCTTGCCAATTGCCCGCGCAGTTCTTCCGCGGAAATATTGGGCAGGCTGCGTCCCGAAAAATTGGCGACGGCGGCGGCTTCGAACAGCCCGTCGTCGACCATGCCCTTCACTCCGTCGTAGCCAACCAGGCAGCACCGCTGCCCTGCCGCCAGGCCTTCAAGCAATACGCGTCCCATGCCCGCCACGCCGCCGCTGGCGCGCATCAGTTCCGCCACATCGGCGCGTACCCCCAGGAAGCGCACATAGTCCGTCAAGCCGTCCTGTGTGAGCTGTTGTTGCAGCACAGCCTGCGCCGGCCCTTCGCCGACGACGTCGATACCTGGCAGGCCGGCTTGGCGCGCAAGGCTGACAAACTGGCGGATACCCACGATCTTGAACGGATCCAGGCGGCTGACTACCAGCCAGCGCGCCGGCTCGGCGGTCGATGGTTGTGGGCGAAAAGCGTGAGAGTCCACTGCATTCGGCTGCATGACGAGCCGGTCGTCATGCACATAGACTGCCGCCAGCGACCGAACCTCTTCCGAAACGGCAATCACGCGGTCGGCGTGAGCCAATATCACGCTGCCGAGCAGGAAATCATTGAGCGGCCCGTACCCCGCGCTCAGCGAACTGGGTCCATGTAGCGTCGCCACATAAGGCAGGCTTTCGAGCTTGGCTGCCAGGAAGGCGGGAAAGAGGCTGATGAAGGGATGCGCGTGCACGTGCGTGATAGCGTGCTGCCGCATGAACTCGCGCAGTGTGCGCGTTGAATGCAGCAAATCTGCTGCACTGGCCGCGGCGCTCAGCCGCAGGCCGCTACACTGCCCGACGAGCTCGGCAGGCAAGAGCTCAGGCCGAGGCTCACCGCCGCATGCCAGGTACACATCCCAGCCCAGCTGCGACAAGATGCGCACCTGGCCGCGAATGTATGTCTCCAGGCCTCCGACGTCGAATTGTTCGGTAATGATCAACAAGGAAGGCATGTGCCGCTCACAATTTGGCGACGCTGACCGACGAGCGCAGCGCTGCAATGCCGCCGCCGCGCAATGGCCGCTGGCTGATCTTCAGAATAATGGCATCCGTCTTGCGGTCCAGGTATTCCATGTGCGCCTGCGTCACCTCCTCGGCAATGGCCAGGGTCGCGAAGTACGTGCCTTCGCCCAGGGTCAGATCCAGGTCGAATTCGATCCGCAGTCGATCGCCGCGCTGCGGCGATGGGTAACTGGTGCCGTGATACATGGTGCTCGTGCCAAATGCCGACACGCCTTCGATAGTGCGGATGAGCAGCCCGGCCTGCAGCATTGTAATGGGAGCGAACACGTCGACATCGACAGTGATCACGGCCTTTTGTCCGCTCTGGAAAGCTTCGCAGGGCTCGCCTCGCTCGTCGCGAGCCTGCCATCCCCTGATGAGCGCCCGGGCATCGCCGTCTTCAGCAGCCTGTTCAGGCTGCTCGGCCGGCGATGCGCTCTCTGCGTCGGTAGCCGCCTGTTGCGGCTGGCTGGCATTCAGGTAGCGCAGGTAAGTCTTCTCGTCCGAATAAAGCAGCGCATGGTACTGGTCGATGACTTCCTTGGCCGGCCCGAGCGCATGCAGTTCGCCGCGATGCAGCAAGGCGGCGCGCTGGCAGAATTTTTCCACCGTCGAGGTCGAGTGCGTCACGATGAGGATCGCGCAGCCGGCGGCGCGCAGGCCTTCGATATAGTCGAAGCACTTGCGCTGGAATTTCTCGTCGCCCACCGAGAGCGCCTCGTCGACGATCAGGATGTCCGGCTGCACGCAGGCCTGCACGGCGAATGCCAGCCTCACGTACATGCCGCTGGAATAAGTCTTGACCGGCTGGTCCAGGTGCTCGCCGATGTCGGCGAACGCCGCGATCTCGTCGAAGCGGGCGTCCATCTGCGCCTTGGAGAATCCCAGCACGGAACCGTTCAGGTACACATTTTCGCGGCCAGTGAATTCGGGATTGAAGCCGGAGCCGAGTTCGAGCAGGGCCGCCAGCTTGCCCTTGACATCCACATCGCCCGTAGTGGGCGAGAGCGTGCCGGCAATGATCTGCAGAAGCGTGCTCTTGCCGCTGCCGTTGCGCCCCAGGATGCCCACCGTCTCGCCCTTGCAGACATGGAGGGACACGTCGCGCAGGGCCCAGAACTCCTTGAAGTACTGGCGCCGGCCGAACGACAAGAATTGCAGCAGGCGATCACGCGGCTGCGCGTACATCTCGAAGCGCTTCGAGACGTTGTCCACCGAAATTACGCGTTCACAAGACATCGGCGAACCCTTTCCTCGTTTTCTGGAACCATGCGAAACCCAGCATGGCGACCGCGATCGCGGCGATCATATATAGCGTCCAGGTGTCCCAGGCAATCGGCTTGCCCCAGAACAGCACATCGCGCCCCTGTTCGATGATCAGCGTCAGCGGGCTGATGTGCAGGAAGGGGCGATAGCGCTCGGGCAGGATCTCGGCCGAATAGAAGATCGGCGACAGGAACATGAGCACCGTGGTGACGATGCCGATGAATTGCGTGACATCGCGCAGATACACGCCCAGCGCAGCCAGGAACCAGCTCAGGCCCAGCGTCATGATCGCCAGCGGCAGCACGACCAGGGGGAACAACAGCACGGTCGGGTGCGGCACGCCGAACAGGATCACATAGAAAATCAGCCATACCAGCAGGCTGATCAGCATGTGGAACAAGGCCGAGCCGAGCGACACGCAGGGCAGGACTTCCAGCGGGAAGACCACTTTTTTCACGTAGTTGGCGTTGCCCAGGATGAGCGAGGGCGCGCGGTTGATGCATTCGGCGAACAAGTTGAAGATGATCAGACCGGCGAACAGCACCAGCGCGAACTCCGCCTTGGACTCGCTGCCGCCGGGCCAGCGCGCCTTGAACACCACGCTGAACACGAACGTATAGACCAGCAGCATCAGGACCGGGTTGAAGAACGACCACAGCAGGCCCAGGGCCGAGCCGCGATAACGCCCGATGACTTCGCGCTTGACCAGGTTGCCGATCAACTGGCGATGAGTACCCAGGCTCTTGAGCAGGTACAGCAGCGAAGGATTGTGTTTTGATAGCCTAGACACGAACGTCAGCTTCCACTTGAATATGACCAGTCATTGAAACATGCCGCACCATGCGCAGCGCTTGCGCAGCGCATTGACCGCGTAGCACGCGAACAGCCAGGCGCTGCGCGCCACCGACAAACCCAGCGTCTGCCGGTAGATGCGCCACTGCCAGCCGGCCGCGCGCAGCTTGTTGCCGGACAGCGAGCCCGCGCTGGCGCGGTAACGCGCCAGGGGCTCATCCGAAGGCGTGGCGCGGGCCTCGCCGACACGCTCGATGGCATGCAGCCAGAAAAGATAGTCCTCGTGGCGCACCGGCTCGAACCGCAGGTCGGCCAGCTCGGCCCGCCGGAAAATGCCGGTCAGATTGCCGATATGGTTCGACGTGAGCATATCGGCATATCGGACCACGGCGGGCACGCGCACCCGGGACAGCTCCCGGCCATCTTCGTCGACGCGCAGGTAGGCCGCATAAGAAATGGCCGCGCCGGACTGCTCCATGAAGGCCAGCTGGCGCGCCAGCTTGGCGGGCTCCCAGGTGTCGTCGCTGTCCAGGAACGCCACATAGCGGCCCCGCGCCATTTCCAGGGCACGGTTGCGGGCCGCCGCGACGCCCTGGTTGCGCGGCTGCCGTTCGTGGCGAATGCGCGCATCGCGCTGCTGGTAGGCGCGCACGAGGCCGGCGGTTCCGTCGGTCGACGCATCATCGACGACGATCAATTCCCAGTCCTGGCAGGTCTGGGCCAGGACCGAATCGATCGCCGCGCCGATGAAACGCCCGGCATTGTACGCCGGCATGACGATCGAGACGGCGGGCGGATGCTCATGCGTCATGCGCCGCCCCTTTTCAGCAGCGCACGGATGCGCGCCACATAGACCCCGCAGTAATGCTCCTGGAAGTACGAGGCATAGCGTTGCCGCCATAGCGCGCGCGCCTGGGCCCCCGCCTGGCGCACCGCCGGCCCGGTAAGCCCGGCCAGCCATTGGCGCAGCGCGTCCGCCCCCGGCGGCAGCGCCCACCCGGTGCCGTGCGCCTGGACCCGGCGTCCGGGCGGCGTGTCGCTGGTAGTGACCAGGGCGCGGCCCAGCATCAGGTGCTCATAGTATTTATTGGGGGAGGCGTAGGCATGGTTGGAGACCGAGGGGTAGTAGCATGCCGCGATGATGTCGGTGTCCGCCATCAGCGCCAGCCCCTGCTCGCTGGGCATCGGCCCGTGGAAGAATACGTTGGCGTGTCGGCGCGCGGCGGTGGCGAAGTCTTCCTGCAGCGCGCCGTAGCCGGCGACGTGCAGTTCGACATCGTCGCGGCCCGCGCATACGGCCAGCAGGTCCTCCAGGCCCCGATGGCGCGCCTCCAGCACGCCGAAATAGCCGATCTTCCAGGGCGGCCGGGCCGGGCTGGGCGCCGGCTCGGGCATGTCGACATGCGGCACGTTCTCCAGCACCAGTACGTTGCCGCGGCCGGCCGGGATGCCGTGCTGCGCCAGCCGCTCCTCGCTGGCCAGCAGCGTGAGCGGCGCCCCCAGGGCCAGGCGGCGTTCCAGGGCGTCCAGGATGCGCCCGGGCCAGCCGCCGATGTTGCGCACCGCGGTGTACTTGTCATAGATGTCGAACACCAGGCGACGCCGGAACAACGCGCAAAACAGCCAGCAGGCCAGCGCGCAGTCGAGATCGACGGCATGGACCACCTGCGCGCGCGCGCGATGGCGGACCAACTGCCGCAGAATGTACAGATTCCAGAGCAGCAGGGCGGCCGCGTTCGACCAGCCTGCTCCCAGCCGCGCACGCCGCTCGAAATAGTCGCAGCGGGAATCCGGCGCGGCGGCCGCGCCAGTCTTGTTCCAGCCGATGAAGCGCCACGACAGGCCGGCCGTATCCAGCGCCTTGAAATACTTGCCCAGGCGCGCATCCAGGTCGGCAATATAAGAGCGTACGAATATCACCATGCCGTACTGTCTCAGGCCCTGTGGCGCTTTTTCTTTTTCAGCACCATCCACTTCGGCATGCGGAACAGCACCAGGCGGCGGTACAGCACCACGTAGGTCACCGAGAACGCCGCCACACAGACCATCAGCATGACGGGCAGTTGCCAGAACAGCACCGCGGGGATCACCGCCAGCGACGACAGCAGCCACAGGTACGGCGACGTCAGCGAATTGCGCCAGGTCAGGTGGTGCGCTTCGCGCGAGCCTACCGCCCAGCGCACCACGCGCTTGTAGATCAGCATGTGCAAGTGCACGCCATCCGGCGCGCCGGGCGAGCGGCCGCGCAGCCAGCGCTTGCGGTAAATGGAGAACAACGTCTCGAAAATGGGATAAATGCACAACAGCAGCGGGAACCAGGCCGACACTTCGGGGTGGCGCGCCAGCAGCAGCACGGACAACTCGCCGATCATGAACCCCAGGAAATAGGCGCCGCCGTCGCCCAGGAAAACATGGCCGCGCGGATAATTCCAGATCAGGAACCCGACCACGCCGCCCAGCATGCCCAGGGCCACGATCAGCAGCATGCGGTCGCCCACATAGAAACAGACGTAGGCGAAGCCGGCGAAGATCATCGCCGACACCACCGCCGCCAGGCCGTTGTAGCCGTCGATGATGTTCAGGGCGTTGGCCGCGCCGCTGATGGCCACCATGGTGAAGACGAACGAGACGATGCCGAACTGCAACAGCCAGTCCAGGCCGATGATGTCCACCCGCGTGACGGCCGCCCCCAGCAGGAAATAGGCCAGCGCCCCGGACGCCATGGCCAGCAGCAGGCGAGTGAGCACCCGCACGCTCTTGGTCAGGTCCTCGGCCAGCCCGCCCAGGAAGGCGGGCGCGGCCGCCAGCATCAGCAACAGCAGTTCGGGCAGCTCCTGCGGTTCGCGCACGGCTGCCACCATACAGGTGGTCGCCATGGCGACCACCAGCGACACGCCGCCAATGCGCGGCACGGGCTTGGCGTGATACTTCTGTACGCCGTCGAGTTCATAGTCGATGGTCAGGCCGTTGTGCCAGAAGCGGCACCGGACAATCAGCGCAGTGAACACCAGCGAGGTAAGGAACGCTGTCAACAGATATTGCATATCAAGGCTATGTAAAGACCGGCCCGGAGCCGATCCCGGGCGGATTGTATGGGTTGGCGCCCTTGCGTGGTGTTTCCGGATACTGGATTGGTCCGCAGATGTTAGTCTGCCGACCGGCCCTGCAAGCGGGAGTTTCGCGCCTATTTGCCGGCAAATTACGCCATCTCAGTTATACTTGCCGCGCAAAACGCCCATTCAGCGGCGCTGCAGCCTTCCATTCGGTACGTCCGGTAACTCAAGCTGCACCATTGCCCGTCCTCCTTTGCGTATTCTCGATGCAAATCCTGGGCAATTGGTTATATTTTATTTCATTTGCATTATCTTGTAGTATTTGTTGCAGCAGACGGTAGCCCTTCATGCTGCAAGCGGCCCGGACGGCCATCTCCATGACGCATTCCACTCTACGCCATGCTTCCCTGCTGGTCACCGTTCTGGTGGGCCTGCTGCCCGTGCTGACATTGACCGTGGGCGGCGGCAGCGGGCTGTTTTATCTGCTGTCGCTCGCCTGTCTCGTCATTATCGCGGCCACGCCGGCGCCGCGCCGCCTGGCGCCCATGCGGCCCTATCGCTGGCTGATCGCCGCGCTGTGCCTGCCGCTGGCGGCGGCCTTGCTCAGCCAGTGGCTCAATGCCGAATGGGGCGGCGCCGAGGTCGAGCGCGGGCTGCGCATCGCCCTGGGCTTCCCTTGCCTGGCGGCGGCCTTCCTGCTGGTGGAGCGCGAGCGGCTGCGCCAGTCTGCCTGGGGGCCGCTCGCGGCGGGCGTGCTGGCCACGGCGATTGTCGCCTACCTGGCCGGCCCGGCGCTGAAGCGTCCGCTCACGCCCCAGTTCAACGCGGTCGGCTACGGCAACCTGATGCTGTTGATGGCCGTACTGGCGGTCTATAGCGTGGGCTGGCAGCTGACGCGCCATCCGCGGGCGGAGCGCGCGCTGAAAATCGCCGTGGCGGCGCTCACGTTCGCCGGCTTCGTGCTGACCCAGACTCGCACCGGCTGGATGGCGATCCCCGTATTCGCCCTCATCGGCGTGGCGCTGGCGGGATGGCTGCGCCGGCCGCTGCGGGCCCTGGCGGCGCTGGCCGGCATCGGGCTGGTGGCGCTGGCCATCGGCGCGTCCAGCCCGGCGCTGCGCGACCGGGTGCTCAAGGGCGCCCAGGAAATCCAGCAGTGCATGACGGTCGACCCCACCGCCGATACCTCCATGTGCATTCGCCTGCAGCTGTGGGGCGCCTCATGGCACATGATCAAGAGCGACCCCTGGTCGGGCATCGGCGGCGGCTCCAGCTTCAACGACGCACTGCAGCAGCGCGCCGCGGCGGGCGCGGTCTCGTCGTACGTGGCGCGTGATTTCGGCGAGCCGCACAACGACATCCTGATGGCGCTGGTCACCTACGGCCTGCCCGGCGGCGTGGCGCTGCTGATGCTGTACTTCGCGCCGGCATGGCTGTTCGCGCGCCGGCTGAGCCTACGCGTGCCCCAGCCCGAGCGCGTCGCGGCCGCCATGGGCCTGGCGGTGTGCCTGGGCTTTGCGGTGTTCGGGCTGACCGAACTGATGTTCCGGGGCATGCGCTCGGTCAGCCTGTATATCATCCTGATTGCGCTATTCACCGCATTGTCTGCGCCAAACCCTAGTCAAACCCGGCATTTAGCGCCAGAATAGGTTCCAAAGCGGTTGACAAAAGGGTCCACAGGCTCGCAAGGAGACTGTCATGCGCATTGCCGATGCTCAATGGATTCCCGCCACGCAGCACCAGACCTGGGATGCCCTGATGGATCCCGAGGTGCTGCAGAAGTGTCTGCCAGGATGCGTCAAGGTGGAACGACGAACCCCCACCGAATACGCACTGGCCATCCACGCCACGGTGGGTGGCATGGATGCCGACTACGAAGGCGAGATCCTGCTTTCCGACCTCAACCCGCCGCATAGCTGTACGCTGGCCTTCGAAGGCAAGAGCGAAACCGCCTGCCTGGCCATCGGCACCGCCCAGGTCACCCTGTCGCCCAAGGACCACGGCACCCGGCTGGCCTACACCGTGGCCGCCATGGCCGGCGGCACGCTTGGCAAGGTGGGCGAGCCGGCCTTGATGAAGGCCGGCGGCAAGCTGGTCGGCAAGTTCTTCGCGGCGTTCATCGACCACATGGCCAAGCTGCCGCGCACCGCGCCGCCGCCCGAGCCCGAAGAGCCGGAACGCGGGCTGGCCGCGTCGCGCTGGTCCTGGCTGGCGGTGGCCGCCGTGGTGCTGGTGATCCTGGGGTATCACGCCTTCTACAAATAAGTGTTATCCCTAACAGGCTGGTGATATGCTTGGCGCCATGACGACGCCAGCCTCACCTGCGCCCGACACTCCCCCTTCCGACCCTCCCCGCTCGCGGCGCGACCTCCTGATGGCCATGGCCGGCGTCTCGGCCACCGTGGTGCTGGCCGCCTTCGACTCGACCATCGTCAGCACCACCTTGCCGCGCGTGGCGGCGGCGCTCAACGGCATGGCGCTGTACGCGTGGGTCGGCACCGGCTACCTGCTGGCCACCGCCGCCTCGATCCTGATCTTCGGCCGCCTGGGCGACCTGTTCGGCCGCAAGCCGCTGATGCTGTTGTCGGTCTCGATCATCGCGCTCGGTTCGATCGCCTGTGGCCTGGCGCAATCCATGCTCCAGCTCATCGCCTTTCGCACGCTGCAGGGCATCGGCGGCGGCATGATGATCGCCACCGCTTTCGCCGCCCCCGCCGACCTGTTCCCCGACGCCAAGGAGCGCGTGCGCTGGCTGGCGCTGGTGTCGGCCGCGTTCGCCATGGCCAGCGGCATCGGGCCGCTGCTGGGCGGCGCGGCCACGCAGGCGCTGGGCTGGCGGGCCGCGTTCTTCATTTCCCCGCTGGCGGCGCTGGCGGCGCTGTTCCTGCTGGCGCGCTATTTTCCGCGCATCCGCCCGCTGCACGCGTCCCAGGGCGGCCAGCGGGTCGACTGGGTCGGCAGCATCCTGCTGGTGGTCGCGGTGGGCGCGCCGCTGGCGGCCATGGAGCTGGCCTTCGCCCCCGGCGAACACGCGCACCCCATGCTGGCGCTGGCCCTGGCCCTGGCGGGCGCGGCCGCCATCGCCTTGCTGCTGCCCTACGAAAGGCGGGTGGCCTCGCCAATATTTCCGCTGCGGGTGATCGCCAGCCGCGAACCGCAGTTGCTGAACCTGGCCGGCCTGGCGGTGGGCGCGGTGATGTTCATCCTGATCTTCTACAGCCCGCTGCTGCTGCAGCACGAAATGGGCTACACCCCCAGCCAGGCGGGCCTGCTGCTGACGCCGCTGGTGGCCGCCATCCCGATCGGCAGCATCGTCAATGGCCAGCTCTTTCCCAAGCAGAGCGAGCCGCAGCGCCTGATGGTGTTCGGCGGCTGCTTGCTGGCGGCCGGCTCGCTGATGGTGCTGATGTTCGGTCCGGACAGCTCCACGACCTGGATCCTGGCCGCCTTCTTCGTCAACGGCATCGCGCTGGGGTTCATGCTGCCCAACCTGACGCTGTTCATGCAGATGCTCAGCGAACGGCGCGACGTGGGCGTGGCCTCGGCACTGGTGCAGACCACGCGCGCCATCGGCAGCGCGGCGGGCACGGCGCTGGTCGGCATCGCCATCTCGCGCAGCTCGGTGCTGGACGGGGTCCGCATCGGCCTGGTGGCCTGCGCGGCGTTGGCGCTGGGCAGCGCCTACCTGGCGCATCGCGTCAAAATGAAGAACGTCCTGACCCGCGCCACCAACCGGCGCAAACACTGATCGGAACCTGATCCATGCGTCATCGCGACTTGCTGGACCTGCTGCTGCTGGCAGCGGTATGGGGCGGCTCTTTCCTGTTCATGCGGGTCGCCGTGCCCGAATTCGGCCCCGGGCCGCTCATGGAGCTGCGCGTCGGGCTGGCGGCGCTGACGCTGCTGCCGCTGGCCCTGCTGCGCGGCAAGCTGCCCGTCATTGCGCGGCACTGGAAAGCCGTGCTGGTGGTGGGCACGCTCAACTCCGCTATCCCCTTCCTGCTCTATGCGTACGCCGCGCAGTCGCTGGGCGCGGGGTTCATGTCGGTGGCCAACGCCGTCACGCCGGTATGGGGCGCCGTGATCGGCTGGCTGTGGCTGAAAGACAAGCTGCCCTGGACCCGCGCCCTGGGCCTGGCCATCGCCCTGCTCGGCATCGTGGTGCTGGTCTGGGACAAGCTCGATTTCGGCGCCGGCGGGGATGGGCCCGCCGTGCTGGCGGCGGTCTCCGCCCCGCTCTTCTACGGCATTGCCGCCAACTGGACCAAGCGCTTCCTGGGCGAAGTGGATGCCTTGTCGAACGCCACCGGCAGCATGGTGGCGGCGTCGCTGGTGCTGGCGCCGCTGGCCATCGCCGGCTGGCCCGCGCAGCCGGTATCGTGGCAGGCCTGGAGCGCCACCGTGGCGCTGGCCCTGCTGTGCACCGGCATCGCCTACATCATGTTCTTCCGCCTCATCGCCAGCGTCGGTCCCACCGGCGCGGTCAGCGTCACCTTCCTGGTGCCGGTGTTCGGCGTACTGTGGGGCGTGTGGTTCCTGGACGAAGTCGTCACCGGCCAGATCCTGGCCGGCGCCGCGGTGATCCTGGTGGGCACCGCCCTGGCGCTGGGGCTGGTGCGCTGGCCGAGGCCGCGGGCCCAGGCAAGTTGATGCTCCTGCGCGGACACAGGCGCCGCAATGTCAAATTGAAACAAGCGAGACAAATTTTGTAGTTGCCTGATGCTCCGTGGCAAAGGTTGCTAGCATGCCGCTGCCCCGGCGCGGCACGCGCCGGGGCGCGCTGCACCGGTTCCCTCCCACAACGGCAGCCCCATGGACGTCAGATCACTCGAAAGATCGGGAAAGGTCGCCGCTCTGCGCGGTGGCGGCGAACTGTTGCTGATCGGCCCCAACCACGTCTTCGACGGCATCGCGCCGGCGCTGATCATCCGCGACGCCTCGCGCCTGCGCGCGGTGCTGTATCCGCACCTGCGCAACGACAGCTCGCTGACCAAGCTGGCCACGCTGTACCGCCAGCTGGTGTGCACCGGCTCGGTCGGCGGCCACTATTCGCCGCAGCAGACCACCGACCAGATGGTGACCCTGATGCAGTACGGGCACATCGCCGCGGTGGCGCTGCCCGACACGTCGGGCAACGACGGCACCGGCAACACACAGCCGATCAGCCCGGCCGAGAACCCGCCGGGCCCGGTCTCGCAATGGTCGCTGGCCGACCGCTTCGGCTACGTGCTGCGCCACTCGACGGAGCATATGTCGGACGCCATGGCCCGCGAAGTGCGGGACAAGCTGCTCGACCCGGGAACGCTGGCCACGATAGTCGGCGTGCTGGTGGTGTGGGCCGGCTCGCATGCGGTGGGAGTGGGTTTCGTGGCCGACGCGGCGTTGCTGGCCATCGGCTTCGCGCTGGCGGGCTGGGCCATCTTCGACGGCATCAAGTACTTGGCGCGCTTTTTCAACCTGACCATGAATGCCTCCAGCGAACGCGAGCTGAACGAGGCAGCCAGGCAGTTCGCCGAGGGCGTCACCGCCATCGGGGTGGGCGCGCTGATCGGCCTGCTGACGCGCGGCGCGAGCAGGCTGGCGCCGCGGCCGGTGGGGCGGTCGACGCCGCGGCCGGCCGCGGAAACCCCGCAAACGCCGCGGCAGGCGGCAGACACCACCGCGGCCAAAGGTCCCTCCACGCGGCCGTGGAGCCCGTCACGCACCGCGCAAGATAAAATTCCGAAGGATTGGGGGGAAGGACTGCCGAACCGCAAGGGTGCCGGTTATCGCTGGCAAGATCCGTCGAATCCCGGCAATGGTGTCCGGATCGATCAAGGCAACCCGCTCAGTACCTACCCGACTCAGCAAGTCGATCACGTGGTGGTCCGCTCCAACGGACGTGTACTGGGTCGCGATGGCCTGCCGTTGCCCGGCACCGGCAGCGTTAAAGCGAACCCGGAGTTGTCACACATCCCTCTCAGCGAATATGAAAAATGGAAGACCTGGAACACTCCGGATTGATGTATCCGAACATGCGGCAAGAACTGCTGGAATATCTGGACGGTTTGGCCGACAGGGACTACCAGCAGAAGGTATGGGTACGAGGCGAACCCTACCCCGGCGTCGAGCACGATGAACTGGACTATGCGCTGCATTTCCTGTTCGACGATACGGATTTGGCCAGCACACCAGAAAAGTCGATCGGCGTGTTCCTTTTCAACGATGATGAGGCACGCGCGGTCCATTCCGTCGCCCAGGCCCTTGACGCGCTGCTGACCCAGTATGGCGTCAACCTGAGCGATGCAGAGTATCTGGCGAAACCCGAGTGGACCCAGGTTGTCGACGCGGCCAGGCTGGCACTGCAAACGCTGAAGAAGGCGGACCCGGCTGCCACATGACAGCGCCACGGCACCCATCATGCGGAGCCGTGGCCGCGCTGGCCCGGCCGATCCCGGCTCGGCCATGTTCGGCAAGAACGGCGCGCACATCGTGCCGGCCAATCCAGTACCGTGGTGATCATGGACGCCCGACAACTCATGAATGCCTCCCGGCTGATTGCCCGGAACCACCTGGCCGACAGTGTGAACTGACCATGGGCGAAGGCAAGCCCCGCGCCTGACTCAGTACTCCCCGGCGCGCCCCGTCAGCGCCACGCCGATGCGCAGCAAGGTGTACGACACCGCGTCCGCGCAGCGCCGCAGCCAGCCGCGACGCTGGTAGTCGAGCGTCCGCACGAAGCGCCCGCCGTCGGCGATGGCGTCCTCCAGGCGGTGCTGGAGGTCCCAGGCGAACGGCTGGTCGTCGACCAGCACGTTGGCCTCGCGCGCCAGCAGCAGGCTGAACGGATCCAGGTTGGACGACCCCACGGTCGCCATGTTGTCGATGACCGCGACCTTGGCGTGCAGGTAGCCCGGCATGTATTCGTAGATTTCGATGCCGCCGCGCAACAGCTGGTCGTACAGGGCGCGCGTGGCGTGATACTGCATGCGGTATTCGACCTTGCCCTGCAGCAGCAGGCGTACCCGCACGCCCCTGGCGGCGGCCTGCAGCAACGCCTTGCGGAACTTGCGGCCCGGAAAGAAGTAGGCGTTGGCGATCAGGATGTCGCGCCGCGCGTGCTGGATGCCGTACAAGTAGGCGCGTTCGAAGGTCTGGCGGAAGCGCAGGTTGTCGCGCAGCACCAGGGCGGCGCGCTGGCCGTCCGCCGATTCCGCGGACGGCGTGGGCGGCCGGCCCAGCCGCATGCGCACCCAGTCGCGCGGGTGACGGCGCAGCCGCGCCCAGTTCATGCGCACCCACAGCAAGTCCTGCGCGTGGATCGCGCGCGCCACCAGCGACCCGCGCACTTGCACCGCAAAGTCGAAACGCGGCCCCGGAATGCCGTCCACCGGATCCAGGTCGTCGAAATCGTCGACGATATTGATGCCGCCGATGAAGGCGACCTCGCCATCCACCACCGCCATTTTGCGATGCAAGCGGCGCAGGCGGCTGCGCGACGGCACCAGCCGCGCGTACCAGGGCGGTTCGGGACGATAGATGCGGCCGCGCCCGCCCGCCGCCACGATGCGGTCGACAATGCCCTGGGCCGTCTCGGCGCTGCCGAAGCCGTCGAGCACCACGCGCACCTTGACGCCGCGCCGCGCCGCCTGCTCCAGGCTGTGCAGCACGCGCCGGCCGGTGCGGTCGAGCAGGAAGATATAGGTTTCGAGATGCACGCTGGTGCGCGCGGCGTCGATGGCGCGGCACAGCGCCGGGAAAAAATCGGCGCCATTCTGCAGCAGTTCGATGGCGTTGTCGTCGGTCCAGTCCAGCTTGACGATGTCGGCCTTCACGGCAGCTCGAGCTCCGCCAGCAAGGGTGCGTGGTCGGACAGGCGGGCCCATTCGCGGCCCCGCAGGACGCGCGCGCTGCGCACGGCGAAGCCGCGCTGGTAGATGCGGTCCAGCCGGAACCAGGGGAACACCGCCGGGAAGGTGCGCGGCGGCGGCAGCGGGCAGTAGGCGCCGCCCATGCCGAGCTGGTTGCTGCGTTCGAGTATGGCCACGTTATTCGGCACGCCGCGCAGCGCGTTGCCCAGGCGCCTGACCGAGTCGCGCAGGCGCGGCAGCTCGCCCCCGTGGGTGCGCGGGGCATGCGAGAACACTTCGTACAGCCCCAGTTGCTGCACGAACAGCGGCGCCAGGCGGTCGCCCCAGTCGTTGAAGTCGCCCGCGACCAGGATGGGGTCGCCTTCCGGGACCATGCGGGCGATGCGTTCGGTCAGGGCGGAGATCTGCCGGCTGCGGCTGCCGGCGAACAGGCCGAGGTGCACCACGAAACAATGCACGTCGCGGCCGTCCACGTGGATGCGCGCGTGCAAGAGGCCGCGCTGCTCCAGGCGGTGGTCGGAGATGTCCTGGTTCTCGTGTTCGAGGATGGTGTAGCGCGACAGCAGCGCATTGCCGTGGTCGGTGCGGTTGCGGATGGCGTTGCAGCCATAGGCCACGTCGAGCCGCAGCGCGGCGGCCAGCGACTCGTGCTGGGCGTCGAGGATCGACTGGTGCTCGTTGCGGCCCTGCACTTCCTGCAGGAAGACCAGGTCGGGACGCAGGCCGTACAAGCCAAGCCGCAGGTCGTTCAGCGATTCGCGCCGGCCCAGTGAGGAGCGGCCCTTGTGGATGTTGTAGCTGACTACGCGGATAAGCGACATAAACCGAATGGCGCCCTTTTAGTGCGGAGGCGGCGGCGCGGGCCGCGCGCCCCGGGAAGCGGACCGGCGCCGCCCGTGCGGCGGCGCCCGGCGTCTGCTATTACTTTACTTCACTTCCACATTGCGCAGGCGGATGTGCAGCTCGCGCAATTGCTTCTCGTCGACCTCGGACGGCGCCTGCGTCAACAGGCACTGCGCGCGCTGGGTCTTGGGGAAGGCGATGACGTCGCGGATCGATTCGGCGCCGGTCATCATGGTGACGATGCGGTCCAGGCCGAAGGCGATGCCGCCATGCGGGGGCGCGCCATATTGCAGCGCGTCGAGCAGGAAACCGAATTTCTCGCGGGCTTCCTCGGGGCCGATCTTGAGGGCGCGGAACACCTTGCTCTGCACTTCCTCGCGATGGATACGCACCGAGCCGCCGCCGATTTCCCAGCCGTTGAGCACCATGTCGTAGGCCTTGGCGTAGGCCTTGCTGGGATCGGATTCGAGGAAATCCTCGTGGCCGTCCTTGGGGCTGGTGAAGGGATGGTGCGCGGCGGTGTAGCGGCCGTCTTCCTCGTCGTACTCGAACATGGGGAAGTCCACCACCCACAGCGGCTTCCAGCCGTCGGAAGCCAGGCCGGCCTTCTTGCCGAACTCGCTGTGGCCGATCTTGACGCGCAGCGCGCCGATCGCGTCGTTGACCACCTTGGCGCGGTCGGCGCCGAAGAAGATGATGTCGCCGTCCTGCGCGCCGCTGCGCTTGAGCAGTTCGGCCAGCGCGGCATCGTGCAGGTTCTTGACGATGGGCGATTGCAGGCCCTCGCGGCCCTTGGCGGCCTCGTTGACCTTGATGTAGGCCAGGCCCTTGGCGCCGTAGATGCCCACGAACTGCGTGTAGGCGTCGATCTCGCTGCGCGACAGCTCGGCGCCGCCGGGCACGCGCAGGGCCACGACACGGCTGCCCGGCGCCGTGGCGGCGGCCGCGAACACCTTGAAGTCGACATCGCGCATGACGTCGGTGACGTCGGTGAATTCCAGGTTGACGCGCAGGTCGGGCTTGTCGGAGCCGTAGCGCTGCATGGCCTCGGTCCAGGACATGATGGGGAACGGCGACGGCAGTTCGACGCCCTGCACCGTCTTGAAGACGTGGCGGATCATGTCTTCGAAGATCTGGCGGATCTCGACCTCGTTCAGGAACGAGGTCTCGCAGTCGATCTGGGTGAATTCCGGCTGGCGATCGGCGCGCAGGTCTTCGTCGCGGAAGCACTTGGTGATCTGGTAGTAGCGGTCGAAGCCCGAGACCATCAGCATCTGCTTGAACAGCTGCGGCGACTGGGGCAGCGCGAAGAAGTGCCCGGCGTTCACGCGCGAAGGCACCAGGTAGTCGCGCGCGCCTTCCGGCGTGCTCTTGGTGAGCATGGGGGTCTCGATGTCGATGAAGCCCAGCTGGTCGAGGAACTTGCGCACCTCGATCGAGACGCGATAGCGCAGCATCAGGTTGCGCTGCATCTGCGGGCGGCGCAGGTCCAGCACGCGGTGCGTCAGGCGGGTGGTTTCCGACAGGTTGTCATCGTCGAGCTGGAACGGCGGCGTGATCGAGGCGTTGAGGATCTCGACTTCCTTGCACAGCACCTCGACTTCGCCCGAGGCCAGCTCCGGGTTGGCCGTGCCTTCCGGACGCAGGCGCACCAGGCCGGTGACGCGGATGCAGAACTCGTTGCGCAGGCGTTCGGCGGTGGCGAAGGCGGCATTGTCCGGATCGCACACGATCTGCGCCAGGCCGGCGCGATCGCGCAGGTCGATGAAGATGACCCCGCCGTGGTCGCGGCGGCGGTTCACCCAGCCGTACAAGGTGACAGTCTGGCCGAGATGATCGCGGCAAACCTCGCCGGTGTAGCAGGTACGCATTGCGGGATGACTCCTAGGTGCTGTGTTCAGCGTAAAAGGTTACGAATCGGCGGAAGGGGCCGCCGGGATGGGGGCGGCTGCCGGGGCCGGTTGGGCCGGCGGCGCCACGACGCCCATGGAAACGATGTACTTCAGCGCGGCATCCACGCTCATCTGCAGCTCGATGACGTGGTCGCGCGGCATCATCAGGAAAAACCCCGAGGTGGGGTTCGGCGTGGTGGGCACGTACACGCTGACGTGGTCGCCGGGCAGGTAGCCGGCCACTTCGCCGCCGGGCGTGCCGGTCAGGAAGGCGATGGTCCACGAGCCGGCGCGCGGGTACTGCACCAGCACCGCCTGGCGGAACGCCTGGCCGTTGGGCGCCAGCACCGTATCGCTGACCTGCTTGACCGAATTGTAGATGGAACGCACCAGCGGGATGCGGCCCAGCAGGGCCTCCCATTGCTCCAGCAGGGTGCGGCCCAGCAGGTTGGCGGCGAACACGCCCGTCAGCAGCACCACCACGATCACCAGCGCGAACCGGAAACCGGGGATATCGATGCCCATCAGGGATTGCGACGACAAGAAGCTGGGCACGAAGCCCTCCAGGGTGGCGACCAGCAGGCCCAGCACCCAGACGGTGATGACCAGGGGAACCCAGATCAGCAGCCCGGTGATGAAGTACTTCTTGATGACGCGCATGCCCATCGGCCTGTGGCGTATCAGGCCGAGGCCGCGGGCGCCGGCGTGGACGCGGCCGGCGCGGCGCTGTCGCTCTTGGCGGGAGCGTCGGCCTTGGCGGCCCCGCTGTCGGCCGTGGCGCTGCCCGACTTGGCCGCGCCCTGGCCGCCCGAGCCATTGCGAAAATCAGTGACGTACCAACCGGAGCCCTTGAGCTGGAAGCCGGCGGCCGTGACCTGCTTGGCAAAGGTGTCCTGGCCGCATTCGGGGCAGACCGACAGCGGCGCATCGGAGAACTTCTGCAGCACGTCCTTGGCATGGCCGCAGGCGCTGCATTTGTAGGCGTAGATAGGCATGGTGGGGGTTTCCAGGCGCACCGGCGCATCAAAAACCGCCATTTCACCACCCGCGACAAGCGGGCAGCGGCCAGGCGGCGCCGGATCAATACGGGAAAGTGTTGAATTTTAGCGGTTTTTCCCGGCGGGGCTGCGCCCCGCCGCCCTAGCGTCCCAGCGGCAGCAGGAACATGCCGGCCGCCACCAGGGTAGGCAGCAGGGCCGACAGGAACAGCCGGCCCGCCGAAATGGCCTCGTTGGGGAAATACGGCCGCAGAATCGCATAGCCGGCGGGGTTGGGCGCGTTGGCGATGACGGTGAGGCCGCCGCCCGTGACCGCGCCGGCCACCAGCATGTAGCGCCACAGGTCGCTGGTGCCTTCCACCAGCGACCCAAGGTAGGTCAGCGCCGCGTTGTCGGTAATGGCGGTCAGGGCGGCGGCGCCCCAGAACAGCACGGTGGGCTCCAGCCCGCCCAGCAGGTCCTGCAGCCACCACTTCTGCAGCCCCCCCAGCACCACCAGGCCCGCCAGGAAGAAGCCCACCATCAGGCCTTCGCGGATCAGCAGGCGGTCCTGGTGGCGGCGGTAGGCGTGCGAAAAGCCGATGAACATCATCATCAGGCCGAGGAACACGGCCGGGTGGTGCGCGGTCAGCACCACGCCCACCAGGAACACCAGGTGGATCGCCATCACGGCCAGCGGCACGGGCGGGCGCCGGGCCGGCTCGTCGTCGGACGCGTTGACGCCGCTGCCGGTGCCGATGCTGTGGCTGGTCAGGGCGTCGCGGCAGATCCAGGTGAGGATGGCGGCATTGAGCAGCACGGCGATGGCGGCGCGCCAGCCGAAGTGCGTGGCCATGAAGGCCGAGTCCCAGCCGAAGGTCGATGCCACCATCAGCACCGGCGGCGCCGCGTAGGCCGTCAGCACGCCGCCGATCGACACGTTGACGAACAGCACGCCCAGCGCCAGGTACTTGAAGCGCGTATGGCCGGCCGCCCGGAAGTAGCCGTCGCGCAGCAGGATGGCCGCCAGCGTCATGGCGGCCGGCTCGGTAATGAACGAGCCGCCCAGCGGCACCACCGACATCACCACGAAAAAGGTGGCGACCTCGCGCGGCAGCGGCAGCAGGCGCGCCAGGGCGCGCACCACCAGGCCGACGAGCTCCAGGATGGGCCGGCTGGCGGCCACCACCATGATCACGAACACGAACAGCGGCTCGGTGAAATTGCGCGTGTCCATGTACTGGATGGCGGCGTCGCTGCCGCGCAGCAGCGCCATGCAGACAAGCAGCACGAAGGCCCAGACGCCGAACACGGCCTCGACTTCCGACAACAGGTGCCAACACCCCGCATGCGGCCCATTGCGGTGCGCCAGCCGCGCAAAAACGGGAACCGAGAACGTATGGATAACCGCCACCGCGAACAAGACGGTGGCGACGATTTCGATGACGTCAGGCATGAGAGGACAACCCAGGAACAAGCGAGCGGCAGGCTGCGGGGCCGGCGCTGCCGCGTGTGACGGAAAACTGTCGGACTATACCGCAGCGGCCCGGCACGGGCCGCGCGGGCGGGACGACGCGCCGGCTCATCGCAGCATGTGCGCGCCTTTCTCGGCGATCATGACGGTGGGCGAATTGGTATTGCCCGAAGTGATGGTAGGCATGATGGACGCATCGATCACCCGCAACCCTTGCAGGCCGTGCACGCGCAATTCCGGATCCACCACGGCCAGGGCGTCCACGCCCATCTTGCAGGTGCCCACCGGGTGGAAGATGGTGGTGCCGATATCGCCGGCCGCGCGCGCCAGGTCCGCGTCGGTCTCGATGGCGCTGCCCGGCCTGTATTCCTCGGGGGCATAGCGCGCCAGCGCCTGTTGCGCCACGATCCGGCGCGTCAGGCGGATGCTCTCGGCCGCCACGCGGCGGTCGGCCTCGGTGGCCAGGTAGTTGCAGAGGATCTCCGGATGCTCGCCGGCGTCCGGGCTGGTGATGCGCACATGGCCCCGGCTGGTGGGCCGCAGGTTGCAGACCGAGGCGGTGAAGGCCGGGAAGGCATGCAGCGGGTCGCCGAACTTTTCCAGCGACAGCGGTTGCACGTGATATTCCACATTGGCGCGCTCGTGCTCGGGCCCCGAGCGGGCGAACGCGCCCAGTTGGGAAGGCGCCATGCTGAGCGGGCCGCGCCGCCACAAGGCGTACTGCGCCCCCATCAACGCCTTGCCCCACAGCGTGCCGGCAATCGCGTTCAAGGTCTTGGCGCCGGTCACGCGGTAGACCAGGCGCAATTGCAGGTGGTCCTGCAGGTTCTCGCCCACGCCGGGCAGGTCGTGCACCACCGGCACCCCGCGCGCCTGCAGCAGCGCGGCCGGCCCCACGCCGGACACCTGCAGCAGTTGCGGCGAACCGATGGCGCCGGCGGCCAGGATGACTTCGGCGCGCGCGCGGGCAATCTGCTCGCTGCCGTCGTCCAGCCGGAACGCCACGCCCTCGGCGCGGCGGTTCTGGAACACGACGCGCGAGACGCGCGCGCCGGTCATGATACGCAGGTTGGGCCGCCCGGCGGCGGGCTTCAGGAAGGCGCTGGCGGCACTCCAGCGCACGCCGCGGCGCTGGTTGACCTCGAAGTAGTCGCAGCCCTCGTTGTCGCCCTGGTTGAAGTCGGTCACCGAAGGGATGCCGGCCTGCGCGGCGGCAGCGCGGAAGGCGTCGAGCAGGTCCCAGGACAGGCGCTGGCGCTCGACCCGCCATTCGCCGCCCGCGCCATGGAAATCATTGGCGCCGCCGTGATGGTCCTCGCTGCGCTTGAAGAACGGCAGCACCTCGTCCCAGCTCCAGCCGGGGTTGCCCAGCGCCGCCCAGCCGTCGTAGTCGGCGCGCTGGCCGCGCATGTAGATCATGCCGTTGATCGACGAGCTGCCGCCCAGCACGCGGCCGCGCGGATACCCCAGGCTGCGCCCGTTCAGGCCCGGGTCGGGGTGGGTGCGGTAGCACCAGTCGGTGCGCGGGTTGCCGATGCAATACAGGTAGCCGACCGGGATATGGATCCAGTGCCAATTGTCGCGGCCGCCGGCTTCCAGCAGCAGGACGCGCTTGTCCGCGTCGGCCGACAGGCGGTTGGCCAGCAGGCAGCCGGCCGAGCCGGCCCCCACGACGATGTAGTCGAACACCAGATCGGTACTGGCGGAAGCGGCGGCCATGGAACTCGTCTCCTTTCTTTTATTAGATAAGGAAGGACCGGCTCTGCGGGCCGGTCGCTGGTGCTGCGTTGTAGAACACAACCGTGCCCCTGGCTACCCGGACACGCCCTAATGTCGCGGCGCAGCGCGGCTGAGACGAGAGGTAACAGGGGTTGAAAGATCCGAGCGTAGCACTGATGATTTGTTCAGCTCATTGTCAGCAACGTGCCGCAGCCCCGGTGTTGCCGGGCCGGTGGCACCCCACCGGAGATCCACATGCCGTCCAATCCGCCCGCCGCGGTACCGTACCGGGCCGCCCGTCGCCACACTCTCGCCGCATTGGCCGGCTCGGCCGTGCTGGCCGCCGCGCCCGTCCTGGCCGCCACCCCCGCCTGGGCACAGGGCGAGCGGGTGCAGCTGGACGTGCCGTTCGTGCCCACGCCCGAGCACGCCGTGGCCAAGATGCTGGAAATGGCCGACGTGGGGCCGCAGGACACGGTCATCGACCTCGGCTCGGGCGATGGCCGGATCGCCATCGCCGCGGTGCGCGACCGCAATGCCCGGCAGGCGACCGGCATCGACATCGACCCCGAGCGCATCGCCGAAGCGCGCGCCAATGCCCGCAAGGCCGGGGTGGAGGACCGGGTGCGGTTCGTGCAGCAGGACCTGTTCAAGACCGACATCTCCAAGGCCACGGTCCTGACGATGTACCTGCTGCCGGACGTCAACCTGAAGCTGCGCCCGCGCATTCTCAGCACCCTGGCGCCGGGCACGCGGGTCGTGTCGCACGCCTTCACCATGGACGACTGGGACAGCGACCGCTACGAAAGCGTCGAGGGCCGTTCGCTGTACCTGTGGATCGTGCCGGCGCGGGTGGCCGGCACCTGGCGGATCGAGCATCCGCGCGGCCCGATCACGCTGCAGGTGCAGCAGCATTTCCAGAAGATCACCGCCACGGCCCGGCGCGGGGACGCGCCGCTGGGGGTGACGGCGGCCGCGCTGCGCGGCGACCGCCTGCGACTGGTGCTGGACGACGGCGGCCAGCCGATGGAATTCCTCGGCAAGGTCGACGGCGCGACCATGGTCGCGCTGGCCGAGCCCGGCAGCGAACAAGGCTGGCGGGCCAGCCGCCAGTCGCAGCAATGAGCCCGCCCGTGAAGGCGGCCGCCCCGCATGCCGGGCTGTCGGTGCTGGATGCGGTCGCGGTGCTGGTCGGCGTGGTGATCGGCATCGGCATCTTCGGCTTCCCGCCGCTGGTCGCGCAGCATTCCAGTTCGCCCATGATGTACATCGCGCTGTGGCTGGCCGGCGGCGGCGTAATGCTGCTGGGCGCGCTGTGCTACGCCGAGCTGGGGTCCGCCTACCCCGACTCCGGCGGCGAATACCGCTACCTGAGCCTGGCCTGGGGCGCGCGCACGGGCCTGATGTTCGCCTGGGCGCGCTGCACGGTCATCCAGACCGGCGCGATCGCGGCGGTGGCGTTCATCTATGGCGACTACGCGCAGCAGCTGCTGGACCTGGGACGCTATGGCGCGGCCCTGCACGCGGCGCTGGCCGTGGTGGCGCTGACCGCCCTGAACATCGCCGGCACGCAACCGACCAAGCGGCTGCAGCTCGTCTTCACCGCGCTGACCGTGACGGCGCTGGCGGCAATGGTGGTGGCCGGCATGCTGGCCGGCGACGCGCCGGCCCGGGCGCTGGGCGCCGCCGCCCCGCCGGCGCCGGGCGGCGTGTTCGGGTTGGTGGGCATGGGCATGGTCTATGTGCTGCTGACCTACGGCGGCTGGAACGAATCCGCCTATCTGTCCGGCGAACTGCGCGACCCGGCCCGCAACATGAGCCGGGTGCTGTTGATCGGCACGGCCGTGGTCACGGGGATCTACTTGCTGACCAACCTGGCGCTGCTGGAGATCTTCGGCCTGGACGGGCTGCGCCAGGCCAGCGCGGTGGGCGCCGACGTCATGCGCATCGCCGCCGGCCCGTATGCCGCGATCCTGCTCAGCCTGCTGGTGTGCTGCACGGCGCTGAGCACCATCAACGGCACCATCATGACCGGCGCGCGCGTCTATGTGGCCCTGGGCGACGACATCCCCGCGCTGCGCCGCCTGGGCGGCTGGTCGGCGCGCGGCCAGGCGCCCTCGGCCGCGCTGCTGGCGCAGGGAGCCATCACGCTGGCGCTGGTGGGCTTCGGCGCCCTGGCGGAGAACGGCGTGCAGGCCATGGTGGCCTATACCGCGCCGGTATTCTGGTTTTTCATGCTGCTGGTGGCGGCCTCGGTGTGGCGGCTGCGGCGCCTCGATCCGCACCGGCCGCGGCCGTTCAGCGTGCCGCTGTATCCGCTCACGCCCCTGCTGTTCGCGCTGAGTTGCGCCGGCCTGGTGTGGTCGAGCGCGCGCTATGCCGGCCTGGGGGCGCTGCTGGGCATCGTGGTGCTGGCGGCCGGCCTGCCGCTGCTGCGCATGGCGCGGCCGCGGCCGTCCACGGCGTCTTGACGCGGCGGGCCCGGCCGCCGCGCGTGGCGCGGGCGGGCGCGCCCGCCCAGACTGCTGGCGCTATGCCGGGCCGGCCGCGGGCGCCTCGGACTCCGCTTTCATCTGCATCAGCAGGCTGTGCAGCATTTCGGTCGACAGGCCATGCAGCACCAGGCGGTAGCCGGCCCGCAGGGTCGACATGGGCACCAGCGGGTGCTTGTTGTTGACCAGTATCAGGTGCTGCGGCGCGCCCAGGATCTGCGCGGCATAGATGCCGACCGTCTCGTCGAGCTGCAGCGAGTTGGCGGCGCGCCAGAAGTCGTTGTCGGTCAGCATCAGCTGGTACAGAGGCGTGAACAGCTCGATGGCGCTCTGCAGGTCGAGGAAATTGCGGCGCCGCCGCGGCATGTCCTCGAGCCGCAACCCGGGGTCGCGCAACATGGAGAAATCCACCCGCGGCGGCGCCTGCATGTACGTGCCGGCCTCGCGCTGCGCGCGGTTCAGGCGGATCACGAAATTGAACAGGTTGAGATCGTGCTTGACGAACATTTCGTCTTTCAGGTCGGCGATGCGCGCAGGCTCCAGCGGCGTGGTGGCCACCGGCACGGGGGCGTTGCGGCCGATGAACGCCAGGATCTGCGAACCCAGGTGGAAGTGGCGCAGGATCAGCCAGTTGGCCTCGGGCGAGACGAAGTGCTCCAGCCCCCAGGCCAGGATGCGGTGCAGCAGCTTCGAGTGCGACCAGCGGCGCGGCAGGAACGTCTTGATCACCTGGATCAGGATGATGAATGCGCGCGCCAGCGGCCGCAGGAAAGGCAGCAGGTACTGCCGCGAGCCGCTGCTGGAGTCGGCCAGCCAGGCCTCTTTCACGTCATCGGGCAGCGGCGTGCTGCGATCCAGGTACAGGGCCAGCCACGGGCTGGGGTCGGCGGGATCGTGTTCGCGGGTCAGGAACTCGGGCGGGCGGGACGTCATGCGGGGTCGGCCTCCATCACGTGATGGAACTGCATCAGGTAGAGCGCGGCGGTGCGGCGGGCGGTATCGACGATGCGGCGCTCGGCCTGGCCGTGCTCGTCCATGTCCAGCGCCAGTTCCACCGCCATCAGCCAGCGCGCCAGGTGGTTTTCGTCATTGTGGCCGTGATATTCGAGGAAGCGGAAACGATCCGGCGGCAGGTCCAGGCTGGCCTTGAGCAACGGCAGCAAGGCCGGCACGATGCGCTGGCCGGTGCCTTCGATGATGTAGATGGCGCCCAGCAGGCCGACCGGGTCGCGCGTGGCGGCCAGCGCGTGCAGATAGGCATCGAGCGCCTCGCCGCCCGGATTGCGGCGCAACGCGTCGATATCGGCCACCGCGCCGCCGGCCTTGCGGTAGTCCTGGAACAGGATCTGGAAGTCGTCCTGCTCTTCGCCGGCGTGCACGCCGATCAGCTCGGCCAGCGGCCGGTAGGCCTCGCTGAGCGAGGCCGCGCCTTCGCGCATCCACTTGCTGCCCTCGCGCACCTGCGGGATCCAGTGCGCCATCCAGTTCAGATAGTCGTCCGGGGTGAAGCGGCGTTCGCGCAGCTTGCGCACCACCGGCGTGCGCCACACGCGCGAGCGGTAGTCGTGCCAGATCGAGGCCAGCTCGGTCAGCAGCGGGCCCAGGCCTTGCGGCGCGACAGCGGGATCGTGCGGCGGCGCGATGGCGGCGGCGTCGTCGGACAGCGTGGCGGCGGGCATGGCCGCGGCAGAGGCCGGCGCCGCCGCCGGGATGCGCGCGGCGGCATCGGCGGCCTCGGCCTCGAACAGCATGTAGGCCGTCATGAAGCGGCCCGATTCGGGGATGTAGCAGAACACCTGCTGGCCCGGCTCGAGCGCGCGGGTTTCCAGGAACTCGGCCAGCATGATGAGGATCGACGCCGCGCCCGTGTTGCCGCGCCACGCCAGGTTGCTGAACCAGCGCTCGCGCGCGATGGCCAGCCCGGCCTTGTCCATCAGGTCCTCGACCACGGGGATGAATTTCTCGGACGAGTAATGGCACAGGAAATGGTCGACGCGGCCGGGGTCGACCCAGCCATCGCGCACCAGGCCGGCGTACTCATGCACGCCGATATCGAACAGGTGCGGCAGCAGGCGGATGTCCTGGCGCAGCGCCAGCGCACCGGCGGCTTCGGCCTCGCCCCAGGATGGGTAGTCCAGGTGGCCCCGGCCGCCGCCGGCCGGCAGGCCCAGCTGCATGCACACCGGATAGTCGCCCGAGAACGAACGCTGGTGGATCCACTTCAGCCGCAGCCGCACGCCGGTGGACGCGCCCGGAACCGGCGCGCCGCGCTGGCCCAGCAACAGCGCGCCGGCGCCGTCCGACAGCATCCAGCGCAGGAAATGCGCGTCGAAGTCGGCGTCGTAGCCGCGCGCCGCGAAACGCGAGCGCTTGAACAGGCGCGACGGCATTTCGCTGGCCACCGCCAGCGCATGGCGATGCGCGCCCAGCTCGATGCCTTGCGCCGCCGCCTGGACGGCCGATACGCCGGCCGCGCAGATGCCGTGCACCGACAGGGTTTCCATGGGCGGAGCCGCCAGCTCGCCCTGGATCATGTTGGCGAAGCCCGGCATCAAGGCGTCGCCGCCCGACGAACCGCAGGCCAGCAGCGAGACGTCGGCCAGGCCGCGATCCTGCCGGCGCAGGCAGTCGCGTATGGCGCCGGCGGCCTGCGCCGCGTTGGTCCAGCGCGTGTTGCCGTCCGCGTCGATGGCGTAGTAGCGCTGCTTGATGCCGTTCTCGGCCAGGATGCGCTGCTTGATGCGGCCGGACAGGCGGTTCAGGGGCGCGATGTAGCGGTCCATGTCCTCGTTGGCCACGGGCTCGCCCGGCATGAAATAGCCGGCGCTTTCCAGGTAGACACGGTCAAAGGCAACAGGCATGGAAGAACGGGGCTCCTATTCGTGAGCGGTGTGTTCCGGGCGCATCAGCGAGCGGCTGCGGCAGCGCGGCCAGGCCAGCCCGAGCACGAACACACGCAGCATGTATGGCGCCAGCCCGGGTTCGAGCAGCGCCGGATCGATGCGGTGGCGATAGCGCGCGGCGTGCAGCCGCGCCAGTTCCGACCAGTGCGCGCGCGCATGCTCGTGGTGCGCGGTGTGCAGGCCGATATTGAACAGCAGCGGGTTGACCAGGCCTTCGAAATTGCGCGCGTAAGTCAGCCGCGCGTGGCGCTGCGGCCCGCCGTCGGCGTGCGCATGCTGCAGGTAATTGGTGGCCAGCAGCCAGTGCAGGCCGTGCAACTGCGGCAGGATCACCAGCACCAGCGCCTTGCCGGGGTTGGCCGCCAGCAGGCCGCCCCACAGGCCGAGCCAGGCGGCGTATTGCCAGAGGCAGTAGCGCCAGGCGCCGGGACGATGCCGGCGCAGCCGGCCGAGCCAGCGCCAGAACAGCGGGTACAGCGTCCAGGCGGCCTGGAACGGGTGCAGCAGATAGCCGGCCAGGTGGTTGGTGTCGCCGCCGTAGCGATACGTGCGCGCCAGGTCGCGCGCGCCGTGCTTGTGGCGATGATGGTTGCCGGCATGGGCGGGAAAGAACACGAAGGTCGGGTGCCCCTGCAGCACGGTCAGGGCCAGGTCGGTGGCCCGGTTGGCCCAGCGCCGGCGCCACATGCGCAGATGCGTGTGGTTGTGGTGGATCACGCCGACCCCCAGCGTCAGGAACAGCATCAATCCGTACAGCAGCGCGTGCACGCCATGGACCCATTGCCAGGCGGCCAGCGCGGGCAGCGCGGCCATGTAGGCCAGGCTCTGCGCGTCGCGCCAGTGGCGCAGCGCGCGGGGCCGACGGGCCGGCGGCCCGGACGCGGCGCTCAACCGCCCCTCGCCGCCGGGCCGCGCGCCAGCGGGGCCGCCGCGGCATCGGCCGGCAGCCGCGTGCGGAACAGGCGGTCCATGAAGGTGAACTGGAACCCGTAGTTGCCGTGATAGCAGGCGTGATGCAGATGATGCCGGCGGCTGGCGGCGAACCAGTGCGCGTACGACGCGCGCGGGAAGAAATCGTAGTTGGCGTGCCCCACGCAATTGAAGAACAGGCTGAACAGCGGCACCGAGAACAGCGACCAGAAGCTGAAGTCGTGCAGCACCATGGGCAGCAGGATCACGTTGCCCAGCATCAGCGCCTCGACCGGATGGAAACTGTAGGTGGAAAACGGCGTGGTCACCACGGAGCGGTGGTGCGGCAGGTGGAAGCGGCGCAGCAGGCGGGTATGCAGCAGCCGGTGATTGATCCAGAAGTGCACGTCGTTCCAGGCCACCAGCGCCAGGATCTCCAGCGCGATGCGGCCTGCGCCGGCGTCCGGGTCCAGCCGCGCCCAGCCCAGCTGCAGCAGCCCCCAGGGGAAGATCATGCCCAGGCCGAAGATCAGCACCGAGACGCCGGACTGCGTCAGTTCGCGCCGCAGCTGGCCCGGCGCGAGCGGGCGCGGATCCAGCACGGCGCCGATGCCCAGGGCCGGCAGCACGTGGCGCGTCAACAGCCAGGTGGCCGCGCCGAACAGCAGGTAGATGCCGCCGAAGAACAGCAGGCCCGCGGCCATCACCTGCCAGGCCGAAAGCGATTGGAAAGCATGCGCCATGAAAGTCCGAAGCCCCAGCCGGAGCCGCCCAGGATGGCCGCATCATAAGCAATCCGCCGGCTTCCCGCCACGCCGCGCCGGGGCGGCGCGCTTCACGCCGCCAGGGCCTGCGCGGGGAACTGGCGATCCAGCGCGGCCACCGCCATCGCCAGTTGCTCGGCCAGGGCGGCGCTGGCGCGCGGCATGGGCGCCCGCAGCACGTCGGACAGCAAGCCTTGCCGCGCCAGCCAGGCCTTCAGCGGCCCCGGGTTCGGCTCGGCGAACACCAGCCGGATCACCGGCGCCAGCGCATGGAACAGGCGCCGCGCCGGCTCCAGTTGCTGCGCCCGCGCCGCCCGGTCCATCGCCACGAACAGGTCTGGCCGGATGTGGGCGGCCGCCGCGATCATGCCGCTGCCACCCAGGCAGAGGGTGGACAGCGCGTGCAAATCCTCGCCGGCCATGACCCGCAGCCCGCCGTGGGCGATGAGCGCCACGGTCTTGTCCAGCGAACCGCCGCAATCCTTCACGGCGACGATATTGGCGTGCCCGGCCAGCGCCAGCAGCGTATCGGTGTCGAGCACGGCGCCCGTGCGATAGGGGATGTCGTACAGCACCAGCGGCACGCGCGAAGCGTCGGCCAGGGTCTGGAAATAGGCCAGGGCGCCCTGCTGGCCCGGCCGCACATAGTAGGGCGCGGGCGCCAGCACGCCCGCCAGCGGGCGGGTGCCGAACGCGGCCAGGCGCTGCAGCACGTGTCCCTGGTGATTGCCGGCCAGGCCCATGACGACCGGCAGCCGGCCGGCTTCCGCCAGCACGGCATCCAGCACCGCCAGTTGTTCGGCGTCGTCCAGCGCCGCGGCTTCGCCGGTGCTGCCGCACACCACCAGGCCGTCCACGCCCGCGGCGGCGTAATGGCGCACCAGCCGGCGCAGGGCGCCGCCGTCGACGCCGTGCGCGGTGAACGGCGTCACCAGCGGAATCCAGACGCCCTGGAATACGGCGGATGCGGATGAAGAAGAAGTCGAAGAAGCTTGCATGACACACTCCTGAGGACCGCTTGGGGACCGTGCAGAAGTGCTCGGGATGCCGGGGAAAAAGCCGCAGCGCGCCGCGCCGCCGGAGTGCCGCCGTTCCGTCGCCCATCTGACGGAACAGCCAGCTCCGGTCAGATGAGCCGCTGTTTTTTGGATTTCAGGCCGATGCAACGCGCCGCCGCGCCAGGGGCGAGGCGGCAGGCAGCGAAGCAAGGGGCCGGAAACATGGAAATGGGACGGATGCGCGAACGGGACAAGGGCAATCTACCGGGCGGCCATGCCGGTGTCAACCGGCAGCCGCCCGGCCGCCTGGATCAGCGCACGATGTGCAGGTAGTGTCGATGGCGTTCGTACTGGTCGAGGATGTCGCCGATGACGGCGTCCCGGCTCCATCCCATGATGTCGTAGTCCTGCCCGCCCTCGCGCAAGTGGACTTCGGCGCGGAAGTACTTGCGCTCTTCCTCGTCCGTTCCGTCGTTCGGCGTCAGGCTCGGGCGGACAAAGGCCTGGGGCTGCACCGAATAGGAGAAGTCCAGGTACTCGCCGTGGGAAACTTCCATCGCCGCCGAGCCATCCTCTTCGTTCTCGCGGACTTCCACCACGTAGCCCTGCTTGCGCAATTCCTCGGCGACGTCTTCCAGGGCCGGCTTCACCACTTCCGCGATAAAGCGCAGGACGTGCGCGCGGCGCGGCATCATCACCATGTTGCGCAGGCGGCGCTCCCAGGACTGCCCGCCGCGTGCCGGCCGCGACAGGGTCAGCGACTGGTAGCGGATGCCGCGCTTGGTGGCGTCGAGCTTGAGCGCCCTGAACAAGCCCCACATGGCCAGCAGCAGGATGATCGAGAAGGGCAGCGCGCTGGCGATGGTGGCGGTCTGCAAAGCGGTCAGGCCGTCGGCCAACAATAGCGCGATGGCGACCGCGCCCATCGACAGCGACCAGAAGATGCGCTGCCAGACCGGCGTGCGCTCCGCGCCGCCGGATGCCAGCAAGTCCACCACCAGCGCGCCGGAATCGGCCGAGGTGACGAAGAACACCACCACCATGGCGATGGCCACGAACGAAATGACATTACCCCAGGGCATCTGCTCAAGAAAGGCGAACAGCGCCAGCGTGGTATCGCTTTGCACCGTCTCGGCGAAACCCTGGACCTTGTCGATCAGGATCATGTGGATGGCCGTGTCGCCGAACACGGTCATCCAGAACAGCGTGAAGCCCGTCGGCACCAGCAGCACGCCGCTGACGAATTCGCGGATGGTGCGGCCGCGCGAGATGCGGGCGATGAACAGCCCCACGAACGGCGACCACGCGATCCACCAGCCCCAGTAGAACAGCGTCCAGCCGCCGATCCAGTCGGTGGGCTCGTACGCATAGAGATTGAAGGTCTTGTTGACGATATCCGAGAGGTAGGCGCCGGTATTCTGCACGAAGGTCTGCAGCAGGAACACCGTGGGGCCGACCACCAGCACGAACACCAGCAGTATCACCGCCAGCGCCAGGTTGGATTCGGACAGGATGCGGATGCCCTTGTCCAGGCCGCTGGCGACCGACACCGTCGCCAGCGCGCAAGTCGCGATGATCAGCATGATCTGGACCGGCACGCTCACCGGCAGGCCGAACAAGTGATTCAGGCCGCTGTTGATCTGTGCCACCCCCAGCCCCAGCGAGGTCGCCACGCCAAGCACGGTGCCGATGATGGCGAAGATATCCACGGCATGGCCGATCGGCCCGTGGATGCGATTGCCGATGAGCGGATAGAGGGCGGAGCGCAGCGTCAGCGGCAAGCCGTGGCGATAGGAGAAAAATGCCAGCGTCAGGGCCACGATGGCGTAGATCGCCCAGGCATGCAGGCCCCAATGGAAGAAGGTCAGCTTCATCGCCTCGCGGGCAGCCGCCACCGTGGCGCCCTCGCCGACCGGCGGCGTCATGAAGTGCATCACCGGCTCGGCCACGCCGAAGAACATCAGGCCGATGCCCATGCCGGCGGAGAACAGCATCGCGAACCAGGTGAAATTGCGATAGTCGGGTTCGCTATGATCGGGACCGAGTTTGATATCCCCGTAGCGGCTGACCGCCAGGAACACGACGGCCAGGAGAATGAGCGCCACCACCAGGATGTAGAACCAGCTGGCGTTGCCCAGGATCCAGCCCTGGACCGTGTCGAACAGTCTTTGTGCGAACTGGGGCGCCGCGATAGCGAATACCACCAGCAGCAGGGTGAATAGGGCAGCGGTATAAAAGACGGGCCGCTGGATCGTCATGCGCGGGGATGGCTCCTGCAAGCTTTTCTCCTCTCGTCAAGCCGCCTCGCGCCTGGGCGGTATCAATCGGTGCGCGAATGGGGATACATTACTGGAAGCCGTCCAGGCTTGCCAGGAAGACCTCGCACAGGGCCTGCATGCCCTGCCGGTCGTCGTCGTCGAAGCGGCCCGGTTCGGGGCTGTCGACGTCCCAGACGCCGATCAGTTCGCCGTCGCGCACGAGCGGCACCACGATCTCGGAACGCGAAGCCGCGTCGCAGGCGATATGGCCGGGGAAAGCGTGCACGTCGGCCACGACCTGGGTCTGGCGCTGGCTGGCGGCGGCGCCGCAGACGCCCCGGTCGAGCGCAATGCGCACGCAGGCCGGCTTGCCCTGGAACGGGCCCAGCACCAGCTCGCGGCCATCGTAGAAATAGAACCCGGCCCAATTGATGCGGGGCAGCGCCTGGTAGGCCAGCGCGGCGAAATTGGCGGCGTTGGCGATGCGGTCGGCCTCGCCGGCCAGCAGCGCGCGCGCCTGGGCGGCCAGTTCGGCGTAGAAACGGGGCTTGTCGTCGGTGGGGAGTTCGGCGGCGGTGAACATCGGCAAATGTAACTGTACAGGCAATTATCGAACCAACTGATTTTAGGGGCACGCCCGCCCGGCGCGGCGCGGCGGCGGCGTTGTGGGACAATGTTTGCTCTTTTTCCGTTCTTTCCTTCCCGAAATTCCCCATGGACAAGCCTTTCGAACCCGTGTGCGCCTTCTCCGAGCGCGCCAAGCAGCTCACCAGTTCCGCCATCCGCGAAATCCTCAAGGTCACCGAGCGGCCCGAGGTCATTTCCTTCGCGGGCGGCCTGCCGGCCCCCGGCGGCTTTCCGGTAGAAGTGGTACGCGCGGCATTCGACAAGGTACTGGCCGGCAACGGCCGCGCCGCGCTGCAGTACGGCCCCACCGAAGGCTATGCGCCGCTGCGCCAGTGGGTGGCCGATGACCTGAACCGCGCCGGCGCCAACGTCGCGCCCGACCAGATCCTCATCGTGTCGGGCTCGCAGCAGGCGCTCGACCTGCTGGGCAAGGTGCTCATCGACGAAGGCAGCAAGATCCTGGTCGAAGACCCCAGCTACCTGGGCGCGCTGCAGTCGTTCAGCCTGTACCGGCCGCAGTACGTGCCGGTCCCCACCGACGACGGCGGGCTGATCCCGGAAGCCATCACCGCCTCGCTGGCCGAGGGCGCGCGCTTCCTGTACGCGCTGCCCAACTTCCAGAACCCCACGGGACGCACCCTGAACCTGGCGCGCCGCAAGGCGCTGGTGCAACAGGCCGCCCAGCTGGGCCTGCCCATCATCGAGGACGACCCCTACGGCGAACTGCGCTACGCCGGCGAGCCGCAGCCGGGCCTGCTGGCGCTGGCCGGCGAATGCGGCGCCAATGTCATCCGCCTGGGCACGTTCTCCAAGGTGCTGGCGCCGGGCCTGCGGCTGGGCTACATCGCCGCGCACCGCAGCATCATCGACAAGCTCGTCCAGGCCAAGCAGGCCACCGACCTGCACACGCCCACCCTGACCCAGATGGCCGTCCATGAAGTCGTGAAGGACGGCTTCCTGGAACAGCATCTGCCGACCGTGCGCGAAATCTACCGCGCCCAGGGCCGCTGCATGCTGGACGCCATCGCGCGCGAACTCCCCGACACGGTCACCTGGACCAAGCCCGAAGGCGGCATGTTCCTGTGGGTGACGCTGCCCGAGCACATCGACAGCGCCCAGTTGCTGACGCAGGCGGTCGAGCAGAACGTGGCCTTCGTGCCGGGCGCCCCCTTCTATGCCGGCAAGGCGCGCCCCAACACCCTGCGCCTGAGCTTCGCCACGGTGCCGGAAGAGCGTATCCGCGCCGGCATCGCCATCCTCGGCAAGCTGATCAAGCAGTACGCCTGACCGCCGGGCGGCGGCGCGCCGCCGCCCGATCTTTTCATCGCCCACGCCATCCGCTGTCCATGACTATCGTGAGCGCGCCGCAACAGACCTCTCCCGACCTCAACGACATCGTCTTCACCGACTGGGTAGAACGCTGGCTGCCCCGTTCCTGGCGGCCTTATGCGCGCCTGTGCCGGCTGGACCGCCCGATCGGCACCTGGCTGACCCTGCTGCCCTGCATTGCCGCGCTGATCCAGGCGGCCGGCGGCCTGCCCGAGCTGCGCCGCCTGATCGTCTTCTCGCTGGGCGCGCTGCTGATGCGCGGCATCGGCTGCACGGTCAACGACATGTGCGACCGCGACATCGACAAGCACGTCGAACGCACCCGCTTCCGGCCGCTGACCAGCGGACAGCTCAGCATGCGCAACGCGGTGTGGTTCCTGCTGGGGCAATTGCTGGTGTGCGGCTCGCTGCTCTTCTTCATCAATGAGATGAGCCGCTGGCTGGCCGTGGCGGTGCTGCCCTTCGTCTTCATCTACCCGCTGTGCAAGCGGGTCACCTACTGGCCGCAGGTGGTGCTGGGCATCTGCTTCAACTGGGGCATGCTGATGGCCTGGTCGGACACGCAGAATGTCCTGCCCCTGGCGGGCATCGCCATGTGGCTGGGCGCGGTGCTGTGGCAGGTCGGCTACGACAGCATCTATGCCTATGTCGACGTGCGCGACGACGCGCGCCTGGGCCTGCGCTCGACCGCCATGCGCTTCGGCGCCCACGGCAAGCTGTGGATCGGCGGGTTCTACGCCGCGACGATCGCGCTGTGGGCCTGGGGCGGCCACGCCATGGGGCTGGGCTGGGGCTACCAGGCCGGCATGGTCGCGGTGGCGGCGCACCTGGCGTGGCAGCTCTACACCTTCGACCTGCAGCGTCCCGACCGCAACTTCATGCTGTTCCGCGCCAACCTCTGGACGGGCGTGCTGTTGATCGCCGCGGCGCTGGCGGGTACCCTGGCCTGAGCCCTTTCCCCGCTGTCCCAGGAGCCCCCATGTCCCTTCCCCGACTTTGCCTGCCGCTGGCCGCGGCCGCCGCGCTGCTGGCCGGCGCGCCTGGCGCCCAGGCCGCCCAGGACTGCACGGCGCTGCGCGGTTGCGCCGCGAAGTTCTGCCACATCGAGAACGACATCGCCGCGGCCCAGGCGCAGGGCAACAGCCGGCGCGAGGCCGGCCTGCGGCGCGCCCTGTCCGAGGCGCGCGGCTCGTGCAGCGACGAATCGCTGCGCGCCGAACGGCAGCAGGCCGTGGCCGAGCATCGCGACAAGGTCCGCGAGCGCGAGGCCGAACTGGCCGAAGAACGGCGCGAAGGCGACCAGGACGACATCGACAAGGCGCTGCGCAAGCTGCACGAAGCCCAGGAAGAGCTGCGCCAGGCCCAGGACGAGCTGCTCAAGTAAGCCTCGCGCGCCGGGCCGCCGGCGCGCGGTTTCCTGAATCAATTCGACACACACCTGCCGATTAGCCGGCAGAATGGAAAAATATTTTCGAAAAACTAGGGTTTATCCCTAGGTCGCATCGGCCCAGAATGTCGTCAACGGGAAACAAATACGAACTCCGCGGATAGGCCGCCAGTTCGAGATCCCTAGACAACAACTGGAGGTTTGCCATGAAGACCCTAGCCACCGCGATCCTGCTTTCCCTGGGCGTAGCCGCCGGGGCCCAGGCCGCCGAAACCGACTCGCAGCCGCTGACCCGCGCCCAGGTGCAGGCCGAACTGGCCGAAGCCAAGGCCACCGGCCAGTACTCCTTCGGCGAGCTGGACTACCCGCCCGCCGCCGTGCAGGCCGACAGCAAGAGCCGCGCGCAAGTCGAGGAAGAACTCGCGCAGGCCCACACCGCCGGGCTGGTCACCTACGGCGAGCAAGAGTACCCGCCCCAGGCCGTCGAGCCCACCAGCCACCTGAGCCGCGCCCAGGTGCAGGCCGAGCTGGCGCAAGCCAAGGCCGAAGGCCAGTACTCGTTCGGCAACCTGGACTATCCGCCGCACGGCTGATTCCCAGGCATGGCGGGCGGCCGCCCGCCACCGCGCAGCGCACAGGCCTTCCCCCGGGAAGGCCTGTGCGCTTCTGGCGCCAGGGCGACGGCCCCGGTTCCGAACATATCAACCGAGATTCCGTCATTTCAACGGCAATTTCACAGCATATCGACACTCTGCATCGTACACATCGACACGGATCGGCCCTAGCATAAAGGCACCCCACGTCCTTTCTGGAGCCTGCCATGTCCCGTACGCAACACGCCATCACCGTCCTGGGCGCCGGCAAGATCGGCTTCGCCATCGCGCTGCTGCTGCAGCGCACCGGCGACTACGCCGTATGCGTGGCCGACCAGGACCCGTCCCGGCTGGACGCCGTGGCGGCGCTGGGATGCCAGACCGCGCAGATCGACAACGATGCCGCGCTGGAGGCCGCCATTGCCGGCCGCCACGCCGTGCTGAATGCGCTGCCTTTCCATCGCGCCGTGGCCGTGGCCGGCCTGTGCGCGCGGCTGGGCGTGCATTACTTCGACCTGACCGAAGATGTGGCCAGCACCCACGCCATCCACGCGCTGGGTCGCGACGCGCGTGCCGTGCTGATGCCGCAGTGCGGCCTGGCGCCGGGCTTCATCGGCATCGTCGGCAACGACCTGGCGCGCCGCTTCGATACGCTGCTGGACTTGCGGATGCGGGTCGGCGCCCTGCCGCGCTATCCCACCAATGCACTGCGCTACAACCTTACCTGGAGCACCGAGGGGCTGATCAACGAGTATTGCAATCCATGCGAGGCGCTGGTCGACGGCGAACTGGTCAAGGTGCCGCCCATGGAAGGCTACGAGACCTTCACGCTGGACGGCGTCGAGTACGAGGCCTTCAATACCTCGGGCGGGCTGGGGACGCTGCCGCAGACCTTGCTGGGCAAGGCCCGCAACGTCGACTACAAATCCGTGCGCTACCCGGGCCACTGCGCCATCATGAAGCTGCTGCTCAATGACCTGCGCCTGCGCGAGCGCCGCGAATTGCTGCAGGACATCCTGGAAAGCGCCATCCCGGCCACCGGCCAGGATGTCATCGTGATCCTGGCCACGGCGTCGGGGTACCGCGGCGGACGGCTGCTGCAGGAAGCGTACTCGGCGCACATCCACGGCGACACGGTCGATGGCCACGCGCTCAGCGCGATCCAGTTGTCGACCGCCGCCGGTATCTGCACGGCACTGGACCTGGTGGTCGAGGGCGCCCTGCCGCAGCGCGGCTTCGTCGGGCAGGAAAGCATCCCGCTCGATGCGCTGCTGGCCAATCGCCATGGCCGCATCTACGCGGGCCAGCGGCTCGACGCCCTGCTGGCCGCCTGACCCTGGGGCCTGCTCGCGCTAAAAGGAGCGCCGCACTGGCCCTAGGCCCAGCCTTCCAGCCGCAGGGTGGCGCGCACCAGGCGCTGCTCTTCCTGCTCGATTTCGCTGAGGCTCTGGCGCACGCTGTTGACGTGGTCGGTGGCGGCCTTGTGGGCCTGGTCGGGCAGGCGGCCGATCACGGCGCTGAACACCCGCTCGTGCTGCCGGTCGATCTGGCGCTTGTGCGGCTCGCGGTGGTAGAGGTTGTTGACGCAGGCGAACACCGAGCCCAGCATCAGGTCGGTCAGCGACTGCAGCGTGTGGGTCAGCACCGGGTTGTGCGAGGCCTCGCACACCGCCAGGTGGAAGGCGTGGTCCAGGTGCGCGTGGGTGGCCACGTCGGTGTCCCGGCCGTGCGCGGCGGTCATTTCCTCGTAACGGCGGCGGATCAGGATGAAATCGGCCTCGGTGCCGCGGATGGCGGCCAGCCGCGCCGATTCGCCTTCGAGCAGGGCGCGCACCTCCAGCAGGTCGTACAGGGTGCGCGGCTGCGAGTGGAACAGGTGCACCAGCGGGCCGGCGTCCACTTGCGAGATGGGCGCCACATACGAGCCCTTGCCGTGCTCGGTATGGATGATGGCGCGCGCGCGCAACAGCTTCAGGCCCTCGCGCAGCGCGGTGCGCGAGACGCCGAGTTTTTCGGTCAGGCGGCGTTCGGAGGGCAGGGCCTGGCCGGCCTTGAGCACGCCGTCCATGATCAGGCGTTCGATGCGTTCGGCCACCTCGTCGGCGACCTGGCGGCCGCTGGCCGCCGTGGCAGTATCCATGTCCGTCCAACTGGTATTACCACTGGCGCCCCGGGTGCCCGGGATGCTGGCGGCGGTTTGATAAGTAGATGAAATCACACCATAAAAAGACCGGTTTCCGCAAATCCACGAAAAATAAACTGGTATGACCAGGCGTTCCGGATATGGACAGCGGCCGCCCCAGCGCCGATGATGTAGGCTCCCATGCCGGCGCCGCCGGTTGGCCCCGATTTTCTTCCGAGATCCGCATGACTGAACGTATCCAGCAACACGGCCTGCAAGTGGCGGCCGTCCTTCACCGCTTCATCGAAGCCGAAGCGCTGCCCGCCGGCGGCATCGACAGCGACCGCTTCTGGGCCGGTTTCGCCGCGCTGGTGCGCGACCTCGCGCCGCGCAACCGCGCCCTGCTGGCGGAACGCGACCGCCTGCAGCGCGAACTCGACGCCTGGCACGGCGCCCATCCGGGTCCGGTGCAAGACCTGGCGGCCTACCGCGCCTTCCTGGAACAGATCGGCTACCTGCTGCCGCAACCCGAGTCGGTCCAGGCGCAGACGCGCGACGTCGATGCCGAAATCGCCGAGCAGGCCGGCCCGCAGCTGGTCGTGCCCATGTCGAACGCGCGCTACGCGCTCAATGCCGCCAACGCGCGCTGGGGCAGCCTGTACGACGCCCTGTACGGCACCGACGCGATCCCGCCCACGCCGGGCGACGACGGCAAGGGCTACAACCCGCAGCGCGGACAGGCGGTCATCGCGCGGGCGCGCGCCTTCCTGGACCAGGCCGTGCCGCTGGCGCGGGGCTCGCACGCCGAGGCCGCCGGCTACAGCGTCGAGAACGGCCAGCTGCGCGTCGCGCTGGCGCAAGGGGCCACCGGCCTGCAGCAGCCCGGCCAGTTCGCCGGCTACCAGGGCGACGCGCAGGCGCCGCGGGCGATCCTGCTCAAGCACAACGGCCTGCACATCGAGATCCAGATCGACCGCGGCCACGCCATCGGCGCCACCGACGCGGCCGGCGTCAAGGACGTGGTGGTCGAGGCGGCCCTCACCACCATCATGGACTGCGAAGATTCGGTAGCCGCGGTCGACGCCGACGACAAGGTGCTGGTCTACCGCAACTGGCTCGGCCTCATGAAAGGCGACTTGGCCGAGGAAGTCGCCAAGGGCGGCAAGACCTTCACCCGGCGCCTCAACCCCGACCGCGAATACCAGGCGCCGGCCGGCGGCACGCTGACGCTGCACGGCCGTTCGCTGATGTTCGTGCGCAACGTCGGCCACCTGATGACCAACCCGGCCGTGCTCGACGCCGACGGCAACGAGATCCCCGAAGGCATCCTCGACGCCGTGGTCACCACGCTGGCCGCGCTGCCGGACCGCGCCAGCAAGCGCAATTCGCGCACCGGCTCGGTGTACATCGTCAAGCCCAAGATGCACGGGCCGGCCGAAGTGGCGTTCGCCAACGAGCTGTTCGACCGCGTCGAAGACCTGCTGGGCCTGCCGCGCCATACCGTCAAGATGGGCATCATGGACGAGGAACGCCGCACCAGCGTCAACCTCAAGGCCTGCATCCAGGCCGCCGCCGGCCGCGTCGTGTTCATCAATACCGGCTTCCTGGACCGCACCGGCGACGAAATGCACTCCGCCATGGAAGCGGGCCCGATGATGCGCAAGGGCGACATGAAGTCCAGCGCCTGGATCGCCGCCTACGAACGCAACAACGTGCTGGTCGGGCTGGACTGCGGCCTGCGCGGCCGCGCCCAGATCGGCAAGGGCATGTGGGCCATGCCCGACCTGATGGCGGCCATGCTCGAACAGAAGATCGCCCACCCCAAGGCGGGCGCCAACACCGCCTGGGTGCCGTCGCCCACCGCGGCCACGCTGCACGCGCTGCACTACCACCAGGTCGACGTGGCGGCGGTGCAGCAGCAGCTCGAAGCCACCCGCCTGGCCAGCGTGCGCGACGAACTGCTCGACGGCCTGCTGACGGTGCCGGTGGGCAACCCGGCCGACTGGTCGCCGCAAGACATCCGCAACGAACTCGAGAACAACGCGCAGGGCATCCTCGGCTACGTGGTGCGCTGGATCGACCAGGGCGTGGGCTGCTCCAAGGTGCCCGACATCAACAACACCGGGCTCATGGAAGACCGCGCCACGCTGCGCATTTCCAGCCAGCACATCGCCAACTGGCTGCGCCATGGCATCGCCACCCGCGAACAGGTGCGCGACACCTTCGAGCGCATGGCCAAGGTGGTGGACCGCCAGAATGCCGGCGACCCGCTGTACCAGCCCATGGCCGGCCGCTTCGATGCCTCCGTGGCGTTCCAGGCCGCCTGCGCCCTGGTGTTCGAGGGGCTGACCCAGCCCAACGGCTACACCGAGCCGCTGCTGCACAAGTATCGGCAGGTGTTCAAGGCCCAGGCCGCCGCGCGCTGACGCCACTCCCCGCCCCGCGCCGCCCGTCCAGCCCTAAGGGCAAACCTGGATAGGCGGCGCGGGGTTTTTTGCGCAAATTAGCGTCTTTGATTTTTGATCAAAGATCTAAATGCCCGCCCCTCGCAGCCTGGAACCCCTGGTCCACACCTCGGTCAACGAAGCCGTCTACCGCCGGCTGCGCGACCACCTGATGCGGGGCGACTACGCCGCCGGCGAAGTCCTGGGCATCCAGGAACTGGCCGACGCCTTCGGCACCAGCGCCATGCCGGTGCGCGAAGCGCTGCGCCGGCTGGCGGCCCAGCGCGCGCTCGAGCCGATGAAAAGCCGGTCGATGCGCGTGCCGGTCATTTCCCGCGCGCGCCTGGAAGATATCCGGCGCGCCCGCGTGCTGATCGAAGGCACCGTGACAGCCTGGGCGGTCGAGCACATCACCAACGAAGAACTGCAGTCGCTGCGCGGCCTGGCCACCCAGATCGGCCAATCGCTGGCGGACCCGCGCTCGGTGCCGGACGGCCTCGAGAACAACCAGCTGTTCCACTTCACGATCTACCGCGCCGCGCGCTCGGACTCGATGATGGCCACCATCGAAAGCCTCTGGCTGCAGTCGGGCCCGTACCTGCGCGCCACCCGCGAGCTGATGCATTCCGACGAACGGCCGTCGGCCGAATTCCATGCCGCCATCGTGCAGGCCATCGCGCGGCGCGACGCCGACGCGGCCCGCGCCGCGATGGAACGCGACATCTGCTGGGCATTCGACAAACTGACGGCGCACCGCGCCGCCCTGACCGGCGCGTAGCGCCCGCAAGCCTCACGAGGAATCCGCATGTCCCTGCACAAGCACCGCTCCCGCATGGTCACCCACGGCCTGACCCGCACGCCGCATCGGGCCTTCCTGCGCGCCACCGGCTTCGACGACGCCGCCCTGGAGAAATCCATCGTCGGCATCGTCAGCACCCAGGGGGAGAACACGCCGTGCTCAATGGCGCTGGCGCCGCAAGCCGACCGGGCCCGCCTGGGAGTGGCCGCGGGCGGCGGCGTGCCGGTCAGCTTCTCGACCATTTCGATATCCGACGGCACTTCGATGAACCATGCCGGCATGCGCATGAGCCTGCTGTCGCGCGAGACGATCGCCGACAGCGTCGAGCTGGTGGTGCGCGGCCACGCCTACGACGGGCTGGTCGCCTTCGCCGGCTGCGACAAGACGCTGCCCGCCATGATGATGGCCATCGTGCGCCTGAACGTGCCGGCGGTGTTCCTGTACGGCGGCGCCACGCTACCGGGGCACGCCCTGGGCCGCCAGGCCACCATCCTGGACACCATCGAAGCCGTGGGCCGCGTCCAGTATGGCACGATGACGGCGGCCGACCTCAAGACCATGGAGCGCACCTGTACGCCATCCGCGGGCTCGTGCCCGGGCCAGTTCACCGCCAACACCATGGCCATGGTGGCCGAGGCCCTCGGCCTGTCGCCGCTGGGCTCGGCCATGATGCCGGCGGTGTACAGCGAACGCCTGGCCATCGCCCAGCGGGCAGGCGAGCAGGTCATGCGCGCGCTGGCGCAAGGCGGCCCGCTGCCGCGCGAGCTGGTCACGCGGGCCAGCCTGGACAACGCCTGCGCCGCGGTCGCCGCCACCGGCGGGTCCACCAACGCCGCACTGCACATTCCCGCCATTGCGCACGAGGCGGGCATCCGCTACACCCTGGACGATGTGGCCGAGGTATTCCAGCGCACGCCGCTGATCGCCGACCTGCAGCCCGGCGGGCGTTTCCTGGCCCGCGACCTGCACGAAGTGGGCGGCGTGCCCGCCGTGCTCAAGGCCCTGCTGGTGGGTGGCTACGTGGACGGCAGCGTACCCACGCTGGACGGCCGCACGCTGGAACAGGCGCTGGCCGACGCCCCCGATCCCGACGGCGAAGTGCTGCGCCCGTGCTCGCGCGCCATCCATCCGTCGGGCGGCGTCACGGTGCTCAAGGGCAATCTCAGCCCGCAGGGGGCGCTGCTCAAGATCGCCGGCCTGAAATCGCTGCAGTTCTCCGGGCCGGCGCGGGTGTTCGAGAACGAAGAAGACTGCATGCGCGCCGTCTCGCAGCGCACCTACCAGCCGGGCGAAGTGCTGGTCATCCGCAACGAAGGCCCCAAGGGCGGGCCGGGCATGCGCGAAATGCTCAGCGTCACGGCGGCGCTGTATGGCCAGGGCATGGGCGAGAAAGTGGCGCTGCTGACCGACGGCCGCTTCTCGGGCGCCACGCGCGGCCTGTGCATCGGCTATGTCGGCCCCGAGGCGGCGGCCGGCGGGCCCATCAGCCTGATCCGCGACGGCGACATCATCCACATCGACGCGCAGGCCAATACCCTGAATGTCGAACTGGACGACGCCGAACTGGCGGCCCGCCGCGCCGCCTACACGCCGCCGCCGCAGCCGCGGCTGGCCGGCGCGCTGGAAAAGTACGCGCTGCTGGTGCGGCCCGCGCACGAAGGCGCGGTGACCCATGCCGGCAACGTGCAATGGCCCTACGAAACCCCGGAGGCAGAATGAGCGCGACCCTGGCATTCTGCGGCACCGGCCTGATGGGCGCGCCCATGGTGCGCCGCCTGCTGGCGGCCGGGCATCGTGTGCGGGTCTGGAACCGCAGCCCGGAAAAAGCCCGCGCGCTGGCGGCCGACGGCGCCGAACCGGCCGCCACGCCGGCCGAAGCGGCGCAGGGCTGCGACGGCGTGTTCCTGTGCCTGACCGACGAACGCGCCGTGCAGGACACCGTGTTCGGCGCGCAGGGCGTGCATCGCGCCGCGGGCGCCTGGCTGGTGGACCACTCCAGCATCGCGCCCGACACGGCGCGCCGCTTTGCCGCGCAGCTGCAACAGGCCGGCGACCGCGTCTGGATCGATGCGCCGGTGTCCGGCGGCGTGCCCGGCGCACAGGCCGGCACGCTGTCCATCATGGCGGGCGGGCCGGCCGAGGCCATCGAGGCGGCCTCGCCCTATATGCGTGCCTACGGCGGCCGCATCACCCGCATGGGGCCGGTGGGCGCCGGCCAGGTCGCCAAGCTGTGCAACCAGACCATCGTCGCCAGCACCGTCAATGCCATCGCCGAAGCCGTGGCGCTGGCCCAGCGCAGCGGCATCGACGCGGCGGCATTGAACAGCGCGCTGGCCGGCGGCTGGGCCGATTCCACCCTGCTGCAGATTTTCGTGCCGCGCATGACGGCGCCGGTCGACCAGTTGCTAGGCACGGTCGCCACCATGCTCAAGGATGTCGAGAACGTGGCCGCGCTGGCGCGCGCCACCGGCACCGAACTGGCCGGCCTGAACGGCGTGCTGGCCAGCTACCGGGCCGCCGCCGCGCAGGGCCTGGGCGCGGCCGACCTGTCCGACATCGTGCGGGTGGCCTGGCCCGAGCGGCCGGGGCCGGCCGCCTTCCAGGAACCCTCATGAAACTGGCTGCCAACCTTTCGCTCCTGTACCCCGGGCTGCCGATGGCGCAACGCATGGCCGCGGCCGCGCGCGACGGCTTCGCCGGCGTGGAGATCCTGTTCCCCTACGACCTGGCGCCGCGCGAACTGGCCGCCATGCTGCGCGACCACGGCCTGCAACTGGTGCTGGTCAACACCCCGCCCGGGCAGCCGGGCGAAAAGGGGCTGGCCTGCCTGCCCGGCCGCGAAGCCGATTTCGGCCAGGCCCTGCAGCGCGCGCTGCAGGTCTGCGAGGCCACGCAGTGCGGCATGATCCACACCATGGCGGGCGTGCCGCCGGCCGGCACGGCGCCGGGCGCCTGCCGCGCCACGCTGATCGACAACCTGCGCAAGGCCGCCGCCCTGGCGAGCCAGGCCGGCGTCACGCTGACGCTGGAAGCGCTCAACCGCGCCGACGTGCCGGGCTATTTCTACAACCGCCCCGACCAAGTCGCCGACATCATCGCGACTGTCGGCCACAACGCCGTGCGCCTGCAGTTCGACCTGTACCACACACAGCGCGAGGGCCTGGACCTGAACGCGACGCTGGCCGGCGTGCTGCCCCTGGTGCGCCACGTGCAATTCGCCAGCCCGGCCGGCCGCCACGAGCCCGACCCCGCCGACCCCGCCGTGGCGCGCGCACTGCGCACCCTGGCCAGCCACGGCTACGCCGGCTGGATCGGCTGCGAATACATCCCGGCGGGCGACACGTCGGCCGGCCTGGCCTGGCGTCAGGCCTACCAGGCCGCCCTGGCTGCGGAGGACACGCCATGAACATCCTCGTCACGGGCGCCAATGGCTACATCGGCCGCGCGCTGGCGCAGCGGCTGTGCGCGCTGCCTGAGCTGCCCGGCTACGGCGCCCCGGCCACCATCACGCTGTGCGACCTGGCCCTGGACGACCCGCCCGCGGACCCGCGCGTGCGCGCCGTCGCCGGCAGTTTCGCCGACCCGGCGGTGCTGGCCGCCATCGCCGACCCCGCGCCGGACCTGGTGTTCCACCTGGCCTGCGTGGCCAGCGGGCGCGCCGAAGAACAGTTCGAGCTGGGCCTGCAGGTCAACCTGGCCGGTTCGCTGCAATTGCTGGAACACCTGCGCCGGCAAGGCAAGTCGCCCGGGCTGGTGTTCACCAGCAGCATCGCGGTATTCGGCGCGCCGCTGCCCGACCGCGTCGACGACCACACGCCGACGGCGCCGGCCCTGAGCTATGGCGCGCACAAACTGGCCATGGAGATCCTGCTGGCGGACTACACGCGGCGCGGTTTCCTGCGCGCCCGCGCGGTGCGGCTGCCCGGCATCGTGCCGCGCCCGCCCGCGCCCAATGGCGCCTGGTCCGCCTTCTCCAGCACGCTGATCCGCGCGCTGGCGGCCGGCGAGCCCTGCACGCTGCCGGTCGGCCCGCGGGCCACGCTATGGCTGATGTCGCGCCGCCGCTGCATCGACAATCTGCTGCATGCGGCCTGGCTGGCCACGCAGCCGGCCGGCGACCGCACGGCCTGGACCCTGCCCGCCCTGCATGTGTCGGTGCAAGAGATCGTCGAGGCCTTCGAGGCGCGCGGCGACGGCCAGGCCGGCGCGCGGGTGCGCTATGCGCCCGAGCCCGCCATCGAAGCGCAGTTCGGCAGCCAGCCGCCGCTGTGCACGCCCGCCGCCGACACCGCGGGCTTTCGCCACGACGGCACGCTGGCGGCCTTGCTGGACAACGCGGCGCAGGCGCCGTGACCCCGCCCCACCGGCACTAACCAGAACACCAAGACCACCCCGAGGAGAGACTCCATGATCAAAGCCCTGGCCACACTCGCGCTCGCCGGCGCGGCGCTCGCCGCCGCCTTGCCCGCGTACGCCCAGAAAGTGCAGTTGACCGTTTCCAGCTGGCTGCCGCCCACGCACGCCTTGATAGCGGACTTCATCGTGCCGTGGGCGCAAGAGATCGAGCAGGCCACCGATGGCCGCGTCACGCTGCGCCTGCTGCCCAAGCCGGTCACCAACCCGGCGGGCCATTTCGACGCGGTGCGCGACGGCCTGGTAGACATCACGTTCATCTCGCACTCGTACTACCCGGGCCGCTTCCAGCTCACCAAGTTCGCGGTGCTGCCGTTCTCGGGCAATACCGCGCTGTCGCGCTCGGTGGCGGCCTGGGACACCTACGAGAAGTACCTGCTCAAGGCCGACGAACACCGCGGCGTGAAGCTGCTGGGCATCTACACGCACGGCCCCGGCATCGCATTCACCACCAGCAAGCCGATCGCGCAGATCGGCGACTTCGAAGGGCTGAAAATCCGCGTGGGCGGCGGCATGGCCGCCGACGTGGCCAAGGCGCTGGGCGTCAGCCCGATCGCCAAGCCGGCCCCCGAATCGTACGAGCTGCTGAGCACCGGCGTGGTCGACGGCGTATTCTTCCCCGCGGAATCGCTGGTGTCGTTCAAGCTGGACAGCATCGTCAAGCATGCCACCACGTTCCCCGGCGGGCTGTATTCCGATACGCACGCCATCATCATGAACGAGGACGCCTTCGCGCGCCTGTCCAAGCAGGACCAGGACACGGTGCTGAAGCTGTCGGGCCGGCACCTGGCCGAACTGGCCGGCAAGGCCTGGGACAAGCACGATGCCGCGGCCCGCAAAGTGATGGACGGCGGCGGCATCCAGGTCGTGGCGGCCGACGACGCCCTGGTGGCCGCGGTGCGCGAACGCACGCAGGGCTTCGAGCAGGCCTGGCTCGACGCCGCCGCGGCCAAGGGCGTCGACGGCCCGGCCGCGCTGGCCGCGTTCCGCGCCGAACTCAAGCAGCTCGACGGCCAATGACCGCACCCGGGCGCGGCGCGCGGCCCGGCGCCGCGGCCCGCGCCCGCTCCGGCGAGAACACCATGAAAACCCTGAACTGCGCGATCGTGGCCGTGCTCAAGGCCATCGCGGTGGCCAGCCTGTGCGGCATGAGCCTGCTGACCGTGGTCGACGCGACCGGCCGCTACTTGTTCAATCACCCCATCATCGGCTCGGTCGAGCTGGTCGAGCTGATGATGATCGCGGTGATCTTTTCCAGCATCCCGCTGATGACCCGTGCGCGCGGCCACATCACGGTGGACGGCTTCAGCCATCTGTTCTCGGCGCGCGCGGTGGCCCTGCAGGACCGCTTCGGCGCGCTGCTGGCCACCGTGGTCAGCGGCTTCCTGGCGTGGGTCACCTGGGGCAAGGCCGCCAGCACCGCCGGCTACGGCGACATGACGGCCATGCTGGGCATCCCGCTGGCGCCGTTCGTCTACTTCATGGCGGCGCTGCTGGCGCTGGACGCCGTCTACCATGCCGCCAACATCCTGCGCCCCGTTGCCGCCACAGGAAGCGATACGCCATGACCGAATCCCTGATCGCCCTGGGCGCCATGCTCACCCTGGTATTCCTGCGCGTGCCGGTCGCCTTCGCCATGGCGCTGGTCGGGTTCATCGGCCTGGGCCTGGTGCGCAACTGGAACGCGGCCTATGCCATGGCCGGCTCGGTGATCTACGAAAGCGGGTTCCAGTACCTGCTGTCGGTATTGCCGCTGTTCATCCTGATGGGCAATTTCGTGACCGAGTCGCGCATGTCGCGCGAACTGTACGCGGCCGCGCACGCGGTGCTGGGCCACCGGCGCGGCGGCCTGGCCATGTCCACCATCGTCGCCTGCGGCGGCTTCGGCGCGATCTGCGGCTCCAGCCTGGCCACGGCGGCCACCATGGCCAAAGTGGCCTATCCGGAAATGCGCCGCATCGGCTATAGCGAGAAACTGGCCGCCGGGTCGATCGCGGCGGGCGGCACGCTGGGCATCCTGATTCCGCCGTCCATCATCATGGTGGTGTACTGCCTGCTCACCGAGCAGAGCATCGGCAAGATGTTCGCGGCCGGCGTGCTGCCCGGGCTGCTGGCCATCGGCTGCTACATGCTGGCGGTCGGCTGGGTGGTGCGGCGCGATCCGGCCGCCGGCCCCAAGGGCGAACGCAGCACCTGGCGGCAGATCCGCCAGGCCCTGGGCCAGGTGTGGGGCGTGCTGGCGCTGATCGCCATGCTGATGGGCGGCATCTATGCCGGCATGTTCACGCCGGCCGAGGCGGCCGGTATCGGCGCGTTCCTGGGCTTCGTGTTCGCCTGCTGCCGCCGCACCATGAACTGGCGCACGTTCGTGCACGTGGTGGTGGAATCGGCCAAGACCACCGGCATGATCTTCGTGGTGATGATCGGCGCGCTGATGCTGGCCAACTTCATCAATTTCACCTCGCTGCCGGCCGACCTGCTGGAGCTGGTGGAACGCTATCAGTTGAGCCCGCTGGCGGTGATATTCGCCATCTGCGCCATCTATATCGTGCTGGGCTGCGTGCTCGAGAGCATGTCGATGATCCTGCTGACCGTGCCGGTGTTCTACCCCCTGGTGCAAAGCCTGGGGTTCGACCTGATCTGGTTCGGCATCATCGTGGTGGTCGTGACCGAGATCAGCTTCATCACCCCGCCGTTCGGCATGAACGTGTTCGTGCTGCGCGGCCTGCTGCCCGGCGTAAGCACGCAGACCATATTCCGCGGGGTGATGCCGTTTGTCATCAGCGACATCGGCCGGCTGACCCTCCTGATCCTGTTTCCGGCGATCTCGCTGTATCTGCCGCAGTTCGTCAGCTAGGACCGCCGCAGCGCGCCGCCACCAGCCGCTGGCTGGCGCGCTGCACCGCCGGGCCCAGCGCCAGCACGATGACGAAAGCGGCCGGCCAGGCGGCCACGAAGGCGCGCGCCCAGTGCCCGGCGAAGTGGGGGCCCATGCCCAGGTTCAGCCACGACACCCAGCCCGTCATCAGCATCGACATCAGGCCGGACATCAAGAGCGCGAAGATAAAACGCAGTCGGGTTGCGTACGACATGGAAAGCTCCTTGAGAGTAAAGAATGACGGAGCTATCCTAGATGTTGGCTATTTCCGAAACTAGAGCCAATATTTCAATCTTAAATTCCATTTTTGCAATATATGCTTGACGACCTGGCGCTGTTCGTCGCCATCGTGGACGATGGCAGCCTGCAGGCGGCGGCGCGCCGGCTGAAGTTGCCGCCCGCCACCCTGACCCGCCGGCTGCAGAAACTGGAAGCCCGGCTGGGCTGCCAGCTGCTGCTGCGCAGCGCCCGCAGCCTCAAGCCGACCCCGGAAGGGCGCCAGTACTACGAGCAATGCCGGCCGCTGCTGACCGCCCTGCAGCAGGCCACCGCCACGCTGGACGACGATCTCAACCAGATCAAGGGCACGCTGCGGGTGCTGGCGCCGGTCAGCCTGGCGCGCGGCCTGCTGGCGCCGGCCTGGACTTCCTTCCTGGCGGCCTGGCCGGATATTCGCTTGGAGCTGATCCTGGACAACCGCAACGAAGACCTGTGGCGCCACGGCGCCGACCTGGCGGTGCGCGTCGGCCCCCAGCACGATCCCAAGCTGCGCCAGCGCCGGCTGGGCGGCTTCGGGCTGGACGTGGTGGCCGCGCCGGCCTACCTGGCGGCGCATGGCGAGCCGCGCCACCCGCGCGAACTCGAGCAGCACGCGCTGCTGGTCAGCGAGCCGCTGGCGACCTGGTATTTCATGGCGCCCGACGGCGGCGAACGCATCGAGCTGCAGCCGGCCGGGCGCTGCCGGGTCAATGAACTGGAATTGATGGTCGCCATGGCCGAGGCCGGCCTGGGCATCATGTACTGCCCGCGCACGCTGACCGGCGCCGCCGTGGCCAGCGGGCGGCTGCGCCGCCTGCTGACAGATTGGCGCACGCCGCAACGCGTGCTGTACGCGGTCTGGCCGCAACAGCAGCTGCCCCGCAAGGTGCGGGCCCTGCTCGAACACCTGTCCGACTTTGCGGCGTCGACCCCGGTGCTGCAGGGCGCCGAGGCCGCGCCCGGCCCGCAGCCTCAATAGCCCTTGGCCGGGTCGTACAGGTTCGGCAGCGCCTCGCCCGCTTCGCAGCGGCGGATCAGGTCCGCCACGTAGCGCGCGCGCTCGCGGCGCGTCGGCGTGGCCGCGCAATGCGGCGTCACGATCACGCCCGGATGATCCCACAGCGGCGAATCGGCCGGCAGCGGCTCGGTTTCGAAGACATCCAGCACCGCCTGCGACAACTGGCCGGAGTCCAATGCCGCCAGCAGGTCGGGCGCCACCATGTGCGAGCCGCGCCCCACGCTGATCACGGCCGCGCCGCGCGGCAGGCGCGCGAACGTCGCGGCCCCCAGGATGCCGCGCGTGGCCTCGGTGCCGGGCAGCAGGCACACCAGGATATCGGTGCGCGCCAGGAAGGCGTCGAGTTGTTGCGGGCCGGCATAGCTGGCCACGCCCGGCAACTGCGCCGGCGAGCGCGACCAGCCGGCGGTGGGAAAGCCGCTGCGCGCCAGCAATGTGGCAGTGGCGGCGCCCAGGTAACCCAGCCCCATGACGCCGACCCGCATGTCGCGCGCCATGCGCGGCGCTTCCGGCGTGTCCCAGCGGCGCCGCGCCTGGTTGACGGCGAACCGCCTGAATTCCTTGGTAATGGCCAGCGCGGCCGCCAGCACGAACTCGCTCATCTCGCCGGCGGTTTCCTCGGTGACCAGCCGGGCGATTGGCACGCCGGCCGGCAGTCGCGGGTCGGCCAGGATGTGGTCGACCCCCGCGCCGGCGCTGATAATGAGCTTCAGGTTGGGCAGCGAAGCCAGCCAGCCGGGATCGGGCTCCCAGACCAGGGCATAGCCGACGGAACCGGGCTCGGCCAGCGGCTCATCGCGGCCGCTGACCCGCAACCCCGGCGCCAGCTCGCTGAAATGCCTGCGCCATTCGACCATCCCCTGCGGACCGCCCGACTTGATCACCAGGTGCGTCACGACAGCTTCCATTTTTTCAACAACGCGTCCAGCTCGCCGCTGCGCTTGAGCTCGTCCAGCGCCGCCTGCAGCTGCTGTTTGAGTTCGTCTTCGCCCTGGCGCAGCCCCAGGCCGATCGAGCCGGGCAGCGACGCCTTGTAGCTCTGCACCAGGCGCGTCCGCGGGAACTGGCCGAGCCCCAGGTAATACGACAGCGTCGGGTAGTCGGCGATGCCGGCCTCGATGCGCCCGGCGTTCACGTCGCGGATGATGGCCGGGATGGTGTCGTAGATCTTCACCTCCTTGAACAGGCCGGACGCCTTGAGCGAGTCCACGTACACGGTGCCGACCTGCGCGCCCACGATGCGGCCCTTGAACGGCTGGTACGACTGGTAGTTTTCCGTGTCCGACGCCGGCACGATCATGCCTTCGCCATAGGTGTAGACCGGCTTGGTGAAGTCGATGACCTGGCGGCGCTTGTCGGTGATGTACATCGCCGAGGCGATGATGTCGATCTTCTCGGAGGTCAGCGATGAGATCAGCGCCGAGAAATCCATGGCATCGACCTTGGGCGTGAAGCCGGCGTGCTTGCCGACGGCGTGGATCAGATCGATCATGAACCCCTGCATCTGGTGCGTGGCGGGGTCCAGGAACGAGAACGGCACGCCGTTCGTTTCCGTGCCGACCTTCATGACCTTCTGCGCGGCGGCGGGCGCGGCCGCCGCCGCCAACGAGACCGCAGCGGCGGCCAGGGCATATCGCATGCTTCTGATCATCGTGGTGCTCCAGGACATGGCTTGCGCCGGTGCCGGACATTGTCCTACGTTTCACCACGCCGCAAAGCGTTTTTTCAGCGCGCCACCGCCACGTGGTGAGTGCCGTGCGGCATGGGCAGCCGCCCCAAGTGGCGCAGGCGCGGGCCGTCCTCGCGCTCGACCCGGAACACCTCCAGCCCGCCGCCCGCCGGCCCGCCGGCGTGGTACTGGAAAACCGTCACCAGCAAGTGGCGGCCCGACGCGTCGAAGCTCGCTCCCTCGGGCAGCACGCCCTCGAACGCGTAGTCCGCCACCTTGGCCAGGCTGCCGGTGCGCGCATCGAAGCGCAGCAGCGATACGGTCGCCTCGCGCACAAAGCGCGGGCTGTCCGGCGGGAACGGCGTACTGCGCATGTTCACGGTGGCCACCAGCGTGCCGTCCGGGCTGACCGCCAGGCCTTCGGACGACTCGTCTGTCTGCGCGTGCCCCACGCGCGCATGCCGCGCCGGGCCGCCCGGCTCGGCCAGGCGGATGACGCTGACCGACGAGGCGCGGCGGGGCACGCGGCCGTCCAGCGTGGTGGCGCTGAAATCGCGCCCCCAGTCGGCCGTCAGGTAGTACCCGCCGTCCGGCGTGAAGCGGCCGACGAACGGGTCGGCCCCCACCTCCACCGGTTCGCCCCACGGGTGCAGCGCCAGCCGGCCCGCCGGCTGCTCCCGCACTTCGAAGAAAGCCACGCGATTCAGGGTGTTGAGGTTGACCGCCAGATAGCGGCCCGAAGGATGCCACTGCACATTGGTGGCGGTCACCCCGCCGCGCGGCCCGGCGCCCGTGCCGGCCACCCCCAGCTCGCGCAGCGTAAAGCGCTGCGTCTCATGAAACGCCCCCCGCTCATAGCGCGCGATCGACAGCAGGCTGTCGTCGGGCGAGTTGGCCACCACGGCCACGCGCCGGCCATCGGGACTGACCGCCAGAGCCTCGGGCAACGGGCCGACATCCAGCGTGGCGGCAAGACGCGGCGCCTGCGGGTCGGCCAGGTCGACCGCCATCAGGCGGTGGCCGGGCGGCAGGTCGCGCACCGTCTGCGCGCGCGCATCGCGCTGGCCGAGCCGCTCGACCACGAATGCCGTATCGCCGCCGGGCGCCAGGGCGAGGATTTCCGGAGCGGCGGTGACCGAGTTCGATACTTCGATGCGGCCGGCCGTGAGCCGGCCGTCGCGCCGCGCCCAAATGGCCAGGGTGTCGCGCCAGCCGGCGGCGGCCGGCGCCAGGCGGCCGTCGGCGTAGGTCTGCGCGACGAAATCGCCATCGGCGATGACGGCCAGCGTGCCGGCGTCGATAGCGCCGGCCCAGTCCGGCAAGGGTGCGGCCCAGGCCGCCAGCGGCAGGAGCGCCGCGCCCAACAGAAAGCGTGATTGCATGGTCGATCCCCTATGAAGACTCGCGGCGCGGCGTTGTCGGCCAGCCGCGCCGGTGGCATGATCGGTCACCATGCTGATCAGCGTCCAATCGCAATTTACCGGTGTCTGATCAGCTTTCTTGATCAGCAACAGCGAGCCGCCACCCATGGACATCCGCACCCTGGCCTGCTTCATCGCCGTGGCCGACACGCTCAATTTCCGTCGCGCCGCGCTGCAGTTGCACCTGACCCAGCCCGCGTTGAGCGCGCGCATCCAGAATCTCGAAGACGAAATCGGCGCCATGCTGCTCGAACGCGACCGCCGCCACGTGGCGCTGACGGCGGCGGGGGCCGCCCTGCTGCCGCATGCCCGTGCGGCATGCGCCCAGGCCGCCGCCGGCAAGGAACAGGCGCGCCGTGCGGCACGCGGCGAGACAGGCATGCTGCGCATCGGCTTCACCCTGCTGGCGCTGTACGGCCTGATACCGCCATGCGTGCGCGAGTTCCGCGCGCGCTATCCGGGCGTGCAGGTGGAACTGGCCGAAATGAACTCCCCCTCGCTGGAAAGCGCCCTGGCCGCCGGCGCGGTCGACATCGCGGTCCTGCACCCGCCCCTGTACACCCCCGGGCTGGCCACCGCCGAACTGGCGGGCGAGCAACTGGTCCTGGCGCTGCCGGCCGGGCACCGCCTGGCGCGCCGCAAGACGGTGGCGGTGCGCGACCTGGCCGGCGAGCCCTTCCTGATCGCGCCGCGCAACGTGGGGCCGAGCATCTATGACCGGGTCATCGCCATGTTCCAGGACGCCGGCCTCAGCCCGCGCATCGTCCAGGAAGCCACGCCCATGACCTCGCTGGTCGCCCTGGTGGCGGCCGGCATCGGCATGGGGCTGGTCACCGCCGGCATGGCGCGCGTGCCGCGCCCCGACGTGGCCTATCGGCCGCTGCGCCCCGCCGCGCCCGTGCTGCCCTTCGCGCTGGGCTGGCGCGGCGAGCTCACGCCGGCCGCGCAGCGCTTCGCCGAGACCGTCCGCAACTGGACCGGCCACTGAATGCCGCCGGGCAATGAATCGCCCTGGATTTCTCCAGAGGTGTCTGACACCCCTTGCCATGCTGCATGCGCGCGCCAGGACGTCCCGCGGAGTGTCAGACACCTGTTGCGATAAGCGCATCGGCCCGGTAGGTGTCTCCGTAGGTGTCTGACACCCCATGTCGCAGCGTGTGCATACGCGACGCCCTCCCGCCGGGTGTCAGACACCTGTCACGCCTGGCACGGACTCCCCGCGGGTGTCTGCCACGCCTGGCGCGAAATGCCGGTCAGGCGGCGGTTGCGTGCGCGGTGTCGTCGCACAGCACAGTGGGCAGCGCGACGGGCAGTTCGCCGGGCCAGTCGCGGTTGAAGTGCGCGCCACGGCTTTCATGGCGGGCCACGGCGGCGCGCACGACCAGGCCGGCCACCAGCAGCAGGTTGCGCAGTTCCAGCAGGTCGCGGCTGGGGCCGTCGATCCGCCAGCGCCGCGCGACGTCCGCGTCCCACGCGCCGATGCGTTGCGCGGCGCGCGCCAGCGAGGCGTCGCTGCGCACGATTCCCACCTCCGCGCTCATGAGCCGCCGCAAGGCTTGCCGCAACGAGGCGACCGACGGATCCGCCACGCCGGCGGGCTGGGCTGCGGGCGCCGACTTGAAGGCCAGGGCGGCAGGTGAGGACAATGCCGATTCGGCGGCCACGGCGGCCGGCTGCGCCAGGATGGCCCGCGCCGCGCCGCGGCCCGTGACCACGCATTCCAGCAGCGAATTGCTGGCCAGCCGGTTGGCGCCGTGCAGGCCGGTGCAGGCGGCCTCGCCGACGGCATACAGGCCCGCCAGGTCGCTGCGGCCGGCCGCATCGGCGACGATGCCGCCGCAGGTGTAGTGGGCGGCGGGCACGACCGGGATGGGCGCGGCCGCCATGTCGATGCCGCGCGCCAGGCAATGCGCGTAGATGGTCGGGAAGTGCGCCTGCAGGAACGCGCGCGGACGGTGACTGATGTCCAGGTGGACGCAGTCCAGGCCATGGCGCTTGATCTCCAGGTCGATGGCGCGGGCCACCACGTCGCGCGGCGCGAGCTCGGCGCGCGCGTCGTGCGTCGGCATGAAGCGGGTGCCGTCGGGCAGTTTCAACAGCCCCCCTTCGCCGCGCACCGCTTCGGAGATCAGGAAGGTCTCGCCCCGCGGGTCGTACAGGCTGGTGGGATGGAACTGCGTGAATTCCAGGTTGGCGACCCGGCAGCCGGCGCGCCATGCCATGGCGATGCCGTCGCCGGTGGCGGTGGGAGGCGTGGTGCTGTGGGCATACACCTGGCACGCCCCGCCCGTGGCCAGCACGACGTGGGCGGCGTCCAATGTCGACACGCGGCCCCGCGGGTCCAGCACCTGGGCGCCGCGGCAGCGCGCGGCGGCGCTGCCGGGCACGCCGGCCACCAGCAGGTCGATGGCGCAGTGGTGCTCCAGCAGCGTGATGTTCGGGTGATGACGGACCCGCGCGCCGAGCGCGGCGATGACTGCCTGGCCGGTCGCGTCGGCGGCGTGGACGATGCGCCGGCGGCCATGCCCGCCTTCGCGGGTCAGGTGCAGGCCGGGCCGTCCCGGCGCGGCCGCCGTGAAGGCCACGCCCTGGTCCTGCAGCCAGCCGATGGCGGCGCGCGCATCGGCGGCGATGCGCTGCGTGGCGGCCGCATCGCACAGGCCGCCGCCGGCGGCCAGGGTGTCGCGCACATGGTCTGCCACGCTGTCGTCCGGGTCCAGCGCGGCGGCAATGCCGCCCTGGGCGCGGTTGCTGGCGCTGAGGTCCAGCGCGCCCTTGGCGAGTAGCGCCACGCGCCGGTGCGGCGCCAGTTCCAGCGCGGCCGCCAGCCCGGCCAGCCCGCTGCCGATGATGAGTACGTCGAAATCCATGGCGGACGCTCCGATATGGCGCGGCTCAGGCCGGGCCGACGCGCTCGAACAGCGCGGTATCGCGGGCCAGGTCGCCGCTGGCGCGCACGCGCCGCTTGCGCTGTTCGGCGAATGCCAGCATGCGGTCGATGGGCGCCTTGGCCCGCCGGCCCAGTTCGGCATCCAGGGTGATCTCGTTGGCGCCGTGTTGCAGCACGTGGGCCAGGCCGGCCAGTTCGTTCATGGCCATCCAGGGGCAATGCGCGCAGCTCTTGCAGGTGGCGCTGTTGCCCGCGGTGGGCGCGGCAATGAAATCCTTGCCCGGCGCCTGCGCGCGCATCTTGTGCAGGATGCCCTGGTCGGTGGCCACGATGAACTGCGCCGCGTCCAGCTTGCGCGCGGCGTCGATCAACTGCGTGGTCGAGCCGACGACATCGGCCTGGGCCAGGACGGGCTGGGGCGATTCCGGATGCGCCAGCACCTTGGCTCCCGGATACTCGGCGCGCAGCAGTTCCAGCTCGGTGCCCTTGAACTCGTCATGCACAATGCAGGCGCCTTGCCACAACAGCATGTCGGCGCCGGTCTGGCGCTGCACGTAGGTGCCCAGGTGGCGGTCCGGCGCCCACAGGATGCGCTCGCCGCGCGCGTGCAGGTCGGCCACCACGTCCAGCGCGATCGACGAGGTGACGACCCAGTCGGCGCGCGCCTTGACCGCCGCGCTGGTGTTGGCGTAGACCACCACCGTGCGGTCGGGGTGAGCGTCGCACCAGGCGGCGAAGGCGTCGGCGGGACAGCCCAGGTCCAGCGAGCAGGTGGCCTGCAGGTCGGGCATCAGGATGCGCTTGGACGGGCTGAGGATCTTGGCGGTTTCGCCCATGAAGCGCACGCCGGCCACCACCAGCGTCCCGGCCGGATGGTCGCGGCCGAAGCGGGCCATCTCCAGCGAATCGCCGACGCAACCGCCGGTGGCCTCGGCGAGTTCCTGCAGGTCGGCATCGACGTAGTAGTGGGCCACCAGCGTCGCGCGCTCGCGCGCCAGCAGGGCGCGGATGCGTTCGATGAGCTCAGCCTTGCGCGCGGCCGGCAGCGGCTCCGGCACGCGGGCCCAGGCCTGCCCGACCGTGCTGGCGCAGTGAGAGGCGGCGGTCGGACTGGCGGGCAGATCGAACTCAACGGGCCGGGTGGCGGGCGTGTCCATGAGGCGGGTCTCCATGCCGGCCGTCGGATGCCGGCTTATGCTCATGTAGAGCATTTGTGGGTCAAAAAAAGAGGGATCGGTATTTATGCTACTTCTGAGTATAAATGGGCGTCAAGCGGGTGTTGCAGCTACGCCGAGGCTGCCTTGATGCCTGGCAATGTCTCCAGGCCGGTCCCGCGCAGCACGGCAGGGTGTCAGACACCCCATGAACCGCCTTCGCGCAGACCCCGACCGCACCACGGGGTGTCTGACACCCCACGCCCTGGGACCAGCCCTGCGGCAGGCGCCTGACGCCCCATGGGTGTCAGACACCTTGTATCGGCGCCCCGTTCAGGAAGCGCGCACGCCGAAGCAGTGCTCCGGCGCCGGGAAAGCCCCGCCGCGCACGTCCTCCGCGTAGCGCGCCGCCGCCTGTTCGATCTCGGCGCCCAGCTGGGCGTACTGCTTGACGAAGCGCGGCACGCGGGCGCCCGACATGCCCAGCATGTCTTCGGTGACCAGGATCTGCCCGTCGCAGGCCGGCGAGGCGCCGATGCCGATCACGGGAATCCCCAGGGCCTCGGTCACGCGCCGGCCCACCGCCTCGGCCGTGCACTCCACCACCAGCGCGAACGCGCCGGCGGCCTCCAGCGCCCGGGCATCGTGCATGATGCGTTCGCCGCCGTCGGCCTGCATGCCCTGCGCCTTGTAGCCGCCCACGCTGTTGACCTGCTGCGGCATCAGGCCGATATGGCTGACCACCGGCACGCCGCGCGCCGCCAGGAACTGCACCGTATCGGCCATCTCGGCGCCGCCCTCCAGCTTGACCGCCTGCGCGCCGGTTTCGGCCAGCACGCGCGCGGCCGCCTCGAAGGCCTGCGCGGGCGCAGCCTGGTAGCTGCCGAACGGCAGGTCCACCACCACGCAGGCGCGCGTCGACCCGCGCACCACCGCGGCGCCATGCGCGATCATCATGTCCAGCGTCACGCCCAGCGTGCTGGGCAGCCCATAGACCACCATGCCCAGCGAATCGCCGACCAGCAACAGGTCGGCGTGCGGATCGAGCAGCCGGGCCATCGGCGCGGTGTAGGCCGTCAGGGCCACCACTTTGCCGGGGCCTTTGGACTGGCGGATGGCGGGAACGGAGATGCGGGTCTGTTGCTGTTGTGCGCTCATGCTCGGGCCTGCTCGGAAGGTTCAAGAAGGCGTCCATGGTAGCGCCGAGTTTTGTGCGCTGCACATTTGACCTGTCAAAGGTATGATCGGGCAGTTCAATATTTCGCGCTGCCATGACCGGTTTCGAACACAATCCGTTTCTGCATTCCCTGGGCGCCGTCATCGAAGAGTGGGGCGACGGCCGCATCGTCCTCAGCATGGACCTCAAGCCCGGCCACCTGAACCGCCAGGGCGCGCTGCAGGGCGGCGTCGTCTGCGCCCTGCTGGACGCGGCTTGCGGCTACGCCGGCATCGTGCCGCAGCCGGGCGACAGCCAGGGCAATGCGGTCACCATCTCGCTGGCCATCAACTTCATCGGCTCGGTCAAGGCCGGCAAGGTCGTCGCCACCGGCACCGTCACGGGCCGCGGCCGCAAGATCTACTTCGCCCGCGCCGAAGTCTGTACGCCGGACGGCCGCATCCTGGCGTCGGCGCAAGGGTCCTTCAAATACGGCGGCCCGCGCCTGGCGGCCGACGCTCCCACGGAAGAGGCAATCTCATGAGCGATTCCCCGCAAGTCATCGAACAGGCCATCGTCTCGCGCCAGAGCATCCGGGGCTTCCTGCCCACACCGGTGGAACCCGCCCTGATCCGCCGCATCCTCGAGGCCGCCGCCCGCGCCCCCAGCGGCAGCAATATCCAGCCCTGGAAAGTGCACGTGGTCACCGGCGCCAAGCGCGACGCGCTGGCGCGCGACCTGGTGCAGGCGCATGGGCGCGGCGAGCCCGAGCGCCGCGAATACCAGTACTACCCGGTCAACTGGCGCAGCCCCTACCTGGAGCGGCGCCGCGCCACCGGCTGGGGCCTGTACAGCCTGCTCGGCATCCAGAAGGGCGACCGCGAGGCGTCGGCCCGCCAGCACGCCCGCAACTTCGAATTCTTCGGCGCCCCCTGCGTGCTGCTGTTCACCATCGACAGCGACCTGGACAAGGGCAGTTGGCTGGACTACGGCATGTTCCTGCAGAACATCATGGTGATGGCGCGCGCCTGCGGCCTGGACACCTGCCCGCAGGCGGCGCTGGCCAACTATCCGGACATCGTCAAGCAGCACCTGGGCATCCCCGCCGACCAGATCGTGATCTGCGGCATCTCCATCGGCTACCAGGACCCGGACGAACCCGCCAACCAGTACCGCACCGACCGCGCGCCGGTGGACGAGTTCACCACCTTCCACGACGCCTGAGCAAACGGGCGGGCCCGCCGCCGGCGGTTCCTCAGGGCGGGCCGCCCGCCCCCGGGCCGGCGGGCGCGTCGTTCCAGGCCCGCGCGCCTGCCGCGCGCGGCGGCACCCCGTAATGGCGCCGGAACGCCGTGGAGAAATTGCCCGCATGGTCATAGCCGACCTCCAGGGCCACCTGCGTCACTGGCAGCCGCGCCCGGATCAGCGCCATCGCGTGGCGCATCCTGGCGGCCAGCAGGTATTCCGGAATGGTGGCGCCGTGCACGGCCTTGAAGGTGCGCGACAGCTTCGACACACTGACGCCGGCCTGCGCGGCCAGTTCGCGCACATTGGGCGGCTCGCGCAACTCGTTGGCCAGGCGCGCCGCCGCGCGCTCGGCAATCGCCCGGTCGCGCGGCCGGATCTCGCCCGCGTCCGCGTCGCGGCGCATGTGCATGAAGAAATGACGCACGATGTCCTCGGCGCGCGCCTGCAGCAGCAGCCGGCGCGCGTGGCGATCGTCGACCGGCTCGAAAAAGCACTGGGCCGCCTGCTGCATGGCCGCCGCCAGCCCGGCGCGAAACAGCGCGAACGCGGCCGGATCGTCGTCCAGGTAACGGCCCAGCGCGCCCCCATAGCAGGCGGCCTGCAGCCCCAGCTCGTCCACCAGATACTCGCGGGTACACGAGACCGTGACCGAGCGCTCGCGCGCGCCCGCCCCGAACACCTCGATCTTGCGCGCGCCGCGCGGCTGCAGCAGGGCGCTGCACGACAAGCCGTCGATGGCATGCGGGGCCTCGCGGCCGTCGGTCACGGCCGAGCGGCCCGACATGCGCACGTGGATCTTCAGCGCGCCGCTGCAGTCGTAGTGCTCTTCCATGGCGCGCGGCCGGGTGATGTCGGCCCAGCTGGCCGACAGGCCCGCGCCCAGCACCAGCGTGTCGCGATAGCCGGCCATGCCGGCGCCGATCGGACGGGCCTGGATGAAGCAGGCCGAGCCGGCCGGCTCGACCCCCACCACCTCGTAGGTATGCGGCACATAGGCATGCAGGCGATTGGCGACAGGGTTATCCACGGCAGAGCATTCCACGCTGGCCCGAAAGAGTGACGGTAACGTTACCGGGCGGTTTCGCACAGCGCCAAGGCGACATGAACGGCCGGGCCCGCCTGGGGTAAACCCGCAGCCCTGCTGCCACTTGGTACGATTTTGCCCTTTTGGCAAATAAAGCGTGCATCTGCGCATAAGCGCATATGTGCTTTGGCGACTAAGCTGGTCGCCGGACCGAACCATGACGGAGCGTCAATGCAGCACGACACCCAACCCCGCCGCCAGCCCAACTTCTCCATGCACCGGCGCGCCGGCGACCTGGTGTTCGTGTCCGGCCAGATGGCCTTCGGCGAGGGTTTCCGCATCGTCGGCGACGACGTGACGGCACAGACCCGCACCTGCCTCGAGCACATCGCGCGCCACCTGGCCGATGCCGGCCTGGCGCCGCGCGACATCGTCAAGACCACTGTCTGGCTGGCCCGCATCGAGGACTTCGCCGCCTTCGACGCCGCGTACGGCGCCTTTTTCGGCGATATCGTCCTGCCGGCCCGCTCCACCGTGCGGGCCGACTTGATGGTGCCCGGCGCGCTGGTCGAGATCGAAGCCATCGCGCGCGCCGCCGGCAACACCCACATCCCCGCCTCGCAACCGCCTTCGGAGCCCCGCCCATGAATACCGCAACGACGCTCACCCCGGCCGCCGGCAGGGCGTCGCCTCCCGCCTGGCGCATCATCGCCGCCGCCTCGATCGGCAATGCGCTGGAATGGTTCGACCTGGTCGTCTACGGCTTCTTCGCCGTGACCATTTCGAGGCTGTTCTTTCCCAGCGACAACGACAGCATCTCGCTGCTGCTGACGCTGGGCACGTTCGGCGTGTCCTTCTTCATGCGTCCGCTCGGCGCGCTGGTGCTGGGGGTCTATGCCGACCGCGTCGGCCGGCGCGCCACGCTGACGCTGTCCATCATGCTGATGATGCTCGGCACCCTGCTGATCGCGCTGATGCCGACCTATGCCGCCATCGGCATCTGGGCGCCCATCGGCATCGTGGCCGCGCGCATGATCCAGGGCTTCTCGGCCGGCGGCGAGTTCGGCAGCGCCACCGCCTTCCTGGCCGAACACACGCCCAACCGGCGCGGCTTCTTCGCCAGCTGGCAGGTGGCCAGCCAGGGCCTCACCACGCTGCTGGCGGCCGGCTTCGGCGCCGGCCTGAACGAATGGCTGAGCCCCGAGCAGATGGAATCCTGGGGCTGGCGCATCCCGTTCTTTTTCGGCCTGCTGATCGGCCCCGTGGCCTACTACATCCGCACCCGCATCGACGAGACGCCGGAATTCCTGGCCACCGAACGCAGCGCCACGCCGCTGGGCGACACCTTCACCGAGCACCGCCTGCGCCTGCTGCTGGCCATCGGCACCGTGGTGCTGGGCACCGTGGCCACCTACCTGGTGCTGTACATGCCCACCTTCGCGGTCAAGCAGCTGGGCATCCCGCCGGCGGCCGCCTTCGCCGCCACCCTGGTGACCGGCGTGGTGCAGTTCATCGTCGCGCCCATGGTCGGCCACTGGTCGGACCGCCACGGGCGCACCGGCATCATGGCGACGGCCGCCGTGCTGTTCCTGGTGCTGATCTACCCGCTGTTCCAGCTGCTGGCCGGTTCGCCCACCTTCGGCACGATGATCCTGGTGCAGATCATCATCGGCGTGCTGCTGGCCGGCTACTTCGGCGCGCTGCCGGCGCTGCTGACCGACCTGTTCCCCACCCAGACCCGCACCACGGGAATGTCGCTGGCCTATAACATCGCCGTGACGATCTTCGGCGGCTTCGCGCCCTTCATCATCGTCTGGCTGATCTCGGTCAGCGGCAACAAGCTGGCGCCCAGCTTCTACCTCATCTTCGCCGCCCTGGTCAGCCTCGCCTCGCTCATCGCCGTGCGCAAGCGGCTGGGCCTGCGCTGAGGCCGCGGCCATGGTCCCGGGCGCCAGGCAGCGCATGCCTGGCGCCCGCCGTTTCATGCAGGAGCCCTCATGACCTCGCAACTCGACACCACCACGCTTCCCGGACAATCCGCCATCGCCGACCTGCACGCCCGGCTCCAGCCCTGGATCCGCACCACGCCGGTGCTGGAGAAGGCCGACTTCGAACCCGTGCCGGGCACCGCGGTCAACTTCAAGTTCGAGCTGCTGCAGGCCAGCGGCACCTTCAAGGCGCGGGGCGCATTCTCGAACCTGCTGGCCCTGGACGATAGCCAGCGCGCGGCCGGCGTCACCTGCGTATCGGCCGGCAACCATGCCGTGGCGGTGGCCTACGCCGCCATGCGGCTGGGGATCCCCGCCAAGGTCGTCATGATCAAGACCGCCAGCCCCGCGCGCGTGGCCCTGTGCCGCCAGTACGGCGCCGAAGTGATCCTGGCCGACAACGGGCAGGCGGCGTTCGACACTGTGCATCGGATCGAAAGCGAAGAAGGCCGCTACTTCGTGCACCCGTTCAACGGCTACCGCACCGTGCTGGGGACCGCCACGCTGGGCTACGAGTGGCTGCAACAGGCGGGCGAGCTCGACGCCGTGATCATCCCGGTCGGCGGCGGCGGGCTGATGGCCGGCGTCAGCACCGCCGTGAAATCGCTGGCGCCGCAATGCCAGGTATTCGGCGTGGAGCCCGAGGGCGCCGACGCCATGCACCAGAGCTTCGCCGCCAGCGGCCCCATCAAGATGGGCCCCATGCAGAGCATCGCCGACAGCCTGATGGCGCCGCACACCGAGCAGTACAGCTACGAGCTGTGCCGCCGCCACGTCGACCGGCTGGTCAAGGTGTCGGACGACGCGCTGCGCGGCGCCATGCGCCTGCTGTTCGACCAGCTCAAGCTGGCCACCGAGCCGGCCTGCGCCGCCGCCACGGCCGCCCTGGCGGGCCCGCTCAAGGACACGCTGGCCGGCAAGCGGGTGGGCGTGCTGCTGTGCGGCACTAACACGGACCCGGCCACTTTCGCCCGGCACCTGGGTGTAAGCTGACACGGCAACCGGCCCGCACCGCCCGCCCCGACCGCCATGAAAGCCTACTACCACCCCGACCAGGCGCTGCATCACCCGCAAACCTATTTCTCGCGCGGCAAGATGCGCGCGCCCCAGGAAGTGCCCGCGCGCGCCGCCGCCCTGGCCGGCGCGGTACAACAGCTGGGCCTGCAGCTGCGCCAGCCGCCCGACGCGGGCATGGCGCCGCTGACGGCGGTGCACGCGCTGGACTATCTGCAATTCCTCAAGAGCGCGCACCAAGAATGGCGGCGGCTGCCCGAAGACTGGGGCGACGAGGTGGTTTCGAATATCTACGTGCGCGAGCCCAACGCCCTGCGCGGCGTGCTGGCCAAGGCAGCGCGCTACCTGGCCGACGGCAGCTGCCCGATCGGCGCATCCACCTGGCGCTCGGCCTATTGGTCGGCGCAGTCCGCGGTGGCCGGCGCCGATGCCCTGCTGGCCGGCGACCGTCACGCCTACGCGCTGTGCCGCCCGCCCGGCCACCATGCCCGCCGCGACGCGGCGGGCGGCTTCTGCTACCTGAATAACTGCGCCATCGCCGCGCAGCGCCTGCGCGGCCAGCATGCGCGCGTGGCGGTGCTGGATACCGACATGCACCATGGCCAGGGCATCCAGGAAATCTTCTACCAGCGCGACGACGTCTATTACGTGTCGATCCACGGCGACCCGGAGAATTTCTACCCCGTGGTGACCGGCTACCCGAACGAGCAGGGCGCCGGCGCCGGGTTCGGCTACAACCTCAATCTGCCGATGCCGCACGGCTCGCCCGAGCCGGTCTTTTTCGAGCAGCTCGCCGTCGCCGTCGACGCCATCGAGGTGTTCCAGCCGGATGTCCTGGTGCTGGCGCTGGGCTTCGATATCTTCGAGCGCGACCCGCAGGCCAAGGTGGCCGTCAGCAGCGCCGGCTTCGAGCGCCTCGGCCGGGTCGTGGCCGGCCTGGGCGTGCCGGTGCTGGCGGTGCAGGAAGGCGGGTACTACATCGAAGGGCTGCCCGAGAACGCCGAGGCGTTCTTCGCGGGGCTGCGCGCGTAGCGGCGAAAGTATCGAGCGGCCCGTTATCATGTGGGAGCTTCGCGCGCCGCGCGAAGCCTCTCCCCTATACGGCCCGCGCTTCCCGGACAGCATCATGGTCGACCCCGCCAACCTGTTCGCCATCGTCATGATGGCCACCGTCACTTACCTGGCCCGCATCGGCGGGTACATCCTGCTGCGCAATCGCAGCCTCGGCCCGCGCGCCATGGCGGTGCTGGAAGCCGCGCCGGGCTGCGTGCTGATCTCGGTGATCGCGCCGGTGTTCGTCTCCGACCGGCCGGCGGACCTGCTGGCGCTGGCGCTCACGGTCGTCGCCGCCACGCGGCTGCCGCTGCTGGCCACCGTGATCGTCGGCGTGGGCAGCGCCGCGCTGCTGCGGCATTGGTTCGCATGATGCCGGCCGCGCGCATGCTCCCGCCCGGCGCCGCACGATGACGGCGCCCCGCTCTCCCGCCGCGCCGGGCCACGCCGGCGCCTGGGTCCGCTGCTGCGCCGGCGCGACGGCCAGCCTGCCGATGCTGTTCGGCGTGATTCCCTTCGGCCTGGTGCTGGGCGCGCAAGCCGCGCAGGCCGGGCTGACGCCCTTCGAAGTGCCGCTCATGACCGGCCTGAATTTCGCCGGCGGCTCGGAATTCGCCGCGCTCGGGCTGTGGGCCGCGCCGCCGCCCGTGCTGCTGATCATGGCGGTGACGTTCCTGGTCAACAGCCGCATGCTGGTCATGGGCGCGGCCATGACGCCCTTCCTGCACCACCTGCCCAAGCGCAAGGTGCTGCCGTCGCTGTTCCTGATGACCGACGCCAGCTGGGCGCTATCGATGGCCGATACGCGGCGGCGCGCGGAACTGGGCATCGTGCCCGCCTTCAGCCTGGCCTACTACCTCGGCTCGTCGCTGGTGTTCTATGTGGCGTGGATCACCTGCACCACCCTGGGCGCGCTGCTGGGACCGCTGCTGGGCCATCCGGAGGCCTACGGGCTGGACATGGCGTTCCCCGCCGTTTTCCTGGTCATGCTGCGCGGCATGTGGCGCGGCTGGCGGCGCGCCTGGCCGTGGCTGGTCAGCCTGGCGGTGGCCGGGCTGACATACCGGTTCGTGCCAGGCGCCTGGTACGTGGCGGCGGGCGCGCTGGCGGGGATTCTCGCGGCGCTGGCCGCGGCGCCCCGCCACGCCGCGCCGGGCGGGACGCGGCCGTCCCGCCCGCCCAAGCAGTAGCGCGCTAGTCCACCACCGACTTCAGGCTGTAGTCGGCCGGATCCAGCGCCGGCAGCAGATTGCCGGCCAAGTGCTTCTGGAAATACTCCACCAGCGGCACGGCATACGCCACATGGCTGTCCTCGTGCACGCCGGGATTGGCCTCGATGGCCTTGGCGAACGCCTCGTAGCCGTCCTTGCCCAGCGCGGTGAACGAATTGGTCACCACGCGGTAAGTCGCGTTCATGTCGATCGGCGTCCACGCGCCGGTGACACGGTCCTTCACTTCGACGTTCTGGATGCGGCTGCCCTTCGGCTGGCTCTTGTAGACGTCGAAGCGCAGGTGCGACGCATACGGGAACGCCCCCGTCGAGCCCGACGTCAGCGCGTACTGGGCGGCATCCTCCAGCACCGCCACCACGCCGTCGCCGCGCATGTCAACGGTGGCCACCGTATTGGAGAACGGCAGCATGGTATAGGCGTCGGCCACGGTAAACGGCCCCTGCAGGAACTGGGTGCGCACGCCGCCCGCGTTCTGGATGGCAATGTCGGCCTTGGGCATGTACTTCAGGAAGGCATCGGCCACATAGTAGGCGGCGTAGCTGCCCGTGGGCGTGCTGCCGGCCGCGAAGGCGGCGGGGATGCGGTCGAACGGCAGCGTCTCGGCCACCGAGCCCAGCGTCTGCGTGCGGAACTCTTCCAGTTCCTGGCTATACGGCGCCAGGATCGCCGCCACTGCAGGGTCCGGCTGCTGCAGCGCCAGCGTGCGCGACGATTCGGCCAACGCGGCAATCTCGGCCTCGCGCGCCGCGCTCACCGCGACGAACTCGCCCTCGGCATCGGCCTGGAGGAACGGCTTGTCGATGGGCAGCACGATGCTGCCCTGGGCCCGCACCACATCCCCCCGCGGATCGAACTCCACGTTCAGCACGCCCACGCCGTGCGCCATCTCCCAGGCCTGGGCAATGTAGACCGGCTTGCCGTTGGGCGCGGTCGCCACGGTGGGATAGTCGCCGTCCACCTCCAGCCCCATGGCCGCCAGCTCGCCGGTGGAGTCCAGCAGCTCGTGCGTGTCGCCGCCGATGATGACGTCGATATCGTCGACCTGGCCCGCCAGCGCAATGTCGCCGTCGTAGCCCAGGTGGCTCAGCACGATGATCTTGTCGATGCCCTGCGCCTTCAGTTCGTCGATATTGCGGCGCACCGTCGCGATCTCTTCGGTGAACTCGACCGCGTCGGTCACCATCGACGAGTTCACCGTCTTCTCGACCTTCAGGATGCCGATGATGCCGACCTTGTGGCCGCTCATCTCGCGCACCACGTAAGGCTTGATCGGGGCGCCATGCAGCGGGCTCTGCGCCGTCGGCCTCACATTGGCCGCCAGGATCGGGAAGGTGGCCATGTCGATCAGCCCGCGCAGCACCGCCTCGCCCTCGTCGAATTCGTGATTGCCCAATTGGTAGGCGTCCAGGCCCAGCGCATTGAACAGCTTGAAATCCGGCTCGCCCTTGAACAGGCTGAAGTACAGCGTGCCGTTGAGCTCGCCGCTGTTGAGCACCAGGGTATCCGGCGTGCGCAGGCGGTTGATCACGCCCGCCAGGCGCGAGAACCCGCCCAGCTGCACGCGCGTGGCCACGCCGCCCAGCTGCAGGTCATAAGCACTGCCATCCAGGTGCGAATGGTGGTCATTGGTGTGCAGGATCTGCAGCTGGTAGTTGGCCGCCTGTGGCGGCGGGCTGTCGTGATCGTCATCATCGCTGCCGCTGCCGCACGCGGCCAGCAGCGTCAAACAAAGCAGACCGGCGCCCAGGCCGAATCGACGCAAAAACATGAAGAACCTTCCTTGGTTTCTGATACCCGCGAGGGCGATGAAGAGGAAAGACTCTAGTGGGCGGTCTTTACGTGCGTGTGAAAATCCCCGCCATCCCAACTCGACCTGCATTCGACGCCATGACCGGATCCACGTTGCTTCAACACTTCATCACGCCTGTGCTCACCGCGGTCCTCACGCTCGCGGGCACCCACTGGCAACTGGCGAGCCAGAACCAGCGCGCCGACCGGGAACGCTTCATCGACGCGGCGCAAGCCACCGCACAAGACACCAGCCGATTGCTGCTCGACGGCTACGCTGCGCTCCATACGCTGGTGAACGAATCGGACAACAAAGGCTGGGAGGAATTCTCCCGGACATCGTGGACCCGCTATCGCGACTTCCATCGCCAATGGCGCCAGCAATTGATCGTCCAGCACTTCAAACTGGCCCGCCACTTCGGCAAGGACGTCGCGGACCAGCTCGTCCATGTCGACGAAATCGACCTGCATCCAAGCGGCGCGTCGCGCGCTGATCGCCCTTGCGTGCCCGCGGGCGGCGCGGACGCGTTCGACGTGGCCAAGCTGGCCTCGCAGATCGACTGCATGACCCGCCTGATCACGGTAAGCCAGGATGCCATCGACAGCGCGCTCGCGGCCGATGCCGGCGCCCCCTGGACGGAGCTCGCCCGGGACCGGCGCGAGACGATCGACCTCACCTGGCAACTGCTCGCGCAATACGACAAGGCATCGGTCGGCTACCTGCGGACCCTGAACGACAGGCTGACGCAGCTGGGCGAACCGGAAGTCACGGTCATTCGCCGCGCCGACGATCGTTGAGCGCGATGGCGCGGCGGGCCCCAGATATACGTTTTCTTATATGAATAATATGAACATTTCATTTTTTGGCGCATATCTGGCGGCACATAATGGCGCGAGTCCATGACGCCACGATTTGCGGCATGCAAGGCCGTGGCTGAAGGCGCCCACTGACAACAACAACGGCACCAGGAGACAACCCATGCCATCCCGCCATCGCCGCATCCTGCTGGCCGCCACACTGGCCGCCAGTTGCCTGGCCAGCGCCGCCTGGGCCCAGGCATCCGCCTACCCCGCCAGGACCGTCACCCTGTACACCGCCTTCTCGGTCGGCAGCGGCCCCGACGTGGTGCTGCGCATCCTGGCCCAGGAACTCGGCAAAATGTGGAAGCAGCCCGTGGTCGTCGAGAACCGGCCCGGCGGCGGCGGCTTCATTGCCATGGAGGCCGCCGGCAAGCAGCCGGCCGACGGCTACGCCTTGCTGCAGCTCGACAGCGAGCACGTCTCGGCCCTGCCGCACCTGTACAAGTCGCGCAACTATGTCACCCTGGAAAAGTTCGACCTGGTGGCGCCGCTCTTCTACACCCCGTTCATGGTCGCCGTCGGCGAGAAATCGCCCTGGAAGAACATGGCCGACCTGGTCGCCGCGGCCAAGACCAAGCCCGACAGTCTCACCTATGGGTCATGGTTCGTGGGCAGCCCCGGCCACCTGGGCGGCGAATGGCTGGCATCCCTGACCGGCACCAAGATGATCCATGTGCCCTACAAGGAAGTAAGCCAGTTGTACACGGCCGTCGCCAACGGCGAGGTGGACTGGGCCTTCGGCACCATTCCGTCCACCCGGCCCGTGTACGACAGCGGCAAGCTGCGCTACCTGGCCATCGCCGCGCCCCAGCGCCATCCCCAGTACCCGGACGTGCCCACCGTGGCCGAAGCCGGCGGCCCCGCCGAACTGGACGTCAACTCCATCGTGTCGCTGCTGGCCCCGAAGGGCATCCCCGCGGACGTGCGCGACAAGATCTACGCCGACGTGACCAAGGTGCTGGCCGACCCGGATATCCGCAAGCGCTTCGACACCTTTGCCTTCGAACCGCTGGGCTGGCCGCTGGCCGAACTGCGCCAGCGCCTGGATGCAAAGTCGGCCACCTATGAAAAACTGATCGAGAACGCCGGCATCAGCCTGGATTGACGACGGCCCCCGGCCGCGCAGCCGGGCCTGCCTCACGCATCGAACAGGCAACGCGAGGTCGCCATCATGCGCATGCGCGGCGTCGCGTTGATCGACGGCGTATGCAGCACGCGCATGTCCATGAGATACACATCGCCGGCCCGGCCCGCCATCTCCACCACGTCGATATCCAGCTCCCGCAGGTTGCGCCGCAAATCCCCGGGCGCGCGCAGCCGTTCGCGCAATGCGGCGGCCTGCGGCGTGCGCGGCGCATGGCGGTGCGAGCCGGCCAATGCGAGCGTGGCCCCGCCCTGCCCGGCCACGTCGTCGATCAGGAAGAAGGCCTGGATTCCGGGCAGGCGATCGCGCGAGCCGGCTTTGACGTCCACATGCCAATTCAGGCCTTGCAGCGTCCACGCCCCCTGGCGCGGCGGCGACAGCAGCAGTTGCGCGTCCTGCACGACCGCCGGCGGACGGCCCGCCAAATAGGCGACCAGGTCGAGCAGTTCGCGGCTCATCAGGGTTTCATGCAGGCCCGGGTACTCCACCATGGAGGACAGCCTGCCGATCTGCTGAAAGACCGGCAGCCCGCGCCATGCGTCCGGCCGGCCGCGTCCCGACATCCGCTTGACCTCGTCGAGCAATTTGTCCCGGATCGCCGTCATCCGCGTGCGCGGGTGCAGGCCTGCCAGGCGCAGATACCCGTGTTCGGCGAAGAAGCCGGCCGAGGCGTCCGTCATCGATGCCAGCGGCCCGCGTCAGCCACGGCGGGCCGCCTCGATCGCCGCGATATCGATCTTCCCCATCTGCATCATTGCCTCGAATGCACGCCCGGCCGCCGCGCGGTCCGGGTCCGCGATGGCGTCCATCAGCGCCCGCGGGGTGATCTGCCAGGACACGCCCCACTTGTCCTGGCACCAGCCGCACACGTTTGCGTGGCCGCCATTGCCGACAATGGCGTCCCACAAGCGGTCGGTCTCGGCCTGGTCATCGGTGGCGACCTGGAACGAAAATGCCTCGTTGTGCTTGATGTCCGGGCCGCCATTCAGGCCCAGGCAGGGGATTCCCATCACGGTGAACTCCACCGTCAGGACGTCGCCGCGCTTGCCCGCGGGATAGTCGCCGGGCGCGTGCAGGACCCTGCCGACCGCGCTGTCGGGGAATGTCCGGGCATAGAACTGCGCGGCGTCCAGGGCGTCGCGGTCGTACCAGAGACAGATCGTGTTCTTGCTCATCATCGTCGTGCTCCTTGGGGCAAGTACGCGGGACCTGGTCGACACGACAACGGCGCGCCGGGGTGCCGCAACTTCGGATACGGGGCCTGATACGAATATGTCGATCGTAAGCCTGATGTGTCTCGACGACTAGAGTTTGAATGGGTGCGGGGGTTGGCGCGATTGCCTGCGCATGGTGATTTAAGGAGGGAGGGAGTGGTTGAGTTCTTGAGACGCCCACGCCTGCCGGCGAGCCCCGGACGGCCACGTCGCTCGGCTCGGGCGCGCCACCAGGCGCCCTCGGCCCCCTGCGGGGGCTACCCTCCCTCCAACTGGCCGCCCGGGTCTCGCCGGCAGGCGTGGGCTCGCAATATTTCATGTCGGCGCCGCCCCCCCCCCGGGAGCGCGTAGTTTCATGCGCAGGTATCGGCAGGTGTCAGACACCCCATGCGCACTGTCTTGCTTGACGAGACGACCTGCACGGGGTGTCTGACACCCGCATGCGATGAGTCTCTGACATCCCCTCCGATGCCAGGCGCCGATATAGTCATTCGATTCACCAGTGGCACGGCGGACCAGGCATGCCGCCGCCGTGAGTCCAGGCCGGGGCTGGGGCGTGCGGGACGGCCAGTTGGAGCGAGGGCAGCCCCCGCAGGGGGCCGAGGGCGCCTGGTGGCGCGCCCGAGCCGAGCGACGTGGCCGGCCCGCACGCCCCAGCCCCGGCCTGGACGCCCTACTGCCATCCTGCCCGGCAAAACATCCACCCCTTTACTGCCGACTCCAATCCCCTTCAGCCCGCACATCCCGCACTGGAAACGTCATATCCGCATAGCGCACGAACCGCGACCCGCGCGCCAGCCGGTAGCCGGCCCAGATCAGCAGGAACAGCGGGATGCCGATGTACGTGGCCCCGGCGCCCACCCAGTCGATCCGGTCCTGCAGAAAGGCCTGGTAATTCTGGCCCAATGTAATGACCAGGCAGAGCGTGAAAGCGAACAGGGGCCCGAACGGGAAAAAGGGCGAAACATAAGGCAGGTCGCTCAACTGGCCGCCTTGCGCCAGATAGCCGCGGCGAAAGCGATAATGGCTGATGGCGATCCCCAGCCAGGCGATGAAACCGGTCATGCCCGAAGTGTTCAGCAGCCAGATATAAACCGCATTCGGGCTGAACACGAAGGAAAAGAAACAGAGCGCCGCCACCACCGTGGTCGCCAGCAGCGCCAGCACCGGCACGCCGCTGGCCGAGACCCGGCCGAAAATGGCCGGCGCCTTGCCCTCGCGCGCCAGCGCGTACAACATGCGCGTGGCGGCGTACATGCCGGAATTGCCGGCCGACAGCACCGAAGTCAGCACCACCGCATTCATGATGGACGCCGCCGCCAGCAGGCCGGCCCGGTCGAAAATCAGCGCGAACGGGCTGACGCTGATATCGGTCACCTCGTTGCGCAGCAACTGCGGGTCGGTATACGGGATCAGCAGGCCGATCACGCCGATGGCCAGCACATAGAACAGCAGGATGCGCCAGAACACCTGGCGCACGGCGCGCGGCAGATTGCGCGCCGGGTCCTTGGACTCCCCGGCGGCGATGCCGATCAGCTCGGTGCCCTGGAATGAAAAACCCACCACCATGGCAACGCCGATCAACGCCGCGAACCCGCCGGCGAAAGGCGCGTCGCCCACCGTCCAGTTGTGCCAGCCGCCGGTCTCGCCGCCGCGGATAATGCCCAGCAGCATCAACACGCCCATGGCAATGAAGACCAGCACCGCCACCACCTTGATCAGGGCGAACCAGAACTCCGCCTCGCCGAAACCGCGCGCCGACAGCGCATTCAGCCCGAAGGTCAGCACCAGGAACAGCGCGCTCCAGTAGACCCCCGGCACATCGGGAAACCAGTAGGCCATCACCAGCTGCGCCGCCACCAAGTCGACCGCCACGGTCACCGCCCAGTTGTACCAATAGTTCCAGCCCAGGGCGAAGCCGAAGCCCGGTTCGACATAGCGCGCGCCATAAGTGGCGAAGGACCCCGCCACCGGCATGGCGGCCGCCAGTTCGCCCAGGCTGGTCATCAGGAAATAGACCATCAGGCCGATCAGCGCATAACCTAGCAGCGCCCCGCCCGGCCCCGCCTGGGCGATGGTGTTGCCGGAAGCGACGAACAAGCCCGTGCCGATGGACCCGCCCACGGCGATCATGGTCAGGTGGCGGGCGGCCAGGGTGCGCCGCAGCCCGGTGGGCGTGGTCACATCCTGGGCGGGCATGCCGGCGACGGGGCGGCTTTCGGAGTCGGCCAAGGTGGGGATTTCCTTCGTTGGTGCGGGGCGCCGGCGCCCCGGATTGCGGCAAACTGGTGAGCATAACGCTTTCACCAGCGTCCCGCAGGGCCGCCCCGGGCATGCGACCCAGCCCCGCCCAGCGCCGCGCGCGCCCCGCGCCGTCACCGGCCGCGCGTCATCGATTCCAGCACCCCGTCGCGCCGTATCCAGCCATGGAATAGGGCGGCGGCCAGGTGCGCCAGCACCGTGGCGAACAACAGGAACGCAAGATAGCGGTGCGCGCCGCGCAGCCAGGCGAACAGCGCCGCGTCGGCGGGCGCGATCGGCGGCAGCTGCCAGGCGCCCACGATGACGGGATAGCCGCCGGCCGACACCATCGCCCAGCCGATCAGCGGCATGGCGAACATCAGCGCGTACAGCAGTACATGCGAAGCATGGGCGGCGAGCCGCTGCCAGGCCGGCATGTCGCCGGGCAGGGCCGGCGTCCCCCGGTACAGCCGCGCGGCCAGGCGGATGCACACCAACACCAGCAATGCCACGCCCAGCGGCTTGTGGATCTGCAGCAGCCACTGGTGCCGCTCGGACACCGATGCCACCATGCCCACCCCGATGAACAGCATCGCCAGAATGCCGGCTGCCATCAGCCAATGCAGCAGGCGCGCGAGGCGGCCGAAGCCCGCGTCGGATCGATCAGATACTGGGTTCATCGTGCGTGCTCCGGTTGATTCGGGGAAGGCGAGGCCGGGGCGCCGGCGGGCGGCCCTTCGCTGGTGCGGCGCTCGTACGACGCCGCATAGACGGCCGAACGCGCCGGCAACAGCGGATCATCCGAAATGGCAATGCCCCGGGGCAGCACGGTCGGGTCGTAATTGACGTCGCGGCAGGCGCCGCGGTCCTGCCCCGCGCTGCCCGTGATCACCAGCATGCCCGCGTCGACGACGGGCCGGTCGGCCGGCCACTGCCGGGTCGCATCGGCGGTGGGATCGCCGGGCGCGCCCAGCGTCACCAGCAGGCGCCAGCGCAGCGGGCCCTGCGCCAGGCGCCGCTGCAAGTCGGCCTGCAGATAATCGCCGTCGTGCTGCGGCCCGGCTTCCGGGGCCGGCGGCGCATCGACGGGCGCCAGCCGCCAGCGTACCGGCTGCCGCTTGTCCTGGGCATCGATGAAGTAAAAGGCGTTCAAGCCGTAGTAGCTTTCGGTGGCATAGCTGGCCGATGGCTTGGCGGTCTTGGCCCAGGCGCGGAAAGCCGCCGTCTCGGGATGCGCGGCGAAGAACGCCTGGATGCGCCGGGGATCGGGCTTGCCCGTGGCGGGGTCGGGGCGCCCGGCGAGCTGCTGCTCGTAGAACGCCTGCGGCGTCGCCACCACGAATACCGGCATGCTGTTCATGCCGGTGCGCCACTGCTCGCCGTTGGGCGACGTAAAACGCAGGGCGAAACTGCGGATGGGCACGCTCGAGTCCGAGACGAACGGGTTGCCGCCCGGCACGGCCAGGCGGCCGACCACGGGCGTGCTACCGGGGGCGAACACGGCGGCCGTCGACCAGCGCTGGGCCGCGCCATTGCTTTCGAAATGGCCGACGACGCAGACTCCCTTGGCATGATTGCGCCGGTAGCCGGCATGGCGGCCGCTGTTGGCCTCCAAGGCATCGACCGCACGGTCCGGGGTCAGGCGCTGCGGATCCAGCCAGCCGCCCACGAAAGCGAACGCGGCGCCCGATGCCAGGACAATGGCGCCGATCGCGCCCAGGCGCAGACAGATTTGCCCGGCGCCGAGCGGCCGGGCATCGCGTTGAGGTCCTTCCGACATAAAGCTCCTTGGCCCTGGGACGATGAGTACCTGGGTAAGACGGCGGACCAGAACGCTTATTCCCTCGGGAATAAACTGGCCCGGGCGGCGTCTTACGATATTGGCCTGTTGACTGCCGCGTCGTGGCGCTGGCCTGGACAGGAAAATTCCCCATGATTCGACCGGTACCCTTGCCTGTGTCCGCCCCGGCTCCCACCGACGACGACGCCCCGCCCGCGGACGAGTTGTCCGATGCCGTCCTGCGCCAGCTATTGCCGCGGCTGCGGCGGTTCGCCCTGCGCCTGGCCCGCGAGCCTGCGGCGGCCGACGACCTGGTCCAGGCCACCCTGGAACGCGCCTTGACGCGGTGGGGCAGCCGCCGTCCGCAAGGCGATATCCGGGCCTGGCTGTTCACCATCCTGTACCGCCAGTTTCTCGATTCCCAGCGCCGCATGCGGCGCCACTCGCGGCTGCTCGAATGGTTCGCCGGCGCGGATGCGGCGGCGCCCTCGAGCGAACGCCAGGCCCTGGCGCGCGCCTCGCTGGCGACCTTCGACCTCCTGCCCGAAGCCCAGCGCACCCTGCTGTGGCTGGTCTGTGTGGAAGGCCTGAGCTACAAGGCGGTGGCGGATCTGTTCGAGGTGCCGCTGGGCACGGTCATGTCGCGCCTGTCGCGGGCGCGCAGCGCATTGCGGGACCTGAACGAGGGACAGACCGGCGCGGCCCACCTGAGGATAATGAAATGAACCAACGCCCGATAGACGACGCGGCGCGCAACGCGTTTGTGGATGGCCAACTTGACGATGCCGGGCGACAGGCCATGGAAGCCTACCTGCGGGCGCATCCCGAAGAGGCGGAAGAACTCGCCGCCTGGGCGCGCGATGCCGAGCGGCTGCGCATGCTCGCCGACCAGGAACGCCTGCCCCCCAACCCGGCCCTGGATCCCGCCGCCGTGCGCGCGCGCCTGCGCGCCCGCTCGCGCCGCAAACTGGCCATGGCGGCCAGCCTGGCCGCCGCGCTGGTCATCGGCGGCATAGCGGGCTGGGGCGTGCGCGACACCGTGCTGGCGAGCCGGATGCTGCCCATGCAGGACGCGGTGCAAGCCTACCGCCTGTTCGCCTCGGCCGACGCGCCGCGGCCGGATGTGCGCGCCGATACGGGCAATTTGCAGGCTTGGCTGGACGATTATTTCGCGCACGCCCAACGCCTGCCCGACCTGAGCGCCAGCGGCTTCCGGCCGGTCGCGGCGCGCCTGCTGGCCACCGACCAGGGGCCGGCGGCCATCGTCATCTATGAAAACGCCGGCCAGCGCGCCACGTTCTATATCCGCCCGCCCGGCCCCGGCAAGCAGTTGCTGGCGCAAGGCAGCCGGCGCGATGGCGACCTGCTGGCCCGCTATTGGTCGGACCAGGGCTACAACTACGCGCTGGTCGGCCCGGACGATGGCCCGGCCCCGCAGGCCCCGGCCGCCGGCCGGGTATGAAGCCGGCAGCGCGGCCGCGCGCAATGAAAAAACCCTGGCTCGCCATGCGGGCAAGCCAGGGTTTGCGGGCCGTGCGCGCCAGCGCGCGTCAGAACGGAATGTCGTCGTCCATGTCGGCCAGGTTGGCCGCGCCGCCCGCGGCGGGAGCCGCCGCCGGGGCCGGACGCTGCGCGGCGGGCCGCTGCGCCGGCGCGCGCTGCTGGCGCGGCGCGTCGTCGTAACCGCCGCCGCCGTAGCCGCCCCCGCCCTCGCCGCCGCTGTCGCGGCCGCCCAGCATCTGCATCTGGTCGGCGACGATCTCGGTGCTGTAGCGGTCGGCGCCGGTTTCCTTGTCCTGCCACTTGCGGGTCTTCAGGCGGCCCTCGATATAGACCGAACGGCCTTTCTTCAGGTATTCGCCGGCGATCTCGGCCAGGCGGTTGTACATGACCACGCGGTGCCACTCGGTTTCTTCGCGACGCTCGCCGGTGGCCTTGTCCTTCCACTGGGAGGTGGTGGCGATGGAGACGTTGCAGATCGCCGCGCCGTCGGGGCTGTAGCGCACTTCGGGGTCGCGCCCCAGGTTGCCGACGAGAATGACTTTATTGACCGATGCCATGGCGATATTCCTCTGGTGGCGGGCCCGCCCGTCCGCGCAAGGACGGCCGCGCAGGCAAGCACCCTAAAACGATGATTCAAGACCGGTTCCAACAAACACGCCGGTCATCGGGGACAACGACCGGCGGGCAGGCAAAAACCGAGTGGATGCCCCTATTATCCGCGAAAATCGACCGCTACGAAAACCGGCGGCGCGACAAAAAGGCGCCCGGCGCGGCCCCGTACTGCGGCCCTCAGGACAGCGGCTTGAGGGCCCAGGTCACCGCCAGCCAGATGGCTGCCAGCGCCGCCGCCCCCAGGAACACCGCGTCCGCCCCGGCATGGGCGGCCAGCCAGCCGCCCAGCGCGCCGCCGCAGAACAGGCCGGCGGCCTGGGCGGTGTTGTAGAAGCCCAGGGCCAGGCCCTTGTACTGCGCCGGGGCCACGCGCGACACCAGCGAGGGCTGCAGGGCCTCCAGGATGTTGAAGACCACGAAAAAGGCCGTCATCACGATGGCCAGGGTGTAGAAACCGTGGCTGGCGGCCGGCAGCAGGGCGCACACGACGATCAGGCCGGCCACGGCGGCGCGCAGGGCGCCGCGATGGGCCCGATGCCGCTCGGCCACGAAAATGACCGGCACCATCAACACGAACGACACCACGATGATCGGCAGGTAGACCTTCCAGAGGTCCTGCGCCGCCAGGCCGCCGGCATGGGCCAGCAGGGCGGGCACCACCACGAACAGCGCCACCTGGGTGCAATGCAGGGCGAACACGCCGAAATTCAGGCGCAGCAGGTCGGCATGGGCCAGCACCTGGCGCGGCCCCGCATTGTTCATGCTGCGCGCCTCGGTGCGCGGCACCACCGGCACCAGCCAGCGCGCCACCGCCAGGCTGGCCACCCCCAGGCAGGCAATGGTCCAGAACAGGCCCGCCAGGCCCCACCAGCCCACCAGCAGCGGCGACAGCACCAGCGACGCGGCAAACGACAGGCCGATCGACCCGCCCACCATGGCCATGGCGCGGGTGCGCACTTCGTCGCGGGTGGCGTCGGCCAGCCAGGCCGTGACGGCGGCGGAGATCGCGCCGGCGCCCTGGATGGCGCGGCCGATGGTGATCCAGTAGACATCCTGCGCCAGCGCGCACACCACGCTGCCGGCCACGAACAGCAGCAGGCCGGCGATGACCACCGGGCGGCGGCCCCAGCGGTCCGAGGCCAGGCCGAAGGGAATCTGCATGAAGGCCTGGGTCAGGCCGTACATGCCGAGCGCCAGGCCAACCCGGGCCGGATCGTCGCCGCCCGGCAGGCCGCGCGCGGCGACCGCGAACACCGGCAACAACAGGAACAGGCCCAGCATGCGGCAGGCGAACAGCCCCGCCAGGGCAATGCTGGCGCGCCGTTCAGATGGGGTCAATTTGAGTTTCGTATCAGCCGGCATGCAAAAGGGTAGATTCGGGGGCCATACGGGAAAAGGCTCGGCGCGCTATAGTACCAAGTTGGCCTTTGAAACCGCTTACAAGCCCGATGGACGCGATACGCATTCGGGGTGCGCGCACCCACAACCTCAAGAACGTCTCGCTCGACCTGCCTCGCCACAAGCTGGTGGTGGTGACCGGCCTGTCCGGCTCGGGCAAGTCGTCGCTGGCGTTCGACACGCTCTATGCCGAAGGGCAGCGCCGCTACGTGGAAAGCCTGTCGGCCTACGCGCGCCAGTTCCTGCAGCTGATGGACAAGCCCGATGTCGACCTGATCGAAGGCCTGTCGCCGGCCATCTCCATCGAGCAGAAGGCCGCCGGCCACAACCCGCGGTCCACCGTCGGCACCATTACCGAAATCCACGATTACCTGCGGCTGCTGTACGCGCGCGTCGGCACGCCCTATTGTCCCGACCACGGGCTGCCGCTGCAGGCGCAGAGCGTCAGCCAGATGGTCGACGCCGTGCTGGCCTGGCCCGCGGATACGCGGCTGGCCGTGCTGGCGCCCATCGCGCGGGCCCGCAAGGGCAGCTTCGAGGACGAATGCGCCAGCCTGCAGGCGCAGGGCTACGTGCGGCTGCGCGTGGACGGCCAGATGCAGGAAATCAGCGAAATGGCGCCGCTGAAGAAAAGCGAGAAACACGACATCGACGTGGTGGTCGACCGCCTGCGCATCAAGCCGGAAAGCAAGCAGCGCCTGGCCGAGAGCTTCGAGACCGCCATGCAGCTGGCCGACGGCCGCACCGTCGCGCTCGACATGGACAGCGGCCGAGAACAGGTGTTCTCCAGCCGCTATGCCTGTCCGGTGTGCAGCCACAGCCTGCCCGAGCTCGAACCGCGCCTGTTCAGCTTCAACAACCCGATGGGCGCCTGTCCCACCTGCGACGGCATCGGCCAGGTGGGGTTCTTCGACCCGAAGCGGGTGGTGGCCTTCCCCGAGCTCAGCCTGGCGGCCGGCGCGATCCGCGGCTGGGACCGCCGCAACGCTTTCACGCACTCGCTGCTGACCAGCCTGGCGGCGCACTACGACTTCGACATCGAGACACCGTTCGAGGACCTGCCCGAGGACGTCCGGCACAAGGTGCTGTACGGGTCCGGCGCCGAGGAAATCGCCTTCGTCTACATCAACGAGAAGGGCCGCAGCACGGTCAAGCGGCACACCTTCGAAGGGGTCATTCCCAACCTGGAACGGCGCTGGCGCGAAACCGATTCAGCCACCGTGCGCGAAGAACTCGGCAAATACCGCAACATCAAGACCTGCCCCGACTGCGGCGGCTCGCGCCTGCGCGCCGAGGCGCGCCACGTGCTCATCGGCGACGACCCGCGCGAGGGCGAACGGCGCGGCCAGGCCATCTACGAAGTCGAGGCGATGCCGCTGTCGGACTGCCTGGCGTGGTTCCAGGCGCTGGCGCTGACCGGCTCCAAGCAGGAAATCGCCCAGCGCATCGTGCGCGAGATCGAGGCGCGCCTGAGCTTCCTGAACAACGTGGGGCTCAATTACCTGTCGCTGGACCGCAGCGCCGACACCATCTCCGGCGGCGAGGCGCAGCGCATCCGCCTGGCCAGCCAGATCGGCTCGGGCCTGACCGGCGTCATGTACGTGCTGGACGAACCCTCCATCGGCCTGCACCAGCGCGACAACGACCGCCTGATCGGCACCCTGCAGCACCTGCGCGACCTCGGCAACAGCGTCATCGTGGTCGAGCACGACGAGGACATGATCCGCCTGGCCGACTGGGTGGTGGACATGGGCCCCGGCGCCGGCGAGCACGGCGGCCAGGTGGTCGCCCAGGGCACGCCCGCCGCCGTGCAGGACGATCCGGCCTCGCTCACCGGCCAGTACCTGAGCGGCCGCCGCGAGATCCCGGTGCCCAAGCGCCGCGCCGTCTCCGACGACCAGCCCTGGCTGGTGCTGGAAGGCGCCAGCGGCAACAACCTCAAGACGGTCGACCTGCGCATCCCGGCCGGGCGCCTGGTGTGCGTGACGGGGGTGTCCGGCTCGGGCAAGTCCACCCTGGTCAACGACACGCTGGCCACCGCCGTGGCGCGCCAGCTGCACCACGCGCAGGCGGAACCCGCGCCGTTCGTGTCGATCAACGGGCTGGAGCATTTCGACAAGATCATCAGCGTCGACCAGAGCCCCATCGGCCGCACGCCACGCAGCAACCCGGCCACCTACACGGGCCTGTTCACGCCCATCCGCGAACTCTTCGCGGGGGTGCCCGAGGCGCGCGCGCGCGGCTACGACCCGGGCCGCTTCAGCTTCAACGTCAAGGGCGGCCGCTGCGAAGCGTGCCAGGGCGATGGCGTGGTCAAGGTCGAAATGCACTTCCTGCCGGACATGTACGTGCCCTGCGATGTCTGCCACGGCAAGCGCTACAACCGCGAAACGCTGGAAATACGCTACCGCGGCCGTAACATCAGCGAGGTGCTGGACCTCACCGTCGAGCAGGCGCTCGAATACTTCGAATCGGTGCCCGCCGTCGCGCGCAAGCTGCACACGCTGATCGACGTCGGGCTGTCCTATATCCGCCTGGGACAGAGCGCCACCACGCTGTCCGGCGGCGAGGCGCAACGGGTCAAGCTGTCGCAGGAACTGTCGCGCCGCAGCACCGGCCGCACGCTGTACATCCTGGACGAGCCCACCACCGGCCTGCATTTCCGCGACATCGAAATGCTGCTGCAGGTGCTGAACCAGCTGGTCGACAGCGGCAATACGGTGCTGGTCATCGAACACAACCTGGACGTCATCAAGACCGCCGACTGGGTGGTGGATATGGGCCCGGAAGGCGGCGACGGCGGCGGCCGGGTGGTCGCCACCGGCACGCCGGAGGACGTCGCGGCCAACCCGGACAGCCATACCGGGCACTATCTCGGCCGGGTATTGCAACGCAACAATAAGCAGTAGACTGGCGCTGCCGGGTGTCGGCGCCTGCCGCCGGCCGGCGCCGGCCGGCCCTGCCTCGTGCCCATGCCGGCTGTCCATCCAACCCCAACGCCGCGTCCTTCAGCCATGTATACCCTCATCATCGGCAACAAGAACTACTCGTCCTGGTCCCTGCGCGCCTGGCTGGCCTTGCGCGCCACCGGCATCCCGTTCAGCGAGCAGAAGCTCGGCCTGTTCACCCCGGAATTCGCCGAGCGCCTGGGCGGCATCACGCCGGCCGGCCTGGTGCCGGTGCTGCTGGACGGCGACTTCGCCGTGTGGGATTCGCTGGCCATCTGCGAGTACGCGGCCGAGCGCCACCCAGAGGCCGGCCTGTGGCCCGCCGACCCGCATGCCCGCGCCCGCGCCCGCTCGCTGGCCGCGCAAATGCACAGCGGCTTCGGCCAGTTGCGCCAGCTGCTGCCGATGAACGTCGAAGCCAAGCTGTCCGGCATCGACTACTCGGCGGCCCAGGGTGACATCTCGCGCGTGCAGGCCATCTGGCACGACACGCGCGCCGAGTTCGGCCAGGACGGCCCGTTCCTGTTCGGCAAGTTCTCGGCCGCCGACGCCTTCTATGCCCCGGTCGTGTCGCGGTTCACCACCTACGGGGTGCCCGCCGCCGGCGCGGTGCGCGAATACATGGATGCAGTGCTGGCCTTGCCGGCCATGCAGGAATGGACCGGCGACGCATGCGCCGAAGGGGTGTTCGTGCCCGCGGACGAGCCGTACCGCACGCACCGCTGAACAGGCCCTAGCCCATCTCGAACAGCCGCCGGTGCTCGCGGATCGCATAGCGGTCCGTCATGCCGGCGATGTAGTCGGCGATGGCGCGCGCCTGGTGCGGCGCGTCGCGCTGGTGGTCGGGCGGCAGCAGGCGCGGGTCGGCCAGGAAGGCCTGGAACAGCTCGCGCACGATGCGGCGCGCCTTGGTGGTCATGCGCACGACGCGATAGTGGCGGTACAGGTTGTCGAACAGGAACCGCTTCAGTTCGTCGGCCTCGCGCCGCACGCCATCCGAAAACCCCGCCAGCGGCGGCGCGCGGCGCACCGCGTCGGCGTCGGCCGGCGCGGCGTCGGCAATGCGCTGCAAGGACGTAGCGGTCAGGTCGACGATCAGGGTGTTGATCATGCGCCGCACCGTTTCCGCGATGGCGCGCCGCGTCGCCAGTTGCGGATAGCGTTCGGCCACTTCGGCGTAGTGGCGCGCGAAGATGGCCACGTCCTGCATTTGTTCCAGCGTGATCAACCCGGACCGCAGGCCGTCGTCGATGTCGTGGTTGTTGTAGGCGATCTCGTCGGCCAGGTTGGCCACCTGCGCCTCCAGCGACGGCTGGGTGCGGTTCAGGAAACGCTCGCCCACGTCGCCCAGCTGCCGGGCATGAGCGGCCGAGCAGTGCTTCAGGATGCCTTCGCGCGTCTCGAAGCACAGGTTCAGGCCGCTGAATTCGGCATAGCGCTCTTCCAGTTCGTCGACCACGCGCAGGCTCTGCAGGTTGTGCTCGAAGCCGCCGGCGTGCGGGGCCAGCTCGCGCATGCAGGCGTTGAGCTCGTCCTGCCCGGCATGGCCGAACGGCGTATGGCCCAGGTCGTGCGCCAGGGCGATGGCCTCGGTCAGGTCCTCGGACAGGCGCAGGCTGCGCGCCAGGGTGCGGGCGATCTGCGCGACTTCCAGGCTGTGGGTCAGGCGGGTGCGGAACAGGTCGCCTTCGTGGTTGACGAACACCTGGGTCTTGTATTCCAGCCGGCGGAACGCGGTGGAATGGATGATCCGGTCGCGGTCGCGCTGGAATTCGGTGCGGTTCTGCGGAGCCGGCTCGGCGTGCCGGCGTCCGCGCGTGCTGGAGGGATCGGATGCGTAGCGGGCCAGGTCGTTCATCGGCGGCATCGTCCCTCCTCGGTCATTGCACGGTGCGGGCCAGGACCGCGCGCACCGCCTCCAGGGGCGCGGCCCGGGTCAGGGCCTGGCCGATGCGCGGCATCAGCACGAAGCGTATCTCGCCGCCCTCGGTTTTCTTGTCTACCTGCATCAGGGCCAGCCAGCGCTCGGCGCCCAGGTCGGGCGCCACGACCGGGCAGCCTATGGCGCCGACCAGGTCGCGCACCCGCGCCACATCGGCGGGCGGGAAACCGGCGACCTCGGCCGACAGTTCGGCGGCCTGCACCATGCCGCAGCCCACGGCCTCGCCGTGCAGCCATTCGCCATAGCCCAGGCCCGACTCGATGGCATGGCCGAAGGTGTGGCCCAGGTTCAGGATGGCGCGCAGGCCGGACTCGCGTTCGTCCTTGCCGACCACCTGCGCCTTCAGCTCGCACGAGCGGCGTATGGCGTGCGACAAGGCAGCGGGATCCAGCGCGCGCAAGGCGGCGGCATTGGTCTCGCACCAGGCCCAGAAATCGGCGTCCAGGATCAGTCCGTACTTGATCACTTCGGCCAGCCCGGCCGACACTTCGCGCGCCGGCAGGGTGCCCAGCACATCGGTGTCGATCTCCACCGCCACCGGCTGGTAGAAGGCGCCGATCATGTTCTTGCCGAGCGGGTGGTTGACCGCCGTCTTGCCGCCCACCGACGAATCGACCTGCGCCAGCAACGTGGTGGGCACCTGCACGAAACGGATGCCGCGCATGTAGACGGCGGCCGCGAAACCGGTCATGTCGCCGATCACGCCGCCGCCCAGGGCCACCAGCACGGCGCGCCGGTCGAGCCGGTTTTGCAGCAACGCGTCGAAAATCAGGTTGAGGGTCTGCCAGTCTTTGTGGGCCTCGCCGTCGGGCAGCTCGATGCGCAGCACGCGCCGGCCGGTGCGCGCCAGGGCGGCCTCGGCACGCTCGCCGTACAGGGCCGCGACAGTGGGGTTGGTGACCACCGCGATGGCGGTGGCATCGGCCGGAATGGCCTGGTCCAGGGCATCCAGGCGGCCGGGGCCGATGCGGATCGGGTAGCGCCCGCCCGGGGTGTCGACGTCAACAACGGTCATGGGGTTTCTCGTAGGCTTGCAGCAGCGGCAGCAACGATTTGACCAGATGCGCCACCGGCATGGTGCCGGTGTCGACGATAAGGTCGGCCACTTCTTCGTACAAGGGCTCGCGCTTGGTCATCAGGTCGCGCAAGGTGCCGCGCGGGTCGGGGTTGGCCAGCAGCGGGCGGTTGCGGTCGCGGCTGGTGCGCCGGAACAGTTCGTCGACGCTGGCGCGCAGGTACACCACCACGCCGCGCTGGCGCAGCAGGCGGCGATTCTCCGGCGCCAGCACGGCGCCCCCGCCGGTGGCCAGCACGATGCCGCGGCGCTGCGTGCAGTGATCCAGCGCCGCCGCCTCGCGCTTGCGAAAGCCGCCTTCGCCCTCGATCTCGAAAATGACCGGCACGCGGACACCGCAGCGCGATTCCAGCTCGTGGTCCAGGTCGATGAACTCGCGCCCCAGCGCACGCGCCAGGCCGCGGCCGATGGTCGTCTTGCCGGCGCCCATCATGCCCACCAGGAAAATCGGCAGGTCGTGCGGCAGGTCGGCGCCCGCGGCGGCGACAGCCGGGGTCGCCGCGCAGGCGGTCTCGTCCGCGTCGGGGCGGGACGCGGGCGCGGAATTCGTGCATTCACTCATGCACGCATTATCCCATCGCCGGCTAGTTGCCCGCTTACCACATTGAACGAATTTGTTACAGAAACCAGGGTGGGACGGTCAAGCGTGTCTACAGATACCCGTAAAATCGCCGCGATGAGCAAGTCGCAGAATTCTTCCAAAAAAGCCCCAGTCCCCAAGAGCGGATCTCCTGTTTTACGGTTCTTCGTCAAAACGGGCATTTTCTTTGGCGGCCTGGCGCTGTGTGGCGTCTTGCTGGGCGGCATGGCATTGGCGCTGGCCTGGCCCAACCTGCCCGACTTGCACGCCATGACCGACTACCGCCCGCGCGTGCCGCTGCGGGTCTATACCGCCGACCACGTGCTGATCGGCGAGTTCGGCGAAGAACGCCGCAACGTGCTGCGCATCAATGAGTTTCCCGATGTGATGAAGTCCGCGGTGCTGGCGGCCGAAGACGACCGCTTCTACCAGCATGGCGGCATCGACTGGGCCGGCGTCGTGCGCGCCGGCCTGGCCAACCTGCTCAGCATGTCCAAGTCGCAGGGCGCCAGCACCATCACCATGCAGGTGGCCCGCAACTTCTACCTGAGCTCCGAGAAAACCTACTCGCGCAAGTTCTACGAGCTGCTGCTGACCTTCAAGATCGAATCCGAGCTCACCAAGGACCAGATCCTCGAGCTCTACATGAACCAGATCTACCTGGGCCATCGCTCGTACGGCTTCGCGGCCGCCTCGCGCCGCTATTTCGGCAAGCCCGTGTCCCAGGTGACGGCCGCCGAGGCCGCCATGCTGGCGGGCATCCCGAAGGCGCCGTCGCGCTTCAATCCCATCGCCAACCGGCCGCGCGCCGAGCTGCGGCAGCATTACGTGCTGGGCCGGATGCACTCGCTGGGCTACCTGACCGACACCGAGTACCAGCAGGCCAAGGCGCAGCCGATCGTGCTCAAGGCCGCCGAAGGCACGCCCGCCGGCGGCTACGCCATCCATGGCGAATATGTCGCCGAGCTGGCGCGCCAGCTGCTCTACGGCATTTACCAGGACAACGTCTATTCGCGCGGCATCAACGTCTACACCACGGTGCACTCGAAAGACCAGGAATCGGCCTACCACGCGGTGCGCGACGGCGTGCTGCAATACACGCGCCGCACCTACTACCCGGGACCGGAAGAGCAGCTCGACATGCCCGAAGGCATCGAGAACAATCCGCAGGCGCTGGACGATTATCTCGACGGCGTGTTCGAAAAATTCCCGGACAGCGACGACCTGCTCACCGCCGTCGTGCTCTCGGCCAGCCCCACGGAAGTGAAGGTGGTGCGCAGCGCCAACGAGTTCATCACCATCGACGACAAGAAGGCGCTGGCGGTGGTGGCCCGCTCGCTGGGCAGCAAGGTGCCGGCGGAGCGGCGGCTCAAGCGCGGCTCGGTGGTGTACATCCACAAGTTCGGCGACGGCTGGGAAGTGATCAACATGCCGTCGGTCCAGGCGGCGTTCGTCGCGCTGTCGCCGCAGGACGGCGCCATCCGCGCCATGGTGGGCGGCTTCGACTTCTACCGCGGCAAGTTCAACCGCGTGACGCAGGCCTGGCGCCAGCCGGGTTCGAACATCAAGCCGTTCATCTATGCGGCTTCGCTCGAGCGCGGCCTGACGCCCGCCACCCAGATCTCCGACCAGCCGTTCGTGCTCACCGCCGCGCAGACCGGCTCCAAGGCCTGGCACCCGAAGAACTACGGCAATACCTACGAGCCCATGCTGACCATGCGGCAAGGCCTGTACAAGTCCAAGAACATGGTCTCGATCCGCATCCTGCAGGCCATCGGCCCGCAGTACGCGCAAGACTACCTGACCCGCTTCGGCTTCGACAAAGCCCGCCAGCCCGCGGTGCTGCCGCTGGCGCTGGGCGCGGGCTCGGTTACCCCGCTGCAGCTGGCCGGGGCCTACGCGGTGTTCGCCAACGGCGGCTATCGCATCGCGCCCTATCTCATCGAACGCGTCACCGACAGCTCGGGCAAGGTGCTGATGCAATCCAAGCCGATCGTGGCCGGCGACGCCTCGGCGCGCGCGATCGACCCGCGCACCGCCTGGGTCATGGACGACATGCTGCGCGGCGTGGCCACCAGCGGCACCGCGGCGCGGGCCCGGGCCGCGCTCAAGCGCGCCGACATCGCCGGCAAGACCGGCACCACCAACGAATCGGTGGATGCCTGGTTCTCGGGCTACACGCCCTCGCTGGTGGCGACCGCGTGGATGGGGTTCGACCAGCCCAAGTCGCTGGGTTCGCGCGAAACCGGCGGCGGCATCGCCATGCCGATCTGGCTGGACTACATGTCCGACATGCTCAAGGGCGTCCCCGAGCAGAAACAGCGTCCGCGTCCCGAGGGCCTGCTGGTCGAGCGGGGCGATTTCTATTTCTCGGAATTCCCGCCCGGGCAGGCGGTGGCGCGGCTGGGGCTGTCCGAGCCCGCCGCCCCCGCGGAAGACCAGCTGGGGGATTTCCTGAACGACCTGATCGGCAACGGCGGCGGCGACAACAGCATCCGCGCCGCGCCGAACCTGAACCCCGAGAAGCAGTCGCCCTGGTCGCAGCAGATTCCGTTCTGACCCGGGGCCGCCGAGGCGGCCCCGTTACAGCCGCAGGCTCACCGGCACGCCGGCGGCTTCGGAGCAGATCTGCGACAGGGCATCGGGCAGCGGGGGGCCGCCGCGGGTATCGTTCCAGTGCTGGCCGTCGTAGCGGTAATGGAAACCGCCGCTGCGCGCGGCCACCCAGATTTCCTGCATGGCCGCCTGGCTGTTGACGACCACGTGCGTGCCGTCCTCGAAGACCAGCGTCAGCACGTTGCCGCTGCGGCTGGCCTCGACATCGACGTCCAGCGAAGCCGCCCAGTCGTCGGCCTGGCTCTCGATGCTGTCGAGCACCTGGTCGACCAACGCAAGGAATTCGGTTTCAGTCATAATCGAACCTGCAAGAATTACGGAGTTTCGAGTGTTCCAATTGGCACGCAGCCGCATGGCTTTACGCATTGTAGCCACGCTGGCGGCAACCGGCCTGGTTGCCGCGTGCGGCTTCAAGGGGCCGCTGTACCTGCCGCCGCCCGAAGACGGCGCGCCCGCGCAACCCGAACAGCAACAGCCGGCCCCCATTCCCCCCACCACCACGCTTCCATGACCCCCCCCGCCCCCGCACGGCCCGAACTGGCCGGCCATCCGCATTTCCATTTCCAGAACGGCACGCTGCACGCCGAGAACGTCCCGCTCGACGCCCTGGCCGGCCAGCTCGGCACGCCGCTGTATGTCTATTCCCGCGCGGCGCTGGTCCAGGCGTGGCAATCGTACCGCGACGCCATCGGCGACCGCCCGGTACTGGTGTGCTACGGCATGAAGGCCAACTCCAATCTGGCGGTGCTGAAGGAATTCGCCCGCCTGGGCGCCGGCTTCGACATCGTGTCGGGCGGCGAACTCAAGCGGGTGCTGGCGGCCGGCGGCGACCCGGCCAAGGTGGTGTTCTCCGGCGTGGGCAAGCAGGCCTGGGAAATGCGCGCCGCGCTCGAGGCCGACGTCAAGTGCTTCAACGTCGAGTCGCAGGCCGAGCTGCAGTGCCTGTCCGAGGTCGCGCAGTCCATGGGGCGGCGCGCCCGGGTCTCGCTGCGCGTCAATCCCGACGTCGATGCGCAGACGCACCCGTATATTTCCACCGGCCTCAAGGAAAACAAGTTCGGCATCGCCATCGAATCCGCGCTCGACGCCTATCGCAGCGCCGCGGCGTTGCCGGGCCTGGAGGTGGTCGGCGTCGATTGCCACATCGGCTCGCAGCTCACCGACATCAGCCCGTACCTGGACGCCCTCGAGAAGCTGCTCGACCTCATCCAACAGCTCGACGCTGACGGCATTGCCATCCAGCACCTCGACCTGGGCGGCGGCCTCGGCATCCGCTACACCGACGAGACCCCGCCCTCGCCCAAGGCGCTGCTCGACCAGGTCTTCGAACGGCTGCAGGCGCGCGGCCTGGCACGCCTGCACGTGGTGCTGGAGCCGGGCCGGTCGCTGGTCGGCAACGCCGGCCTGCTGCTGACCACGGTGCAATACCTGAAACACGCGCCCGCCCGCAATTTCGCCATCGTGGACGCGGCCATGAACGACCTGCTGCGCCCGGCGCTGTACGAGGCCTACCATGGCGTGCAGCCGGTGGTCCCGCGCGCCGGCGAAGCGGCCGAGTACGACATCGTCGGCCCGGTCTGCGAAAGCGCCGACTGGCTGGCGCGCAAGCGCCGGCTGGCGCTGCAGGCCGGCGACGTACTGGCGCTGGAATCGGCCGGCGCCTATGCCATGGTCATGGCCAGCAACTACAACACCCGGCCGCGCGCCGCCGAAGTCATGGTCGACGGCGACCGCCACTACATCGTGCGCCAGCGCGAAACGCTCGACGACCTCTTGCGCGGCGAATCCACCCTGCCGTAGCAGGGCCCACCCCCGAAGCGCTGCGCGCTTCCCCCTCAAGGGGGCGACGCTGGCGGACCGGCAAAGCCGGCTCCGCGGCGTCCCCGATCAAGCCGCAGCCAATCGAAGGCAGGTATCAGACACCCTGGAGAGACGGCCGGCCATCCGCCAGGCTGGCTCGCAGGGTGTCTGACACCTCGCGAGGCCGGCCAGCAAGGACCGCCTACAGCTCGCCGTACGAGTGCAGGCCCGACAGGAACATGTTCACGCCCAGGAAGGCGAACCCGGTGATCAGCAGGCCGACCAGCGCCCAGTAGGCCGCCAGGTGGCCGCGCAGGCCTTTCATCAGACGCATGTGCAGCCAGGCCGCATAGTTCAGCCAGACGATCAGGGCCCAGGTCTCCTTCGGGTCCCATTGCCAGTAGGCGCCCCAGGCGTCGGCGGCCCACAGCGCGCCCAGGATGGTCGCCACGGTGAAGAAGGCGAAGCCGATGGCGATGGCGCGGTACATGATGTCGTCCAGCACCTCGAGCGACGGCAGGGCCTGGGCGATGCGCCGCCGCCCCAGCAGGATGCCGCCCACGATGACGATGCCGATCCCGAAATAGATCATCCAGGTGGCCGACAGCCCCTCGGTGCGGAACACCATGGGTTCCACGCAGAGCAGCACGCCCAGCACGAACAGCGGGGCCAGCTTGACCCAGGACGTGGTGGTGCCATGCTGCTTGACCAGGTAGGCGAAGCCCACCATGGCCGCCAGCGAGAACGTGCCGTAGCCGATGAAGTTGGCCGGCACGTGCAGTTTCATCCACCAGCTTTTCAGGGCCGGCACCAGCGGCTGGATCTGCCCGGCGTCACGAGTGAACGCGTACCACAGCAGGAAGACCGTGGCCGAGGAAATCACCAGCAGCACGAAACCGCCCAGCGCGCGGGTCGCGTACTTGCGCTCGTAGTACAGGTAGAACAGCGCGGTGATCAGCGAGAACAGCACGAACACTTCGTACAGGTTGCTGACCGGGATGTGGCCGAGGTCCGGCCCCATCAGGTGTCCTTCGCGCCAGCGCACCAGCATGCCGGTCACGCCGGCGAAGACCGCGCCCCAGGTCAGGGCGGTGCCCAGCCAGGCCGCGGTCGGGCTGAACAGGCCGATCCAGTAGCAGGCCGTGGCCAGGATGAACAGGGCGCTCATCCACAGAATGGCCGATTGCGAAGAAAACAGGTATTTCAGGAAGAACACCTGCTCGGCGCGCGCCAGGTCGTTCTGGTACAGCACCAGCGCCAGCCCCGCGGCGAGGGCGCAGGCGACCATCAGCCGCCGCAGCGGCCGCCACAGCCAGCCCATCCAGGTCAGCACGAACACCGTGCCGCACAGGATGATCTTCTCGTAGTAGTCCATCGCGCCGCTGTAGCGGGTCAGCGCAAAAGCGGCGCCGGCCGCCAGCAGCAGGAAAAAGACGATATCGGTCCAGTCGGGACGGCCGCGCTGGGCGCGCGCGTCGCCGGTCGGCGAGGGGGCGGCCTGCCACAGGGCGTCGGACGAGTGTGTGGAAGTAGTCGCGGACATGAAAAAACCTCAGGGCCGGTTCCGGCGCAATAGCGCCTGCTTGAAGCGGTCGAATTCGTGGTTGAAGTCCAGTGTACGCTTCTGCGAGGTCATCGCAGCCTGGACCTCGCTGCCGTCGCCGCCCTGGGCCGGCTTGATCCAGACCCATACCCGGCGATCACGAATATAGAACATCGAGAAAACGCCCAGCACCAGCAGCAGGCAGCCCAGGTACACGGCGGTCTTGCCGGGCGTGCGGCTCACCTGGAAGACGCTGGCCTGCACGTGGTCGAAATTGCTCAGGGCCAGGAATACCGGCGCCGGATACACGTTCAGGTCGGACAGCGCCGCCACGGCCAGCCGCGACCATTGCGCGGCGTCCTCGGCCGCCGGGCCGTCGGCGGGCAGCGCCGGCAGGCCGGCGCGCTCGCGCGCCACCGCCCGCAGCTCGGACATCGACACGCCGATCAGCCGGATCACGACGTCGGCAGCGCGCTCCAGGTCGGCCGGCGCGGTGTTGGTCTGCAGGAAGTCGGCAATCGCCTGCAGGCCGCCCTTGGCGAAGGTATCCAGGGCCCGCTCGGCGGCGGTCTGCAGCGACTGGCGCTCGGCCGCGGACGGGCTGTTGCGTTCGGCGAAGCGGCGCGCGGCCTCGCGCCGCGCCGCCGGGTCGGCCAGCGCGGCGCGCAGCTGCATGAACTCGGCCAGGGAGCCGTCGGCATCGGCCGGGATGCGCAGGTAGCGGAAGCTCTCGGAAGCATTGCTGCGCACCCCCGCCAGGAACACGGCGGCGCCGTCCAGTTCGACCGGCAGCATGTAGTTCATGAACTCGTGGGCCTGCCCGGCCTGGTCGATCAGGCGATATTCGACGCTGGGCCCGACATTGCGCAGATTCTCGTTCTTCTTGCCGGCGGCGCTGCCCGCCACGGACGCGACGTGCTCGCCGAAGCTCAGGCGATTGGCCCCCGGCGTGCCGCCGGACAGGTCCTCGACGTTGATCGGGCGCAGCGCGGTGATTTCCACCTGCATATCCCGCGCGCTGCCGTCGGGCCCGCGCGCGGTGATCTCGGCGGGCTTGCCCACCGTACCGTTCAGGTCGAAGGACGTGCTGGCCGCCCCGACCAGCGGATACCCCTTCAAGCTGACGCTGCTGCCGCCGTCGTCGAAGCTGGACTGGTAGACCGTGACCCCCTTGTAGCGCAGCGGCTCGTTGACCTCGATAGTGGATTCGAAGGTCTTGCCGGTGTCGGGGTCGGTGACTTCCACTTCGCTGGCGAAGCGGCTGGGCATGCCGGTGGAGTAGTAGTCGATCAGGAATTTCTTGAGCTTGAGGGTGAAGGGCAGCGGTTGCACCAGGGCGCCGTCACCCACCATGACCACCGCGGTGCTGGCCTGCCCCCCCTCGGGAATGAGGACGCTGGCGCGAAAGCTCGGGTTGGCGACCGACAGGCGGCCGCTGGCCGGCACCTGCGAGATCAGCATGTTCTCGACGATGGGCTGCTTGCCGCCCAGCAGCACTTGCAGGCGCACCGCCAGTTCGCTGTCGAGCAAGCCGCCCAGGCAGATGATGACCATGGCCGCATGCGCGCAGATATAACCCAGCCGGTTGGCGCTGCCTTTCTTGGCGGCCAGCAACACGCCGTCGCCGTCGCGGCGCTCGCGCACGGCATAGCCCTGTTGCGCCAGCAGGCCCTTGATCTCGCCGGCCGCGCCGTCCACCGGGGCGGCATCGCGGATCTCGACGCGATGCGGAAAGGCGCGCAGGCTGCTGGCGCGCACGTGCTCGCGGAATGACCGGGCGTCGCGCAGCATCTTCGGCGTATTGCGGATGAGGCACACCGAAGTGGACACCACCAGGAAGCCCATGATGGCCAGGAACCACCAGCTGTTGTACACGTGCCAGATCGAGAACTTGTCGAAGACCTCGAACCAGAACGGGCCGAACTGGTCGATGTAGGTATTGGACGACCGGTTCTGCACCAGCACCGTGCCCAGCACGCTGGCCACGCAGATGAACATCAGCAGGCTCACGGCGAAGCGCATCGAACCAAGCAGTTCGAAGAGATCGCGCGGCAGGCTGCGCAAGGGGTGGCGAGGGGGCTGGGCGGTGGCGTTCATGAAAAAAAGGGGGTGCCGTGCTGCCGGCTTTCCCCCTTATGGACAGCGCGCCCGGAATCCGGTTCCGGGCGCGCCGCGGTGTTGTCGCGCGGGCCGGCCGCGCCTGGACGGAGCCCGCGCCTAGCGCAGGCCCGCGGCGTAGTCGGACACCGCCTTGATGTCGGCGTCGGACATGCGGTCGGCGATGTCGTGCATGACGTCGTTGTTGGCGCGGTCGCCGCTGCGGAACAGCTTCAGCTGCTCTTCGATGTAGCCGGGATGCTGGCCGGCCAGCCGCGGATACTGGCTGGGCAGGCCGGCGCCGTCGGCCGAGTGGCAGGCCGCGCAGGCCGGCACGTTGCGGTCGGGCAGGCCGCCGCGCCAGATCTTGCGGCCCAGCTCGACCAGGTCCTCGTGGCCGGCGCTGGCCGGTTCGGTCAGGGGCTGCTGCGCCAGGTAGAGCGCCACGTTCTGCATGTCCTGGGGCGTCAGGTTCTGGGCCATGGCGGTCATGGGCGTCGGGTTGCCCTCCGGGCCATTGCGCGCCGGCTTCTCGGCGCCTTGCTTGGTCTGGAAGTCGACCAGCTGCTTGACCAGGTATTCGTGAGGTTGCGCGGCCAGGTTGGGGTTGACCGGAATGGTGCTGTTGCCCGCCGCGCCGTGACAGGACGCACAGGCCACGATGCCGCGCGAGGCGTCGCCCTGGTCGTACAATTCCTGCCCCTTGGCCGCATCGGGCTTCGCCGGCGCGGCGGCGCCTTCGGCAGCGAAACTGGAGGAGAATAGAGACGCACCGAGCATCAGCCCGCTTGCTACCAACATCCGGGACAGCACACGCTTCATTGAAAACCTCGACGATCGGATCTCGATCAAGGCGCCAAAGCGCCCCATGCCTGCCCCATGCCGTGCCGGATCGGACGTACATTCGCCCTGGGCCGTTTCCACCTTCGGCAGACGGAAAAAGCCGGCGCTGTGCAGGGGGACCACTGTTGCAAACGCACGATTATACAATAGGGTTCGCAACCAACCGTATCGGCCCCCTTCCGTGTCCCTCCTGCACCGCGCCTCTTTCTTCGTTTCGGCGGCTCGCCTCGACCAGCTGCCCCCTCCCGGCGCCCCCGAGGTCTGCTTCGTCGGCCGTTCCAACGCCGGCAAATCCTCGGCCATCAACGTGCTGTGCAATCAGCGCCGCCTGGCGTTCTCCAGCAAGACCCCCGGCCGCACGCGGCTGATCAACCTGTTTGGCCTGCCCGACCCGCTGACCCCGGGGCAGCCCCTCGGCTTCCTGGTTGATTTGCCAGGGTACGGCTACGCCTCGGTAGCGCACAAGGAAAAGGAGAAGTGGGCCGACATCCTGGGCGGCTATCTGCGCGACCGCCCTTCCCTGGCCGGCATCGTGCTGCTCATCGATATCCGCCGCGGCGTCACCGAGCTCGACCGGCGCCTGGCGGATTTCATCGCCCCCACCGGCCGGCCGGTGCTGGCGCTGCTGACCAAGGCCGACAAACTGCCCTACGGCCAGCGCCAGCGCGCCGTATACGCGGTGCGCAAGGACCTGGCCGACATCGGCGCCCTGCACACCGTGCCGTTCTCGGCCACCGAACGCATCGGGCTGGCCGAGGCCACCCAGCACATCGAGAACTGGATTTCCCCGAAGGTAGTGCCATGAATCCGCATATCATCTCCCCCGCCTTTCCCGTGTCGCGGCCGCGCCGGCTGCGCCGCGACGACTTCACGCGCCGCCTGGTGCGCGAGCACGCCCTCACGGTCGACGACCTCATCTATCCGGTATTCGTGGCCGAAGGCAGCGGCCTGCGCCAGCCCGTGCCGTCCCTGCCGGGCGTGGTGCGCTATTCGCCCGACACCCTGCTGGCCGCCGCCGAGGAATGCGTGGCGCTGGGCATCCCCGTGATGGCCCTGTTCCCGGTCATCGATCCGGCGCTCAAGACGCCCGACGGCGCCGAAGCGGCCAACCCGGAAGGCCTCATCCCGCGCGTGGTGGCGGCGCTGAAGCAGCGCTTCCCGCAGCTCGGCGTGCTCACCGACGTCGCGCTCGACCCGTACACCAGCCATGGCCAGGACGGCGTCATCGACGCAGAGGGCTACGTCCTCAACGAGCCAACCGTGCAGATCCTGATCCGCCAGGCGCTGGTGCAGGCAGCCGCCGGGGTCGATATCGTGGCGCCCAGCGACATGATGGACGGACGCATCGGCGCCATCCGCCAGGCGCTCGAAGCCGACCAGCACATCCACACTCGCATCATGGCCTACTCGGCCAAGTACGCCAGCGCGTTCTACGGTCCGTTCCGCGACGCGGTCGGGTCGGCCGCCAACCTGGGCAAGTCCAACAAAATGGCCTACCAGATGGATCCGGGCAACCTCGACGAGGCGCTGCGCGAAGTGGCGGCCGACCTGCAGGAAGGCGCCGACATGGTCATGGTCAAGCCCGGCATGCCGTACCTGGATGTACTGCGGCGAGTCAAGGACGCCTTCCGCGTGCCCACCTTCGCGTACCAGGTCAGCGGCGAGTACGCCATGATCAAGGCGGCCTCGGCCAACGGCTGGCTGGACCACGACAAGGTCATGATGGAAGCGCTGCTGGGCTTCAAGCGCGCCGGCGCCGACGGCATCCTGACCTACTTCGCGGTGGAAGCCGCCAAGCTGCTCAAGCAGCAGCAATAGGGGCGCGCCCCGGCCAGGTCTCGGCCAGGGTGTCAGGCTCCGCAGGTGCCTGACACTCGAGCGCAAGCGGCGGCAGGCTCCGGCCTAGCTGTGAAGTGTCAAGACGTTGTATCCAACCAGGTTGAGTCTGGAGATGGGTGTGGCGCGTCCGATGCCCTGGTGAGGTCGATGCCAGTTGTAGTGGTGTAACCAGGAATTCATGGCCAGGGCT